>ERZ778510.13-NODE-13-length-183038-cov-95.610467_pt1 | contig 183038 bp, 198 predicted proteins | sample MGYA00510348_ERZ778510 | MGnify/ENA primary metagenome ERZ778510 (study PRJEB29527, sample SAMN07138969) | mouse gut metagenome | material: feces | host: mouse | place: China:Nanjing | collected 2016-01-25 ... | reverse complement strand
TAAACCAAACAAGTTTGGTTACGAGGTCGATGAAGCAGGAAGCCCATTGGCTTTAAACAATGGGTAGTTCACGTGGCAGATACGTTAGCGATTGATATATGTATTCAAGAGAAATGAGTTTGTATGCTGATGTACCATCTCTTACGATGGCGGAAAAAATTGCAGAAGAAGCAAAGAATTATTGTGGGATAGACGGCAGGGCATAGTTAGAGAAAATAAAGAGACTGCATAATGCAGGGGTGTATAGGCAAGAGGAAGCGATAGAAGTTCAATATTTTGCAATTGGAAAATGGTGTATTTGTGGAGTTCCATATGAGTTAATGGTTGAGTTTGCTCTTGAGTCAATGAAGAAATTAAATAATCCGTTCTTTTATGTAAACGGATATACGAATGGATGTTTGCCCTATTTTCCCACAGAAGAAGAGTATGATAAAGGCGGCTATGAAGTTTATTGGTCTATATTAATATACTACAAATATTTCAATAGAGTTTTTCCTTTTGAAAGAGATTCGGCAAGTAAACTTATTGCGTTTATTCTCGGGAATGCACTGATAACGGAGTGATATTTTCCCTTAGTGATACTAGCACCATGTAATAAAAGAAGTTAAAGAGAAAGCTGATATTTTTGCTACCATATATTTGAAACATAGGTTGTTAATTTTATAGGATTTGTTATAATATGAGCGTGGCAACATTTTAGCAACAGAAGAACAGATACCAGTTCCCTGATATCTGTCCATAAATCCCTATTTAATTTTCCGGCTCGATCAAACCATAGGTATTTCCTTTACGCTTATATACTACATTAACTTCATCTGTCTCTGCATTGCAAAATACATAGAAATCATGTCCAAGAAGCTCCATCTGGACACATGCATCCTCTGCGTACATCGGTTTAATATCAAACTTCTTGGTACGCACAATCCGCACTTCATCGTCATCCTCCTCATAACCGCTCTCTATGAAATCGGTCCGCAGGCTTGCTGCCCCTGCCTGCTGGTCTGCCCTGAATTTATTTTTATATTTTTTCAACTGGCGTTCGATCACTTCTGCCGCAAGGTCAATCGATACATACATGTCATTGCTGACCTGTTCCGAGCGGATAATAGTTCCTTTCACTGGAATGGTGACCTCTATCTTTTGACGTTCTTTCTCGACACTTAATGTCGCATGTACCTCCGTTTCTGGCGTAAAATACTTCTCAAGCTTGCCGATCTTGTCCTCAACTGCCGCCTTTAATCCAGGCGTAACATCGATGTTTTTTCCGCTGATAATAAATTTCATTACGTCCACATCCCTTCGCTCTTAATTGACAATTAAGTCTGTCCCTTAATTGTAAGTCGATTATACCATATCCCTTTCTTTTTTCCAATATCTTTTGACATTTATTCTAAAAAAATTAGATTTCTTCACTCTTTTTTATTCACTTTTTGGTATATCCTATTGCCGTGCGCAAATAATTCTCGAGCTATTGTTTGTCAATACCTTTGTGATAAGTTTTCTCCAAAAACACAATTTTCATGCATTTTCACAAAACATACATACGTTGATAAATTTTCCCTTATCCACAAGAAAACCTGTTCATTGTTGTGGATAATGTGGATAACTTGGTGCATAAGTCTATTTTTCAGTATTTTTTACCCTTTTTCCTGTGGATAAGTCGCGAATGTCTTCTGCTTTCCTCTTTCTGTCACAATATTTTATTTCACATTTTTTGTGCATTTTTTCCAACTCTATAAATCTAAATAATTACATCGTCAGCGACATACTTCCTCTGTATCGATCTGCGCAATCGAGTAGAGAAGTTCCATTTTCCCTACTCGTGCGCTGGGCGTCCGTCAGTTTACAGACATATTTCATTTGGACGCCCCTGCGCATAAAAAGAATGACAGAAAAATCTACTTTTCCTGTCATTCAAATTACTATGTATCCTATTTTTATAATTAGAAAATTCTTCTCACTGTCAGAATATTCCGATATGTTGCACTAGAAACAATAATTCCAGTCTTTGATGTGCTGGCATGAACAATTTGTCCATTTCCAACATACAAGCCTACGTGACCAGAGTAGCATACAATATCACCTGGCTGTGCATTTTGCAATCCTCCAACATCATATCCTTTACTTCTCAATGCAGAAGAAGAATGTGGCAGACTCACACCAAAGTTAGCATACACACTCATAACAAAACCAGAACAATCTGTGCCGTTTGTAAGGCTTGAACCACCATATACATACGGATTGCCTACAAACTGTGTCGCGTAGTCAATTACAGCTTTTCCCATTTCACTGCCGCCAGACGAAGCTGCTGTATTTCTTGCCGCTTCAATTGTCGCCTGATTTGCCTCAGATTTCTCAGCTTTATTCGCCTGTGTCTCCGCTTTCTTCTGAGCACGCGCTGCCTCTGTTGCAGCCGCAGCCGCCCGTGCTTCCTCACGCGCTCTCGCCTCTTTGGCAAGTCTCGCTTCTTCCTCTTCTCTTGACTCTGCATGCACAAAATCAGTTCTGAGATTTACATAGTCTCTTGAAACGTAGCCGTCGCCTTCTTCTATTGCGATTTTAACCCATCCATCAAGTTCTTCTACTACAATTAGTTCCTCTTCAATTGGAACAAGACCGAGCACAGAAGACTCTGTACTTGCCTCTTTCCGAACCTTCAGTGTCGTAGTATTGACAACAGCATAAGTTGTTCCCACTTCCTTTGCGAGCGCCTCTGCTTCCTCTCCTACAACACAATATTCCCCTTTGACATATCCAGTACAATTTCCTGAAACAATCTTGTACCAGCCATCTTTCTCCTCGATAAACTCACCGACAGACTTATCATAAAGCTTTCCGACAATCTCACCCTCTTCGCTCGGAAGGCTTCTGACATTCACATAGTTGGTTACTCTCGCAATCACAAGCCCAGAAAAATCCTGCTCGTCTGTCCGTGTCTCTGTCTCCTCCTCTTCCTCACTGATCTCGACATTATCATAAGTATCTGTGGCAGAAAAACCTGCACTTGTCTGGAAATCATCTTCCGTACTTGTTGGCTCCTCTGTGGTTTCTTCCTCGCTTGTCTCCTGCTCTGAAGATTCTTCTGTAGAAGATTCCTGTTCAGAAGTATCTGGATTAGATGTCTCCTGCTCTGAAGATTCTTCTGTAGAAAATTCCTGTTCAGAAGTATCTGGATTAGATGTCTCCTGCTCTGAAGATTCTTCTGTAGAAGATTCCTGTTCAAAAGTCTCTGAATTGGATGTCTCCTGCTCGGAAGTCACTTCCGATTCTTCTAAGGGAGAAGACGCCTGTTCTTGACTTTCCTGCTCGAAAATCTCTTCATTCGATGTTTCCTGCTGTCCTGACATTTCTTCGTCAGTCGCTGTTGTGCTGTGCTGCCCATTCTCTGATGTAGCCTTTGCAGTTGCCAACTTTGGATTTGACTGCACGATATGATTGACTGCCTCCGCTAAGCCAGCCTTTTCTGATGCGAGTACAATATTTGGCTGCAACCCTGATGCACTTTCAAGATAGGCTATATTCTGCACTACCTCCACCTGAAGATCCTGTATCGTACTGCCTTCATCCATCACCACAGCGACACCTGCAGCAGGTACATCTGATGAGCCGTGGATCTTTGCTTCAAGGGTTGTCTGGTATCCTGATAATGAAAGTGTTCCAACAAGGGCACATGCCGCTGCTTTCACGCTGTACTTGTTCATGACTATTCCTCCAATTATGGTATCTATGTGATTCTATCGTCAAAGTTCTTCTCTGGCCCTTATGGAACCCTGACAGTTTCTCTTTCCATTATGATTACACAAATTATTACGAATTTGTTACACCCATGAAATAAATTAACATATTTCGCCATAAATGTCAAGATATCTTTTTGCACGGATATGCATTCCCACTACAAAAAATTATTCTTTTTTGAACAAATAATTTGTCTAATTTCGCTATAATCCCCTGTTATTCTTGTATTTTTTTCTTTTTTAATCGGATTTTTCTCATTCTCAACCAAAAGTTTTTTCATATATAAATTTGTAACTTTTATAAAAATTTTATAACTAAAAAAATCTTATTTCGATATCCCTGTGTATAAAAAACTTTGCACAGAGCCAATTGCATTTGCACCGTCAGCGACCGCAGTAATAATCTGACGCATCTGTTTTTTTCTGATATCTCCCGCTGCAAAAATCCCTTTCTTTGAAGTGACACAGGTTTCGTCTGCAATAACATAACCTTTCTCATCCATCTCCACAAGGTCTTTGCAAAGCTCTGTATCTGGCACAATACCAACGGCAATAAACACTCCATCAACATCCAGTTTGCTTTGCGCTCCACTCTTCTTGTGATAAAGACTTATCGCTGACACCTTATCTGTTCCTATTATTTCTTGAACCTCACTATCCCAGAGAACCTCAACATTTTCAAGGGAGAACAATTTTTTCTGCAAGCTGTCAACTGCTCGAAGCTGATCTCTGCGGTGAATCAGATAGACTTTCTGACAGATTTTTGCCAGAAAAATTGCATCCTCCACAGCTACGTCTCCGCCACCAACCACTGCCACTGTGCGTTTTCTAAAAAATGCGCCATCACAGGTAGCACAATAGGATACTCCCATTCCTGTAAGCTCCTTCTCTCCTGGCACATCAAGCAGCGAATGGGAAGCACCCGTTGCGAGAATTACTGCTTTTGACTGGAATATCGTTTTATCTGTATGAATCCGATATTCTACTGTTTCTGCTATTTCTTCAACTGCCTGCACATTCACAGTTATAAACTTTACACCCAACTGATCCGCATGTTCCCGAAACTTGTCAGAAAGCTCACCGCCACTCAGACCAGGCAGCCCAAGATAGTTATCCACCTCATATGTTGTCAAAATCTGCCCACCGCTCAAAGGACTTCTGTCGAGCACCACTGTTTTTAGTCCTGCTCTCACCGCATAAACTGCCGCTCCCATTCCAGCCGGTCCCGCTCCTATAATTACCACATCATACAATTCATTTTCCATTACGTCCAACCTCCGTCCAACGTTATAATTTGTCCCGTTAAATATTGATTTCCTGTGCAGAGCAATTTTACAAGCTCTGCGACCTCCTCTGCTCGTCCCAAACGATCCAATGGTATTTCTTGTATCAATTGTTCTATATCTTCTTTATCTAAACTTTTGTTCATATCTGTATCAATCACGCCACAAGCAATCGCATTCACTTGAATGCAGCTTGGTCCCAATTCCTTTGCCAGTGCGCGCGTAAATGCATTGACTCCACCTTTAGAGGCTGAATATGCCACCTCCATTGATGCGCCGACAGTTCCCCACACAGAAGAAATGTTTATAATCTTTCCCTGACGCCGTCTTACCATCTCTGGTACTGCATAGCGGCAGGTCAAAAAACACGCATTTAGATTAGTATCAATTACTTCCTGCCATTCACGATAAGTCATATCCGTCAAAAGACCTATATAGGAAATACCTGCATTGTTCACCAGAACATCCAGATATGGAATATCACGAAACATCTCAATCACACTATTCTCATCAGCAATCGGAAAGGTATAACAACAACAGTTAATACCATATTGCTGCTGCAATGATTGTCCTAAAGTCTCCAACTGGTTGCTATTTTCGCGGCAAGTCAGATACAAATCAAACTTTTGCGCTGCAAGCATCTTGGCAATTGCTTTTCCGATCCCCCTTGATGCCCCAGTGACTAACGCTTTTTTCTCATACTCTATCACTTCCTATCATTTCTCCTTCTCAATTTTTTAAACATATTCTAAAAAGATATGAAAATAACTTGCAACAATACAGTTGAATTATTTAAAGATGGTCCACCCCACTCTTTCATTTGCAAAAATCATACTATTGAACTTCTACATCTGATAACACAGCTATTTTTTGCTTAGGAACTGTTCAGAAATTACTTGTGACAAGGACGCCGTATAAATATTCATCTGCAAAGAAAAAATTGCAGGTATAGTGGGCTATGTCAAGATTTTCTAATGCCGCAGATAAACATTTAGACAAGTAACTGTCATGAGTAATTTATTAACAATTCCTTATATAAAGAACACATTGCAACTGCTCAGTTGAAATAATTTTATGATATATTTTATAATTTCTTATCGTTTTTAATAATATCACAAGATCTCAATTTTTAAAAGAGAAAGAGGCTGTCGGGAAACAACTATTTTTATTTTCTAGCTCCTAGCCCCAAAACAAGAGCAGTCATACAGAAATCAAATATTATCGCATTCCTATCGGATACTAGCGGTAAGCAAAATTTCCCCCTATCTCCCGATTGTTTTCCTCATGGAAGAAATGCCAAAGATATATTGGATAAAGATAATCTTTACAAGGACCTGAGATATAAAAATCTATATCCGTTTTTGTCCAAATTTTATTCTGCAAGGCAAAGGTTTGTCCGAACCGTATATCTGCTCTCACTCTGTTCTGTCTGTATAATGCTGACATATTTTTCTGCCACCGTCTCCATCGCTTCCAGCCCAAAGCCGTGATTTTTCACCTCCTCCTTGATCGTCCTGCGCTGTTCTCCCGACAGTTCCTTTGGCGCTACACCGTTTGTACACTCAATGTACAAAAATTTTTGTCTCTTCCAGGTCTCCAGCCCGATATATGCTTCCTGCCCTTCCTCCATGCGCATACACGCTTCCAGCGCATTTGACAGGAGAATATTCAGATCAACCTCGTTTACTGACAACTGGTCTGGTACATGAATATGGCGCTGCACCGCAACGCCCCTCTTTTTCGCCTGATTCAGCCGGATTCCTACTATGGAATTCAGCACAATATTGGTACTGTAGTTCACGTCCGATGACAACTCCGTATCCTTTATCATCTTCTCTGTATAATTTTTCGCCTGAACGATCTTCCCAGCATCGATCAGCGCATACAACGTTTCCATATGATGCTTCATCTCATGTTTTCTCCTGCGGGAATCCTCATCCACTTGCATGATCATCTCATAATTTTTCACAGCGAACTTGCTACGATCCATTAAAAGGGGTCCTCTTCCTCCACTCTCCTAGCCGCCACCAGACAAACTGCACCACCGTCAACAGCGTAACCGCATAAATCATTGTCATGCAACACAGACTGATAAGCGGGACGAAATGATACCCGGCTGCGGTGTGGACAGCCTTCCACAGACTGGATAAGCCCCCGCCTGTCTCAGAAGAGTTGCACGCTTATGCCAAACATCGCAGCATACAGCAAAAACAGGGCAAGCACTTTCGGATTCGCCTGTCCGTGATACTGGATGACCGCTGTAAAAGCAGCCGCCTCCAGCAGCAGGCAACCCATAAATGCCAGCCAGAACGTGGATGGCAGACTGCCTATGACAGCTTCCGCAATGACCGCGTCCCTGCTCTGCAGCATGATGGAAGGTGTCAAGTTATTCAGGTCAGCACTATCAAAGCCTGCCCTGCTGATAGCAGATATTGCCCCAAATATCAAAACCGCCGCCACAAATAGGGGCATATACCCAACAATAAAAACTTCCTTCTTGTACGCTCCTGTTTTATAGTATATGTGTTTCCTATATTCTTGCGTTGGCATGGGCTCTTCAATGCGTGATAAAGCTACGCGTTGGTCCGATAACAATAGGGCAGCGAATAGAATACTTCCACGATCCCGAATGTACGCAGCCCTAAAATATGCCAGCCGAGAAACAACCAGTACAGCACAAAAGCATTCCATTTATATCCCCGCATCATCTCTCTGCTCCTCGAAAAGACTTCCTTGCTGCTCATCTGCGGGTTCTCTGCCAAAAGATACGGTATCATTCTGTATTCATAGGATTTCACAATACCAGAAATCACAAACAATAGTCCCCACAGTCTCATGAAAAGCCCTTTCAGAAACATGGTCTTTATGATATTGCCATATGCATTTCTTAAAGAAAACACGATATTTCCATATGCAGCACAGTTGTCCTGCAGTTGATGAACAACTTTCTGTGCACCGACCTCCAGGGGATAGTATACAAACACGGAGATCAGAAAACCAATCAGATATACTGACACCAGCGCCGATAACACCGCTGCCAGCGCCGCAAGAACCGTCTCCGCCCTCACTGCGCTGACTTCATCCACAAATGCCTTATTTGTTCCCCCGATGACAGCAGTCTGTGAAAATGCAATCGTTGTGGAGCTGCTGCATATCCCAAACACAATCGTCGCCACCAATACCTTCTAGTAATTGATCTTTAACAGCTCTCTCTCATTTGCCTTTAAATTTTCCCGATTCCACATAGCACGCTCTCCTATCTATACTAAATTGAACTCCCTGAAATTTTCACTGTTAGGAATTGCAGGAAAATAAGTGATGCAGATTGCGTAGGATATTTCTTCGAGGAGGTATGTCAAAAAACGTAGGCGTAGCGGGCTACGGTGAGGCTTTTTAGCATGCATAATCGGAGAAATAGCCAAGTCAAGATGCATCAGTTATTTTTCTACAGTTCCTTATTATATCTTCTTTCCCTTCACAAATCAATGTTTACGTCACAATCCCTACAAATAGCGTCCTTATAAAGTTACTTTTCACACCTGCACCATGCACTTGCTGCATGGTGTCGGAACCAGCGCCAAAATGCCTGCTTTGTGGCATTTTGTGTGCATCAATTATTGCAATTCACACCAAATCATCATAAATCAATATGAAATCTGGAGTGGATATGAATTGTAACCTTATAAAAAACCTAACTCAAAATATAGTTGCACATTTCCCATCTTATCTGATAAAATAGTAGTCTAAGGTTAAGCAATCAGAAAGGGGACTGATCCAATTATACCGTATTGCTATCTGTGACGATGATCAACGATTTGTGGGTGATTTTCATCAAAGACTTGACAAATCGCTTTCAACCAAAGGTATGGATGCCAGAATAGAAGAATTCTATGACACTGCTTCTTTTTTGAAACAGGTAGATCACGCTGTCTCTTATGACCTGATTTTTCTCGATATCCTCTTAGAGGAAGATTATGACCTCATTTTTCTCGATATCCTCTTAGAGGAAAAAAATGGCTACCTATTCGCCAAGTATCTACGCGACGAAGATATCCAGACCGATATCATCTTTATTACTTCCACAGAGGATTACGCCGTGATGGGGCTATGATGTCTCGCCGCTTCTCTATCTGGTACAGCCGGTCAAAGACGCACAACTTGAATATACCTGCGACATTTTCTTGAAAAAGCATAAGCCACATCGGATTCTCCTGAATCTGCCAGGTGAAACACTCTCACTCAACATTGATGGCCTTTTGCACTGCAAAGTGTTCAGACATAGAGTCTCACTTCATCTGGTGTCAGGGAGATCCGATATTCCCTGAATGAACTTGAGAAGCAGCTCCCCTCCACCATATTTGCCCATTCTTATCAGAGTTATCTAGTGAATATGGCGCATATCAACAGCATTATCCGCTATGAACTTATCTTGAGCACTGGGCAGACTCTCCGATCAGTCAATCCAGATACATGGAACTGCAAAACAGTTTTATCCTGTATGCAGACTTACGCTGCATCGCCAGATCATATTGACCGATTGCCTGCCGTGCCTCCCAATAGGTTCCTCCATCCGCCTCTGACACGAAAGACAAATCTGAATAATCCTCCCGTACACCGGAAAAGCAGGCGTGAATCGTAATATGCTTCAGTTTTTCGATCTCATATTCTTTTATCTCATCGCTCAGCCAGTCCTCCTGCTCCAACATTTTGCCATAATAGGATATGAACTTCTTGTCAATCACTTCCTGGCGCTCCTGTTCGCTGCAGCATTCCTTCAATACCACATCGTTCATTCCAATACGCTAACATTGTATCGTGAGCTTCCCTATCCAGCGCCGAAGATACAGCAGAAACATAATGAACCAGCAGATAATCCCGAATGATTTTCACATTGTCCTCCACATAGAGCGCACTCAGCGCATTCAGCCACTCTGGTTCGTACAGAAGATAGGTGTCGGAGCCCCCATTCCGTCCACTCCCAGAATTTCTGCCAGGGGATAGTTCCCCTGTATTTCCTTCAGTTCCTCCAACGTGTATACATTGATGATTCTGTCAAAATAATCTTCTGCATAGGCTTCTTCCAGCGTCAGGATATGCACCGCGATTGCAGTCTCAAATTCCATGCATCCTTCCCAGAGCTAGTCTGCCTCCTTATCGGAAATCCCAAATCGTTTCAACACATAGGAGACCGTTTTTTTGTTAAACTCCTCCTCAAGTTTCCCGTCTTCACTGCGCTCCGAATATTCCTGCGAATCGCCGAGAAGCAGGTCGGTCGAATCGATTGCAACAGTATAATAATCCGGATCTGCAAGGAATTTCGTAACTCCATGCCACAATAATTGCCTACGATAGACATCGCCAGTACTCATCTCATATGCCGTTATGTCATCGATAGTGCGAATTGCCTGAATCCGCTCGAGCATTGCCATAGCTGGAGCCAACCCCATCTGTTCTCTTGCTTCCCAGTCTGTCGCAAGCCCATAAAACTGTTTGACCAGCTCTCCTCCCAGGGTCTTGGGATTCTCTTTCTGTAAAATCTTCAGTGCGCGATCCCGCATAATACGGTCAGCATCTGTATTAACCCCTGCACTGCTCTCACCATCTTTGGGCGTAAGCCCAGTTAGGTAATCCAGATTGACCGCCGTGAAAAAATCATCCTTTAAAGAAACCTCTGTCTCTCTGGATACAGCCTCTTGAATACAGGATGCATGCCACTTGCTGCCCACCTCTCCCCTACCAAGATAAACGCTGTCATCCATTGCTGCTTCTGCTTTTGTTTCTTCTGTTTTCGTCTCTTCGGTCTTTGTCTCTTCGATTTTTGCTTCTTCTGTTTTTGTTTTATCTGTTTTCACTGTCACCAAAGCTGTTTGCCCGGTGCATCCTATCATTACAAACATGGTCATGGCGATAGCCAAAATAACTGACACAAACTTTTTTCATTGCTTTTTATCCTCCCTGTTATTTTTCATAAAAACTTTTACTACATAATCGTTTTTCATATTATCTGTGTTCCTTCTATAAAAATCAATATCTGTGTCCCAGTCCACATAGAAAGCGTCACAACTCAAAATAGAGAAAGAATACACGCATTTTTGTACATCAAAAAAACCTTGCAGTTGCCGAAATAACCACAAGGTTTTCATTTTTTACTGGATAAACATATTCAAATACCCATCAGACTCTTGTCGACTTCGCGTGCACACTCGCGCCCTGCCGGATCACCTTAGAAACAAGTGACTGCCCAGTGTGCATATCGCCCACGACAAAGATATTGTCCACGTTGGTCTTGAATCTGCCTGGTTCTGTCTTAGAGCATTTAGGAACTGCAGAAAAATAACTGATGCATCTTGACTTAGCTATTTCTCCGATTATGCATGCCAAAAAGCCTCGCCGTAGCCCGCTACGCCTACGTTTTTTAACATACATTTTCGAAGAAATATCCTACGCAATCTGCATCACTTATTTTCACAATTCCTTATTATTAATCTTGTGCGACAACTTCCTTATAAAATTCAGCATAATCTTTTCTCTTATCCTTGGTAAACTGTATTGCCGCCCGCGGATGCTGATTCAAAAGTCCTGTCATCATATACTGCAAATCAAACCCCCAAACTACTCCATCCTCTCTGAGTTTATTCATATACTTTTCTATAAATTGTATCACATAAAAATTATTGTACTTTGGATTGCGCAAAAATCCGAGTAGTAGCTCCATCGCACAGTTTCCTGCTCCTCTGCCCATACCTGCATATGTGGCATCAAGCCAATCTACACCATCACCAACCGCTTCAATTGTATTGGCAAATGCTAGTTGTTGATTGTTGTGCGCATGAATACCAAGCTGTTTGCCATATTTTGCTGCAAATTCCATATACGTATCTGTAATTCGCGCAATCTGTTCTGGATACAGGGAACCAAAACTATCAACAATATATAATACATCTGCTGATGTCTGTCCCAATATGTCAAGTGCAACTCTTAAATCACTCTCCTGTCCATTTGAAATCGCCATAATATTGCAAGTTACTTCATATCCTTTTTTCTTAGCGTCCTCAATCATGTTTGCTGCCGCTGGAATTGTATTTAAATACGTTGCTACACGGATTAAGTCAATCGGACTTTCTGAGCGGCTAAGAATATCCTTTTTGTAATCGCATCTCCCAACGTCTGCCATCACTGCAATTTTAAGATTGGTATCATTATCACCTACGATTGCTCTAATCTCATCATCATCGCAAAACTTCCACTTGCCAAACTTACTCTGGTCAAACATTTCCTTCGACGCCTTATATCCCATCTCCATATAATCCACGCCTGCCTTGACATTTGATTCGTACAACGCTCTTACAAACTCATCTGTAAAATAAAAGTCATTCACAAGCCCACCATCTCGCAATGTTGCATCCACCACTTTGATACTTGAACGATAATCCATTAAACTAACAATCTCTTTCATGCTCCCCTTCTCCTATCTTGTTTGAAATAAATTGTAATCTTTTCAAGTGCTATCGCACTTTTATGTCTGCTCACGCAATCGTTTTTTGCGTTGCAGCTCAACCTTGCTGAATTGAAACTGCACGGTTAAAAAGTATTTATAACATCTTAAATGAAATTTTAACACTTTAAAGCGCAAAAGTCAACTGTAAAACTTTTAGAAATAATTACTATTCACGGTCTAAAAGACCGCTCATAGCAACAGTTCGGGCAATATACAAAATTTTGCTATGTAAAAGTCGCCCCTATACCTGAATCATGTTCTCACGGAATGTGTAGTACATACGCGCTTTTGACCCATGAAGAGATAGGAAACTTGTTATAATTTCATATTGATTCTTTGCCCCAAAATTAATGACCCAATAGTTTTGTCTATGGAGTACCATTTTTATATCAGCTTATTTACAATAATATCTTGTTCCATATCATCAATACTATAAATATGTTCCATTACTTCAAATGTCTCTCTTAAATTTCCTCTTGCACTCTTCCATCCAATTCCATCTGTAAACCAAACAAACGTAAATCCATCAATAGAATCCGCCTCCTGCGAAAGCATTTTATAACTTCTTGCCGTCTCATTCAGCTTTGATCCGCCAACGCCATAAAAGTTTGTCTCAATACCATATATCATCTTCTCTGTCTTAATTACAAAATCAAATCTCTTGGCAGCCTTTCCCTGATTAGAAAGTGCAGACAAATCAATATGCCACTTTTCTTCAATTTCCTTGAGATACATTTCCTTAAAATAATTTACATCCTTTTTAAATCCTGCTGCCACAATATATTTCTCAACTAGATCTTCCATCTGATGACCACCGCGATTCTTGCGCCCATTAGAATCAAGTCCAGTTTCGATGCCCAAAGCATAATCTACAAGGTTATTTACCAAATGATTTGCAATCATATCAAACAATCCTGTTTTGCGCATAAACACTTTATATTGCTCCACGCTATAATTCATCTGCTTAAAATCATATAGAAACGCCCCATCTTCATCCTGTGCATAGATTTCATATCCTCTTACTGCAAGGAGAAGAGGCACACATTGCAAAGTATCTGGATACTTTGTCACTATCCTTTCAAATTCCTCCTCAATACTTTTTGAACCAATCAAGGAATTTAAAATGTTCAATTCCACTTTGATTTCTTCAACATTTTTTACAACCTTTTCAAAATCAATATAGTAATCATAACTTGATATACTCGGTCTAAATTTTTGTAACCATTCATTAAAATCTCTTTTTATCATCTGTTATCCTCTCCAATCTTTTCTTGCATATCTCCAAGTATTCTTTACTTACATCTATTCCAATAAACTTCCGTCTATGTCGCACAGCCACCACTCCAGTAGTTCCAGAACCACAAAACGGATCTAAAATAATCTGTCCTTCCTTCGTAGATGCCAATATAATTTTCTCTAATAAGTATTCCGGCTTTTGTGTTGGATGACTGCCTTCTGTTTTCTCTGAAAGTTTTGTCAGTGATCCTGTCCATACATCTTTCATCTGTTTGCCACCATTTATTTCTTTCATCTTTTGATAATCAAAAAAATGCCGTGACTTCTTCTCATTCTTCTTTGCCCATAAAATGGTTTCGGTAGAATGTGTGAAGCATCGACATCCTAAGTTTGGTGGTGGATTTGTTTTCTGCCATGTTATATTGTTAATTATTTTAAATCCTTCCTGCTCCAATGCCATACCAATCGAATATATATTGTGTAATGTTCCCGATATCCAAATCGTACCATTTATCTTTAGTGCTTTTTTGCATAACTTAATCCATTTTCTGTTAAACTTATGTTTTTCTTCGATGTTGGTTCCACGCTCTGAAAGCTTATCCCAGGAACCTTTATTTACCGAAACCATTTTTCCGCTCTGACAAGTAATCCCATTATTGCTTAGAAAATAAGGCGGGTCTGCAAATATCATATCAACAGATTCCGGTTCTATTTTGGTTAGCATTTTAAAGGAATCTTTCTGTATCAGTTGCGCTTCTTCTGTCTCAAAATATAATGGCACTTTTCTTGTAAATAGACTTTCCATTATTTTGACTCCTTTAATAATTACATATAATGATTTCTTCACCCACCCTGTTGGATGCATCCGAATTAATCATGCGCTTTACACTTACAACATCCATTTTATAACCCTTGCCACCATACAATTCATTTATCAGCTCAGTATTATGATTTGTAAGCATACAATAACAACCTCTGTCTGTCAATTCATCAAAAAGGTTTGCCAGCCGTTGATGGCTTTCTATATCAAATCCCTCCTTTGTGTACGATTCAAAAGAAGCTGGATTTAACGGTGCATATGGACTGTCTATAAATACAAAATCGCCCTTCTTTGCCTCCTTGCAAGCAACCTCAAAATCGCCATCCATTATCATTACGCCTTGAAGATATTTTGAAATCTCCATAATTGCGTTTTCATCAACAGATACAATACGAGTATTGTTATAAGGAACGTTGAAAAGTCCCTTGCCATTGACACGATACAAACCGTTAAAACAATGCTTATTAATAAATACAAACAATGCCGCCAGCTCCGCATCATACTCTGCCCTCATCAGCTTATCATTGTAATGGTCCCTAAGAGAATAATAATACTCCTTTCCATCTTCCCACATTTCCTTATCAAGCTTGTTTACAGCCTTTAAAAATGTTTCTGGTGTATTACATATCTGTCTGTACGCATTTATCAGTGCCTTGTTAATATCATTAATTAAAGCATTGGCAGGCAGCAATTCAAATATCACTGCACCGCCTCCCACAAATGGTTCATAATAATTATTATACTTTTCAGGCATTCTCTCCTTTATCTGCAAAAGTAGCTGACGCTTTCCTCCAGCCCATTTTACAAATGGGGTGATATATGAGTTATTCATTTTCAATCCTCTTCTCTATGTCCACAAAAGGACAATCCCTAACATATTTATTATACTTGCAAACATATAAAATAACAACCAAAACTTAAACTTTTATAAATGCTTCATAACAGTTCGTTACTTTTCACACCCGCACCATGCACTTGCTGCATGGTGTCGGGACCAGCACCCAAATGCCTGCTTTGTGGCATTTTGTGTGCAACAACAGTTCAGCCTCCGGCTTCCTGTTACAAGCATCAACCCAACCGCTTCGCGGTTGGGTTGATATATTTTAACCACTACGCTTCCTTACGGACTTTGCAGCATAGTGCAAAGTCCTAGGCTGAACTATAACATGCTTTAACCCACTCTTTTATTCCCGCGAGCAATGAGTCACGCGACTGCATGTTTGAAATTGAGTAGAGAAGATTCATCTTCTCCCTACTCGCGCGCCAGACGCGGGCAGCTTTAGCTGCATATTTCCTTTCCGCGTCCGTGTGTATAAAAACAAAAACCCCCGAAATACTAGACTTTCGGGAGTTTTTATAACTTTTAATTTTATTTGTTGTAAAATTATCTCTTGGAGAACTGTGGTGCGCGACGAGCCGCTTTGAGGCCGTATTTCTTTCTCTCCTTCATACGAGGATCACGTGTCAAGAAACCTTCCTTTTTAAGCACTGGTCTATAATCACCGTCCGCCTGCAATAAAGCTCTTGAAATACCATGTCTAATTGCACCTGCCTGTCCTGTATAGCCGCCACCCTTCACATTCACAAGTACATCAAATTTATCAACCGTATCTGTTGCCGCCAAAGGCTGGCGAACGATAACCTTTAATGTTTCCAAACCAAAATAATCATCAATCCCTCTCTTATTGATTGTGATATTACCGTTGCCTGGTGTCAGATATACTCTGGCGATTGATTTTTTTCTTCTACCTGTTCCATAATATCTTGAAGCATTTGCTGCCTTTGCCATTTTAATTTCCTCCTTTATTCATCACACTGATTAAAATGTCAATGTCTCTGGCTTTTGAGCTGCATGTTTGTGCTCAGGTCCTGCATATACGAAGAGTTTCTTGTACATCTGGCGTCCCAAAGGTCCCTTTGGAAGCATACCCTTCACTGCATGCTCAATCACCTCTTCTGGTTTCTTATTCAATTTCTCTCTCAATGTTGTTGACTTCATGCCTCCAACATAATCAGAATGATGATAATATATTTTCTGGTCTAATTTCTTTCCTGTGACTGCAACTTTCTCAGCGTTAACGACAATCACATAATCACCTGTATCCATATGAGGAGTGAAAATTGGCTTATTCTTTCCTCTTAATACGCTCGCAACTTCTGATGCCAAGCGTCCTAATGTCTTACCTGTAGCGTCTACTACATACCATTTTCTATCAATTGTAGCTGGGCTAGCCATAAACGTTTTCATGATGTTCCCTCCATATATTTAGCCTGTCGGCTCTCCTTTGATGGTTATTCTTGTCTGAAACCTTTGATGCAGAATGTCCGGCCACATCTTCCAGAATCACAAGTCACCTAGATATCTTGGCTGACATCTCTGCAAATATCGGGGCTTTGATATTGTACTATCACATGTCGCCATATTGAATTATTATATTATACGGTTCCTAGTGTGTCAATACCTAAATTGCCAAATTATTCATTATATCCGCCTGAAAATTTTAAATATCTAAAAACTCATATTGAACTAACAACAATCCACATGCTGGCGCTGTCGGTCCTGCCATTGCCCGGTCACATGCTTTTAAAATCTCTTCCATTCTCTCAGGAGCTAGGTTTCCTTTCCCTACTTGAATCAATGTACCCGCTATAATCCGAACCATATTGTATAGAAAACCGGAACCAACTACTCCAATCGTTATCATCTCGCCTGAGCGTTCCACTGCAATCTCATAGATCGTTCTCACTGTAGTCTCTGCTGTTGTACCCACGCTGCAAAAGCTCTTAAAATCATGCTCTCCCACCAAATAGTTTGCTGCCCTCTGCATTGCATTCACATCAAGCGGTACATAAGTAAAGTGCGAATATAGCCTGTATATTGGCATTGGAAACGCGCTGTTCCATATCTTATATTGATAGGTCTTTTTGCTGTTGTGTCGTCTAGGGTGAAAATCCTGTGATACCTCCCTCGACGCCTGGATTCGGATATCCTGCGGAAGTCTTTGATTTAATGCATACGAAATTTTTTCAGCAGGCATTCTTGCCTGTGTATCAAACACTGCAATATTTCCAAGTGCATGTACTCCTGTGTCCGTTCTCGATGCGCCAATCACCTTGATTTTCTCTTGCAAAAGAGTACTTAATGTTTCATTGAGCACAGACTCGACTGTCACCACATTTGGCTGAATCTGCCATCCATGATAATTTGTGCCATCATAGGCCACAGTTAACATTACACGTTTCATAACACTTTTGCTCCTCTTTCTGTCCTATCTCTGACAGAATTACTCTTTGCAATGGCTCATGCAAAATTCAATAATGCAGGTATCAGTCTTCCAGCCGCGATTCCTACAACAAGATAACAAGCCACAATGCCATAGGCAATATAATCTCTTTTCTGATAACGTAATGGCTTCATCTTCGTGCGGTGTTCTCCTCCTCTATAACAACGGGCTTCCATTGCCATTGCCAAGTCGTTTGCACGGCGAAATGCCGATATAAAAAGTGGCACCAAAAGCGGCACTAAACTCTTTGCCTTTTTCATCAAATTTCCGCTCTCAAAATCAGCACACCTTGCAAGTTGCGCTTTCATAATTTTATCTGTCTCCTCCATTAAAATAGGTATAAAACGAAGCGCAATTGACATCATCATCGCAATTTCATGTACTGGGACTTTTATTTTATTCAGCGGTTTCAGCATCTTTTCCAAACCATCTGTCAACTGATTTGGTGTAGTGGTAAGCGTCATAACCGACGAACCAATAATTAAAAATGCAAGCCGAATCGCCAAAAGTAGCGCAAGACGCACACCTTCCTTCGTAATCCGAAGTATCCAAATCTGCACAAGCGGTTCGCCTGGCGTTAAAAACAAGTTAAAAAGAATTGTGATGGACAACAAAAATACAATCGATTTCATTCCTTTTATCATAAACCGAAAAGGCACCTTTGATAGCTTAATTACAAACGCAAGAAACAAAGCTGCTACCAGATATCCCCACAATCCATGAAAAAGAAACAACGAGATAATAAACAAAACTGTTGTTCCCAACTTCACTCTTGGGTCCAGTCTATGTATCACGGAATCAGCTTGATAATATTGTCCTAATGTGATATCCCTTAGCATAACCTGCCACCTATCTCTCTCTTTGCATTGCTGCAAGTTTTGTAAAATAGTTTTTTATCGCTCTCTTTGCTTCCTCAATCGTCGTAATCTCATCGCTGACATCATAACCATGATCGCGCAGTTCCTTCATAATATATGTCACCTGTGGTGCTGCAAGACCAATCGCTTCTAATTCCTGATAATGTTTAAAAACTTCCTTGGGAATATCATCATATAAAATACTTCCTCGATTCATCACAATAATTCGATCAACATATTTTGCCACATCATCCATACTGTGCGATACCAAAAGAACCGTAATTCCCGTTTCCACTTTAAGCTTTAAAATCTGGTCAAGAATTTCATCGCGCCCTTTTGGGTCAAGTCCGGCAGTCGGTTCATCGAGTATCAAAACATCCGGTTTCATGGCGAGAACACCTGCAATTGCAACACGCCTTTTTTGACCGCCTGACAAGTCAAACGGTGATTGATAAAAATATTCGTCCTCAAGCCCTACCAGTTTCAATGCTTCATATGCACGCAATTCTATCTCTTTTTTTGATAAGCCAAGATTTTTCGGGCCAAAACACACATCAGAAAATACATCTGTCTCAAAAAGTTGATGTTCTGGATATTGAAAAACAAGACCTATCTTGCTACGCAACATCTTTTTATCAAAATCACTCTCATCAATATCTTGCCCGTTAAAATAAATATTTCCTGAAGTTGGGCGCATCAATCCGTTCAGATGCTGGACTAGCGTCGATTTGCCAGAACCAGTGTGACCAATCAGTCCTATAAATTGCCCATCTGGTATCACAAGACTTATCTTATCTAGCGCTTTTACCGCCATAGTGGTATCTTCCCCATAAATGTGACTCACTTTATCCAAAATAATCGGCATAGTCGTCCGCCCTTTCTGTTATATATCGATCAAGCGCCTCCCTAAATTCCTGTTTTGTAAGCACGCCTTTTGGCATTGGAAATCCTTCTTTTGCAAGCTCATGTGCGAGCAGTGTTACTTGTGGCACGTCAAGGCGAAGTTCTTTTAACCGTTCCACCTCTGAAAATACTTCCCTCGGCGTTCCCTGAAGTGTCACCTTGCCTTTATCCATCACATAAACTCGATCCGCATAAATCACTTCTTCCATATAATGTGTAATCAAAATCACTGTGATTTGTTCCACATCATTCAAGGCTCGGACTGCGCGAATAACTTCCTTGCGTCCCATTGGGTCCAACATTGCCGTAGGCTCATCAAGCACAATACATTTTGGATGCATAGCAATCACACCTGCTATAGATACTCGCTGTTTCTGTCCGCCAGAAAGCTTATTAGGCGAAAATTTGCGAAACGAATACATTCCCACTGCCTTAAGGCTCTCCTCCACCCGCTCCCAGATCTCTTTTGTGGGCACTCCCATATTCTCAGGACCAAATCCCACATCCTCCTCAACAATCTGACCAATAATTTGATTGTCTGGATTCTGAAAAACCATTCCTGCTGTCTGTCGAATATCCCACACATGCGTCTCGTCCCTTGTGTCCTTTCCATCCACCCAGACAGTTCCTTCTGTAGGGTAAAGAATCGCATTTAGGTGTTTTGCCAATGTTGACTTGCCAGAGCCGTTATGTCCTAGAATGGCCACAAAATCTCCCTGCTTTATATCAAGGTTTACATCATCCACTGCTGTGGTTATCCCTTCCACATTACCTTCCTCATCACGCCGTATATATTCATATATTAAATCCTTAACCTTGATCAAACCCATGTTCATTCCCCCATACCGCCTCTGGCACGTTGCCCTTTGCGTTTTTCCTGTGCAAAATTTTAAACACTCTCTGTCTATGTCCTATTTGGTTTTGGATTAATTTTTGCGTTCCTCCTCCTGCATCTGCTGTTGCATAAATGCCTGATGCAGTTTCCTGCGCTGCAATATCTCCTTGTGCTCCTTATCCAATGCAATCTGCCGTTTGATTGTCTCCGCCAGCCAAATTGCGCGTATCTTCTCAAGAATTTCCTCTTCAGTGCTCTTGGAAGTTCCCGTCATCTGGTCTGTATACTCTTTTCCATAAAATTGCATCTGTTGTTGGCGCTTTTTGGTATTCTTATATTCCTCTTCCCATTTTTGGATTTTTTCTCTATCTTTCTCTTTTTCTTTCTGCCTTTTGTAACTGGCTTTCGCCGCAGCCGTACTTGCATAGACTCTAGCGGGACGCGCATTCACTGGCGTTCCATTTGCCTGCGCAGCTCCCATTGCCCCCGCAAAATAAGGATTGTTGTACTGCCAAGTATTTGCACCATACATGGCCTTATCTGCTGGATTGCCAAAAGGATTGTATCCTGGATTAACTGTTGTAGTAGTTTCCGTCGTTGAAATATTGTTTGGATGATTAATCAAATATTCATATGCTTTTTGTACTTTAATATAATAATCCTTCGTATCCGTATTCGGGTTCATATCTGGATGATATAGTTTGGCTTTATACCGATATGCTCTTTTAACCTGTTCCTCGGAAGCATTTTCGCCAATTCCCAGATAATAACATGCCTCTTTTCTTGTCATATTTCCATATTTATCCATAATTGCTATATTCCTCTCGCACCCAATACAATTTCTGTATGCAGACTGCGGTGTATGGCAGATGACCATTCAGAAATATGGGTATGCTAAGCGGCCAGTCTTTTTGACCACCAGTATAATTTCAGTTCCTATACTTCTGAATGATTACCATTTTTGTGATAAATTATGCCAAAAACGCTCCCAAAAGATGGGAGCGCCAAAAATACAATTTTTCTTTTATACAAACTCAAGTACTACCTGCATAGCACCGTCGCCTTTACGCTGTCCGATCTTGACGATTCTCGTGTATCCGCCGTTGCGTCCAACATACTTTGGTGCAACCTCATCAAATAATTTTGCCACAAGGTCAAGCTGCTTTGTGTTCCTTTTCTTGCCGGCATTCTTTGTTGGAACTTCCTTTACTGTATACAATACTTTGAGCATCTGTCTTCTAGCATGAAGTCTTGACGGTAAATCCTTCTTAATCTCCTTCTCAACTTCATCATAAACAGTAACTTTCTTGCCGTTCTTTTCCTCTTTCACCCGTTTGCCATCTTTATCTTTTCTGGCAACCTTTGCAGTAACCTTTACCATCTCATAGTTATCTTTTTCCTTTACTGCCAGCGCAATCAATCCCTCTACAATCTTCTGCACTTCCTTCGCTCTCGCTTCTGTCGTGATGATTCTACCTTCTTTGCTGGCAATCAAAGCTGTAACTTGCCCTCTTAACAAGGCCTTTCTCTGATCTGATGTTCTTCCGAGTTTTCTATAACCTGCCATAATAGGCTCCTTTCATTGTGAGGACATATCACCTACCATCTATCAGTCAAAAAACTGTTATGTAGGCTACCCTCCTTGGTGGAACAAATGACAACGCCCTTTGGACTTACTTATCAAATGTTAATGAATAAATTCCATCTTTGAGTACAGATGTGAACTCTTTGGAATTACCACATCTGCATAGGGTTAGTCTCTAATGTGTTCAATCTTCTATTGGATTGAGCTGTAATCCTAACTCTTTTAATTTTGCCAATACTTCGTCTAAAGACTTACGTCCTAAATTGCGGACCTTCATCATATCTTCTGATGTGCGGTTCGTCAACTCCTCGACCGTATTGATACCTGCCCTTTTCAGGCAGTTATAAGAACGAACGGATAACTCCAGCTCGTCAATGCTCATTTCAAGCACCTTCTCTTTCTCATCATCCTCTTTCTCAATCATAACTTCTGCATTCTTTGCATTTTCTGAAAGGTTGATGAAAAGCTTCAAATGTTCACTCAGTACCTTAGCCGCCAAACTGACTGCCTCATCAGGAGCCAGAGTCGCATCTGTATAAACATCTAAAGACAATTTATCATAATCTGTAATCTGACCGACACGGGTATTCTCCACAGTAACATTTACTCGTTCTACAGGGGTATAAATCGAGTCCACCGCTATAACACCAATTGGCAGATCCTCACTCTTGTTTTTGTCCGCACTGATATAACCTCTACCCTTTGTAATGAGTATTTCCATGTAAAGTTTGCTGTCTTTGCCGCCGTTTAGAGTCGCAATAACCTGATCTGGATTCATAATCTCAATATCCTGATCCACCTGAATATCAGACGCTCTGACAACACCTTCACCCTCAAAATCAATAATTGCTTTTTTTACTTCATCCGTTTCACAGTTGTTTTTGATCGCCAGACTCTTTAGGTTCATAACAATCTCAGTCACATCTTCCTTGACTCCAGGAATCGAACTAAACTCATGCAGAACACCATCAATTTTAACCTGGCTCACCGCTGCACCGGGTAGGGAAGCAAGCATAATCCTCCTGAGAGAATTGCCCAGTGTAATTCCGTATCCTCTCTCCAAAGGCTCCACGATAAACTTACCGTATCTTTTGTCTTCAGAGATTTCCGCCACTTCAATATTTGGACTGTCAAAATCAAATGCCAACACTGTAAATACCCCTCCTTCTAATGGATGTGACAAGTAACTTTCCGCAAACTTTCCCTTGCGAAATTATTACTGTATTTATAAGTGCAACAATAGAAAGTACACATATGCGCACTTCCTACTGTTAAATTCTTATTTTCTGCTTATTCTTCCGACAAAATTACTTAGAATACAACTCGACGATAAGCATCTCATCTACAGGAACATCAATCACTTCTCTGGAAGGAAGCTCTTTAATTGTACCCTTAAAGTTTTCCTGATCAACATCCATCCATTCTGGAGCCAGTCTGCCGTTTGTTGACTCTGCAATATCCTTATATCTCTGCAAGCTTCTGGATTTTTCTCTAATCTCAATCACATCACCTGGGCTAATCAGATAAGAAGGAATATTGATGCACTTACCATTTACCAACACATGCTTATGACCAACAACTTGTCTAGCCTCTCTTCTTGTTCTGGCAAATCCCATGCGGAAGACAACATTGTCAAGTCTTCTCTCAAGAAGAACCATTAAGTTTTCACCAGTCATTCCCTTCATTCTATCCGCTTTCTCATAGTAATTGCGGAAAGGCTTTTCAAGCACACCATAAATGAACTTTGCTTTCTGTTTTTCTCTCAACTGCAACCCATACTCGCTCATTTTCTTTCCGGCTCTTTGAGATTTTCTTTTCGATTTTTTACCATATCCCAAAAATACAGGATCTAAATCAAGAGATCTGCATCTTTTAAGTACAGGAACTCTGTTTACTGCCATGTTCTTATCCTCCTAACATTATACTCTGCGGCGCTTTGGCGGGCGGCATCCATTATGCGGAACCGGTGTCACATCCTTGATGCTGGTCACTTCAAGACCACATGCCTGAAGCGCACGGATTGCAGCTTCTCTGCCAGAACCAGGTCCCTTTACCATAACATCAACAGACTTCAAGCCGTGTACCAGAGCTGCTTTCGTAGCTGTCTCGGCTGCCATCTGAGCAGCATATGGAGTAGATTTCTTTGAACCTCTAAATCCCAGACCACCTGCACTTGCCCATGAAAGAGCATTCCCATCATTATCTGTCAATGTAACAATTGTATTGTTAAATGATGACTGGATATGTGCCTGTCCTCGTTCAACGTTTTTCTTTACGCGCTTTTTTGTCACTTTTTTTGTAACTTTTTTAGCCATACTAAACTAACCTACTTTCTCATTTCAACTTATTGTTTGCAATGTCTCATCGCAAGCTGAGACTATTTCTTATTTGCTACTGTTTAAAAAGCGAACTTCTCAAACTTTATTTCTTTTTATTTGCTACTGTCCGCTTGGGACCTTTTCTTGTTCTGGCATTTGTTTTAGTCTTCTGGCCACGAACAGGAAGCCCCTTTCTATGACGAATACCACGATAGCATCCAATCTCCTGTAATCTCTTGATATTCAAAGCAATCTCACGTCTGAGATCACCTTCCACCATATACTCTTCCTCAATGATCACGCTAATTTTCTTAACATCATCATCGGTCAGATCCCGAACACGAACATCAGGATTAACCCCTGCCTTCTCAAGGATCTTGTTTGCACTTACTCTGCCAATACCATAGATGTAAGTCAATCCAATTTCTACACGTTTTTCTCTTGGTAAGTCAACACCAGCAATACGAGCCATGTTAAAATTCCTCCATTTTGCTTTGTGAAAAGGTTTTAAAATACCCTGTCACAGTTAATAGTAAACTAATTGATTGGGGCAGATTGCCCGACCGGATAACTACCCGGTTTGTCCGATACTACTCGGGGCAGAATATCTTATTTTTCTGCCACTTTGACCTGTGGTCAAAGCTTTTTTCGCGAAATATTTCTCGGTATCAAGAAGTAAACACACAACAGATCAAATGTCTGTTATATATTTATAGTATGTATTCTGATTGACGGATTAGAACACATACCTCAGCCGCTCTTTCTTACAGATTCAAAAGGATTTTTTTAACCTTGTCTCTGCTTGTGTTTCGGATTTTCACAGATAATTCTGATCTTTCCTTTTCTCTTGATAACTTTGCATTTCTCGCAAATAGGTTTTACTGATGATCTAACTTTCATGTTAAACCCTCCTTTCAAAAAGACCGTTTTACATTATATCATGCAGTCTGGGCAAATGCAAGCCCTATTCAAAAAATATTTTCATAAAATGGATTTATTTGTCTCTCCATATAATTCGTCCTTTGGACAGGTCATATGGGGATAACTCTAATGTTACTTTGTCACCTGGAAGGATGCGGATAAAATTCTGTCTCAGCTTTCCACTGATGTGGGCAAGCACCCTATGGCCATTTTCCAACTCCACCTGAAACATTGTATTGGGGAGTTTTTCAACTACAGTTCCTTCGATTTCGATCACATCGGACTTTGACATTATTATACCTCCTTAATGTCTCTATATAACTTGATTATATGCTTTATTTCCTCGTTTGTCACAGACGAGATATCAATCCTTCGGTTCTTTTTTATGATCTGTACATGTTTTTTATTCTTTTTCTTTGGTTTGTCGAGTGTCCGCACTGCCCCGTCCACAACATATACAAAATCCTTTGTTTCCTCAATAATAAGATACAGTGCATCCTTATCATGTCCTGCCAGCGAGTATGCCAGAAAACCTATCATTTTCTCCTCTCCTATAATCTACCCTTTTCTTTTTCTGCTTTCTATAAGAGTGTTAGAATCTCCGGTTCACCGTCAGTTATCAGAATCGTATTCTCATAATGCGCGGACAGTGACCCGTCCTCTGTAACGACTGTCCAGTTGTCATCCAGCCATTCGACATCACCACAGCCCATGTTGATCATAGGTTCTACCGCAAGCGTCATACCAGCCCGAAGTTTTATCCCTCTCTTTTTCTGTCTGAAGTTTGGCACCTCTGGTTCCTCGTGAAGGGAGGTGCCAATTCCATGTCCCACCAGATCGCGAACGATGCCATACCCAAACTTTGATACATAACTGTCAATTGTATTCGATATATCATGAAGGTAATTCCCTGCTGTAGCTCTCTTTACCCCCTCAAAAAATGATTTCTTCGTCTCGTCTATCAGTTTCTGCGCTTCTGGACTAATCCGGCCCACACCATGCGTCCTGGCAGCATCTGAATGATATCCTTTATAAATAAGCCCACAGTCAAGACTTACAATATCTCCTTCCTGCAGAATCCTGTCTGCCCTAGGAATCCCATGTACCACCTCATCATTGACTGACACACAGATAGATGCTGGATATCCATTGTAATGCAGAAAATTAGGAACGCATCCCATATCCCGAATCAGTTTTTCACCAAGTTGGTCGATGTAAAGTGTGGATATCCCAGGTTCAATTGCCTGCTCAAGTTCCTCGTGCACCTTTGCTAAAAGTCTGCATGATTCCCGCATCAGACCAATCTCACGCTGCGACTTTATTGTAACAGCCATTTTTCCTATTCCCCCGCACCATAACTATAATTAAGACAATATATTGACAATCGCCTCAAATACTTCCTTCATATCCACTGTGCCATCTACAGATTTCAATACCCCTTTTGCCTCATAGAAATCAATCAATGGTTGTGTCTGTTTATGATATACGTCAAGACGATTCTTAACTGTCTCAGGCTTATCATCATCTCTTAATATCAGTTCTGAACCACAAGTATCGCAGATTCCTTCTTTTTTAGATGGGATATGAACAATGTGATAGGTCGCTCCACAGTTCACGCAAGCGCGTCTTCCAGACATTCTGTTAATAATATTCTCGTCAGGCACATCAACATTAATTGCATAATCAATCTTGTCTCCAAGCTCTGTAAGTGCCTTGTCAAGAACTTCTGCCTGTGGGATTGTCCTCGGGAAACCATCCAACACATATCCCTTTTTGCAGTCATCTTGCGCCACTCTGTCCAAAAGAATCTTAACAGTAAGTTCGTCTGGCACCAATAATCCCTGATCCATAAACTTCTTTGCTTCCATACCCAGCTCCGTGCCATTTTTAATGTTTGCACGGAAGATATCTCCTGTTGAAATATGTGGTATTGCAAATTTCTCCGCGATCATCTTTGCCTGTGTCCCTTTTCCTGCCCCCGGTGCACCTAACATAATAATTTTCATCCTGTTTTCCTCCTTTAAAATATCACTGGAACTGCTGCGCTGCACAACACAGCATATACCACTACCATACTATATTTCATAGCTTCAATTCAATTTACCAAATCAGCTAAGCAGGATAAACTCAACTCAAGCTATTCCATAATGGATAGAAGCAAAGCATATGCTTTGCTTCTATCTCTATCTGATCGTCCTGACTGCCTGCTTTATCTATTATCAGTCATTCAAAAAACCTTTGTAATTGCGCACTAGCATCTGAGATTCAATCTGCTTGATTGTCTCAAGCACAACGCTCACGATAATAATCAAGCTTGTTCCGCCAAAGGAAACAGAGGCATTGAACACACCGTTAAAGAAGAATGGCACAACTGCCACAATCACAAGTCCAACAGCGCCAATGAAAATAATTGCATTGAGCACCTTGTTCAAATAATCACTGGTTGGCTTACCTGGTCTGATGCCAGGTATAAATCCGCCCTGTTTCTTCATGTTGTTTGCAATCTCCAAAGGATTGAACGTTAATGACGTGTAGAAATAAGCAAAAAATACGGTTAACACGATATACACTACAAGACCAATCGAATAGATAAGCTGGGATGGATTACACCAATAATCCTGATTCAGACCATTTAAAATCTGTCTCCATACACCATTGCCGTTATATCCAACCAGCGTTGAGATAACAATCGGAAACTGCATCAGTGAAGATGCAAAGATAATTGGAATAACACCTGCTGTATTCACCTTTAAGGGAAGAAATGTCATCTGACCGCCGACCATTTTATTTCCCTGAATTTTCTTGGCATATTGTACAGGAATCTTGCGCATCGCGCTGTTGAGAATAACAACAAACACTGTCATCGCCAAAATAATCGCAATGATGATCACTCCTGCAACCACTGCAAGCGGTATCGATTTACCCTTACAAAACTGCTCATACAATTTCACGAAATCGTCCGGCAGACGAGAGATAATATTGATAACAAGCACAATTGAGATACCGTTACCAACACCTTTCTCTGTGATACGCTCACCAATCCACATCAGAAATGCACTGCCTGCTGTCAATACAGCAATCACTGTTATAACTTCCAGCGGGCCAAATTTTTGCAGCAGTCCCTGATTTCCAAATCCGATTGCCATCGCAGCGCTCTCGATCAAAGCGAGTCCCACAGTAACATATCGCGTGATGGAAGCAATCTTCTTCCTCCCATCTTCTCCGTCCTTCTGCATTTCTTCCAGCTTTGGAATCGCGATTGTGAGAAGCTGCATAATGATAGAAGATGTGATATACGGTGTAATATTAAGTGCAAACACAGACATTCTTGAGAAAGAACCACCCGTAAAAGCATCAAAAAAATTAAATGCACCGCCAGTCTGTGCCTCAAACCAAGATGCAAAATAATCTCTGTTCACACCTGGTATCGGAAGCTGGGAACCAAAACGAATTACCACCAACATCAAAAAAGTAAATAGCAGCTTTACCCGAATCTCCTTGATCTTAAACGCATTCTTTAATGTAGAAAACATTAGATCACCTCTGCTGTTCCACCAAGTGCTTCAATCTTCTCCTTAGCAGATGCACTGTATGCATTTACCTGCACATTGAGCTTCTTGGTTAATTCTCCTCTGCCCAAAATCTTTACTCCATCTCTAGGGTTTTTTATGATTCCAGTCTCGATTAATGTGTCTACTGATACGGTAGCTCCATCCTCAAATCTCTCTAACACTTCAAGGTTGATCGCAACAATTTCTTTTGTATTTCTGTTGTGGAAACCTCTCTTAGGAATCCGTCTATACAATGGCATCTGACCACCTTCAAAACCTGGTCTTGGCGCTCCGGAACGAGCCTTTTGTCCCTTGTGGCCTTTGCCGGCTGTCTTGCCATTTCCTGAACCGTGTCCACGGCCTCTTCTAAAATTATCACTGTGCTTAGAGCCTTCGGCAGGTCTTAAATTAGATAATTCTAAACTCATTTTCTGACACCTCCCTTATCTATGCTTCTTCAACTTTAACTAAATGATTTACTTTGCGGATCATACCTCTGGTTGCTGCATTGTCAGGAAGCTCTACTGTCTTGTGAAGCTTTGTGAGTCCCATTGCTTCAACAGTCGCTTTGTTCTTAGGCACAGCACCGATTGTTGATTTGATTAAAGTAACTTTTAATGTCTTTGCCATCTCTAAACCTCCATTCTGCCAACGCCAAAATAAACAAGTTCATTTGCAAATTTGGACGCCAGCACAAATTTGTAGTTGAAAAATCCTTGATTTTTCAACCTTCCTTAAGCCATTATCTCATCGACAGATTTACCGCGGTTTGCAGCCACCTGTTCCGGTGTCTTTAACTGTGAAAGACCAGCGATAGTAGAAAGTACTACGTTCTGCTTATTGTTAGAGCCCAAAGACTTTGTACGAATATTCTTAATACCTGCAAGTTCACATACGACACGCGCAGGACCACCCGCAATGATACCTGTACCTTCAGGAGCCCTCTTTAACAAAACACTCGAAGAGCCGTAATTACCAATGAAATCATGTGTAATGGAGTTGTTCTCATCCATGGCAACCGTGATCAGTTTTTTGATCGCGTCTTCCTTTCCCTTGCGAATCGCTTCAGGGATTTCTACGGCCTTACCAAGTCCGGCGCCTACGTGACCATTGCCGTCACCTACGACTACCAGGGCGGTAAACCGCATGTTACGTCCACCCTTAACAGTTTTGGTTACGCGCTTAATTGTTACAACCTTATCTGTTAATTCAAGCTGACTAGCATCAATGATTGTACGTTTCATGTGATTTTCTCCCTTCCTAGAATACTAAGCCAGCTTCTCTTGCTGCCTCAGCCAAAGCTGCAATTTTTCCATGGTATAAAAAGCCGCCTCTATCAAAAACTACTTCTGTGATACCCTTATCCATTGCTCTCTTTGCAATTATCTTACCCAAATATGCTGCTGCCTCAACGTCATTGGTCTTTTTCAGTTCAGCCTTTACCTCTTTCTCCACTGTAGAAGCTGCCACTAATGTGTTTCCAACGGTATCGTCAATAATTTGAGCATACATATGATTATTGCTTCTGAATACTGCCAGACGCGGTCTTTCTGATGTACCGCTTAAACGGTTACGTATTCTCATGTGTTTCTTTGCACGCAGTTCTGCTCTTGATCTCTTACTAACCATTTTTTACGCCCTCCTTATTTACTTCTTACCAGTCTTACCAACTTTACGTCTGATTGTCTCATCAGCATACTTAATACCTTTGCCCTTATAAGGCTCTGGTCTTCTCGTGTCTCTGATTTCAGCCGCGAATTGTCCAACCTTTTCTTTATCAATACCCTTTACGATAATGATATTAGTACCTTCCAGTACTGTCTCAATGCCCTCAGGGTCAATCATCTCAACAGGATGGGAATATCCCAGAGATAATGTCAATTTCTTTCCTGCTTTCGCTGCCCTGTAACCTACACCGTTCACTTCAAGTTTTTTCTCGTAACCAGAAGTCACACCGACAACCATATTATTGATCAAAGTTCTTGTAAGACCATGTAAAGATTTCATTTTCTTTAAATCGTTCGGCCTTGCAACTGTTACCTCCGTGCCCTCAACTTTGATTTCCATCTCTGCCGGAAGCACTCTCTCAAGTGTTCCCTTAGGACCTTTTACAGTCACTTTATTATTTTCTGCAACCTCCACAGTAACACCTGCAGGAATCGCGATTGGCATTCTTCCTATACGTGACATGCCCGTACCTCCTAATTTTATTTGAAATTTATCAAAATTATAATCGTTCTTACCAGATAAACGCTAACACTTCACCGCCGACCTGGAGGCGTCTTGCCTCCTTATCTGTAATCACACCCTGGTTGGTAGAGATAATCGCAATGCCAAGTCCACCGAGTACCTTTGGCAACTCATCTTTACCCGCATAAATACGAAGACCCGGCTTGGAAATTCTCTTCAAGCCTGTGATAATCTTCTCATTCTTGTCTGCGCCATACTTTAATGTGATATGAATCGTCTTGAACGAACCATCTTCCACAACGTCAAACGCCTTTATATACCCCTCATCCAGAAGTATCTGTGCAATCGCCAGTTTCATCTTTGATGAAGGAACATCTACTGTATCATGCTTTGCTGTGTTCGCATTGCGAATTCTTGTGAGCATATCTGCAATAGGATCATTCATTGTCATTTCAGTTTCCTCCTTATTATATATAAACGAAACTTCGTTTTTACCAGCTTGCCTTCTTCACACCGGGAATCTGACCCTTGTATGCCAACTCGCGGAAGCATATTCTGCAAATTCCATACTTTCTTAAGTATGCGTGTGGACGGCCACAGATTCTGCAACGACTGTATTCCTGTGTAGAAAACTTCGGTTTGCGCTGCTGTTTGATTTTCATTGCTGTTTTAGCCATGAGAATTTACCCCCTTATTATTTCGCGAAAGGCATGTTGAACTGTGTTAACAGCTCACGTGCTTCCTCGTCACTCTTTGCAGTTGTTACAAAAACGATATCCATACCTCTTACTTTGTCAACCTTATCATACTCTATCTCAGGGAAAATAATCTGCTCCTTGATACCAAGTGCATAGTTTCCTCTGCCGTCAAATCCATTGGGATTGACACCTCTAAAGTCACGCACACGAGGAAGTGCAAGGTTTACAAGGCGGTCCAAGAACTCATACATCTTCTCACCGCGAAGTGTCACTTTGCATCCGATTGCCATACCCTCACGAATCTTGAAGTTAGCGATTGCCTTCTTCGCCTTTGTAGTAACAGCCTTCTGCCCTGTGATGATCTCCATGTCCTTCACAGCGGACTCCAATGCCTTTGCATTGTCCTTCGCCTCACCGACACCCATATTGACCACAATCTTGTCAAGCTTGGGAACTTCCATGACATTCTTATATCCAAACTTCTTGACCATAGCATCTACGATCTCGTTTTTATATATATCTTTCAGTCTACTCACCAGTCTGGTCCTCCTTTCCTGGAATTAATCAATCACTTCGCCTGTTGTCTTTGCGAAACGTACTTTCTTATCTCCATCCATCTTAAAACCAATTCTTGTAGCTTTTCCCTTGTGGAGATACATTACGTTTGAAATATCAATAGGAGCTTCTTTCTTGATAATGCCGCCAGTCTGATTGGCAGCAGAAGGCTTTGCATGTTTTGTCACCATGTTGATACCCTCTACAAGAACTTTACCGTTCTTTGTGTCAACTGATAAAACCTTGCCCTCTTTATCTTTTTCCTTGCCGGCGATTACCTTGACTGTATCGCCCTTTTTTATCTTTAACATTCCGGCACCTCCTTATAATACTTCAGGAGCTAAGGAAACAATCTTCATAAACTGTTTCTCACGAAGCTCTCTTGCCACTGGTCCAAAAATACGTGTCCCTCTCGGAGTCTTATCATCCTTGATAATGACAGCGGCGTTTTCATCAAATCTAATATAAGAACCGTCCTTACGACGAGCGCCCTTTACGGTACGTACAACTACAGCTTTCACTACATCGCCCTTTTTTACAACGCCGCCTGGTGTTGCATCTTTAACGCTGGCAACAATCACATCGCCAATGCTTGCATATCTTCTTGTAGATCCACCCATAACCCTGATGCAGAGCAGTTCTTTTGCACCAGTATTATCAGCGACTTTCAGTCTGCTTTCCTGTTGTATCATGCTTATTCTCCTTCCAAAACTATGCCATGCTACGCATTGCACTGTTCTTAAAATCTATTTTACTTTTTCGATCACTTCAACAAGTCTCCATCTCTTATCCTTAGATAAAGGTCTTGTCTCCATAACTTTAACTGTATCGCCAATGTTGCACTCGTTATTCTCGTCATGCGCCTTCAGCTTGTAAGTTCTCTTAACGATCTTTCCATAAAGAGGATGCTTAACATGATCTTCCACAGCAACCACAATCGTTTTCTGCATTTTGTTGCTCACAACCTTGCCTGTACGTGTTTTCCTCAAATTTCTTTCCACGACCATTTTCCTCCTACTCTGCACTCTTCAGATTTGCAGCAATCACAGTCTGAATCCTTGCGATATTTCTTCTGACTTCCTTAATCCGCGCTGTGTTCTCCAACTGGTTTGTTGCATTCTGAAATCTCAAATTGAAAAGTTCCTTTTTTGCAGAAACTAATTCCTGTGATAATTCTGCGGCTGATTTGGTCCTTAAATCCTCTACATACTTATTAGTTTTCATTTACTGCACCGCCTTCCAAATCTGCTTTAGAAACGATCTTACACTTACAAGGAAGCTTGTGTGTTGCAAGACGTAACGCTTCTTTTGCTACATCCTCAGCGACTCCGCTGATCTCAAACATTACACGACCAGGTTTTACAACTGCCACCCAGTACTCCAGAGTTCCTTTTCCCGAACCCATACGTGTCTCAGCAGGTTTTGCTGTAACAGGTTTATCCGGAAATATCTTAATCCATACCTTACCACCACGCTTGATATAACGTGTCATGGCGATACGGGCTGCTTCAATCTGATTGGACTTAATCCAGCATGGCTCTGTTGCTACAATACCATACTCACCGTAAGTAATTGTATTACCTCTCTGAGCTTTACCAGCCATTGTACCGCGGAACTGTTTACGACGCTTTACTCTCTTTGGCATTAACATTATTTATCGCTCCCTTCCTTATTTCCCTTTGTAGGAAGTACTTCGCCCTTGTAGATCCAAACTTTTACGCCAAGTTTGCCGTAAGTTGTATCTGCCTCAGCGAACCCATAATCTATATCTGCTCTCAGTGTCTGAAGAGGAATTGTCCCCTCGTTGTAAAACTCTGTGCGGGCCATATCTGCTCCACCAAGGCGCCCAGAAACAGCCGTCTTAATACCCAGAGCCCCCGCCTTCATAGTTCTACCCATGCAAGACTTCATAGCACGTCTAAAAGACACACGGCTCTCAAGCTGCTGTGCAATATTTTCTGCTACAAGCTGCGCATCTTTGTCCGGTTTCTTAATCTCCTTGATATCCACAAGCACATTTCTGCCTGTAAGCTTCTGCAGCTCCTTCTTGGTTATCTCGATCTCTGCGCCGCCCTTACCAATCACAAGACCTGGTTTTGCTGTGAAAACGATAACCTTTACGCGGTCAGATGCTCTCTCAATCTCAATTTTTGAGATACCAGCATTAAATAATTTCTTCTTTAAAAACTTTCTGATATTATAATCTTCCACTAAATAATCAGCAAAATCAGCATCAGCATACCATTTTGAATCCCAATCCTTGATAACGCCGACTCTCAGTCCATGAGGATTAACTTTCTGTCCCATTTTCTTCCTCCTATCTCTCGTCAAGCACGATTGTAATGTGGCTCATTCTCTTTTCAATCCTGTAAGCTCTTCCCTGTGCCCTTGGTCTCACTCGCTTCATTGTAGGTCCCTTGTTTGCGTAGCACTCTGCAATGTAAAGGTTCTCAGCACTCATACCATTGTTATTCTCTGCATTGGCAATCGCTGACTCCAAAAGCTTCTTGATAATGCTGGAAGCATATCTTGGGCTGTATGCCAGAATACCTAACGCGGTCTGCACATCTTTTCCTCTAATCGCATCTAATACGAAGCATGCCTTCTGGACAGACACTCTGGCATAAGAAAGCTTTGCTGATGGTCTAGTTTCTCTATTCTCTGCGTTTCTCTTTCTCTTATAACTAGTTCTACTATATTTTTCTGCCATGGTTGAACCTCCTTTCAACTAATCAATTTATTTCACTTTTGATTTCTTTTCGTCCTTGCCATGTCCTCTGTAGGTCCTGGTTGCAACGAATTCACCAAGCTTGTGTCCAACCATATCTTCTGTCACATATACAGGCACATGCTTTCTTCCGTCATGTACTGCGATTGTATGACCTACAAAAGCAGGGAAAATTGTAGAACGACGTGACCATGTCTTAATTACTGATTTATTTCCTGACGCGTTCATAGCATCAACCTTCTTTAAAAGGCTTGCATCTGCGAAAGGACCCTTTTTTAATGACCTTGCCATAAGGTTAATTCCTCCTTAATCATCTATATCTTGTTATTGGAGGTAGACGATTTCCTTATTTGAGCGCCGAGCGATTTGCAACCGCAACCGCTCAGCCATTCAACTTATTTAATCGCTCTACCGTCCCTTCTTCTCACGATCAACTTGTTAGAAGCCTTCTTGCTCTTTCTTGTCTTTAGACCAAGTGCAGGCTTGCCCCAAGGTGTAGATGGACCGGGTCTTCCGATACCAGTCTTGCCTTCACCACCGCCGTGTGGATGATCATTTGGGTTCATCACAGAACCGCGCACTGTAGGTCTGATACCCATGTGGCGCTTACGTCCAGCCTTACCGATTTTCACAAGGTTATGATCCCCATTTCCGACAACACCAATCGATGCGCGGCAAACAATTGGAACCATTCTCATCTCACCAGAAGGAAGTCTCAGCGTTGCATACTTGCCTTCCTTCGCCATAAGCTGTGCACTGTTGCCAGCGGAGCGCACAAGCTGTCCGCCCTTGCCAGGATACAGCTCAATATTGTGCACATTTGTACCAACTGGAATCTCTGAAAGTGGTAAGCAGTTGCCAACTCTAACTTCTGCCTGTGGTCCGTTCATAACCTTCATGCCGTCTGTCAGTCCCTCCGGCGCAAGGATATATGCCTTCTGACCATCTTCGTAGCAGATCAGTGCAATGTTCGCAGATCTGTTTGGATCATACTCGATGCCAACAACCTTTGCTGAGATACCATCTTTATTTCTCTTAAAATCTATAATTCTATATTTCTGTCTGTTTCCACCGCCGTGATGTCTCACAGTGATCTTACCCTGATTGTTGCGTCCAGCATGTTTCTTCTTTGACACGCACAGAGACTTCTCAGGAGTCGTCTTTGTGATTTCAGAGAAGTCAGAACTGGTCATATTTCTTCTCGAAGGTGTATATGGGTTATATTTTTTAATTCCCATGTTCGTTTCTCCTTTACTCTTTTATTATCACACTTGATTGTGTATAGTCCGAATTGTCACAGCCGTCTAATAGGGATTTTATAATCCTGAGAAAATCTCAATATCCTTGCTGTCCTGTGTTAGCTGCACAATTGCCTTCTTGGTCTTAGCAGTTTTGCCATAGACCATTCCACGTCTCTTCTTCTTACCGTCAAGATTCATTGTGTTGACCTTTGCCACTTTTGTTCCCTCGAACATTTTCTCAACAGCTTCCTTAATCTGAGACTTATTCGCTTCTGTATGAACCAGAAATGTATATTTCTTGTCACCCATGCTTGACATACTCTTCTCTGTGATCACCGGTTTAAGGATCACGTCATAATATTTGATATCTGCCATTATGCGTACACCTCCTCGATTGTCTTAACGGCATCCTTCGTGAGAATTACCGTGCCACCTTTCATCACATCATATACATTGATTGTATTTGTCAGCGCTGTCTGTACATTTGGAAGATTTCTTGCCGACATAACAACCTTCTCATCATTATCATTCAAAACTACATAAGCCTTTGTCACCTTTAAGTTGTCCATAACTGCCTTAAAATTCTTTGTCTTGATCTCATCAAACTTCAGTTCATCAACCACAATCAACTTGTTCTCCTGAACTCTGCTTGTGAGTGCAGACTTCAACGCCGCTCTCTTCTCTTTCTTATTCATCTTAAAAGAATAATCTCTTGGCACTGGGGCAAATACAACACCGCCGCCCTTCCACTGGGGAGATCTTGTAGAACCCTGTCTTGCGTGACCAGTTCCTTTCTGTCTCCACGGTTTTCTTCCGCCGCCAGATACTTCTGAACGCGTCTTCGCTTTCTGAGTACCCTGACGCTTATTTGCAAGCTGTTGAACGACTGCCATGTGTACTAGGTGCTCGTTGACATCCACACCAAAGACATCATCACTCAAGTCGATTGTCTCAACTTCCCTGCCTTCCATATTATAAACAGATACTTTTGCCATCTGTATGGTCCTCCTTTCGTCCGCTCAATCTGCGAACCACATTTTACGCATCTACTCTGGTAGTTTCTTTGATTGTCACCAACGCTTTCTTAGGTCCCGGAACAGAGCCTTTCACCAAAAGCAGGTTCTTCTCAGCATCAACCCTTACAACCTCAAGATTCTGCACTGTCACTTTCACGCAGCCCATATGTCCAGGCATACCTTTGCCCTTAAACACGCGGCTCGGTGAAGAACATGCACCGTTAGAACCCTGATGACGATGGAACTTAGAACCATGTGTCATCGGTCCTCTGTGCTGTCCATGTCTCTTGATAGCACCTTGGAATCCTTTTCCCTTAGAGATCGCAGATGCATCGATTTTATCGCCAACTGTAAAAATGTCCGCCTTTATCTCGCTTCCCAATGTATACTCTTCTGCATTCTCGAACTTAAATTCTCTTAAAAATCTCTTGGAAGAAACGCCAGCCTTCTCAAAGTGTCCCTTGAGCGCTTTATTCACACCATGTCTGTGAATAACCTCTTTCTTTCCACCCTTATCCTTGTTTACAATCTTGTCTTTCTTATCTACAAAGCCGACCTGAACCGCCTTGTAACCATCATTCTCCTCTGTCTTAACCTGTGTCACTACACAGGGACCAGCCTGAAGAACTGTTACAGGAATCAGTGAACCATCTTCATTGAAGATTTGAGTCATTCCGACTTTTGTAGCCAATATAGCTTTCTTCATTTTCTTTTCCTACCTCCATTGTTTCTACAGCGGAACACTCATTCTGAGCGTTCATACTAGTAGAAGGCCTATTTGTTTTTCATTTTGATATCAATATAAACACCCGCCGGCATCTCTAACCGCTGCAATGCATCAACAGTCTTCTGTGTCGGTGTGATGATATCGATCAGTCTCTTATGCGTTCTCTGCTCGAACTGCTCTCTGGAATCTTTGTACTTGTGAACTGCCCTTAAAATTGTCACTACCTCTTTCTTGGTAGGAAGGGGAACTGGTCCGCTCACCTGTGATCCATTTTTCTTAACTGTCTCGATTATTTTTTTGGCAGATGCATCAACCAGTTGATGATCATAAGCTTTTAATGTAATTCTCATTACCTGAGTTGCCATAAAAAAAGTCGCCTCCTTTTCGCACTTTTTATACATAAGTACGACAAGCGGTGACTGTACACTCCTCCGTGTGTGTCCTACTGCTTTTCCAACAAAAAACTATTTTGTTCAACTACTTGCAGTTTAACACATCGCTCCTTATTATGAAAGTCTCACAAATTTATCTGTCTTTCACAATATGGACGGCCTTGCGGCCTAACCCTTGTACAGTGACTTGTCGCCAGTTTCCTAACTTGACATTCGCTCCGCGGAAAACCTGTCTAACGCCTATTTGCATCAGCAGCAACCTCTCGTTTCATCGCTATCATGTCACAGCAATTAGTAGTATATCGTAGCATTTTCTCTTTTGCAAGCGTTTTTTTATTTTTTATTGTATTTTTTTTCATACAATGTAATATTTCCGTTAGATGTAAGGGCGATATGGAAAATTTGATTGTAAAAGCAAACCTTTCTATAGTATACTGAAAAAATAAGCAGAAATTTATTCAGGAAAGGATCTGTTAAATTATGTGGATTGCAGACAATTGGAAAGACTATGAAGTCATTGATACCTCCGCTGGGGAAAAACTCGAGCGCTGGAGCGAATATATCTTAGTGCGGCCTGACCCGCAGGTTCTTTGGAGCACTTCCCAAAAAGACCCACGTTGGAAAAAGCCAAACGGTCACTATCACAGAAGTTCTAAAGGTGGGGGGGAATGGGAATTTTTCAAACTGCCACAAGAATGGAGTATCCCCTACAATGGCAAAAATCATCTAAACCTCATATTTCATCTGAAACCCTTTAGTTTTAAGCATACAGGGCTTTTTCCAGAACAGGCGGTCAACTGGGATTGGTTTTCTTCTATTATAAAGGAAACCTTACAGCAAAATCCGGCGCGCACAATTAAAGTCCTCAATCTCTTTGCCTATACAGGCGGCGCCACATTGAGCGCTGCGGCGGCAGGCGCACATGTCACGCATGTTGATGCCTCCAAGGGCATGGTCGGCTGGGCAAAAGAAAACGCTGCATCCTCCGGGCTTGCAGAGGTGCCCATCAGATGGCTTGTGGACGATTGTGTAAAATTTGTAGAACGGGAAATCCGGCGTGGTAACACCTATGATGCGGTGATTATGGACCCACCCTCCTACGGAAGAGGTCCCAAAGGCGAAATCTGGAAAATTGAAGACAACGTTTATCCCTTTATTGAGCTTACTACAAAGGTATTAACCAAAAAACCGCTTTTCTTCCTAATTAATTCCTATACGACTGGCTTGCAACCTGCAGTGCTAACTTATATGCTCGAAACTGTATTGACCTCCAAATTTGGCGGCCGCGTAGAATCCTCCGAAATCGGTCTGCCAGTCTCCTCTAATGGGCTTGTACTCCCCTGCGGTGCCAGTGGACGTTGGATCGCAGATTAAACGGAAACGCCGGGCACCCGTGCGCCGCCTTAGCGGTATATTTCCTCTGCACAAGTCTGCGCATAAAAAAGAGACTGTTTTGTACCATAAGATACAAAACAGTCTTTTTTTTAGTAATAAAAACCTTCACTTTGCAGAATCGACATAATCATCGCGGTAAACGCTCCTGCAAGCACAAATGCCAATACACCAATAATAACCATCCATATCAACATCGCCTTACAGTAATTCGATTTGCTTTTCTTAGTGCCCGAACCAAAGCCCCACACAAACAGCATAATAATGTTTACACAAGGAATGCACATTAAAAGCATTGTCACCATCCACTCCCCAAAACTTACAGGCTCCTCAAGTCCGCTATCCCCCGCCGAAAATGGCTGCTGCTGTTGATACGACTGCTGGTATGGCTGATAGGTCTGTTGCTGATATGGCTGCTGCGCCTGCCCTTGATCCGTATTCTGATTTTCATTTTGCTTGTCAAATAAATTGTTACTGTCCATAATAACTATCTCCCTCCAAAATTTCGAGAGGCTATGCCGATAGACTCTCTGTGTCTAACTGAGCAAAGAAAACTCTCTGCCCATGCACCCATTAATGCACTATAATGTATCCATAAGTAATACATTACGGTCATAATCATATCACAGGACAGCACACTTGTGCAACAAATATTGACATAAATTTGTGATTTTCTGAAAATAGTTTTCGTAAAATATTATTTTTATAGTATATTAAGGGCGGTTCTGATGGAAAATAATAACGCATTCTATATATATAAATTACAAGCGTAACCACACAAACCAAACATAACCAAACTGTAGCTCTTTTATCATACACACCGCGCACATATCTGTTGATAAAAAACCAACACAGAAAACAAATCCACAAGGGCGCGGCGGGATTCAGCCGTAATCCTCTTGTAAACTGCCCTTTTAAAATACAGAGAACTGCGCGCGTCAGCCCACAGCCTGCACATGGAAATCCTGTCAAAATCAACTGCGGGCAAAATGCGTGAAACACACTTCTCGCAATAATCTGATACAACAAAAATACAAAAATCGCCGCGCGAAAATTTTTAATGTCCATCCAGACTCGTTGGCACACTATCTTTATCACTTTAACAATTTGTTTTATGAGGATCGCATCCTTTCTTTTATGGATGCACCTTTCATTTGATGCGCAGCATATGCCCTTGAAAAATTAAACGCGCGTGCCCCTAAAAATGTTTCTGTCTTCCTTCGATACTTCTGTACACGTTTCCAGTAAACGCTATCTTTATCGCTATAAATTTCTTTTGGAAGCGCAGCAACAGCATCCAGAGAAAGACTTTGTGTCAGATAAAAATGGTCGTACTCCGCTCCATCATCACATGCCATAATATTATAAGAAGCAATCCAATAATCTGGATGCGCTGCCGAGAACACAAGCCATCCTACAGACAACACAATCAAAAGAAAACGAAACAGCGAAAATTTTTGATTGTAGACGAAAATCAAAACACCAGTCATAACAATTGCAATCATCACCAATCCCCACAACACCAGTAGACGCAAAAAGGTCAAATGATAGCTTGAAATATATAGAAGCATTCTGTATGCGCTTGAAATTGTCATAATATAAGTACAACCGCAAATCACGGTCAGAAGGATTTTCAACAACCTAGAAACTTTGAAATACGTCATAGTAAATAAAACCATGAATATATTAAACACGCATACAAACACCAATTCAAAGAATCCACGTCTGGCATATGATGCATATGTGTATCCTGCTGGAAGCTCCATCTTTCCAAGAAACAATCCAAAAATCTGCACACTGGAAAACAACAAATAAATCACACACATCACACCATTTACTGTGATTGCAATGTATGGGTCCATATTCGCTTCTCCTGTCTTTGCTGCTTCTCTAATTTTTTTAATATTCTTCGTCTCTGTATTGTAGGCAAACATGCCATAACAAAACAGAAATACAATCAAACTGTAGAACAAAATGCGAATAAATGTTCCTATATTTTCTAAAAAGTCAATCTCTATCGAGAAAGTCAGTATATCATAAACTATACTGCAAAATACTGCGTCCGCGCTTGCAAGTAAAATTGTGACAAACATTGCTACCGGAATCGCAATTAACAGTCCAATCCCCACAGAGGACCACTTGCGTTTTCTATTGGGATTTTCCGTTTTTTCCCGCTGTGCAGGACGAAGTTTCCACTTGGCAGCTATATCTTCTATTGGCGCTGCAATGCTGCCAATTGTTCCACACAACATTAATGCACAGCTTCTAAAATACGCTGCAATTCCCCATCCAGTCAGTTCCTGCCAGCACTGCAAAAAGAACACACTGATAAGAACAGACATTAACACTTTGTTAAAAAATATTAGAACACCAGAATCCGTCGCGCAGTTGAGTCCTCCTGCAAGCACAATACATACCATCAAAAAAATATTGTTAATATGCGCTTTCTTCTGTTCTTGATTCTCGTCTGCGGAGCTGCTCTTTGACTTTTTGATAAAGTAACCAAAAAACAAGAGCGTTCCGCCTGCGAAAAAAGGGTAGGTAATTCCTGATGTGTTGTGATATAAACAGAATGTATAAAATAATGCATAGAGAAAGCTTCCTACTCCAAAGGTCTGAAATCGCTTTTCTTTTCGCTGCATCTCCTCTAATTCTGTCTGTTGTCTGCTCATTGGACTTATCTGCTGTACATTTTGCACATTGGGCATACTTACCAGTCTGGTTTCTGAATTTGTATCCATTTTAATCCCTTCCTTTCTAAGGAACTGTTCAGAAATAGCATGTATAGTTTGTTCAGGTATTTTTGAACAGTTCCTAAAATTAATTTTTCAGTGTCTTCTTTTCTAAATCTATAAAATCTCGAAATCAATCATCTAAAATTTATGGAGGCGGCTCTTCCTCACAAACCTCGTCTTCCACATATTCCAAGATATCTCCAGGTTGACATTGCAGCGCCTTGCAGACTGCCTCCAATGTCGAGAGCCGAACTGCCTTCGCCTTATTATTTTTTAAGATTGACAGATTTGCAAGTGTGATATCCACTTCCTTGGCAAGCTCCGTCAGTCCAATCTTTCTCTTTGCCATCATCACATCAAGATTAATCACTATCGCCATAATTTCCTTGCCTTTCTCAGAACCGTTATTAAGGAAGCATCCTAAAGGAACAGGTCCTAAATTGTCAGGTCATTTTCCAATTTATACTCGACTGCTCTGTCAAACACAAAAGCGAGCACTTTACTGAACAGTCCAGCAATGATAAACACCAGTACGAGTATCAGCATGGCAACCGTCATATACAGTGCAGTGCGCAACAGACAGATTACTGCAATAATAAAGCTGTATGTTCCCATACGCTGTAAACTGACCACATTGTCCTTCACAAAACAGTCGTCTTTTAAGACTGTCCGAAACATCTTGCGCAGCTCACCGAGTATCAACACCGCCATGATTCCCAGTATGAAATAAATCACTATCAGCTCTGTATAATGTCCCTCAAAATTATGATAGTCAAAAAAATCCAGTATGTGTTGTACCACCCCAGGAGCAGGAAGTAACAAGGTGACAATAATCCCTGAAAAGTACATTATATCTAACAAGTATTTTGTTATCCATATTACAGTTTCTCTCTTCATTGTCTCTCCAATCTTAATTATGCAATTGTCTGCATTCAAAAATCCTTCTATCCAAAAATTTTGTGGTTCTATCATAGCACAAATCAAATTGAATATCAATAATTTTTTATTGAATTTCGATAAACTCTGTCCATTTTCCTTCATGCCCTTATTTTGGCAATAGCATTATAACTATTACAATCAATGTATTAAATAAGCTATAATGTAAGTCATACTACTATTAACGTAACCACAGATTGCGAAAAAATAAATGTGCAACCTCAACGCGCCAAAATATCAAAGTACTAGTACGCAATCATGAAAAATAGTATAATTTAAGACAAAGTCCAGCTAAGAAATTGTCAATGGTAAATTGAAAAATATGAAAAAAGTTTTTTGTGACAGTTGATGTAAAAAAGGGTAACTTTAATAAACCCATTGCTATGGGATTGTTAACATTTGATTCAAATCTCTATCAGGCAACGTTGTTTACAGATTCTGGTGTTCTGCTGCATAACGTTCACAGTGTTCTTCCGGCGTAATGAGTTCAAAAGGCTTATTATCCCGGAGCATGGCGAAAATGATGTTGCAGATTTTGTGCATGACGGCTCCGACAGCAGCTATCTTTTTCTTACTGTCACATTTACGGATGTAATAATCGTAAATGACTGGATTTACAGGCGTTTTTATTGCTTTATCCACTTTTAGGCTGTTTATATCAGCCATATGCAGGATACGCCTGGCAAGGCTGGAACCCCGTTTGGACATGTGGACCCTATCGCCATGGAACCTGCCGGAATCATTTACACCGGGATCCAGCCCAAAGTAGGCATAGAGCTTCTTCGGGGAAGAAAACAGGTCAAAGGAACCCATTTCGGCGATCAGGACAGCTGCGCTGAGGAAGCCGACACCCTGCAGGGACTGGAGAAGGAGGATACGGTCATAGACCGGTGTCCCTTCGAGCTTATCGACAGCCTTATGCAGTTCTTCGAGCATGCTGTCTAGATGTTCCTGATATTCCCGGTAGGTTTTGATATACAGCTGGATCCGGAGTGCGTTGCTTTGAAGCGCGCGTCCGAAAACAGCATCCTCCTTTGCGGCGGCGCATATGGCATCATATTTGGAAATGGCATATTTTTCACCAAAACGTGTTGTCTGCCGGATGCTTTCCACAAGTTCGTCCCTTGGAGCGGCAAGCATGTCCACCGCAAGCGGATAAGCTTCTAGGAGCTTTAAGGATGTCTGTGTCGTGACCCTGCTGAACACATTCAGGTATGCGGGGAAGGACACTTTGAGTTCCGCATGAAGCTTTAGCACGATGGCGGACTGCAGATCCTTGAAATAATAGTAGTCACGCACGAGGTTGCGCAGGTCAATGACTGTGTCATCCGGAACAATGGAAGTCTTAAGGGAGGCATCCAGACAGACTTTGGCAGCCTTTTTTGAATCAAATTTATCATTATGCAGTTTCCTTACGTTCATATTTGTGCTATTCTTAGTGATGATAGGATTAATGACTGAGCAGCCAAAACCCTTATCGCGAAGGAAGCACAGGAGCGGGATATGGCAGATCCCAGTGGACTCAAGGAAGCAGCGGCTTTCAAGGGAATACATCTCTTGTGCTTCTTTTATTTTTTTGACGGCAGGCTCACGGGAGCTGGGATCAGAGTGGATGATCTTAAATGGCTTTCCGGTGAGAGTGCCATTGGGGAGCATGATGGACATCCAAGAGAAGTCTGCGCCGACATCAAGCCCGACTGAGAGGTAAGGGACACTTTGGAGCATCCGAAGTACTTTTTGATAGTGTATGGTTTTATCCTTTCCGTCAGGCATCCAATTCCAAAGGGCGGATACACAACCTAGTGGTTTATACAGGTATAGCCTGGGGCTTCCCAACCAGCCAAAACATAAATCACCACCGAATGGACTGACAGACTTTCTAAGAGGTTTGGCCAGTGGAAATCCACTGATTCCCAAGGAGGAAACGTCAATGCTTCTGCCTTCAGTGATTATACCTCTATATTTTGTCTGGTGCATTAAGGAAACCTCAGACATGATAAATATTTTTAATAACTTCTGATGGAGAGAGAATTCTCCTTCTGTTATTTATCAGATATGACTTTGTAACTTATTAACTATATAGCTCTTGTGGCTATATCATTATTATACTAGGAGGAAGAATGAAATATTGCAGTAACTGTGGAAACCCTATGAAAGATGAAATGCTATTTTGCCAGAAATGCGGATCAAAAGCAGCAGAGCCATCAACCACCGCCACAACCCTTAAAAAAATTGAAAATACTCACTCAGCAAAAAAAGATATTATTCAAGACTATTCCGGCATCCCTCGTAGAGGGATGAAAATTCTCTCTATTATATGTGCCGTACTTGCCATAGCCTATGTGCCAATGTCTTTCATTAGAGAGCTATTTCTGCTTTCAGCGACTGCTTTTTTTGGCATTGATGTTCCTTGTTCTGTCTAAATCACCCAAAAATAACCCATATATTTTGGGCAAACAAAAAGGATTAAAGAAATCTGTCTTTGTAATTATTTGTGTCATATTTGCCTCTACAATAATTGGGACAGTTATAATAAATGGTGCAGCAAACAATACCTCCAATCAGAAAGACAACGATTCCCAACAAAAAGAAAACAAATTATAATATGATAAAAAACAGAGAGGAATAAATCCTCTCTGTTTTTTATCATATTATTCTTCGTTGTCTATGTCCTCATAGTAAATTGGTTTCCTGCCAATTGTAAACTTCACAGTGACGCTTCCTGTACAACCACCAACTCCTGTCAATTTGATAGTGCCATTTTTGCCCTGCGCAATATTTTCTCCATACTCTAGCAAATAATTTCCGCCTTCTCTCCCCCCTAGATGCATATAGCCTTGTCAATCCATATTCATAAGGTATTGGCTCACCATGCGCATAGTCGTCTTTATCAGGCTTTGGCGTTGTCAAGATATCCTCGCTTGTTTCTTTTGCATTTCTTGCCTTTCTAACATCCGCAGCATTACCATAATAAACTGTTATTTCCGGTGTAATCTGCTGTCCTGTATAAGTGTAGCCTGCCTCCTGTTCATAGACAATATAGAGTGTGTTTGCCGAGAGCTTTTTCTGATAAATACTGAGCGGTTTTGTAATCACATCTCCCTCGTCTCTGCCGTCAATACCGCCATAATTGCCGATTCTCTGAATCTCCACATAGGGTGCTGCCGACTGCCAATCCCTAACATCATTCTGCGCACAGCCATAATAGGATATCTCATAATCCTCTCCCTCTTTTAAGGTCTTTTTCCCATCTTTTACAGTGACAGTGGGCGTATATTCTTTATTCTCATACCTGTCATAATAGTCTTCCATCGCACTGTCATAAACCATCTTGCTTGTAAAGCGTGCAGCAGTAGTTGTCATTGTGACGCTGCCTCCCAGATACAATTGGAAAAGAGACGCATTTGTAATATTGTAATAGATAGTAATACTTCCTGTAAAATTGCCTTTTCCACTCAACACCATAAATGCCTTTCCATTGGACACTTCTGTATTATTATTGTACTTTACTGTGTAATCTTTTCCTGCCTGCAATACAGTGCCTGTGTTTGCAACGCGCAGCGAAAATCTGTCAAAAGGCATTGCCCCACCTTTGCGATAAGGAATTGATTCTGTCAAAACCAACCGCGATCCTTCCTCAGCAACACCGCGTTTAATAACATCACCCGTCTCAAGGGATAGTGGTTTGATAGTAAATGTCTTTTTAAAACTGCCGCTATAACCGGAGGATGCCTTTGCTGTAAAAATAACCGACGCTTTTCCCTTTTTAATATTGTTCTTGTAACCAATGATATAGTCTGTACCATAAACCAAAGCTTCTGTGCTGTTGATAGGTTTTAGCTGCACATCATTTTGCGTCAATGCAGTTCCATTGTATGTCAAATCTTCTAGCTGTATTGGCGCAAACTCTTTTTCCTTAAACGCAATTCCTTTGATTTTAAATGTGACCTTCTTTGTGCCCACATAACCATTTTTGCCATGAATGGTTATTGCTGCTGTGCCAATTGCATGATTATCTATGTATGAAACTTCAAAATCATTGTCTGAAAGGGTGCTGCCGCCAATGGAAACGCGAAGTTCTGACTGCGTAATTCCCTCTTGAAGCTGTTCTCTGGTAGCGTCCTTCACTGTCTTGGCATAGGTAACTTTTGCATTTTTCATCAGTTTGTCTTTTGAAGAAACATACAGCTTTTTCACAATGCTTCCTGTAAAATTTCTTTGCCCTGCAATGGTCAGCAAGTAATTGCCCGCCTGTAACGGCAGCTCTCCTTTTTGCGTGAGAACAATGTCTTTTCCTTCCATATCCCGCACAGAAAGCACATAGTCAACGCCTAATTTTAATGTTTTCTGATACTTTAAAGAACTTACAATTTTTGCATTTTTACCAGTTTTCTCCTCAAACTGGTCTGTGTATTTTAATGTAAATCCTGTTGCAGGCATACTTTCTTCTGCCTTGTTTCCTTCCCCAATGCTTGCCGCGTGAATATGGAAATTCATACAGACAGTTCCTGCATAGTTGCCTTTTCCGGTGACAACCGCATACGCCAGTTTTTCTTCAAATCCCTCAGAAGTATCGATTGTCCGATCCTTGCGCACGCCAAGACCGCCTTTAGGTATTGTCCCACTGCCAAACTTTTTCTCGCTGGTGTCCGCATCAATATTGTTTGTGTAAGAAACACTGTAATCTTTTCCCGCTTTCAACAAAGTCGTTCCATCACTGGCATATACAGTGACTGCGGGTTTTAGTGCCTTTCCAGTATAAACCTGATCCGCAATCTGCTGAATGCACAGCGTAACGCCTTTATTCTCCGTAACACCTGCTGCCCAGCCTGCATACAATGTCATATTTTCCTGAATGATATCTGTGTCAAAATCCCACAACTGGGCAAGCTTTTCATCTTTGTACCACCCAAGAAATACATAGCCGTCCGCTTTGGGATCAATCGGTCTTGTCAGCAGGCTGCCTGCCTCCATACCAGAACGAATAATATCATTTCCGCGCCCTGTCAAGCTGTAAGTTACTGTATAACTGCCTATCTTTGGATAAGTAACCGTCACTTTTCCTTCTTTTATATCAAATGAATAATTTCGTGTTACCTCCTGATTGTATGGATTATAAATCTGTACCTGTGAGACATCTATTGTTATTGGATATTCTCCTGCCTGTGACATATTGAGTGTGTTACAACTTACCAATGGTTCTGAAATGATACTGTCCCCCTCAACAAGCCCCATTGATGCCAAAATTTCTTCTGTCTCTGGCTCCATGCGATAATGATATCCTGTCGGCGCTGAATCATTGATAAAAAGCGTTAGGCTCTCCGCCTCCATCCACAAAGGTCTCTTGGCGATTGCAAAAGAACCGGCCGAAATATATCCCGCACCGTAATCAAAATTATTTTCCGATATTGCAACGGACACTTGATAAGTTCCTGCCTCCTTTGGCGCCTCGCTTGCATCATACTTTGTTCCGTTGATTCCTGTATAGTGATAGATAAGCCAGCCATCTAATTCCTGCATAATCTTATCCGATGCCGATGCGGGTTTGCCTGCCACATAGACTCCTGATGGATCGGGTGTCACCTGCATTCCATCATAGACTTTATCTGTCACAGCCACCGTTCCTGCAAGGGTCAATTCCTCTTTTTTCACAAATTGTACGCGCAGTTTTAATCTTGTGTCTTCATAGTTTGCAAAAGATGCCCACACAACAAGAACCGCTGGTTCTGAGTATTTGTCTGCGTCCGGCCAAGCATGAATTGTCAGCGTACTGCCCTGCAAAACAGGATCGCCTTTTAACACGCCGCCCAGATTACATTCCCAATCGTCCAAATCCAAACGATATCCAATTGGTTTTACGCCTTTCTCAAATGCAGTCTCAATCGCACAGCGCCCAGAAAGATCTATCTGCTGCACAATTCCTGCACTGATTTCCTCTAGCTGTATCAAGGTATCTTTTACTGCGGGCGCAGCAGCTTTAGAAATAGTAAACGGCACAACTACACTTCCTCTGTATCGCTGGGAACGCTCTGCTGCTGTGATGACAAGAGTCGCCTCTCCAACCTGAATATTATTTAGACAGGATATCGTGTAGTCTGTCTTTTCTTTTAAAACAGTTTCTTTTTTAGAACCCGGCAACCGCACTGTCACGCGTCGGATTGCAGGCTGTACTGGTTTTCCCTCATATGGAACAGAACTTTGCCCGTATTCAACTTTGCAGTCCAAATCTGAGAGTGCATACCTGCCAAGCACATCTTCTGTCTCAAGTGTAATCTGCCCAATCTGTGGAATTTTCGCACTGTCACCGACAGTCACTGTGTAAATGTTATCTTTTTGTGTAGTGTCAAGTTCTGCCCCATCTGCCGAGATATTTTTTAAAGTAATATTCTCCGCAAGTCCAAAGGATAGAGACAACGCATCGCCGCCATAGCACTCCAACGTGCGCATATCACTAGAAATCTGCGCATTTCCATTTGTTACCTGCAAATCTGTAATATCGCTTGTGACATAAGAAAGCATAATTCTATGTGGTTCTAGTTTTGCCTGCACCGCAATATCATTGTACAGCGTAAGTCCCCATACGTCGCCTTCTATACCGCTAAACTGCTGTATTCCCAGATAAGAATTGGTATTTTCCGGAATCGAAATATTGGTCTGGCAGAAACGATATGCGCCTTCTTCTGTATCTTTCCATTTTATCTGAAAATAAACAGTATCGCCGCGCTCTGCTGTAATAGTGCCAGCGCACTCCTCACCGCGCATCACACCATTTTCATCTGGAAGATAACGAATAATCTGTACTTCCTCTGGAAATCCAGACAGGTGAACTACCCATTGTCTAAAGCCAATGGGTAGTTCACCTTGTTTCCGATGGATACTCCTCTGTAGTTTCCTTCGATTCTAATGCTTTAATGGCAGTATCATTTTGCTGCTCTGCGTCTGTTTCTACATACTCTTGGGGGTCTGTTTCTCTTTCCGCTGTCAGTGCGGATTGCGGCAAGCCCGCTGTCACCATTGTCAATAAGTGAACGATATTCGGATTGGCAGCAATATTGCAAAACGGCGCAAAGCCTTAAAAATAAAACAGATTGATATGGTCGCAAAACTACAGATTTCTGGAATAGACATCTCAGTATATTCTTATAACAGAATAGAAAAAGGCACACAAAATCCGACAGTATCGCTTTTGTATGCCTGCTGCAAAATCCTTGACTGTGACATGAATGCAATTTTTAATTTTCCTGCTCCTTAACTTATCCCTCCCAAATTTCCTTTAACAGTGTCTTCTGGCTGGGCAAGTCTGAAAAAGTATACTGTAATTGTTTTTCCAGATTATTATTTGCATCTTTTACATGAAAAACAATGTGAGATGGATTAAAATTCTGCACAGTGTCTTTCTGAATCACTGCATAAATATTTGCCAACTCGGCTTCCTGTGCTTCCATTGTGCCTGCCTTTGTAAGCTCCACAGACAAAAAGTACCCTTCAGAAGCTTCTTCCAGCGAGATTGTACAATGCAGTCCATATTTATTGGCAAGCATCTGTATGCTTCGCTTCTCAAAGTCATCGCTGTAAGAAACAATATTTCCTTTTCCATCATCCACAATTGTTACACAAATATTTTGTGTCCTGGACAATAATTCGCCTTTGGGCGCTATCTTTGCTTTAATAACATATTCTCTCTCCGTATTGTCAGGTGGATACATTCCGCCGGAAAAAAGAAAGTCAGGATATTTTTCTTTGAGCGCATCCCGCACCCGTGCACACGCTGCCTTACGGTTTGGATATCGATTGCGGTTGATTTCATTTGTCCGTATTGTTAAACTAAAGGAAACCACGACAATCAAGACAAAGATACCAACATAGAAAATTCTCTTAGCATTTTTTGCAAGTTTTCCATGTCTGCCAAATATCGATATCTCGGCATATCTATCACACTCTTTTTTCAATATCCAGTATAATTTTTGATATCCAAGGTCATAAAGTGCCTGGTCTGCAACAGCATCATAGTTTCGATAATCAAAAATATCCCAAAGCGCATACACAAAATCCTTTGGGATTTCCAACGGCTCTTTTGTATAAAACGCTGCAATTTTTCTTGGCACAATGTCCAAATCGCGTATTAAAGAAAAATCGCTGCTATACATAAATTGAAGCAACCCTGCGCCATTCTGTGAACTTGGTTTTGCCACATATTCCTTCCAGAGAGACTCCCAATATAATAACACTTCCTGCTGCCTTTGACTGTTTTGTGCAAACAGTGTCTCATATTTTTTTATCTCTTCTATATTAAAATCTCTTGGTAAAGAATTTTGTACGCTCTCCCGATCCGAAAGCTTAAAAGGCTTGTTTTGCTGATCGTTTTCGGGCAGTATTTTGGAACTTTTTTCATGTGGAATCTGATTGAATAACTGGCGGGCCTTCTCATAGGATTCATTATCTTCCTGTCTGGCGTCATTTTCTGGCACAACAGTTTCTTCTGATTCTGAAATTGTTTCCACGGGCAAAGTTTGGATATCAGAAATGTCCTCCTGTTGCAAAACAGACTGCCCTTTGACTCGAAGCGCACAGAGATTGAGTGCTGCCTGATATGCTTCATATAGTTTCTGAAATGCTTCTGGTTCTTCCTCTGGGTGACAATGTTTGACAGCCTCCGCATATGCCTTTTTCACTTCTCTTTTATTTGTGGTCGGCGTAATACCCAGCGCTTCCCAAATTTCCTGTTCTCTATTCAACATTAAAAAACTCCTCAAGTCGGTCAGGCATTTCCTGTTCTCTATTCAACATCAAAAAACTCCTCAAATCGGTCAAACATTGCTGTAATCTGCTGGCGAAGTATATGTTTTGCATGTTTGTCATTTGCTGACAAAATATACTCGTACTCCTGCATTGCCTCAGCAATACGTGTTCTATTTATTCCTGTCAACTCTTGATAGAGACGTTGTCCCCGCGCTAGAAGCAGCTTATCCCGTTCATCACCAGAAAAATCTGATTGATATTGTTTTAACGCTTCTATTTTTTCTGCAATCTCTTTTGGCGAAAGGTTCATTCCTTCACTTTTAAAGATTGCCTGTTTTTTGTTGGTGCTAAGATTATCTTCCACATCCACAACAAGAATCCCATTAATATCATACGAAAAAATTACTTTGATAGATGCCTCTCTGGCTTTCATTGGTGCAATCTCAATAATAACGGAACCTAGACATAGGTTGTCTGCACAGTCAAACGATTCTCCCTGATAGATATTAAATTTAACTCTCCTCTGCATATCTTCAACATTGGTGTAAATTCCAGTTTTTGAGATAGGCAGCACACTATTTCGTTCAATGATTGGCGACATATTGAGATGTCCATTCAGATTGCTTGGATTATGGATTCCAACACCGAGCGTAAAGGGACAGATGTCAGTCAGCAACATGTCACGTATCTCCTCCTTGCGTGCCTTAATCCCCGCATAAATTCCAGCTCCCTGCGCAATCACTTCATCAGGTGAGCCTATCATAATTGGCTTTTTGCCAAGAATACTTTGTAAAAAATAAGACACAACCGGCATTTTGCTAGATCCGCCCGCTAAAATAATCTCGTTGATATCTGTTACAGAGTAACCACTGTCTCTAAGCGCATGTTTCACTGCTGTCTCTATCCTGTCAAAAAGCGTACCGCAACAGGAAATTAAAATCTCATTATTTAGGATAACTGCCTTGTCTTCTCCCACAATCTCCATATGTAACAGCGCGCTTTCTTTCTCTGTAAGCTCTTTTTTCGCCTTCTCTGCAAGACGTATTAGAGTTGCTTGCTTTTGTGGTGAAAGACTATCCATATCAATATTATGGCTGGCACAAAAATACGCTGCAATCTTACTGTCAAAATCATTTCCGCCAAGATGATTGTCACCGCTCACTGCCACAATCTCAATCACATTATTAAAATAATCCACCACCGAAACATCCAGCGTGCCGCCACCAAAATCAAATACAAGATAAATCTGCTCGTCCTCCTCGGTCAGCATACTGCTGGCAAGCGCGGCAGCAGAAGGTTCATTGACAAGACGCTCCACATGAATTCCCGCGATTCTGCCCGCTTCAAGCGTTGCGGCGCGCTGATTGTTATTAAAATACGCCGGAACGCTAATGACTGCCTCGGTCACTTCCTCACCTAGATATTGTTCTGCATCCTGCTTTAGCTGACGCAGAACAAATGCAGAAAGTTCCTGCGGTGTAAATTCTTTTCCCGCTAAACAAAATGTTTTCGGACTGCCCATAAAGCGTTTAAACGATGCTGCTGTATCTGTTGGATTGGTCACCAGCCGCTCTTTTGCAATGGCACCCACAACAACAGCACCATTATTTTCAAAACTCACAACGCTTGGTGTTAAATATGTACCAAAGCTGTTGGGTATCAGCTCCGCCTTACCGTTTCTATATACACAGGCAAGGCTGTTTGTCGTTCCCAAATCAATTCCTATTATCATATTTTCCAGCTCCCAAACAAAAATCCAATACATCAGATGTGGTATGACTCCCGCCTCTATAGACGGTGCACAGCTTATTTGTATCAGTGGCGGGATTCAATCCCCCATCTGATATGCCTCCGGCGGATTGCAGAAGCGCGCAAAAGAATGTTATCATGCTATACATGATGCGCGCTTCGCAGCAAGAACGCCAATGGCGTTCTTGAATTAGGCATCAAGCCACCACGAAATAGTTTTGCATGGCTTGATGCCTGTAACAGGAAGTCAAAGGCTGAACTGTTGCCAGTTTCTAGCGATAAAACCGATTCAGGTTTCTGACAAATTCCTTTGCTGGTCTGTGTCCACCATTCTGTACTCGCCGGTCCGTTTCCAACACATACTCGCTAATTTTTCGCCTAAAATTCGGTTTGATTAACTCCTGCCCTGAAATTAACTCCACCGCCTCCTGCAAGTCTGTCAGTGTAAAATACTCTGGCATAAAGTCAAATGCAATCCGAATATCGCTATCTAACATCCGCTGAAGACGATAAAATGCGCTGACGATAATTCTTGCATGGTCAAATGCAATTCTCTCGGATTCCACAATCTGATATGTGACAATCTCATGATAATCGCGATATGCAGTCTGTTCTCGAACTACTGCGCGAAGGATAGTACTCTCTCCTGACATACTGCGCTCCAATGTGAGCGCATAATCATTCTCACAGGTAATCGCAGTCCCTTGCTCCTGCTTCTGCTCTGCTTTTTTTTCTACAGTAATATCAAACCATGCGGCTTCACCCGCGTCACCGCTCGCTTGAAGCTGTCCATTTGCAAGGTCTTCTTCATTGAGCACCGCAATAAAAGACTGTGAGATAATCCAACCTCTCGGATCACGCCCCATATCGCTAAAAACATCACAGAGTGCAAGATATGCTTTGTCTGTCCCTGTCTCTTCCATCAACTCGCGTTTTGCCGTCTCCTGTATTGTCTCCCCCTTCTGCATAAAACCGCCGGGAAGGGCCCACTCCCCACAAAATGGCTGCTCGGCACGCCGTATCATAAGCAGCCTTAGTGTTTTGGGCGGAAGTTTACGGTACTCTGCATCTGATGTCAGCTTTCTTCCAATCGAAAAGACTGCGACATCTGCCGCGATAGATGGACGTTCATATTGATTTATATCATATCCTGCCAAAAAATCTTTCTCTGCATTTGCATACTCTTTTGTCTCACTCATTGTTTTCCATTCCTATCATCAATATTCCATAAATTCCTCTGGTTCAATTTCTGCGGGAAGCCGCAAATCTCCGCGCGGGCTGACGGAAACCGATCCAACTTTCACGCCATCTGGCATACAGTTGCGCTTAAATTGCTGCTGGAAAAACCGTTTATAAAATACATTCAGCCACTTTTGAATTTCCGCATCACTGAACTGATATTCGTTATTCTGACGAACTGCCTCATGGCAAAGCGCAAATATTTCGGCGGGTGCCATGCCATAACGCAATGTATAGTACAGGAAAAAATCATGCAAAATATAAGAGCCAACTGTTTCCTCTGTCTTCTGCGCAATCGTTCCGTCAGCATTTGGCGGCAGCAGTTCTGGACTGACCGGCGTGTTAATAATATCCTCTATTACGGTTTTCATTCCCGCAAAACCGTTTTCGTCCATATAATGACCAACTTCATAGACCAGCGTGCGCACCAATGTCTTAGGAACACTTGTATTGACAGCGTACATACTCATATGATCCCCATTGTAGGTACACCAGCCAAGCGCAAGCTCTGATAAATCCCCTGTACCAACGACAAAACCGCCCTCTTTGTTTGCCACATCCATTAAAATCTGTGTGCGCTCCCTTGCCTGGCAGTTTTCATAGGTGATATCGCGCACTGCTTCATCCTGTCCAATATCCTGAAAATGCTGCCTGACAGACTCGGCAATGCTGATTTCCTTTTTGGTGCAGCCAAGATATTGCATCAACTCCATAGAATTATTTTTGGTCCGGCTGGTTGTGCCAAATCCGGGCATAGTAATCCCAATCACAGTCTCTGACGCAAGCCCCAAATTTTTCACTGCCTGCGCTGACACTAACAATGCGAGCGTCGAGTCAAGACCACCCGAAACGCCCACCACAATACATTTACTCTTTGTCGCTTCAATGCGTCTTTGCAGTGCAGTCACTTGCATTTGGAAAATCTCAAGACTTCTCTCTCTGCGGTTTTGGGACGGCACAAACGGTGTGATGGACACGCGCCCCAACAGATCTTCCTTTTCAACAATCGGTTTTTGACACGCTACTGTTTTATATATGCGCTGCGAAAAACTATTTTTACAGCCAGAATAAGTCTTGTTCGCAACCCTGTCATGTCTAATTTTTGTCAAGTTAAAATCCTTGACAAGCACTGTATCACAAAAAGGTTTCCCTTCCCCAATAAGCTTTCCATTCTCATACATAAGCGTGTGACCGCTAAACACAAGATCTGATGTCGATTCGTACATTCCAGCCGACACATAGACATAGCCGCAAATACAGCCAGCAGAAGCCGCACCCAGCATATTTTTCCGATATTGCGCTTTGCCGATCACCTCGTTGGACGCAGAGAGATTGACGATAATCTCTGCTCCTTTCAGCGCTAAAATCCGACCAGGTGAAATAGGTGCCCATGCGTCCTCACAGAGCTCAATGCCAATGCAAACCTTTTTGTGTGTGCCGATTTCAACAAGAATATTGTTGCCAAAAATAGTCTGTATCCAATTTTCGCCGCAGTTTAGTTCCAGCGCCTGCGCCTCCTGTTCTCCCGCACTAAACCATCTTTTTTCATAAAATTCACCATAGTTTGGCAGATAGGTTTTTGGAATCAGAGCAATCAAACTCCCGTTCTGTATCAGTGCTGCACAGTTAAACAATTCATTCTCTTTTTCTAATGGAACACCAACCACCAACGCCGCCCCGTGTTCTTCGTACTTTTTCGTGTACGCAACCAATTCATACAATCCTCTGCGCGCCATCTCAAGCAAATTCCGATTGTTAAACAAATCCGCACAGGTATAACCTGTCATAGAAAGTTCTGGTGTCACAATCAAGTCCACTTGTTTGGCCAGACTGTCATATGCCTTCATAATTTCCTTGCAATTTTTTGTAACATTTCCAATATGAACACGCGGTACAACAGCCGCCGTCCGAAATAAATTTAATGCGTTTTTCATATGATTCCTCATTTCTATTCACGAAAATTCACTGATCACTTGTATATATCCTATAATGTACTGATTAAAAATGTCAAGCTCTTCTGAAGGAATCCATAATTCCTTATGATAACTGCTGCCAACCACATGCACTTCAAACTGTGCAGCGTAAGCATCTTCTATTTCAAACCTTGTTACATATCCCTTATGGTCCTCATTATATGTTACATTCCACTGTGATGCAATCTCAACCGCGTACTTTTCATTTAATACTGGATAAAAAATCGGCTGTTCTGGCAGTCTTGGCGGATATTTTTTGTAACCACTCTCCGCAATCAATTCCAGCTCTTTTGTACCCACAGGTCTAAATAGTATCATTTGTACCTCCACCGTTTTCATTATAAAGTCTCTCTCTAATTTCCGCAAGCGACTGTTCTCGTACAAGCGTTCCATCTTTAAAGACTGTTTCCAGTAAATTTTCCTGCCCCAAAACAGATTCCATAGTATAACCGTCTTGAAATGCTATCTTTCCTTCTGCATCGCGAAATACACGACAGATTCCTTTCTGGCTTTTCTTAAATGCGCCCTCTTTTGGGTCCTTAAAAATCGAAATCGGTTTTCCTGCCACCTCACAGTATGTTGCCTTAATACAAGCGCTAAAAGTATCTCTTGTAAATGGTTTAAGCATTCCTTCTTCCTCAATACACTGCATGCTAAAACTACCCACTCCAAGCGATACATTGTTGCACGCAAAACCATTTTCAATCAAAATCTTATAAATTGTTTCACAGCGCTGTATTGTAATACTATCGCCATATATAGCCTTTACATGCGGATCTAGTACCTTATATCCCTTAGCGTTTACGATTCCGCCAAAAATATCCCATAATTTAAATACGGTTTTTGTCACAACTTCCACGCAGTCCCCGCTGTCGCCGCGCATTAACATACAGCCATTGTGGGCTAATATTTCCTTTTTTAGCTGTGGAAGAATATTGTCAATTACATTCCAGTAATCATACGAATCAAGAACCGCCGAAAAACTTGTATTGGGATAAATCTCTGTGAGCAGTCTGCGCAACAGTGTAATCTCATCCCCATCAACTGCATAGTTGCTGCACATAACAGAGTGCTCTGTGCTGACAGCACCATATGCAACTGGCTCTTTTGCGCAATCACAGCAATACATCTCCTCAAGAAATGGAATTACAGGAACCGTCGCAGTATTATAAAAAGAAAGACACCATCCTGCACTGGATTTAACCGCAGACTGCAGGCTCTCTTGTCCCCGAAAGGAAAAATCTCCCAGTGCCCTCTCTTTTGGAATACTGTCTTCCACTGAAATTTGATAATATTTCTCAACAATATCTCTATAAGATGCCCCAACTGTCGCACTAATCATTGGGTGCCACATCTCCGCGCTAATCAGGGATTCCAATGCTTGTGGAAGCCATGCAAACTCTGGATGCGTGTTGCTAATCTCAAACATTGGTACATGTATCGGAACTCTTGTTCCTTCTAGGAGCGCTTTAATTTCAATTGGAAGATAACCAAGTTTGTGAAGCTTTACTATTTTTTCGCTTTTATACGCGCCTTTGCCCAGAGCAGCCCCCAACACTCTATCATATTCCCCAACCACCTCGTCAAGTTTCCTGTCAAAAAATTCTTCCTTAAAATAGTCCATTAAATATGTCTTGATAAACGCCTGCAGTCCAAACATCACTACAGTATCCCACATTTTAACCCTGCTCATGCGCGGCGTAAAATACGAGACAGATTTTTCTATCTTTTCTGGCAGCATATCAGAGTGCACTGCCTTATAAAAATCTATGAAAAGCATTGGGTTTGTTTTCCTCATAATAACACCTCCTCATATCTCCTTTTACAGCAGATTTAAAACAACCTTTTTCTACACTGAAAACACCGTAATATTGCAGTTTTCTTGCTCCTTAAAAATACTATCTGTCGTATAGATCCGTTTGAAGTATCCGCAAGTACACAATTTCCCTTTCAGCGCAGAGTCTTCACAGTGGCTTACAAATAAATAAAGATTTTCAGCTCCCAGCGCTGTCAGTATCTCTGCCGACCGAATAAACGTTCCTCCATAAGAACAAATATCATCAACTATCAACACATCACTTCCTGCAATTCGCTCTGTTTCACCCGCAGCCGAAAGCCCTGTAATCTCTCCTGTACTCCAATCGCGCTGTTTCAATCCAAAGCAATATGGTAGTGCTACCATACCGCTATACCGCTTTCCAGCGCCCTCATCAGGATAAAACATAAGCGGCTTTTTGCCCGCATCCTGTTCAATTTCCGCAATCACGCGCTCAATGTATTGCTGCGGTGTAGACTGCTTTACATGGTCAAGCAAGGCGAGACTGACATTGGAGTGTGCATCAAGCACTCTTACCTCTGTAAATTCAAGACTGTTAATAAACTCCGCAAAATATTTGAGCGTAAACACATCTTCTGAATTTTTTACTCTGTCCTGCCTTGCATTTGGAATATAAGGCATATTGAGTATTATTCTGCGCCAGCCTGCCCCTTGAAGATGTTTTGTGAGAAAATAGACCGCAATTAATTCCTCATTGTTCTCATAATTCCACTTTATTTCAATTTCTGTGTTCCTGTACTCAATATCCGTTGTATTTGTAAGCGCTTCTTTTAATAAAAGAGTTCCGTCTGGAAAATGATTGATATCAACTTTTTTGTTATTTATTCTTATCATTTTAATCTCCCACTCTACATATTTGTCTATACAATCTTTATCTGACACATCCTCATTGCTTCCAACGCATTTTTATGACTCTGTGGTGTCACACCAGCACAGCACTTTTCTATCACCCGAATCTCTGTTTCTGGCAGCGCCGCCTTAATTAAAAGCGCATTGGATATGACACAGATGTCAGTGCAAAGCCCAATTAATGTAACACTTTCCAGTTCCTTCTCCGCCTTTAAATAGTCCGCAAGTGCCATAGAGCCAAATGTCGGTTTATCAAAAATTTTCATAGTATCCGCCCTGAGACATTCCAGCTTTCTGTCAAGTTTCCAGCCATCTGTTCCCTTAATACAATGCGGAACAGGTAAATTCTTGCCTTCCTGTGTCTCCAGATAATTTTCTGCGTGCGTGTCCCTTGTAAAAATCACTTCCCCTTCAAAGCACTTGACCGTCTCCACCACAGAATCTACAATTGCTTCTGCCTCTTTTGTTCCCAGCACACCATTAATAAAATCCTTCTGCATATCCACAACTACTAAAACTTTTTTCATACGAATACCACTCCTTTCTAATGAAATCGCTGTTTTTCTTATTATTTTTTTAATAATAAGATTTTAACATATTTATTGGTAATTGTCAATTTCTTTTTATTATTTTTATAATAAGTAAGTTATGTTAGTTACAATTCACTCGTCTGTCAACATAGTGAAAATCGTGCGCCAAAATACTTACTTTATGGCATTTTGGCACTGGCTCCGACTCCATGCAGCAAGTCATAGTACGGGGGAGAAGTAACCTTTTGTTGTAACCGTAATTACAACAAAAGGTTGGTATCTTGTCTCATCACAACAACCATGATACAATAGCTATAATTAATTTAGCACACAAATTTCACTACTTTTGTGATAAAGAATGATTCAAATATATAAACAATATCAGGAGGTTGCAGTATGGCATTATATGGAATGATTGACATAGATGCACTAAAATCAAATAAACTCGCCACACTAGTACATAGAGCAAGGGAATCAACTAGAGAAAACTCAGATATGCACACATTGAATTATTCTATTTTTTCTGGTTTATTTAAGAAAATTCTGCCGCTTGCCAGACAAGCAGAGGAATGGTATCTTTATTTTTACACAATGTACTATTTGATGTCCTTAGATAAATATAATTGCAACTATCGAGAAATTGTAAAATACGCAGAACTATACTACAAAGACAGCCAACCCTATCTTGAAGGCACAATCGTTCCAGACACCAAAATGTGCAGTATTCTTATCTTTATCTATGATGAAATTTATTATGCTTATTATTGGTATGCTCCGATTGATGATTGCAAAATGGAACTTTTTATGCAGAACTTTTCTAAACTTGTGTTCAAATATAACATTGATATTGATTTGTATTATATTTCAGAATTATATTTATCTTTGCTCTATCGCGATACCAAGCGCGCAGAAAAAGCAGCGCAAGGTTTCCTAAAGTACAGCGGAAATCCCAATCGCTGTTATGTATGCAACCATTTTGCATATTTATTCTATCTGCTGCACACCGACCAAAAGGAACAGGCAGAAGAACTGATGCTCAATTTCATTCATAGGAATATTCCAAAGCGGTTTCATTGGTGTTATCGCATTTGCAGTGCATCTGAACCACAGAAAATGTATTCCGCTGTATTAGCGGAATGTGTGCACTTAGGAAAGGTTAAACTATTCTGGTATTTTTATGATACTTACTGGGTGAAACTACCGCGCGAAGCACGATGGAATAGAAATTTTTATACATTAGAACGGTTGTTGAGCGCTTGGGAAGGAAATTTTGACGGTTTAGAAAATGATCTTGAAATAACACGAATTGACCTTAATAATGAACCCGCCGCGAATACAATTGAAAATATGTGCAATTTTTTAGCATGGTGGTGTTATTTTACTCTGCTTCACCAAAATGGTGTTCAAAAGGTCAAGCTTTCCATTCCACAACTAGACCCTGAAAATACAGGATTTGTTTTTACATTGGCACTAAGCAAATATATGGAACAGAAAGCAGACCTACACGGAAAAAATTTTGCCCGCGCAAGAAAAAAATACAACTATGATTTTGAAAAAATGGCTTATCAAAGCATTTTCTTGGAAAGTACACCACAATCACACCCTTTATAGTCCACGACAACGTTTTAGCCAGCCACCTTTCAGGTAATAAACAATAAATAACACTGATGTCACCGACCAAGTAAGCGGATAACTAAATGCGACTGTGGAAACTTCTGGGCGCAGCGGAACCACTGCCAATATCCAAATGACACGCAGCACGCAAATACCAACACAGGTCATTAGCATTGGCAGAATGGCATCGCCACAACCGCGTGTTGTGCCACCGAGAATCTCAATACAAATATAGGTGATATAACTGGGAGAAATCACGCGCATCATACCCAGTCCTATTGAGACGACACCGGGATCATCTGTAAACAGGCCAAAGAAAACACGCCCGCCTGCAAGCACAATAACACTCAAAAGTACACTTGTCAGCGCCGCCATACCCAAACAGATACGCACACTTTTCTTAATACGGTCATATTTACCTGCGCCAAAATTTTGTCCCGCAAAGGTTGTAATTGATACACCATAAGCTCCCATAATCATCCAGAAAATGCCATCCACTTTGCCATATGCCGTCCATGCAGCAATTGTATCCGTGCCAAATGCATTGATGCTCGACTGAATAATCAGATTGGAAGCGGAATACATCGTTGACTGAATCCCCGCCGGCAGACCAATGCGGACAATATTGTGCAAAAGCACCGGTGAAAATCGAATTTCCTTTAGAAAAAGTTGATAGGAATCCTCCGTTCGCATCAATGTCACAATAACCATCAATGCGCTGATAACTTGTGATAGCGCGGTTGCCACAGCCACGCCAACCACCCCCATTTTCAGCACAGTCACAAACAGAATATCCAGTATAATATTTACAATACAGGACAAAATTAAAAAGTAAAGCGGACGCTTAGAATCCCCCACCGCTCTCAGAATTCCCGAACCCATGTTGTAGATAAGCGAGGGAATAACGCCTAGAAAATAAACGCGCATATACAATACTGACAATGAGAGAATCTCGTCGGGCGTATTCATCGCCTCAAGCGCTGCCTTTGAAAAAAGAATCCCCAACACCATAATTGCTGCGCCGCCCGCAATGGAGAGCGCCATAGCAGTGTGAACGGTCTTTTTGACATCCTCCTCTTTCTTCGCACCATAATACTGTGCGATAATCACCGTCGCACCAGAAGAAAGCCCCGTAAAAAATCCAATCAACAAATTAATTAAGGTGGCTGCTGGTCCGCCCACTGCTGCCAGCGCTTCTTTACCCACAAACTTCCCCACAATCACTGCGTCTGTAGTGTTGTAAAGCTGCTGAAAAAAGGTTCCGAACAATATCGGAAAAAAGAAAAAAAGAAGTTGCTTCCAGATTACTCCTTCTGTAATCTGATTAGAAATCTGACGATTGTCTGTTTTCATAAGACTCCTCTCTGCCCTTTCCAAAATAAACATTAAAATCTGCCCTGTATTATTCTGTCATTGGCCGTTGTCTTGTCGCGGCTTGTAATAATACAGGGCATTTTTAGTTTCTTATATGGTCTGCATAAATTTTATTTTAAAAAATTTACTGTGTAAATGAAACACTATTCATAATTGCATCAAACAACGGATTGGCATCATCACCGAAATCCTCATGAATGAAAAACTCAAATGTGACAACAACATCACCCTTTTGCATCATAATCGACGTGTCATTAAATACATTGCCATTGTTATTTTCCCTCTGTCCAACTGCCTTCATTGCTGGTAATCCATTGACTTCTATATCGCTCACATCATAACCGCCTTGCGCATATAATTCTTTAACCATCTGCAAGTCGATACCTTCTTCATCTGTGTATGCATCAATATACAGCACAGACATGTCCCAGATATTATTGTCCTCATACCGAGAGTTTAACATAAACGAAAGAGTACTTTCCGCAGAGACTTCTGTCAAATCCCACAGATATGGATAAGAAATATTCATTCCTAGTGCCTCAATTGTATGCTGTTCCATCACAGGCATTGGAATCTCTGGATCCTGTTTCATAGCAGAGTCAAGCTCCTCCTGTGTAATGGTAATATTCGGATCTGTCCCAGTATCTGCAACAATTTTTTGTGCCACAACTCTTGTGAGCGGTGCGAGTACAGAAAAGTGATCCTGTCCCTCAATGACATAACAGTGAATATTGTCATTCTTCGAGGCGCGTTCAATATTCTTTAAATTTACAGAATTTCCATCACTGCCTTCTATTAAAAAAGTTGGTGACTTCACGTTATCCAACCAATAGATTGGTGAGCGCATCTTATACTCTTCTTTGTTGTCGGTGTCAAATGTAAACTGACTGTTATTGTGGTACTCAATCTTATCTACTGCCCCAAATGCAAAAACAGCACGGAACTTGTCTGTGTACTCTGAAGCCAATAAAGCACGTGTGCCGCCAGTACTATGTCCTCCTAGATAGATACGGTCAGGGTCTACATAGGGAAGAGACGCCGCATAGTCATACGCTGACGCAATATCATCCACCTCGCCAAAAAGAGTCTCATAATTGCCAGAATTTCCGCATCCTCCGCGAAATGACGGATACATTGTCAGCACGCCCGCCTGCCAGAAAGCCGATCCAGTCTGGTCATTATCCCACTCTGGATAACACCACGGAAAATCGTCAATGCCATTTCCCCAGCCTCCTACCACCCAGATTATCATTGGGTGCTTCTGCCCATCACCTGGATCGCTGGACACATACGCTGCCAAATCCCCCACCTTAGAAGGATATTTCACCAGATCAAAAAGTCCTTCAGGAGGCGTCGGAATCTCCTCGTCATCATTGTCCTCCTTTGCAAGCGTTGTCGCAAAAGCGTCATGTGCCTCCGCAAAACTTTGTTTTTCTGATGCAATATTACCAGCTGTCTTTGCCATAGAACAAGATGTCAACAAACAAATTGTTGTTGTCATGATAGCCGCCAATATTATTTTGCTTCTTTTATATTGCATAAAGTGCTTCCTCCTTTACTTTTGTTTATAGAATATCACATTTTATGCAATTGGTCAATTAACGAACAGTCTCACTTGAAATCGTTGGAACTGCTGTAACTACTATCGATTTCTTTCCTGTCAGCGCTTCTGTTCGCGCGTCTGGCTGTCCAAAGCCTACATACAATTGGAACTTTCCTTCTGGTATGTACCGCTCCCCATGTTCATTGACCACTGTAAATGCATGGGACACTATTGGAAGTTCTGTTGTGAATGTCTCTCCTGCCTTGACAAAAATCCTTTTGAATGCACACAGTTCAGGGTTGCGTGACGCATCGCTTGATGTCTCAGATTTAATGTATACTTGCACTACTTCGTCCGTGTCAACAGTTCCCTGATTCTCCACAATCGCAGTGATTGTGCTATTTTGATAAACTGCTTCTTTCAGAACAGTATTCCCGTAATTTAATCCGTACCCAAACGGATACTGCGCTTCATTCTCCATGTAACGGTAAGTTCTGCCCTTCATAGAATAATCCGTAAATTCTGGCAGTTCTTCCAAAGTATTATAGAATGTGACTGGAAGTTTGCCAAAAGCAGACACTTCGCCAAAAAGCATTCGCGCTGCTGCTCTGCCGCCTTGTGCACCAGGATACCAGAGTTGTATAACTGCGTTAAAGTGCTCACTCGCGTAACTCATATCGATATCACTTCCTGCACACAGACATAATACGACTGGCTTACCACATTGCGCAACTGCCTCCATCAATGCAATCTGGGAATCTGGCAGTTGCAGCGATGTCTTGTCTCCAGAAGCGTAGCTGTTTCCTGCATCTCCCTCTTCTCCTTCAAGAGTCTCGTCTAATCCTACACACAAAATCACCACATCACTATGTTGTGCGACAATCTTTGCCTCGGAAATCCTGTCATACTGATATCCAAGTTCTTCCGTCTTATCTCGATACAGTTCTGCACCTACAGAATATAAAATCCTAACACTGTCTCCTACATACTGGCGCACACCATCTAAAATCGTGACATACTCTGTCGCTGTTCCATGATAATTTCCAATTAGTGCTGCACGACTGTCCGCGTTGGGACCAATCACACCAATTATATGAATTGTCTCCTTCTTTAATGGAAGAATACCGTCATTCTTAAGCAGTACAAAGCTTTCCTCTGCAGCCTTCTGCGATAAAGCGAGATGTTCTTTGCACTCCACACACTCATATGGAATCCGATCAAATTCGTTCTCATCAAACAACCCAAGCATATAACGCGCTGTAAAAAGTCGAACAGCCGCCTGTGTAATTGCTTCCTCCGTGACAAGTCCCTGTTGGTATGCTGTCAAAAGATGAAGATAAGTAACACCACAGTTCACATCACATCCTGCATTTAACGCCAGTGCCGCAGATTCTGGCGCCGTGCTTGTCACTTTATGATTGACATGAAAATCTTTAATTGCCCAGCAATCCGATACAAAGTGCCCCTCAAAACCCCATTTTTCCCGAAGAATATCTTGTATCAAAGTCTTACTTCCGCAGCAAGGTTCACCATTTGTGCGGTTGTACGCTCCCATCACCGCTTCCACACCAGCTTCCTTCACCAGCGCTTCAAACGCAGGCAGATACGTTTCCTCCATATCCTTTGGCGTTGCCTCAGCATCAAACTCATGGCGTATCGCCTCTGGTCCTGAATGTACAGCAAAATGTTTTGCGCACGCGGCAGCTTTCATAACAGGTCCATCTCCCTGCAATCCCTGCACAAAATTCACACCCATTCTGGATGTTAGCCAAGGGTCTTCACCGTAAGTCTCGTGCCCCCTTCCCCATCTAGGATCGCGGAAAATATTGACATTGGGTGCCCAGAAAGTCAGTCCTTTATAAATATCCCTATCATTCTGTGACACATATGCATTATACTTTGCACGCCCCTCCTCAGCAATGACATCCGCAACATCATGTATAAGCTGCTCATCAAATGTTGCCCCCAATCCAATTGCCTGTGGAAACACCGTTGCTTGACCAGCTCTCGCAACACCATGTAGCGCCTCATTCCACCAATTATAGGCAGGTATCCCCAAGCGGGAAATTGCAGGTGCATTATACCGCAATTGTGATGCCTTTTCTTCTAAAGTCATTTGAGAAACTAAATCCTCCGCACGCTTTCTTGCCTCTTCTCTATTCATTGCTTCATCTCCCTCTTGTGTATCTTTTTACATTTTTTAATGAAGGAAGGAACGCCTTTTGGCAGTTCCTTCCCAAATAATACTACACTTTTAATTTTATTTCAATTCAATTGTCAATTAATAACCCAGTTTTGATTTATTTTTCTGGAAAATCTCGTTATTATTCACGGCATGGAAGGCGTTCATAGTAACCTTTGAGAGTTTAGCATACAAAGCTCAGGACTTCACAAACTGAAACCACTGGAAATCAAACTGACTTCCTGGCAGGAATACAAACGCCACATCTTGTATTCCTGTCACACACTCAAGCGAAAATTCCATCTCATTCATTTCTTCTGTGTGTAAAAATTCCACCAACTGTCTGCGCTCTCCTTCTGGTGTCAGAAATCGAATATGGACAGCTTGGCGCGCAAGAGGCGTTCTTCCACATATTTTTATTCCACAAATTCCTGTCTCCCCAAAGTCCATCTTTTCAAACTCCACTGTCACATTGTTGCCAATCCCGTCAATACCAGTATTTGTCACAGTAAACCGATCTCCATACACATGGTCACACTCGCAAGCCAAAAGCCTCTCAAATGCTTTATTTTTTCTGGAAAAAGAAAAACCTTTGATATGTACTTTCTGGTGCAATACAAAACACAGACTTGTGATACCTGTCAATCGTCTATTCAGTTTCCATGTCTCTGGCTGATAAACATTCCATATGGAAGGTTTCTGATACACTACATCCGCCACAAGTGTGCTCCCTTCTTCCTCGGGCATTCCTTCCCAGATTTGAATTGGATATGGTTCGTCCGAAAAGGTAAAGATTGGCACTGTAATTTCATCGGAGCCAAAACTACCAAAATCCAGATTTCTATAGCCAACTTGCGTTTCTCCATCTCTTGACGTAGAGACCCCTTTCTCATTTCCGTTTCCCACATCGCCCTTGCTATATTGATACTGCCCACCACAGACAAATTCATAAGGGTCTATATATGCAGTTCCAAGTCCTGTCACAGTAAAGCCTAATTGTGAAATAATTTCCACATGCTCCTGTCCACACTTAGACATACAACGCAACCAAAAGGCACCGTCCGCTTTCGCTGTAATCCGTGCGCAATTTCCATCAGTCTCTAGTACAGCCAAATTGGAAGAGATTCCCGCCTCGTCCACCAGTGCAAAAATTAAATTTTTATCTGATGCATTTTTAGGACATATTGTAGCGCGCACTACAGCACTTGGATTCACTGCGTCCAGCCGTGTTCCTGTCTCGCATGAAAGTTCTATTTTGCGGACAAAAATTTCCTCTTTTTGTAGCTGTGGCTGCTCTTTTTGATTAAAACTATACGCAGCAAAACTGACACCCTCCTCAGCCTCACATGCCTTCGTGCAAAGTACAAGTTGTGTCTCTGGCATTCCTTGTGAAACAGCAGTCATAATTAGTTCTCCCGCTTCTCTATTTGCTGCAATCACAGCCAGCAGCTTTCCATTAAACAGGCGTTTGCTGTTGCCCTTGTAAGCGTCATAATCTGTGCTGTCTCCATTATCCATGCCAACCAGACGCCCAGCGCCGCTCACATGTACTTGTACGCGGTTATTCGCGTTTTCCACTGGATATCCATCCATGTCCTCCGCTGTAATCTCCACAAATATCAAGTCTCGCCCATCTGCCAAAATCTCATGTTTATCTGGCTTGAGACATAATTTTGCGGCTTCTTTAAAGGAATGGCGAACCTCTCTTGCAAGCACTTTACCCTGTTCGTCATAAGCTACCGCTTCAATCATTCCCGCATGGTATGGAACAATCCAATTACCAGTGAGTTGTTGTCCTTTTTGATGGTCAATCTGATATTTTCCTTGACTCTCTCCATTCACAAACAGCTCAACCTCCGGCGCGTTGGAACATACTCGAACATCAACCTCCTGCCCATCGTTAAAATCCCAATAAGGAAATACATGTACCATTGGCACTGTCTTAACGTCTATCCATTCCGCCTGATATATATAATAAGAATCCTTTGGAAATCCAGCCGTATCAATCTGTCCAAAATAAGAATTTTTTGTGTGGTATGGTGTTGGCTCCCCAATATAGTCAAACCCACTCCACAAAAATTGACCGCATGAAAAATCACAGTCGCGCTCCGCAATAATACAGCTCTCAGAGGATTTTGCGCCCCAGCTCGTCGTCGAATTTCCAAGTGCCGAACACTGTAAATCCTCCTCCGCAAGCACTGACCTTCTGTATGGAAAGTGGTACACCCCTCTGCTCTGTACTGTGGAGGATGTCTCACTGCCGTAAATCACCCAATCTGGGTGTATTTTATGATGCGGATTATAATAATTCTCCGCATAATTATATCCCACTGTCTCTATAATATCTGCACATTTTTGCGCGTTCTCCCACGGCATATAATTGGATCCAATTGTCACAGGCGCATGATTTTTGGGATCGTGCTTTCTCACTTCCAAAAGCAGTGCACGTGCAATCTGCTGCCCACCCTCATCCACGTGCGTATCGTAAATTTCATTTCCAACACTCCACATAATTACGCTAGGGTGATTCCTATCACGCCGAATCCAACTCGCCACATCTTTTTGATACCAGTTCTTAAAAAAGCGCCCATAATCGTAATCTGTCTTTGTGCGCTCCCACATATCAAACGCCTCAGAGACAATCAACATCCCCATCTCGTCTGCAAGATCCATCAAATCAGCGGCAGGCATATTATGAGACAGGCGTACTGCGTTGACTCCCATTTTCTGAAGCATCACAAATTTGCGGTGCATTGCAGTTCTATTATACGCTGCGCCAAGACACCCCAAATCATGATGCTCACAGACACCTTTCAGTTTCACATGTCTTCCATTTAAAGAAAATCCTTTATTTGCGTCAAACGCCGTCTCGCGAAATCCAAACCAGACTGCCTCTTCTTGTAAGAGCATCTCTTCTCTCCAAAGACCAACTTTTAGACAATATCGTTTTGGTGCACAAATATCCCACAATTGCGGGTTAGAAACCAAAGTTTTAACTGTATGTACTATTATATCCCGCTGGGAATTAAGAAACTCTCTGCTATCCCAAACCACACACTCCTCTTCGTCAAACAGCGTATAAACAAGTGTTGTCTCCTCCTTGCAAATCACCTCCGTATCTATCTCTAACGACCACATATCTTTCTGCTTTTTTATCGCTGTCACATAAATACCATTTTTCGGAATATGTGTCTCCCAGACGCTTCTAAGCCTGACATCTCTGTAAATCCCCGCGCCGCTGTACCAGCGACTATTAGGGGACTGATGACGAACACACACTATAATTTCATTGTTGCCATTTTGGAGATAAGGAGTCATCGCAACTTCAAAGGCAGAATAACCATATTTCCACTCTTTTGCCAGCCTTCTATTTACATATATCTGGCAATCCATATAAACTCCGTCAAAACATAAACTAACTAATTCTCCATCCGTCTTGTTCCACAGAAAATTCTTTCGATACCATCCAGTACTATTTTCGTATAGGTCATTTGTCTGCTCAATCAGCCAATCATGTGGAAGTCCCACCGGAACAAAACAATCCTTATTTGTGCAGACATCCTCCAAGCTAGTATCCAACTTTTGTTTTGTAAATTCCCAGCCATCATTGAAAAGCACTTCTGTTTTCATATTAATCCCCCATGCCACCTTAGAAATATTTTTCCCACAGCAGCTTTATCTAAATCTTTATTGCCTGTCTCCACTATTTTAGACATATTTTTGCAAGGTTCTGCGCACTGCTCCTGGTTCTGCTGCCAACTCTCTAAAATAACTGCAAACCTTATCAGCCAGACCTACCTCATATAAATTTACACCAAAAATCTTATCATTTTCCATAATTGGTCTTAAGACCTCCTCCACATCAACATCGCCTAATTTCAGCTTTGCCATCTGCGGACATAGCGTCTCAAGCAACGGGTCTGAACTTAATTCAAATGGCTTCCCACTGTCATCCACCGCCATTAAATAGCGCAGCCAACCTGCAAGCACAAGTGGTATCATATGTAGGTCATCCACCTTGCGCTCGCTGTCTGCCTGATAAGCCTTGATTGTCTCGCCAAAACGAATTGCCAGCTTCTGTGATGTATCTGTTGCAATTCGTTGCGGTGTATCTGGCATAAATGGATTGGGTACACGCACTCTAAGCACTGTGTCTATAAATTCTCTGGGATTTAAAATCTCTGGATTAATCACGACGGGAAGTCCCTCCTGATACCCCACAATCTTCACCAACTTCACCAATTCTTCGTCCTGCATCTCATCCGAAATCTTGTGATATCCAAGCAGACAACCAAAAATTGCAAGGCACGTATGCAATGGGTTCAGACAAGTACACACCTTCATTTTCTCCACCTTGTCCACTGTCTCACGGTCCGTAAATAAGATTCCGCCCTCCTCAAGTTTCGGTCGTCCATTTGGGAAATCATCCTCAATCACTAGATACTCTGTCTCCTCAGCATTTACAAACGGTGCAACATACGTATTTTTAGAAGTGATCACTGGTTCCAATTCCTCCACGCCCTCCTCTCGTAAAATCTTTTCTACAGATGCATCTGGTCTGGGTGTAATCTTATCAATCATGCTCCACGGAAAAGAAACTTTCGCAGAGTCAATATAAGCCAAAAAGTCCGCATCTGCCTTTCCGTTTTGCACCCATGCTTTCGCAAAAGATGAGACTGCTGCGTACAGCTTATCCCCATTGTGCGAACAATTGTCTGTGCTGACCATCGCAATTGGTTTTTGCCCTGCGTTATATCGCGCATACAACAAAGCAGATACTTTTCCCATATAGCTAACTGGCTTCTCTGGTCCCGCCACAAAATCCGCCGCAACATCAGGCAACAGTTCTGATTTTGCATTCGTCAAACTATACCCCTTCTCAGTGATTGTGAATGTCGCCATCTGCAACGAATCATTTGAAAAAATTCCCTTTAACCGCCCAAATGCCATGTCATTTTCCGAATCTAATGGCAGCGCCTCCGCAACGCTCCCAACCACCTTCTTGTCAATTGTTCCGTCTGCTTTTAACGTCACTGCAATCCCAAGATTATCATGCGGCGCGTACATCTTCTCTATAATTTCATAGTCAAATCCTTCTGCCACAAGAATTCCCTTGTCCAACTTTCCAGCATCCAGCAAATTCTGTACCAAAACAGCATGAAATGCACGAAACAAATTCCCCGCCCCAAAGTGAATCCAAAAAGGATTTTCCTTCGCTGCTCTCGCCACTTTCTGCATATCATACTTTGGCAGAGAATACCCTTTCTCCTCCCACTGTCTTTGCTCTGCAATACCCTGTAAACTAATCTTCATAATTCCTGACTCCTTTCCTAAAATATGATTAAAATTATTCTACACCCTTTCACAAACTCATTTCTTATCATTTATAATGATCGTATAGGCATATATTACGATTTTGTATGCCTACTTTAACATATCTTACAAGAGATAGCAAGTTATCAAAAAGCCAAAAGCTGCATATTTCCTTTGCGCATAAAACACCCGGTCTGACAAAATCAGACCGAGTAAGGAACTATTTGATAACGACCTTATATGTCACAATAGTGTCTTTCTCATTGCCTGTCTTATCTAAAAACGCCTTTAAATCTTCCTCTCGCACGTTTAGTCTTACCCCAATTCTGCCTTCGCCCTTGCCATCTAATACAATCACCTGGTTTAAAATAAATTTTCTGTTTTCTCACAATAGTTTCTAATTAGTAACTATAGAACTTTTTTGTGCTTACTTTACATTAATTCTCTACAGATTTATTATAATCTTACAAGCAACAAACAAACCACAAATAAAATTAAAAATAAACGCCAAGGGAGAAAGCATAATCAGTTACGCTGACTATGCGGTTGCTATGGTTGACGAAGCACTTAACGGAAATCATATACAACAGAGAATTTCAGTTGTGGCAGAATAAGAAACTGTGCAAATCACGAGTCCCTTGCCTTATCATGGCAGGGACTATAGAACACATTACCCTTTACAAAAAATAGAAAGGAGTACCCCCATGACACAGACAGAACGGCTTACTTTTCTGATAAACTATTTAATAAATGAAAATAATGCGCTAAAATCAATAGTGATTCCTGCGGAGAATACAGAGAGGAAACGACTGCTGCGTTCCCTTATGAATATACGCCCGCCAAGAGCAGTTTCAAAAGAATTTTTGGAAGTGCAGAACGCATACTTGCAAGAAGAATGTACCAAAAAAAGTGTTATTTCCCTCTCTGCTCTTTCCCCCGTACAACCGGGAATTTACTTATGGCAAGGCGATATTACCCATCTGTCTGTAGACGCCATTGTAAATGCGGCAAACAGTGCCATGCTTGGCTGCTTTGTACCCTGTCATGGGTGTATTGACAATGCAATTCATTCTGCCGCCGGCGTAGAACTTCGTCTGGAATGTTCTTGCATTATGAAAAAACAAAAAATGGAGGAACCTACGGGAAAAGCAAAAATTACAAGAGCCTATAATCTGCCCTGCCGCCATGTACTGCACACGGTCGGTCCCATTATCCACGGCAACGTCACACAGCAGGATTGTGCATTGCTATCCAATTGTTATCGTTCCTGTCTCGAACTTGCAGCAGCAAATCAGTTAAAAAGCATTGCCTTTTGCTGTATTTCTACAGGCGAATTTCATTTTCCAAATGAAACAGCCGCCCAGATAGCAATCCAGACAGTAAAGGATTTTCAAGCAAAAACGCAAAGTGGTTTGGAGGTGATTTTCAATGTATTCAAAGACTGCGACTACGAAATCTACAGACAATTACTGGAATAATACAATAGAAGAAGTGCGTCAAAAAATACAACAGGCAGATGCAATTCTAGTAGGCGCTGGCGCTGGGCTGTCTACGTCTGCCGGATTTATATATTTTGGAAAACACTTTTCTGAGCATTTCTCAGATTTTATTGAAAAATATGGTTTTCAAGATATGTATACGGCGGGCTTTTATCCTTACAAAACATTGGAAGAATACTGGGCATATTGGAGCCGTTACGTCTTTATCAATCGCTATCAAGATGCGCCGAAAACGGTTTACAATGATTTATACAATCTTGTACGAGACAAAGACTATTTTGTCTTAACCACCAATGTAGACCACTGTTTCCAAAAGGCAGGTTTTGATAAACACAGATTATTTTATACGCAAGGCGATTATGGGTTATGGCAATGCTCAAAGCCTTGTCACAACAAAACTTACGATAATGAGACCGCTATTAAAAAAATGGTTGCAGAACAGGAAAATATGCGTATTCCATCTGCATTAATCCCTTGCTGTCCTGTCTGTGGTGCACCTATGACAATGAATTTGCGAGCGGACGATACGTTTGTTGAAGATATTGGCTGGCATATCGCCGCTGGCAGGTATCAAAACTTTTTGCGCTGTCATAAAAAATCAAGCGTCTTGTATCTGGAATTAGGAGTTGGCAACAACACACCAGGAATTATTAAATATCCATTTTGGCAAATGACTTATAACAATCCAAATGCTACTTACGTATATATGAATCTGTCAGAATCTTCTATTCCGACAGAAATCAAAAAGCAGTCAATAGGTATTGTCGGAGACATTGGCGAAATATTGAAGCAATTATAAAATCGCTTTGCAAAACAAACAATATTTGTTTATATTTAATATTTTTCTCTTGCAATTATGAATACTTGTTACAGTTCCGCCTAGGACACTGCACTACGCTACAAATTATGGCTTTACAAGCCACGTAAGAAAGCATAGTGGGTAAGCATTAAGCCATCGCGAAATGATTTTGCATGGCTTGATTCGTTACAGTTCAGCAAAGCCGAACTGTAACGAATACTCTAATATTTGACATAAATGTATAGTCAACTATCGAAAAGTATGATAAACTACAAAAAAGGTGTTGTTGATGATTACAGGAGACAAATAATATGAATTTATTACAAGATATTAAAAACTATAAACCTTATAATCAGCAGGAAGCATGTGATAAAAAATGCATGATTGATTTTATAACACATCACTCTGATTATCTGGACCGTGAAAATCAAACTGCCCATTTTTCAGCTTCCATATGGACAGTCAATAAAGAGCGTACAAAGACGTTAATGGTATATCATAACCTCTACGATTCCTGGGCATGGATTGGCGGTCATGCTGATGGCAATGAAGATCTGCGGTCAGTGGCATTGCGCGAATTGCAGGAGGAGGCTGGCGTTGCACATGGAGTTCTTGTAAGCCCAGAAATATTCAGCCTAGAACTTTTAACAGTCAATGGACACATTAAAAGAGGCGTTTATGTTCCAAGTCACTTACATATGAATGTTACCTATCTAGCCGAAGCAGATGAAAATGAGACATTAATCATAAATCAAGACGAAAATCAGGCCGTGAAATGGTGGTCCTTTGAAGATGCCCTTAAAGTGCCCTCAGAAGCATGGTTTATAGAATGGGTTTACAAAAAGCTAATTGAAAAGACAAATACAATCTCTTTGTGCGCGCTATAGCAGCAATCAAAACAAAGGGGCGTTTAAAAGTGTACATTATTGGAATAGTTACTAAACAGTGCCCCTTCATAATCTACAGATATATATTACAATTATTCTGTAACTATTGTTTTCACTCTTTTCTTAAGAAATATTGAAATTCCCCTTTATTTTTTGTAAACTGTAATAGACGACACAAAAATATATCCCTCTACAACAATGAGGAATATTGAAAGGGAGATTATCATATGAAAAAAGCACTCAGTCAATCCTTACTCACCACAATCTTAAACGGTATTTCCATCATATCACTATTTTTTCTGGCGTTTTCGCTATATTCATATAGAAACGTCAACACACAACTTAACAATGCATATGAGGAGCGCTTTAGCCTAACCTACAATGCAAACCGTTTTATGAACGGTTCCGCATATCTGACAAATGAAGTGCGGGCGTTTGCCGCTACTGGACTTCAAGAACATTTTGACAATTACTGGAACGAAGTTGACACGCTAAAAAACCGCGACAAAGGCGTTGCTGCAATGCAGGAAATCGGCATCACCTCCACAGAACAAAAAATGATTGATGACATGTATGCGCTCTCCAATCAGCTTATCCCGCTTGAGGATGAAGCGATGAAAAATGTGCGCACTGGAAAAAGAGCGACAGCGCTGGATTACGTATACGGGACAGAATACAGCGATTCCATTGCCAAAATCAATACCCTAAAAGAACAATTTCTCTCCGTCTTAGACACACGAACAGCAGAACAAGTTTCACTTCTAAAACAAACGATTGAAACCATTCGGTTGCAGATGATATTTGCGCTCTCCGTTGTCGGCATTATGCAGCTTTGCAATATGTTTCTAGTCCGCTACAAAGTGCTACGCCCTGTCATGACAGTCAAAAGACAAATGCAAGAAATTTCTCAGGGAAATCTTTCCGCTAATTTTCATCTGACACCTGACACCTCAGAAATCGGAATGCTTGTGGACTCGATTCACGAGACAAAACGCGAACTAAAAAAATATATCAGCGATATCAACACAACACTAACCCAGATGGCACAAGGAAACCTGAATCTGTCTATCGGTGATGATTATCGCGGTGAGTTTCAACCTATTCAGTGCGCAATGGCACAAATCCTTGACTCTTTTAACAGTGCGTTGTATCAAATTAATAAAACTTCAGAACACGTATCAGAGGAATCTGGCAAAATGTCATCTAGTGCACAGAATATGTCGGACGGTGCTGCAGAACAGGCCGCTGCAGTGCAGGAATTATCCGCAAGCATCTCAGAAATCTCAAAACAGGTAAACAATACCTCTTCTGATGCAGACAACGCCAACAAAGCATCGGAACAAGCCATGAAACATCTGTTACTGTGCAATGAGAAAATGGAGGCACTGCGTGCGGCAATCGAGGAAATATCCAATTCTTCTCGCCAGATTGGCGGCATTACTAAAACAATTGAAGATATTTCCTTGCAGACAAATATCCTTGCACTAAATGCGTCTGTAGAAGCGGCACGCGCAGGCGAAGCGGGAAAAGGCTTTGCTGTTGTGGCTGGCGAAGTGCAGAATCTTGCAAACAAAAGTACAGAATCTGCCAAGAATATTTCACTCCTAATAGAAAAATCTATCAAGCAAGTACAAAGTGGTGCCTCGCTCTCTATTGAAACTATGAATGCGCTGACAGAAGTTATTGCCAGCGGCGAACAGTCTGCGGTAATGATTGAGCGGATTGCCTCCTCTGCGTTGCAGCAAGCTGAGTCGCTTGAACAGGTAACTGTCGGCATGAACCAGATTTCCGATGTTGTTCAAAATAACGCCTCAACCGCAGAAGATACCGCCTCTTCTGCACAAGGACTACGACACAGCGCTGAAAATTTAAAAGACTCTGTACATAGATTTCGATTGCGGCGGAAGTAGTGTATACTTGTAATTTTGCAAAACAGAATTATGCGGGTGAATGGAGTTCAATTGAAATAATTCGCAGTAAATGCTAGTACTCCATCCGGCCAGAAATTAGATTCGTGAACCGCCTGTTTCGCACCGTTGCGTCGTTAAAATTTCTAGACGATGCCACCGCATCGCCGTCGAAATTTTGCCTAGCACTGACACGAACCATGCAGTGCACAACTCTAATTTCTGTCTGGATGGAGCACTAGAACGTGTTTGAAAAATGCTCTAGTTCTGTACAAACCATTCATTTGTTGCTCTTACGAAATAGCGAAAGGTAATTTACACTGAACGCTATTAGTTTAGAAGGGAGAAATAAACTAATGAAAAATTTGAGTGTGAAACTGAAAATGACAATAATCGGCATTATGGTGGTTGCCTTTATGGTTTTTAGTATCAATTTTTCCGTAGACAATATGCGGGCAATTGATAAGCGCGTTCTTCAAGAGGAAGAAGAAAATATACGCAAAGACTATGATGATTGTATCAAGCAACAGGTAGTGCAGGTTATTTCACTTCTTGAGACTTATCAGGCAGAGATTGAAGCCGGAATTTACACAAAAGAAGAAGGTATGAAAATCGCTGCGGATAAAATTAGGGCGCTACGCTACGGCACAGAAGGCTATTTCTGGGTTGATCAGTCTGATGGAACCAACGTCGTTTTGCTTGGAAATGATGTTGAAGGAACAAACCGTCTAAACACCAAAGATGTAACTGGATTCGAGATGGTAAAAGACTTTATTCAAGGTGCCCTCACACAAAATGGTTATTATTGTGACTATCAATATCCAAAAGAAGGTGGAACAGAACCTATGCCAAAACGGGCCTACACACAGTACTATGCACCGTTTGACTGGGTTGTGGGCACTGGAAACTATATTGATAATATTGACACACAGATTGCTGCCTCCAAAGAGACAGCAGATGCATTTACCAGTCAGAAAATCCAACTTTTTATAGTGATCAGTGTTGTGTCTGCAGTTTTTATCATTTTATACCTAATTGCTGCCATATTTGATATCACCAAACCATTAAAACAGGTTGGCAGTATTCTCCGCAGTATGTCAGGCGGTGATTTTTCGATAAAAATTGATGAGCGGACCTTACATCGCCGCGATGATTTTGGTGCATTGTCTCAAATTCTGGAAAAAATGCGAACAAGTATTGGCGCATTGATACATAATGTTAAAGAGGAGACAGATCATACAATTGAGAGTGTCAATGGAATCTCGCAAAATATGCTGCACCTCAATACCAAAGTAGAAGATGTGTCCTCGACAACCACACAGCTCTCCGCTTCTATGGATGGCGCTGCTGCGACTGCCGGCAGCATCCATGAAATGACAAAAGAAATTGAATTTGCAGCAAAAAATATTGCAGAGCGTGCCCAAGAAGGCGCTGGCCGTGCTGAACTGATCCATAAAAAGGCGATCAACGCAAAAGATTCCGCATGTGATAGCAAAAACAACCTAGTACAGCAAAAGACTACTATTGAAAGCAGTCTACAGGAAGCACTCACAAAAGTAAAAGTAGTTTCTGAAATCTCAACGCTTGCTGAATCCATTATGGAAATTACCTCTCAAACCAATCTCCTATCGCTAAATGCAAGTATTGAAGCCGCCAGAGCTGGGGAAGCCGGCAAGGGGTTTGCAGTTGTAGCAGATGAAATCCGAAAACTTGCTGAGCAGTCACAAAACAGCACAGAAAATATTAAAAAAGTAACAGAACAGGTCAACCATTCTGTGGAAAGCCTCGCCGTTGACGCAAAACAATTGCTGACCTTTATTGACACAAAAGTTATGGACAGTATCAACCTGTTTGAGTCAATTGCCAACGACTATAATGAAGATGCTGGAGAAATCGATTCTCTTGTCACTGATTTCAGTGCAATTTCTGAGGAATTGCTCGCCTCCATCAACAATATCACCGATTCCCTAAACGGCATTTCACAGGCGGCACAGGAAAGTGCGCAGGGAACCACCAATATTGCCAACCGTATTGTAGAAGTCGCGCAAATTTCCGAATCTGTCAACACCTCGCTAAAAGATGCGAACGGAATTGTCGGCAGACTAAATAATGCAACTGGAAAATTTCATCTATAGACTGTTATTGTATTAAAACATATAAAATTTAAGCGGTACGCGTCCACAACTTCCTTGTTGTTCATCATTGCGTGGACGCGTCCTAGTACACACACTATCTCTTATATATCACATCTTCAACAGTTCTTTAACAGCTTCCATTGCGTATTTTTTCGCCCTTAAAATCACACTATTTTCAGAAAAGAACTCCTCAATAATCCAATGTTCCAACCTTTTTCGCCGCTCCAAGTGTGCTATCAGTCCATCAAAATCTGCCAAGTGATGTGCTTTGCCATACGGCGACGATTCAAGATATTGCATCATTAACGGAAACCACAATTCATTTCCATTCTCGTCAGATCGCTCTTTCCGAATAATGTTAATCGCATCTGCAATGTCTTCCACATCCAGATAGACAATTTTATATTGCTTGTCCATAAGTATCGCCTTTAGCTTTCTATAAAATGCAAAAATCTCCTCATCTGGCAGCATTAAATACAACATTTGATTTTCAATAATGTTTTGAAAAATAGAACACTCGAAAATCTGTCCCGTTCCATTCCATCGCTCAAACCGCTTAAAAATCACATTCTCAAAAGATTCCTTATCCAAATTCCCATTGTAAATTTCATACATTTCCAAGTCTTTATGAAACCCTTGAATATCTGTCAAAATCTGTGTGTAACAAATAACTTTATGATTGTCCTCTGAAAATGTCTTCTCTTTTATTTGCGTCTCAATTGCAGCGTAGCGCACTAATATTTCCTCATACTGCCTTTGGGTGACATAAGCGCACCAAGCAAGTTCCACAGGCGAATAATCCCCCTCTCGAAAAACCTGATAGTCTTTTAATTGCTCAGAAAGCCTCTGCACAAACGTCGATTTGCCTGCACCCTGCAAGCCCTCAATAAAATAATTTGTTTTGTTCATTCCGTCTCCTTCCCTGCTCGCCGCGCTGGACGCGGCCAGCTTTAGCTGCATATTTCCTTTCCGCGTCCGTGTGCATAAACAGTTCCCCACAAAATCCTTATAGATTTTGCGGCCGATAAACTCGAATGGTAGGACCTCCCTGTCCTTCTTCCACTACTGCTGTCAAGTCTGTATGATTTAACCACGCTAACGCCGCACTATCTGTTGTGATAGCTGGCTTCCAATCCATCTCCCCGCGCTGGTTAACAACGTGCATTGTACACCGCTTACCGTCAATATCTAGTCCTTCTAGTGTGTATTCCGCTCTTATGCTCACTGTCCCATCAGCAAAATGCGTCTGCACATCACATCCACCTGGCAATATTGTTCCCTGAAAATATTTGGTCTCACACCAGCCAGTAAAAAACAACTTGTCCACTCGCGTTTCTTCTTCCATCAGTGTTTCATAATGTGTTATAGCAATGCGAATTGTCAAAATTTCTTCTCTGTCTGCTAGAAACTGACGCACTGACGCAAATGCGCTTTGATACTGATTTTCAGAAAATCCATGTCCCATATTTCGCACAAGCTGTAAATGACATTGCCCCTTTTTGTAATTCTCTTTTGCCCGAATTGCATAAGAATAATTTACAATGTCATCTGCCAATCCCTGCAAAATGAGTATAGGTCCCTCATACGGCGACAACTGTAGATATGGCTCCATTTGCACAGATTCCTCATGAAATGCCTTACCAAGCAAAGTTTGCCCGCAATCCAACGTTTGTGGTACTTTTTCCGGCGAATATTTAGAACCGCCCAGACACCCCCTCCTTGCATGATCTGGAATACATAATGCTGGAAAAATCATCACCAGCTTTTTAATTTCCGCACCACATTTTGCCGCTGCCAGCCCTGAAACAAAACCTCCTTGACTTTCTCCCAGCAAAATTAAATTTTCCAAATCTACATATGCATGTTGACACGCAAAATTTTTCACAGCAATCAAATCTGCCACTTCTGTCAAAACAGACATTTTCGTGCTTTCACCGTCACTTTTTAGTGTCTTATCCTCAAACGTATTCCCGCCGCCACAAAAACTAAAGCAAAACGCCACATAACCTATTTTCGCAAAGTCCCTACACCATCTCTCCATACTTGTATAATTGCAGAGAAAACCATGACTGGCAATGACTGTCGGATATTGCTGCTCTTTCTCAAAGTTTTCTGGAAAATACTGCATTCCTCGAATTGTCAAACCCTCTCTGTTACACGTAAACTGTTGTTCTGTAATCCCCATATAATACCCTTTCTTTCTATTTTAAAATTCATTGTTATAGAAGATTATAACATAAAATAAAACATATCCAAAATAACTTTTTTATGTTAAAATGATTTTGGAAATAATCCTAGTACACCGTTTTTTTAATCCTCGTATACAAAGTGCTTGATATTTGTATCAGTGCAAGACGAAGGAAGGAGGCGATGCGGTGGCATCGTTGACTGACGACAACGCGGCAATGATGCAAATAGCGAGTGCTTGGTATATGAGGAATTAAAAAACGGTGTACTAGTACTCCATCCGGCCAGAAATTAGATTCGTGAACCGCCTGTTTTGCACTGTTGCGTCGTTAAAATTTCTAGACGATGCCACCGCATCGCCGTCGAAATTTTGCCTAGCACTGACACGAACCATGCAGTGCACAACTCTAATTTCTGTCTGGATGGAGCACTAGAAAGGAGCAGCTGCTATGCATCTATCAAATAAAAAAAGAATACTTCTTCAATATGGACTACTGCTTGCGTCTGTGTTAATGATTGCATATGGTGTAAGCCGCGGTGAAATAGAAACTGTCTGGAGCAAAGCTATCAACATTTGTTTAGAGTGTATTGGATTAGGGTGACAGAGATGAACAATGTAGTAAAACGAAAACTAATACAAATTGCTGCCTTTGGTTTTACCAACTCTCATATAGGAAATTTTGCTAATGGAAAACTTTATACTGGAAAATGGAAACAGTTTTGTAATCCTGGCCTAAACTGTTACTCCTGCCCTGCTGCCACGCTTGCCTGCCCAATTGGCGCCATGCAGGCAGTCACTGGTTCTATTTCATACAATTTTAGCTTTTATGTTGTTGGTTTTTTGCTCGCAGTCGGTGTCCTGTTTGGAAGACTCATCTGCGGTTGGATTTGCCCATTTGGTCTGATTCAGGAGTTCTTTTATAAAATTCCATCACGCAAATACAAATTGCCTAAAATTTTTACTTATCTCAAATATGGGATTCTTTTCGTATTTGTAATTGTGCTGCCAATTGTAGCCACAAACTATATGGGCATGGGCCAACCAGCGTTTTGTCAATATATCTGTCCCGCCGGCACACTGACTGGCGGCATTCCAATGACTGCCACTCATCCAGAACTTCGAGCAACGACAGGTTTTCTGTTTGGACTAAAAATAACGATATTATTGATAACGGTTCTTGCGTGTATTTTTATATTTCGCTTTTTCTGCAAAACACTCTGCCCGTTGGGTGCCATCTATGGTCTACTCAACAAAATCAGTATTTATCATCTGGAAGTAGACAGTCACGCGTGCGTAAAATGTGGCAAGTGTGCCCGTACCTGCAAAATGGATATTGACCCCGTTGCGAATCCAAATTCTGCTGAGTGCATTCGCTGCGGCGCTTGCGCATCTGCCTGCCCTAAACAAGCAATCCATCTTGGATTTGATTCAACAAAAATAAAAAATATGAAGGAGTCCTCCTATGAAAAATAATAAATACCTGGCAATATTTCTCTGCACAGCAATCGTCCTCTGCCTTGTTGGGTGCAACGCAAAGACATCAAAGCAAAATGCCAATCCGCCAGTTTCCTTTGCGGATTCTCAAACTGGAATTGTCACTACGAATGTTAAGGAGCGTGGTCTCTGCTTCTCTATCGCACAAGAGTATCTCGACAAAGGTGTCACTCTGGAATCCGCAAGCGAAAATGCAAAAGGATTTAAAAATATTAGTATCTTTTATATCAGCCCAACCGCTATTGCTCTCTTGGAGGAAATCAATACAATAGATTCCGCAAAATTAACACAGGAACTTGTCATGGAATACTCTGACAAGCTTCGGTCATCAAGCCGTTGTCTAATGGAAATTGTTATGGTGGAAACCACACAGTACGACAGCCTCACCACAAGCGGCGCCAAACTGGAGGACTTCACTTATTTTTCGCCTGCCGAGGTACTTGGAACCAATGAGGAATACACTTACATTCTCTCGATACCGGACCTTGACGATGGCACTCTAAATGCAGCGGAAATGGCAGATTATCATGACTCCAAAGAGTACATGAAAACGGTGCGGGACAACCTCACATTTATTCCCGTAGAATCTGGAAATGAAATGCCAACTTTCACAACAAAGGATATAAACGGTAACGAAGTGGATTCCTCCATCTTTTCAGAAAAGAAACTCACAGTCGTCAATGTTTGGGGAACTTTCTGTGGTCCTTGTATTCGGGAGATGCCAGATCTCGCTGACTGGGCAAAAGAACTGGGAGACGATGTACAACTCATTGGTATTGTTGGAGATATTAACGGAGAAACTGATACTCAGCACATTGAATTAGCGCAGGCAATTGCACAAAAAGCCAATGTCGAATTTATCAATCTGATTCCCAATAACGATTTTAGTGGATTTATGGCAACTGTCATTGCATTTCCAACTACCTTTTTTGTAGATCAAAACGGTGCTATTGTGGGAGAACCCATTATTGGTGCGAATATAGCTGGCTGCAAAGAATTTGTGGAAAATTATTTTGCTGAAAAATAATATACTTGGTGTTTTATCGAAGGATTCAATAATTCATTCAAAAAGGTGCATGGTTGTTATTTTTTTATTCCATGCACCTTTATATTGTTAACTTTTTCTGATACGATCTATCACACAACTGTGTGGCTTGTCTGGTTTGCTCTTATCATAATTTATACCGACAAGCAAAATTTCACCTACATAAGCCTCAAACGCCTGTGTGTACTGTCTGTCCTTTATCTGCTGTATCGCTGCACTGACACTCTTGTCATATTTTAGCTCAACAATTAATGCCGGCTTATTTGTATGTGGCAATGGCAAAAAAGCAATATCCGCAAACCCTTTCCCCGCTGGAAGCTCTCGTACTAATTTATAATCTTTTCTTGCACTGTAATATGCCAATCCAATTGCACAGCCCAATGAATTTTCATCATTGTATGTTAATATCGAAGCGACTTCACTGTGCGCTTTATCAAGTTCTTCTGCAACAAGTTCTGCGTGTCCCTGCAATGTCTCCTCAAGAAGCTTTTCAGATGCCTTTAATACATTCATGACATTTGACCACCCCCCAACGCTCATAGCATTCTCAAACTCCCCAATAATCTCCTTGTTTGGAATAAACGCTTTCTGTGTACTTGCATCATATGCAAGATAACCCAAATGAATCAATAAAGTCAACACATCATCTTTTGTCTTAAAATTGCGCATATCGTTCTGAAAACTGCGTGTGTTAATTTTAACGCTTCCCCCTCCAAGCATTTGCACAATATCCGAACGCAATCCATCAAAATCCATATCAATATAAACTTTCAGTGCATCATAAGTCTCTGTTGAAGTCCAATAACTTGAAAGCTTATGACGGCGTACTGCCTCCACTACCGACTTTGGATTATAAATATGTTGATATTCTGTAAATGTATATCCATCATACCAACTGCTCATCTCAAAAAAATCCATGTGATACTGCTCGCATAAACCTTTGACTTCCTCTTCTGTAAAACCAGTATACTCCTCAAACATACTTTGGTCCATCATTGAATATTCTTGAAACATGTTTAATGCAGAATGCTGTCCATATTTTTTGACTGGTAAAATTCCTGTCATATATGCGAGTATGACATAAGGTTGATCTTTTAACAGATTTCTTAAAAAATCAAGATATTGCTTTTGCATTTCCTCTGATTCCTGCCGCTCGCGCATCACACAATCCCACTCATCAATAAGAAACATAAATTGTCTTTCTGTCTCTATAAAAATCTCCCGCAATGCAGCAGCAAACCCTAAATCTTCTCTATCCAAATATTGTCCATATGCCTTTCTAAGCTCTCTAAGTACTTCCTTTTCCAAATATTCTGTGACTTTCCCAGCATCTGCCTCTATCAAAAACTGCTGCATATTTAAATAAATTACATCATAATGGTTTAGATATTTCTCAAAATCCTTATCCTGTGCAATCTTAAATCCTGCAAATAATTCCCTAGAATCACAGCCACAACTGTAATATGCTGCAAGCATTTGCAATGCCATCGATTTGCCAAATCGCCTTGGTCTACTGACACAAAAATATCCTTCATTTGTGTCTAAATATCGATTTGTAACTGCAATTAGTTCTGTCTTATCCACATAAATTTCAGAGTTAATTGATTTTCTAAAACTAATATTCCCTGGATTTAAATATATTCCCATTAAACCTCCTACTCCCGTTAAATAAAATCTGCAAATACAAATGCAAACACAATCATATCCAGACACCAAAAACAAACTTTTCTTATTATTTATTATATGAGAAGCGTCCAAAATCTACAAGTGAAATCTATCTTAGGAACTGTTTAGAAATAATATGTACAGCTTGTACAGAATATTTCTTCAAGGGCACATATCAAAAAACGGGGTATAAAAAGTAATCAAAGCATAACTATATTTTTGGACAAACCAAAAAAGTAGATTTACATCTACCTAAAAAGTTATATAATATTTAGTAGAAGGAAGATTTTATTAAATGAATATACTGTTAATCAACTGTAGTCCTGTACGAAATGGAGCGACTGCTGAAATTATAAAAATTGCATATACTTTTCTTGCAAAAAAATATACCGTTCACAGTATTTGTATTGATGATTATGATATTTCATTCTGCAAAGGATGTAGAACCTGCCACCAAACAGCAAAATGTATACAAGAGGATGATATGTCAAAAATCATTGCGGAATTTGAGTGGGCAGATAATATTGTCTGTGTCTCTCCGTCCTATTGGGCAGACGTTCCAGGTCAGTTCAAAGCATTTATTGACCGATGTACACCGTGGTGCAACACCCACGAGCCACATGCCAAAATTCACAGTGGAAAAAAGGGTTATGTTATCGCTCTGCGAACTGGTCCTAACGTGAAAGAATGCAATAGAATTATTGAAAGCATTGAACACTTTTATGGTCATATGGAAGTTATTCCTAGTGGAAATCTAGGACTTTGCTCTATCGAATACAAAGAAGCTGTACAAGACAGAGTACAAGAAATAGAAGCGTTCTGTACAAAAATCGAATAATTAAAATATTTTTCATGGAGAAATTTTATGATAACAAAAAATTGGGCACAAAATATCAAGACACGCCCATTTTACTCCACGGCGGCGGATTGTCGTGGTGGAGTTGCCAAAAAGCAGCGACTCTGTTTGCAGCACAACATTTCCAAGGTCGTAATGCAATTTATGAATGACCAACGTTAAAACATTTTATAGAATACTATTCTCTTCCACTCCTGGTAGTAATTTATAGATAGAGTTACCAATTTTTTTCTCAAAATCTACCTTGATCTCCAATATTTTTTTCCAGCGATCTACTGTCGCTGCGTGCACACCATACCGAATTGTCACATCTACAAATCGTTTCTCCAAAATGCAGAAACCTGTGGGGAGTGCCAGTGAATCACAAAGCTGCACCAAACGGTCATAATCATCATACACTGCATTTGCAACAAAATGCTTCATAAACAAGTAATCTGCACCACTTATATCAAACACGCCGATAGACGTCTCAATATCCTGTATCATAAATGCATGAGAAATGCAAATTTGTGCCGCCTTTTCCCAACCGCGCTCCATACAGAAGCGATAACCATCTATCAAATGTTTTTCTGAACTTACTCCGGCGTAACGCCCAATATCATGTAACAATCCTAATATATAAGCCTTTTCAGCAGACAGATGTGGACAACTCTGTGCAATGTTTTTGCATGCTTGTGCGACATATAGAGAATGGTCCACCCAAGGTCCTGGATTTGATTTTTCGGCTGCGCGCAGTGCCTGTTCTGCGGTCTCCCTGTTTAGCTCCATATCGATTACTCCTTTCTAATGTATCTATCAGTTCTGATTTACATCACTATAACACGTACATTCTAAAAATACTATCCTATTTCTGCCTAAATATATCACAATCCTGCCCCGTCAATAATAACCCATATTTCACTACTAAGGAATTGTAGGAAAATAAGTAATGCAGATTGCGTAGGATATTTCTTCGAGGAGGTATGTCAAAAAACGTAGGCGTAACGGGCTACGGCGAGGCTTTTTGGCATGCATAATCCCAAGTCAAGATGCGTCAGTTATGTTTCTACAGTTCCTAACGCCATTTGTATCTCAATCTTTCCATTTCTTTCGATACTCTGTCGGTGTACAATGTGTATACGCACGAAATACTTTTCCAAAATAACTACTGCTGCCCAGTCCGCAAGCACTGCCAATCACTGTGACAGGCTCGTTTCCCTTTGCAAGCATCTGACAAGCAATTTGTAGACGATAATTTTTGAGATACTCTATAGGTGTCATGTGCAGACAGTCCTGAAACACTCGAAAACATTCGCGCTCACTTAAATATGCTGCCGCCGCAAGTTGTGATATCGTAATTTTTTCGGTGTAATGCTCATAAATATAAATCAGCATTTGTTTGATCTGATCGTTGCTTTTATTGTACTTGCCATTTTGACCCGATATTACATGGCACTGTGAAAAAAGTAATAGCCATATTTGTGTCAGAACTTCCCGCAATTTTATCTCATATCCAAACTCATTTTCTGAGAAACGAAACGCTTCCAAAATCAACTCTAAAATTTTATTTTGCGCTGGATTTTCTGGGAATAGTGGAATCAACTCCATCTGCGGTGCAGATACAATCGGAGTAATATATTTGTATTCAATTCTGCTCCCTCGCTCTCCTGCAAGCAAAGATACATCAAAAATGTGAAGAAGCTGAATTGTTTCTTCTGTCCGCGAAACCGCCCGTGTCATATGCAGCACATTTGCATTAACCATGCCACCAGAACCTGCCGGAAACAAAATTTTTCCAGTAGGAGTCTCATACTCCAACGCACCACTTTCCATATAAAAAAGCTCTACCGCTTTGTGCCAATGCCATGGTGCAATATGCCCGATATACTTGTCCAGTTCTGCTCGCGAAGCAATATAAGGAAAATCTGTTGTGAAACCAGGAAGGGATTCTTCTTTCGTTCCTATATGAAATTCTACGCTTTGTACTATTTTCATACTTGACACTACCTTTTCTTATATTCTAAATTAAAATTCTCGTGTCTCGTCAAACCACAATTCCCACTTTTCAGGTGAAATATCAATCTTAGCTTCCTCTTTTAACTGCAAAATAGCAGTAAATACATCTTCCCGCTCTGTTGTCTCAATGCCATCAAGCCGATTAATTTTTTCAATAAATTCTCTAATCGTATGATAGATTTCATCCTCGGTATCCGACTGTTTTATCTTGTTAAAGCAGCTCTTATATGCCCGCGTCGCTTTCTTTGCATTTTTCTCCTCCCACTCCGAAAATGGAATCCCATATTCTGTAGCAAACCATATCTGATTGCGCAGTTTAGTAACACTAACAAAATCCATTTGCCTTTCCTTTTTCAGAGACTTAAGCTCTATTCTAAATGCTTTTCCTGCACTTTCCTCAATATTATACCCAATAAAACTTTTTAAGCGCTTCCAACTTTCCAGTTTTGGCATATCATGTAAATCTGGAACATATCTCAACGCAATCCCTTCTAGTTGCCTTAATTTAGTCAATGCACTCAAATTAGTCATATTACCATGCAGAGTAATATCCTTTAAATTTTCAAATTGCAGCAGACTTGCACAGTCAAAAGCAGCTTTTGTAGGCAAGTTATAGATACTTAAAAAAGATGCCTGCTCCAAAATCGGAAAAACAGGTAGTTGACAGCATCCCTTCTCTTTTGGATAGTCTGGACAAAATGCCAAACACGGAATCTTATCACATTTTTTAATGTCAAAATTTTCAAGAATTCCAGACAAAGTGAGTACTAATATTTTTTCTCCAGTTAATACTTGGATTTTACACTTCTCTGTGCGAATAGACAGACGTTCAATATCTGCATCAGTAAAGTCAACCGTTCTATCCACATGAGATGCCCAGTGAAATTCTTCAATACTTCTTTTAGAAGACCATTCAATAAATCCTGTATCATTTCCAGAATAGTAAAACCATCTCGGCCAATTGCCATAAGGATATCGCTCCTTATGCTCTCGACCATAACCTGTATAAAATTCATTAAAAGCATTCCAGTTTATCGCGCAGTCCTGCTCCACCCAGACATCATATTCTCCCTTTGAAATCCCCTTTGTTCCTATGGAAAAAGAACCTTGTCCTACTGGAAGCATTACTTTGTGACTGTCTTTTCCGGTCAATGAAATGACATACTCTGTATTTCCCATACCTGTTTTCCCCTCTTTGATAATGATAGCCACACCAAACTCTCTTGTAGCTATTTTCTCTCGATTTGATTTATGACAGCACATAAAAACGATTGCTTCACATATGTATATTAGTTTCTAAAACATTATTTATAGTTTGTAATCAAAACTTCCTGTGTCGTATTTCTACTGTTTTTTGTATGGTAATTACAATTATTATAGTCAAATTTTATTTTATGCATATGATATTTTCGTGCTTTCCGCCAACTGAGAAGAATATCATTTCTTTCCCCTTTATGGTGTGATACATTGGACAGCGCAAATCGGATTCCCCTCTCAGAAAGCATATCAAGAATCTCATATAATTCCTTCTCGTCTTGCTCTCCCCATCCTTTAAAACCTCTTTTTCCATCATTATAACTACCACAAGTTATTAAATAGGGCGGGTCGGCATATAGAAAATCATTGGTCTTCATCAGATTGTAGTCAAACTCTCGAAAATCACAGGAAGTATATTGAACCTGTTCAATAACTCCTTGCAGCTTCCTCAAATTTTCTCTCATAACATTATTAAATGAGCTTCTGGATTTTCCAAAAGGATTGTTATATTCATGTGCCGCATTAAAGCGAAATTGATAATTAAAACTGTAACACATCAGTACATACAGGTCGATTGGATTTTTCGTTCTATTATAATATGCTCTAAAATGTTCATATGCTTCTTTATTTTCTTTGGTCAGTTTCCAGTTGCATATCGTTCGGTCAATCTGCTCAACTGCCTTCTCGATTCCCAGTTGTTGAAATTCCTTATAAATCTCAATCACAAAAAAATTTAAATCATTCGCAATATGCTCATTTGCCTTTGTATTAAATGTAACATCACAGCCGCCGCAAAAAATATCCACCATCAGGTCAATTTTTCGCGGAAACCACTTCTGTATCTGCTGAAGAATCCGGTACTTATTTCCAATATAATTCATAGGTGCCTTTATATACTGCATTCGTTACTCCTCAAAATTTAGCCTTCCTTTGATATCAAACCAATAAAACACTTGAAACAGTTCCTTAGGCAAACGCCCAAACTTACGGACCATATTTTAAGGAATTATCTGCTCATAGTCAGGTGCAATAAAGTAGACAACATGGCCGTTTCCCGTATTGCCATCCGCCGCATTTATCTTATAGTCATGCATTCTGACACAATTCCTTGAATTGCCATCTACGACAGTAAGTGTTATTTCATTCTCATTTACAGTCACATCGTAAACAATTGCTGTGTGGCTTAAATATTTGTCTGTATGCGCTTTTCCTGTCCATGCAAACAGAACAATATCTCCAGGGTGCGGGGTAAAATCGCCTCCTGCATAGACTGTCTGACTCCAATGATAAAACGGCGCACCAAACACCTCCACGCTCGCTCCATAACTGCTATTTAAAATGGAGAAAGGCACATTCGCCATTCGTGCACACCAAGATGCAAATTCCGAGCACCAAGCAGTTCCATTGCTTCCCAGATAGCGTCCATACTCAGAATAATCCTTATCCCCCAAAGAACGACCATCTAACTGGTCTTCCTGATCTCCCTCATGATAACCAATCTGTGAGACCGCAATCGCAAGGATATCCGCGCGGTAGTCGTTTAATATAATCGTGTTTTTTAATGTCTGATAATAAGGGCCAGCCATATATTCCATTGAAAAATTTTCTGGATTCTCTATAGGAGAAAGTACTATTTCTGCCTCCGAAGCAGACGTTTCATCAGCAGCACAAACAGGAGTCATAGAATTGAATGTAAGCATCAACACAAGAAAAAAAGAGATTGCTTTTCTCATATAAATATCCTCCTTAAATTTTTACTTTTGTTCTCTTTCCCTTGTTCTATACTATGCTGTACTCCATCATCTCATAGACAAGTTTTGTTCCTTCCGCTGTCTCTGGAGGAAGCAAGGCGCGCGCAACACATTTTAATTCCCCTGACGCATCTGCATCTTTTTTCAGATAGGCGTAATCACCGTCAAGCCTTTCTACCGTATAATTAATCTTGTCCAACAACATGTTTTGTTACGCTCCTATAATTTTCTTTACCACTGCAGCTATCTGATCACACTTGCAATTTGCAAAGAAATACTCCTGAAACTTCTCGCCGCTCAGAGCACCTTTGCATAGCTCTCTGTCCAACTTCGGCAAAATATCACAAAGATCTGCATGGGTGACAGTCTTTACCTCGTCGAGTATCTTTTTATTGCGCTGTTCAGGAACCACGCGCTCCTTCGGATATCCTCCACCGCCTGGAGTGCAAAACAGTTTCTCGAAAATATATTCGAGATTTAACTCTCCTCCCCATCCAAAATTCTCTGCAAACGGAAGCGCCACACAATTTCCGTCATTTACTTGAGAAAACAAATAGGCGTCAAGCGGCGATTCAATATGACCACAAAGCACCTTTGGAAATGCATTGCACGCCAGCATTGCGCCCTCGCCAGTACCGCATCCAGTGATAACAAAGTCAGCAGCTCCAGAATTTAACAATACCGCTGCCAATATGCCGTTCTGCACATATGTAAGTTGATGTGTATCCTCCGCTGTATACATTCCGTAGTTAAATACTTCATGCCCCATTGGCTCTACAACTTTTTTGAGTGTCTCACAGATCATGGCATTCTTTGCCGCCTGGCTGTTTTCGTTAATCAATGCAATTTTCATAATTTTTCCATCCTTTCTTTTTATAATTAATGTCTATTCTGAGTAATCTTTGCATATATATAGTATAGCACCAACTTTAGTGTCTTTTCCACCTTTTTATAAAAATGGGAACAACCGCCGCATAATAAACAAAAAGTGTGACGGTTATATAATTTTTTTGTTAATTTTATACATTTCTCATTGCTTTCATGACCTTTTTGAGCTATATTGAATATATAGAAGAAATAAGGCATGTAGACACTTCCTGCGCACCCTTTGCGCAGTTCCAATTTGTATTGAAAAATACAAAATATGTGCATAATAAAATACTGCTGCATGCATCTAGGGGGCGGAAATTTTGATAGCTAAGAAAAACGATTTGCAAAATGATATGCTAAAAGAAGTAAATAGTGAAGGTATCTACGAATCTGCAAAAACGCTCACCTTTATCGCGCCAGCCAAAACAGAGCGCATTCCTCAGGAGGAGTACGATCAACTCGTAGAACCCTACCGCGAAGCCATGACACGGCTCGAAGTACGTATGAACGGTTTGAATGAAGATTACCGAAAAAAATATAGAGATTATCCAATCCACAATATACAGGCCCGTATCAAAAGCCGAAAAAGCATTGAAAAAAAACTTGCCAGCAAAAATCTTCCAGTCACCGCCTACACGGCAAAAGATAATCTGACAGATATTGCGGGCATTCGCGTAATCTGTTATTTCGTGGAGGATATTTTCAGTATCCTGTCACTCGTTAAGACACAGACAGACTTATTGATTCTTAAGGAAAGTGATTATATCCATTATCCTAAAGAAAGCGGTTACAAAAGCTACCATATGGTGTTGGGCATCCCTGTATACCGCATAGAAGGAATGCAGTATTATCCTGTCGAAATACAATTTCGCACACTTGCCATGGATCTCTGGGCAAGCATGGAGCACCGCATCTGTTACAAGGGAGAAACCCCTGACGAAACCGCTGATGCATTTCGCAACTACTCAGGAGAACTCTCCGAGATGGAGCGGCGTATGAAACATCTGCTTGACGAGATTCGCCGGGATAATCCACAGGAGCCAATGCAATAAATTTATGCATAGTTATGACTCTTGATGTCAATGGTTATATTGCAATCGGCAATAAATTGATAATTTGCCTCAAGTCCGTAGGCAATATGTATTTTTATACAGTCTGCATTCTCTGTAACGCAGACCTCTTTGGTATCCATTGCAACCAGAATATTTCCGAATGGGGTAAAATAATCAGTCATGGTTTTTTTCCCCTCGGAAAACACCATCTGCACATTGACAGGACCTTTCTTCCATAGCGAAAATTCTTTCCCTTTTAATTTTATCATATTACTAATTGGTTCTGAAAAATCATCCATAAGTTCCTCATAACAAACATAATGTGCATCATTTCTATAATAATATTCACCAGGACAAATCGTCTCGATCTGGTCAAGCTCCTCATCAGAGGCATTCTGCCCAACCTCATTATCTACAAACTGAAGCCCACGTATCGATACCAACACTTCTTTCGTCATATATCCCTCCAAGTTTACTTCCAAAATTCTAACAACGCAAATTTATATTTTACTTTTACTGCAGATTCTTCCTCTTCTTTTGTATCTCCATAAAAATAGGACTCCATAAATTCTTTTGCCTCCTCCACTGTAAGTTCCTCTCCATTTTCATCTAAAATACAGCCAATTCCAGAGTTGACAAAAATCTCGGGGCTGAGTGCTCCCACCCACAATACAACACCCAATATCATCAGTGCATTTTTAAAATATTTTTTTCCAAAAAACATATGTCCATACCTTCCTCATTTTACTTTTATCAGTAAGTATGGACACATTTTAAACTTTTATACGCCTTTTTTATGATCTCCCTTCTCAAGCTGAAGCTGCTCAATAATGGCTTTCTCCTGATTGTCGATATGCCTGCGCACAATATCCGCCGCCGTTTTCTTATCCTTTTCCAAAATGCTCTGATACATTTCCATGTGCTCTTGTCGCAGTATCTCATGAGAGGAAGCATCCTTTAAATATTCAAATCGATATCTGTACATTTGTTCGGATAGATTACTAACCAACTGTATTAATCTTGTGTTGCCTGTAGACATTACAATCTTATCGTGAAACGCTACATCTGCCTCCGCAAGCATCCGCGTATCTTTTGTCTTGACAGCAGAGGAAAAATGCTCACACGCCAAATAAAGCGTATCCAACTCCTGATGATCCATGCGCTCACAGGCAAGTTCAATCGCAAGCACATCTAACGCACGGCGCACCTCCATAACATCCTTGAGATTTTTCAATGTAATCTGAGCCACCTCTGCTCCACGCCGTGGTATCATAATCACAAGTCCCTCAAGTTCTAGTTTTCTAATTGCCTCTCGAATCGGAGTACGGCTCACGCCCAGTTTATTCGCCAGATGAATTTCCATCAGCCGCTCACCAGGCTTGAGATTTCCAGTAAGTATTTCCTGTCTTAACGTATTGAACACCACATCTCTAAGTGGTAAATACTCGTCATCATTCATCATACTCATACCTGCCCTCCAATCATGAATCTCTGTTGTAAAATCCCGTAACGTTTACCTGTGCGTCCATTCCCTTTGTTCGGAGCGTCTGGTCAATGTATACTGCTGCTGCTTGCGCTGTCTCCTCCTCTAAAAATACACCAAAAATACTAGGTCCGCTTCCGCTCATCACTGCATTCATTGCACCACTGCCACGCATCATTTTCTTGATATCCGTGATAACCGAATGCGCTTGCTCTGTCACCGTCTCCATCACATTTTCCATCCGGTCCGTGATACCTTTTAAATCTCCCTGTCTCAACGCCTCTACCATGCCATCTATATCTGGGTGTCGTTCCAGTTTATTGGCTTGAAGGTTCTCGTAAACCCATTTGGTCGATACCATGATCGGCGGTTTCACAATCAAAAGCGTTGCTGACGGTGGTGCTGGAAGCGGTGTAAGCTTCTCTCCAATCCCCTCCGCCAGCGCAGTACCTCCTAATATGCAAAACGGAACATCAGCACCGAGTCGAAGTGCCTGCTGCATCAGCACTTCCTTGGAAAGTCCCAACGCATACAGCTCATTCATAGCAATCATTGTGGCCGCTGCATCTGTGCTTCCCCCCGCCATTCCTGCCGCCACGGGAATATTTTTTTTCAATCTGATTTCCACACCCTGCTGTATTCCATACTGCTGCCGCATTAGATTTGCCGCTCGAAAAATTAAATTATTTTCCAAATCCCCCAGATAATCTTTACTGTTAACCGATAGTATAATATCTGGGTCCTCTCTCTTCTTAAATTCTAACTCGTCATAGAGGTCTATGGTCTGCATAACCATTTTCACCTCATGATACCCATTTTCAAGACGTCGACACACATCGAGCGCCAGATTGATTTTCGCCCTTGCCTTATAACTTTGCTTCTCCATGCAATTCCCCTTTTGCCTGCCTTTGTATTTTTTCTCGTACAATTTTTTTTAATTATATAAGAAAATACTTAGTTCGTCAACACTTTAACAAAAGCTCAACGATAAAAATGTTACAGTTCAGCCTTGCCGAACTGTAATGCATCAAGCCATACAAAATCGCTTTGCAATGGCTTGATGCATCTGGCCACTACGCTTTCTTATCTGATGCAAATCAATAATTCCATTATGAAAAGTTGCCGCACACGCTGACAGATACAACTGCCACATACGAATAAATCTTTCATCAAATATCTGCCGCACTTCATCAATATACTCCTCGAAGTTCTTTTCCCAACACAGCAAGGTACGATTATAATGCAGGCGCAGATTTTCCACATCTAATGTGTGAAAATTATTTTCTGCCGCACAGGAGATCATCTCTCGCAGGCTTGGTATTGTTCCGCCTGGAAAATATATTTCCTAATCCATACCACAAGAATAACTCATCGTTTCGTCGTCGAGCTATGCATAATTTTCTTTAACGCGAACTCATCTGCAGAAAACTTTCCATCTGCCCCAAGAAATGATCCAATGCAAAATACAGATTTCCCTCTATCTCCAGATCCCTGTTCATATAAGCCTCTCCCAAGGCAATGGACGTACTCGTAGTCAGGGCAGATAATGGGATATCCCTATGGAAATTCACTGTAAACACTGGATCTCCTTTACCGATCTGATATTTTTTCCCACTTATCACAACATTGAATGGATGCTAATCATATTTTCTAAAAAAGAGATTAGAACACTTTCCTGTAACATCTGTGTTTCCTCCTACTTTCTACATTCATTTATAACAATTTTAGCTTTGTCAAGCAGAATCCAGTCTGCACTGGATTTCAGTCTTCCCCACAGTACTACCTCTTTGCTTTTTTGTACTTCCATAATTTCAGGAAATTCCTTATCCGCCACTGAACCTACCGTGACATACTCAAATCCCATTCCTGTATAAACTGTTACGGAATAGGTGAGCAATCTTAATTTTACAAGGGAACTGCACACCAGTTAAATTAGAGGACCGTGTTTTTAAATTACTTTTATCTTTCCACATACAATATCTTCCTTTTCTTTATGATGAGCGCAAAATATGCTTTTTATTTATATACAATTCCATTTCGTTCCGAACCCTTTTTCAAAGCAACCGCCAGTATCAGAATCAAAACCTCATAGCTGTGCAATCGCTTCTATAAAATAATATTCCAAACGGGACTGACAATCGCCAAAACTGCCATTCCTTCCAGTCCCTGATATTGTCCCACCACAGCCATATCCACCACGCCATAGATGGACGAAATCAGCACTTCCAAATGCAGCAGTCAGATACTTAAAATACATTGGTTTAATTTTTCCTGTAAGAAAATCCATATAATTTTAGTTCCTTCGCTAAATGTGTATTGATTGACAGTTCCTTACTTCCCGCAAAACAAAAAACTGGATAAAGAACCGACATTTCAGTCCGATCCTTATCCAGCCTATTATTTCAACCTCGTTTTTATTCGACAGGCTTATCCTGCACATGTTTTATAATTGACAACAATTTTGATAACAAATTACATATATGCTGTACTGGATAACACCTTTTTGGAGAAGCGCCTTAGCACTTCTCCGGTTCTGGATATTCCACCCCGAATGTATTGACAGTAACGCTTTTCATCACCTGGTCTTCCAGTGGTCTGTCGGAATAATCAGTGTTTGTGGTCGCAATTTTGTCCACAATATCCATACCTTCTATCACTTTTCCAAACGCCGCGTAAGCGCCATCAAGATACGGGCTTGTCTTGTGCATAATAAAGAACTGACTTCCTGCGGAATCTGGTATTTGGGTTCTTGCCATAGAAAGTACACCTGGCGTATGCTTCAAATCATTCTCAAAACCGTTCTGTGCAAATTCTCCGACAATGGAATATCCAGGTCCACCGGTTCCAGTGCCTTCAGGACAACCCCCCTGTATCATAAAATCATTGATGACTCTATGAAAAATCAAGCCGTTATAAAATCCCTTGTTTACTAGACTAATAAAATTTCTGACTGTATTTGGTGCAATTTCAGGATAAAGTTCTGCTTTGATAAGATCACCATTGCTCATTTCAATCGTGATGATGGGATTTGTAACTACTGGATTTTGTTCCATAATATATTGTCTCCTTTTCCTATAGGAACATCTTTATTTTTCAGATGTTCTTAACTGTTTATGCACAGGCCTGTACACAGAAAATAAACCGCTAAAGCAGCACACAGGTCGCGCAAGGAGGAAGGAAGATGAATCTTCCTTCCTCGATTAATAGTTATATTGATTTATTATACTATAAATAAGAAACAAATTCCAGAAAAAAATGCATTAAAAAAGAGCGCTATTTTAAAATTTACGCAAAAGCGTCTCTGCCATCTTTTGTATCTCCACACCCCAACCTTCTTGTGAATCTACTGGGTATGTACAAAAAGTACCCCACACATCCCCGTCAAATTCTTTTAACTTTACAGCGTATATCATATCACCATCCTGTCTGATTCTCCTGTCCTTTATAATTGCATAACCGTCACTCGCAAGCTCTTTCTCAACAGCATCCAATGATTTATCCTCAAAATGCGTTATCCAGAGTTTAACTTGCCCATTACGCCTTGCTGTCCACTCATCCTTATTCGTCTGTGCCCATTTTCCTTCTGACAGATAAATAGAATATCCTTCTCCATTTTGACATACAACACTATCTTGTATCGGAAATCCTTCTTTTACAAAAGTCATAAGCATAGCATCTGCTTCCTGTAATGATGTGTCGGGCAAAAACTCTCCCATATTGTGCAAATATTGTAATTCCTCTGTAAATTCCTTATCTCCTGGCACATATTCCGTTTCAAATATGTGTCGCAGATAGATAAGCGCATCTCCTGTCCGCTGATAAACCAGATAATTGCTGTTCGGACAGCCTGTGACCACCCAACCGTCCGCACCAATCTGCATTCCCTCCAAAAGTTGTATCTCCTCTGGTTTTTTTGTCAGTAACTGAAAATTAAATTGATAGATCTCTAATACCATTCCTTCAAAATTCTGGTATGTGTAACTGTGTGTCACGCTTTCGACACGCCAATCTATATAATGCACTGACAACTGTTTTTCGTATAAAAATGTATTTTTCACAAGTTGTTCTGCCTTCTGCCTAACCAGCTCTGGTACCAGCGCATCATTTCCAGCAACATCTGTTTGTGCATCTGTCGCTTTCTGTTCCATACTAATCTTTGTTCGTATTCCTGTTGCTCTCTGTTCTTCGTTTGCTTTTGCAAAATCAGACAGCACATTTTCTATTACATCCTTTCCCGGTGTTTTTGCGGCGGCGGAGCAGCCAATTATCGCTCCAAAAACACTGGATAAAAGAACAGCAAACAACAACACCAAAACACCATTTTTCTTAGGGGTTCTGCTTAAAATATTCCGAAAACGCTGTTTCATCACCTGTTTTCCTCCATAAAACTGTGTTGACAAAGTCATTCGTTTCATATGCTTCCTGTGAAGCGCCGCAAATAAAGTCTCAGTGTATGCTTTCCTGTCAGCAAAATCCATTCCCTGTACAACTCGCTCATCACAAGATAACTCCATATCAACGACCGCCTCCTTCTGCATACTCCAAACAATTGGATTAAACCAATGAACTGCATTCGCTGCGACAAACAGCAATTTTAGCAACACATCTCTGCGCTTTAGGTGAACCAGCTCATGTTTTAGAATAAAATACAACTCCTGTTCACTGTACTGTATCTCAGGCAGCACAACCAACGGCTTAAAAATACCAATTACCATGGGACTTGCAGCTCCACGAAATAACATCATTTGGATCTGCTGATTTATGTGCAGTTCCTCCGTCAAATGGACTAGCAGACCCACAATGTAGTCCTCATCAATATTTCTTCCTTGTGTTGTGATCAGCTTTTTATAGTGCAGATAACTTATTATATGTACAGCAATAAAAAACACGCAACCGCCTAACCACACAGTAACCAACACGTCTAACAGTGTCATACTTGTTCCGCTTTTATTGCCAGATGATACGATAGGTATCACCATCTGTTCTGGTATCTCTAGAATTATCCGCTGCCGCGGTCCTGTTTGCTCTGAGGAGTTTTTGATTTGTTCTATCCCTGATTGCGCCATAACTGACGTTGTCATTTGTACTGAATTATCTTCCTCATATTTCGCTTCCCTATTGACGATAGTATAATGGATAACATCATTGAAAGAAAATGGTATAAGTAGCCGCAGGGCAAGAAAAATCCATATCCAATAGTTCCACTTAGCAGCATAACGTCTGTTTAAAAGTGGTGTAAGCAACAATAGGATAACAATAATCACACTGGTTGATAATGTCGTTTCCAATACCACTAAAAAAATATCTGTCATAATTATCCCTCCTTTGTCTCATCCAGTTCATCTAGGAAACTCCGCAGCTCTCTGAGATCAGAATCCTTTAACACTTTACTGCCATACAAGCTCGCTACCAAATTTTGTAAGGAATTATTATACAGTTTCTCAAGAAAATTCTTACTTTCTGTCACTTTATAGTCATTTTCTAGAATAATCGCCGTATACAGGTTGGTTCCTGTCGAGCGGTCACAGTGAACAAATCCCTTGTCCGCCATCCTTGCAAGTGATGTCATCAATGTAGATAACTGCCAATTCCTATGTTCCTGCAACCCTTGCAAAATCTGGTTAGACGTAACTGGGGCATCCTTCTTCCATATGACTTGCATAATCTCCAATTCTGCTTCTCCTAACTTCTTTCTATTATTACCCATTGTATTCCCTCCTTTTATACAATCGTATAATAGATTATACGGTTGTATAATATAGTTGTCAATCTTAATTTTGTGAGCGATTCATTTTTTTAATCAGGAGATAAATTGGAAAACGCATTAGACACAAAAAGAGGCAGCCCTAAGCCACCTCTTAAACTACGCTTTTATTTCCTACGCTTCTTTACAAAAACTCCTGCTGCTACTGCTACTGCCGCCGCAACAACACCACCAATGATAAGCGGTGTGTTTCCTGATGATTTCTCAACATTCTCTGTATTTCCCGATGGTTGTGCACTTTCTGTGTTGACACTTACATCTGTTTCCCCTTCCGTCTTTGTCTCCACTTTTGCAATTGTGTCGTCTCCCTGCACAAGCACCATTGCCGAGATACCTGGCACAGATACTGTTCCCTGTGCAGTTCCCAGAGACGCTGTCCCTGCTGTCTTATCGTTGACACAGATTTCCCAGATTCCGGCTGGAAGCGCCACATTTACTGCGTTCTTACCTCCATTAAAAATGACTGTAATTTTCTCTGCTGTGTCACCGTTGGCATTATGTGCAATTGTGTATCCAATCACATTTGCTTCCAGTCCACTCATAAATGTGAGATTGTTCTGAATATCTGCCGCAGTTGTCATGCGGAGCGCACTGTGTGCCTTGCGGAATGCGATAAGCCCCTTGTAGTACTCATACGTATCTATAACATTTGCTTTCTCCGCCCACTTAATGCTGTTGGTAGAATCTGGAGACGTATAACTGTTCTCATCGAAACCGCCCTCCACGGTCGCTGAGGGTTTACTTCTTAGCATTTCCTCGCCTGCTTGGAAGAATGGTACGCCCTGTGAAGTGAGAATAATCGCGCTTCCAAGTTTGTTCATCTGAATCCTTGTCTCTTCACTGTCATCTGCATTTGAGATTGCAAGCTTATCCCAAAATGTTAGATTGTCATGACAAGAAACATAATTGATGCTTTGTCCTGGCTGTGCAGCCCAACTCTTGCTGCTCTTATCATTCTTGTATGTCAATACTTGTGGGTGCGATGTCGCGGCAACAATGCCAAACTTAACACTTTCTTCCATGCCGTCCTTGCCACTGATAAATCCTTTATCCTGTGCGTCGAACACGCTGCCCTTAATGCCATCTCGAATATCATCACTAAATGCGCCAACTCCATCTATTTTTGCCATGTTTGCCTTCAATGCTTGCTCTGAGGAAGGAATTGCGCAATCGCCGCCAGTCCATCCTTCGCCATAAACCATTATAGAAGGGTCAATCTCGTCCAACGCTGTCCGTATTGCATTCATCGTCTCAATATCATGAACTGCCATCAAGTCAAAACGGAATCCATCAATATGGTACTCCTTTGCCCAATAAGTAACAGAATCCACAATATATTTGCGCACCATAGCGCGATCTGACGCTGTCTCATTACCACAGCCAGATGCATTGGAATAGTTTTCACCCACTTTTCTATAATAGTAATCTGGCACTGTTTTTTGATACCAAGAACCTTCTATATTAAAGGTATGATTATACACGACATCCATATTTACACGGATTCCATTTTCATGAAATGCCTGTATCATCTGCTTCATTTCATTGATGCGCACCTCTCCGTGATAAGGGTCTGTGCTGTAAGAACCTTCTGGCACATTATAGTTTTTTGGGTCATATCCCCAGTTAAATTGTGGTGTGTCAAGTTTTGTCTCATCCACAGTCGCATAATCATAACTGGGCAAAATCTGTACATGTGTTACGCCCAAGTCCTTAATGTGATCAATTCCTGTCGCAAGACCATCCGCATTCTTTGTTCCTGTTTCAGTAAAACCAAGAAATTTTCCAGTATTGCTAATTCCCGACGATGGGTCCGACGAGAGATCGCGGACATGAATCTCATAAATTACAGCATCTGTTGGATTTACAAAAGCTGGTCTGACATCCTTCTCAAATCCTTCTGGATTGGTCGTGCTCAAATCCACAACCATACCTCTGTCACCGTTTACGCCAGTTGTTCTTGCATAGAGGTCAACCGCCTCATTTGTCTTGTTCCCAATTTTTATGGAGTACGTATAGTACACGCCATTCAAATCACCCTGCTTCTCGCAACTCCATACACCCTTGTCACTCAATGTCATAGGAAGTGTCTCAATCAGATTATCCCCATCCCCTTGCTCATACAAGTTCAAAGAAACCTCAGACGCAGTAGGTGCCCATACCTTAAAACCTGTCTTCTCTTTTGTATAGGAAGCTCCAAGGTCATCTCCATCATATGCAAACGCCTCGTCAAAGTAGCTTGATCCTATAATCTTATTCATGGATATGGTTGTTCCCTCATATCCTTCCATTGCCACATCATATGCCTTTGACAATTCCAACTCCTCCTCCAATGTCAGTAAAACATTTCTACCGTCTTCACTTTCCGCTGAAACCACAGCATATTCCGTGTCATCTCCATCTGTAATTTTGAACTGCACAGCCAGCGAAGCAGTATTTTTCGGTGCACATGACAACGATACATAGATTTCTTTGCTAGTTGTCTCCGAGAAATATGCCTCCGAAATCACAGGGTTGTATACGACTTCATCCATAGTATACCATAATGTCGGATTTCCTTCTACTATGTATACATCAATTGTATTGTCTGATGCTTTGGACAAATCAATCTCATAGTCTAGCGCAGCATCTGCATCACCGTCCTGTATCACTCTGACACCGGCTGTCCGAACGCCCTCTTTCGGCAATAATCCCACCTTAAAAAGCGCGCCAAATGCATCTTTCTCGGACATTGGATAGCTTCCACCAACTTCATTGCCTGCCCACGCGTATGCTTCCACATTATCTGTGCTGTATTTCTGATCAAAATTGTAATAATGAACATTGATTTTGGTTGCGCCCTCCTCATTATACACATTGAGGCGTGCCTCCTCAAGTGCCGCGATATCGTAAGGCATAGCCCCTGCGGGTGCTTCTGTGATAAACTCTGCCTCACCGCTTGTCACCCAAATCTCCACAGTCTCTTTATCCATAGTGACAAATCTGTCGTCTCCCATATCCTTATCCTCCCACTCATTTAAACGCAGTATAAATCCAATACTGCCTGGTTTTCTGTTAGTCTGATACACAGCTACTTTGCCAAAGTCATCCTCATCTGTAAAATCAACGCGCTGTCCTTCTCTTCCTTCCTCCCAGATCCACAGATTCCAGCCCTCATAACTGTTATCCGATCTTCCACCATAATGAATAATCAGAGTTGTTCCTGCTGCCTGCGCTATCAGGTCTGGTGTCAAAACTGACAGTACTGTCATAAATACCAAAAACAGTGCCAGCGCTCCAGCAGTTACTCGTTTCTTCTTCATAACGTTTAACCTCCATCCGTTTTTATTTGATGGATTTATTATAACTTTTCACAGTCGAAAAAGCTATTGGAATTTTCGCAAAATTTCGTGAAAGGTTTTTAGTAAATTTACCGAATTTTTCCGAAAATTAAGTAGTGAAAAATCGAGCTGGGCATCCGTCAACTTGCTGACATATTTGATTGAAACGTCTGTATGCAATCGAGCAGGGAAGAGCCATCTTCCCCTACTCGCCGCGCCCCATGCTCCGCCTTAGCGGCATATTTCCTCTGCACGGGGCTGTGCATAAAAAAAAGCGTATGCACAAACATACGCCTTCTTTTTCAATTAATATTTGATCGCACTATTTTATCTGCACATCATTCCAAGTATCTGATGGAACCAGTGCAACGTAGGTCTTTCCTGTATTGATCTCCACTTCTTCTCCGGTTGCCTTATCAATATATACTGTTCTGTCACTCTGATCTGCCTTATACCAAGTCAGTTCAATACCCTTTCCATTTGTGATATAGTATCCAACACAAGTCTTTGGACTTTTGCTAGGATTATCAATAACATTGTATATCATATATCCATTGTTGTCTAGTTCTGCAAATGAACAGTTTTGAATCAAAAGATTCTTAAATGTAAGTTGTGCATTGTCATGCTGCGGATCTTTATGTGCTTCACCATACTCATAATAATCATATGTTCCTGTTGACTCATTGTAGCGAAGTGTCGATCCATTATGTGGGAATGGCAACTGAATTTCTGTACAGTTAAAGGAATCATCTCTCTGACCCAAATCTACTTCTGAATTGGCAAAGGTATAGTGTGCACCTTGATAATACTCATTATATTCTGTACTGTAGTTGGAGCTGGCAAATTTTTTGTCCAAATCACCTGTACAGATATACTCTGTAAACTCTGTCGGTTTACCATTTTTAACTCGTGTAAAACCACCGCTGAGATTGTTGTTATACTTTTGTTTCAGATAAGCATCCACATGGACTCCTGGTCCACCGTCATGACAGAGCACTGCATTCCACTCCCCTGCCAGCATAATATTGGTAGGTCGTGTGCTTCGGATACTGCCAAACTGTGTAATCTTACCCCAATCCTTTACAATGGCCATCAAACGTGTCACTCTGCCATTTGCAGTGCTGTTCATAATCTCATACACCACGTCTGCCTCTGTAAGCCCAAAATGTGGCAACGCTTTTTTCTCATTGTCCACCATCACTGCAATTGGACGTTGATTTTTTAGGCTCTCATCAATCCATTCATTTGTAATCTCACTGCGGTACATTCCTTCGCGGGACTCTTCCTCAGGAATCTGCTCTGGCGTAGATTCCCCTATATTAGCCGTCTCTGGTGGGGTATTCTCCTGTGTGTCCCCGCCGGTAATTCCTGCAAAATCAATTTCTGCTGGCGTCTGTGAATTTTCCTTACTGCCACATCCTGTCATGGCAGAAGCAGCCATTGTCAATACCAACAATAATGTAACTCCTTTATTTTTTCTGCTCAATTTTTTCATACTTTCTCCCTTTTAGCACATTATGATGTTTCTATTCCTTTGTGCTGTAATTTTACTTTCTATTCTCCATCAGTCCATTACGTACATTATCGTGCAAACGGCTTCGAATCCTATGCCCATGTCCGTTACCTCTACAGTTAGCTCCGCCAGGCACCCTCACGGCACATATGAAATCCGCCTTAGTGCTGCTACATTCCTGTCCTGACACGGTTCAACGGCACACATTGCGTAAGACCCAAACTTCATCGCCACTTATAAAGGGCAGCTACACAAACGCAGACCCTCTGTCGTTTATCACCCCCACTATAGCGGATTGTAGGTACAAGGCACCGCTAACGCCCCGGCTGCACGATATTATTATTATAACCTTATCTTTATCGATAAGTCAATGAAATTCATATTTTTTTAATTGTTTTTGTGTGGATAACAAAATATTTACACTGGATAATACCAGTTTCCTGTCGCTCCAGACATATTTTGTTTATTTTTTCTGCGTCTCCGCATCAATATCTCATAGTACATTAAAACAGTAACCAGTTCCCGTATCCAAGGCTCTTTTTCTCTCCAAGGCGCATTTTCGGTCAGTGTATAGTCTGTTAGATTATTGTCTGAACGACTCTGTTCCGTAATATCCTGCATTGTTTTTTCTGACTTTGTTTCCATAACAGGTTCCTTCTCATTTGCTTTGATAACTACCATAACACTTTCCACCATACGCTGAATGGTAAGCTTGTCGGGATATTGATCGTACAGAAAACTCCCCTCGTAATCCATCTTATCGACAATACTGCTAATAGCACTTTGATATTTTCTGGCGTATGTAGGATACATCTGCTGCAAATATTCGAGATCCTCAAGAATCCTGTCCTCTGGCACCATTCCGGGCTGTGCCCACTGTCCATAACCCTGATAACCCATATAAAAAGGAAATGCACTATAATAATCCATTTTATCGCGTTCCTCTTTTTTATGATTATCATATGCATATCCATATTAAATAGTGATTGTATTCAAAACCTTATTTCTTCCATATAATTCGTTATATGCACCATAATGATAAACAGACAGCTCCTATTGGGTCTGCCTATTCTCATATCCCTCAAAAAATTCATTTAGATGCAGCAAACATTTAATCATAACTTTCATCTCGTCCTCGTCCAAATCCTTCACAAGTGCCTTAATCATGTTCCTGTGAAATCCCCGATGATGATAAAATGCTTTCTTTCCTTTTGGTGTGAGCACCACCAAAACAACGCGCTTGTCTGTTGTGCTGCGCTCCCGCACAATATACCCTTTGTCCTCAAGGCTGTTCATATTGGTGGTAAGTGTACCCATGGTCACATTCAAACGTTTTGCAATATCTGACATTCTGCGCGGTTCCTCAATGCCAATCGCTTCTATAATATGCATGTCGTTGTTTGTGATGTCTTTGTACTCCTCGGTGATAACCGCCTTCTCCTCCGCGTCCATAATCTTGTTAAACAGCCTCACCAACATCTCATTTAAGACTCTGCTAGTCGATTTCTCCATCGTTCTCAACCACCTCCTGCTCCCTATTCTCCATCATCTTTATAAGAAGCATCTCACTTTTATCAGGTAGTGTTTTTGGCATCTCTTTCCTTCTTATAAGTTTCTTATCATTCCTTACCACACAAGCACACTTGCCCCGAACGTTAGTCCAGCGCCAAAACCCGACAGCACAATTCTATCTCCTCTTTTTATTTTACCACTTCGACAACACTCGTCAAGCAGAACGGGAATTGTGGCGGAGGACATATTCCCGACATGACATATATTCATTGGAAATTTAGTAATATCCGCTTTCAAATGTTTTGCCACAGACTCAATAATACGTACATTTGCTTGATGCAAAAGAAACCAATCCACATCATCCACGCTTATTTTCACTTTGTCCAACGCCTGTTGAATGCATACTGGAACCTGTTTGGTCGCAAACTTGTAAACTTCCTGTCCATCCATCTGAATATACAGACTCTCTGTCTTTTTTTCAGAAAAAAAAGCGCTATTCACAGCGCGCTCCACACACGAGAGCACCATTCCCTTTGCGCCGTCAGAGCCTTGCACCATACACTCCATTCCAGACCTGCGTCCATTTTCACAAAGATTCTCCTCATTTATGCTCTCCACAAACACCGCTCCTGCACCATCTCCAAACAGAATACACGTTCCTCTATCCTTCCAGTCCACAAGCTTGGAAAGCACTTCACTGCCCACAATCAGTGCATTTTTATAAATTCCACTCTGTAGATAAGCTTGCGCTGTGTTTAGCGCAAACAGAAAGCCAGAACATGCGGCGTTAAGGTCAAACGCCACCGCATTTGACGCGCCAATCAAATCCTGCACCTGACAGGCACAACACGGAAGCAACAGCTCCGGCGAGCAGGTTGCAACCAGAATTAAATCTACTTCCCCAGCCGTCTTTCCTGCCATCTCCAAAGCCTTTTGGCAGGCTTGTGCAGCGAGCGTGGCAACCGTCTCTCCGGTGGAAACCCTGCGCTGTGCTATCCCTGTTCGCTTCTGAATCCACTCGTCAGAAGTTTCCACAAGTGTTTGCAGGTCAAAATTGGTCACTGTTTTTTCCGGCAGCGCACTCCCCGTGCCGGTTATCCTTATTGTCATTATGAAAATTCCTCCATTATCTCGGCTACTGTCTCAATTTTATCTGCCTTGTATGCGTTGCTTCCGCAGAAAATTAACCCCTCGTCAAGCCTTCCCTCAACCGCGTTAATCAGCGCCTCAGTAATACAATAAGGAGCTGTGTCTGGCTTACAGGTAATGATGCACTGTCTGCACCCCCGCATAAAGCGTTCTCCGGCATTGACCTTATCCAAAAAAGCATTGTGTATCGCGCGCCCAGGCATTCCTACCGGACTCTTAACAATCACAATATCCTCCTTTTTCGCTTCAATATAAGCCTCTTTGTACGCGTCGGAGGCATCACACTCTCTGGTTGTCACAAAACGCGTTGCAATCTGCACACCTTTTGCCCCCAAGCCAAGACAGTGATCCATATCTTTTCGCTCATAGATGCCACCCGCCACGACAACAGGCACCGCAAGTTCGTCTGCGAATGCTATAATAGACTTAATCTCCTCGTCATAGTCCTTCTTTCCTGTTATTGTGTAAGCGTCAATATCTTCCTTGGAAAATCCAAGATGGCCGCCGGCAAGTGGTCCCTCTATCACAACGAAATCTGGTTTTCTATCATACTTTTTTCGCCAGTGATTTACAATGACACGCAGCGCTTTTCTGCTAGAAACAATTGGTGCGATCTTCGCAGCACCGGAAATCTCCGGCAGTGTCATAGGCAATCCCGCGCCAGATATAATAAGGTCAACGCCTGCTGCCACCGCAGCCTTCACATAATCTTCATAGCGCCTTGTCGCAACCATAATATTAACCCCGATAATGCCGTCATTTGCTTTTTCACGCGCCTTTTTTATCTCGTCTCCAATTGCCTGTAAATTACATTCAATTGGATTTTTGGTAAAATCTGGGTTACGAAATCCAATCTGCGCCGTGGATATCACCCCGATTCCTCCTGCCGCCGCAACTGCTCCCGCAAGACCTGACAAACTTACACCAACGCCCATTCCACCTTGAATAACAGGAACACGCGGGCAAAGATTTCCTATTTTTAATTCACTCATTGTGATTAACCTTCTTTGTATTAGATTGTACTAAGGAACAGTTCCTAAAAGCTTCTAAACCGCTCATATCGCGCCGCCGCAATCTCCTCACCAGACTTGCCATCAAATTTCTGTAAAAATTCCTTAATATGCTCCTTCATGTAACTGCCAATTGCGGCCGCTGTCTTTCTGTCCGCGCCGCCAAATTCAGGAATAATACGCTCTATCACACCGAGACGTTTCAAATCCTGTGCAGTAATATTCATAACCTCACTCGCCTCCTGCGCACGATTGGAATCCTTCCATAATATAGAAGCAAATCCCTCCGGTGAGAGAATGGAGTAAGTCGCATTCTCCATCATCCACACTTCATTTCCAACTGCCGTCGCGAGCGCACCACCGCTGCCGCCTTCCCCAATAAGAATACACAGCACGGGAACTTTTAACCCTGACATTTCGAGTAGGTTGCGCGCAATCGCCTCGCCCTGTCCGCGCTCCTCAGCCTCAAGACCGCAGAATGCGCCAGATGTGTTGACAAAGCTGACAATTGGACGATTAAACTTTTCTGCCTGCTTCATTAAGCGCAGCGCTTTTCGATATCCTTCTGGCAATGGCATACCAAAATTTCTCTCCTGACATTCCTTCAAGTCCTTGCCCTTGATATCTGCAATAACTGTCACCGGCTGCCCCTCGATAAAACCGATTCCGCCAATTAACGCCTTGTCGTCAGCAAATCCTCTATCACCATGCGCCTCAATAAAAATGTCAAAAATGCTATCCATATAGTCTAGTGCTGAAGGCCGCTCCACCTGGCGAACTGCCTTAACTTTTTCCCAAGCACTGCGCGGTTTAGACTTCCAATCCTGTTCTTTTAATTGCTCGCTTAGCTCAAAGTGAAACTCTGTGTTGGGATAAAAATCAGCATAAGTTTTTTTGTTTACACTCTGATGCGATTTAATCAAAAATTGAATGGTCTTTTTCAAATTTTCGCGCAACACAATGCCATCAACAAATCCATGCTCCACCAAAAATTCTGAGGTCTGAAACCCCTCTGGAAGTTCCTGACCAATGGTCTGCTTGATAACTCTAGGACCTGCAAAACCAATAAGGGCACCTGGTTCCGCCATAATCACATCACCGAGCATTGCAAAGCTCGCAGTCACACCGCCGGTCGTTGGGTCCGTCAAAATGGAGCAGTACAGCAGTCCTGCATCACCATGTTTTTTTATCGCCGCTGAGGTCTTTGCCATCTGCATTAGTGAGACAATTCCCTCCTGCATTCTGGCACCACCAGAGCAGCAGAACATAAAAACAGGAAGTTTTAATTCTGTGGCGCGCTCAATCGCCTTTGTGATTTTCTCGCCTACAACGTGCCCCATGCTGGCCATCATAAAACGAGAGTCACACACGCCAAGAACAATATCATTTCCAAATACTTTGCAGTGTCCAACTGTCACCGCCTCATTTAATCCAGTCTTTTCTCGCGCAGCAGCTAATTTATCCTCATATCCCTCATAATCTAGCGGATTGCTGACTTCTATATCCTCAAACCATGGCTCAAAGCTTTTTGCATCCGCCACCATACGAATACGATTGTTTGTCTTTACACGGAAATAGCCACCGCACTCATAGCAGACATATTTTTTCTTTACAACACGTGCACGCTCTACCATTTTGCCGCACTTGGGACATTTGACCAAACTTGTGTCTTCTATTTTTTCTAGTTTGTCCGTCTTCTCTGTTTTCTCCGCCTGTATGCCTGTTCCATCCGCCATGGTATCCAATGTGTCTTCCGATTTATTTTTTAGCTTTTGTTCCAACTTATTATACAAATTCAGGGGAAATTTCCTCTTGGTTTTAACCTGCTGTGACTTTTCCATTATAACTTACCTCCTGACCAAAGTATTAGTACAACAAATATTAAGTAACCGGCAGCTTGACTTGCCTGATTGTTATCGTCAATCGCCGTAGCAACCGCTACGACTCATTCCTCCGTCTTGCATAGGAAGCAATCATTCTGTGTCAATGTACCAGAAACTTAATATTTATTGTACTAATCCCCAATTGCAAACATCAATTCTGCTTTGCAAGCTATTTTGCCGTTAACCATTGCAACTGCTTCCCCAACACCGATAGGTCCCTTAACTTTCACTATTTTTGTCTCAAGCATTAACACATCACCCGGCAGAACCTTCTGTTTAAAGCGTGCCTTGTTAATTCCTGCAAAGTAGGCTGTCTTTCCTTTCCACTCCGGCAGACCGAGCAGCGCAACCGCACCGACCTGCGCTAATGCCTCTACAATCAGCACACCTGGCATAACAGGATTGCCTGGAAAATGTCCTGAAAAATAGGGTTCGTTAAAACTCACACATTTTTTTCCAAGTGCCCTAGCTCCCTCCTCAAGTTCCTCAATTGTATCAATCAGCATAAACGGATGCCTGTGGGGAATAATTTCCATTATTTCTTTCGCTGTATAAACTGACATTCGTGTCACCTTTTTCCTTCCGCTAAGCTTGCGTACCTACTCCTCATACTTCTTTACTAAAATGCTGGCATTGTGTCCACCAAAGCCTAAAGAGTTACTGAGTGCATACATAAAATTCTCGCTGCTGCTCGTTTTGCAGTAATTTAAGTCCATCTCTTCCTCGCTCTCTGTCAGTCCGACAGTCTGATGAATATAACCCTCCTCAAGCTCTTTCACACAAGTGACAAACTCCACTGCGCCCGCCGCGCCGAGCAGATGGCCAATCATAGATTTTGTTGAGTTGATTTTAATATCCTTGGCATGTTCACCGAACGCAAGTTTAATTGCCCTTGTCTCAAACAAATCATTGTGGTGTGTCGCTGTTCCATGCGCGTTAATATAGGTGATATCCTCCAGTGATACACCAGCATCTCGCACCGCATTTAACATCGCTGTCGCTGCTCCTGCGCCGTCCTCCGCTGGTGATGTAATATGATATGCATCCGAAGTACAACCATAACCCACAACTTCTGCATAAATTTTGGCATCGCGCGCCTTTGCGTGCTCTAACTCCTCAAGCACAACAATGCCTGCACCTTCCCCCATAACAAAACCACTTCTATCCTTGTCAAATGGAATCGAACAGCGCGCTGGGTCCTCACAGGTTGATAGCGCTGTCAGTGAAGAAAAGCCAGCAATCCCAATCGGTGTGATGGAACTCTCCGTCCCACCTGCCACCATAATATCTGCGTCGCCGTACTGAATTGTGCGAAATGCCTCTCCAATAGAGTTTGTACCTGTGGCACACGCTGTCACCACGTTAATGCTCTTTCCTTTAAGATTGTATGCAATGCTCACGTTTCCAGCCGCCATGTTGGATATCATAAGCGGTACTAAGAGCGGCGCCACTCTGGAAGGTCCTTTTTCCTCAAGTTTGGTATGTTCCCGCTCCATTGCCTGCAAGCTGCCAACACCGCTTCCCACCGCACAACCTACCCGATAAGGGTCTTCTTTCGTTATATCAAGACCTGCATCCTCAATTGCCTCCTTTGCCGCCGCAACTGCAAACTGACAAAAAGGTTCCATTCTGCGCGCCGCTTTCTTGTCCATAAAATCAGCAGCATTAAAATCCTTGACTTCCGCTGCCAGCTTACACTTATAGTCCGTCGTATCAAAATAGGAAATTGGTCCAAAGCCAGTCTTTCCTTCTTTTACACTGTTCCAGAAAGAAGCAACACTATTTCCAATGGGGGTGACTGCGCCCATTCCGGTTACTACTACTCTTCTTTTCATCTTTCCTTACCCTTTCTATATACACATACCACCATCTACGCAGATAACCTGTCCAGTGATATAGTCTGCGTGATCCCCCGCCAGAAACAGAACAAGATCCGCAATGTTTTTCGTGCTGCCTATCTTTCCCATAGGAATCATGCTGCTCAATGTCTTCTTTGCCTCCTCCGTCATGTCCTTTGTCATGTCCGTGTCAATAAAGCCCGGCGCAACCGCATTGACGTTAATCCCGCGGCTCGCAAACTCCCGCGCAACACTCTTTGTTAAGCCAATCAACCCTGCCTTCGACGCAGAATAATTTGCCTGCCCTGCATTTCCAAGAACACCGCTCACAGAGGAAATGTTGATAATCTTTCCGCTCCGCTGTTTGATAAAACTGCGCGAGAGGTGTCGAATCATGTTAAAGGCGCCCTTTAAATTGGTATCGAGCACAGCGTCATAATCTGCCTCTGTCATACGCATAATTAGATTATCCCTGGTGACACCTGCATTGTTTACAAGAATATCCACCTTCTTATACTTGTCAAGCACCTCCTTGACAAATGCCTCGCTCGCTGTAAAGTCAGATACATTGCACTGTATGGCTTCCGCGCTGCCGCCACTCTGCACAATCTCTGCAACCACAGCCTCTGCGCAATTTTTTGAGCCATTGTAATTCACAATTATGGTCGCACCGCTTGCTGCCAGCGTGCACGCAATCTCCTTGCCAATACCCCTGCCTGCACCTGTCACAAGAGCCACTTTCCCTGTTAACATTCCAATACCTCCCATTAAACCTTTCGCTTTGTTTTACTCCCAGTCAACATATCCCATGCATACTTAAAAAACTGATCAAAAATAGATAACCTATACACCTTGACTTGTTTATTTTTGAACAGTTCCTAGTGCTCCATCCAGACAGAAATTAGAGTTGTATATTGCATGGTTCGTGCCAGTGCTAGGCAAAATTTCGACGGCGATGCGGTGGCATCGTCTAGAAATTTTAACGACGCAGCGGTGCGAAACAGGCAGTTCACGAATCTAATTTTTGGCCGGATGGAGTACTAGTACAGTGAAAATTAAGTTTTGGATAATTTGACGCAGAATATTTTTTCTGAGAGTGCTGCTTCACAAACGCAGGTGTAGCGGTGGCTACGTCAAGGCTTGGAAAGTAGTGCTATCAGGAAAATAGGCAAATCAAACTGCCAATTACTTAATATTCACTGTACTAGTTATTTTGTTACTAATACTTTATCCAAATCTGCCAGTTTATCTATATTCATACATTTTACATCTTTGTTAATTTTTTTCATAAATCCACTTAACGTCTTGCCTGGTCCAATTTCTATAAAAGTGTCCACACCATCCGCTATCATCTTCTCAATAGTCTGCTGCCAGCACACAGAATGAGATACCTGATTCTTCAAAAGAGTTTTAACTGGTGCCGTTTCCGTCACTTCGAGCGCATCCACATTGCTAATATAAGGAATGGACGGTTTTTTTAACTTGATTCCATACAACTCTTTCTCAAGTTTGTCGCCTGCACCCTTGAGCAATTCAGAGTGAAATGGACCACTCACTTTGAGCGAAACACAACGTTTTGCACCAGCCTCAGAACACGCCTGCGACGCTGCTGTCACTGCTTGCTCCTCGCCCGTGATAACAATCTGTCCTGGACAGTTATAGTTTGCAATTGTCACGATTCCTTCTGTCTGCTGGCAGATTTCCAGAATTTTATCGCTGTCCAACCCGAGCACTGCTGTCATGGCGCCTCCCTCTGGATATGCTTCCTGCATAAAGATACCGCGCTTTCTAATAATATAAAATAAATCCTTTAACTCCATAACGTTTGCTGCTGCCAATGCGCCGTACTCGCCAAGGCTCAAACCAGCCGTAATATCCGCCTTGACACCCTTTGACTCAAGCACCTTCAGAATCGCTACCTCTGTGGCAAGCATTGCAATCTGTGTATACTCTGTGATGTCTAACTGATCGTTTTCTGTAAAACAAAGCGCCTCCATATCAAGTCCTGACACCTTTCCAGCAAGCTGGTAGACTTTCTTTGCCTCCTCATATGTATCATAAAAATCTTTTCCCATGCCCACATACTGTGAACCCTGTCCTGGGAAAATAAATGCAGTTTTACTCATTTTAATCCCCCATACCGCCTCTGGCGGCTCAATTAGAAATGAAAAACGCTGCCTTTTGCGTTTTTTCTATGTGAAATTTAATACTCCTTAGGCAGTGTACTATCCCCACCAAAGTTATTATCTCAATATGTCCTATTCAGAAGCGCTAGACCTTGATTTACAATCTCTGTGATAATTTCCTTGCAAGGCTGTTCTTTTTTGATCAATCCCGCAATCTGCCCCGCCATAACGGTTCCATTTACCACATCACCCTCCACAACTGCCTTTCGGAGAGAACCGAGTGTCAGCTTCTCCAGCTCCATAAAATCTGCGCCTTCTTTTTCCAACTTTAAATATTCTTTGGTCATTTTGTTGCGAATACTTCTGACTGGGTGACCAGTCGTCATGCCTGTTACCGCAGAGTCAATATCTTTTGCCTTGATAAGCATTGCCTTATAATTTTCATGCACAATCGATTCTGTGGCAGCCACAAAGCGTGTCCCAATCTGCACTGCTTCCGCACCAAGCATAAACGCAGCCGCAAAGCCTCTGCCATCCGCAATGCCCCCCGCCGCAATCACTGGAATATTAACGACATCTACCACTTGCGGCACCAGCGCCATAGTAGTTATGGAACCAATATGACCGCCACTCTCCATTCCCTCCGCAACAACCGCATCAGCACCGCCGCGCTGCATTAGCTTTGCCATTGCAACGCTGGCAACGACAGGAATGACCTTTACCCCTGCTGCTTTCCACAGTTCCATATACTTGGAGGGATTACCGGCTCCGGTTGTGACTACTTTAACACCCTCGTCAACCACCACCTGCGCAATTGCATCCGCCTCAGGATTCATCAACATAATATTGACGCCAAATGGTTTGTCTGTCACCTTTTTCACTTGCTGAATTTGTTCCCTGACAAACTCTGCTGGCGCACCACCGGCACCGATAATTCCTAGACCACCAGCCTCTGACACTGCTGCTGCAAGATTATGCTCAGCAACCCACGCCATGCCGCCCTGGATAATAGGATATGTTATCCCTAAGATCTCTGTTACTCTTGTCTTCATACAAGCTCCTGTTCTACCTATGCCTGAACACCTTTATCTTCCAAATATTTGATAATAGAGCCAACCGTTGTAATCTGCTCCAAATCTTCGGGTGGAATCTCTACACCATACTCCTCCTGAAACGCGTCCACAAGTTCAAACAGGTCAAGTGAATCTGCGTCCAAATCCTCCTTAAAACGTGTTTCCTCTGTGATTTCCACACCTTCAATATTTAACTGTTCCTCAATAATTTCCTTTACTCTTTCTAACATGGTTTTCCATCCTTTCATTCTAAATCATTTATTCTTCTACAGTTCCTTAAAGACATACTTCAATACTCTGTTTACCAAATTCATGTAACATTATTCGGCAAAGTATTTTGATTTTCAAATATTTTGAATGTCAAAGTATTTACTTGCTACAGAATATACCGAAACAAATCTATTGTCAACAGCTTTTTCCAGTTTTTTACTGTTTTTATTTTTTGTTTAGAAATGGTTAGATAATACTTACTTTTTCTTTTTCGATTTATATTTCCACTTGTGAACTACCCATTGTCAATTTTAGAAAACTGTCTTAAAATATATATAGCTTTTAGAAATCTTTTGGCAATATCAAGTACAAAGAGGATTCTAAAAAACTGCAAAGAAATAATAGTTTCTTAAAAACTAATCTATTAGAAAATTGATTAGAGAATAAATTAAAAATGCTTAGGAATTGTAGGAAAATAAGTGATGCAGATTGCGTAGGATATTTCTTCGAGGAGGTATGTCAAAAAACGTAGGCGTAACGGGCTACGGCGAGGCTTTTTGGCATGCATAATCGGAGAAATAGCCAAATCAAGATGCGTTAGTTATTTTTCTACAGTTCCTTAGAGGAATAATTTCATTATGTATCTTGTATCTATCTATTTTGACAAAGTTTCCACCAAAAGAATACAGACTTTGATTGACCAGATTGCCATAACATCAGATAATCACTATATGATAGAAAAACAAGTCCCTCCACATATGACACTCTCTGCCATTGAGGCCCGCAGCGTGGACATTTTAATTCCGGCAATAAAACATCTTGAAGGCAGGCTGCAATCAGGAACAATACAGTTTGTCACTGTTGGTCAGTTATTTCCATACGTTCTGTATATTATGCCTGTGTTGAATCCCTATCTGCAAAAGTTGGCGCTTCAAATCAGCGACGCTGTATCTGGCATTCCAGAGACGACTATAAGCAAATACTATGGCCCTCAGTCTTGGCTGCCACATGTCACGCTCGCAAAAACTTTGTCAAAAGAAGAGATGCAGCGAGCCTTTTCTGTAGTTCAGGAAAAATTTTCTGTTTTTCAAGCGCAGGTCACAGAAATCGGACTGGCAAAAGTAAATCCGCACAATGATGTATTGCGGTTTGCTTTAAATTAAATTCGTTTAAGGAACTGTTCAGAAAACAGTTCCTTAAAGATTTAAAAAGGAGTTTACAATGTTTTGGAATGCAAAAAATGGATCTGTCCGCACTGATGATACAGAGATGAACTATGTTACATTTGGAATAGGAAAAGAATATCTGGTCATGATTACAGGACTTGGAGATACTGCCTACGGGGAAGTAAATGTTATAAATCCTTAATTGTCTTGTGTGTTATTCTTCAATCGCTGCCTTACGACTGTTAATTTACCTGAAAATTTCCATGTTCATTTTGGGTTTCCGGTCATAAGTATACAGTCCATCTGCTTTTGCAAAACTCTAGCAGGTTTATAAAAAACAAGCGTTCTATAGTTTAAATTTTGTCATTTCCTGTTTCATTTCTTCCGAAACAGTTGATAGATTCTCTATACCGGCTGCCACTTGATGAATTCCCTTCAACTGCTCTTCCAGTGAATCCGCAACCTTTTCCGTCAACTCCGCTGTGTTCTCAGAAATCTTTCGGATTCGTTCTACTGCCTCCATCACAGAATGATCACACGTGCGCATATCCACAATTAGCCCTTCCATATTTCTGACAGATTCCCTCGTCTTTTCTGCCAGCATACGGAAATCAGAAAAAGTTTTTTGCACTTTATCAACTGCCTGTGCCTGCCCATCAATGCCTGCACGAATCAGTCCCATATTTGTAACGACCTCCGAAATATCACCGCACAATTCTGCAATAATCTTCTCAATATCAACTGTTGCAGCAGAAGAATCCGCCGCAAGCTTTCCGATAGACTCCGCCACTACCGAAAATCCTCTGCCATGTTCTCCTGCACGCGCCGCCTCAATGGATGCATTTAAGGAAAGAAGCCCTGTCTGGGAAGAAATCTCATTGATTGTATTTAAGATTCCAGAAATCTTTTTGGACTGCTCTTCCAATGTCATAATCTTTTGATAAGCATTTGTGATTCCCTTTGAAGCGTCTTCATTTTGACTCCGAAGCTCCATAACACTCTGCATTCCATTCTCGCCGGAAGTGATCGTATTTTGTGCATCCGTTAAAAGAAGTTCACTTTTCTCCTGCAATTGTTCAAACTTTACACTCAAGGTCTCCTGCTGGAAAACAACACGTTTTACATCTGCATCTTGTTCCTCGGAACCTTCTAGGATTTCGTGAACTGCTTGGCTGGTTGAATCCATATGGAACTCGATCTGATTCAGATGGTCTGCACTCTCCACAACCTCGCCGGTAATTGTGGCAATTTTGGTTAAGATTACAGAAATTTTCCCAATCATCTTATTAAAACTCTTTGACAAAACGCCAATCTCATTCCTGCTGCCCTCTTCGGCCTGCACTGTAAAATCACCGTCAGAAGCATTTCCAATTAATTCCGTAATTGATACAATCGGGCGTGTCAATCTGCGCGCCAACACCGCAGCCACCAAAATGGCAGCCGCAATCATCACGATAGCAATTGCAGCCGCAACTGCTATCATCTGATACACAGGAGCCATTGCCACCGCCTCACTGTAAAGAGTAAGCACGGACCATGAATCCGATTCCCCTTTTAGTGGGATAGGAGTATAGCTTACAATATATGTTTCTCCCTCATTTTTTATCTTGCCACTTCCAACATTTCCACTCATCACCTCTGAGATAATCTTTTGATAATCCTCCGAGATTGCTATGTTCTGTTCCTCCGTCACAATGTTTCCCGCAGCGTCCAAAAGCACCTGTCCTCCAGCATCTTTACTGGATACTGTTTTTGTCATCTGCTTGTAATTATAAAGCTCTTCAATCTGCATACTATCTGGATGGGCAACCACAACTCCTTCCCCGTCAATCACAAAAGAATATTCTCCGTTCTCCACATCCGAAAATTTTTCAATCAAACTCTGTAGATAATCCAACTTCAAATCCGCCGCAAAAATTCCGGCAAACTCCGTTTCCTGATACATTGGAAAAAAGATGGAAGCACAAGGCATACCAGTATTTACAGAATAATAGGACTTTGAAATAAATGCCTTCTGTTGCTTGGCTGTCTGCACAAACCACCATCGGGTTGAACGGTCTGCAAGTTCACCGGAAGACCGCCCTGTCTGCATACCATCTTTTCCCTGAATATAGAGCAGTTCCAAATAAGGATTTCTCCTGACACAATCTGCTAAAATAGTCGTCTGCACCTTTGTATCCATCGTTAAAATACTGGGATTTACAGACAACTCCTCCGAAATTCCATAGGCGCCATCCAAAAATGCAGCAATCTCGCCGGAAACAAGCTGTGATTTATCTTGACTCCTGTGGTAAATCTCCTGTTCATACGATTTCACAAAAATAAATACTACAATCCCTGTCAAACACACTACTAGAGTACATACAATCGCAATTATTGGCAGCAACAATTGTTTGAAAATACTTGTCTTTTTCATCTGTGCCCTTCCTCTATCAATCCTTAGAAATTTGGTATTCTGCATTTTTTGACTTATTGCATGTCGCATGACCATATCTATTATACAGGAATCCAACATTGATAGCAACAAAAAAAGAACAGAGAAGAAATCTCTTCCCTATTCTTTTTCATTCTAATTTTTTTCTATTTCTTTTTCTGTATAATATTATGGTCCTCTAACAATTTCTCTATCACGGTTCCCTTGACCGCCTTTAGAAGCGGCAACTGCAATGCATTCAGTGGTCCTGGAAGCTCGATATCAAGTGGTGACTTACCGTCCATCAACTTGACAGTACTGTCAAGAAGTTCCCGGATATCATATACACTTCCCCATACTTCCGGCACACCGCGATCCACTTTCAACAATCCATATACCGCCTCCATCGCCGTCCGCACAGAATACTCTGTCGTAAAAATAGTGTCTCGCGGAGTTTCTGCAAACTGTCCTAAGAAAGCAAAATTGACACAACCGTCTGGAATAACATCTGGTCTGTCCCCCTTTCTTCGAGGCATAAAGAATGCAGTGATATATGGCATCATGGTAGGCACAGTCACAACCTCATCCTTTGCGAGCGCTGGAATATCCTCCACAGGGATTCCCAGATGATACAACCATTCCTGCGTAATCTCCTCACCAGTACATTCTTTCATTGGTTTCTTTACATAATCCCCCTCCACATCAGTAAAGAGACTGTAAACCCAAATACAAACTTCATCCTTCTTCTGTTCTTTAAACTGGCCTTGCCGATTGATTGTCCAGCTCATAAGCCACTTGGAATCCATACAGCTCACAATACCTCCTGTAACAACATTTCCCGTGCGTGGGTCACGCTTACAGATTTTTTGAATTTGGTCAATAATTTGCTGATTGGAAGTTGTAACTGTCGCTGATTCCCAATTTGTCTTCTCAATGTCCGAGCAAAATTTCTCTGGGTGTCCAAAGGAAGCGTCCTGCGCTGCAATATTTTTCCACAAATTCCAACAGCCGCTTGTCCTTACCTCCGCATCTCCCATTGGCGCATGGGTATGGTCGCCATAGATCGTTCCTTCTGTACAGCTTCCGTTTGTAACAAACACCAAATCATTTTGAGTGAGCGGAATTGTGGTTTCTTCGCCGTCCACTTTACATTCTATTGTTCTTGCAACCTTTTTGCCGTCCTCTGTCTTTTCAAAAATAACGTTTGTGACTTCTGTCTTATATTGGAAAATGACGCCTGCTGCCTCAAGATATTTTATCATTGGCAAAATAAGAGACTCATACTGATTATATTTGGTAAATTTTAATGCACTAAAATCAGGAAGGCCACCGATATGATGAATAAACCGCTGGAAATAAAGCTTCATCTCAAGTGCACTGTGCCAATTTTCAAACGCAAACATTGTTCGCCAATAGAGCCAGAAAGTTGAGTCAAAAACTTCGTTGTCAAACACATCCTCGATAGTCTTGTCATATAAGTCCTCATCTTTTGTCATAAAGAGCTTCATAATCTCCATACAACCCTTCTGACTTAGGTTAAATTTGCCGTCTGTATGTGCATCCTCACCTTGCTTTACTGTAGCACGGCAAAGAGAATAATTCGGATCTTTTTTATTTAGCCAATAGTACTCATCCAGCACAGATGCCCCTGGTGTCTCAATGGAAGGAATACTTCGGAACAAATCCCACAGACATTCAAAATGATTCTCCATCTCACGCCCGCCACGCATAACATAACCCCTCGACGGATCAAAGATACCATCACATGCACCGCCTGGAATATCCATCGCCTCAAGCACATGAATATGTTCTCCCTTCATCTGTCCGTCCCGCACTAGAAAACATGCCGCCGCGAGTGCACCAAGGCCACTTCCCACAATATAAGCAGATTTATCGTCCACACCATCAGGCTTTAGAGGACGGGCGAAAGCCTCATAATTTCCATTACTGTAGTATATTCCCTTGCTGTTTCTCTCAAATCGTCCGCGCTCTGTGTTGCGAAAGTTGTTTACTTTCTCGGCAACCTCCTTTCGGTGTGCCTCTTTTTTGTTTTTTGACACAATTACTGTCGCTCCTGCCGCCACGGCCGCCGCCGCGGCAACTCCAAGTTTTACATGATTCTTATTCGCCATTTTATTTTCTCCTTTCGCAATATCGCCTCTGGCCCTCATTGCCCGTTTCTGTTTGATATAGCCAGTATAACATAAAATGACTATTGGTCAATTCTTTTGACTCGGAATTAATTCTTTTTTTAGAAAGGTTATATATTGGTAAGAGACTGTCTATTTTTCGACTGTGTTTGTCACTTTAATCAAAATAACAGATATATTATCCCGCTCTCCACGCTCTTTATTTGCCTCTATCAGACACTTCAACTGCCCATTCATAATATGCGAGTTTTCTAATCGCTTTGCCAAAAGCCATGGCAGATTCTCAAGCGCCATGTGACAGTAATCATACAACTCCACTTCTGTCAAATAATGTCGAAACCCATCTGAACAGATTAAAAAACTATCCCCTGCATAAAAATCTCCCATTAAAAAATCAGGAGTTACCTTATCCACCATACCAATGCATTGCAACAATACATTTCTGCGCGCATCATTTTGCGCCTGCTCTGGCGTCATGTGTCCCAAAGCCACTTCTCGCGCCACATAAGTCTGATCAGAAGTCAGTTGTTCCATGCCATTTCCCATCACATAGACCCGACAATCTCCAATGTGTGAAATATAATAACGCCCTCCAATCAAAAGCACTGCGGTGAGTGTTGTCCCCATCGCAGCGTTTTGAGTTTTTCCATAATTTCTAATTCTAATATTACAGTCATTTGCAAGCCAATTCCATATCCGTTCCAATTTTTCCTCCAAAAACCCTCTTGCAAGTATCTGAGGAAGATCTCTTAAAAACCACTGTTCATAAGCGCGCACCACCGCGGAACTTGCCACTTCACCTTGTTGCAGACCGCCCATGCCGTCACAAATCACTGCAAAGGCAGCCTCTCCATAAATTGTATTGGCAACTTTTACAGTAAAACTATCTTGATTTACAGTTTTTGTCGTACCTGCATCCGTCTGTGCCGCCACTGTATAATGCCATTCCATGTGCCCCTCTCCTAACGTTCCAGCTTCTGCTTTTTACCTGCTGGCTTCTTGCCATTTTTCACAAAAAATTCAAACACTTCATCCGCAAGCTGTATCAGGCAACCATTCTCCAACTTTCGATACTCATCGGCAACAAGCTTTTTCCCGTTGACAAAAGAGTGATTCAGTGAGTTTTTGTCAATGAGGTAATAGCCATCTTGTTTTTTCACAATATCTGCATGGTTCCTGCTCACAGTAGGATTGTCACTGATACAATAATCTACATATGCAGCCTCTTTTCCAAGCTTAAATAGGTTGCGATTTATCACAATTTTCTCTCTTGTACGCTTTCTAATAAGATATGGAACATTTTCTGTACTAGGTTTGGCGTCGTCTACTTCATTGTTCTGTGGTCTGTCAAATTCCTTTGTCTTCGTCTCCTTTTCCTGTTCGGGAACGTTTTTTTGCACTTCCATAATCTCTGAACTTATGCTGACAGGTGTTTCAACAAAATCCTCTTTTTTAGTCTGTACAGCATCCGAAGATTCCATAACTTGTAATAGCGCATTGCATAGATCCCGAATTTCCACAAGGCATTGCTTGACATCTTTTTGTCCTTCATTTTTGATTGGAATATAAGGAATTACTGCTCTGTCATCTGTCGCATTAATATAGATTTCCATCGGGTCCAACAACAGCCTATCCGCACAGAGCATATACTCGTCGAGGCCTAATGCCGCTGTCAACATACCAGAAAAAAGTTTTAACAACCGCTCTTTTCCCTTTGGCGTATTATTCTGTTGCACAAATGTGCATAAATTCTTCATTTCAGTAATGTTTATCTTTAAAACCCCATCTTGATATACTGCCTCTGGAAGTCCCTTGATATGATTTCCTGTCATCATACGAACAGCAAGCTTGTCAACTTGGTCTTCCGCAATGTGATAAATGCGATAAGTTTCCCCGAACACAGTTTGGGTTTTCGGCTTCAGATCATATCCTGCCACCGGTTTCTGCTTTTCCTTTTCCTCAGACGGTTCCTTTGCTGCCAACCCTTTTTCCTGCGCAGAAGTCTTGCCAACCTCACACAACTGCATCATTCGTCTATAAATTTGCTCCATACTCTGGTATTTACTAATATATTGCTCGCTGATCTCCTCCTTCTCTGTAAGATACCCTGTCACCATATCTTGCGGAAAACCTCCAGATGCTGCCAATTCGTCTCCCAGAAACAGTGCGTCAAAGAATACAGCATCCGCCTCAATGTCCTTAAATCCCAGATCTTCCCAGTCCGCCGACTCCTTAGCCGTATAGATTTCAAAGCTTTCTCCATGATGTTCCTTTAGAAAAATGATAAGTCGTTCTAGGTATGCCTCATCCTTTTCTAGTATTGCTATTCTGTACATGCTATCAACGCCCTTCTTCCGTAAGAATTAATAAAAGATATGTCCACCAATTCGGATTCCCTCAAGCCCAGGTATTGGCGTCCGAAAATATACACACTGCCCAACATTTGTCACACCGCGCATCGCCTCGTCAGCCGCCTTATAACAGCTCGCCGTCGCGGAATCATTTGCCAGCGCAAGTGCCAGACGACCGCTTGCCACTGGAGAAAATTGTTTATTCTGGTAGACAACCCCCACAACAGTATTGGGATAAACTGAGCTGAGAACTCGATTGATAACCACGGCGCCTACTGCAACCTGACCAGAATAGGGTTCCCCACCCGCCTCACAATAAATAATATTGGCCATCAGTTTGCGGTCGCCTTCCTCAAACGTGACCTCCGATATATCACGCCACTTTGACTTTGCCGCCAAGCGCGACTTTGCCAGCTCCTCCTCATACTGTTTCTGCAGCGCTGCAATATCCTGCTCCTGCTCACTAATCATAGATTCCAGCGCATTGATTGTGGCCTCCGCATCCGCAATCTGATTGGAGTAACTCGACACATTTGCAGAAGTCCGGCTGACAAGCCCTGCAACTCTGCTCTTTTCAGCCTCAGCCTCCTCTTTCAAGCCATTTAGCGCCACCAGCTCCTCATTGAGCCGCACTTTGGTCTCCTCGACATGTTCACGCATCTGTTTGAACTCTTGCAGCATTTTTCGGTCCTGCGCGTGAATACGGTCTATATAATCACTCTTGTTCAAAAAATCAGAAAAGCTTGTCGAAGAAAATAAAATATCCAGATAACCGTCACTTCCACCGCGCTCATACATTGCTTTAATGCGCAGCTTCATACCCTCATATTGTTCATCCTGTGTTCGAATTGCCTCCTCTAGTTCCGCCTCTGTCTGCTCAATTTCCAATTCTTTTTCCAAAATTTCCGACTCGATCCGTTCCAGATTCATACTGACCTGTGCAAGGTCATCATTGAGTGCGCTGAGTTGTCCCAGAAGAGAATTTTTCGTTATTTCCAGAGATTCCTTTTGGTCCTCTGTGTCCTCTTTCGCATCCTGTGTTTTTTCCCTCTCCGCCTTTGCCTTTTGCAGCCGTTCCAGTGTTGTCTCGGCATTTACTGTCGTTGACACACTTCCAGCAGACATAATTGCCACGATTGTAGCAACCAGTACCGCTATTGGCCGTTTATATGACATTCTCATGACTTCCCCTTTCCTTCTACATTATTTCGTTCCAAATATTCTGTCCCCTGCATCTCCCAGCCCTGGAACAATGTATCCGTGCTCATTTAACCGCTCGTCAAGGGCGCCAATATAAAGATCTACATCTGGATGATCTTTTTTCATGCGCTCCACACCCTCAGGAGCAGCAATAATGCACATAAAATGAATATTTTTGCATCCTCTATCTTTGAGCATCCGAATCGCCGCGGAAGACGAACCACCTGTGGCAAGCATTGGGTCCACCACAAACACTTCCCGCTGGCTGCAATCTTCGGGCAGCTTACAGTAATATTCTATCGGTTCTAAGGTCTCAGGATCTCGATAAAGTCCAATATGTCCTACCTTTGCAGTCGGAATAAGCTGCAACATGCCATCCACCATTCCAAGCCCTGCGCGCAGAATTGGCACCACTGCAAGCTTTTTGCCCGCAAGTTCCTTCACAGTCGTCTTACAAATCGGCGTCTCAATCTCCACATCCGCAAGTTTTAAATTTCTTGTCGCCTCATAACAAATTAAGTTTGCAATCTCACTGATTGTCTGCCTAAAGTCCTTTGTCCCTGTCTCGATACGCCTAATCCGACCAATCTTGTGTTGAATCAGCGGATGGTCCATCACTATTACTTTTGCCACGGTGCTTGCCTCCTGTTCTTCTTCTGAATCTATTTTTCACTTTTCAGTCTACTTCATACGTACTGGATTTCATTGTATCTTCTTCCAAAGCCTGAATCGCCGCAACACGCCTACAATGTTTTTCCTCCCCCGGAAATTTCGTGTGTAAAAAGATGTCTACAATGTCCAGTGCAAGATTTGTTCCCACAATGCCTGCGCCCAGCGCAAGCACATTCGCATTGTTGTGTTCCCTAGTAAGCCTTGCCGACACTGTATCTGAACACAATGCACAGCGGATTCCCTTCACTTTATTTGCCGTGATTGAGATACCAATTCCTGTCGTACAAATCACAATTCCCTTCTCATATTCCCCAGCCGCAACCGCCTTTGCAACTGCCTGTCCAAACACAGGATAATCACAGGATTCTTTGTTGTAACACCCAAAATCCTTGTACTCTATATGATTTTGTGCAAGGTACTGTAAAACCTCCTGTTTCAAATCATATCCACCATGGTCACATCCAATTGCTATCATTTTCTTTTCCTCCTATTATTTTAAATAGTCTTTTGAAATCTTTCTATATACCGTAATTCAAAAGTTCATAATTATACATAAATCACTCTATGCCCAGCAGCCTTTAATAGACGATTCATAATCGCCTGTCCAATTCCTATATCCAGTGACTCTCTTGTTGCCGTCACGGCGGATGTATCCGCAAAAGATTCCGCATAAATATATGCAATTCCCTCATCGTCAAACTCACGCAGAAAAATATAAAGCTGTTTTGCAGCTGCCTCAGGTGCATATCTACTGCCCGCATTTTTAATACTTGCGGCTCCATGATACTGCGCAAGCTGCTCCTTTGTCCCAATCACACCTGTGCGCACACCTGCTGCCTCATGCGCTGCACACTGATCATTGATATATTGAACGACTTTCTGCGGTTCCCCCTCCACAATTACAAGTTCCCCCTTGGGCGCGTAATGCCGATATTTCATACCAGGTGCTTTGGGTGCCTGTTTAGAATTACTATCGTAAATTGTAACATCCATCTCCGTCTCACCTACCACATCCGATAACATTTTCTGCGTAATGTATCCAGGGCGCAAAATCACTGGAATTTCTGCTGTCACATCCACAATTGTAGACTCAAGCCCTATGGAAGAACCATCTGCGTCGAGAATCATATCAATCCTGCCCGCCATATCCTGCACTACATACTTTGCAAGCGTTGGGCTAGGTTTCCCAGACAGATTTGCGCTTGGCGCCGCCACATAACCGCCTGCCTTCTTAATAAAAAGATTCGCTAATGGGTGAGATGGCATTCGCACAGCTACCGTGTTAAGTCCTCCGGTTGTTTGAGATGGCACAAGGTCTGATTTCTTAAAAATCATTGTGAGTGGTCCTGGCCAAAATGCCTCTGCAAGTTTAGTTGCCGCAACAGGAATTTCGCACACAATCCTATTCAAATCCTTCCAGTCTGCAATGTGTATAATCAGTGGATTATCGCTTGGTCTCCCCTTTGCCGCATAAATCTTTCTCGACGATTCTGGGTTGAGTGCATCTCCACCAAGACCATAAACAGTCTCTGTCGGAAATGCCACCAGCCCCCCCCGCTTGATAATCTCTCCTGCCACGGACAGTTTCGCCTCGATACTTTCGAGGTTCTCCTCCGCACCAATGACAGCAATCGTTGTCTTCATTGTTATTATCTCCATATTTATCACTAATTTTCAGGCATTTTTATTTTAGCACATTAATTCTGTTTTATAAAGGTATTACATTAAAGTTTTTGTAACATTTCGTAACATTTCAGGAATTTATTACCTGCATAATCCCCATATAGACTGCCCATGCCACGCGCTCCTGATATGCTTCTTGTGTCAAAAGCTCCGCCTCAGTAGGGTTGCTCATAAAAGCACACTCGGATTCGGTTTCACATAGGCAGACTTACATTAACAATCGGAAAATCTATCAATAAAAATGCACTTGCTTCATATATGATACCTTGATTTCATGCAATGTCAGAACGCATGGAACTAAAAACCGAAACCATGTTCTCCTGTCTCAACATTATACAACAGGGAACAATCACGTTACAACAGTTATTTATTCCTAATGTCCCGTAATTTTTACGGGACATTTTGTAATTTAGGAGGTATATATGGACTACCAATTAGAAATCAAACAAATTGTGGACTACCCACGGTGCCGCATCTACCGCGAGTTCATCCGCAGCCTTATGGAAGATAGGGACATCCGTACAAATCGAAGTTCCTATCTTTTTTATTACATGACGCTCTGCTCCTATGCCAACTTCCGCTCCTCCTACCACCGGATAAAAGGTATCTCCTATCTGGTGGGTCTAGGCGAATGGATCTGCAAGACCTCGGAACTGGCGGAATGGTTCCGCACAAAAATATAACCCAACTATTTTTTGCAGTCGGGTTATATTCTAAACCATGAATATCTGTATAATATATATGAAAAATAGACGGCTTATCTTTTCCATCGACGTATTATGACATTTTGAATCATCCATATCGTCATCTGTACTGAATTTGCATCCGTATCCATATAGTGTGCGTATATTAGCAATTTTGAGTTTTGTCCTGAGATGATAAATAATATCCCTTATGATATAAGCTCCTCCAGCGTAGTCGCCCTTGCTTACCGCTTCATAAATCTGTTCTTTCGTAAATGCCATATTCGGATTTGATGCCATGAAGTAAAGCACATCAAACTCCATTCTGGTAAGCTCTGTTTCCTGTCCGTCTATATAGACTTCCCTGCCCATAGGGCATATCTGCAGCTTCCCATAAACGAAACTTTTATCTGTCTCAGTCACGATCATCACCTCTATTCGACCAACAGATATTGGGGGTTTTTATTGTTCCCGCTTAGTTTTTACCCTGTTTCAGAACAACCCCATTGACTGCCTCCACCAAATCAACCACACTGGATCTTGCCACAAACGCCACTGGCTTTCCATCAACCACCGCAATACATTTTTCTCCGTCATAAGAGGAACATGCCAACCGCTATCAGGGCCGCACCCATAACAAAAAACGCCCCTATTGATCCATAAGATGTCATCAGGTACACTTCGCCATACTGGGCAAAAATCAGCGGGTACACAGCAACGATGCACAACGGGATCAGATAAATGACCAGCAGCACCAGATATTTTCCGACCACCTGGGTAGTCGTAATGGGCAGGGAATATAAGAGCTGGTCGGTCTTCTGCTTCCGCTCCTCCGCAATCACCTTCATTGTCAGGACAGGAATGATCACCACAAAAACAAGGCTCACAAAGCTCAGGACATACTCAAAATTTGCCACTGCCTGCTGAATGTTGTAGATCATGGCTCCAATCCCTACAAATGCCAGTAAAAATGCCCCAAAAATATAAGCCGTCATGGAATGAAAATAGTTTGACAGTTCATGTTTGAATACAGCAGTCATTGATCCGCCACCTCCGTTTCCTCTTCTTTCTTATCTCCCTCAGTCAGTTCGATAAATACATCTTCCAGATTCGCTTTTTTCGACGTTAATTGTAAAAGCGCCTTTCCTTTCCGGGCAAATGCAAAAAATAGATGCCTGCAAATGTCAGAGACTTCCCCGAACTCAATCTGCACATCCGTATAAATGCTTCCATCCTCCAGTTTTTTCATCCGCCAGTCGGAAACTGCGTCCATTCCCTCCATGATCTCGTCTATATCTTCCTCTTCTGCTTCCGCTATAAAAGAAACCGCATCAGATACCATTAGAAGTCTTTCCAGTTTTTCCGGCTCGTCAAATGCCACCAGTTTCCCTTTGGCGATGATCAGAACCTTTTCACAGATTGTCTGGACTTCCGACAAAATGTGGGAACTCAAAATCACAGTATGTTCCTTTCCAAGCTGCCGTATCAGGTCACGGATCTCAATGATCTGAATCGGATCGAGCCCCACTGTCGGTTCATCCAGAATGATCACTTTGGGATTTCCGAGCAATGCCTGGGCTATCTCTACTCTCTGTTTATACCCTTTTGACAGTTTCGAGATCAGGCGGTTTTTCACCGTTTCCAGTCTGGCCTGCGAAATGACAGCCTCTATCTGGTCAGCCAGTTCCCTGCCTCTCAGTCCCTTTGCCTCCCCTACAAACTTTAGATATTCCATAGGGGTTTCATTCAAATAAAGGGGCGGCTGCTCTGGAAGATAGCCCATAAGCCTTTTCGCCTTATCCGGTTCGTCAAAAATATCATAACCATCAATCGTGACATGGCCTTCCGTAGCGGACAGGCAGCCTGTCATAATGTTCATTGTAGTGGATTTTCCAGCCCCATTGGGACCCAAAAAGCCATAGACATGCCCTTCCTCAATTTCAAAGGACAGATCATCCACAGCAGTAAAATCCCCATAATGCTTGGTCAAATGCTCAACTTTTATCATGTTCATTCTACAAAACCTCCCTTAGCACTGTCTAATAACAGGCTTATTTGTCCTTTTTATAGTTATGTTTTTTTAGTCTTACTTTCTCTGCCCTCTGTTTCTCATTCAGATAGATTTCATAACTGTTATAAATCTGCTGCTTTTTTTCTTCTGTGAGCATGGTGCTGAATATTCCATAAGAAACGCCCTGTTTCTTAGCCTCCAACGCAATTGCAGTAACTTTATCATTTCCGTTTAACATTTTTTACTCCAGCTTATGTGTTTCAGGACATCCCGCCAAATTCTGATTTCCTTTGCAGATTGCGGATCTCCCTTCTAATCTTTCTACACACTCCAGAATTCTCTTTTTCACTTGAAGCCAGATTCCGCAGCCTCGATTCCAATACTTTTATTTTTTCTACTGTATTCATATCAACTTCCATCCTTTCTAAATTTTTATCATTTATGGCGCAATGGACAATCATAACAATACTGCCAATTCACTTGTATCTTCTGCCTTTCAAATAAGAAACCATTCCATACAGAACCTGATTTATCAGTACCACCTGACCATTGGCCAATTATTATTGATACCTTTTGTAACCAGTATCTGGTGCAGGTCAATGATGCCATTATGGAATGTAGCCGCGCAGGAAGATAAATAGAGATCCCACATACGAACAAATTTTTCATCAAACATTTTTCTGATCTGTTCCAAAGACTCTTTGTAATTTTTCTCCCAACAAAGGAGCGTTTTATTATAATGGAGGCGCAGGTTCTCTACATCCATTACATGAAAATCATCCTCGGACAAGGCATATATCATTTCCCGAAGGCTGGGAACAACCCCGCCCGGGAAAATATATTTCTTAATCCATGCATCCCCCGAATGTTCTTTTAAGGCACTGATAAAGTACAGCAGAAAGGCTCCGCCGTCTTTCATAACCTGTGATACACTGTTGATAAAAAGCTGGTAGTTTTCCCGACCTACATGTTCCACCATTCCAACGCTCACAATCCTGTCATACTTTTTTCCTGCTTCAGGAAGGTCACGGTAATCCATCAGTTCAACTGTTAAATCATTTTCCAACCCTTCCTCCAAAATGCGTTTTTGGAACTCCTTATACTGTTCCCGGCTCAGCGTTATCCCTGTTCCCTTCACCTTGTACTTTTTCACGGCCTCCATGAGAAGATAGCCCCATCCACAGCCAATGTCCAGAAGACGCATTCCTTCTTTTAAATTCAGTTTTTTAAGGATATAATCTACCTTGTTCACCTGTGCCTGATAAAGGGTATCCTCCGGGTTTTTAAAATACGCGCAGGAATAACTGAGTGTTTCATCCAGCCAAAGCTTATAAAAATCATTGCCAATATCATAATGACTGGTTACTTCTTTTTCCTGATTCTTTTTAGATATTGAAGTATGAATCAACTTTTTCAGAGCCGTTTCATCTGTAGAAAACTGTCCCATCTGCCCAAGGAATGCATCCAGTGCTTCATAGAGATTCCCTTCAATCTCAATCTTCCCGTCCATGTACCCTTCTCCCAAAGCAATGGATGTGCTGTTTAAAAGCTCCGAAACCGGAATTACCTCTTTAAAATCCACTACAAATCTGGGAGCCCCGTCTCCTATCAGATATTCTCTTCCTTTAAACCGAAGCAAAAAGGGACTTTTATCAAATTTACTCATAAACTGAACCATTGAGGCTTCTTCTAACTTTTCATTTACTTTCAATAACATAATGCTTCCTCTCCCATCATTCCTGTTCCAGTTTCCCCGTATAAAGCTGGTAATACATGCCCTTCTTTGCCAGCAGGCTCTCATGGTTTCCCCGTTCCACAATCCGTCCATGGTCCAGTACCATGATCACATCTGAGTTCCTGATGGTGGAAAGCCTGTGAGCAATCACAAATACCGTCCTGCCTTTCATCAGCCGGTCCATGCCGTCCTGCACGATTTTTTCCGTGCGGGTGTCAATGCTTGATGTGGCCTCATCCAGAATCAGAACCGGTGGGTCTGCCACCGCTACCCTTGCGATTGCCAGAAGCTGTCTCTGCCCTTGGGAAAGAGTATTCCCGCTGCCCTTTAACTGCGTCTGATACCCGTCGGGAAGTTTCATAATGAAATCATGGGCATTTGCCAGCTTTGCCGCCCGGATTACCTCTTCCTCCGTGGCGTCCAGCTTTCCATAGCGGATATTATCCATGACAGTGCCTGTGAACAGGTGTGTATCCTGCAGTACCAGCCCAAGGGAATGCCGCAGGTCGTCTTTTTTAATCTTATTGATATTGATCCCGTCGTAACGGATCTTGCCGTCCTGCACATCATAAAAACGGTTGATTAGGTTGGTGACCGTTGTTTTCCCGGCGCCGGTGGCTCCCACAAAGGCAACCTTCTGCCCCGGTCTTGCATAAATCTCAATATCATGCAGAACCTCCTTGTCCTCCGTATAACCAAAATCCACATGGTCAAATACCACATCCCCCTCCATGAGCTGGTAGGTGGTGGTATTGTCCGCCTTATGGTAATGCTTCCATGCCCAGATTCCAGTCCTCTCCGGCACCTCTGACAGATTCCCCTGTGCATCATATTTCGCGTTCACAAGTTTTACATATCCGCCGTCCTGTTCCGTCTCCTCATCCAGCAGCCCGAATATCCTCTCCGCCCCTGCAGCCGCCATGATGATGGAATTTAACTGCTGTGAAAGCTGCGAGATCGGCTGGTTGAAGGAACGGGAAAACTGCAGGAAGGATGCCAGCGTCCCAAGTGTCATCTGTCCGCCAAAGATGGACAGGCATGCACCCACCATGGCAATCACCGCATAGCTGACATACCCAAGATTACCGAGCACCGGCATCAGGATACTGGCATACCGGTTGGCATTATTTGCGCTGTCACACAACTTCCCGTTCAGATCCTTAAAATCCTTTATGCTGGCAGTCTCATGGCAAAACACCTTTACCACCTTCTGCCCTTCCATCATTTCCTCTATGTAACCGTTCAGATTTCCAACATCCGTCTGCTGTTTTACAAAATAATGCCCGCTCTTTGCGGATATAGTTTTCGTCGCAAACACCATGCAGAGAATCATTACCACCGTGATCAGTGTCAGCGGAAGGCTTAATACCAGCATGGAAGCAAACACCCCTGCAATCGTAATTACTGCGGACAGCATCTGCGGCATACTCTGGCTGATAACTTGCCGCAAAGTATCCGTGTCATTTGTGTAGATACTCATAATGTCCCCGTGGGATTTTGTGTCAAAATAACGGACCGGAAGCCGTTCCATATGGCAGAACAGGTCATCCCTCACGGTCTTTAACATTCCCTGTGATACATAAATCATAATAAAGTTATAAGCCCATGTGCAGAATACACCGATATAATAAACTGCCGCCATCATAAGCAGCGCCCTTAAAAGCGGTGTCAGGTCGGGCTGTGTCCGGTTCACAAAAGGCAGAATGTAATCATCAATCAGGTTCCTCATAAACAGGGTGCCGCCGATATTTGCAGCGGTACTGACCAGAATACACAACGCCACAAGCAGGCACTGCCATTTATATTTTTTCAGGATATATGCCATCAGGCGCTTTAAGACTGCGCCCATATTTTTCTTATTCCCTGCCCTCATCACTGCCGCCCTCCTTTGTCTGTGACTCATAAATTTCCCTGTAGATCGGGCTGCTTTCCAGTAGTTCCTCGTGGGTTCCCACAGCTTCCATCCTGCCATTGTCAAATACCAGAATCCTGTCGGCGTCCTGGATGGAGGAAATCCGCTGGGCTATAATAATCTTTGTGGTATCTGGTATCTGCTCCCGGAATGCCTTGCGGATCAGCGCATCCGTTTTGGTGTCCACAGCACTGGTGGAATCGTCCAGGATCAATATCTTCGGCTTCTTCAAAAGCGCCCTTGCAATACAGAGCCTCTGTTTCTGCCCGCCGGATACATTTGCCCCGCCCCGTTCAATATAGGTGTCATATCCTGCCGGAAAATCCCGGATAAATTCGTCCGCCTGTGCAAGACGGCACGCATCAATAATTTCTTCCTCCGTGGCGTCTTCTTTTCCCCACCGCAGATTTCCCTTAATTGTTCCGGAAAACAATACATTCTTCTGAAGGACCATTGCCACATTGTCCCGCAGGCTGGCCATGTCATAATCCTTCACCGGAACACCGCCAACCCGCACCTCGCCTCTTGTGACGTCATAAAGCCTCGGTATCAGTGCGGCAAAGGAGGACTTTGCACTTCCGGTTCCGCCGAGGACGCCTATGGTCTCCCCCGGCTTAATATGGATATCCAGATCGCTGATCACTTCTTTTCCGGGGTTGGACGGATATGCAAAACCTACCTGTTCAAAATCAACGGAGCCATCCGCAACTTCTTTTATCGCATGGGGAACATTATATAAATCCGGTTCTTCCGTCAGGACCTCCGAAATCCTCTCCCCCGACGCCCTTGACATAATAAGCATCACAAAGGTCATGGACACCATCATCAGACTGATCAGGATATTGATGACGTATGTAAACATGCTCATAAGCTGCCCTTCCGTCAGGCTCCCCGCAATAATCATTTTTGCTCCCATCCATGAAATCAGCAGGATACAGGAATACATGGAGAACTGCATGACCGGTGAATTTAAGGCAAGCAGCTTTTCCGCGCTGACGAACAGGCTGCGGATCTTTTCACTTTCCGTTTGAAACCGCCGGGTCTCATAATCCTCCCGCACAAAAGATTTCACTACCCGCATTCCGTTCACATTCTCCTGCACCTTCGCATTCAGCTCATCATATTCATGGAACACCTTCCTTAAAGTCGGATTGGCCTTTGATGAAATCAGGGCAAGCACAACAGCCATGCAAAAAATTACTACCAGAAAAATCAGGGCAAAGCGGGGATGGATCAGAAATGTCATCACCATCGCACTGACCAGCATGATCGGCGCCCTCACACAGATGCGGATGGACATCTGGAACGCCTGCTGCACGTTCATCACGTCTGTCGTCATTCTAGTCACGAGCCCTGCCGTGGAAAACTTATCTATGTTGGAAAAGGAAAAAGTCTGAATCCGCTCATACATTGCCTGCCTCAGATTCATGGCAAAACCGGAGCTGGCGCTGGATGCCGTCTTCCCGGATTCCACACCGAAAAATAATGCCAGCCCCGCCATCACAATCATTGTCATGCCAATCAGACACACCGTTTTCAGGTTCTGCCCTTTCAGCCCGTAATCTATGATCGCCGCCATCATTATTGGGATTATGACCTCCATGATAACTTCCAGAATGACCAGTACCGGAGTAAGGAGGGTATCCCTTTTATAATCCCCAATCTGTTTCAAAAGTGTCTTAAACATAAATGCCTCCTGTTTTCAATCATCCCTAAAACACATTTCCTGCTTTACAAACCCTGATGCATACTTATCAAAGCATCTTCAATCATGGAAACACATTTTTCAATACCAAACGCGCTGCTGTCTAGACATAAGTGGTAATTGAATGAATTCCCCCATTTCTGGTCTGTATAGTATCGGTAATGATCCGCACGCAGTTTGTCCCTCCGGGTAATCAAATCTTCTGTATTTCCCTCTGTAAACTGCCCTCTCTCCATACAGTGTTTCTTTTTAAATTTCATATCTGCATGGATAAAGACATTCAAAACATCCTTTCTGTCCCGCAGAATATAGTCTGCACATCTTCCCACAATCACGCATGGTCCTTTTTCTGCCAGCTCTTTTATAATTCTTGTCTGCGCAAAATAAAGCTGGTCCTGTAATGGCTGGTAGTCCTCATAGCTTCCCCGTCCCGCATAAGACAGATGCCTTGCCAGGTTGGAGAGCATGCTACTTTCCATATGCTCCCCCTTTTCCTCCACAAACTGTGGGTGAAAACCACTTTCCTTAGCCGCCATTTCTATAATCTCTTTATCATAGAACGGAACATCCAGCCTTTTTGCCAGCTCGCTCCCGATACTGTGTCCACCGCTTCCACATTGCCTGCTGATTGTAATGACTCTTCCCTGCATAGATTAAATTCCTCCTAAATTTTTTTCCAATATAATTTCAACATGACCAGAGTTGTTATAAATGCCAGCACATCTGCCAGCGGACCTGCCCACAGCGCACCTTCTACCCCCAATGCCATCGGCAGCAGAATTGTCGCCGGGAGCAGATATACGACCTGTCTGGACAGCGAAAGGACCGTTGCCTGTGTAGGTCTGCCAATGGACTGGAAGAAAACCCCTGTTGCCATCTGCAGCCCGTTAATCGGACACGCCAGAAGGAAAATACGGAAGCATTTCACCGCAAACTCATTGTACAGCTCCGACTCCGAGCCAAAGAGCTGGACAATGCTCATGGGCGCAAACTGGAACACAAAAAACGCCAGAATCAACATGATTGTTGATGCAGTCAGTATAATGCGGTATGCCTCCTTTACCCTGTCCTTCTGCCCGCTTCCGTAATTGTAGCCGAAGATGGGCTGCGCCCCTGTTGCCAGCCCAAGCAGGACTGCCGAGACGACCTGGTTTACCTTCATGGTAATGCCAATAGTCGTCAGCGGGATTTCTGCACCGTATTTGGACTCTGCACCATAGGATACCAAAATGTTGTTTGTAACTGCCATCACCAGCACAATGGCAATCTGTGTGATGAAACTGGATATGCCAAGGCTGCTGACCTTTGCCATAACTTTACCGGAGATACGGAAACATTCCTTATCCAGCCGGATGCTCTTAAATTTCCAGATGTAGGCAAGATACAGGAAAGCATTCAGGATCTGTCCCGCAATCGTCGCCCATGCTGCTCCTTTTACGCCCCAGTGGAAAACAAAAATAAAAATCGGGTCAAGGATGATGTTGGTGATACATCCCACCAGCAACCCTGCCATGCTGTATTTCGGGCTGCCATCCGCACGGATCATGCCTGCCATGCCGGAGTCAATGGAGGAAAACAGGATTCCATAGGAAATGATCCGCCCGTACTCCATTGCATAAGGCAGGATGTCTTCTGTCGCCCCAAACAGTCTGCACAACGGTTCCAGAAATAACTGGAACAGGACACAGAGGATAATGCCCGCGATCACCATGACCGATATGGAACACCCGACGCCCCTTGCCGCGGACTTTTCATCCCCCTCACCCAGTTTCAGGCTCAGGTATGCCGCCGCGCCGTCACCGATCAGCAGGCTTAATGCAATCGCAATCACTGTCATCGGCATGACGACATTGGTAGCGCCGTTTCCAAGGTACCCTACTCCCTGTCCGATAAAAATCTGGTCAACGATGTTGTAAAGCGCGTTGACCACCATGGAAATGATACTTGGTACGGCAAACGTAAGAACCAGCTTTCCGATCCGTTCTGTACCAAGTGGATTCGTTTTTGTTACTGTCGTACTCATTTTTTACCTCCCCGCGCGTGCTTCAGCACGCATACTAATCAATATTTGAAAATTCATTTTCAAATTTTCCTCCTCATTCATACAATTATTTCAGGAACCCTATCCTATCCGTATCTGTCTCCTTTTTCCGTCAGTTCCATATTTTCCTGCATTCTTTCCAGCACATCGGAAAAAACCTTCAGTTCTTCTTCCCCAATGCCTGCTGTAAGCCGTTTTTCCAGCAGGGCAACATGCCACTCAACCTGCTCCTTCATTTCCACTGTATGGCTGGTTGGCAGTATCTTTTTCAAGCGGTCATCATAGGAAACCTTTTCCCTGCGGATAAAGTCCTGTGCCTCCATTTTCTTCAAAAGCGTGGAAACAGATGCACTCCTCATGTTCAGTTCTTCCTCTATATCCTTCTGATAAATTTCTCTGTCAGGATACGACACCAGGACAAAGTTCAGAATCCTCACCTGCGTACCACAGCGCCCTGTCGTCGTATCAAATACCCTTTTTATCTGATTTGCCAGCCCCAGGACAGAACTGGCACACTGTTTTCCATCCATAAGTCACATCGCTTTCTTCAAACTGATGGGAAAGAATGCAGCCAGTTCCTTTTCCAATGCGTCACAGTCCGTATCCTCCCCGATCATTTCCAGTGTCATGTCGCGGGAACAACCCATCTGTAAAACTCCCATCAGGCTTTTACAGTCTATACAGCCAAACCCGTTTTTCAGGTTTACATCACAGGGAAATCGGTTCACAGTGCTGACCAATTCCCTCAGTTCATCTGCAGAAGAAACTTTAATAGCATAAATCCTCATTCCATTTCCCCCTTCCTGTCCTTTTGGTCAGACAGGGCAGCTTCGCCGCCCTGCCCTGCATATTTTAATAATCCATGTCCGTCCCGCCTGCTGCGGATACTGGAGCCTTTTTCTCCTTGATATCCGCCACAGCCGCCTCTGTCGTGAGCAGGGTGGCAGAAATGCTTACCGCATTCTCCAATGCACTCTTCGTTACCTTTACCGGATCGATAATACCCCGTGCCAGCATATCCACATATTCCTCTTTCACGGCGTCAAATCCGGTCCCTGCCTGTTTTTTCCGCACCTCATTCACAATGACGGCGCCTTCCAGACCTGCGTTTTCTGCAATCGAACGGAGGGGTGCTTCCAGTGCCCGCCCGACAATTTCTGCACCTGTTTTCTCATCACCCTCCAGCGCTTTGGCAGTTTCCTCCACTTTCTTTTGCGCGTGGATATAAGCTGAACCGCCGCCTGCCACAATTCCTTCCGCAATGGCCGCTCGTGTGGCATTTAACGCATCCTCCATGCGGTATTTCGCCTCCTTCATTTCCGTTTCCGTCGCGGCTCCGATACGGATGACGGCCACACCGCCTGCCATTTTTGCCACACGCTCGAGCAGTTTGTTTTTATCATAGTCAGAAGATGTATCTGTCGCCTGGCTGCGGAGTGTCCGAACCCTGTCCTCAATTTCCTTCCGGCTGCCGCCGCCGTCTACGATTACAGTGGTATCCTTTGTCACCTTGACGGATTTTGCCTTGCCAAGCATATTCATCTTGACATCCTTAAGCTGCATCCCAAGCTCCTCTATAACCGCTTCGCCGCCTGTCAGGATTGCAATATCCTTCAACATTTCTTTTCTGCTGTCGCCGTATCCCGGCGCTTTTACTGCCGCGACTTTCAAAGTCCCCCGCAGTTTATTGACGATCAGTGTTGTAAGCGCCTCCCCTTCCACGTCATCCGCAATGATGAAAAGGTTGCTCCCTGACCGTGCTGTCTGCTCCAAAACAGGAAGTAAATCCTGAATATTGGAAATTTTCTTATCCGTAATCAGGATATAGGGATTCTCCATATTCACGGTCATTTTTTCCTTGTCGTCGCACATATACGAGGATACATATCCCTTGTCAAACTGCATTCCCTCTACCACGTCGATTTCCGTTCTCATGGTCTTGGATTCTTCAATGGTAATGACACCATTTTCGCTGACCTTCTCAATGGCATCCGCAATCATCTCACCGACCTCTTCATTTCCTGCGGAAATGGCTGCTACTTTTGCAATCTGCGCCTTTCCGGAAACAGGCCTGCTCATATCCTCAATCGCACGGACAGCCGCTTCTTTTGCTTTTTTCATGCCTTTGCGGAGAATAATGGGATTTGCCCCCGCAGCAATATTTTTCAGCCCCTCCCGGACAAGCGCCTGTGTCAGCACTGTCGCCGTAGTCGTGCCGTCCCCGGCGGTATCATTCGTCTTAGTGGCAACCTCCTTCACAAGCTGCGCCCCCATGTTTTCGTAGCGGTCCTCCAGCTCGATTTCCTTTGCAATCGTCATACCGTCGTTCGTAATCAGCGGGGCTCCGTAGGATTTATCCAGCACCACATTCCTTCCTTTCGGTCCAAGCGTGATCTTTACCGTGTCCGCCAGCTTATTCACGCCTGCTTCCATTTTCTTTCTTGCCGCAATGTTAAAACTGATTTCTTTTGCCATGATCCATTCCTTCTTTCTTCTAAACTTTTCCTGCCGCCTGTTATTCCACAACCGCAATAATGTCTTTCTGGGAAACGATGGTGTATTCTTCTTCCTCAACCTTTACCTCTGTACCAGCATATTTGGAAAAAATCACCCTGTCGCCTTCCTGAATCTGCATCTGCACACCCTTCCCTTCACAGCCTGTACCGTCCCCGACTGCCACAACAACTGCTTCCTGCGGTTTCTCCTTTGCACTACCCGGCAGGATAATGCCCGACTGTGTTTTTTCTTCCGCTTCCTGATACTTTAAAATCATCCTGTCACCTAATGGTCTTAACTTCATTCCTGTTACCTCCCTTTCTGCTTACTGTTAGCACTCTTTCCTTTTGAGTGCTAACCTTTATCTAAAAAAATATGCCAGTTACCACTGACAGACTCTGTTAGCAATATAACCTGTTGGGCTATATGCTATATTAAATCACACTCCCTATTGAATATGAAGTGAAAATATGGTATTATCAATGCGAAAAATGCAATAATCGAGGTGAAACCCATGAATACAGACCAGTTAAAGAGTTTTATACAGGTTGCAGAAAACCTGAATTTTGCAAGGGCTGCTGAAATTTTGAAGATAACCCAGTCTGCCGTTTCCAGACAGATCCATTCACTGGAGGATGAACTGGGGACAAAGCTCCTGCACCGCACCACAAGGACTGTTACCCTTACCCCAGCAGGCATCAGCTTTCTGGAGGATGCGAAAAATATTATGGGGAGGCTGAAAATTGCCGAACAGAAACTGCAGCGCCACCAAAGCACGAATATACAAGTCTTATCGATTGGATGCCATAACGAGGCAAGCCTAGACCTGCTCTGTAAAATACTGAACTCCTGCCGGAAACAGATGCCTGAACTTTATCCGTTTTTAAAGGTGATCCCTCACAGGTCTATTTTAAATCTTTTTTACCAGGATGAACTGGACCTGTTGTTTGGGTTTCAGGATGATATACCGATAAAAAATGACACAGTTTACAAAGAATTATTCCAGATACCGCTATGCTGTATCGTTCCCGTCACACACCCCTATGCTGCTAGGTCTGAACTTGCAAAAGAAGAATTATACCTTGAAAATATCGTTGTCTGCAATTCCTATGCGATACCTTCCAGTGCAGCAGAAATGCAGAACCAGATTTCACAGCATATTTTGCCGGAATCCACCTATATATGCGAAAACCTGCAGGTACTTCTCACACTTGTAAGAGCCGGCTATGGCTGCTCTGTCCTTCCGCAGATGAATTTTGTAAATTCGGATATCTGCACAATTCCCTTAAAAGACAGCAAGGATCTGTCCTATGGTGTCTTTTTTAAAAAGAGCTCTCAAAACCCTCTTCTGAAAAAATTTATTTCCATTGTAACAAATATGCTCCGCCCCTGATGGCAGATAGTAATACCTGAATAGTCCGGGACTGATCAGATACGGTCATCAGATCCAGCAACTGCGAATAAAAAAAGAAGTAGGGATTGACTTTTTTACAAAAAGATGTTAAATATAATTATGTGCTTGTCAGAGGACTTGCGATCAAAATGATTGTTGAAGTGGGATAAGATCCAATGGATTTTGTCCCACTTTTTTTAATTTTAATAGGAGGTTTTATGTTATGAATCCCAAAGTAAAGCAGTTATGCAGCTATATCTTTCCATCTGTAGGAAGCCTGTTTGTCACTTATCTGTACAATGTCGTGGATGGTATTTTCGTAGGTCGGGGAGTCGGTTCAGTCGCTTTAGGCGCTGTCAGTATCGGTGTTCCGTTCATTACATTCGCTGTAGCCATTGTTGCAATGTTCCCTATGGAAAGCGCCACTATTATTGCCATCAGAATGGGACGGAATAACAAGGATGGAGCAAATAATGCTTTCATGACAGCCTTTACACTGACTGTACTGACAGCGGTTATTCTGACAGTTGTCGGAACTGTTTTTTCCCAGCAGATCGTGGATTTAAGCGGCGCACGTAAGCTTGGTGAGGAAATGCGCAGATTGTCTGCAGACTATCTTTTTTACTATTCCGCGTTTTCGCTTCCCATGCTGATAAGCAACTGCCTTTCCGTATTTGTTCGGAATGACGGTTCCCCTACCCTATCCTTTGTGGGTATGTGTGCAGGGGCAGTATCCAATATCTTTCTTGACTGGCTTTTTATTTTTCCGCTTCAGATGGGCGTGATCGGGGCTGCTGTTGCCTCCGGATTGGGGCAGATTGTCTCACTTCTGGTTCTGCTGTCCCATTTCATCCATAAACATCGAAATCTCCGGATTCGGCGTTTTACAATACAGCCTGTGCTAATCAGAAAAATCTGCAAGCGCGGCGCTCCCGAAGCTGTCACGCAAATTACGCACCGGAACCAGAAAGCCAGAGGACTTATTGGAGAAATGGATAGTCCACTTCCCGTCCTTGTCCTGATAAAATCCCGGAACACCCTTTACGATACAGCCTGCCGCCAACAGCTTTTCTGTCAGCCTTTTATAGCCGAAGACTGGCGTGCTCTTATAGCCGTTTTCCTCGATCTGCTGCTCCGTGAACCCGCGCTTTAACAGGTTCTTCCTGTGGGTATCCGCAAGCCCCAGCATGGAAAAAAACATACTATATGTCTTGTGCCTCACATCATCCGGGGCAGGCATGGCGCTTGAAATCTCCGGCTCCTTCGGGGCGATCTCCATTTTCCTTACCTGATAGGCAGGCGCCTGCTCATTCTTTCCCAGGACATCCTTAATTTCCTTACAAGCAGTCTGATTGTCCACCCCGTATATTTTCCCATACAGAGAAAGCATTCCGCCGCTTTCCCCACGCCGGTTGCATTTAAACACGTTTTTTGATATTCAGGTTGAGCTTGCCTTTTTTTCTCTGTAGAACAGACAATCCACATCAAGGCTCGCCGCATTTTTATGCCTGACATGCAGGTTTAAGAGGCATGTTACATCCACGATAGTAAACGGAAAATCCTAGTACATGGCGTTCCTCCTTTCCACAGCCTGTTATCAAGCCACTTTCTTTCTAAGGGCAACACGATAACGCGCCGCCCTTTTCGTATTGTGAAATAATTTCAATCTAACTTGGCTACCCCAATGCCATATCAATTAAAAACTTTGCCGCCGCACGCAGGAGGTTGTCAGGTCCGCCATAGGAGTCCACATGCCATTGCAGGTTGCAGATTTTTCCACAGCTACCTGCCCCAGTGTTTTTCCCTTATTATAGACCATCAGGATAACAATGGCTACGGCACTGTCACAGTCTAACATGCAATAAATCTGCTCCACCGGCATATCCTTTTTGATATTGGCAGTGCTCTGGGCATTCTTTCCTGCAACATTATTTGCCGCCTGTCTTCCTATCTGCGGCGCTGCCTTTGCTGCAGACGTCTGCGCCGGTTTCGGCTGTGGCTGATTACTCCGCTGCTGGTTTTACCGTGATTGGCTTTACTGCGCCCTGTTCCTTTGCTGCTGGTTTTGCTGTGGCTGGCTCTGCTGGTTCTGCTACGCCACGCCGCCATTCTGTGACATGGCGGGCGTCATACCCATTGCCTGTCCCACTTCTTCCGGCATGAGGATATAATTCTCTATCCCATACTGTCCGAGAATGTTTTCACCCAAAAGCGCAGCACCCTTTTCTATGTCCTCCCGGAAAGAATTTCACCTAAAATTTCACCGTCAATGCCGTTTCCTGACAGGATCATCTGTGCGTCAAAGGGAGCCTCCGTCACTTCCGGGTCAATATCTTCTTCCCGCAAACTGCAGCCCGAAGCCTGCATCCGAAAGCGCACGCCCAGCTGCGGCAGTTTCTGCCAGTTCCACAAACTTGTTGCCAAACTGCCCGTACTCCGTCCTGTATTTCTGTACCAGCGCATTGGCGATGAAGTTTTCTTCCGCGTCATTGCGGTGCAGGTATACCCGCGCTTCCACAGTGGCAACCTGATCCGTCAGTTTCAGTATTTTCTTCACAGTTTTCCTTTCCGAATACTTCAGTCGGAACCAGAGCTTGCGGAACGCCACATCAAGATAATACTTTCCCGTTACACAGCATCCGTTCTTTGACAACTGAAGAATGTACACCCTCATGTATATGGATTCCGGTGAATGTCTCGCTACTATAAGTCCGCCATCCGTCCGGATATAATTGCACACAGTGCAGCCAGTCAACGCGGTCGGGAAGGGCGCAGGAAACGGTGGAGGAAGGTATGTGTAAATTTAGAATAGGACAACCATTAACAAGCATAGATTGTATTGAATATACAGATGGAGGAAATATGGATAAACAACAAACTCACCTTATATGTCAGGAAGATATTCAGGCAGTTGACATCCAAAATCTAGTTGACATCAGCGATGTCAAAATAGATACCACCATGCAAAAGACTGACAGAATACAAACTTTTATCAGGGATATAAAAAACCCTTATTGTTTCCGCTGTAAAAATACTGTTGTTAAAGTTTCTTTTTGCAGCGAAGGCGGATCTTTTCAGGAACTGCTTCAGGATTATTTTAGTTCCCTGTCCCATAACGAATAATCTGAAATCCTTGCTTTTACGCCTTTTTTATATATGATATAAATGCGAGAAAAAGTTCTAAGGCATCAAAGAACGCTGCCTAAGATTTCTATATCTCACATAGAAAGCAAGGTGCATTTATATTTTTAGGTTATTCTGAATTTGTTTTTAGAAAGAAGGAATGATCATGAATGTAAATGACGAACGAAAAGAATGGATGGCGGCAGGTTACACCCGCCTTTCAAAAGAGGATGGTGATAAAGAAGAAAGCGACAGCATCAATAACCAAAAAGCTCTAATTCAGCACTATGCCGAAAGCCGCCCTGAATTACGTCTGGTGAAACACTATTCCGATGACGGGTATACAGGGGTAAATTTCAACCGTCCTAGTTTTCAGGAAATGCTTGAAGAAATCACAAACGGGCAAATCAACTGTATCGTTGTAAAGGACTTGTCACGGTTCGGGCGCAATTACATAGAAGTCGGGCGTTATATAGAACGAATCTTTCCGGCTCTTGGCATCCGGTTCATTGCAATCAATGATAATTATGACAGCTTGTACAACAACTCATCTTCCGACCAGCTCCTTCTGCCGTTTAAGAATTTAATCAATGACGCTTATAGCCGGGATATATCCGTAAAAGTGCGCTCCAATCTGGACGTGAAGCGCAGGCAGGGTGATTTTGTAAGCCCCGCTGTCCCCTATGGGTATAAGCGTTTGGAAACGGACAAAAATAAGCTTGCCATAGATGAGCCTGCAGCCAATATTGTCAAGCTCATTTTTGCGAAAAAAATTGAAGGACAGAGCAACCTGCAAATTGCTGCTTTATTAAACCAGATGAAGGTGCCCACACCCATCCAGTACAAGCAGGAAAGCGGCAGCCATGCAAAAACTGCTTTCCAGATCTACAGCACACCAAAGTGGTATGGTACTACAATACGGCGTATCCTTGAAAATGAAATATATACTGGTACGCTGGTTCAGGGAAAGACCTACCGGCCCAATTACAAGATCCGGAAACCTGTTGCAAGACCGCAGAAAGACTGGTTCCGCATGGAAGGCACCCACGAAGCCGTTATCAGCCGAATGGATTTTGATCTGGTTCAGAACATACTGGATACAGATACGCACCAGTCTGCCGGACAGGAAACGATTTATCCATTTTCAGGCATTGTATACTGCGGCAACTGCCACCAAAGCTGCAACCGCAAGCAGACAGTAAAGAAAAACAAAAGCTATTTCTATTATGGCTGCTATCTTTCCAACCACACCACCTGCTGCAAGGGATTCTGCATCAATGAGTCCTATCTGGAGCAAACCGTGTTAAATACGTTACATCAATACATAAACGACCTGATTGACTTGGAGCAGATGCTTTCCCATCTGGAAAACATTCCCAACCAGCAAGTCGAAGTAAAAACCTTGGCGCAGGAAATCGAACATGCAGAAACTGCTTTGCAAAAATATCGGCAGCTCCTTACCTCCCTTTATGAAGATTACCACGAAGGCTTGTTAAACAAAGAGGAATATCTGGGCTTAAAGGAATTCTATCAGACACAGATAAATGAACTGTCCAAGGCATTGGATAACATAACTGCACAGCAGAGCGAACTGACTGCTACATTCATGGCTGATACATCTTGTATAGATGCGTTCCGCAAATATTTGGAATCTCCTGTCCTCAACCGCAAAATGCTGGTATCTATGATAAAAAAAATATACATTTATCCCCAAAAACGGATACATATTGTTTTCCGGTTCCCAGATGAGTTTGAAAAGCTGCTACATTTCCTGCCAGACGCTGTTTCCGATAAGCTCATAGCAAGGGAGGTGTAGACGAATGCCACATAAAAGAACGGGCAAAATTACTGATACAGCCGTTATGAACCCTAAAGCTACTCCTCCTGAGATTTACCTTACCGGATTATATTTGCGCATATCCGGGGAGGAAGCTGCAAAGGGGGGAAAACTGAATAACCAGAGGGACTTGCTGTTAAGCTATGTAAAAAAACAAGATGATTTAAAAATTATAGATATTTACTCCGACAACGGAGAAACTGGTACAAACTTTGACCGGCCTGAATGGAACCGCCTGATGGAGGATGTAAGAAAAAAACGTATCTCATGTATTGTGGTAAAAGATTTGTCACGATTTGGAAGGAACTATATAGAAACCGGAAATTACCTTGAAATGGTGTTTCCTGCCTTGAAGGTCCGCTTCATAGCAGTTAATGACAACTATGACTCAAGACAGTTAGAAAACAGTGCCCTTCAACCGTTAGACACCATGATTAAGGGAATCGTGAACGAAGCCTATGCAAAGGATATTTCCCGCAAGATATTTACTGCAAAAGAAATCCAGCGAAAAAACGGATTATATTATGGGAATGTGCCTCCTTATGGCTACTGCAAAGATCCGGCGGACCCACACCATCTGATTGTCAATCAGGAAACGGCACCTACAGTAAGGCAGATTTTTCAGTGGAAGCTTGAAGGCATGGGCAACTTCCAAATTGCCCGGCTCTTAAATGAAGGCAATATTGCGGCACCGATGCGGTATCAGTTTCTGGCAGGCGCTGTAAAAGCTCCACGTTACGAAAACAGCATCTGGCAGGGCATTACCGTTAAAGTTATCCTGAGCAACCGCACTTATACCGGGGATCTGGCAATGGGGAAAAAGAGGAAAAACCTCTCTAAAAATCTAACCAAAATCAGGAATATCCCCTATGAGGACTGGATAATAACGGAAAATACCCATGAGGCCATCATAAGCCGTGAAACATTCTTTGAGGTTCAGCGTATTTGTATGCAGGAACTGGAGAAAAACAAGGCAAGCCGTTACTGTCATTCGGATATTGATTCGCCGGATGATATTTTTGCCGGATTGGTTTACAGCGGGAACACAGGACTCAAGATGTATCGGACACGAAACTATTATGAAAAGCATGGCATGAAGTACCGTTATACCACTATTTCACAAAGGGATGCGGACTACTCAAAATGTTCAATCGTTACCATCAAAGAGGATCAGATACGGGAAACCCTTGTCTGCATCCTGAAAAAACAGATGGAATTGGCATTGGATCTGAATGATTACCTTGACACGGTACAGGAACATCAGACATTTCTTAGCCGAAAGGAGGCATTGGAAAAGCAAATCAATGAACTTGCCACAAGACACAAAGAACTGACTTCTATGCAGTCAGTTTCATATTTGCATTACTCAAAAGGGCTGCTTACCCGTGAAAAATATCTTGCGCAAAAGGAAGAATACAGACTGGAAAGGCTTTCATCAGAAAGCCGTCTGGCGGAACTGCAATCCGCCCTTGAACGCTTGAAAATACGCTTTTCCTCACATACCCCATATATCCGGCTTCTATTGGAATTCTATAAAGGCGATTTCTTGTCAAAGGATCTTTTACATAGGTTGGTTGACAAAATTTATGTCTACGATTCCAAAACACTTGAAGTTATTTTCAAATATCGGGATGAAATAGAACCTATACTCAAGTTCCGGGAAAGCAGGGTGTTGCAATGAAAAGCAATTATCTTTACGAAAATTTTATGGGAGACAATATCCTTGCCTGCTATCTGAGGGTATCCGATGAAGATTTTGACTTGAGGCATAATGTCCTAAAGGATGAAAGCACCAGCATCAGCGCACAGCGGCAGTTGATACACCGCTATATTGAATCAAAGCCTGAGCTGAGGCAGATGAACATAAGAGAGTTTCTGGATGACGGTTATTCTGGTACGAATTTTGAACGGCCTGCAATTCAGGAAATCTTTCAACTGGTGTCCGAGGACAGAATAGGTGCCATTATTGTAAAAGACATGTCACGGTTTGGACGGAACTATATCGAAACTGGCTGCTATATTGAACAGGTTTTTCCTTTAATCGGAATACGCTTCATAGCCATCAATGATTCCTTTGACAGCTCAGAGTATATCGGTAATACACCCGGACTTGAAATGGCGTTCAAAAATGTTATTTATGACTATTACAGCAAAGATTTGTCTGCCAAAGTAAAGAGCATTAAGAAGATACAGCAGAAACATGGAGACTTTGTAGCAGCAAAACCGCCATACGGATATATAATTTCTCCCGTGGACCGGCACAAGCTCGAAGTTGATCCCAAATCTGCAGAAGTTGTAAAGGATATATTTCGCCTGACGCTTTCCGGATGGAAGCCGGTTAGAATTGCACAATGGCTAAATGAACTGCTTATCCCTACCCCTGCACAGAGGTTACACAAACTTTATGGCTTTCAATGTGGCGGCTTCACTGAATCTCAACTGATGTCGGGGTTTTGGAAGCCTGTACAGGTCACAAAAATTCTGCAGGATGAAACCATGACGGGAGCGACTGTCAACAACCGTGTTCAGGTTAAAAGCGTGGGCAGTAGAAAATTCAAACGTCAGAAGCCAGAGGATCATGTGGTTGTCAGGGATACCCATGAAGCTATTATTGACAGGGATACATTCCTTCAGGCATCTGCTATTATCCGTAATCGCAAGACCGTTCGTACTGATAACCGGAAAAAGAATGAAAACCTGTTTTACCAGAAGATTTACTGCGGTCATTGTGGATGCAGGCTGAAGCATGAAGTACATACACGCCATTCCCGTATTGATGCAATTTATTATTGCCCTCATGCAAGACCTTCAGGCGGAGGTACATGCAATCTTCATTCCATAAAAGATGAATATCTAAAGCAACAAGTGCTGCGTCCGCTACAGGTTCAGGTTCAGCTTATTTTGGACAAACAGATGCCTCTCCCAAAGTCAGACAAAGAAAAACTTCAGAGTAGACTGCGGGCAATTTCACGGCTGCAGGAACAGAATAAGGGAAAGGTTCCCCGCCTCTACGAGGAATACAAAACAGGGAACATAAGCCGGGAACAATTTGTCAAACAAAAAGATACTATATCATCTGCAAACAATGAGCTTGACTCGGAAAGGAGTGAAATAGAAGAAAAGTTATACGCCATAGAATCTGCGCATAATAAAACTGAGTCAGAGTCACTTCTGGAAATAACCAGACTAAAAATCCTAACTCAGAATGCTGTTGATTTATTTGTAAGTAAAGTCATCATATATTCACCAGATTCCATTGAAATCACTTGGAGATCAAAGGATTTATTTGATGAAATACAATAGGAATGCCTGAAAACAGCATTCCTATCGAAAAATGAACTGATAAATGTGAAAAGAAATTCTAAGCCTGCAAAATATGCAGTCTAAGAATTTCTAAGTTTTGCATAAAAGATTGTAACTATAAACTGGTTCGTCTGTCTGAAACTCAATACTCCACAATCACAATTGGAACCGATGTCTTCTTGAGCAGGTAATAGCTGCTATTGTCTTTCGCCACGCGCTCCTTTGTCGGTTTTAGCGTCTTAATCATCTGTGTCTGCATAATTTCCGCCGCCTCTTTGCTCTTGACAGAATCCTTATAATAAAATACCTGAACCCCACTCACAGAAGGATCGGGATAACTATTTTGATGAATGCTAACTGCCAGTGTTGGCTTTGCTTCCTCTATAATATTCAAACGATTTTTCATATCGCGAACTTTTTTGTTGGTATCATTTTCTTTGTACAACCCGTTATCGTCCGTCCTCGTCATCACCACATGAATACCATTTTCCCTGAGATTGCGTTCGAGCTTTTGGGCGATAGCCAGATTGATATCCTTTTCCAAAGCGTTATTTACACCAATCTTTCCTGGATCAATCCCTCCATGTCCGGCGTCCACCACAATTGTAATCTCCTCCCCATTTTTTTGAAATGTCCTTCTTGCATGTTCTTCGAGTGTACTTACAAACTGTGCCGATTCCCTTGCCACCATAATCATTGCGAGCACCAGCAAAATAGCCAAAATTTTTGTTGTTGTTTTACTGCGATCTGCGTTCATTTCATATACCTATACACAAAATCTCATTGTTATATTATATGAAGTCGTTATTTATTTCAGCACTCTAGTACTCCATCCGGCCAGAAATTAAATTCGTAAACCGCCTGTTTCGCACTGTTGTGTCGTTAAAATTTCTAGACGATGCCACCGCATCGCCGTCGAAATTTTGCCTAGCACTGACACGAACCATGCAGTGCACAACTCTAATTTCTGTCTGGATGGAGCACTAGCAACAATTCCTAAAAGCTACTTATCGAACTATTTTTCCAATCAGGCAATTAATAAAAAATACAACAATATCTGCCACCACAATTGTAGCACCAACCGGAGTGGAAAAAAGAATCGACAGCACAATCCCAGCCAGTGCACAACACACAGACAGTATTGCCGCGTAAATTACCACGCCTTTAAAATTTTGTATTACACGCATTGCAGATAAGGCTGGAAAAATTACTAGCGCTGAGATTAATAGCGATCCCACCAGATTCATTGCTAACACAATGATAATTGCTGTGATAATGGCAATTAGATTATTGTACACACCGACTTTCAGTCCCGTCGCCCGTGCAAAATTCTCATCAAATGTAACTGCAAAAATACGATTATATAAAAATATAAACACTGCCACCACAATCATCGACATCACGACACACAACCATACCTCAGCTTTTGTCAGCGTCAATATCGAGGTTGAACCAAACAGCGTGCTACACACGTCCCCTGAAATATTAGCTGATGTAGAAAACAGGTTCATTATTAAATAGCCAACTGCAAGCGAACCGACAGAAAGCATGGCAATTGCAGCGTCTCCGTGGATTCTAGGATTCTGTCCTGTTCTGAGAATCAGAATCGCCGCAAGCACTGTCACAGGCATTACTACAACAGAAGTACTGCCAAGGTCAAGAAGCGTCGCCACCGCCAAAGCGCCAAATGCCACATGGGACAGCCCATCACCAATATAAGAAAAACGCTTGAGCACCAATGTCACGCCAAGCAGCGCCGCGCAGAGCGCAATCAGCGTTCCAACAATCAGCGCATATCGCACAAATGGATATGTCAAATAAAATTGCAATGTCCCCAAGATTCCCATTGATTCTCTCATGTGTTTTCCCCTCCTAGTTCCTTCCAAAAATCACTTTTTCGATACTCTTGTGTGGTCCCAATAAAAGACTTTTCCTTCTCTACATGCAAAATATGACTCGCATATTTTACTGCCGCATAAATATCATGCGATACCATAATAATTGTCAGTCCCTCCTGATTAAGTGCCTGAATCAATTGATAAAAGTCCACTGTCACTCTGGGATCTAAGCCTGTCACAGGCTCATCAAGCACCAGCAATTTAGAAGATGCACAGAGCGCACGCGCCAAAAGTACACGTTGCTGCTGCCCACCAGAAAGATTGCGATAGCATTCCTTTCTTAAATTCCAAATATCCATGCAACGCATATTTTTCTCCGCAAGCTGTTTTTGTTCCTTCTGAAAAAAAGGGCGCCACCCGCACTGTGAAAGTGTTCCAGACAGCACAATCTCCCACACGGAGGCCGGAAAATCCTTCTGCACAAAAGTCTGTTGTGGTAAATATCCAATCGCATGTGCTTCCAGCCCATCACCGTACACAATGCGGCCACCCATCAGCGGCGTCAACCCAAGCAGGGTTTTCATCAATGTGCTTTTACCTGCACCATTTTCGCCCACAATGCACAAATAATCTCCTTGCGCAACCGAAAAGTTAATATGCTGCGCAACAGGTGTTCCCTCATAGCCCAATATCAAATCTTCACATTGAATATATGCCATAGCTTTCGTCCCCCTACTATTCCAACAGTTTTTGTATCACTTTCAAATTTTCTTCCATTATATTCAGATAATGAAGTCCTTCTTTCACCTCTTTGCGGGAAACCGACTGCATAGAATTTAGCACACAGACTTCCTGATGCCCCGACCGCGTATTTTCAATAACTACCCGCGCCAGCCGGTCATCTGACCCATCAAGCACAATCACAAAACCAAGTTCCAATTCCTCCAACTTGTTTATTAAAAATGCCACTGTACCAAAACTAGCCTCGGTTTCCGCACTACATCCGTTAAATGCAGCGTAATAATTTAAACCATAATCCTCCACAAAATACCGAAATGGAAATCGGTCTGCAAAGAGCAAAGTGTCTTTTTTCCCGCTGTCAACCACCTTGCCAAATTGAAGGTCCAGTGCGCGCAATGCGGCTGTATATCGGTCGCAATTTCTCTGATATAAATCAGCATTTCTACTGTCCATTGCCGCCAGATTTGCCGCAATCTCCTCCACAATTTGCTCCGCATTTTTAATCGAAAGCCAGACATGTTCGTCGTACTCTTGTTCGTCGTGATCCTGTTCATCATGCCCGCCGCTTCCCTCAACATGTTCCTCCTCAACAAGTCTCTCGCTAAGAGCTTCCATCATATTTATCACACGCATATCAGGATTGACCGCCTCCTTCAAGGCATCCTCCACCCAAGCATCCGATTCTCCACCCACATAAAGAAACAAATCGCATTCGGAAACCCTTGCAATATCTAATGCAGAAGGTTGAAAATTATGCAAATCGCCCCCTTTATCCATAAGTAATTTCAATGAAATATTCTCCTCATTTCCACAAATTAAATTTGCTGTCCAATCATACTGCGGAAACGTAGTGCAAACAATATGATATCGGTTATCCTCCTCAAGAGCAGTATTGTTAGATACACAACCAGACAAGATACAACTACAAAACAGCATTAAAACCGCTATTGTTATCACTTTTACTTGCATTTTTCCTCCCACTATCTCAAAAAACATTTGCAAATCATTTGCATTTCTAAATTATATCCACCTGTTTTTGTATTGTCAAGTAGGATTTACAATCGAGTAGGGATGACTTTCCCTACTTGCGCGCCGGACGCGGTCAGCTTTAGCCGCATATTTCCTTTCCGCGTCCGTGTGCATAAACAAAACGAGTAGAGAAACTATATTTTCCCTACTCGCCAAACTTTTCCACTTCCTATTGTGTCATATAATCGGCAATTATATCCCATACCGCCGGGGTTTCTAACCCAAGTTTCCAGCTTGCCACGCCTTTAATGCCTTGGTTCTTCATAACTTGCAGCTTCACCCGAATCGACTCCATATCCTCCAGCCAACACTGATACAGTGTGTCATTCACTTGGTACTCCACATAATTCTGGCAGGACTCTTCCACCCATGTAGGAGTTATTCCTGTCCTTGCAACCCAATCCGCCTGGGCGTTCATTGTCAGCGTTGACGCCTTTAATCCATCTGGTCCTGATTCCCACACTCTCGTATAAAATGGAATGGCGTTGATAATCTTGTCTGCTGGCACAACTTCTTTTGTGTTGACAATCCCATCCTCCACAAACATAATCGATGCATTTGATCCTGCAGCGCCTCCCCCTACATAGTGCTCATCATAGCCCATTATAATAATGTAGTCCGCGATAATGCCCTGCTCCTTGCGATTATAATGCGCTGTGTACTCTGACGGGACATAGTTGTCCACTGAAAGAACAACGCCACGTTTCCTAGTTTCTATGGAAAGCTCTCGCAAAAACTGTACAAAATGTATACCAGAATCGCTGCGCACTTTCTCGAAATCAATGTTAATGCCGTCAATCCCATAGCTATCAATCTGCGCCATCAACCCTTCAATCAGATATTTACGGTTGGCAGAGGACGACAACAATTCCACAAAATCAATCTCCACACCAAACTGATCCATACTGTCCACATCTGTTACCAGCGCCCAAACTTCAATGCCAAGGTCATGTGCCCGCGCCACATAAGATGTGTTCGCAAGACTTGCAAAATCACCGCTGTTATTGGTTAGCCGAAACCATGTTGGAGATACCACATTGACTGTTTTTGTCCGCGCAAGTGCACTGGTAAGCGCATCGCCCCCAACCACATCAAACACTTGATGAAATGTGAGGTTAATCATGCCTTCCTTCTTGACATTATTATATACAATCTCCTCAAACCCAGTATTGCAAGTTCGCTCCACCTCCTGCTCATCCTTTAAAAACTTGTTTTCCACATACCCAATAAAAGCATCTTCTGTCTTGACCTTTGACCAAGTTTCCATCTGCTCTAGCACCGTCACTGCATCTCCCGCTGCAAGTTGCACCAAAATATCACTCTTGATGCCACCCTGATAGCGCAGCGCCGTCTTTTTGGAAAGCACCGCCTCCGTATAGCTGCCCCATTCCGTATACACCTGCATATGCAATGGCGCATCATACACTTGATACTCAAAATTAGCATACCGCTTCACATAATCCGCAGCGATGTACAATGTCTCTCCCTCATAGAACGCTGCCTTGTAGCCAAGCTCCTGACCAGCACCAGACACGTACATTACATCACTGTCATAAGCAATATTTATCTGTATTATATCAGTGTCTGTCGTAAATACCAGCACCTGCTCCTCACTATTAACATAAAACCGCTCTGTAAAATACTTCTCAACTGTTGAGAGTGCAAAGTAAATTACATTATCCCGCAGAAGCGCTTTTTCCTCGACAAGCGTGTCCTGAACCACCATCGCAACCTCGTCATCCTGCGCAAGCTGAAAATATTCCTTTAAATCTGCCTTATTTTTTGAATAAGAATACCTTTTTAAAATCTGACTTCCCAGCGCCGCTGCAATCACAATAAAAATGAGAACAATCGGCACTAGCACCGCAATTATTCGTTTTTTCATACGGATACCTCCCAATTGTTCTCATTATAGCAAAAGATTGATACGAAGTATACAAAAAAATTGAATATACTTCCAAAAAAAGTCCCTATCATTTTTGTGTTGCATATGATAAAATATAATTGTCTTGTTAGCAATGCCATTTCTGCCAAAATGTGCAAGTGCTAGAACAGTCTGTGCAGTTTATGCATAGAGGGGTCTAAAATCAATCTGTCACAGAGCAGACATTATATTACACACATAATACATGCCAGAGACCAAAAGTTTAAAACTGTGATATATAAATTGTATAAAGCTGTCAGAACATAACGCACTTTTTACTGGATTTGTAAATTGTGAAAAGTTTGGAAAAATATTTTTGCGTTATCAGCACAAGCTAATAAGACAATGAGAAGATTTTTAACAGCCCTCCTTTTTATGTAAATTTTATTTGTAAAATTTGTTCTCGACGCACTTTATACAAGCATTATTAACACATTCCGAAAAAATATGCAAATCGAAATGTAAAAATTCGCCTGAAATGTAAAAAATAATACAACTTTTTTATGAAAACATCTGTTATTTTAACATTTCAGACGATATATAGAATAAAATCAAATTTCGACATTTTTTATGGTTCTTAACAGGATTTATGTTATAAAATAAATTTTTTAAAAACTGTGGTCCTGTCCTATTGACTAAAACTTCTCTACATTATAATATATGTGAGAAGGTCTGTCTTCAAGCATTGTTTGACAGACCAAATCAAACAATACGCAGACACTATGAATGTGCGGGATTACCGTATCCCGCACCAGAACCCCTAAGCGGGTTTTGAACACAAGGTATTATTAAATAGTGAGGATGTGAAAATATGAAAATTGAAAAAGTTAATGACCATCAAATTCGCTGCACACTGACAAAAGCAGACTTGGCTGACCGCGAGCTCAAGATCAGCGAGCTTGCTTACGGAACAGAAAAGGCAAAAAACCTTTTCCGTGATATGATGCAGCAAGCTTCCTACGAATTTGGATTTGATGCTGATGATATTCCACTTATGATAGAAGCAATACCACTCAATTCTGAATGCATTGTTTTAGTTATCACCAAAGTCGAAGATCCGGAGGAACTTGACACCCGCTTCTCAAAGTTTGCGCCTTCTGTTCACGACGAATATGAGGAGGAAGACCTTGGAAACACACTAGATAATATGCTTCAGAGTCTCTCTGAAGGCGCTGATGACGTACTGGATCTCTTTAAGAAAATTCATGACGGTCATCTTGCGGAAGCCACTGCAGAAGCGTTAAACAATGTGGAGAAAGCAAAACTTCGCTCAAACGCAAAACAGACTACAGGCATTGATTTGACACGTATCTATGGCTTTGAGTCTCTCAACCAAGTAACGCGTCTTGCTCATATTTTGGTTCAACACTACAATGGTAAAAATTCCCTGTACAAAAACGAGAAAACTTCTGGTTATATGCTGGTTGTGACACAATCTAACCACACACCTGAAGAGTTTAACAAGATCTGTAACATGCTTTCCGAATATGGAAATCCTGAAAAAATTGCTTCTGCAAGCGAAGCCTATATGGAAGAACACTTTGAACCGGTTATAAAAGACAAAGCGATTCAAGCGTTGTCTCTTGTATAGACATTAAGCCTATGATAATTCAAAGAAAACAAAAAAAGTCCACGACCTCTGTCGCAGACTTTTTTTGATGTGATACCCTTTCTATGCAAGCGCCGCAATCTTGTCCATCAACGCATCAATGTCCATTCCGTGCACCATTGCAGCCTCCTCCAAGGACTCGCCCTGCGCGGAAGGACACCCCAGACAATGCATACCAGCCTCCATAAGTACCGGCGCCACCTCCGGCTTTGTCCTCAAAATTTCACCGATTGTCATATCCCTCGTTATCTCTGCCATTTTAATTTCCTCCTGTTAAATCTTTCGTTCGTCTTGACACTTTTCTCTTATTGTGTCTAAACTGTAATAATTTATTCGCTGTTTGTTAATCTATTTTAATTCGACTGTATTTATACATAGATTATATTATATCCAATCTATATAAATGTCAAGTAAAAGAAAAGCAGCTTTCATCCTGCACGCAAGTCCCTAAATTTGTAAGGATCTTCTACATTTATTTTTTCTTCCAAAATCAGCAATAATACTCCTAAGCATACTGCAGCCAAAGCTGCTCCGGCGGTTTCTAATCTCGGTAAGCCAAATTTCCAAAAAATCAGCAAGTAGTCCAAAAGAACATTTATCAAAGTAGATGCAATAGATATCCACATTAACCTTTTTGGCTTTTTTCAATTGACAAAATAACCATAAATAATATGAGAAATACAAGAAATTATCCTTAAAGATACAGACAGAGACAGAACCAAAAAATCGGTCCTGCCCCTCTAAAATAACCCACAAATCCTCTATCAATTTTCTGCGCAAACACTAAATTTGTAATGATCTTTTGTATTTATTTTTTCTCTTCCAAAATCAACAATAATACTCCTAAGCATATCGCAACCAACGCTCCAACAAAAAATATCCACAAATCATAAAAAGACATAAACCCTACAAAATGATTTTTATCTGTATATTCAACTCTATCAAAAGTAGAAGCAAAACTTAATAAAATAACTTCCAAAAAACCAAATACCAAAAAAATTGTTCCTAATATTTTTCTCATTTCATTTTTCCTTTTATACTTATTTTAAATGATACGAAAGAAAAACACAATAGAAAATACAAAATGTAAAATATAACTGTTACATATAATTATTTTTCGTTGTTATCATTTTAAAACATCTGGAGCACCTGTTGGAGGCGTAGGCGTTGTCGCATTTATATTATGACTACTGTTAACTCTTGACCAAACTTCTGTTGTATCAGTAATTTTTCGTTTGTCGGTTCCTGTGTGATCTTCATACCATACATTCTCATAAACACCTGTACCTGTTGGAATAATCGTTGTAATTTTCATTTTACCGTAGTATGTATCAATCCAGTATAACAAATATGGTCTCCAATTCATGGTAGTCCATGCTGGACAAGTTTGACTTTCAGAAACAGTTGTTGAAGCTTTTGCAGTAAACTCAGCAGTCAAGTTACCTTTAAATTTTCTAATTTCAGCGCTTCCGCTAAAACCAAGCTTTCCAGAAATTTCTTTAGTTTCTGTTTTCCCTTTAGACATACCTACTGATGATCGATAGGCATCAATACCAATCCATGAAGTGGCATAAGTAACTCCTTTTACAGTACTTTTTACATAGGGCTGAATTTGCCATACTGGATGATCATATATACCATATGCTGGGGATATTCCCTGTTTAAAATCATCACTATGATAATAGGAAACTATTTGTTCTATCTCAGTATTATCAAGAGGCGTTTCTGCTTTTAATGCAGCACTAAATTCTATTTCTGTCATTTTTTCTATTTCCTCTACAGAAAAAATAAGGTGATTGGTTACTTCTGGCTCTTCTTCTGAAATTGTTTGTGGTGAATCAAAATAATATGTTTCACCGATAGTCGTTGTAATAGTATCTGCTTCCTCAGCAAATGTAGTTACTGATATCCCCATAACCATAACAACTGTACAGGCAACACTAACAAGTCTTTTAAAATACCTCTCTTTCATAAATGATACCTCTCTTTCAATTTGTTTATAAATTGCATTAATGCGAAACAAAATTAAAGCACTCGATTTTATTTCCCTTCAACTTATAAGGTTATCATACTAATAATTATCTTAATAAAACAAGGGACAGAATCGACAAGTATATTTGCCAATTCTGTCCCTTGTAATCAATCTATTACTTCTTTATAGTGAAAAGTATCTAAATTTTAATCAAAACAAACGGAGGTATTTTACAAATGAACCATATTCATCTAAGAAAAGTATTTATTATGTTTGCATTGCTATTTATAATGCACCTCAGTCTTGTCGCTCTTCCTGCTACAGTAAAACCTGAAACGAATAATGAACAAGAGTTAATTTCTCCCTGTAATGATTGTCCGGTTTCCATCCATGCTTATAACTGATCTATTTTATCTTGATAAAATCTTTCATAAAATGTTCTTTTGCAAAAGTGACTAATGATAATACATTGTCTTAAATCATTGGTCATTTTTTCTTTTTCTACCTGTTGTCTGGCTGTTACCTTTTGCTGCATATCGCTCCACAATATATCATAAAGAAATTCATTGATTATACAAAGCCTTCTACACCGCAGCACCTCTCCAAGAACCTTTTTGTCTAATGCTATTGCAAGCTGATATTCTCCCATACTACTTAACTCATTTGTCACGCCTGCCATAACAAATTCATACATAGCAATATACTCTGATAACAAGTTCTCTTTCTCAAATTTTTCAAAGAAATGTAACAAAAACGCAATGAATTCTCTTTTCTCTATGGTGTCTACTGTTTGCATTTTTTTACAAATACAAGACATCTCTGTCTCTGTAAGATACACTTCCTCAGCATCATAAAATGAATCCGCATTCAGGGTATATTGAAGTGCTTCCTCTTCCTTTGCAGCAAATTCCTCTTTTGTTATCATTCCTTCCATCCAGTCCAATGATGCCTCACACTCCATTACAAACTGCATATTTTCTGGTATTTGAAGACATATTTTATCCTTTAATTGCCTCAGTAAAACCCTAGCTTTGTGTGTCTCACGGTTATTGCAATAAACAGACAACTCATTTTTAAGATATAATACACTTTTGTCATTTGTCACAAGCGCCGTCTTTTGAACTTCCTTGGACACGCCAAGCCGCCTTAATATCTGCCCCAATGGTTCTCGCTGCATATTGGTCTGCTTTTTCTCTGCCCTGCGCAGTGATTTAACCGAACAAATTCCATTACACACCTGCTCTTGTGTCAACCTTAACATGTTTCTGCGAATACGCAAAACATCTCCAATTGCAAATACCCACCGCTGTCTATATAAATAAGTACAATCCTGCATATATTCGGACACATGATACGCAGTATATAGATTTTTAAGTAGTTGCTCCATCTCTATGCTTTCCTGCAAAAGTGTTTTATATGCTTCTACCTTCTGTAGTCTATCCATTTTTATCAACTTTTCTATTATATCTGTCAATACTTTTTGCTTGTACTCAAGCAATTCCACTAGATAATACGCTCTTCCTGTATCTCGCAACAGTTCTATTGCCTGCTCGCAATATTGTAACGCATCTTCTAGTTCGAGCAAATCCAATTCACTATCTACAGATAGCATTTCCCGCAAATAATACCATACAATCTTTGGATAAATCTTAACCTTTGACAACTTGTCAAAAAAAGATTCCTCCACATAATTTATCCAATACCTACATTTTTTTATAAAGGTTTTTTCTTTTGATTTTCTGTAATATTCATACTCTAATATCGTATTGACTTCCAAAACAGACAATAACTTTTCTGGTACACCTTCCTTATAAATCTGTTCCACTTGCGGTACTGTCAAATGCACCGCCTTCTCATAAAGGCTGGCAAGTTTTGCATTGTCTATCCCCTGTAATCTCAGAACTTCACCGCACATCATAACACAAAATTGTTGTTTTGTTTTGTCGTCTAATGGTTGCTGTTTCTCATAATCTCTAATCAATTGTACTGCCTTCTGAAAATCTTTCTGCTCAATCGCATACAAAATATGATGGTGCCACTTCCATGTGATATAATCCTCATTGTTCAGCAAATTTTCATACATATCTGGTGTGACACCCAACCGTCCCAACAGACGATTTCGCATTGTTTTGTAAAGTGGTCTCTCCCCATTTTCAATTCTTGAAAGCAGACTGACATCTATCAATCCCTCCGCTAAAACATCTCCTGGCACGCCGGACTCTAACCGCACCCGCCTTAAAAATACAGAAAAATCCTGCTCCGATTGTAATGGTATTTTTAGTACATTTCTTTGTTTTGTCCACGTTTCTATTTACCATGCACCCCCTTCTAAAATACTTGCGTGCATCATAAACTCCATTTTTACATAAATAGACACAAAATTTATTCTAAAGGATATAAGAAGAAAACACAATAGAAAATACAATATGTTCGTATTTCCGACTGTACTTGCATCCAATAAAGACAAGATACCTAAACCCTTAAATCTTACTCCGTTATAATTCACAAAATTTTAATAATTTTTATCCCTCTGTACATAAAAAAGTACAAAGAATAGTGTTGACGTGTATACAAAATTGAGGATATAATACAGTTATGAATGTTAGATAGGATTTAACACTTTCATAACAACCAACATTCTAAATTTCAGTAACTGGCGGGACTTAACCGCATATTTATTAAATTTATATTATATAGGAGGCTTTGCAAAATGAGACCAGAATGGACAGATTTTGTAGGTGGCAAATGGGAAAGCGAAATCAATGTGCGTGACTTCATTCAGAAAAACTATACACCATATGAAGGTGATGAGTCTTTCTTAGCAGGACCTACACAGAACACAAAGGATTTATGGGACATGGTTCTTGATCTTCAGAAGAAGGAGAGAGAAGCTGGCGGTGTTCTTGATATGGACACAAAGGTTATCTCCACAATTACTTCACATGGTCCAGGATACCTCGACAAGAGCAAGGAGACAATCGTTGGTTTCCAGACAGATAAGCCTTTCAAGCGTTCCTTACAGCCTTATGGCGGTATCAGAATGGCAGAGAAAGCTTGCTCAGACAATGGCTACGAAGTAGATCCTGAGGTTAGTGAGTTTTTCTCAACACACAGAAAAACACACAATGCAGGCTGTTTTGATGCTTACAATCAGGAAATGAGAGCATGCCGTTCCTCACACATCATCACAGGTCTACCTGATGCTTATGGACGCGGACGTATCATCGGCGACTACAGAAGAGTTGCTCTCTATGGTATCGACAGACTGATCGAAGATAAGCAGGCTCAGAAGGACTCCACCGGACGCGTTATGACAGACGATGTGATTCGTCTTCGTGAGGAACTTTCAGAGCAGATAACAGCACTCAAAATGATGAAGGAGATGGCGGCATCTTATGGATGTGATATCTCTAAACCAGCTACTAATGTACAGGAAGCGATTCAGGCTACTTATTTTGGATACTTATGTTCTGTCAAGGAGCAGAACGGTGCTGCTATGTCCCTTGGCCGTACTTCTACATTCCTTGACTGCTATGCACAGAGAGATTTGAAGAATGGAACATTTACTGAAGAGCAGATTCAGGAATTCGTTGACCATTTTATCATGAAACTTCGCTGCGTCAAGTTTGCACGTACACCAGAATACAATCAGATCTTTGCTGGTGATCCTGTATGGGTAACAGAGTCCCTTGGTGGTGTTGGTGTTGACGGACGTCCAATGGTAACAAAGATGTCATTCCGTTATCTAAATACTCTGACAAACCTTGGACCTAGCCCAGAGCCAAACTTAACAGTACTTTGGTCAACAAGACTTCCTGATGCTTGGAAGAGATATTGTGCAAAGATGTCTATCCAGACTTCTTCTATTCAGTATGAGAATGATGATTTGATGAGAGTAACTCATGGTGATGACTACGCCATTGCATGTTGTGTATCCTCTATGGTTGTCGGCAAGGAAATGCAATTCTTCGGCGCACGTGCAAATCTTGCAAAGTGCCTGCTCTATGCTTTGAATGGTGGTGTGGACGAAGTTACCAAAAAACAAGTTGGTCCGAAATATCGTCCTGTTACAGGCGATGTGCTTGACTATGACGATGTGTACAGCAAGTTCATGGATATGATGGAATGGCAGGCAGACGTATATGTCAATACACTGAATATTATTCACTATATGCATGATAAGTACTGCTATGAGAGAGCAGAGATGGCTCTTCATGACAGAGATGTTAAGAGATATTTCGCTACAGGTGTTGCTGGGCTTTCTATCGTTGCTGACTCTTTATCAGCAATCAAGTATGCTCAGGTAAAAGCTATCCGTGACGAAGACGGCATCATTGTTGACTTTGAGACAACAGGTGAATTCCCTAAATATGGTAATGATGATGATCGCGTTGACTTGATTGCACAGGATGTTGTTCATAAATTTATGACAGCAATTAGAAGACATCACACTTACAGAAATGGTATCCCTACAACTTCAATCCTTACAATTACATCCAATGTAACTTATGGTAAGGCTACTGGTAACACACCTGACGGACGTAAGAAAGGACAGCCGTTTGCTCCTGGTGCAAACCCAATGCACGGACGTGACACACATGGTGCAGTCGCATCTTTGTCTTCTGTATCAAAGCTTCCGTTCAAGGATGCACAGGATGGTATCTCCAATACCTTTACAATCATTCCAAATGCTCTTGGAAAGGAAGCAAAAGTATTCTCTGGAGATATTGAGCTTGATTTAAACAACTAATAATATGGAATAGGTGAAATTATGGATGAGAAATCAATGATTGATGACCTCGTATCCCAGCTTGATGCTGGTTTCTCCAGCGCAAAGGCTGTGGGGCATTTCAATGTAGATGTCAGTGAGGACGCTTCCACAAAAGAAGTCCAGACACTTGGATGTACAGACTGTTCCAGCAATCCCATGGCGTGTAGTGTTCCTACACTCCATGAGGGATTGGATGATGAGTAAATTATTTTAGGAGGTATATAACTATGGCAGTTGACAATGCAGCACAAGTTGATAACTTAGTATCTTTATTAGATGGTTATGCTACAAAGGGCGGACATCACCTCAACGTTAATGTACTAAACAGAGACACTCTGTTAGATGCACAGAAGCATCCTGAGAACTATCCTCAGCTTACAATTCGTGTATCTGGATATGCTGTTAACTTTATCAAGTTGACACCGGAACAGCAGGCAGATGTTATCTCTCGTACATTCCATGAGGCGATCTAGTTGGAGCTATCGAATACAGAACCATAACGAAATAACATCGTATAATTAAAAAAAGGAAGTTTACAGGAATAATTGATTCCTGTAAACTTCCCTTTTGTCATAGTGCCTCAACTGACCAATATGGTCTAGACATTTTATTCATAGCCCTGTGCAGTCTCACATCATACCAGATACGGAAATCCCATTCTTATCCTAAAAATCAAAGCGGATCTTCTTACTATTATATCCTGTTAATATAATAGATATACTGTTGGAATAGCCTTCTGGAAGAAGTATGAAAAATTCTTTTGTAGTTTTACCATAATCACCCACAAAATTTCCGGTCGTACAAAATGCACATCTCGAATAGTCTACGCCATTATGATTCACTGTAAAACCTGCCTCCTGGTAAAGAGCTGGGTATTCAGGAATGTGATTGAAATTCATGGTATTATCAGAAGAGTTCCAAGTGGTGCTTCCGTCAACATACAGTTCCGAATACACAAGCAAGTCCCTTGATTGGGGATCGAATGCAAATGCTGCCTGCACCTGCCGCCATTCGTATCCAGACAGTGTATTGGGAGCCAGCAATTGCATTACAACAGTATCCATACTATCCTGCGGAATGCATCGGAATGTAACGCCAACTAAATCCTCTTTATGGGGATGGTCAAGCCGATACTTCGTTGCATCCCTCCATGCAAGAGGATAACTTTCTCCCTCCACAGCTATAATTGTCTTCTCATCTGTCAATTGCTTTCCGTCTCGCATCAAAACTGCCAGCAACTATGAACTTGCTGCAGTCTGTTCTTGACTTAGGAACTGTAGAAAAATAAGTGACGCATCTTGACTTGGCTATTTCTCCGATTATGCATGCCAAAAAGCCTCGCCGCAGCCCGCTACACCTACATTTTTTGACATACCTCCTCGAAGAAATATCCTACGCAATCTGCATCACTTATTTTCCTACAATTCCTTACTGCAGGAACAATCGGCTGCGTTGTATCCGTCGACTGTTGTACCGTTGGAACGCCTGTACTCTGATAGGGTAATATATTTGCCATATCAAGCTTTGATTCGTCATATGGTTTTCTGCCTTCCTATGCGCCGCAGAAGTGCCAAGCTGCCATGCTGCTACATCTGGGTTCTGTTCCAGATGCCACTCTGGATCAAAGACCGCACCATCAGCCATGTACTGTGAGGCTGCATATGCCGTGATGCCACTGCCCAAAATTGCCGCAGCTATTAAAGAGAGCACTAATTTCTTTTTCATTTTGTTTTTCCTTCATTTGTGTTTTGTATTTGTATATTCTCTTTAAAAGAAATTATATACATCTTTAAGAGAATATACAAGTACATTTAAGCTTAATAACTTTATTTTTAAGTTAATTACTATTTGTAAATGATATATAACTTAAATTAAGCCATAATATCTCGCGTAAGTTGTACATGTTATTTCTTCACAGTTCCATAGTAAAAATCACGCGCCAAATGGATGCCCTTTATTAATTTCTTATAAGTCAGACCAAAAAGCACAAATAACTATCGACTTATATGCCACAAAACAGGCATTTTGGCGCTGGCTCCGACACCATGCAACAAGTGCATGGTGCGGGTATGAAAAGTAACGAAATCGCAACCTGTCTCATAATAATTTTATAAAAATCTACTTCTTTTTATATATCCCCTATGATAAAATAGGATATAATAAATCTATCAAATTATTATGATATAGGAAAGGTGATTATCTATGCAGGGAAGAATACACTCTTTAGAATCATTTGGAACCGTTGATGGTCCTGGCGTGCGTTATGTAGTGTTTGTTCAGGGTTGTCCTATGCGTTGTGCATACTGCCATAACCCAGATACATGGGAAATGAATGCAGGCACACTTATGGAACCAGAAGAAATACTGGAAAACTATGAGCGCAATAAACCGTTTTATAATGGTGGTGGCATCACAGTAACTGGTGGCGAGCCACTAATGCAAATTGACTTTTTGCTAGAACTTTTCACAATGGCACATGAGCGTGGCATTCACACATGCCTTGATACTTCTGGTATTGCTTACAGACCTAATGGAAATCCTGCGTGGCTTGCAAAATTGGACAGCCTTTGTGCAGTGACAAATCTTGTGATGCTTGACATTAAACATATTGATCCCCAGAAACATCAAGAACTGGTACTACAACCAAATGATGGCATTCTCGCGTTTGCAGAATATCTTGACAGTAAAAATGTTGAAATTTGGATTCGTCATGTTGTTGTTCCTGGTATTACGGACGATACCACAGACCTTCACAAATTGGGATACTTTATTGGCGGACTTAAAAATCTCAAAGCGCTCGATGTACTTCCCTATCATACTATGGGAAAGAAAAAATATGATGAACTTGGTATGAAATACCGTCTTGAAGGTGTACCTGAGATGGACAAAGGCAGGATTCCAGAACTCAAACAGCATATATTAAATGGTATCCGTGAACGGCGTGGTCTGCCGGTCAAATAAGGAGCCACACCCGTTTGTATTTATTTGGATACTTTCCAATAATTTATACATTTGACCTTGTATTTCACAACAATATATATTACAATAAAAATGTTGACAAGTACTTGTCAGAAGACAGTGAGTAGTAACAATCCAGCACAAATTTTGATACTTAACTTATGTTATACCAATCTATACATTGCTCTGGTGCGTTACAAAATAGCGATATGGTAAAAGGAGGATTTATACTATGGCATATCAGATTTCAGATGCATGTGTATCCTGTGGCGCTTGTGAGTCACAGTGCCCTGTTGGCGCTATCAGTATGGGAGATGGCAAGTTTGAGATTGATGCGGATAAATGCATCGATTGTGGCTCTTGCGCAGGCACATGCCCTACAGGCTCAATTGAGCAGGCATAATATAATCGAGTAGGAAAGATTTCTTCCCCTACTCATGCGCTGGGTGTCTGTCAGCTTGCTGACATAGTTCATTTGGACGCCTGTGTGTATAAAAACAATCATAACCACCCGTCAAACGGGTGGTTTGCTTTGTGCCTATAAGCCGCTGTTACCGACCAGCGCCTAAAGACGCTGGCTTTTACTTCGTTCAAGTCACTATGCCCTTGACTCGTTGTCGCCCTTTAAAGGGCGTATTTAATGGTCAAGCATTTTTTAAGCCATACGTGCTACAAAAATGCTTGACCATTACACTTTTCTACATCAACTCTACTACTCTATTTTTGCCTCCACAGCCTTTCGGAAAAAATGAAATTCTTTCTTTGCCTTAGGCTCTCCTTTGTCTGCCTGCTTGTCCTTAGAACTGGGAAACAAGATTGTCTTTTCTTTATTTTTCTCTTTCTGTTTTGTATTCTTGCCACTGTATTGTCTGAGCAGCTCATCAATCCGCTTATAGTACTCCTCATTGCGCTTATCCTCGACCTCACGCCTGCTGTTAACCCGCTCTTCGTCGCGCTCCTCCATCAGACGAAATTGATAGTCAAGCTCTTTACACAGGTCCCCTTTTACGTTCTGTGTGATGCGCTCTACCAGATGATCTTCCAACTCCTCATTGTTTTCAGCAACTGCATCCTTAATTAACTTCTGAAACAGATATTGCAAACGCATTGTTTGTTCCTTTGTCACCTCCTGCAACTGATTATCATTTGTATTTTTTGGCACCTCATCAAGCGACTTCATTTCTTTAATCTCAATCATATTGTTCATTCCGCCCACACTGTTTTCGTCTGTCTCTTTTTCCTCCTCCTTTACTCCATTTGCGTTGGCCTCATGTTTTTTGCCAAATCGCTCATTCCACTTTGCATCATCTGAATTTTTTAATGCTATCATCTTTGCATCTCCTAATCTTGATATTTTTGTCAACTGCTTTTGTGCAAATGGGTTATCTGTCCGCATATCCTCTCCTCCTTCGTGCGCAGACTGCACTTGATTCAGTATGGTTTTCACCGCTTTAAGCTGTAACCCTTGATCTTTCAGATTCTTAATTTCAATGAATTTGTCAATATCTTCCTGCGTATATATCCTATGACCCTGCTCATTTCGTCCAATAGAGAGTTCCAGTTCCTCTTCCCAGTATCTTAGAACATGTGTTTCAACACGAACTTCTTTTGCAGCTTCGTTGATCAAATACTTTTCCTTCACCACTTTGAAAACTCCTTTCCTGTCGTATCTAATACAATAGTGTCGATAATATATGTAAAAAGAGGACCAGGTTTCCCTGTCCTCTTTCGTATTTTATGTGTACGAGTGTCCAAGTAAAATATGTCAGCAAACTGACAGACACCTACTTCACCAAATTTGCAAACTGCGTATAATCTGGCAACCATGCAAGGTTAATCGTGCCAATCGCACCATTTCTCTGCTTGGCAATAATAATCTCAGCCACATTCTTAAGCTCTGTATCTTTATTGTAATAGTCATCACGATAGATAAACATCACCACATCTGCGTCCTGTTCAATGGCACCCGATTCTCTTAAATCAGAAAGCATCGGTCTGTGATCTGGTCTCTGTTCCACTGCACGCGACAACTGCGATAATGCTATCACCGGCACATGAAGTTCTCGCGCCAATGCTTTGAGTGACCTTGATATATCTGAAATTTCCTGCTGCCTTGATTCTATTTTTCCAGAACCTGTCATTAACTGCAAGTAATCAATAATAATCATTTTCAGATCGTATTCTAATTTAAATTTCCTGCATTTAGAGCGAAGTTCTCCAATACTAATACCTGGTGTATCATCAATCAAAAGTCCCGACCGGCCTATCACATCCGCACTCTCAATTAAGCGTTCCCACTCATCATCCTTCATATTTCCAGTTCTGATAGCCTGTGAGTTCACTTTTGATTCCAGAGATAACAGGCGATTTACCAACTGTTCTTTTGACATTTCAAGCGAAAATATTACGACAGACTGATTGTTATGAAATGCCACATGCTGCGCAATATTCAGCACAAACGCAGTCTTGCCCATCGAAGGGCGCGCCGCAATTAATATCAAATCCGAAGGCTGCATGCCAGCAGTTTTATAATCTAAATCCAAAAATCCCGTTGCGATTCCGGTCACTGCCCCTTTATTTTTGGATGCCTCCTCAATTAAGTTCATCGCATTCATGACAATCTGCCTAATCGGCACAAAATCACCACTGTTGCGCTTTTGTATAATATCAAATATGCTTTTTTCAGAAGTCTCCAAAATAGACTCTAACGAATCCTTCTGTGCATAACAGGTATTTGCAATGTCCTCATTGACACGAATCAGTTTTCTAAGGACAGCTTTTTCCGCCACAATCTGCACATAATGTTTAATATATGCGGAAGTTGGCAATGTTGCCATCACATCTTTTATATACTCAAGACTGTAGATCTCAGGCGGTGCTCCTTTCTCTTTTAGACGCTCTTGCAATGTCACAAGGTCAACGGGTTTTGCCTCGTCATTTAATTCCACCATCGCATCAAAAAGAATACCATACTGCTTCCCGTAAAAATCTTCCCCACTAATCTGTTCACTTGCGATTGTGATTGCTTCTTTGTCCATCAACATAGAACCAATCACTGACTGCTCTGCCTCAATGCTGTGTGGCAGGACCCTTTTTAAAACCGCCTCATCCATTTCTGGCATCGCTCAACCTCCTAGACACACGCAACGTGCACTTTGAGTTTTGCTGATACCTTCGGATGAAGCTTTACAGTGACCTCATGGATTCCAGCCGTTTTAATCGGGTCACTAAGCTGTATTTTTTTCTTATCAATCTCTTTAGAAAACTGATCTGCCACTGCCTTTGCAATTTCCTTGGACGACACAGAACCAAACGTCCTTCCGCCCTCTCCACCTTTAATCTCCATCTGAACTGTCATCTTCTCAATCTCTGTGGCCAACGCCTGTGCTGCCTCATACTGCTCTCTTGCAAGCTTCTCTTCATTCTTCTTTTGAAGTTTTAGTGTATTCATGTTTGCATCAGTCGCTTCCACACCAAGTTTCTTTGGAATAATAAAATTCTTGGCATAACCTTCTTTAACTTCTATCAGATCTCCTTTTTTTCCTACAGATTTTACATCCTCCAACAATATTATTTTCATGCTGCTTTTATCCTTTCTCGTTTTTTACAGAAAAACCTGTCTCTATAACTAAATTGCGCCCTCTTCCAGCATTTGGTTCAGCGTCTCTTTCACAACAAACACCGCACGCTCTGGAGTGGTATCTGTCAACTGCGCTCCCGCAATGTTCATATGCCCGCCTCCGCCAAGACGCTCCATAATAATCTGTACATTAACCTCGTCAATGGAGCGTGCCGAGATATAGATTTTTCCATTGTATTCTGTCATCACAAAACTTGCCTTGATCCCATTGATGCCAAGCAGCTCATTTGCAGCTTGCGCACCAATCTCTGTTGGACTCTCCAGCCCTTCCGCTGGACAGATTCCCATTGCATAAGCATTTTTATAAATCTCTGCATTGCGGATTGTCTCCGCTTTCGCTTTGTATTCCAACGCCCCGTCTCGAAACATCTTTCTAACTCTGGTTACATCGGCTCCGTACCGCCGCAAAAATGCCGCGGCCTCAAATGTTCTAACACCTGTCTTTGCTGTAAAATTATTCGTGTCCACCATAATGCCAGAATACATGCAATCCGCCTCATTACTTCGCACTTTCACGGTGCCTGCTATGTATTGAAGCACCTCAGCTACCATTTCACAGGTACTGGATGCATAAGGCTCCACATACGAAAGAGTCGCGTTCTCAATCACTTCAGAACTCTGTCTATGATGGTCTAAAACAACTACTGTCTTACAGCTTCTAATCAAGTCTGGACATTCTGTAATGCTCGGCTTATTCACATCCACAACCACCAGCACTGTACTGTTATCAGCACTTTCTAGTGCTTCCGTACTACCAATAATAAAATCCTCTTCATAGACACTTCTATCTCGGAAAAGCTCTGCCAGCGGCTTCACAGAACTTGTTATATCGTTGATAACAATATGGGGTTTTCTGCCAAGTGCCCTTGCAATACAACTAATACCAACCGCTGCACCAAATGCATCTGCATCTGCCAGACGATGCCCCATAATTAACACCTTGTCCTTGCTTGTAATAATTTCTTGAAGAGCATTCGCTTTGACGCGCGCTTTCACACGTGTATTCTTTTCAATCTGTTGACTCTTTCCGCCATAGTACACAATTGAATCTGGGGATTTCACAATCGCTTGATCACCGCCGCGCCCGAGTGCTAAATCTATTGCAGTGCGCGCAAACTCCGCATTCTGAGCATATGTCGGCGCGTCAACCCCCACACCGATGCTCACAGTCACTGCCATCTCATTTCCAATATTGACGGTCTTGACATCTTCTAGCAATTCAAAGCGTGATTCTTTTAATGTCATCAACGCTTTCTTGCGCATAATCACCAAGTACTTGTCCTTCTCAGTTTTTCTGACAATACCATCTATCGATGTAATATACTTGTTAATCTTTCTGTCAATTAACGCCATCAGTAAGGACCGCCTGACATCCTCCACACTCTCAAGCGCTTCATCATAATTATCAATGTAAATCATTCCTATGACAACACTCTGATCATCACATTCCTTCAACGCATGTTTCAGCGCTGTCTCATCAAAAAGATATCCTGCAATCAGAAAATTTTCATTTCCTGCATTCTCCACCACCTCTGTGTTATCCAACACATCATCTATGGATATTCGCTTCATCCGAAAGATGTATTCATGGCCCTCATAAGAAAGTTCCATCTCCGCATCTTGTTCAAAGCCAAGCTTTTCCTTTGTGATTGTCGAAAATACTGTGGTGATTGATTTTCGATATCCCTTTTCCTTATGTACCACCTGCTCAAAGGCTGCGTTCGTCCATATAATTCTGCCTTCCTCATCCATAAGTACATGTGGCAGTTCCAAATGACGCAGCAATGTTCGCTGAATTTGTCCATATTGCGTCGCAAAATTTATAAATTCATTCATAATTACAGGCTTATTTTTGTATAATAGTATCGTCATAGTGATCAGGTATACTAGCAGGAACCCAGAAACACAGATTCCCGCCTTTATATTTAGGAAGTAGATAACCACATTGACCATTGCCAACAATATCCCTAGTATCAGGGTCGTTTGCAGGTATGATTTCAGATGTCCCTTTAATTTCACTTTCTGCTTCATGTATGATACCTCCCGTAAATGCGTTTCGGGATGATTTTAATTACGCATATGATTAGTATATCATTAATTTAACAAAAGTTCCATAGCAGATTTTGTCTCTTAAGGTCACAAAGATAAATTTTGTGCAGTAATACTAATAACATTTAATATTATCTCCACTATCTTCTCCATATCCTCGACACATGCAAATTCATTTCTGCCATGATGTCCCTCTGAACCCGTACATATATTCGGGCATAAAAGCCCATTGAAAGACAGTCTCGCTCCGTCTGTTCCACCTCGAATTGCAGAGATCCTAGGCACAACGCCTGCCTGTTCCATCGCGGCTACCATGTCGTCCACAATCTGCATCTTCTGCTCAATCATCTCACGCATATTACAGTAATTATTTGTCATTTCTATCTGAAATGTACCTGCACCATACTTTTCCTCTAGTGTTTTTGCAGTCTTCAAAAAAATAGCTTTTCGCTCCTCAAATTTTGTTCTGTCATGATCGCGAATAATGTATTGCACCACTGCCTGCTCAACAGTTCCCTTTATATTATCCACATGATAAAAACCCTCATATCCCTCTGTGTTCTCTGGGCACTCATCTGGAAGCATTGCATGAAATTCATATGCAAGCTTAATTGCATTTTTCATAATATTCTTGGCATAACCAGGGTGTACGCTCTTTCCAGTAATTGTCAGCACTGCACCCGCAGCGTGAAAACACTCATAGCTCATATCGCCAAGCATTCCACCATCCACTGTATAGGCATAGTCTGCGCCAAATCCTTCAATATCAAAAAATGCAACACCGTTGCCAACTTCTTCGTCCGGTGTAAATCCAATACAAATCTTTCCATGCTTTATTTCTGGGTGTGTCAACAAATGCTTTGCCGCTGCCATAATCTCAGCAACTCCTGCCTTGTCATCTCCGCCAAGCAGTGTATTTCCATCTGTCACAATCAGGCACTTGCCCTTACACTCCTTCAGCATAGGAAATTCAGATACACGAGTCACAATATTTTTCTCTTGGTTTAGAACAATATCATTCCCATCATAATTCTCAATCATTCTTGGATTTATATTCTCACCACTCACCGCCGGCGCAGTATCCATATGCGCAATAAAACCAATCGCTGGAATATCTTTCCCTTCCTCCATATTGGAAGGAATCATTGCATACACATAACAATGTTCCTCATCATATCGAACATTATCTGCGCCGAGCGCTGTCAGTTCTTGATACAGCAGCTTTGCCAACGTTCTTTGTTTCTCTGTGGAAGGCACCTGCTCTGATGTTTCCTCCGACGATTGGGTATCAATCTTCACATATCTTAAAAAATTTTCCACCACTGTTGAATATGCCATTTTTTCACTCCTTTATCATTTTATTTTTTAGTATACGACTCTTTTCTCAAAATAATAATATATAACTATAAATGAGTAAATTTCAAATACTTACTAAATTTCATTTTTGTGCAATTTTCGGATTTGTTCATTTATAGTACACAATCATCAAATTAAGTAATTTAGCACCCGTATACACAGGTCTGTGCACAAAAAAGACCAATGAATCCTGCTGCTGTTAACAGTTCATTGGTCTCTTATTCTTTGCAGCTTATCAACGATTAACAGGAAGCCGAAAGTTGTACTGTTATCATTAATCAATCGTATATGGCATCAACGCAATGTGACGTGCTCTCTTGATTGCCACTGTGAGCGCTCTCTGATGTTTCGCGCAGTTTCCTGTAATCCGTCTTGGCAGAATCTTACCTCTCTCAGATACATACCTCTTTAACTTCGCTGTATCCTTGTAGTCAATTACATTATCCTTACCGCAAAATACACAAACTTTTTTTCTTCTGCGGATTCCGCCTCTTCTCTTCATTGGAGAATCAGCTTTTTCAGTTTTATTAAAAGCCATGATAAAGCCTCCTATTCTATCAATCTTTTCAAAATAGACTCTTAGTTAAATGGCAGTTCTTCATCAATTCCGTCTGGAATATTCATGAATCCATCTCCTGCAGACATTGGTGCTGCGGGCTGGCTGCCTCCTCCTCCGAAGCCACTTCCATAATTTCCATAGCTGCCATCGGAGTTGCTACTATTGTTCTTGCTCTCTGCAAATTCCTGATCGTCAACAATAACCTCCGTGGTGTACACTTTCACGCCATCTTTGTTAGTATAGCTTCCGGTCTGAATTCGTCCAGATACTGCAATCTTTGTTCCCTTGCGGAAATATTTCTCCGCAAACTCACCAGCTTTTCCAAACGCAACACAGGGAATAAAATCTGCTGTATTCTCATCATTGCCGCGATTATATCTCCGGTCCACTGCAAGTGTATACCGCGCGATTGCCATCTGGTTCTCTCCCTGTGTATAACGCACTTCAGGGTCTCTTGTCAAACGTCCCATTAAAACTACTTTATTCATATATTCAGCTTCTCCATCTACCGCTCTGCACTATATCAAGCACAGATGTGTTTTCTATTTCTCGTCTTGTCTAACGCACAAATATCTAACAACATTCTCCATGAGACGGATTCTTGATTCAATCTCAGCAGGAACAGTTGCCTCGCTATCAAACTGAATGAAATAATAGAAAGCTTCTCTCATTTTGCGCACTTCATATGCAAGTCTCTTCTTGCCCCACTCGTCCACGTTTGTGATTGTGCCGCCATGTTTTGTAACCATGTTCTTAACCCTCTCAATGGTGGCTGCTCTCTCATCATCCTCAAGCTTTGCGCTGACAACAACGGCTAATTCATACTTGTTCATTTTGCTACCTCCTTTTGGTCTCTGGCCTCTTCCCTGAGAAGAAGCAAGGATTTATATATCACGAACATTTATGATACTATATTTTTCCTAAATTTACAAGCCTTTTTGTGATATTTTATAATTTTTTTCTTAATCCCTTTGTGCTCTTCTCCACCTGACGCCGCGGAAGCATTACCTGATGCCCACATCCTGTACATTTCAGCCGAAAGTCTGCACCGACACGCAAAATTTCCCACTCCTGACTTCCACAAGGGTGCGGTTTTTTTAATTTCACAATATCGCCAATCTCATACTCCAATCCCATGTCTACGCTCACTTTTCTATATAATATTTTTATAAAAAATTTTATTCATGCAAGTCAAGTTGTGAGAATACTTCACCAATACTTCCTGTAATTACCAAGTCCGCCGTGGTATCACGCTGTGTTGGCGTCTTATTTATAAGCACAAGTTTATTCCCCTGATAGTAATCAATCAGTCCCGCTGCTGGATACACTGCAAGCGATGTACCGCCGATAATCAACATGTCCGCATCACTGATAACACGCACCGCCTCCTGTAATGTATGCTGGTCGAGCCCCTCCTCATACAAAACCACATCAGGCTTAATTCTGCCGCCGCACGCGCAAGTAGGAATGCCAGTACTGTTCATAATTTCCTGCACATCATAAAACTTATGGCACTTTTCACAGTAATTGCGCAATACACTGCCGTGAAGTTCAAGCACCTTCTTGCTGCCCGCTGCTTGGTGCAATCCATCAATATTCTGTGTCACAACCGCGGTAAGTTTTCCCAGCGCCTCCAACTTCGCCAACACTTTATGCGCCGTGTTTGGCTCTGCGCCAAGAAAAAGCATCTTATCGCGATAAAATCGGAAAAATTCCTCTGGTCTTTTCTTATAAAAAGTATGACTTAGAATCGTTTCTGGCGGATAATCATATTTTTGGTTATAGAGACCATCAACGCTGCGAAAATCTGGTATCCCGCTTTCTGTTGAAACCCCCGCTCCGCCAAAAAAGACAATTTTGTGACTCTCATCAATCATGTGCTGTAATGTTTCAATTTCTTTGCTCATGCAATCTCTCCTTTCATAAGAAGCTCTTTCAATACTGTAAAACAACTTCCAAAAAGTTCCTTAACAAAACCATAGCAGTTCTGATAATCCGTTGAAAAAACCTACCATGTCTTAAACGAGATATTCAAATCTACATTGTTTCCAATGCCGTCCACTCTGCCTTTTTCTGTGTACTGCCAGCAGCTCACATCATAGGGCATATACATATAATCATCATAAAATGCATACCATTTTTCATAGCCATTTAATCTTGTCATATCAAGCAACCGCGTAAAACATACAACATTTCCATAAATCATTGGTTGATAGCCCGCCGCTTTAATGGCCTCACAAAAGGCGATTGTAATATCTGTGCGTTGTTCTTGCGTCAACTGGTCTGCGCGTCCCTTTCCGCCAGAAATCCGCTCCACATCAAACACAATTGGACAAGACACTTGATAATTGGCGAGATTTTGTATGACAAACGCAGCTTCCTCCTGCGCCTCTTCAACAGTAATTGCCTGTGTAAAAAAGTACACGCCTGCACCGACACCTGCACTGTTTGCGCCCTTCATATTCGCATCATAAAACTCATCCAGCACAAGCTTTCCAGACTCATATCCCCGCAGTCCAAGTCGAATGAAAGCATATTCAATCCCTTCTTCTTTGACGGCTCCCCAGTCAATATTACCCTGATATTTTGACACGTCGATTCCCTTATGCGAGGTCACAATTCCATTTTCCACGTACTGCATCAGCCCCTCTTCCGTTTTCTGGAAGTTCTCAGCCAGAAGATTATGCTTGTTCACCCCTTCCAACACTGGTGCAAACACATATTCCTCTTCAAAACTATAAATTAAATTTTCTGGAAAAAAAGAACGCAGCATCTTAAGTGGGCTTCCGTCTTCCCCAGTCACAAGTGCTTTCATCCGTTCCTTGATAGACTGTTCTACCTCCGCCTCTTTAGACTGCATTAGCGCTGCTATCGTCGCAGCATCTGCATCTCCCATACTGTCCTCGCCAGCAGTTGCAGCCCCACTGACAGCCTCACTGTCCTGTGTGGAAACAGACACATCCTGGTTGGGCATACCTGGCTCCTGATTGTTAGATGTTCTATTTTCCACATCCACCGACAGTACTGGCAAAGTCTGATCAGTAAACACAAGTTCTTTCTCTCCTTGAAGCTGACTCACCTCCTCGACTTTCTGTACATATAATAATCCCATTGTGCCCGCAAAAGTCAATGAAATAATTGTCACAATAATAAGTAATATAATAATAGTATGTAATGTCCTAATTCGTCTTGTCTGCATTCTCTTCCTCCAACTACTACTTTTCAGGCAATAAAATAACCGCTTTTATATTCCTAAATCGCACAAAAATCCTCCTCTTACAGTCTACACTAAAACAAGAGGATATGCAAGAAGCGCAAAACTTTTTACCACTTTCCATAAGAACATGTATTGTTTTGAATAACTGCGCGCAATTCCACAAAGCATCCACAAGCTCTGCACATACCTGCCTCAAGATAATCGCATGTCTTACATACAGACAGGCGCTCTTCATAGAGCGCCTGATCTGCTTTGATATCCTCATCTAGTCTCTGGATATAGTCATATAGATTATCCATGTAGGCTTCCTTGTCCATCTCACGCAAAAGACATTTCCGGCAGTGCCTTTTATTACCTGCCTCTATGCTTTCCATCTCCAAGGTTATCCCCCTCCATGTATCTGCCACAAAACGACATTTTTATTTTATACGAAACTGCACAACACTGCACGCGGGCATTGTAAATGTAATGCCTCTGTCAGTGATCTTGAAATCCTTAAACGCAACTTCCTTCACATTATCTGGATTTTCAAAAGTATTATATGCATCCATCTTATTGGTGACAATTGCGGCCGAAACATCACTTGGCTGAAGTTCCATAAAGAAAACTTCTATCTCCTCGCTGTCTGTAACAGACAGATTGTTGAGTGTGATTGTCACAACACCATCCTTGTCCACAGAAACCGACTCATGAAGATTTGGAACCATATAGTCTTCTTCCTCGCCAATCTGTTTTGTACCTGCCAGATAGCTTTCCACAAGTTCTGCATCCTGGTGATATTTGTACATATGAAATACATGATAAGTTGGTGTAAGTAACATTTTGGGTCCATCTGTGAGAATCACCGCCTGCAATACATTAACAAGCTGTGCAATATTTGCCATCTTCACACGGTCACAATGTTTATTGAACACATTCAATGAAAGTCCTGCCACAAGCGCGTCACGCATTGTATTCTGCTGATACAAAAAGCCTGGATTGGTACCTGGCTCACAGGTAAACCAAGTTCCCCACTCATCACAAATCAATCCAATTTTCTTTTCCGGATCAAACTTGTCCATAATTGTAGTGTGCATCCGAATCAGTTCTTCTATATAAAGAGCTTTGTACAATGTCTTATACCATGTTTTCTCATCAAATATGGTAGCACTGCCCTTCTTCTCCCAACCTTCTGGATGCACATAGTAATGCATAGAAAGCCCGTCCATATAACCATGCGAATTTTCTGCCGCATTTTCATAGCAAGTCTTTAATACTTCCTCTGTCCAGTAGGTATCATCCACGTTTGGTCCACCACAAATTTTAAAAATATGCTGGTCTTTTTTATAAGTGCGTACAAAGGTTTGATATCTTCTGTAAAGGTTTGCATAGTATCCTGGTGTCATATTACCGCCACAGCCCCAATTTTCATTGCCAACACCAAAATAATCAATCTTCCACGGCTTCTCGCGCCCATTCTTTTTTCTAAGTTCTGTCATGCGGGATACACCATCAAAAGTCATATATTCAACCCACTCTGACATCTCCTCCACGGTTCCACTTCCAACATTGCCATTAATATATGTCTTGCAGCCAATCTGAGCACACAGCTCAAAAAACTCGTGTGTGCCAAAACTGTTGTCTTCTGTCACATCACCCCAGTGTGTATTGACCATTTTCTTTCTGGATTCCTTTGGACCAATTCCGTCCATCCAATGATACTCGTCCGCAAAGCATCCGCCTGGCCAGCGTAGTACAGGAAGCTTCATCTCGCGAAGCGCCGCCACAACGTCATTTCTCATTCCTTTTGTATTAGGAATCTCTGAATCCTCACCTACATAGAGTCCTTCGTAGATACAGCGCCCGAGATGCTCCGAGAAATTACCGTAAATCTCTGCATTAATATGTCCCTTTTGATTTTTCTCATTAATATAAAGCTTCGCCATTTTTTTAATGCCTCCTAAATTTATAAGTTATATTTAATTGTTTTTGTAGTCAAATACAGGTTTGCCATTCTTCCATTTGATCTTCATCAGCATCGTATGCCTGTTGGGATTATATAATGGGTCTCCCTCAATCTCATGCTCCTTGCGGGCATGATACACCAAAATATCATTTCCCTCTTCATCCACCGTAAAGGAATTATGCCCTGGTCCATACAACTCTATGGAAGGATCAGATTTTAATACCGGATAGCGCTCCTTTTTCCATGACAATGGATCTAGCAAATCCGCACCACTTTCCGCTGTAAGCATTCCCATACAGTAAGGTGCTCCTGTCTCACTTGCAGAGTATGTCATAAATATTTTTCCATCCTTTTTTATGACAGCCGGACCTTCATTCACCCAGAATCCAATACGCTCCCAATCATAGTCTGGTGTGGTCAAAAGTACTTGCACTGTCTTTAACTTGTTTGGTGTATCCATCTCAGCGATATAGAGATTAGAAATCTGCTTGCCTACACCGACTTTTTCTGCCCACACATAATAGCGTTTTCCTTGGTCCTCAAAAACTGTAGCATCCAATGAAAATGCTCGGAAAGAAAATTCGTCGTCATCCGCACACTGCATCATGCCAAGTTCCTTCCATATGCCGTTTATGGGATCTTCATCGGCACATTCTAGCACATAAGGACGTATTTTGCAAAAATCTTCCCCATCCTCACCCCCAGCAAAATAAATGTACCATTTACCATTTAAATGATGAAGCTCTGGAGCCCAAATATATTCACTCATTGGTCCCGTTAAATGTTTCTGCCAGATTGTAACCTCCTCTGCATCTGCAATCCCTGCAAGTGTATCCGCACACCGCAGTACAATTCTGTCATATGCTGGCACAGAAGCTGTAAAATAATACTTTCCGTTATTGTGTCTACAGATAAAAGGATCTGCTCTTTGTAGAATCCACGGCTCATTATATTTCAATTGTGTATCCAATTGATTTACCTCCTTCATCCTGATATTTTATTTTTGTAAAAAATAAAATATTTCAGTATTATCTAAATTATAATGGTTTTTGTATTTTTTGCAATACATTTTTATGGATTCTAGTCTTTTCGTTAAATTACCTATTTTTTCATAAAAAACTTATTTATTTTTCACAAAATTTAACTGCAATTTGCCAACCATTTGCTGCACTTTTGGACTGCCAACCTCAAGATAAAATTTTCTGTCTGTTTTGTCAATTTTCTGTAAAATCCGTTGTAGTTTTTCCTCCCATGTAGCACTTCGCTCAAATTCCATGCGCGCTGTGCGAACTCCTCTGTAAACTGTATGTGTTGTAAAATATAGCACTATAACATTATCTGACAATTTAAATTTCCAGCAAGATATTTCTGTCTCCACCAATATAACACCATTTTTTGCAACCTTTCCATCATAACCAACCTCTGCAATCTGATTTTGAATCTGCTGATTCTGCTCCTGACACAACCGTTTGCTCAACTGCGAAAAAATATGTGCTGGGAAATATAAAAATAATCCTCCTCAATAAGTCCATGAAAAAATAAAGCGCCCATCTTCCTTTTGCCCGCTATACACAGTTTGTGAAAAAGCCCTACTAGCAATTGCATATAGTAAAGCGGCGTGTTTAATTGCTCTACCTCACACCGAAGGCTCAGCATTTTCACCGCCCATGAGATTCGATCACTCTTCATAGGCATTCCTGCCGTCATGCTGTCAAATAGCTTCTGCACATACACAGTTTTCAAACGTTTTTTTGACTTCTCATCTATTTGAGAACAAAAATGAACAATTATCTTCCGAATCTCCTTATTCCACAAAACCAAGCAATCATGTCCGCTATACCATTTGTGAAACTTTTCCCTTGCTTCTGCTCTGCAACCAACGCCTTTCCCTGCTCAAAATGTTTCTCAGAACGCATATACCCATTTGATTGTTCCAGCAAAAATCGAAAGATATGTACTGTATGCAGATTCTCATCAAGCGAAATTGCCGCAATCTCTGACACACTATATCGCAGTTTTTTCTGCGCAGTCCCACACTCCATTCCATCTCAACAACTGCATATTTCATAATTTGTCCCTTTTTTCTTCTGCTATCAGACACAGTTCCTCTATGAGATTTGGTATATTCTGCCTTGGGTGTGGGAAATATTGTTTCACAAAATCCATCTCTTCTTTCAACTGGTCATATTTTCTGCACTTGTCCACCACACTCCCCATCAATACAGCCGATAAACTTGCAAATGCCATCTCTGCCCGCTGTTTTTCTGTGATAAACACTTTCTGGTCTGTCCGACTTACAATATATAATTTATTTTTCTATTTTAATATTGGGGATTTTCTATTTCACTATAGCAATTTTTTATATGCCTGTAAATGTACCCAATCTCGATTTGCATGTAATAGTTCGTTCTTTTCACACCGACACCATGCACTTGTTGCATGGTGTCGGTGCCAGCGCCAAAATGCCTGTCTTGTGGCATTTTGTGTGCATCAATTGTTACAATTCACACCAAATTATCATAAATCAATACGAAATCCGGCGTGGGTGTGAATTGTAACAACAGTTCAGATTCCTTTTCACGGATCAGGAATACGCATAAACTGCAGATTCCGTGATAATATGATTTAGCTTACAACAGACATACTCTTGTCAACACTGGATTTTCAATGACATTGTGATAACAATATTTTTGTGAAATATAAAAAACCTCGAATCAATCGAGGTTCTTCAAGGCGACTAACGGATTTGAACCGATGATCAGGGAGTTGCAGTCCCACGCCTTACCACTTGGCTAAGTCGCCATACAATATTATATGCAAGAATAAAAAATTTATGCTAAAATATAAACTCCCCGAGTAGGGCTCGAACCTACAACAACTCGGTTAACAGCCGAGTGCTCT
>ERZ778510.6-NODE-6-length-218144-cov-76.129145_pt1 | contig 218144 bp, 189 predicted proteins | sample MGYA00510348_ERZ778510 | MGnify/ENA primary metagenome ERZ778510 (study PRJEB29527, sample SAMN07138969) | mouse gut metagenome | material: feces | host: mouse | place: China:Nanjing | collected 2016-01-25 ... | reverse complement strand
AATTTTTGGAATTTTCTTCAAAAAACACTTGACTTTTTATTAGCAGGCTTTCTTTATAAGAAGGATTTTTTTGGAATTGGTTGTAATTTTTTATGAATTTAATTAGTTCGCTCTGTTTTCATTTTATTTTTTAACAGTCTCTAATATCGTATTAGTAATACTTTTTTATGCGTTTTATAAGCGAAAAGTAATATTATCAAATGTAAAAACACAATATTGTATCTTTATTGCGTACTTTCATATCATATTACGCAATAATATGGTTGCCAAATAGATTACAATTATTTATGGTCCAGTGTCATTTATCGCCTCGAATTGTTGCCATGAGCGGCTCCCATGCCGTGAATAGCAGCCAAGCTCGAATCATGAAAAGTAATAATAACAACAGCTTTTGACAAGAAAAATACATTATGCTATAGTAATTACGAAAAGGCTATTCAAAAATAAATAATACCAGTTCTATTGTTTATTTTTGAACAGTTCCTTTGTATCAATATGCAGGAAAGGAAAACAAAAGTTATGACAAAGGAAGATAAGAATCTATTGGACCGCATTAATGAGTACGCTGACCATGTATTGAAAGATTTTGACCCGCAAAAAACGCGAGTTTCTTTCCAGTTGGAGAAGCTCAAACCTATCATGGAGGAAATCGCAAAGGAAAAAAATATGACAGTGGAAGAAATCTTTATCAAATACATGGATTTGGCAAGTCAAGTCACAGTAGACCGTGAGATAAAATTCCAGAATACAATTGGCAATATGACCAAATACGGTGACGTACATGATGCATTTTAGGTTATTTTTCACACCGACACCATGCAGCAAGTGCATGGCGTCGGAACTAGCGTCAAAATGCCTGCTTTATGACATTTTGTGTGCATCAATTGTTGCAATTCACCCCAAATCATCATAAATGAATATAAAATCTGGCGTAGATATGAATTGTAACAATTTTAGAAATTGAACATTACGCAAAAAACTTTCACTTTGTTTTGATCTATGTGCAGGAACAGGACAAAAAAAGGATGCACACATCCTTTTTTGTCCTGTTCCTTTTACACTTGATTCCTCTCGAAAAGCTACATTTACACATTGAAACGCTCTATAATAATTTCCCCCTAATTACTTCCGAGAAGCCATCCCTTTTTACACAACCGAAAATTTACAAAAATAAAATTTTTATAAGAAAATCTCCGATATCTTTTCTGAGTGTACTGATGTTTCTGTAGATAAATTATTACATATTTATTTCAGCTTGTCAACTCTCTTTCGACACTTTGTTTACATATTTTGCACTTTATATACGATTTATGTTGCATTAAAGATGCATTTTTCGCCCAAAATGTTACTAATATATTACAAATTTTGAACTCAGTTCCGCTCTATTTTACTTTACAACACGCACACGGAATACACCGTCAATGTGATTTAACTGCTCAAGAATCTTTTCGTCTGCTGACTTTTCAATATCCATCATTGTATAAGCATACTCTCCCCTTGACTTGTTGGTCATATCGCTAATATTGATTCCTGCTGCACCAAAAGCGGCTGTAAACTGCGTAATCATATTTGCAATATTCCTATGCAAAATTGCTACTCTTCCAACATTATTGCACACACCCATATCACATGCTGGATAATTAACACTATTTCTAATGTTGCCATTCTCAAGATAATCTTTCAGTTCATCTACTGCCATCACAGCACAATTATCCTCAGATTCCTCCGTGGAAGCGCCAAGATGTGGAATAACGATACAGCCTTTTTGCCCTGCTGTTGTCGGATTGGGAAAATCTGATATGTACTTTCTAACCTTTCCCGAATCTAATGCAGCAATCATATCCTTCTCATTGACAAGCAAATCTCTTGCAAAATTTAGCACAATCACGCCTTGTTTCATCTTTGCGATGGCAGCAGCATTAATCATTCCCTTCGTTGCATCTATCAATGGTACATGAATCGTAATAAAATCACAATTTACATAAATATCATCTACATTAACAACATGCTTCACTTCGCGCGAAATCTTTAATGCAGCATCTACCGAGAGATATGGATCATATCCATAAACGTCCATTCCAAGTGCTACCGCCGCGTTTGCAACGCGGATACCAATTGCACCAAGACCAATAATACCCAACTTTTTACCTAAGATTTCTGTACCTGCAAAGTTCTTTTTCTCCTTCTCCGCATCCTTTGCAACAGTCTCCGAGCCAACATTGGCTTTTACCCAGTCAATTCCTCCAATAATGTCTCTCGATGCAAGAAGCATACCAGCAAGCACAAGCTCTTTCACTCCGTTTGCATTGGCACCAGGTGTGTTAAACACAACAATTCCCTGTTCTGCACACTTGTCAAGCGGAATATTGTTCACTCCTGCGCCAGCTCTTGCAACTGCAAGAAGTGTCTTTGGAAGCTCCATCTCATGCATTGATGCACTTCTGACAAGCACTCCCTCCGCCTGTGTAATGTCATCTGTTGTCTGGTAATTCTCTGTAAATCTTGATAAACCTATATCTGAAATAGGATTCAGGCATTTATATTGATACATTATTGGTTCTCCTCCTCAAATTTCTTCATAAACTCCACAAGCTTCTTCACACCTTCAATTGGCATTGCATTGTAAATGCTTGCACGCATACCGCCGACTGTTCTGTGGCCTTTTAGATTCTCAAATCCTGCCTCTTTCGCCTCTTTGACAAACTTTGCATCCAGCTCTTCGCTGCCTGTCACAAATGGAACATTCATTAACGAACGGTCCTCTTTTCTGACTGTTCCATGAAAAAGCCTGCTCTCATCAAGAAAATCATAGAGAATCTTTGCTTTCTCCTCATTGTACTCTTTCATTTTTTCGAGTCCGCCTTGCTTCTTAAGCCACTTAAATACTTTTCCACAGATATAGATACCATACGCAGGTGGCGTATTATAGAGTGAATCATTGTCCGCATGTGTCTTGTATTTTAACATTGTCGGCGTCCCTGGAAGAACATCGTCCGTAATCAAATCTTCTCTGATAATTACAATCACCACGCCAGCCGGTCCAATATTTTTCTGAACACCCCCGTAAATAACACCATACTTTGTAACATCCACGGGTTCTGACAGGAAACATGAAGACACATCCGCCACAAGTGTCTTTCCTTTTGTATTTGGCAATGTCTTGAACTTTGTACCATAAATTGTATTATTTTCACAGATATATACATAGTCTGCATCCTCAGAAATTGGTAAGTCTGAGCAGTCAGGTATATAAGAAAAGGTTTGATCCTCACTTGATGCAATCTTGTTCGCCTTGCCAAAAAGACAGGCCTCTTGATATGCTTTTTTTGCCCACTGACCAGTCACAATATAGTCTGCAACGCCATTTTTCATAAGATTCATAGGAATCATAGCAAACTGTTGGCTTGCGCCTCCCTGCAAAAACAGCACTTTATAATTATCGGGAATATTCATAAGCTCTCTCAAATCTGCTTCGGCTTCCTTGATAATCTTATCGTAAGCCTTGGAACGATGACTCATCTCCATCACGGACATACCAGTTCCTTTATAATCTAACATCTCATCTGCAGCTTCTTTAAGGACTTCTTCAGGTAAAACTGCGGGACCTGCTGAAAAATTGTACACTCTGGACACTTTCTAACTCCTCCTAATTTCTTCATTATTCTGCAAGCTTTCATAAATGCATAACAGCGCATCTACTTAAATCTATTATATAAACAACATTTGAAAAAAACTAAATGTTGGTATTTGTAGCACTAATAAAATGACAGACGTTCCAAGCTCCACTAAATCATAAAGGTCTGTCATAGCCAGACACTTTTACAGTATCACCTCTTGTCGGCTGAAAATTACGTTCTATTCCTACTGTATTATAAGTTGATGCCAAATATGCCACATATTCCTTGATAAAAAAGTCTCTACTGGCGCTGCTTCAAATCCTCTGCGTCAAATGCCTCGCTAATTGCTGCTCCTGCCGGAACCATAGGAAATACCTTGTCATCTTCCTCAATGACACACTCAATTACAACTGGCTTTTGCAGAGAAATTGCTTTTTCAAGCGCAGGTCCTACCTCCTCGCGCTTTGTGACACGAATCGCCTCACAGCCAAGCCCCTCAGAAACTTTTACAAAATCCACTTTATCGGTCAAAATTGTCTGTGAGTACCGCTTCTCATAAAACAATGTCTGCCACTGGCGAACCATTCCAAGCACATGATTATTGATAATAATCTGAATAATAGGAATATTATACCGGCTTGCCGTTGCCAGCTCATTCATATTCATACGAAAACATCCATCTCCAGCAATATTGACACAAATTTTATCTGGTCTTCCAACTTTTGCACCAATACAAGCTCCCAGTCCATATCCCATTGTTCCAAGTCCGCCAGACGAAAGGAAAGTCCGCGGTTCTGTATACCGATAATATTGTGCTGCCCACATTTGATGTTGTCCTACATCAGTAGATACAATTGCTTTTCCATCTGTAACTCGATCCAACTCCTCAATGACATAAGGGCAGGTAAGCTTATCCGATTCATACCGCAATGGATATTTTTCTTTCAACGCTTGAATCTGCGCAATCCAGTCATCATGATTCTGCTGTTCAAGTTTGCTGTTCAACTCTTTTAGGACAGTCTTTAAATCCCCAATAACCGAGGCATCTGTCTTAATATTTTTATTAATCTCCGCAGCGTCTATATCAATATGTAAGATTTTTGCATGTTCTGCAAACTTCTTTGGATTGCCTACCACACGGTCAGAAAAGCGTGCCCCAAGCGCAATCAGCAAATCACACTGACTTACACCATAATTTGATGTCTTCGTGCCATGCATGCCAATCATGCCTGTATACAGTGCGCTTTTGCCGTCAAAAGCACCTTTTGCCATTAATGTATCACATACAGGTGCCTGTATCTTCTCTGCAAATTCCTTGACTTCCCGCGACGCACCAGAAATAATCGCACCGCCGCCAAGATAAATATAAGGCTTCTTTGCAGCGTTAATCAACGCAAGTGCCACATCAATATCCTTTTCAGTATATGAATTATTCATTACTGGCGGTTCCGGTTTTACTGGAATAAATTCACATTTATTTGCTGTCACGTCTTTGGTAATGTCAACTAACACTGGTCCTGGTCTGCCTGATTTTGCAATCTTAAATGCACGTCTGATGGTTTCCGCAAGCTTTGTGACATCTTTTACAATATACCCATGTTTTGTAATTGGCATTGTCACACCTGCAATATCAACCTCCTGAAACGTATCTTTCCCAAGCAATGGCAGATTTACATTGGCTGTGATCGCAACCAATGGAACAGAATCCATGTAAGCCGTCGCAATTCCTGTTACAAGATTCGTCGCTCCTGGACCGCTTGTCGCAAGACAGACTCCAACTTTTCCTGTCGCACGTGCATATCCATCAGCCGCATGAGAAGCACCTTGTTCATGGGAGGTAAGGATATGTCTGATTTCATCACTGTGCTTATACAGTTCATCATAAATATTCAAGATCGTTCCACCAGGATAACCAAATACGGTATCAACACCCTGCTCTTTCAAACATTCAATCACAATTTGTGAACCTGTTAACTGCATATTTTAATCTCCTTTGGTCATATAAGCATTGTTATTTTCTCAGTTATTTTCTTGGAAGTTCCAATATCGCTCCCCGATTGCCACTTGTGACAAGTTCGCGGTATCTTGCAAGATAACCAGTAGTAATCTTTGGTTCTCTTGGCTGCCAATTCGCACGGCGCTTTGCCAACTCCTCATCAGATACCTTGACATTTAAAGTGCACTCTGTAATGTTGATAGAAATAATGTCATCCTCCTCAACTAGTGCAATCGGTCCACATACCGCAGCTTCCGGTGACACATGTCCAATCGAAGCCCCACGCGATGCACCGGAAAAACGGCCATCTGTAATCAGTGCTACCGTAGAACCGAGTCCCATTCCTGCAATCGCCGACGTAGGATTTAGCATCTCACGCATACCAGGACCGCCCTTAGGACCCTCATAACGAATCACCACAACATCTCCTGCGACAATCTTTCCACCTTTAATTGCCTCAATTGCATCTTCTTCACACTCAAAGACACGTGCTGGCCCTTCATGGACAAGCATCTCTGGAGCAACTGCAGAACGCTTTACAACACTTCCATCAGGTGCAAGATTCCCTTTCAACACAGCAAGTCCTCCTGTTTTACTATATGGGTTGTCAAGCGGTCTTATGACCTCAGGATTTTTATTCTGAACACCTTTAATATTCTCACCAATTGTTTTTCCTGTCACAGTCATGCAGTTTTCATTCAAAAGTCCAAGCTCTGACAACTCATTCATCACTGCATACACGCCGCCCGCCTCGTTTAAATCTTCCATATAAGTAGGTCCTGCTGGCGCAAGATGACAAAGATTTGGTGTTTTTGCACTAATTTCATTTGCGTAGGAGATATCAAAGTCAAAACCAATCTCATGTGCTATCGCTGGCAGATGAAGCATTGAGTTAGTGGAGCATCCAAGCGCCATGTCAACAGTAAGTGCATTGATAATCGCTTCTTTTGTCATAATATCACGCGGGCAAATATTTTTCTTAAGCAATTCCATAACTGCCATACCAGCATGTTTTGCCAGCTTAATTCTCTCCGAATACACCGCTGGAATCGTTCCATTTCCCTGTAACCCCATACCGAGCGCCTCTGTCAAACAGTTCATAGAGTTGGCTGTATACATACCAGAGCAAGAGCCACATGTAGGACATGCCTTCTGCTCAAACTCGCAGACGTCCTCCTCTGTCATTGTACCCGCTGCATAGGAACCCACTGCCTCAAACATTGAAGAAAGGCTGCGTTTCTGCCCCTTCACATGTCCAGCAAGCATCGGTCCCCCTGACACAAACACTGTCGGCACATTGATGCGTGCTGCTGCCATTAACAAACCAGGAACATTCTTGTCACAGTTTGGCACCATGACAAGCGCATCAAACTGATGTGCTAAAGCCATACATTCCGTAGAATCTGCAATCAAATCTCTTGTGACAAGAGAATACTTCATGCCAATATGTCCCATAGCAATTCCATCACAGACTGCAATCGCTGGAAAAACAACCGGAACACCGCCTGCTTCCGCCACGCCAAGTTTTACGGCGTTTACAATTTTGTCCAAATTCATATGACCTGGCACAATTTCATTATAAGAACTGACAATGCCAACCATAGGTTTCTGCATTTCCTCTTCTGTAAATCCTAACGCATTAAACAGACTTCTGTGCGGCGCCTGCTGCATTCCTTTTTTTACATTATCACTTTTCATTCTTAAATCCCCCTAGCAATTAAATCTCCCATTTCTGCCGTTCCAACCTGCTTTACACTCGCACGTCTACACTCCTCCTGCGGCATAATATCAATCGTGCGATAACCGTCCTGAAGCACTTTTTTCACTGCTGCCTCAATGGCGTCTGCTTCTTCGTCCAAATCAAACGAGTAGCGAAGCATCATTGCCGCACTTAAAATTGTCGCAATTGGATTTGCAATCCCTTTTCCTGCAATATCTGGTGCAGAACCACCACTCGGCTCATAGAGTCCAAATTTTGTATCATTTAAACTTGCTGAAGACAACATACCGATAGACCCTGTGACCATACTTGCTTCATCCGAAAGAATGTCTCCAAACATGTTTTCTGTCAAAATCACATCAAATTGCTTTGGGTCCTTCACAAGCTGCATTGCACAGTTATCGACAAGCATGTGCTCCAATGTGACCTCTGGATAATCCTTTGCAACTTCCTCCACCACTTTTCTCCATAGCCGAGAAGAATCAAGTACATTTGCCTTATCGACACTGGTCACCTTTTTCCGGCGTTTCATTGCAATCTCAAAACCTTTGACAGCAATGCGTCGAATCTCATTTTCCGTGTACGTAAGGGTGTCAACTGCTGTGATAACACCATCCACTTCCTTTGTGCTGCGCTCTCCAAAATACAATCCCCCTGTAAGTTCCCGCATAATCATCATGTCAAATCCACTGCCAATAATATCGTTCCGCAGCGGACATGCTTCCTTTAACTCTTCATATAAATAGGCTGGTCTTAGATTTGCAAACAAATTCAAAGATTTTCTCAGTTTTAAAAGCCCTGCCTCTGGTCTTAAATGTGGCGGCAATTTATACCATGGTGATGTTGAAGTATTTCCACCAATCGATCCCATCAAAACAGCATCTGCTGCTTTTGTTGTAGCAATCGCCTCATCTGTAAGCGGTTCCCCACAAGCATCAATCGATGCGCCACCCATCAAAATATCTTTATACGAAATGTTGTGACCATATTTTATAGCAACCTGATCCAATACCTTTTTCGCTTCTGTAACGATTTCAGGTCCAATTCCGTCACCGGGTATACAAACAATATTCAAATTCATGCTCTCTATCTCCTTTTCTTTGAATGGATTTTTCGCCGCATTCCATCCTTTAAGTCACCCCTGCGCAAGCGGCAAGGTATTAGACCCTCGCGGTATTCGCCAAATGTCTGCTTTGCATCCGCTTGGCTCATTGCTCGCGGGAATAAATATACACATACTCAATCATATTACATTCGACAGAAAATTTCAACAAGATTACATAAAAAAATCTCCCGGATATCCTTGGAGACTTTTTTTAATCACAATTCTATTCGCTATCTGGCTTCTCAACCTGCTCGATTGCCGCCTTCTTCATGGGGATACGGCAATTTTTATTACTGCCAAATTCTACAATAACATCCTCATCTGTGACATCAATCACCATACCATAAAATCCGCTGGTAGTCAAAATACTGTCGCCAACTTCCACCGAATTGACAAGAGCAGCCTTTTTCTTCTGCTCCTTTCTCTGAGGACGAATCATCAGAAAATACATAATTCCAAACCAAAATACCACCATTACAACCAGTGATATCATACTTGCAGCTCCTTGTCCAGCCGCCATTGCATCTGCTTCTGTCAACAATAAATTCATATTTAACTTTTCCTCCTATATCGCCGTTGGGAACTGCCTCGTAATATTTACCGATACAATTCGGTTAACTATTCATAGTTCCTTATATCAAACACATAGTATATATCATACACAATAATTTCCAATACTTCAAGTAAAATATTTATAAAACAAAATTCCCTCTGCTTCCAGCCGATTTTGAAGCAGCACAAAATGATTAAAACCCTTGCACACCTTCGCTATCTTTCTCTGTTCTGAATACAATGTAATATAATGCTGCCGCTCTATTACAGCAGTGATATCACGAATATTGCAGGCACATACCCGCCCGCTAAAACCTCTAATGTACAAAGTACTGTATGTAACAGTCATCTTCCATAATAAATTTTTTATCAGTTCAACAATAAAAAGCAAAAGAAAGCCTGAAATAATTACGCAGATACTTGTCCCCACTTCGTCTTTAAGAATCAATGCCGCTGCAAAGACGCCGCCAAAAAACACTACGCCAAAAAAATTTCTGATTATGGTCCCCTTCTGCTCTGCCACCACAAATTCTTCTTTTAACTGAGATTTTTCTATTTTTCCTGTACTTTCAAGCAAACCATACAAAATCTCAAACCCGCAAAAACTCTCATTAATACTAAAAACTTTTTTCTTATTTATATAGCCATCCAAAAACCGTTTTCCATACATATAATCAGATTCTCTATTCTCGTAATAATGAATGTGCGTCAATTCGTAAAATGAAATTTTATTTACACGATGCATTGGGCTGACTATTGTCAATGAATCAAAATCTAATATAATAACTTCAAGCATACTGCAGATAGAAACATATGTCCCCGCCAAAGCCAAAGATAAAAATATGAATATAAAATAAATATCAGGACCCCATTCCAGTACATAAATTCCTATTACAGTAAAAAGATATCCTACGACTGCTCCCAACAGCCCAATTCCTAAATACGCTGATGATAAATACAATGCCAAACCAGATGTATATTTTTGCAAAAAATTTTTCTTTCTTTTTATTAAAACTGTGATAATAATTGGAAGAAATACAATCATTGTCACGATTACACCAAGAATAAATTTCATTGTTATACCGTTGCTAAAATCATACGCTTTCATACAGTTCCATCTGCCCGCATCTTTTCCAGTTTACGTTTTTTGTAGGCAGCAAATTCCCCTGCATCAAGCGCATTTCTAATTTCTGTCATCATAGTATTATAGAAATACAAATTGTGCAGCACACACAACCGTAGACCAAGCATTTCCTTTGCTTTTAACAAATGACGAATATATGCCCTAGAATACCTGCGACATGCAGGACAACCACAGCCTTCCTCAATCGGCCTAGAATCCAATTCATATTTTGCATTAAATAGATTGATTTTTCCATGATTTGTATACAGATGCCCATGACGCCCATTCCTGGTCGGATATACACAGTCAAAAAAATCGATGCCGCGCTCTACTCCCTCCAAAATATTAGCCGGTGTACCCACTCCCATCAGATAAGTCGGCTTGTTCTTTGGCAAATACGGGACAGTTTCCTCCAAAATATAATACATTTCTTCGTGTGTCTCACCGACAGCCAATCCACCCACTGCATACCCATCCAAATCCATCTCTGAAATCCGCTTTGCATGTTCAATGCGAATATCCGCATATACTGCTCCTTGATTAATACCAAAAAGCATTTGGTTTCTATTGATTGTATCCTCTTGATTGTTTAATTTCTGCATCTCCGTTTTGCACCGCTCAAGCCAGCGCGTTGTGCGCGCAACAGAATTTTCAACATACTGCCGCTCTGCTTTGCTGGGTGGACACTCGTCAAAAGCCATTGCAATGGTGGAAGCGAGATTCGATTGAATACGCATACTCTCCTCTGGTCCCATGAAAATCTTTCTGCCATCTATATGAGAGTTAAAATAAACTCCCTCCTCCTTAATCCTGCGAAGCCCCGCGAGCGAAAAGACTTGAAATCCACCAGAATCCGTCAAAATCGGTTTCTCCCATGACATAAACTTATGCAATCCACCAAGCTTCTTAATTGCCTCATCTCCTGTTCTAACATGAAGATGATACGTGTTAGACAATTCCACTTGCGTACCAATCTCTTCTAAATCTGCCGTTGATACTGCCCCTTTAATCGCCGCCACAGTACCAACATTCATAAATACTGGTGTCTGAATCGTGCCGTGAACTGTTGTGACCTCCGCGCGCTTAGCACGCCCCTCTTGTTTCAGTAACTTATACATCTATTTCAACTCCTCAAAAAATTAAACTGTAACCTGTTCCCATCATAACACACTCTTTCTAATTTTGCATCAATATATTATAAATTACTACTTCTTGCTTTTTATGCTTTTTGCATTTATAATAATTATGGAAAAATGTGTAAATTGTCATTCTGTCGTTTTAGCAAAGCTGCGATCAAATTTTGATGACAATAGAAAGGAAAATTCAATTATGTCAGGTTCAACATTTGGAAATATATTTAAAATCACTACATGGGGAGAGTCGCACGGTCCTGGCATTGGCGTTGTGGTTGACGGCTGTCCGGCTGGTCTTGCATTAAATGAAATAGATATCCAATCATTTCTTGATCGGCGAAAACCTGGTTCCTCTCGTTTTACAACGCAAAGAAAGGAATCCGATAGCGTTGAAATCCTCTCAGGCATCTTTGAAGGAAAAACAACTGGCACACCCATCTCCATGCTTGTGCGCAATACTACACAAAGATCCGCGGACTACAATGAAATTGCCTCCTACTATCGCCCCGGGCACGCAGACTATACCTTTGACCAAAAATATGGCTTTAGAGATTACCGCGGAGGCGGACGCTCTTCTGGGCGCGAAACAATTGGACGTGTTGCAGCAGGTGCTATCGCATCAAAACTTCTATCAGAACTCGGCATTATAGTTTGCGCTTACACGCAGACAATTGGTTCTATTGAAATACCAGATCCAGAACGTCCTTTAAATTGCATTGATATTGACGAGGCAAGAAGCAATCCAACAGGTATGCCCGACAAGGAAACTTCACGCAAAGCGGAAGCCTACTTAAAAGAATGTATGGAAAAACTAGACTCTGCCGGCGGAGTTATCGCCTGTCGTGTTGTCAATCTACCCGCAGGAATTGGAGAACCTGTCTTTGAAAAATTAGATGCCAACCTCGCAAAAGCAATTCTGTCCATTGGTGCTGTGAAAGCCTTTGAAATTGGCGATGGAGTCAAAGTCGCCGCTACAAATGGTTCCTTTAATAATGACAACTTTCGGATAAATGGTTCTTCTGTGACCAAAGCCACAAACCATGCAGGCGGAGTCTTAGGTGGCATCAGCGATGGTTCTGAGCTTATCGTGAGAGCTTATTTCAAGCCCACCCCATCCATTTTTCAAGAACAGGAAACAGTCAATAGAGATGGAGAAGAAATTACGATTCAAATAAAAGGAAGACATGATCCAATCATTGTTCCCAGGGCTGTTGTGGTTGTGGAATCAATGACTGCAATCACAGTATTGGATATGTTATTACAAAATATGACTGCCCGCGTAGACAAAATTAAAAATTTTTACAATCTGCAATCAAAGAAATAAAACCGAGTAGGGAAGGGCACTTCCCCTACTCGCCACGCCGCCGATGCGCCATGCAATGGCATATTTCCTCTGCATCGGCATGCGCATAAAACCGAGTAGGGAAGAATAAATCTTCCCTACTTGCTCATAGCATCCATCAGCTTTGCTGAAATATTTTTTGAACAAATATTCTCATTTACGAAAGTTCATGGAAAATAATGCAATTCGCCTGATTAATCTCAAGTTCCTTTCCATTCATCACCATATAATTCTCCTCATAATTCACTCGGAAGAAAGTCATTGTATTTGACTCATGATTTAAACTTACCAGATGCTTATTATCAGGAAATAGCGCCGCGTCTTTTGGATACTCTCCGCTGACTGGCAGATAAAACAGCCTAGTCAATTTCCCAGTCTTCTGGTTAATCTCAAACAGCGAAACGCAATTGTCCCCTGCTGTGGAGGTAATAATATACTTGCCGTCAAAAGAAATATTCAAAGCACTTGCCGCCACACCCCTATATTCAAACTTATCTGATGTAGGAATTGTCTGAATCAAATCAAAAAATGGCACATTGTCTTCCTCATGATATTCATATACATCAATACAGTTTTTCATCTCACTTACAATATACAGAAACCGCCCATCTTCCGAGAACTTTAAATGCCGCGGCGCAGAGTCAATATCACACCGGATAATATCCACCTGCCGCAAAACCCCTCTGTCATGGTCCAGACGATAAATATTCACATAGTCAATCCCAAGGTCCGCTGCACAGAGATACTTATTGTCTCTCGTCATCTTTACACAGCTAATATGGGGTCGATAACTTCTCTCCGCAATACTTCCAAGGCCTTTGTGAAACACTTCGTCCGTGATGGCATCCACAGCCCCTGTACTGGAATCCAAATGTAATACTGTGATCTTCCCATCATGATAGCCCGCGCAAAACAAGAACTTGTCCTCATAATCTGTAGAGAGATAGCACCCTCTCATGCTGTTTGTAGAAGCAGTATTCACAAAGTCCAGATTTCCATCTGGCAAAATCTTATAGCTGGAAACACCCGTATCTGTTATCGCATAAAGATACTTTCGATTGTGCGAGATTGTGACATAGGAAGAATTGGTGATATGCACTTCACCCTTCTCCTTAAAACGCCCTTGCTCCATATCAACATCATAGATTTTAATGCCATGCTTATCGCCCATTGTATATGTGGATACATAGGCTACACATTTCTTTTCTGCCATCCTGTTCTCCTCCTGTTTACACATTTATATAAATTTTATTATGATTAAATTATATATCAATATCTTATCACAAGAGAACGCTTTTGTTAATTATTTTTTGAGATATTTTATAGGATTTAAAAGTATTATGTTACTTTTCACACCTACACCAAAGCATTGGGAATCTTGCGCCAAAATGCTTGCCCTTTCGCATTTTGTGTGCAAAGTCTGTTATAATTCACACCCTAATAACTTATAAGCTGATATAAACTGGCGCGGGTGTGAATTATAACAGTATTATACCCTTCACAATAATGCTTACCTTTAGTTCTTATTGCAGTCCTTTCAACCATTTTGCAAACTGGTCAAGAACATTCGTATAGAGCTCTTTATCATCTGCCTTATCCAAATCCTCCATCTTTGTAAAACCAGTATTATCCCTTACTCTTCCATGCATCTCATCAAGACTCTTTAGATATTTAAATTTTTCGTTCCCAATCCCTATAAATTGAATAAACACATTCATATCAGATGACTTTTTAATAATTTTATTCGTTTCTTCTCTGTCACTATTTTCACCATCTGTAATAAAAAGTATAAATGTTGTCTCTTTATCATTTGCAATCGCCTTTTCTGTACTGGCGTTACGCCTCAAAAATCCCGCCTTTTTATGCATTTTTCCTTCTATAATCGCTCTCAGAACAGGTGCATAACTTGTTCCACCCATTCGATAACCAGAAGTTATTATAACATGTTGTACGTAATCTTCATAGTTGGAAAGAGTCAAATCTGTTAATTTCATAAAATCATTCTGAAACAAATAGATATCAATCGAACCATTGTCGTCAAAAGTCAACCCTAACGGAACAAGCCTATTGATTGTACGCTGTACTGTTCCTTTTAAATAAAGAGGACTCATAGAGCCGCTGTAATCAAGAACAACGATAACTCTTGCCTTTGCAGAACCAAGATCAACGCCACTCTTTTTCCCTAAATCAACAATACACTTGCTTAAACTGACCACATGCTTTTCAAGATTCACTTTGTCCTTTGACAAGCTAATTTTTCCCATGACTTTCTGTGTTAATTCTTCTTCCGTTTTGTTCTCCTGCTTTTGCGATGCATTTACGCTGTTCATATCAGAAACACTCGATGAAATCTCCTCCCCACCAAAAGATTTTAAAAGCGTTGACAATCCACCATTAAACCCCTTCGCAGCAGCGGCGATGCGCCATCCATCTTTCCGATAAAGTTCAATAGAAATAATCGCCTTTTCCATATTGAAATCAGTGCCTAACAATTCCATTGCCATCTGAATCACATTATTTTGTGATAACTGAAAATCGTGTTTTGTAATCTCGCCCATCGTACCATTTCCATCAATGCTTACTGTAAATACTAGCTTATCAATGCTCATTGGCAGCTTTGCTAATTGAATATAAAATTCTGAAGAATTATTTCCCGAGACAAAACGAATCTCATCAGTAGGTGATGCTAACTGATTGTAAAATATCATATATCTGTCATCGGAAAGTTTCCCTTCCTTATCTATACCAAAACAACAAAAATCATATACTGCAGAACCGGTGATGCACATATTGATACAAATTTCAGAGTCTATATCTACATACTTATCCAGTCTATCCCTCATTCCTCGCAATAGTTCCATAAAGCCTCCACTTTTCAATCATTTTTACTTTTTACCTATAGTATACTTGAAAATCTCCTGCAATACAAGAATTAATATTAAGCTTTGGTTTAAATAAGGTTATTAAAAGTTACTTTTTATACCCATGTCATGCACTCGCTGCATGGTGTCAGAGCCAATGCTAAAATGCCTGCATTGTGGCATTTTGTGCACATCAATTGTTGCAATTCACACCAAATCATCATAAATCAATGCAAAATCTAGTGCTCCATCCAGACAGAAATTAGAGTTGTACATTGCTTGGTTCGTGCCAGTACTAGGCAAAATTTCGACGGCGATGCGGTGGCATCGTCTAGAAATTTTAACGACGCAACGGTGCGAAACAGGCGGTTCACGAATCTAATTTCTGACCAGATGGAGTACTAGTACACTGTTTTTTAATTCCTCATATACAAAGCACTCGCTATTTGTATACGAGGATTAAAAAAACGGTGTACTAGCGTGGGTATGAATTGTAACTATTAAAAGTCTCTCAGCATGAGCCAAATGTCTGCAAAATAAACATTTGGCTCATTGCTCGCGGGAAGAAAAAGATTTGACTAGTTGACAAACGAAGGTATTTGTCCCTTAATAAACTTATAGGCGTTATCGGTATCCTGGTCATTTTTGTTAAATCGAATCTCAATAGAGTATCGCTTATCAAATAAATCCGCATAATCATTAACCTGCCAATATAATTTATCACAAACAATACTATCTAAAATCTGTTGTATCTGTTCTTTATTAGTATATTTATATTGCTTCGACTCTTCTTCCAATATATTAGCCATTTGTATTTGACTACCATATGGGTCACTGTATGGAAAGACTGCACCTTCTTTTCTCACCTGAATAAAATCCACATCTTCTGCCGTTGGGTTTTCCAACATGTCAAAACCATATTCCTTAATCAAGGCAATTGTCTCTGTAAACTGTGGATAAATGCACATATCACCTGAATAGCTACTGTAGATGATGCGTCCATCGCTTCTACTCCTTACCCTAAAATCCACTGTCCCCACAGGAAGTGTATGCATGACAACATCCAATGAAAGCTTCATATACTCTTTTTGGTAAGTTTCCATTAATCTTGATTGTCTTTCTGGTGTGAGTGTGATATCTGATGCGATAAAATTGTTCTCACATATAATGGTGTCAAATGCAATCTTCCAGTCATCATTAAAGACTGGCGTAGAGCCAACCTTATAATTATAGTCATTAAAAATATCCGAAAGTAATCTTACTGCATCTGCATCCGCAAGGTCAATCGTATATCTCCGATAGATCGTCTTCCCATTAAGAAACTTAAATCCAAACTCAATATATCGATAATTTTCTTGTCTCTCTAAAGTCTCTATATATTCAGGAGACTTCTCAATACCTTCGTAATAATCAAAATACTGGTATGTTAACTGTTCCTTTGCTGCTTTTCGCGCAAGCTCCATAACACTAGGATTTCCTTGCAGTTCCATATTTGCCATACGATATTGTGATGGACTTAGATAATGGCTGCCAAAATCATTCACTTGAATATTCTGTCGAAGCAGCATAAGATCTGTGATCGACACCGCACAGCTTTGCAACTGGTCATCGGACGGAACATAAGTATCAAATCCTATCACATCATACTGAAATACCACAAAAATCAGTGCCGTACATATCGCATTAAACAGAAATTGCTTCTTGTGCATCAGCACACCACGCAAATCCATTCGATAAATAATTTCCATAAGAATACAAACAATAAGAAATCCAAAAATAACACCAAACAAAAACCATTCGTCTGTATCTGTATTATAGGAAATAGAACAAAAGAAAAATCCGACAAAAAACGCAGTTGGTATAGCAACCATTGTTTTAATTATCGGCTCAGCAACGCGAAATGCAATTGATTTTCCCGCTGCTTCAGACGCCCTTTTTATAAAAATAACATATGCCAGCAAACTATATAAAACTGCTGATGCAACAAGCACCCACACATATAACGTATCATATTTAAAGAATTTCTGGGCATCTTCCATCGTCGTATTATTCGGACTGGCAAAAAGCTTAATAATCATAGAAAGCGGCGAAAAACACCAAACTTTTCCATTGAGCGCAAAATGTCCCCTGCTGTTATACACAGTATAAGTGTCGAAAAAACGCGCAGACATCAAATAGATAAGTAATTCAATTCCTGTGCTGTACGCAAACAATACCCCTGTTCCTAGAATACTAATAATAATATTTCCTGTAAGTCCTGTTGCAATCACGGTCACACTGTATGTTAATACAAATATAACTAATCCGATTCCAAGAAAGGATAATACAGCCGGAATCGTCTCTGAGACAAATGCCTTTCTACCTACTGCAATCCCTGCACAGACAACCACATTTATTACAAAGGGAATGAAAAACTGCAAAATTCCTGACAGATATCTTGCCCAAAAGAATTGTGATTTGCTGACTGGAAGACTATGGTACAAATCAATCTGAACTTTGGAATGCAAATACGCATATCCACTAATTCCACACAGAAATGCCACCAGACAAACCATAATCGACATGATTAATGCCTCTCTGCCAAAGAAATACTCCCTAATATATGTGGCAATATCATAGGGCCGCGCACTGGGATTTCGTATAAATCCCTCCATATTCATCAGCATACGCACTTCCAGCCCCAAAAAACATATGACAAATATTAAAATCGGACACCATATTCTCTTTTTAAAATCCTGCTTTATCAGTTTAAAAAATAAGTTTTTTGATATCATATCCGACAACCTCCGTTTCACTTATAAAGATTTCCTCCAGAGTCAGTGGCAAAATTTCCGCAAAAACAGGTGAGAACATATTGATTTTATTGAAAATCTCCCTTTCTGAGCCGCGCACTGTAATAATGTTCAAACTCCCTCTCTTCTCTGCTTTGACAATATCCAACAATCCAAGCGCCGCCGCTTCCTCCTCCTCATTCTGAAACACACACTGTATATTATGGATATTTAGCTTCATCTCCTCCAAATCCTTCTGCATTAGCACCCCACCTTGATGTAAGATACCAACGCAATCACAAATGTCCTCTAACTCCCGCAAATTATGTGACGCAATCACCGGCGTAAAATCGCGCTCTGACAATTCGCCAGCAAAAATGCTCTTGACTGCCTGCCGCATAACAGGGTCCAACCCATCAAAAGTCTCATCACAGAACAGATATTTTGTGTTTGCACAAACACCGAGAAGTATAGAAAGCTGCTTCTTCATCCCTTTTGAAAACGTATTGATTTTTCTATCTGGCTTTAACTGAAAATTTTTAAGCATCTCCTTAAATCGTACTCTGTCAAACGCTGGAAAATAATCTGCATAAAAACCTACCATTTCCTGAGGTGTAGCGTTCGGCAGAAAGTACTGTTCATCTGATATGTAGAAAATATCAGCCTTCGCAGAAGGATTTTCATAAACTGCCTTGTCATTCACAAGGATTTTCCCACTATCCGGTTTATACACGCCTGCTGCCATGCGCAAAAATGTACTTTTTCCAGCTCCATTCGTGCCAATTAGTCCAAAGACTTCCCCATTCTTAACTGTTACATTGACATCATTTACCGCTGTAATCTCCCCAAAATGCTTTGTCACATTCACTGCTGTTATCATGTCAGTTCCCCCTTTATTGTTCCTCTATTCGTCAATACACTGCTATTTTGTATACAGACTGTAAGGATTTCCGACAGTTCTTCTGCCGCTATGCCAGCAAGCAACGCCTTATCTACAGTTTCTTGCATCTCTCGCTGGATTTCCTGTCTTTTATACGTCGCTGCTGTCGCTGTCTCACTCACAAAGCTGCCTTTGCCCTTTATGGTGTAAATGTATCCTGCACGCTCCAACTCCTGATAGGCACGCTGAATTGTGTTCGGATTCAATGACAGTTCCATCGCAAGACTCCTGACAGATGGCATAGAATCATTGGGCTGCATCGCACCACACAATATCATCTGCTGAAGCCGTTCAATGACCTGTTCATAAATCGGGCGTCGGTCCTTGTGATCGATTAAAATCATAGCCCTATCTCCTTTCTAACTGTATTAATACACTTAACACAGTTAAAGTATATAACAAATGTAAAATAATGTCAACACAAAAAAGGGACACATTTTATTGTATCCCTTTTTTATGCACACGGACACCCAAAAGAAGAATGTCAGCGAAGCTGACGGGTGCCGACGCGCGAGTAGAGGAAATAATCTTCCCCCTACTCGATTATTGACATTATTTTATTAGCACTGCTCAACGAGCTTCTTCAATGCTGCAAGTGCCTCGTCAGGAAGCTTGTCATAGCCTTCTTTCTTAGTAGCAAAGCCTTCTACTGCATCTACACGATTCTGCATAGCTGCCTTAAGAGCTGCCACATACTCAGCGTTGTTCATATCTGGCTTGAATGCATCACTTGTCTTTCCAGACCAGTCATACATAATCTCGATATCATCGAAATTGCCCCACTTCTCAAAGTTTGCTTTTCCTTCAACGATTGTCTCAAGGATTCCCAATGTGTCAGCCGGTTTTACCTTTGTACCCATGAAGTCGCCTGTATTAACAATATAGCAAGCTACATCCTTCTCCTCAACCAACTTCTTGAACTTCTCGTAGTCATTTACTAACGGATAAGTTCTGAATGGATTTGCATAAGGAACGATTCTCAATGCGTTCAGGTCTGTACCTGCTGCAACACGCTCTGCTGTAGATGTCTTGGTCGCAAGGGTTGCACCCATAACTGATGCGAGCGCTGCGCCTTTTAACTTTACTACTGGAGGGATTGTTGGGTCTTTCATAATCCAGAAGATAGCATTTACAGGAGCGTCAATCTTGTCCACACGATTTGGAGACCACAGTTTCGACTTGATCGCACGTCCGTTACCATTTCTGATATCCTCTGTTACCAACTGAATCTTGCCGTCCTCATCCATTGTAGCAGAGCAGTTCTGTGCAGATAATAAGTACTCATTGTCAGGGCATCCTGTAGGATAGTCTGCTGTTTTGTCAAAATAGGTTGGCTCAAGTGCGATAGATGCACAGGTATCTGTGTTGATGATGAAAGCGTCATCATGAAGAACCTTAATACCGCCAAATGCATCATACTTGCCGCCATGCTTTGCATGTGTCAGTGTAGACTTACCTGATCCTGAAAGTCCATATACAGAAGCTACAAATTTCTTGCCACCTTCTAAAGAGTACTCTTTCTGTCCACCGTGACAGGAAGCATAGCCGTTTCTATTTGCGAGTGCCCATGCCATTGTCAATGTACCCTTCTTGTGCTCGCCAAAGTACTTCATACCAAGAATTGCTGCACAGTTCTGGTTTGTGTCGAAATAGCAGAGTGTCAGAGGATCGCTTAAGCAGCTATAATCAACATCTGGTGCCTCGTGTGGTGCCCACTGTGGATCAGAGAAGATATAGATATCCGGCTCTTTGCCATCGCCAACCGCCTTAGAAGTCTTGTACATTTTTACATACTCATCAGACATATACTGGAAATTGATCATCCAGTTGTAAAGAAGGTTCTCCTCTCCTTCTGGAATCAGGAGATGTGCCTTTACCATAAATTCAGGGTCAAGACCAACAAAGCACTCTGCATGATACATGGTCTTCCAACGTGTCTCATAAACAGCGTCCATAACCACTTTGTCAAGCTTTGTCTCGTCTACGCCCGGCTCACCCTTGATGCGGCGTGCTGCTGCATAACGTCCTGTAACAGCACCATCATTGAATAACAGAACTCTTGCGTCCTTCTCAAGACCGAATGTTTCACCATCTTTCACTTTCATATCAGTAACAATTGTTCCCGGTGAGTTCTTTGCTAACTCATAGGCTTCCTTTAAAGTGTTTACTTTCACTACATTGTTTCCGTAAAAAGCAGCTTCGATGATAGAACGTGTCTTAGAAAATCCTACCTTTCCAGCACCAATCTCGGAAATGGGATAATACGCTTTCGTTGACATATAAGATCCTCCTTAAGATAATAAAATTTTATTTCAAACCGTTGTGACGCAGTAACTGTCCGAAACGGTTATGATCATAATTTGTAAGAATTTCCCTAGCAATATAATTATCTCAAAACCTTAGATAAAAGTCAATAAAATTAACATAAACTTCTAAAATTATGGTTACAGTTCAGCCATGCGCATTCATAAGTTGTCGTTTTGTACAGTCTCACAATTATAAATTAGATTGCACGCGTTGCACTTTTGAGCTTTTCAAGCTCTGTCCCCTCAAAATAAGGAGAGAGCTTCTCATAGACACTTTTGTGATACGTGTTCAGCTTGCGGATATCCGACGGCTCCATATACTGCGCGTCAATAGCCTCTAAGTCAATTGGCACATAGGTCAGATGGCGAAATCCCAAAAACTGCCCATACTCGTTCTTTTTCTCCTTCACAATCTCAACAATATTCTCTGTGCGGATTCCATGGCTGTCCTGCACATACATGCCTGGCTCGTCAGAGACAATCATTCCTTCTTCCAGCTCAGTTTCTGGCACTTCCGGCCGATACTGCCATCTCAAACTATGCGGTCCCTCGTGAACATTGAGAATATAACCGATACCATGCCCTGTTCCGTGTTTGTAGTCCAACTCGTATTGCCAGAGCGGTTCCCGCGCAATAATGTCAAGGTTTCTACCAGTGCAACCCTGCAAAAATTTTGTGTCTGCCAAGCGCAACATCGCGCACGCAACTTTTGTGAAATGTAACTTCATCTCGTCAGTGACTGCCCCCAACGCAATTGTCCTAGTCACATCTGTAGTGCCGCCTTCATATTGTCCACCCGAGTCAACCAAATAAAATCCCTCCGGCTCAATCTTGCTAAAATGCGCTTCTGTCGCACTGTAATGCGCCATTGCTGCATTGGACTTGTAGGCGCTGATTGTTGGAAAGGACAAATCAAGAAATCCTGGTATTTCCGCTCTCATACCGTCTAGTTTCGCCGCCACGCACAACTCGTCCATAGGAATTTTCCCTACATTTTCTTTCATCCAAAAAAGAAACTTCGTTAAGACAACACTGTCCTTAATATAGCAATCTCTAATATGTTCCAATTCAACCGGATTCTTGATAGCTTTCAACTGCTCTGTTGGGTTTTTCTTATCCACCAATTCTGCACGACTTTGAACCAGCTTGTAGAGCAGATAGCTCATATCCGCACTAGAACACCAGACTTTCCCACTCATATCGCACTCTTTAAGATACTCGATAACAGTATCATACTCCTCGCAGATAACACCACTCTTTTCAAAATGTTGTTTTACTTCCTCTGTCAACGCTTCTGTCTGAATAAATAATATTGCCTTATCTTTTGAGATATAAGTATAGGAAAGTGCTACTGGATTGCAATTCACATCATTTGCACGGATATTATAGAGCCACATAATATCGTCCAACTTTGCAATCAGGAGATATGCTGCCCCTTCTTCCTTCATTTTTTCACGCACCTTGGCAAGTTTATCCGAGACACTCATGCCGCAGCTTTCTTCTGACACAATCCACAATTTACTTACAGGTCTTGCTGGTCTATCCTGCCAGAGTGATGCCGCAATATCTTTGTCATAAACAAATGTTGCCTCTTTCCCTGCAAGGGTCTCCTCCAACTCCTTTCCAAAAAAAGCATCCACAACTCTGCCGTCAAACCCGATTGTTTGTCCCTCTGTGACATTCTTCTCAAGATACTCCTTGATTTTTGGAACACCTTCTTCCAACATTTTATACAAGACAATGCCAGAACCTTTCAATTCATTCTCCGCCTGTACAAAATATCTGCCATCTGTCCAAAGACCTGCTTCCTTGGCGCTCACCACCAAAGTTCCAGCCGAGCCAGTAAACCCAGATAAAAATTCCCGCACCTTAAAATACTCATTGACGTACTCTGAATTGTGATAATCTGCCGTCGGAACGATATAATAATCAATTCCTGCCTCCTTAAGTAATTTTTGCAGTGCTGCTATCCGCTGTTTTTCTACTTCTCCCATCTCCTTGTTTCCTCCATATATACCCATGTATTCCAAAGAATATTTATCGAACGCATTCTAATACCCCTGCTCTTTCACCAAGATATCCACCGCTGCTGAAGTACCAATTCTGTCGCATCCTTCCTCTAAAAATAATATCAAGTCTTCCCTTGTCTTAATTCCACCCGCTGCTTTCATCTTTACATTCTGCCCGATATATCTGCGAAATAACCGAATGTCTTCTATGGTTGCACCACTTGTTCCAAAACCAGTAGAAGTTTTGATATAATCAGCTCCAGCATTGGTTACTGCCTTACACATGGCAATCTTTTCTTCCTCCGACAGATAACAAGTTTCTATAATCACCTTGAGAATATGATTGCCACACACCCTTTTTACTGTGCGGATCTCCTCCTCCACTTTCACATAATCGCCGTTGATTATATCACCGATATTGGCCACCATATCAATCTCACTACAACCGTCTGCCAGCGCCTGCTCTACCTCCGCCACCTTTGCAGATGTCATGCTGTAGCCAAGCGGGAATCCTACTACCGTACAGATATTCACCCTGTCACCATACCCGTCATGAACTCTTTTTACATAAGCTGGCGGAATGCACACAGAAGCCATCTGATACCGCACTGCTTGGTCACAGAGCAGTTCAATATCACTCCATGCAGCAAAAGGTTTTAACAGTGTGTGGTCAATATGCCTGAAAAGTGATTTGTCTGTCATAGATTTTTTCCCCTTTTTTCCTTTGTAATAACCTTCTAAAATTTACATTCCTACCAAGTATTTTTTCTGCGCCCGCATTAACAACATTCCATAAACAATCAAAATAATGAGCAATGCCAACCGCATCAACGTCTCTGCGATTGGATATGCCGCGAAGAGTTCTAACGCTCCAATTGTCCCTGTCAACAAGAGCACAACTCCCACTCCCAAAGTGAGCGGAAACGTATATCGAATAAAACCATCTGAATCCTTCGCCCTGTTAATTGGAAATCCCTTTCCCACAAGCATCGGCGGAATCTTATTTGTCGTTTTCATCTGCACTGCCCAATACATCATATAGATGCCACATGCCATAAGGAGCAAATCTAATACCACTCCAAAACTCATATTGTAAACCTCTTAATCTTCTTGTATTGTCACGCTATCACACACCAAGAAATTTCATTACCACTGACTTCATATGCTCTTTGCCACACACCGTATTATGCAATACAGGCGCCGTGCGAATTTCTTCTATCGCTTTAGGAACCTTAACATTTGCAATCTTAGAAAGTTCATCGACCAGCGCAAAATCTCCCATAGCATCATACTTTGCATCAATCGCATTCATTACACTTCTAGTAAACTTAAATGGACTTGCTGTCGATGCCAGTATTGTCTTTGTCTCATCATTCGTCTCCTTCTTATACTTGTTTAATACGGTCACAGCAACAGCAGTATGTGTATCGATTATGTATCCTGTCTTTTCAAAAAGTGCCTTGATCGTATCGGCTGTCTCCTGCTCTGAAGCATAATTTCCATAAAAGTCCTTCATATTTTCTCTCATATCTGCTGTGATTTCATATTTGCCCTCCACTGCCAGCGCTTTCATAAATTCCACATTCCTGCCTGCATCTGATCCCGCTGTCAAATAAATCAATCTTTCCAGATTACTAGAAATTAAAATATCCATAGACGGTGAGCTTGTAAGTACAAACGCTCTGTTTCTGTCATAAATCCCCGTCTCAAAGAAATCATAAAGTACTTTGTTTTCATTGGATGCACAGATTAATTTCGCAATGGGAATTCCCATATGTTTTGCAAAATATGCTGCCAAAATATTTCCAAAATTGCCCGTGGGCACAACAACATTAATCTTTTCACCGTTCTCAATGTTGCCCTTCTTTAAAAGTTGTGCATAAGAGTACACATAATAGACAATCTGCGGAACCAATCTGCCAATATTAATCGAATTTGCAGAAGAAAATTGAAATCCTGCCTGATCCATAGTCTGCGCCAGCGCCCGATCACCAAACAGTTGCTTTACCCCTGTCTGCGCATCGTCAAAATTCCCTGTAATGCCTACAACAAAGGTATTTTCCCCTCTCTGCGTAATCATCTGCTTCTCCTGAATGGGACTGACACCATTCTTGGGATAAAACACAATAATTCTGGTCCCCTTTACATCAGCAAACCCTGCAAGTGCCGCTTTGCCTGTGTCACCGCTGGTTGCCGTGAGAATTACAATCTCATTTGTTACATTATTCTTCTTTGCAGATGTGATTAACAGATGGGGCAAAATAGAAAGTGCCATATCTTTAAACGCAATAGTTGCACCATGAAAAAGTTCCAGAAAATATGTACCATCTGCCTCCACAATAGGAGCGATCTGCTCCGTGTCAAATTTGCTGTCATATGCTTTTTGAATGCAGTCCTTTAACTCCGCCTCTGTAAAATCTGTCAAAAACAGTTTCATAACTTCGTAAGCGATTTCCTGATACGTCATTTCAGCCAATTCATTCAAACTCTTATCAAGACATGGAATTGATTCTGGCATATACAGTCCACCATCCTCTGCAAGTCCCTTTAATATCGCCTGTGATGCCTTTACTGCATCCTTGTTGCTTCTCGTGCTTCTGTAAAATAAATCCATTTCACTTTCTCCTCTTATCAATTTTTAACAATTTCTTACAATCATTCCTCTGCAATATACCAAAACCTTTTTATTGTAACAAGAATGATTGTCTATAGTATAACATAGGGCTTTGCCGCCTGCAAGCATCAGAACAATTACTGCACAAGCCCCATCTCTTGGATTCTCTCATACACTTTTTCAAAAATATACTTATATTTTTCATTTTTTTCTGCTACCTTAACAAACTTGTCTTCATGAAAAATAATATTGGTATGACCAATATATTGGTATGCAAGCTCTCGAAGAGTCTCTTTGGTATTGAACATCTGGCTTAATGTATCCCGCGCATCATGTGCAAAGTAATCTGCTACAAGAGCACAGTTAAAATCAAATAACGGCGCCAATTGCTCAATTTCTCCATTTTTATTATTCATCATAAATCCATAATTTTGCGTATGTCTATCGGTGTTTACAACAATATAATCAAGTACTGGAATACTTGCAAATTCTGCTCCCCAGCGCTGCAAACAGCGCTCCCGAAAATCAATGTCATGGCGTCTACAATAATCCATCACTTCACATGCCTCCACAAAGGAATACGCTTCCCCAATAAAATTCTTACAAATGGACACATGCCCCATACCATCCATCATATTCTTGTCATCACCAACGTATTTAACACTCTCAAGCGTATGATCAAAACACTCTAAAATTTCTGAAGTCAGTATCTCCATTCTGGTATTTACACTGTCCTTTGTTTTATCTGACTTTAGCAGATACAAAGTATCTCCCATGCGCACCCATCCTTTTCGGAACAACCCCTTCGTTGTCAATTCTGGACAAATTACGCTTGTCGTGATTGTTGGGCTGTAACCTCCCAATGACAGATCAACAATATCCTTCAATTTATTTTTTCGGATATTGATATCCTCCCATTTCTCAGTGCCCTCATCCTCTTTCACCCAATAACTATCTTGAATTGACACGCCTTTGCACTTGATACAGATATTCACCCTGTTGTCAATCGTATCTATCTGCGGAATTTGAAAGGCAGCATAAATCTTTTTTGCATTATCTCTTGACAGCGACAGCATTCTACTGCTCAGATAACTTTTCACTGCCTGTACATTTGCTAAAATATCCTTCATTGCCGTCGTTTTTTTGATATTCGACCGCAAATAGAACGGAAGTAATTCCTCCCGTATAACCTCCACCGTAAAATCCTGAAAATTAAAATATAGAATTTTCGTATTTTCCAGCATTAAATACATAATAACTCACCGCTTATCTCATAATTACCACTTATGCATCTGACACATTAACTCACAAAATCGTGCTGCTGCACAAAGGAAAATTGTATTTTTGATTTAGTATAGCACAAAAACAAACTGTACTCAATATTTTATCTTGCATAAAAATCATGTCCGCCATACGAAAACAAAAAGGTAAGATGCGCGTCAAACCACGCTGCATTTTCCGGTGCTGCATACTTTCTTGCCATAAAAAACAACGCGCCGCCTGAGATATCCTCACCGTAAAGTGCGCTGAATACAACCTCTTTTGTCTCCTCCGAAATTGTCACCTGATCAATTTTCCCGTTTGATACCGGTGAAAACTGTGTTACATTATGCGCCTGCTGATACACCACATCCGTCACATTATCTGGAAATCGTTTGTTTTTTACACGGTTGATCACCACATTTGCCACCAACAGTTTCCCTTTTCTATCCTCACCTCCTGCTTCTGCCTCTACAATTTTCATAAGCGTTTCCAAATCCTTCTCTGACACTTCAATACAGAAACGCGGTTCCAATGTATTATACGTTATAACACGCTCTAGGGATTCCAATCGCTCTAGTTCCACACGCTCTGTCACTGCTGTCACTGTCGCCGTTACCTGTTCATCAACACTCTCTGCTTGTACCTCATACCGCCTTGAAAATATTAACAGCCCCGCGCATACAGTATATGCGATGAATAAAAGGATATTGCTTTTTGAATACATAATCTGCTATTTTTTCCTTTCTTATTACCAACATAGCCTTTGGACCGCTATGGTCTTTTCCCATACATTTCAGAATTTACCTTTTATTAGTCTATTCGCTTGTCCCATAAAAAATACTAAAAACTTTCTAAAATAGTATGTATGATATTTATAGCGGAATATTCCCTGTGCTATAATTAGGAACTGTATCGATTATTTCTGAACAATTTCTAATATAGAAAGACTCCGATATATACTATTTTTATAAGGAGGTTTTTTGATGCTCCAAATTGCAATCTGTGATGATGAACAATATTATAGGGAAAAGATACAATCCCTCCTAAAACAATATCTGAACAAACAAAATATAGATTACACAATACAGTGCTACCATTCTGGCGAACAATTCCTAAACCAGTATGAAAATAGCGTGAAATACGATATTGTTTTTCTGGATATCAGTATGAAAGAGCTTAACGGCATTCAAACTGCTGCACAAATACGCACTTTCCACAGTACAACTTTTCTAGTGTTTGTGACGGCTTTTATTGATTATGCACTGGAGGGCTATAAAGTCAGTGCCGTCCGCTATATTATGAAGGATACTCTGAATACTGCAATCCCAGAATGCATGAATGCAATCTTACAAAAAATGCAGATAGCGCAAGTCACCTTTCCTTTTATGGAAGGGGAAAAGACACTGTACACAGACAATATTCTCTATATTGAAAGCAAGAAACACAAATCCTACTTTTACTATATACAATCCAACACGATACAATCTGGTATTACAATTTTTCAAATTTATAAAAAGCTGGATTGCATTGAAGAAATACTTTCTAAACATGGATTTTTAAGAATACACAAAAGCTATCTTGTCAATATGAAGCATATCTGTAAAATTAGCAACGATACTGCCTTTCTTGACACAGATGAGGAATTGCCGATTCCGCGCTTGCGATATCAGAAGGTCAAAGAGCTTTTTATTGCTTACAAAGGCATATTATAAAGACAAGATTTCACAATATCAGTGCAGAGGAGTTTTGAAATGGAACATTTGTTTAGATGTCTTATTTTATCCATAATGACTGGTATCAGTTGTCAACTATTTTACGAGACAATTATTCCACACAGAAAATGGCGGCAAAAATGGATAGAATACACAGCAATTCCGGCTTTTGCAGCAGTCTTTCTCGCCATCAGCTTCGCAAAAGTCCCGCCGTTTATCCTACGCCCAGTTCGTATTATTTTAGTAACAGCAGTTATTGCACAGATTTATTTTCAAATCCACATTGTCAAAAATTTAATTTTATCTGTGTTGTTCTGTGGTATTTATTGGGGTATCTCCACTGCTGTTTTATCTGTATTTTCACTGTATACCGATTTCTCATATGAAATCACTCGTCAGCTTTTAGAAAACCTGACAGAAGTGTTTCACTTAAGTCTAATTATGGCATTTCATTGCCGATATAAAAGCCGTATTCGCAATCTAACGGAACTTCACTGGAAAAAGATTGGTATTTTCCCAGTACTGTTCCTTATCACGGTGATCGCAATCAATATGATACCCAACAATCCAACTGCCACCGACAACTATGCCAGATTTACCACTATTTCTGGTGTTGCAATTCTGAGCATCTTTCTCTTTTATTATGTCATGCGCACTCTGGAAAAGGAAGAAGCGCTCCAAAAACTACAGCTCCGCACAGAACATGCGCGCAATCAGATGGCTATGTATCACACCATGCAAAATCATTATGAACAGCAGCGGCGTTTCCTACATGATTATAAAAACCAGTTAAACTGCATACAGGGCCTTCTCGACAATGGAAAGACCGATGAGGCATCTGCATACATCTCTCGTATTACTGGAAATCTAAGAACACAGTTTGGCGATATTAACACAAATCATACCATTGTCAATATTATTCTAAACCAAAAATATCAAATTGCCTGTGACAAAAATATTACTATGACCTTTGTTATTAACGACCTGTCAGAATTGACTATGCCTGAGGAAGATTTGGTTACACTTTTGACAAATCTACTTGACAATGCAATTGAGGCATGTGAAAAACTGGACCCAAGCAATATGTCCATTGACAGAATCATTCAGTTTAAAATGATTTGGGAAACCGGTCAACTTGTCTTGTCCATTCGCAATCCAGTGTCCAGTCCAGTACGAATCAAAAACAATACGATTGTTACCAGCAAGAAAGATTCTATACAGCATGGCATTGGACTGTCCAATGTGGATTTTGTCATTAAAAAATATGGCGGAACAAGCATAATAGCCTGCGAAAACGGTTGGTTTTCCTTTTCGGCAATTGTATAAATGCCTTTTGTTACGCAACTATCTTTTTTGCTGTCTCAGCGTCGATTTGTGTCAGCATAGTTGCGTTTCCTCCTTTGTGTAAATATACTGTAACTATCAGCATTACAAACACTCTTTGAGTACTCCATCTAGCAGAAATTAAAATTCTAGCCAGATGAATCAAGAACCGAAAGGAGATTAAAAATGAAACGAAAAATTATTGCCGTTTTGGCAGCAAGTATCTTACTACTGTGTGCCTGTGGGAAAACAGAAGCTTCCTCTCCCCCGCCGTCCACGCCACAAGAGACTGTCGAATGTATTATGGAAAGCATTCAAAATCTGGACATGGAAACCTTAAATCAATACACAGATAATTATGTACAGACCTATGACAACTGGATTGGTATCCCAGTAGAGAATGAATATCGTGTTTTTAATGAGCTGTTACAGCCTCGTTCCAAACAGAGCAAACGCTATCTGGCAAACTATCATCTGGACCAGAAAATAATAGAGCATCTAACATGGGAAATCACAGATGTACGCGAAAATAATGACGCAGCAGAACTGGATATGATTATCACAAACATTGATATGGCAAAAGTAATGGAACAATATGAATCTCAAATCTTGGAAAACATACTGGAAAATCCAGGACTAGGATTCGTACAGTTCGCAGCAGACATGGCAGAACTGACTGCTGGAAAGAATACTCTGATTTCTATTATCGACAGCTTAGAAACCAGTGATCTGAGTGTTATCCAAGTCACTGTTTCTGCTTATCAGGACAATGGACAGTGGAAAGTTCATTTAAGCCAAGATTTTATCAATGCTTTCTTAGGAAATATGTTTACAAATACCTATTCTGAAAACATTGAACAACATACTGCACACCTTGAAAAACAGATTGAACAAAAGGCAGAAAAATGGATAGAAAGTATTGAGAAAGACTATGACATTGAGCGGGAATAATAACGAAAAAAGATATCAGCTTGACAAATAATCCCCATACTTCTACAATACATTTATCAGTTTATTTAAAATAAACGAAGGGGTTATTGCAATGAAAGGTACATTTGCTGCAAGAAAAAAGGACGGCACAGTCTATTATCGCGCCTCCATTACATATCGGAGAAAGCATATCAGTCTTGGCGGATTTGATACTATATCGAAAGCAAATGCCGCCTATCTTGAGGCAGACCGTATTTTAAACCGTGAGCGACTAAGTATCAATCAGTACAGGAACTACTCCCCCCTTCCCTTTGAAAAGTGGGTTATATTAATCAATTTCCGCGATAATGGCATTTATTTCGGCACGCCTATCTATGCAAGGACAAAATTCTTTTATTACTATTTATCTCCTACAGATGTGTTAAAATTTGATATTGACGACTTGTTTTATTACTCATCGCGCAAAATAATGAAACGCGATGGGCATCTCTTTGTCGCTGATTATGGTATGCACATAAATATTCTGAACCGCTACGGCATCCGAAACTTTGCTGTTGCAGGAAAAGATTATCTCTTTTTGAATGATGATGACACAGATTTTCGTCATGAAAACATAGCCATTATTAATCGTTATCAGGGTGTCGCTGAGGTTGTTTATAAGGGAAAAAAAAGATATCGAGCACGCATCAATGTGCCTGGATATTATATTGTTGGCTACTATCACAATGAAGTTGACGCTGCAATTGCCTACAACAAGGCAATCGATATTTTGAAAAAAAATGGCGTAAAAAAGAGTTATACTCCAAATTATATTGACGGGCTTTCTCCCTCAGCATACGCTGATATCTACTCTCGCCTAAAAGTGTCAGACAAGATTCTAAATTATAAGCCAAACAAAAAAGAGCCTTGATTACTTGCTCTTTTTTGTTTGATATTATAATATTATTTGCTATTTTGCATAATCCTTAAAACTCATAATCATTGTCGCATCACCATTTATCCCTTTGATGCTGGCATCAGAATCGTACTGCCACATGCCAAATTCATATGGATATTCTGGTTCATCACTGTCCTGTGCAAACCATACATCATATTCTTGTAACTCTTCCATATCCACCATTGTCAAAAGCCACTCTTTATCCCCATAAATCATAGACTGGTATCCCGCATCTTCAATCCTATTCATAAACGCTTTCGCAATTTGTGTTCGCTCTGTCATATCAAGTGATTCAATACGTGCCATATCATCAACTACTGTCTCCATAGCAAATGCAACTGGATACTTCACACTGTAGCCTGATATGGCATCCAAAAGCTCATCTGCTTCCTCTCTTGCCTCCGATCTGTTGATAGCCTGTGAACAAAAATATACCCCAATATCAAGCCCAGCTTTCTTTGCAGCTTTCAAATTATGCTCATACTCTGTGTCCAAAACAAGCTTGCCACTGCTGTAACCTCTTGCTCCAACTTTAATCATTACAAAATCACAGCCTGCGTTTTTTAACTTATTAAAGTCAACCTCACCCTGATTGGCCGAAATATCAACACCACACTTGGACACAATCTTATTGTCCTCATAATAATTCATAATGGGCTTCTTATATTTCAAATTAGACAAATCATATTTATTTCGTGGAATCTCTTCATTGACATCTACCCACTCTCTTGACCCATCTGCATGTTTAACTTGAATGCGTTTTACAAGCTCCTTTTCTTCCTCGTCCTCCTTCTCTTTTTCGTCCTCCTTCTCTTTTTCGTCCTCCTGTGAAGTTTCTGTCTCGTTCTCCTCACTCTTCTTCTCTTTAGATGCATCTTCTTTGGTAGTCATATCATAAACAGAAGTCTTGCCATTTGATAATTCGTCCGCAGTCTTGGACTGTTCTTTGCTATCCGAAGCACTTGAAGAGCCATCAATCACTGTCTCTCCTGTCGTTTGGTTTGTAACTGTGCCATTGTTTCGATTGGACTGCGTGGAATTTTTCTCCCTCCCTGTGTCTGGAAGCGTCCATATATCAAGGTCATTTGATGTGAGCTTGCTCTTTGTACTCACATTTTCCGAAGAATTTGCCTCCATTCGTCTCTCCTCTGCTGCCTTTGCTTCTTTCTGGGCGAGCGCTGCGGCATAACCGCTCCCGTCAGATTTCGATTTTGACTGATTTGCCCAAAATACAAGCGCTGTCACACCAAGGATAATCACTGACATAATCAGCGCCATATACACATATGTCATTTTGGAACCGGAACTATGTTCTTCCTCATAATAATCATCATGCAATTTCATATGATATAATCCTCCATTTCTATTTTGTAGACTCTCGGATTCTATAAGCCCTATTTCATGCTAATTCTTTGTTTTGAGAAGCCATTTTTCATTTACATAACAGATTTACAGGCTTTATTATATAGCATTTCAAATACAATTTCAATTATTTTCTGAATATTTAATTATTTTTAGTAATAGTTTCATCGGCAAAATGGAATATACAAAATGCTGTCGGGAACTTGTTCATATAAGGCACTTTGTATATTCCATTATAAAACAAGCACCTAACATAAAATAAATTGTTGGAAATAGCCTAAATGCATTGTCAAATTGTACAAATTGATAATTTATGAATGGATATGACGGAATTGTTACTTTTTTATATTGCATAAAATTCATATAAAATTAACTTTGCAAATACTTTTACCGAAATCGAGACATTTTTGTTATTGTTGGCAAAACTATAATAAATCATTTAGTTAACACAAAAGAACTGTAAAAATAACGAAAGATTGACTTCACTAACATTCATTGTTATGATTACATACAAAGAGGAAAAACATAGACTATGAAAACATTAATTACATCTGTAAAAAACTATAAAAAATTCTTACTATTTGGGTTTGCAATACTAATTTGCATTATAACTGGTTGTTCCAGCCAGCGATACGCTGTTCCAATATCACGCACTGGTTTTGCATTTGACACAGTTGTGACAATTACAATCTATGATTCGCAAAAGGAGGAAACACTTGACCATTGTCTTATGCTCTGCGAAAAATATGAGTCTCTATTTAGTGCGACACAAAAAGGGTCTGAGATTTGGAATATCAATCATGCTAATGGACAAGCTGTGCCAGTCTCTTATGATACTGCTGTGCTGATTCAGTCTGCACTATATTACTGTGCGCAAAGTCACGGAATGCTAGATCTCACGCTTCGCGCAATCTCTGAAGAGTGGAATATTTCCGGGCAAATGAAACAAACATCTGCTGTGGCAGACTACAAATATTATATTCCTTCCCAACAAAAACTCACACAACTTCTAAAACATGTTAACTATCAAAATGTGCAAATTATAGATGCCAATGGAACGGAAATCGAGTATACTACAACTCTCTCTGACAATGCAGATTACTTTGTTATACTCAAAGATTGCCAAAGCACGATTGATCTTGGCTTTATTGCAAAAGGATATATTGCAGATCAGTTAAAATCTTATCTATTGTCAGAAGGGGTAAAAAATGGCATTATCAGTCTTGGCGGAAATGTTTTGCTGATTGGCTCCAAACCAGATGGCACTCCTTTCCATGTGGGAATCCAAAAACCATTTGGCGCTGTCAATGAAGTTATCACTACCTTGCAAAAAAGTGACTGTTCTGTCGTTTCTTCCGGCTGTTATGAACGCTATTTTATAACAGATAACAGTGGGAAGGACAAAACAATCTACCATCATATTTTTGACACAGCTACTGGCTACCCCGTTCAAAATGACCTTCTAGGTGTTACTATCCTCTCCAATTCTTCTTTAGAAGGAGACGCACTAAGCACCTATTGTTATATCCTTGGGGTTGAAAAAGGACTGGAATATATTCGCAGTTTGGAGAATGTGGAAGCTATTTTCATCACAAAAGACTATGAAATTATTTCTTCTTCCAATACGTCCGCATAAATCGTACAACCTGCCCCTGTACAATTGCTTCCACGGTTTCCCGACTGACTGTAAACCCAAACCTCCGGCTACTATGCCGCCAACAATCCTACCGTTATCATTAATGTATAAATTGAATTTTTCGATTTCGTACATATTATCTGCCAATAGTTTTTTTTAAACGAGAGAATTTTCGCAATCGTTTTATTGCTTGTACATATTATACTATTATTAATTAAAATAGCAGATTTGCAGTCTTATATCTGCAAATCTGCTATTTTGTAGTGTATGTTGATAGATAAGTTTTTCAATAAGAATAAGAGAATTTTTCTTACTTATCAAATTCTGGGTTAAACGCATAAAAGTTGCGGGAATCAAGGTTCTCCTGCGCAATGCGGAGAGCTTCACCAAAACGGGAGGATTGAAGTAAAAATATCTCATAAAATATTTCCCTCAAAATGCTGTACTTCAATCTTTCATGGTTAATGGTTAAATGTTCCAAGTAATCTCAATGTTTCCGTCTGCAATGCGAATAACTTTGATAAGCGTATCGACTACCGCCTGTCTGTCCTCAAAAGAGAGCGTTTCCCATGTTTTTACATGATTGGTTATCTGCTTCAATCTGCCCTCTGTGTCTGTGACATTTGCCGTAACGATTTCTTCCTGCAAGGCTTTCCGCTCTGCGTCCAATTCTGATACTTTTTCGTCTATGTACTTCATCAGAACGCCGCTTGCCCCGGACACTTTGGAGAGAAGTTCTTCGATTTCTTCCTCAATCTGTGTCAAACGGATTTTTTTCGTCATGTGCCTTTGTTCTTCTCCTGTGTCAGATAGGCAGGAGAGTTTTTGAAATTCTGACAGTCTTTCCTTGATTGCACCAAGCATATATTCCTCTAAAACGTCTGCATAAACCGTACAGCCTGCTCCGGTACAGTTGCTTCCACGGCTTCCCGACTGGCTGCAAACAAAGTAACGTCCCCACTTTGTTTTCGCCTTACGGATTGTCAGCGCATAACCGCATTTGCCGCATTTTACCTTGCCGACGAGCCATGAATTTTTCGGTTTGCAGGTCTTTGTTGACTGCCGGTTGTTTAGACACCGTATGCGGCAGGCTAACCATGTCTTAGAGGGGATAAAACCCTTATGCGGCGCAAGCACAATCTCTTTGTCGGATAAATCACTCTGCTTTCTTGAAGTGGACACCGTACCCTTGTAGAGATAGCAGGCATTGTAACCCGTAAAATCACTTGCCGGGTTATAGATATTTGCACCTTGACTTTGGAAAAACTGATACACGTCAATATCGGCTTGCACATACGCGGGATTGCGGAGCATTTCACTGATACGGGCGGTATTCCAGTTCGCGCCACGCAGATTTTTAATCTGGTGTTCGTTCAAGTACCGCACAATGTCCCCAAGTGAATTGCCCGTGTCCGCATACATAGAGTAAATCAGCTTTAGCTGTTCGCTTTCCTCCGGGACTTCCTCGTACATGGACGTGCGGATATTGTCAATGACCGTGTTCGTCAGACGGTAGCCGTAGGGGATACGTCCGCCCATGTAGAAGCCGCGCTTGCACCGTGCATAATAAGCGTCCGTTACGCGCTTTTGTATGGTTTCCCGTTCCAGTTGGGCGAACACGATACAGATATTTAACATCGCCCTGCCGATCGGTGTGGACGTGTCAAATTTTTCCGTGGAAGAAACAAACTCCACATGATATTTCTGAAATATCTCCATCATGTTTGCAAAATCCAAAATGGAACGGCTGATACGGTCGAGTTTGTAGACAATAACCCGTTTGATTTTTCCTGCGCGAATATCGTTCATCATTTTTTCAAAGCCGGGACGGTTGGTGTCCTTGCCCGAAAAGCCTTTGTCTGTATATTCAATGCAGGCTTCCCCGTGGGTTTCGTATCTGCAATACTCAAGCTGGCTTTCTACGGATATGCTGTCCTTTTTTTCGATTGACTGTCTTGCATATAATGCGTCGTACATTCTATCTACCTCCTAAAACGTAAGACGCATATCCACAAAACGATCATATCGTTTCCGTGATTGTTTTGCAAGGGACTTACGCATATTTCTTAAAAATCTGATAGAGCCTTGCCCCGATTTCCTGCCGGGCTTCCTGTTCTGATTTTTTCTGAAAGGCGGGGTAGATGTTGGTAACGGTCAGCCTCATTTTATCTATGGAAATATTTTCCATGTGTATTTGGGTATCGGGTGTAGGAGAATTATTCATTTTTGACATAAACTTTCTCCTTTGACGGTTTCCCTAAATTTTATGAGAAGCGGCAAGTACACTATACGGGAATAGCGTAAAATCCCCCTCTACTACTTACTACGCACGGGAGGTAAAAAATGGCAAAGTTTTTTTGAAATTTTATAAAAAGTTTAGAATAGCGGAATAGCAAGCATAGGGATTGAGTACTCAATCCCGAAAAATTCTCTATCTTTATGAGAAGTGACGTATAGAATTTTTATTTGGTGGGAAGTTTCCCAAACCCTTATAGAAAAACGAAAATGGAAAACAAATACAGACATAGAACAGGAGCAAAAAGCGTTTTAAGGGCATTTCCGGGGCGTTGTGACATGGGTAAGGAAATGCCCGGAAAAGGGCTTCTAAGCGTCCACAATGGCAGAAAAGGACGCCGGGGAATGACAGTGTATCTATCATCATTCCCCGGCGTTTATCCGCTGAATTTATAGCCGACACCTAACACGGTTTTTATATAGGTCGGGTTTTTGCAGTCCGGCTCTATCTTTCTCCGTAGGTTGTAAATCACGTTGACAACGCTTGAATGGCAGCTATCGCTGTTCATGTTCCAAACGGCTTCAAATATCTGTGTCCGTGTTAATGCAATGCTGGGATTGGAAGCAAGGAATACAAGGGTATTATATTCAAGGCGGGTAAGGTTTACATCTTCCCCGCCTTGAATTACTCTGTGTTGGCTCTGCCTTATTTCCAGTCCCGGAAAAGATAACATGGAAGCGGGCGTAATCTCCATAGGTTCAATTTGTATATAATCAGATATTGCCGTTATGATTTTGTCAATCATTTTTTCTTCTTGTTCGTTAAGTGTCAGTAGTAACAATTTTCCCACGTTACCACCTCCCGGTATGCGATTGTCTTTCTAATTACATTTTATTATTCTGTGATAAATAAAAAATGAAATAATTGCGGTAATAAATTCAGCCACCCAAAAAGCATTCCATACGCCGGCTGCACCAAAAAGTCTGCTAAACAAAAATGCGGACGGAATGATAATGATAATATAACGACATAGAGAAATGATTAATGACGGCATACCCTTTCCTAATCCTTCTAACGCACCTGATGAAGTTACTGAAATAGCTGAAACAAGAAAGCCTGCGCTAATAACACGGAGTGCAATTTCCCCAGTATGAATTGTTTCCGGCACATGAGTAAACAGGTTTATTAGTTGACCGGGAATGAGCAAACAGATAATAGTGCCTAAAACCATGATTACGCTACTCATGCAAAGAACAATATTATAAATTTTCTTAACACGCTTTTGTTCACCAGCTCCATAATTATAACCAATTAAAGGACGCATTCCTTGAATGATACCATTGGCAGGAAGATATAGGAAAGTCTGCAATTTATAATAAATTCCTAAAACTAAAATATATACCTCTGAATATGAGGACAGAATGGAATTTAATGCTGAAATTAAAACAGACGGCAAAGCCATATTTAAAGTTGCGGGTATACCAACAAAATACAGTTTGAAAGCTGTTTTTTTATCAAAAGTAAGAAATTGTCTGCTAATGCGAATACGAATAGGGCGCACAAAGTAGATAACTAAATAGATAGCAAGCGTTATTGTCTGTCCAATGCCGGTTGCCAATGCTGCTCCCTCTATTCCCATTGCGGGGAAAAAACCAATCCCAAAAATAAGCACCGGGTCTAAGATAATATTTGCGATACACCCACACATCATACTTATCATAGTTACTTTCATATTACCTACGGCTTGAAATATTTTTTCAAATGTTCCGCCTAAAATAATGATAAAAGTAAAAGAAAAGGCTATAACAGAATATCGAATACCGAAATCAATAACGGGTTCTGATGATGTAAATACTCTTAAAAAAGTTGGAATAATAGAAATTACACTAACGGTAATAACGATACTATGTATAACAGCAAATACCATGCCTTGTGTAGCTGCCATATTTGCCCTTGAATATTCTTCTGTACCCAAATAAAAAGCTATTGCTGCGTTAATTCCTATGGCAAAGCCAATAGCAACAGCATTGATAAAATTCTGAACAGGAAAGACTAATGACAATGCCGTCATAGCGTCCTCACTAATTTGGGCTACAAAAAAGCTGTCTACAATGTTATATAAAGAATTTACCAACATTGAGAGTACCATAGGAAGTGACATTGATAAAATTAATGGCAATACAGGTTTTTCTTTCATAAATTTTTCGTCCATTTTAATTCCTCCCTTAATTTGCTAACATAAAAAAACGTGTATCTATTTGTTTGTCATAAAACAAATAGGATTTTTTGTAAAACCAAAAGGCTCATAAAATTTTTCTGCATTTTCGGTTATCAGCATTCCTAACAATGGTTTTAAATCTTCATTTTCCGTAATTGTTTTAAGAAGCTGCCTGCCTATACCTTTATTACGAAATTCTTTTTTTACAACTACATCACAAATGTAAAAATGCGTTGCATAATCAGTAATCACTCTGGCAAATCCAACTTGTTGTCCGTTTTTTGTAAATGCACCGTAGCAGATTGAATGATTTAATGATTTGATGATAGCCTCTTTTTTTCGGTCTTTCGCCCATACAGGTTGCCTTAAAAGATTTACTACCTCTTTTGGGGACATATTTTCAACCCCCGTTTTAATTGTAAAAGATGTATCTTCCTTGTACATTTTTATTTACCTCCAACTATATCTTTATTATTATTTTGAAATTTCAATCTCATAAATAGAATGACTGCTGCAACAAACGTCAATAATTCAGTAACTGGAAATGCAATCCAAATACCAATGATTAGTAATGCTTTTTCTAAAATCCACATAATAGGTATCAAAAAAAACATCTGTCTAAATATTTGTATCATAATGCTTGGCAACACTCTTTCAATCGCTTGCATATAAGTCGGAATCATTGTCGAAAGCCCGCAAAATAAATAACCTGTTGCCATAATCCGCATTGCCATAATCCCATAAGAACGCATTTTTTCCGAAGCCATAAACAAACTCAAAATCTGTGTCGGAAACAGCATGATAATTAATGTTCCAAACATCATTAGAGAAGTTACTAAAATTGTACTGTATCGAAAAACTGATTGAAGCCTTTTTAAATTTCCTGCTCCATAATTAAATCACATAATGGGCAAACAGCCTTATATTAATCCATTAATAGTCATAATAATTAATTGCTGTATTTTAAAATATGCTCCAAAAAAAGCAATGCTCGTATCTGAATATGTGACTAAAAACAGATTTACAATCGTTACGGTAAAAGCGTTTAGGGCATTCATAATAAAAGAAGGCAGCCCTAAAATAATTATTTTTTGTACAATGCTCCATTCAAAACGAAATCCAACTGTTTTAAGTGCTATTTTATGTTTTGCTTTTAAAAACATAATAAATGCCAAAACCATTGAAACAGAATATCCCAAAATTGTTGCCGTAGCAGCTCCTTTAATACCCATTGCCGGGAAAAAACCTATTCCAAAAATAAGAAGTGGGTCAAAAATGAAATTGGTTATAACACCCGTCAGTTGAAACAACATGGGTTCAATCATGTTCCCGGTTGCCTGTATCATTTTTTGAATAACGATATGAACCATGTTTGGTATCTGCATGAAAGAACAAACACCCATATACTCCATGCACAAAGTATAAATATCGTTATTTTCAGTAAACGATTTGAAGTATTGGGGTATAATTAGTAATACCGTTATATTTAAAATAATGCCAACCAAAAAGGAAAGGATCAGTCCAAGAGTAACCGTTTTATTTGCTTCTTCTTGTTCACGTTTTCCAAGATGTCCCGCAATTATGACATTTATACCAACCCCAATCCAAATGGATACCGCATTCATTAATGTTGTGATTGGAAAAGACAGAGAAACAGCCGTTAATGCGTTCTCGCTTAACCGGGCGACAAAAGCACTGTCTAACAAATTGTATTAATATTGAAGGAACATGAAAAATAGTGGCGGTAATGACATTTCAAAAATCAGCTTTCCAACTGGCATAACTTCCATTTTATTTTCAGCCATCATATATCCTCCAAAATTTGATAAACATTTTCCGGATTATAACAACAAAAAGCCACACAGTTATCAAACTGATAACTGTGTGGCAAAAAGATGACATATCAATCTGGAAAAGTCCACTCAAAATTTTACAAAAAAAATTATAAGGGATTTTTTTTTGCTTGTCAATAGTTTTTTAAAAATGTTAAGGTTAAGGTTAATTGCAAAAAGAAAATATAAATATTACGTCATATCTTCAGCAGGCAGGAACACAAGCCCCGCAAATTCTTCTTTATGCCTTTCCCAGACTATCAACGCCAAACAGCCAAATCAAGGACGTAAACGCCGCTAAAGCGGTAAATCCTTGACTTGGCTGTCTGCCGTTGATAAAGGGTAATTAAGGCATAAATGAATATCTATGTTGTATCAACCTCTTTTCCCTTCCATTTCCCGAAGCTGTCCCTTTTTCTACTCTGAATACTGGTACTATAGGCTTGTCCTTTCTTTTTGTGCAAAAGCCGAAGTCCACAGCTTTGAGGTTCGTGTGGGTATGCGTCTTAGTGATTATGTTGTGCGTGTTCTGATTTACTACAATCTTCCCGATTTGCTTCACCAAACCGCTGGAAATGCACAATCTCCCGCGCACGGAGAAACTTAATTGGCTCACAGACATCAGGGTCCTTAACCAATCTCAGAATATTGTCATATGTAGTCCGTGCCTTCTGTTCTGCTGCCATATCCTCCATCAAGTCTGTGATCACATCACCTTTGGACTGAAACTCACAAGCATTAAATGGAATACCCCCCGCCGCCTGAGGCCAAAGTGCCAAAGTATGGTCCACATAATACTTATCAAATCCCGACTCTTTGATTTGCTCTGGAGTCAAATTTCTTGTCAATTGATAAACAATTGCGCAAATCATTTCAAAATGTGCTAGTTCCTCCGTGCCAATATCTGTAAGCAGTCCCGCTACAGTATTATAGGGCATAGTGTATCTCTGAGCCAGATAGCGCATTGATGCTGAAAGCTCCCCGTCAGGACCTCCATATTGACTTATAATAACCTGTGCAATCTTTGGATTGGTCTGGGTAATTTTTACCGGAAATTGTAATCGCTTCTCATAATTCCACATTAGTTATAGCCTCCTTCCCACGGCCAATCCTGAATGGCCCATTTCCACTCTCTGCTATCCATATCAACACAACTTAACACAAGCGGCCCATACTTTTCGGTATAGTCCTTCACCAGCTTATTTTTCAGTGTGTTGTACTGACGAAAGTTAGCCATTGCCTGCTGGTCGTATGGATGGGTATCGAGATAAAGATTAAGCTCCTTCAACGCGAAATCAATCTTGCTAACTTCATACAAAAGCTTTTGTCTATCTGTGGCTTCCATACATGGTTTACATCCTGCATTCATCCCTTTACTCTCCTTCCTAAAAATGGTTTGTTGAGTTCTGGGAACACCGTGCCTGTTTTAAAGGCTTCATCAAGATTTTCGTACATGATACAATTTTTCTGCCACGGTACATATGCCATCGCTATAGGAAATTGCTCCATATAGGGCATTGGCGGTTTCCATTCCTGCATATCTGTATTGCTCCCTGTTGTTTTTGCATAGTTACTATCATAATATGTCAGATTTGCAAGAATGATACAAATACTTTAGACATCTCTTTTTTTACATAGCCCGCCTATGCCTGCGATTTTCTTCTTCGCATCTGAACATTTATACGGCGTCCTTGTTACAAGTAATTTCTGAACAGTTCCTTACGAAATGGTTTCATAAACAGAAACACGCCAAAAATTACGCCATTTATCAATAGAGATACCAACAGTTCACTCCACGTCATTGATTGATTTTCAAGAACGCTAGCTGAATAATTACCTGAGACAATTGGGACCAAGTTGTTGTTTAAAAAATGCAGTGCCACTGGAACCCAAATATTCTCTGTTTTCATATAAGCATAGGCAAAAAAGATGCCAAGTGTAATGCATGTAATCTGCTGTGCTAACACCATCAATAGCTGGCTATCTTGCGTATAATAAAATAAGTCTACTGGAAAGTGCCAAATCCCCCACACGACTCCCAACAATAACACACCACTACGAAGTCCAAATCGCTTCTGCAATAAAGGTTGTAAATAATATCGCCAACCATATTCCTCACCAAAAAATGCAGCAAATAGAAAAAAGAAATTCACTGGCAATGCCGCTAACAGCATCCATGTATTAGGAGTCTTTGCAATCATACCCAACACGTTCAATTGATCACTCCAAACTACTGCTATCACAGTTCGGAAAGCATAAAGTGCTAGAAACAGAAGAATACAAATCCAAGAAAAAGTGCTCTTATTCCAGCACAAACCATATGCTCTGCGCTTCTCCTTCTTTGTCGCCAGCAAAATAATCCAACTTACAACGCTTGCACCAATAATTAACCCTTGCTGTAACAATGCCCAAATAGAAATAGGTATTCCTCCGACAACCATCAGCGCATATGGGTAAAAAATTGAAAGAATCGCTATAACTGCCAAAATCAATGTCACACAGATAAAAAACAGATAAAATGCTTTTGGAATCAGCATATCTTCTTTTCTGACACACAGCATCGCCAGCATCACTCCTGCCGCCGGATAAAACATCTGTGCATTGGGGAACGTGCTCAAATCAAGATTTTTGCTATTTCCATACCACATGAACAGTCCCATCAAAAATGTAACTCCATAGGCAATCACAACATAGATTATCAGTTCTTTGTTTTCTTTCTCATCCCTCATTCATTTTCCTCCCTCTCTGTCAACAATTCCTTATCTGATGAGAAACTGTATCAGTTCCATATTCTCATCAAAAGCAATTGTAAACTGTATTGTTCCTTTTTCGTAGCTTCCTACCATCACAACACCGCCATGTGCAGCCTGCGTCTCCTTATCTACATCTCCAAGAAAAATTGTCTTGGAAATTTCTTTGAATGACCCACATTTTTCCAAATATGGGTCACACTGATTGGCAAACTCATCCACTGTCAAAATCTCTTGAAATTCAGCACTGCTCATATCCAGAATACTCTGGTAATCCTGTTCATTAAAAAAACCTATCGCCTGTTCTGCCAACTCCCTTACTGTATCCTCCTCAAACTGTTCTGGCAATGGCTGCGCGCCACAGGCAGTAAATATCAACAGCGTCATACAAAACACCACAATCATAATAATTCTTTTCTTTCTCGTTTTCATAGAAACTTTTCCTTTCTTCTTTACTTCTCTATTCATTGAAGTTTTCCAATACATTGAAAACCGCATGAATACAAATAACTTCAACTAAGGAACTGTTAATAAATTACACAAGTAATTTTTAAACAGTTTCTAACTATTATCCGGAAATAACAACGTGACAAAAAATGTCTGCCCTTTTTGCCCGGTCTGTAACTCGCCATGATATTTCTGGACAGCGTTTCGCACATTTTCTAATCCTATGCCTTCATGCCCCGTCTTTTCCGAGTGTCCTGGCACATATCTTCCATTTGTAGTATTCGACAACTTTATCACACAGAAATCCTGTATTTGTTCTCCCTGAATCTGCAACTGAAAATCATCTATTCCTCGCGCTGCTTCCAACGCGTTATCCAGCAAATTTGCAAAGATTGTTGTCGTGTCCATCTCAGACAAAAAGTCTAATCGAACGCCCAGCAGCCGGCATGTAACCTGTCTTGGTTCCAAACCCTTTAATTTGTCATTCAATATAATGTTCAACATGCGGTTATCTGTATAGTACATCATCCCCAGCTCATTGAGCATCTGATGCACATCCTCAACATAGTGCGATTCCGCAAACTTTTGCGACTGTTCAATCATCTGCAAATGATTGCGGATATCATGAATTACCTTGCGTGACTTAGTATAGTTCAACTCCAAATCTGCATAAAACTGATGTGTTAGCTCATTCTGTTGACGCATCAGCTCGAGCTTATATTTTAATTCTTGTGTCTTGGACACATCATACCAGAAATAAAAACAGTAAAGATTAATCAATAAAATAAGTACACAGTACACAATCAACCACTCATATCCATATCTTAAAAAAAAGACATCTGCACTGACCGTAAACCAAAATATCAAAATCATGCTGATTACTGGAACCAAAATCATTCCTCTTATCTTAAATCTCGGCTGTACAGACACAAACCGTTTCTGAATCAACAACCGAAATAAAAATGTGACAATTATTAATTGAAATGCTTTTAGTAATATCATAATGTATACATAAGTCAAATGCTCTAGGCGCAACACTTGCCAAAGTTTCGCTGCCACCATAATGGAAATCATCTGCGTTGCATACATAAAAAACATAAATCCCAATTGATATAAAACCCCAACTTTGTCATTGTGGTATAAAAAATACCCTACAATTATATAATATATAGAAAGCACCACCATTGTGAGAAGGTCATTGCGTCCTAGCGTTGGAAGCATTACTGTCAACACTGCAAATCCCAGCCACGCCACAATCTTTATCACGCGCAAAATCTTACTATTCTGCACAAATTTCTTGCCTCCTACCATCAGTGAGACAGGATACCAAGAGCATAATGTCAGCGAAGCAATATCCACAAAATAGAACAAATAATTTACAATCACCTGTCGCATCATTCAACTTCCCTTCTCTGTCGCTCCATCCGCTCTGACAAAAAATTTGTAAGTTCTTGTTTCCACACTTTCTGCTTTTTCTGCGACAGCGGGATTCTGTCACCATTATCAAGAAAAATATCAAGATTTCTAACATTTTTCACATGCAACAGATTCACTACAAAACTTTTGTGCGGCATAGAAAACCCCATCGAACGCATACGGTCATAAACACTACTAATTTTCCCTATCATAAAATATGTTCGCTGCATAGTCACCATTTTAATTTTCCGATCAACAAATTCAAAATAGCAGATTTCCGTCGTATCGACACACACCACACCCTCGCTTGTGTGAAAATCCAGAAGCTTCTTCTTGTCCGCCTTTTTCACATACTGGAAAATTTCCTCTAAAATCTGTGTTAGATGTATGGACGCAATCGGTTTTAACAAATACTGAAATGCGTGCACTTCAAACGCACCCGCCACATAATCCCGATAAGACGTGAGGTAGATAATCTTTGTCTCATGATCCCGCTCCCGAATCTTTCTGCCCGTCTCAATACCATTGATTCCCTTCATATCAATATCCAGAAAAACAGCATCATAAAAATCATATGCGTCAATTAGTGCTTCCCCAGAATAAAAACAGAATACTTTGATATCCTGATTCCACTTTTTAATTTCCTCCGCCACCATATCACAAACTGCTGGCTCGTCATCACATACTGCAATCTGATACATTTTTAATTTTGTCCTATCCTCTCTATTTTTAACAGCCGTTTACCGCTTCTTAATGGTTTGTTTGTTCAAGGCATTCCAAATGAAAGAACTTTAATTGGTCTTACCAAAAATCCAGTATTATCAAGGTGTTTGGCAATATTACCTACGCTGGAACAAGATTCGTAAAAAATTATAAACTGTTGTATTTTTAATTAAATTATGAAAAAATAATTGATAGTTTAAGTATATCGGAAACTCTATGAAAAGTAAATTTTGATTGTATGAAAGATAAAAAAGAATGTATGAAATACAGATTTTGACATATACTGAATCCATATATTGACGAATGTATACAACTGCATTTCTTCACAGTTTCTTAGCAATAACAGACTTAAATAACTTAGAAAGGCATGGTTATCCTAAATGTATCAAAATTTTGAAGAAAATAAAAAATATATGGCAGAACTGCTTCACACAGAAGCATCATTTGACATCGTGAGTCGTGATATCCTAATCGGAGACAAAAATGCTATGTTTTACTTTATTGATGGATTCTGCAAAGATGTGCTGATGCAAAAACTTTTGCAATTTCTAATGGGTTTAAAAGCTGAAGATCTTCCAAAAAGTGCAGAGGAACTCAATCAGCTCATGCCTTATGTCGAGGTTGATCTCACAAAAGATTTTAACGAAATTGCACAAAACGTGCTCTGCGGTGTATTTGCTATTATCATAGACGGTTTTGACCAATGCATTCTGATTGACTCGCGCACCTATCCCGCCCGCGGTGTATCTGAACCTGAAAAAGATAAGGTTTTGCGCGGTTCCAAAGACGGTTTTGTGGAGACAGTTGTATTCAATACAGCGCTGATACGCCGACGTATCCGAAGCACAGACCTGCGCATGGAGATGCTCAATGCCGGAAAAGCATCCAAAACAGATATAGTGCTCTGTTATATGGACAATCGCGTTGACAAAGAATTTTTAAAAAGAATACGAGACCGCATCAATAATATCAAGGTCGATGCATTGACGCTAAATCAAGAAAGCCTTGCGGAGTGTCTTTACAAGTCAAAATGGTACAATCCATTTCCAAAATTTAAATATACAGAACGACCAGACACTGCCGCGGCACAGATTTTAGAAGGAAATATTATTATTTTGGTAGACAACTCTCCGTCCGCTATGATTCTGCCAATTAGCATACTGGATATGATACAGGAAGCCGACGACTTCTATTTTCCACCAGTTACAGGTTCGTACCTCAGACTTTCACGCTTTTTAATTTTAATACTAACGTATTTTATCACTCCGACTTTTCTGCTAATGATGCAGAATCCAGACTGGATTCCACCTTCCTTTAAATTCATTGTGGTAAAGGAAGATATCAATGTACCACTCATATGGCAATTTCTAATTCTAGAGCTTGCCATTGATGGCCTGCGGCTTGCGGCAGTCAACACGCCGAATATGTTGTCAACTCCACTTAGTGTTATGGCAGCACTAATACTTGGCGAATTTTCTGTTAAAAGTGGCTGGTTCAATGCCGAAGTTATGTTATATATGGCGTTTGTTGCGATTGCCAATTATACACACCCCAGCTATGAACTCGGTTATGCCGTTAAATTTTTCCGACTCATAAACCTGATATTGACCGCCATTTTCCAGTTCTGGGGCTATATCGCAGGTATTATTCTGTTCTTTGCTGCCATTATCACCAATAAAATGGTATCTGGTCAGAGCTATCTCTACCCACTTATACCATTTAGTTGGCAAAAGCTTAGCCATGCACTCTTCCGCCATCGACTGCCAAAATCCGCAGAATAAAAACAGTTGTTCTAATCGAGTAGGAGAAGATAAAATTTCCCTACTCGATTCACAATATCTTTATCTCCATCTGCCACGTCCACAGCAAACGCTGTTGAACCATTTAGGAACTGCAAGACCAGAAAAAGGAGACTATCAAAATAGCAAATCTTTTATTGAACATACATATTAGAGTACCCCATCAAGCTTTCATCAACCTCTCTAGCACACTCGCGTCCTTGCCGAATTGCTTTCACCACAAGTGACTGCCCTGTGTGCATATCTCCAGTGACAAAGATATTTTCTACACTGGTCCTAAATCTGCCTGGCTCTGTCTTGACATTGGAACGAGCGTCCAATTCCAAATTAAACGTATCTGTGACATACTTTTGACTGCCAAGAAATCCTGCTGCAATCAACACTAACTGCGCATCTAATACCTGCTCACTTCCTGCGATTTCTTTGCTATTTCTTTTGCCAGTTTCCGGATCATTTTCCCACGTGAGCTTTACAATTTTTACACCGATAAGATTTCCGTCCTTATCCTTAAGAAACTCCTTAACTGTAGATTCATAGATGCGTGGGTCATGCCCAAACAGTGCAATTGCCTCCTCCTGACCATAGTCTATCTTGCAGACTTTTGGCCACTCCGGCCAAGGATTGTTTGCTGCCCTTGTATCCGGTGCTTTGGACATCATTTCGATTTGAGTGACCGATTTTGCCCCAAGTCTAATCGCTGTGCCAACACAATCATTTCCGGTGTCACCGCCTCCAACGATAACCACATCTTTTCCTTTTGCGGAGATATAGGTATTATCTGCCAGTTCAGAATCCAAAAGGCTCTTGGTCACTCTCGTCAGAAAGTCTACTGCAAAATAAATCCCTTTTGCATCCCTTCCAGACGCATTGATATCTCTTGGATTGGAGGCACCGCACGCAAAGACGATCCTGTCAAATCCCTCCACAAGTTTCTTGGACTTCACATCACGCCCAATATCTGTGTTGGTAAAAAACTTCACGCCTTCCTCCTCCATCACCCGAATCTTACGCTCAATAATATGCTTATCCAATTTCATATTTGGAATCCCGTACATTAAAAGTCCGCCGAGACGGTCACTGCGCTCAAACACAGTGACATTGTGTCCTCGTTTATTTAACTGGTCTGCCACAGCAAGCCCAGAAGGACCACTTCCAATCACAGCCACTGTCTTGTTTGTGCGGACTTTCGGCGGCTTTGCAGCCGCAAGCCCAGTCTTATAGGCATTCTCAATAATAGCATACTCGTTCTCTTTTGTGGCGACAGCATCGCCATGCAATCCGCAAGTGCAAGCATTTTCACAGAGCGCAGGGCACACTCTCGCCGTAAATTCTGGAAAATTATTGGTCTTTTTCAATCTGTTATAAGCGCGCTCCCAATTTCCGGTATAAACCAAGTCATTCCATTCTGGAACTAAATTGTGCAGCGGACAGCCAGAAGTCATTCCAGCAATCGTCATTCCTGATTGGCAGAATGGCACACCGCACTCCATACATCTGGCCCCTTGTTTTTGTTGTTCCTCCATAGGAAGATGCTCATGAAATTCATTAAAGTGTTTAATTCGCTTCCCCGGCGCTTCCGCCATAGAAGTTTTTCTCTCGTAATCTAAAAATCCTGTTGGTTTTCCCATTTCACAATGTCCTCCTATCCTACTTGTGCGTGTTGGCGTAAAATGCCTCTATCTGCGCCTGCTCTGCACTAAGTCCCTTTTCCTCCATCTGCACAATGGTCTTGAGCATCCGCTCATAATCATAAGGGATTATCTTCTTAAATTTCGGCAGATATGTACCAAAATTCTCTAAAATCTCTTTACCTTTTGCAGAATTGGTATATTTTACATGCTCCTCAATCATCTGTTTTAACTCAATCACATCATATTTATTTGTGATCTCGCTCATGGAAATCATCTCTTTGTTAATGCGCATATACAAATCATTTTCCTCGTCAAGCACATATGCGATACCGCCACTCATACCTGCCGCAAAGTTTTTGCCTGTGCCGCCAAGCACCACAACGCGCCCACCTGTCATGTACTCACAGCCATGATCTCCCACGCCCTCAACTACTGCAAGCGCACCAGAATTTCTAACACAAAACCGCTCTCCAGCAACACCGTTAATAAACGCTTTTCCGCTTGTCGCGCCATACAGTGCCACATTGCCGACAATAATATTCTCGTCCTCCTTAAAACGGCTCTCCTTTGGCGGGTAAACAATCAATTTCCCACCGGATAAGCCCTTTCCAAAATAGTCATTAGAATCTCCAACTAACTCCAGCGTAAGGCCGTTTGGTATAAATGCGCCAAAACTCTGACCACCGGCGCCATTACAATGTACATGGAAAGTGTCCTCCTCCAGCGTATTATAATACCGCTTTGTAATTTCAGAACCAAAAATTGTTCCAAAAGAACGGTCTGTGTTGGTGACTTCCACCGCAATGCTTTTCTTTCTTCCAGCCGCAAGCGCGCCGCCAAGCTGTTTTAACAAAACCTTTTCATCCAATGTCTTTTCCAGCTCAAAATCATAGACATGACGCGAGTCAAACACTGCCTTTTCCGCTTGATAAGGGTTCTTTAAAATCAAGCTTAAATCAAGCTTCACTGTCCCCTCTGGAAGCGTCTCTTTCATCTTTAATAAATCTGTGCGTCCAACCAAATCATCAACTGTTCTGACCCCGAGCTTTGCCATGTACTCCCGAAGTTCCTGCGCAATAAACTTCATAAAATTCATAACATATTCTGGCTTACCCTTAAAACGTTTGCGAAGCTCTGGATTTTGTGTCGCAATCCCTACTGGACAAGTATCAAGATTGCACACGCGCATCATCACACACCCCATTGTCACCAACGGCGCAGTCGCAAAGCCAAACTCCTCCGCTCCAAGTATTGCAGCGATAGCAACATCACGACCTGTCATCAGCTTTCCATCTGTCTCAATGCGAACTTTATTTCTCAATCCATTCTGAATCAAGGTTTGATGTGTCTCTGCCAATCCAAGCTCCCACGGAAGCCCAGCATTATGAATGGAACTCTTTGGCGCAGCGCCTGTACCGCCATCATAACCTGATATCAACACAACCTGCGCGCCTGCTTTTGCAACACCCGCTGCCACTGTGCCAACACCTGCCTCCGATACCAACTTCACACTAATCCGCGCATCTTTATTAGAATTTTTCAAATCATAAATTAACTGTGCCAAATCCTCTATCGAATAAATATCATGGTGTGGCGGCGGCGAAATCAAACCAACACCTGGCGTGGAATGTCTTGTCTTTGCTACCCAAGGATACACTTTTCCCGCTGGCAAATGTCCACCCTCACCAGGCTTTGCTCCCTGCGCCATCTTAATCTGGATTTCCTGTGCACTCACCAAATATTTGCTGGTAACACCAAACCGCCCACTCGCCACCTGCTTGATTGCTGAACATCTGTTTAGACCATCAGGACCAATCACCATGCGATCCAAGTCCTCACCGCCCTCGCCTGAATTGGACTTTCCATAAAGTGTATTCATAGCAATCGCAAGCGTCTCATGCGCCTCTTTTGAAATCGAACCATAGGACATTGCCCCTGTCTTAAAACGGGTGACAATGCTCTCCACACTCTCCACCTCATCAATGGGAATGCTCTTTTTCGGATAGTTAAAATCCATCAATCCACGAATATTGCGAATACGATTCTCGTCATCAATCATTTTCGAGTATTGTTTAAACAGTGCATAGTCTCCTCTCTGCGTAGATTGTTGCAACATGTGAATTGTAGCTGGATTATACAAATGTTCTTCCCCACCGCCTCGCGACTTATGCTGCCCAGGACTATCCAAGGTCAAATCTGTCGCAAGTCCAAGCGGGTCAAAAGCAAGCGAGTGCAAAGCATCCACTTCCTTTGCAATATCCTGTAAAGTAATACCGCCCACTCTGCAAACAGTGTTTGTAAAATATTTGTTGACCACATCCGCATCAATACCAATCGCCTCAAAAATCTGAGAACCCTGATAGGACTGAATCGTTGATATCCCCATTTTGGAGGCAATCTTTACAATACCATGTAAAATCGCATCATTGTAATCGTCAACTGCCGCGTGATAATCCTTGTCTAACATTCCATTGTCAATTAGCTCTTTGATAGACTCCTGCGCCAGATAAGGGTTTACCGCACAGGCACCATAACCGATAAGTGCCGCAAAATCATGTACTTCCCTCGGCTCTGCAGACTCAATAATCAACGCGACACTTGTCCGTTTCTTTGTGCGAATCAAATGCTTTTGCATTGCAGAGACAGCAAGTAGAGAAGGAATTGCCACATGGTTTTCATCCACGCCGCGGTCTGACAGAATAATGATGTTAACGCCCTCGCGATATACCCGGTCAGCCTCCACATACAAGCGGTCAATGGCACGCTCCAAACTTGTATTTTTATAGTAAATAATTGGAATAACCTCGACCTTAAATCCTTCCCGCTTCATATTTTTAATTTTTAATAGGTCTGTGATCGTCAGAATTGGATTGTTAACCTTCAATACATTGCAATTCTTTTCTGTATCATGCAGAAGGTTTCCATCTTTTCCTATATAAACAGTTGTTGATGTGACAACCTCCTCACGAATTGCATCAATTGGAGGATTTGTCACCTGTGCAAACTGTTGTTTGAAATAGTGTGACAGTTGATGATGTGTCCTGGATAACACTGGAATCGGCGTATCAACCCCCATTGCGCCAATACTCTCCCCGCCATTTTTCGCCATTGGCAGAATGCTGGTCTGCAATTCATCATAAGTGTAACCAAACGCCTTTTGCATACGCTGTCTCTCCTCGTCAGAGAACGCAGGCACTCTCACATTTGGAATCTTTAATTCTCTTAATGTGACAAGGTTAGAATCCAACCACTCCCCATAAGGATGACTTTTTGCATATTTCTCCTTAAGAGTATCATCATCAACCACCTCGCCCTTTACCGTGTCCACCAAAAGCATCTTTCCAGGGCGCAGCCTATCCTTCTTAATGATTTTTGCCGCGTCAATAGGAAGCACCCCAACCTCTGAAGACAATATTAACTGATCGTCAGAAGTAATATAATAGCGTGATGGTCTAAGTCCATTGCGGTCAAGCACAGCACCCATAATATCACCATCGGAAAACAAAATAGACGCAGGTCCATCCCACGGCTCCATCATCGTCGCATAATATTGATAAAAATCCTTTTTGGGCTGAGACATTGTTTTATTGTTCGCCCAAGGCTCTGGTATTGTAATCATAACTGCAAGCGGAAGCTCCATACCACTCATCACTAGAAATTCCAGTGTATTGTCCAGCATAGCAGAATCAGAACCCTGCGCGTTAACCACTGGCAATATCTTATGAAACTCATGACTCAAAAACGCAGATTCCATATTTTCCTCGCGCGCAAGCATCTTATCCACATTGCCGCGAATGGTGTTAATCTCACCGTTATGTACAATAAAACGATTTGGATGCGCCCGCTCCCAACTCGGATTTGTATTTGTGGAAAATCGAGAGTGCACAATTGCAATTGCAGAAATATAATCCGCGCTCTGCAAATCCTTAAAGAACGTCCTTAGCTGTTTTACAAGAAACATTCCTTTATACACAATCGTTCTGCTGCTGAGTGACACCACATATGTATTGTCGGAACTTTGCTCAAAGACACGTCTTGCAATGTAGAGCCTTCTATCAAAAGCAAGCCCCTTCTCCACATTTGCCGGTTTCTTAATAAATGCCTGCATAATACAAGGCATACACTCCACTGCCTTATGTCCGAGAACAGCTGGCACGCAAGGAACCTCCCGCCACCCCAGAAATTCCAACCCTTCCTTTTCCACAATAATCTCAAACATCTTTTTTGCCTGATTTCTCTTAAGCTCATCTTGTGGAAAGAAAAACATGCCTACACCGTACTCACGTTCACCGCCAAGCACAATTTCAAGGGGTTTCGTAACCTTGACAAAAAAGTCATGGCAGATTTGTACCAAGATGCCCACACCGTCACCAGTTTTTCCCTCTGCGTCTTTTCCAGCTCTATGTTCCAAATTCTCTACAATTTTTAGAGCATTCTCCACAGTCTCGCGCGTCTTTGTCCCCTTGATGTTCACAACCGCACCAATACCGCAGTTGTCATGTTCAAATTCTGCCCTGTAAAGCGGCGCTTGTGGAACATTCCTCTTTGCATCAAACATCTTATTCTCTCCTTCTCTTTCCTTAGAAATTGTTATACTCACGACAGCCGCCGCAAAGCGGCATATTTCCTCATGCGGCTGTACGCAATCGAGTAGGGGAATACTATTTCCCCTACTCGCCGTGCTGGGCACGTGCAGCATAGCTGCTAATTTCCTTACGTGCCTCTGTGCATAAAAAAGCAACCAAAAAAACAGCTACAAACCGTCTTTGGTTGCTTTAAATCCATCTTTTATTTCTTTACGCTTTTTATATTATAAAAAATTTTTTTCTATTTGTAAAGTCTTTCTTGAGATTTTTCACAATTCTCGTAACAGTTCAGCCTTCGGCTTCCTGTTACAAGCATCAAGCCATGCAAAACCACTTCGTGGTGGCTTGATGCATCTCAACCACTACGTTATTTCACGGACTTTGCAGTAAATGCAAAGTCCTAAGCTGAACTGTCACAATTCTCTATGTTCATAAAGCTCATTTGCATATCTCACAGAACCCATAGCATCCTTAGAATAAAAATCTGCGCCAATCATATCCGCATATTCCTGTGTGAGCACAGCCCCGCCCACCATAACTTTACAATTCACATGATGTTCTCGCAAAAGTTTAATTGTCGCCTCCATATTAACGACGGTGGTTGTCATAAGCGCACTGAGTCCAACCAGCTTCACTTGCTGCTCCTGCACTGTTTTTAATATCTGTTCTGGGTCCACGTCCTTTCCAAGGTCAATCATTTCAAATCCATAATTTTCTAATAAAGTCTTCACAATATTTTTGCCAATATCGTGGATATCACCCTTGACCGTGGCAATCACAATCTTTCCTTTGCTCTCACTGTCTTTTCCCTGTCTGGACAAAGTTGTTTTAATCGCCTCAAAAGACGCCTTCGCCGCCTCTGCGCTCATCAACAGTTGCGGAAGAAACATTTTCTTTTCCTCAAACCCTTTTCCTACCACATCCAGCGCCGGAATCAATTTTTCATTGATAATGGACAGCGCTTCTATATTTTGTTTTAGCAGCTTGATTGTCTCCTCACTGGCACTCTCTGCCAATCCTTTTATAATTGCCTCTTCCAATGTAAGTGCACTACTTTTCGCTGCGGAAGGCACATTGGGCTTGTCCATTGCCTGTGACGCATTTGCAATATATGCACTGCACTGGTCGTCCTCACCAATCAACGCATTAAAACTATAATAGGCGGACATCATCGGCTCACTAGAAGGATTTACAATGCCTGCACTCAGCCCATTATTCATCGCCATTGTAAAAAATGCAGTGTTAATGCGACTTCTCTCTGGCAATCCAAACGAAATATTTGACACGCCAAGTACTGTGTGAAGCCCCATTTCATAGCGGATTCTGCGCATAGCTTCCAGCGTGACATTCGCATTGTCCTTCCCTGTACTAATCGTAAGCACAAGCGCATCCATCACTAAATTTTTCTTGGGAATACCATATTGCGCAGCCGTCTTGACAATCTTTTCCGCCACTTGTAACCGCCCTTCGACTGTCTCAGGAATCCCATCTTCATCAAGACAGAGACACACCAGAACTGCGCCATATTTTTTTGCAATGGGAAAAACCTGCTCCATCGATTCCTTTTTGCCATTGACAGAATTTAACATCGGCTTTCCATTATAATATCGCAGTCCTCGCTCCATTGCTTCTGTGTCGGAGGTATCAATCTGCAATGGCAAGTCAATGATTGCCTGAATCCCAGTAACTGCCTCCTCCATTAGCATCGGCTCATCAATCTCAGGCAATCCCACATTGATATCCAAAATATGCGCACCCTTCTCCTCCTGTGTAAGCCCTTCTTTATATAGATACTCCATGTCATGGTCTCGAAGCGCCTGCTTGAATTTGGATTTTCCTGTCGGATTAATGCGCTCGCCTATAATCAATGGCTTTCTGGTAAAGTAAACTGCATGGTTATACGATGACACGACTGTCAATTTTTTGTCTGTAATGGGTGCAATCTCCATATTTTTACAAAGTTCTACCACACACTTAATATGCGCTGGCGTCGTGCCACAACAACCGCCCACGACGTTTGCCCCCATCTCCACCAAACACTTCACACTCTGTGCAAACTCCTTTGGCTCCACTTGAAATACTGTCTGTCCATTTACCATGACTGGAAGTCCGGCATTTGGATTCATTACAATCGGCAGCGAACAACACGCGGTTAACTGTGGCAACAACTTTTTCATCTGTTCTGGACCAAGCCCACAATTAAAACCGATTGCGTCAACACCTAATCCCTCAAGCATTGCTGTAACACTTGCCACATCACCACCTGTCAACAATTTCCCATTCTCATCAAAAATCATTGTGACAATCACTGGCAGATTGCTATTTTCCTTCGCCGCAAGAACCGCCGCTTTTATCTCATACGAATCACTGACTGTCTCTATCAAGATCAAATCTGCTCCTGCCTGGTCTCCTGCTATGACAATCTCCTGAAATGTTTTGTATGCCTCATCAAAGGAAATTTCTCCTAGCGGCTTCAACAATTTTCCAATCGAACCAATATCAAGTGCCGCATACATTGGCTGATTGCTGTGCACTTCCTCCATTGCTTCCCTAACAAGCCTAATACCAGCAGTCACAAGTTCCTTTACTGAATATTCCAAGTTTTTGCATTTAAAAGTATTTACACCGAAAGTATTGGCAGAAATTATATTGCTTCCTGCCAGAAGATACTCTTTATGAATCTGTCTGATAATTTCTGGGTGCAAAATATTCCATGTCTCTGGTATTTCGCCAGCCATAAGACCGCGCTCCTGCAATAATGTCCCCATTCCACCATCAAAAAAAAGTAACTGTTTTCCTAATTGTTTTATAAACCCCATAAAATCCTCCCCTTATAAGCCTTCATAATCTCTTAAAATTCTTCAAATGCCAAAAGCCTTTATACTGCGCGAAACGCACATGTTGTATTGTCGCATTGACTACATTTACCAACATGACAACTCTGCGGATTGGCAGTCAATCCAATCAATGCCGACACACTCTTTGTAGGATACATTAACAAACTATCTGTAAGCGTAAGTCCGATTCGTTTCGTGCACTCCAACTCCTGAAAAATCACACGTTGATACTGTAGCGGCAAATCCCCATATCCAGGGCTAAATCGCGGTCGCAAATATAGTCTTGCTCCTTCTTTGGACAACTCCTGCAATATCTGTTCCTGCAAAATATTGCAATAAGCCTCAATGCATGCTGCACCGCACGCCTGTACAATTGCTGCCTTTGTCATATGCATTACCTCATATCGCTGCAACAGTTTGTCCGCCTCAATCCCCAATGTTGCCGCAAGCAGAACCACAGTACTGCACTGCGCAAGGTTGTCCGCAAGATTTTGGCTTTCAAAAACAAGCGTTCTGTCCAATTCTTTTAGTAACACTTGGTTTTCTGAAATATTACTATGAAATACTTTATAGATATTTTTAGGCTTTATTGCACAAAGCAACGCATCAAGCACTTCCATAATTAATTTTTGTATATTGTTATCTGGAATCTTTGTACCATATCCCAAATATCTATAAATCTCCCTTAAATTAACTCTATTTCTAATCTCTTGATTGCTGCTTTCCATTTTTACTCCTTGCTGCCTTTTGCAGCTCAAATACAAATAAAAAACGCTGCCTTTTGCGTTTTTCCTGTGTGAAATTTAATACAAGAATACCGACAATATTCTTGATTGCTACATACTGTGGAAGCGTGCAGCTTCCGTGCACGCTTCCACAATGGTTTAGTTCTCTTTCTCTTCACACCCACAGGTATTGTTGTCTCCAAATCCGGCAAAACCACGCGGCTGTATCATGTCATTACCGCAGCCGCAGCCATTGTTTGGAGGGCAGGGCGGAACAACTGGTGTCGGAAATGTAGGATTGCAGTCACAATCATTGTTACGTTCACTCGTACACATACAATTGTTTTGACAACCACCTTTTCCCCAGAAACACCACAGTAAGATAATCCAAAACCAACAATTCATAAAAACAACTCCTCATGCATCAAGCGCTTTTTCTAATACTTAATATATGAGGAGTCGCTCTATTGGTTACTTGTATCTCTTTGTTTTTATAGAATTTTGTTTTCTGGTATTAGGAAGAATCCTCTTGCGAATATAACGCATCGTATAGTTCTCTCCCCGTTCTGCCAGCATATACAATAGTTTCTCAAGTTTTCTTCTCGTTTCCTTATGCATAAAAGCGCCAGGAGCTCCGCTGAGATAATACTTTAAAGGCATATCATCTGTATAATTTTCCTTGTTGTAATTTTTAGAAGCAGCAACCCTATCAATAAACATCTCCACAATATAATTATCTGGCATTTTGGCGGGAATAATTCCCTTGCCCACATGAGCGCTGTAATCCATCCAGTACTCATAATGGTGTTTGTTCCTGCCTTTGTGATGCAGCCATGCAGAGGAATACCCCTTTTCTTTTCGCTCTGCATTGTTCGGACTCTGCGTTCCCTGATAGTATTTGGCACCGACAAGGAATTCACTTGGCATATACTTAGAAAGGTCATGCAGCAGTCCCTGTCTGTACAATCCAACAGAAAAGCACCCCTTCATTACCATAAATTTATGATGTGTAATTGTTTTAAAGTGTTTCCAAATATGCACCTTTATTTACCCTTTTTACTTTTATTTTTTTGATTGCTTTTTGCAATGTTCCCCGACGTAGAAGCCACCGCACAGCGCTTGCTAGAAGTTGCACCTGTTTTTTGCGGCGTGTTCTCCTTTGCCTGAAAAGAATTTTTTTGCCTTCTTTCCTCCTCGGATAACATTCTGCCAATTAAAATTGAAATACTCCTTGGCGCAACATCAATATACTCTGTATTTTTCTGAATATCTGAAACAACAAGATTATCCTCTGTGCTAATCACAGAAACCCACTTATGATTTGCAATAGAAGGCAGTGCAAACCGATGACTATTCCAATGCATATTATAGGCAATATAAATATGATCCCCGCCATCTCCTTGGTCATTTCTTCCACAGTACATAATTCCAATATGCCTGTTATAACTCTCCAACTGTACTCTCCAAGCTTCCTCACCGTGATAGGAAAGGTCAGGATATCCCTGACCAAACTGGTCAAGCATTGTGAGCTGCTCACTAAGATGGAGAATACTGTGACTTTTCCGAAACGCAATCAATTCCTTTGCAAAAGCATACACATCTGCATTTACAGTAAGTCCATTCCAATTGACCCATCCAGTCTCATTATCCTGACAATAACAATTGTTATTGCCATGTTGACTGTTCCCAAACTCATCACCCGCATACAAAAGCGGGGTTCCCTGTGCAGTAAACAAAAATGCCAAGGCATTTTTCATCTGTTTATGTCGCAACTGTCTCACTGCCTTTTTCCGTGATGGTCCCTCTGCTCCGCAGTTCCAACTGAGATTATAATCAGTCCCATCTGTGTTGTTCTCGCCGTTTAGCTCATTGTGCTTCCGCTCGTAGGAAACGAGGTCATTTAGAGTAAAACCATAATAATTTGCAATATAATTAATTACGCCACATTTTGGATTGATATTTCTCATATGATACTGAAAACTTTTGAGCATATCCTGATCGCCCTTGAGATACTTGCGCATCTCACACATAAATTCATCTCTGTAATATCCCAATGTCTTAACGGACGGATTGGCTCCATTTGGGTAGATTTCATGCAGATAAAAATTTTCACACATAATCTTTGTATCTGCCAAAAGTGGTTCTGTCGCAATCAATGTCAAAGGCAATCTGTTGCCCTTTAGATGTACACCATCAATATGGTATTCCAAAACCCAGTGCTTAATAACTTCCAGAATATATCCTTGTTTCATATCTTCTGGAAAATAAAATTGCATAATTACTTCGATACCATTTTTATGGAGCTTGCGCACCATACTTCTAAACTCTTCGCAGGGATTTCCGCTTGCAGAATAAGATGCTTTTGGCGCAAAATAAAATGCCTCCTTATATCCCCAACAATTTAATCGCTTTGCGCACTCCGGTTCCTTATCCAACGGCAATTCCGCATCAATATGCTCCACCTGATACGCAATCTGCTGTTTGGTATCTGCTGCTGTCTGATCCCATTCACACTCCTCATATTCATAAGCAGGCATCAATTCTATCGAATTGACTCCAAGCCCTTTCAGATAGGAAATTTTTTCCGTGAGTCCCTCAAAAGTCCCCTTCTTTGTTACTTTAGAAGAGGAATGCTTCGTAAAACTTCTGACATTGAGACAATACATAATACTTTCCTGATATGGAATATGTATTGGTGCAGTCCCCTGCCAGTCAAACACACAATTATCAAATCCTCCTCGCAAAAGAAGACGCTCAAATTCGCCGGAACGCCATTTTTCATTGCCAACAATTCGTTTTGCATAAGGGTCTACAAAGATACAGTCTCCAATAAAAAAATTATACTCACAGTTGCTTGCCGTTATTCCTTCCACAAAGACACAACAAATATTTCCAATTCTGTGCTTTTGGTCAAATAAAATACGCTCTTTCTGCTCAACTCCCTTCCGGTAAAACACAATTCCACACTCCTTATTGGAATTGTTTACCATGGAAAAATTGATGCCGTTCTCCTTGACAGAAGCTCCTAAAGGGTAGGGCTGTCCATTTTTGATTTTTATTCTCTTCATATAACCTCACAATTCTTGCCGTAATTTAATTGATAATAAGAGGTAGGAATTTACAGATATCATCTCTGATAATAAAGTTCACTTTGCTGTTTTGTTCAAATTCACTCTTAGAAAAGAGCACTTTTATCTGCTCATGTTCTGGAGCTGCACTGTATTCAAGTCTGTCATTATACATATTCTTCCCGAGTATTAGCAGAACATCTGCCGCTTCACAGGCCACTGCTGCCTGTGTCATCAGATTTGACTCAACACGCTCTCCCAACAGACGAATTCCTGGTCGAATCGCCACTTTGCAGCGATCACACAGCGGAATCCCTTTTGCATTTATAATATACTGCATGTCAAAATCTTTATCACAGTGCGGACATTGATTGATATGGATATTACCATTTATGTCGATTACTTTGTTCAATTTTACATCCTGTGGCAGTCCATGAAAATTTTGATTGATCACTGCGGAAAGCTTTCCCTGTGCGCGCAGCCTCATCAGCGCATCATACGCAGGTGTAGAGTGCATTTGCATTCCTAAGATTTCCTTTTTGTAAAAGCGATAAAATTTCTCAACCTTTGCGTTGAAGAAACTTGTAGAAAGCATGTCTTCTGGGCAAAATCCGTACTCTTCCTCCACACGATAGTTCTCATCATTCGTGTCAAGATCATATCCGCCGCTCTCCACAAGCATCTCTATACCAAGCACTGCTACAACGTTTTTGGAATTTTCTATTTTTCTCTTTATGAAATTAATTATCCTTCCGTCTGTTTTCACTTCCATCTCAGTACCTCAAGTGCCTGTCACGGCCAAATGACAAAATTCGTTACATCTGTGTCAGTTATTTCTATATTTTTATGATACTCGCTTTCTATACTCTGTGTCAAGTAATTCGCGCTTTATCGACCTAATTTTTGAAAAATTTTTTCATAATTCAAAAATAACACACAATAAATTGGAAAAACTTCTTGATTTGTCCATATAATTTCGGTAAGATAAAAATGTTGGCAATAATTCCAATTTACTCAGGGTATCTTACAGAAAATCCCTGAAACTTAAGAAAGGTTTGGTGTACAAATTCATGACAGACAAGAACGCAAATAATTATGATGATGAAGAAATGACTGTTGAGCTTGAACTCGATGATGGTCAGATTGTAAACTGTGCCATCATCACAATCTTAACTGTGGATAAAAAGGATTATATCGCCCTACTGCCGCTCGATGAAAACGGAAACAATGATGATGGCGAAGTATGGTTCTATCAGTATGAGGAAGATGAAGCAAATCCCGAAGCGGAGCCAAAACTGACTTACATTGATGATGACGAAGAATATGACAACGTTGCGGACGCTTTTGATGAATACCTTGACAACGTTGAGTTTGATGAACTTAGTGACTGTTAATAAATATACTCACCTTCTACTGGCGGTCAGTCTTTTTGACCGCCAGTAGAACTCATCAATCTGAAAATAAAAACAAGCAAAAATTCAGGAGGAAGACAACAATATGGAAGAAAATGAAAAGAACGAAAAGGCTCTTCTCATAGACAAAAAATACACCTGTCCGGTCTGCGACAAACCATTTCATTCCAAAATAGTCAAAGCCAACTCTGCGAAGTTTGTCGACACAATGGCTGACTTAAGACCAATTCACAGCAATATTAATATCACAAAATATGATGCTATCTGCTGCCCCAACTGTGGTTTTGCCGCGCTGGCCAAAAATTTCAGCAACACTACAGCAACTCAACGAAAATTAATCCGCGAAAAGATTAGTTCCAACTACAAATCACACCCAGAGACAACGTGTGATGTCTACACAACCGAGATGGCAATCAGCCGTATGAAAATGGTACTGTTCTGTACGATTACAAAAGGTGGAAAAGACAGCGAAATTGGAAATGTCTGCCTAAAAATAAGCTGGCTGTATCAGGATCTCGCAGACGAGTTGCCCGCAGATGCTCCCGATACGGCCTCCAAAAAAGAGCTTTATCTCAAAGAGGCAGAGAATGCGGCAATGAATGCCAATGACCGCCTGACAAGTGCACGAATGCACGAAGGTTTCCCAATCGCTGGAATGAACGAGACGACGCTGGATTATCTTCTGGCATACTATGCCTTTCACAAAGGAGAGCACCAGACAGCAATGCAGCTTCTATCTGGTGTTGTCACCAGCAGAAGTGTCAGTCCACGCCTAAAAGACAAAAGTCTGGAATTAAAGGATCAAATCACAAAACTTCGGGAACAGGAGTCACAAGAATCATAATATTTCATCTAAAAATCGCGAGGGCAGGAGATTTCCTGCCTCTTTTTCTTGAATATAAAAAAGAAAAAGACTCTCCTTTGCGCGCGTCATTGCCACATAGAACATTCTGCGCTCCTCCTCAAGTTCATTGTCTGTAACAGCCTTTTTGTGTGGAACGACTCCCTCATTTACATCTGGCAAAATCACAACCTTCCATTCTAATCCTTTGGAAGAATGCATTGTCACCATGCTCACTGCATCCGTTTCTGCCGATTTTAGACCATTTTCTTGCTGCGTTATCTCACGCATTATAGTATCATAATTCTGTATATGTTCCAGCCATTCTGGAATTGTCTCAAAATCCTTTGCAAGCTGCATCAGCTCTTCTAGCATCTCTATTTCTTTTGCCGCATCCCTGCCGTTCTCCAATGCCTGTTTTTTCAAAAACGCTTCATATCCAATCCCTTTTCTAATAAAATTTACTGCCGAAAAAGGATTCAGACCTTTGATAAACCGCAGCGCATCATACAAATCAACAATATTCTGCACAACGTATTCTGTCGATTTATTATTCTGTATCAACGCTTCCATGCGAAATGCTTGACGCGGCACCGTGCTTTTCTTAATATAGCGCACTGGTCGATTCATAATCCGCAAAAAATCTTCCAAACAATTCTCATACAATGCATAATTTAGATATGCTATAATATCTTTTGCAATGGGACTGTCATAGATATTTTTGGGTTTTTCTTTCATGTAAAACGGAATTCCTTCCTTCATCAGTTTGTCCGCCGTATACACTGTATGATTGTTGGTGCGGTACAAAATCGCGATGTCACTGTACTTTGCCCCGGGTTGTTCCATATATTGTTTAATAAGCAGCCCTATATTCTCCGCCTGTTTTAATTTTGAGGAAAACGAATATATGTTTACCCCATCAGTCTGTTCATTCTGCGCCTTTACCTCCTTCGCAAAACGAACTTTATTGTGCGCAATCAGCTTTCCAGCAGTATCGACAATCCCCTGTTTGCTCCTATAATTAACATTGAGTAACACCTGTTGTGCTTCTGGATAATCCTTTGTAAAATTCATCATTATCTCAGGTTTCGATCCGCGAAAACCATAGATGGACTGATCATCATCTCCCACAATAAACAGATTGTCCTGCGGCTTGGCAAGCATTCTCACAACTTCATATTGCAACGAGCAAATATCCTGAAATTCATCGACAAGAATATACTGAAAGCGTTCCTGCCACAGTTTCAGCGTGTCTGGTCGCTCCACAAGAAGATTGCGACACAAAAGAACCATATCGTCAAAGTCAATCAATCTGCAACGATTCATCTCTTGTTTATACCTTTGAAAAATATATTCAAATTCCGCCTGCGATACCGTTGTACTCTGAATTTCCTGTGGTGTAATGCCATTGTTTTTTACAGCGCTAATCTCCGACAATAAATTTTGTAGCAATTCTATATTGTCGTCTATCTGTGCCTGTCCGCGAATTTCCTCTGGCATCTCACCGACAATCTGTGTCAAAAAACGATACTTGTCGCGTTCTCGTATAATATTCTGCGCCGTGAAACGATAGGTATGTCTTAAAATTTGAAAAAAGACCGAGTGAAATGTACCGAAATGAACCGGATAAAGTTTTCCTTCATTAAGCCTAGCAAAACGGTCCTGCATCTCTGCTGCCGCTGCCTTGGTAAATGTAATCACAAGAATGCCATCCGGTTTGACGTGATATTGTTCAATCAGATATTTAATTCTCTGTGTCACCACAAAAGTTTTGCCGGAACCAGGTCCTGCCAACACAAGCATTGCCCCGGCTCCGTGCGTGATCGCCCTGTACTGGGCTTCGTTTACACTGTTTTTATCTAGTATTTTCAAGTAATTCAATACCCTTTCTAATCCTTATCAGGGTTTCTTCTTTCCCGAGAATTTCCATAATCTCTGTCGCCCCAGCAGGTGTCATCTGCAATCCAGAAACCGCTGTTCTCACTGGCCACATAACATATCCGTTTTTCACTTCCTTCTCCGCCACATATGACAGCAAAAGCTGATAGAGCGCATCATTAGAATAGTCCTCCTGCGCTTCCAGTAATGGAAGGATATCTTTCAATACAATAAGTGCGCTTTCCTCCGTCGTCTTCATCTTTTTATGTGCATACATTGCCGTGTTATACCCTGGCAATGTCTCAAAGAACCCAATCAAATCTTTTATATCGGGAAATACCTCAATTCTGGTCTTTACCATCGCTGCAATTTTCTTTAGATCAAGGTCTTTGTGAAGAACTTCCTTCATATAAGGAAGCGCCATTTCATAAAACCGATCAAATTCCATTGCTTTAATATACTCGCCATTCATCCATTTAAGTTTATTCATATCAAATACAGACGGAGACTTGTTAATTCTGGTATAGTCAAAATCACGAATCAGTTCGTCAAGAGTAAAGATTTCCCGATTGTCTTCTGGACTCCAGCCAAGCAGCGCGACAAAGTTAATAATTGCCTCTGGCAAAATTCCCTGCTCCACAATATCCTCAAAAGAAGAATGCCCGCTGCGCTTGCTAAGCTTTTTGTGCTCCTCATCTGTAATCAGTGGCAGATGCACATAAGTTGGTATCTCCCAGCCAAACGCCTCATACAAACGATTGTATTTTGGCGTGGAGGACAGATATTCATTGCCACGGACAACATGCGTAATCTCCATCAAATGATCGTCCACCACATTTGCAAAATTATAGGTGGGATATCCATCAGACTTAATCAAAATCATATCATCCAACTCAGAATTATCAATCGTAATATCTCCGTAAAGCTCATCATGAAAACTTGTAGTGCCTTCTGTTGGGTTGTTCTGCCGAATCACATAGGGAATCCCGCTTGTAAGTTTCTGCTCGACTTCCTCCTTGGAAAGTCCAAGACAGTGCTTGTCATAAACTGTGATTTCCTTACCTTCCACAACCTCTGATTTCAGCGTAGCAAGCCGTTCCTTATCACAAAAACAATAATACGCCTCACCCTTGTCAATCAGTTCTTTTGCGTACTTCATATAAATGCCCGCCTGCACGCGCTCACTCTGCACATAAGGTCCATATCCCTTGTCCTTGTCAGGCCCCTCGTCATAAGTCAGTCCTGTCTCTCTCAGCGTATTGTATATAATATCGACCGCGCCTTCCACATAACGCTCGCGGTCAGTATCTTCCAAGCGAAAAATAAAGTCTCCCCCCGCGTGCTTTGCAATCAAAAACTCATATAATGCAGAGCGCAGATTCCCGACATGCATTCTCCCTGTTGGGCTTGGTGCAAATCTGCATCTTACTTTCTTAGACATTTTGTATTCCTCCATCTTATTATCATTTTTATATGGAAACAATTATTCTCCCAATAGCAAACTTATCATACAGAATCTTATCACTCTGGCTGGCGGACATTATGTTCTGGCAACTTCTGTGCAGAAGAATTTTTAAACCCAATCAAATCCTTTGTCGCAGTCGGAATTGCAATGTTTGTCCCCGCTCCAGCAACACAGCCTCCCGGACACGCCATGCCTTCAATTAAGCATCCATTTTTCTTGCCAGCCTTGGCAAGCATCAAGATTTTCTTGCACTCAGAAAGGCTTTCCGCATGTTCTATATGAATCTCTGTGTCAGGATAATATTCTTTGATGCAGCTTTCAATGGCACTGGCTACGCCTCCCGCTACACCGTATCCTCGTCCGGCAGCAGTCGCATCATTCATGGTATCCATAGCCTTGATTTCCTCTAGCAAAATTCCCTTCGCCTCAAACATGCCCACAAGTTCCTCAAAGGTAATAACAAAATCTACATCTGAACGAATTGTTCTGCGACTTGCCTCAAGCTTTTTGCTGGCACACGGTCCAATAAATACTACACTGGCATCTGGGTGCTTCTCCTTAATCACTCTGGCAGTCGCAACCATTGGCGTCAATGCATTGCTGATTTTATCAATGGTTTCTGGGAAAAATTTCTTTGCGAGCATTGACCAAGACGGACAACATGATGTAAGCAAAAATGGCACTTCCCCTGTTGCAACTTCCTTGACATAATGCTCTGCTTCTGTCATAGCACCCATATCTGCACCAATTGCTGTCTCGTACACATTAAAAAAACCTAATTCTTTAAGTGCCGTCTTGAGCATATCTGGCGTCACCTTAGGTCCAAATTGCCCTACAAATGCTGGCGCCACCTGTGCAATAATTTTTCTGCCGGACTGCATCGCGCGAATCAACTGAAAAATCTGGGATTTATCTGCTATCGCTCCAAAAGGACAACTCACCATACACTGCCCACAAGAGACACATTTCTCATTGTCAATCACTGCTCTGCCATGACTGTCCGAGTGAATCGCATTCACACCACAATGCGCAAGGCAAGGACGCTGCTGGTGAGATATTGCATCATATGGACAGACCGTCTTACACTTACCACATTTAATACATTTTTCTTGATCAATAATTGAGCGCCCATTTTTCATGGTAATCGCTCCTCTCGGACAAACTTCATTGCATGGGTGTGCAAGACAACCCATACATTTATCGGTGACCTCATATCGGTTTTCAGGACATGCATTGCAAGCGGACGCAATCACCTGCATCAAAGGTGGCTCATAATATTTCTCATCAATATTGCTCTCCTCCACGCCCTGGCTCACTGGCACTGGCTCATCTTCCGGGCGCAGTGACATTCCCATAGCAAGTCTTGTGCGCTCGCGAATAATCTCGCGTTCCCGATAAATATTATCCCAATAAGGTGAATTTTCCGCATCCACAAGTTTATAGGGAAGTGCTTCCATGTCATCCACAAGATTTGTGGAATGATATGCCATGTTTGCCACTTCCCTGAAAATTGCACGTCTTGTTTTACGAACCTGTGTATCTATCCCTCTCATAAGTTTCTGCCTCCTGCGTAATGAACTATTATATAATACTTGTCCACGGACACGCTCATAACTACATGATACGAACGGCAAATGAAATCTGCCGTTCGTATCGCGCCATCCGCAGCCACAAAGCGGCATAATACCTCATGCGGGTGTACGCATCCCATTATCCTGAACGGTCAGTCTTTTGACCACCAGTATATGTTCAAAACATTTCCAATCATCTCCCGTGAACTCTAAACAGTAATATTTTGACATAATTTTAACAATATTTCAATATCCATACGCAATTTTTTTACAACAATTCATCCATGCAGTGTTATTTATGCATCTTGATAAATCTTTCTAATGTAGTTTAGTGCTGCCACCGCATTGTCTGGCTTGGTGTTCTCAAGCGTAGCGTGCATATATGGCTTCTCTTTTTTCATATAAGGAATTATTCTGTCCCAATGACACTGTCCCTGTCCTACAGGCACAGATACGAACTTTCCATCTTTTATGACAAAGTCTTTCACATGCAGCACTGCAACATCCTTGCCAAGCAATTCAATTGCCTCGTCAAGAATCGCATCCTGCTGCTCATAATTATAACACTCTAGCAGATTTACTGGGTCCAAAATAATCCTTAAATTCGGAGACGCAATCTCATCCAGCACACGCCTCGCACGCGCAGGATTGCACACAATATGCCGCACCACTGGCTCAATTGCCATCAGCACCCCCATCTGTTCTGCATACTTTACAACAGGGCGCAGATTCTTTATAAAAATCTGCAAAGACCCCTCATTCCAGCAAGACTCCTCAAACTTATATTCCACATTTGGCGCGCCTGTCTCTGTGCCGATGACACCTGCACCAAAATGTGCTGCAAAGCGGATATTTGCCATATATTTTTCTTGAATTGTCCTTAATTGCGCAGGATCGGGATTTGCAAGATTGAGATAACACCCCAGCACCGCGACATCTATCTCATTTTTGTCAAATAATCGTCTTAAATACATGGCATATCCAGGCGTAAGCGCTTGCGGCGCCACGGAATTTTCCTGAATAACCTTTGACAGCGCCACATGTGCACAGGTAAACCCTTGCTCTTTTATTCTTTTTAATCGCTCTTCTATCGGTGCCTGCATAGCGTCATGTAATCTGATTCCAAACTGCATTTTTCTCCTCCTAATCATCTTTGTAAAACCGCTAAAAACTCTTTATATTAACACCAATCCGCAGCCACACTAGTACACCGTTTTTTTATCCTCGTATACAAATAGCGAGTGCTTGGTATATGAGGAATTAAAAAACGGTGTACTAGTGTGTCGGATTTTCGGAAACAATCCTGTTTGCCATCATTTTTAAAATCCAATTACATTTTCGCGTGTATACTCCGCTGCCTCCTCTGCAGTCAACATTTTTACAAATGGCGCGCGCTCCTCTTTAGCACCTTCTCCATAGTTTCCATACTCCGCAAAAAACATTGTCTCCCACGCTTCTTTATTATCCCAATCATGCCAGCCTTCCTCGCGGATATGTGCCCCAATTTCAGAATGAATAATCACACATTTTGCAAATTTCCGCCAAGGTCTGCCTAAGTAAGCGCTCTTGGCAGGACAATCGCTTGTAAAACGACAATCTCGAAAAACATATCCGTACTGTTGTTCTTCATAGGTTGAAGGTGCAGTTACATAGCCGCTAATATCACCCTTTCGCTGCTTCATAAATAGCTCGCAATGCTCAAAATACGCAGTAGCGCTGCCAAAAATAAAGTCAACATTTCCTGCAATATAACAGTCTTTATAGAGCTGTCTGCCAACTCGTCTAGGCGCAAACTCTTTCGGTCCCTTAAATCCACCTGCCTGCTTTTCCTTTTTTGGCAATGGCGCTGTAAACAGAGTGTCCTGGTGACCATCAAAGCGGCAGTTTTCAAAAATCAAGTGCTCCCCATCCGCATATACTGCAAGCGCCTGTCCCACCTTGTTTCCCTGCCCTGCCTCATTACAGAAAGAAATATGACAAGCGTAGAAATAATCTGCATCAATAAAGACGCTCGGCGTCCGAAAAGTCCCTCGTTTGTCTCCCTCTGGCATCAAATCCAACGCACCGTCCGAATAAGTAATTTTCGTTTGATTTGCGTCTGTACCAATAAAAGAAAGATGATTTTGCTCAATCTCAAGCCGTTCTTTGTAAGTGCCCGGTGCGATATGTATTAGAACTTCGCAGTCCGTAAATTGTTTTGCTGCTTTGAGGGCATCTCCAATTTTAACAAATTCTTGATCCCCCGCAGCATCTACATACAGTTCTTTTTTCTCCATAATTAAATTCCCTTACTTTCCAATCGCAGCATCTTTGCATAGGCAAGCCTACGCAAAGTTTTCACTCATCCTTCTTCCAATCGCAACATTTCCGCATACGCTAGTAAAAACGGCGCAGTTCCCTTTGCATCGTCTTTTACAATGGGCTCTGACATATAGTACTCGTATGTCCCATCTCGACGCGGATTTGTATCTGGTCCAAGACCTGCCACAAGGCAGATACCGCCAAGGCTCATCTCTCCCTCCACGGTAAAAAGATAAGTATCACAGATTCCCTGGAATGCCTTTACACCACGTGCACGATACTCTTTTGGAAGATAGCCCAAGCGCGCACCTTTCATCAGGCAATACGCCATAATCGAACTGCCGCTTGTCTCCAAATAATTTTTCTCCCTGCCTGGAAAATTCGGCACTTGATACCACATTCCCTCTGGAGATTGAAATTTCAGCATAGAATCAATCAAATCTTGATACATCTGCAACAAATGTTTATAATCAGGATATTCTGGGTCTGCGAGTGTCAAGGTATCAAGGAGCGCCATTGCAAACCAACCAAGCGCTCTAAGCCAGAAATTTTGTGAAAGTCCCGTCTCCTTGTCTGCCCAAAACATTAGCCGCTCCGCATCATATGCATGATAGTACAATCCTGTCTTGGAATCTTTCTGGTTTTTCTCCACATTGAAAAACTGTGTAAAAATGTCTTTATAATTTTCCTTGTCGTGAAAGCGGTTTTCATACTCGATATAATAAGGTTGTGCCATATATAAACCATCCAGCCACACCTGATTTGGATAAATCTTTTTATGCCAGAAATTTCCTTCCTTTGTGCGCGGCATCTCCAAAATCTGTTGATAGATTTTCTCTGTCGCCTTCGCATACTTTTCTTTCCCAGTCAAATCATAGAGCGTAAACAGATTCTTACCCTCATTGATATTGTCAAGATTGAAATCCTCTTTCTTATATCCAATAATTGTTCCATCCTCCTCAATGCGATGGTCAATATACTTCTCCGCAAAATCAAAATATTTTTGATTTTTTGTCACCTTATAAAGCTCAAGCAGCGACATAATCATACAGCCATCTATATAGTCCCACGAAGCCTTTTTGCCCGCTCGTATCTTCTCAATATTCCAGACAGGTTCATCCAGTGTGCTCTTGTCAATCAATTCATTTACATACTTTTCTATAATCTCAATCACCATAGTATTACAACTCCTTTTGCTACACAGTGATAAAATGCGCAATCCCGTCACAAATCACAGCATCACCATTCTGCCCAGATACAGTCACATTCTTCAATTCCAATGTCTCAATATTCTTTGCAAAGATGCCTGTGTTGGTCTGTTTATCAACACCATCCATCATTGCTGGAGCTCCTGCTGTCGGATTTTCTGCAAAGGAGAAAGAGACATTCTCAAACACAACATGGTGAATCTTCTGTTCTGGCAGCCCATATAAATAAGAAGCTGCCGCATGGCAGTTCGTCGCCTTTAGATTCTTAAACAAAAAGTCCCCAAGATATGGCGTCCGCTCGTCTACTGGATGAAACTCCTTGGACTGCACATAATCGGAATGCCCGTCTGCGTCACAGAAATAAAAAGAGTTCATCACAACTGGCGTCATCACATGGTCCATAATAATATTTTCAAACTTAATGCCTGTCACAATCGCATCCTTGCCGCGCCCACGTCTTGTCTTAATACGCAGTCCCCTATCTGTATGAAGAAACAGACAATTCTCAACATTAAGGTTTTTTACGCCGCCTGCCATCTCACTTCCAATAGTGATAGAACCATGTCCATCACGCATACAACACTGTCTGATGGTAAGATTTTCAGAAGGGGTTTTGTACTTTGCACCCATATAAATCTTGCCAGATTTAATGGCAATGCAGTCGTCACCAACAGAGAAATAAACGCCAATAATATCCACATTTTTGCAGGATTCTGGATCTAAACCATCTGTATTTGGCGAGTCCTTTGGCCCTAACACAGAGATATTGATAAACTTCAAATCCTCTGAAAAATAAGGGTGAATATTCCAGGAAGGACTGTTCTTTACTGTGATACCATGAAGGACAACATTCTTACAATGATTGAGGAAAACCATGCGTGGGCGCCATGCAATGCGCTTTACCTTAGGATTATCCCACCAGTTTTCTTTGCTGGCGCAGCCGTCAATCGTTCCCTGTCCAGTAATCACAACATTCTCCACATTTATGCCTGTAAGAATACCTGCAAACATATCAAGAGGATCTCCCTCCCAAGTGCCCAGCAGATATTCGTGTTCCTTGTCAACACACTCTATTTTGCCAGGAAGAATTGGGAATTTTGTCCTGTCTGTAAATGCGGAGAGCGTTGCATCTTTTCCGATATCTAAAACCAAATCACTCTTTAAGAAAAGCGGATAAATTTTATATACTCCCTCTGGAATATAGACTCTTCCTCCTTTTGGACACGCATTGATTGCACACTGTATAAAATGTGTGTCGTCTGTCTCACCGTCACCCTTCGCGCCGAAATCCTTGACATTGAGTGTGACATACTCCTCCTCAGTTGTCACCTGAAACGCTTCTGATTCCTCTTCACCACATATTAATTTTACATTGTAGGTCGTCGCAGGTACTAGACCAAACACTGTCACCACATTTCGGTCACTCCGCTCAGCAAGACTGCCATTTATGTAAATTTCATGTTCCTGCTCCGATGAAAAATAACCATTTTCCTTGATTTCTACCACAAAACTTGTGGAAGTCTTATAGATTACCTCAAACTTCATTGTTTCCTCCATTCTGCCAGAATTTAAACTATGGCGCGTTCTCAAACAGGGAAGACTTTCCCTACTCGCGCGGCCTGTGCGTTGCTTGCTTATTTCCTTCGCACAGGTCTGTGCATCAATTATTACATATTTATACAATAACACAACTGAAAATAAATTTCTAGCAAAAAATGTAAGCTCTTACATTCTTTGTAACAGTTCAGTTACTTTTCACACCCGCACCATGCACTTGCTGCATGGTGTCGGATCCAGCGCAAAAATGCCTGCTTCGTGGCATTTTGTGTGCATCAATTGTTGCAATTCACACCAAATCATCATAAATCAATACGAAATCTGGCGTGGGTGTGAATTGTAACACAGTTCAGCCTTCGGCTTCCTGTTACAAGCATCAAGCCATGCAAAACCGCTTCATGGTAGCTTGATGCATCTCAACCACTACGTTATTTCGCGGACTTTGCAGTAAATGCAAAGTCCTGATGCTAAATTGTAACCATTCTTTCAAAATCATGGACTGCACGCAGCAGTTCTGTCACACTCCACGCCTGTGCAAAACACCCTCTTGACACAGTTGGCGTATCGCCATCATAAATCTCGGCAATCTGAGAAACGCAACCTTCCCGCAGCCATGCTGCAAGCGCTGCAAAACCTTCTGTCAGTTCTGTCTTAATACACTCCTTTTTTGCTTTGTCACCACATTTTTCCGCATACCGAACATATGCCCTATAATATGCCCCTAGCGGAAATGCCCACACAGTTCCCTGATGATATGCTCTGTCGCGCTCCTCCATCGGTCCAATATAAATCGGGTGAAAATCAGAGTCGTTCTTTGCAAGGGTGCGCAGACCAACGGTCGTGTACAGTGCTTCCTTCACTTTTTTCAGAATCAAAGCCTCTTTCTCAACAGGCAGCATTGTAAACGGCATTGTCAGCGCCCAAATCTGATTACACCGAATTTGATTTTCGTCCTTTCCACCAGACAGTACATCCTTTAAACACTGCTCGCTTTCATTCCAGAATTTCTCCGCAAAAGAAGCCTTTACTTTTACGGCAAGCTCCTGATATTTTGCATCCTGTGTCAACTCGTACATCACCATTAACGCACTGTACCAATATGCATTGATTTCCACAGGCTTTCCATGTCTCGGCGTCGGCAGAAAATCGCCCACACGCACATCCATCCATGTAAGCTGTTCCAACCCAGCACCTGCCATAATCAAACCATCGCTATCCATCCCAATATGGTAATCCGTTCCATTTTGATATTTGTCAATAATCTGCTCTAATACAGGTAGTATCTCAACCTGAAATGCCTTGTCTCCAGAATATTTCATATACTCATACACTGCATTCACAAACAACAACGGCGCGTCGGCAGAGTTATATTTAGGATTTTCTCCCCCCTCTGGAAACAGATTCGGCAGCAGTCCATTTTTTACATAGTTTGCAAAGGTTTGCAGAATACTTTTACACTCTGCAAAACGTCCTGTTACGATTGTTGCGCCTGCAAGCGATATCATTGTGTCGCGTCCCCAATCCTCGAAAAACGGATAGCCTGCTATAATACTTTTGCCGTTAGTTGAATCCCGCCGCACAACATATGCATCTGCACTTAACACAAGTTGCTTTCCAAGTTCAGAGGATAGCGGGGCCTGTGAAAGCAGTTGTTTTTTTCGCACACTGTTTTTCTGTACAGATGCTTCATAGCATTTTTTCGCACTCAAATCAGTAATCGTCTCCGTACTAAAAATGACATATGTGTCACTTTTTGTCTCTATTTGCTGTTTCAAAATACAGTTTACAAAGACATTGCCATACGCCACGCGCCCGTCGCGCTCGTCCTGCGAGAAATACAATTCTCCAAATAAATGCGCAGACTGTGGAGACAAATTTGCATTCGTTTTAAGAAATAGCTTAATTTCCCCATCTGTAATACAGTATTGTCTGTCTTGTGCATCTGCATTTACACTGGCATCACAAGGCATTACTTGATACACATCCAAATTTTGCGCGGCGTCAAAATCTTCTTTCTTCGAGGTAAAACGCAGCAACGGCAACAACTCTAAAGTCACATTTTTTCCCGACGGATTATCAATTTCATACCATAATACCACCTTATTTTCACTGTGCATCATCTGCAAGTGTTTGGTGACAGTCACGTCCTCAATCCGATATATCCACACAGGTGCAACTTCATCAAAATCATCGTAGATAAACTTTTCCAGATAATGAAATCCCACATAATCCTTTCCTGATTTCATGCGCTGCGAAGTCAGAATATGTTCCTGCCCATCAACAACCAACTGCTCAAAAATATTAGAAACCAGATGCATTCTGACATTTGGCGCTCTCTTTGCGGACATCAACAGTGCCTGATCGCCTCTCGCCGCTGCACCTATAACTGATAGGCTGCTATACCCGCCCAATCCATTTGTGAGCAGATAGCAGTCCTTCTCTCCCTCCTCTATCGAAGTCCAATTCTTTTTGTCAAATTCAAATCTCATGATAATTCTCCTCTTCCTCTGTGGCTTCCTCAAGCCATTCTTTTAAATTTTCTTTTGCATTTAGCTGAAATGCTCTTCTTTTGTAGAAATTATCGATAGTTAATGATATCAACAGCATATCACATTATACTTTGTATCTCAAGAGTCGAATAGGCATATCCTGTAAGGGTATGTCTGAACAGTAACCTCCGTTCAACCTTAGGAATTCTTTTCAATATTCCACTTGAATAACTTATCCATTTGTGATATAGTTACAAAACATCCTCTATTTTGCAGCAACATATTATTTTTGTGATAATTTTCGCTGTACTCGGGTGCATTAGAACCGCCAGAAATGAGGCAATACCTAACATGAAAAAGATTGTACATAGCAGATTTTTATGTATAGCATTAATATTGTCCATACTTGTACTGGGAATTTACTGCGAAGAAATTTACATAAATTCCTCTTTTTTGCATGTTTCCGACACATTCACTGCTGCCTCTCTGCAAGCTGCCGATCATGTTGCAGACACACATCTTTTCTATGATAAAAATTCCATAAATTTCATGGAAGAATTTGTTCTCATGCGTCAGTCTGCACACGCATCTACAGTTCTGCGCGTCAGCCAGTGTATGATTTGTGCCCTGCTTCTGCTTAGTATATTTCTGTTATATCTTTCTTTCAAAAATTTCTGTCTGTGTACTGATGCACATCAAAACCAGTACAACCGCAGAACTCTGGATTATATCCACCAAAATGATGGTAAAAAATCCCATAATGTTTAATCTTTATCTCATTTTATTTTTCAGCGCTCTTGTTAAGAAATCATTATAACCAGCGTTTTTTTCGTGTGCGCAATTATTTTGGTAAAGCATTTTTAAAGGGTTTAACTGCACACGTAGAACATCTAAGAGGACTATTTTAACATTGTGGAGGTTTTTTATCATGTTTCAAAATATTATTTGTGTCTCTTTTTGTAGTTCTCTTTTATAAAATTTATCGCAAAGCGAAATATCATAAGTCTCTTTACGATTGACGTATTCCCACCACCTAAAATAAGAGCCGTTATAAAAAAGGTTAAAATTTTATAACGTTACTTGCATATTTTATTAGAAAAAGTTAGTATTATTATAGATACACTTTATCCAACTAAAGAATTAATAGAACTGTTTTGGATTCGTGAAGAAATAATATTTCCTTACAGTTTCTTTCCAATTTATAGAAAGGACGACTTTATGACTTTTATCCTATTACTTGTGGCAATTGTGATTCTACTCTGTGTAATGGCAGAAAAATTCTCTGGTAAATTTGGTATGCCTGCATTGATACTTTTTATGTTTATCGGTATGCTTTTCGGAAGTGATGGAATCCTTAAAATTCCGTTTAGCGACTATAAATTAGCAGAGAATATATGTTCTATTGCGTTGCTGTTTATTATGTTTTATGGTGGATTTAACTTAAAATGGGAGCTTGCAAAAGATGTCGCCGTAAAGTCTGTTCTTTTGTCAACAATCGGCGTGGCAGTCACAGCAACGGTCACAGCTCTGTTTGTGCGATTTATTTTGGGCTATACTTGGCCGGAAAGTTTTCTGGTTGGTGCAGTGCTTGGTTCCACGGACGCAGCGAGCGTATTTGCCATACTCCGCCAAAAAAAACTCAACTTAAAGGACAGTACTGCTTCTCTTTTGGAAATGGAAAGTGGCAGTAATGACCCAATGGCATACATGTTGACCTTTATTGCACTGGGAATTATCTATTCAGGAGAATCCGAACACATTGTTATGCGTATTTTTCTACAGTTAGTAGTCGGCTCTCTGGTTGGACTGGCACTTGCACTGGCCACCATTCGTCTTATGATGAAAACAACGCTGGTATCCGATGGTCTTGATACGATTTTTATGATTGCCATGGTTTTAATCTGCTATGCCTTATCACAAATTATGGGTGGAAATGCCTATCTAAGTGTATACATTATGGGTGTTATCATTGGTAATAGCCATATTAAAAACAAGGCGACACTCATACCATTTTTTGACGGAGTTACATCTTTAGCACAGATTTTAATATTTTTCCTGTTGGGACTGCTCACGATTCCGCACGAAATGTCAGAGGTTATTTTTACCGCAATTATAATTACTGTAATTCTTACGCTGGTTGCAAGACCTGTCGCCGTATTTCTACTTATGAAACCTTTTCACTGTTCCGCAAGGCAGTGTCTTCTGGTTTCCTGGGCAGGGCTTCGTGGCGCCTCCTCGTCAGTGTTTGCCATTATGGCAGTTGCAAGCGGTGTCATTATGCCTCACAACCTGTTTCACATTGTCTTTATGGTATCACTCTTCTCGGTTGCTATACAAGGAACCTTACTTCCAAGAGTGGCGGAAAAGCTTAATATGATTGATGAAAATGAAGATGTTCGCAAGACTTTTAACGATTATCAAGAAGAATCTTCTATCACACTAATTCGCATGTTCATACCAAAAGGACACAACTGGGAAAATAAACTGGTCAAGGAAGTTTCCTTTCCAACAGGTTCGCTTGCACTTATGATTAAACGAAATCATGAAACTATCATTACAAAGGGAGATACATTAATTCTTGCGGGGGACAGCATTATATTAAGTGCGCCATCTTACAATCCAAGCGGCGAAGAACTGCTTGATGAGATTTTTATTGACCGCTATCATCCATGGTGCAATCGCACAATTGCAGAACTGAATCTAGCGCCTGATGAGCTGATTGCAATGATAATGCGTGGAGAAGAGTCTTTAATTCCTGATGGGAAGACAAGAATCCTAGAAGGTGACAAAGTGGTGACTTACCGAGAGTAAAGAACTATTTAAAAATTATTCTTAACAGTTCCTAAGTCACCACTCTCATTTATACATAGACTATACGTTTAAAATTTCTTCAGCAAGCGCTTCTAATTGTGGTATATTCTCTGCTTTCATGGCTGATTTAATTGTTACAACCGGCTCTACAATTGTCAGTGCCTTTGCTCCTTCAAGCAAAGACTTCATACTTTTTGCCGCTGTCGGTCCCCATGAACCATTTTCGATAATGCCAACAGTACGATTCTGGTAATTTTTCGCCTTAAGTCTATTTAAGAAATCTTCCATAGGCGGAAATACGCTGGCATCATACGATGAAGCCGCAAGTACCAAGCGACTATAGCGAAACGCATCTGCTACTGTTTCATGAAGATCCTCTTTTGTTAAGTCTATGAGAATCACCTTTTTCGCGCCCTTCTGTTCTAATAATTCCTTCATTTTCTCGGCTGTATACAACGTATGTCCATGAATGGAAGCACAGGCAATCAACACACCTTCCTCCTCCGGTTTATAACTGCTCCAAGTCTGGTATTTCTCAATATAATACCCCAAATTTTCTGTCAACACAGGTCCATGCAGCGGACAGATTGTATTAATTTCCAATGTGGCTGCCTTCTTCAATAGTGCCTGTACCTGCATACCATATTTTCCACAGATATTAATATAATATCTTCTCGCCTCCTCGGTCCAGTCCTCCTCTGCATCGCGCGTTCCAAACTTGCCAAAACCATCTGCACTAAACAATATTTTTTCTGACTGCTCATAAGTAACCATTACCTCTGGCCAGTGCACCATTGGCGCCATAAAAAATTGCAGCGTATGCTTTCCGACAGAAAGGGTATCTCCTTCTTTTACAGTGACAGCCTTCTCCCCTAGATTTGCATCAAAAAACTGTTGAAACATTTGAAAGGTCTTTGCATTTCCGACAAGTTTCATATCTGGATAACGCTCCAAAAGCTGCATAATACTGCCGCCATGATCTGGCTCCATATGCTGAATCACCAGATAGTCCACGTTTCTTGTTCCTACTGCCTCCTCCAGATTTTTCAGCCATTCCTGCGTCGCGCGCGGGTCAACGGTATCCATCACAACAATCTGCTCATCCAGTATGATATAAGAATTGTACGCCATGCCATTTTTTACTTCATATTGACCTTCAAAAAGAGTAAGCGTTCTATCATTGACTCCTATATTTATAATATCTTCTGTAACCTTTTCCATTGTTCTATTCTCCTTCTCTCCAAATTTTACTTTTTGCTATGCTTAGTTTATCATGGAATCTAAAACTCTACAACTAAATAATCGAGCAGGGGAAGATTATTTCCCCTACTCGCTACGCTGGACACCCGTCAGCTTTGCTGACATTCTTCCTCTGGGTGCCCATGTACATAAAAACCGCCAGCTCTCTAGCCAGCGGAAAAATAGGAATAAAATCATAAGCCGACTCTATTCTTTCCCTTTCGGTTTCCACACTTTCACACCAATATAACCGCCAATTCCTGACACTGCAACAATCACTGCAAAAACCATTAAATAAGATAACACCATTCTGAAAAATTCTATTAAATTTGACATTTTTTCCACCTCTTTTCAAAACTGATAAGCTTATCATACCACGTTCCTATAGAACTGTAAAGAAAGAACCTTGCAATACTATCACCAAAATTTTTCAAAAACAAAACTTTCTGTTTCTAATTTTTTTGATTTATGTTACTATTATATACAAGCAAACACTTATAGTAAACGACAAAAATATTTGCCGTTTTATTTTACATTACAGGAGGATGCAATATGAAAAAATATAAGTTATTACTGGCTGGAAACAGCAAAAAATTAATTACTTCTTTCTTTACCCAGATGGACTCAACATTTGAATGTATGACATCATCAATTATCTATGATGATTTAAAAAATCATGTTCAGTATTTCAAACCGGACATGTTTGTTCTTTGTATGCGTGCAGAAACAAGAGATGACCTTGTGACAATTGGAAGTTTCCACGATATTCTAATAAAAAATAAAATTCCTTATGGTGCAATTGGTGACAGTTCCAGTTTGGACTTCGCATCCAAGATTGCAAATAACATACCCGAACTTGCATTAAAGCTCCCAATTCCTACTGCCGACTTAGAAGATACACTCACTCGCTTTATTCGGGACCATCAAGTACATCTGGCCTCCGCCCAGCTCCCACCCATCACACCAGCACTGTCTACTGGCGGTAGCGCCTTTGACGCGTTAGCGCAGTTAGATTCTATGTTTGATATTGCTGGAAGCGAACCAACCTTCCCAGCAGACGAGGAACTATTGGATTTTGAGTTAAAGGAACGCCCTCGTATACTTGTCGTAGATGATGCCACGATTATCCACAAAACAATCAAAGGATATCTTGACTCCAAATACGAAGTTGCCACTGCTATCAATGGGAATATCGCTCTTCGCTTCCTAAAAACAAAGAAAGTAGATTTGATTTTGCTTGACTATGAAATGCCTGATATGAATGGTCCGGCTGTACTCGAGGCGGTGCGTGCTGACCCTCGTCTTGCATCCATTCCAATTGTATTCCTCACAGGAATTAATGATGTAGAGAAGACCAAAAGCGCACTTGCACTAAGACCACAAGGGTATCTGCTCAAACCGGTAGACAAACATGCACTGCTCAATAAAATAAATGAATTGCTTCTATAAATATTATTAAGAAGCTGTGAATACTTAAATATTTTAATTGGAGACATATCATATGAATAACGAGATAACCATCACAGACCTTTTTGAAGTAGAGATGCTCCAGCGCCTGCAGGACTCTTTCTCTAAGATGACTGGTTTTGCCGCTATTATCACAGATGCAGAAGGAGTTCCTGTTACAAAAGGGACAAACTTCACAGATTTTTGCAGCAAATACACTCGAAATTCACCAATCGGGTGCCTGCGATGCCAGCAGTGTGACAAACATGGCGCAGAACTCTCCCTAAAAGTAGGTTCTTCCGTTACATATTATTGCCATGCGGGGCTTATGGATTTTGCAGCTCCGATTATGGCTGGTGATAAAATGGTCGGCTGCTTTGTGGGCGGACAGGTGCTCATCTCTCCTCCTGATATTACACGAATTATGCAGGTCGCTGCTGAGATTGGCATTGATCTCATCAATTACTTGCAGTCAGTTATGAGCGTACCCACCATTGAAAAGTCAAAGCTTGACAACGCTGCTCTTTTCCTGTACACACTCACAAGTGCACTCTCAAGCATTGCTTATCATAAGTACATTATGAAGGAGGCAAATATTGAAATTGAAAAGGCTGCAAACATGAAATCTGATTTTTTGGCCAACACAAGTCATGAGCTGCGCACTCCTATGAATGCGATTATTGGTATGACAGAGATGGCGCTTCGTGAGGAGATGACTCCCACAGCAAAAAATTATATCAATCAAATAAAAGCTGCAGGAAAGTCGCTGCTCATCATCATCAATGATATCCTCGATTTCTCTAAGATAGAATCTGGAAAAATGGACATTGTTGCAGATGATTATGAGCCGACTTCCCTAATCAATGATATTGCAACCATTATCAGTACGCGTATTGTCAAAGATGATGTGGAACTAATCCTTGATATCAATCCCCAAATTCCAAAAGTCCTCTCTGGTGATATGGTACGTCTAAAACAGATCATTACAAATCTGGCGAACAATGCAGTCAAATTTACCAAATTAGGACAAATTTGTCTAAAGTACGATTTTGAAATCGTATCTGAAGATACAGTCAATCTGCTGTTTTCTGTATCAGATACTGGTATTGGTATCAAACCTGAGGATATCAATAAACTTTTTCAATCCTTCCGACAGCTTGACAGCAAACGAAACCGTAATATTGAAGGCACTGGTCTTGGTCTTGCAATTAGCAAACAGCTAATCACGCTTATGAATGGCAATATTTCTGTGGAAAGTGTATACGGAGAAGGTTCCACTTTTTCCTTTACCGTACCTCAGAAGGTCATTAATCCACAACCTTCTATCTCGCTGAATGAAATACCACCGAAACACGCAGCAGGTTTTCTCAACAATACCTACGCAAACATTCAGTTAAAAAGAGATATGCACAAGCTTGACATTGACTATACTGACCTAAAAGATAAGGATATTTTAACCTTCCTAACAGAATATAAAGAACGGCTGACCAATACTTATTTGTTTATTCCATACAAAGATTTCAGTCAGCCATTACAAGATTTTATACAACAGCAAGAACAACTCAATGTAATTGTCATTGCTCCATATGGGGTGTCTTTGACAAACACACCATTAAATGTATTGATCGTACATAAACCTTTGTCGGTCTTGGCACTGGCAGGAATCTACAATCATGAAACCTTTAGCCAATATGACAGTACTTCTTCTGATGAATACTATGATTTTACTGCAGAGACAGCCAAAATCCTAATTGTAGATGACAACTCCATCAATCTGACCGTCGCTCAAGGACTGCTCGAACCGCTCAACATGCAGATTGACACTGCTCTCAGTGGAAATGAAGCCATCAATAAAATATCAGATACAATGTATGATCTGATATTGATGGATCATATGATGCCAGAGATAGACGGCATTGAAACCACCCATATTATCCGGCGTTTCCACTCTGAGTATGACAATGTACCGATTATTGCACTGACTGCCAATGTGATTGGCAATGTCAAAAAAATGTTTATCGAGGAAGGTATGAATGATTTTGTGGCAAAGCCTATTGAGGTTCGTATGCTGATCAATGCTATACGCAGATGGCTCCCAAAAGAAAAAATCAAAAAGCATACTGGCTCCGTCAGACCTGTTATCGCCAAAAAAACAGTTGCGCTGCCAGACATTCCAGAATTAAACATGGAAGAAGCCCTAAAACTTCTAGGAAGCGAAGAACTTTTTATGACAATCCTTGCAGATTATTATCATGTCATACCCAAAAAACAAAAATTGATAGAAACCTACCGTGACAAAAAAGACTGGTACAATTATACAATTGAAGTTCATGCGCTCAAGAGTGCTTCTAGGCAGATTGGTGCTGACGACCTCTCCGAAAAAGCCGCCGCTCTGGAAGCTGCCGGCAATGCAAATGATATCGATATGATTCTGCAAAATACAGATGAACTGCTTGCTTTATACGCACACTACCATGATCTGCTAAGCCCTTATTTCCCAGAAAAAAGAGAGGAGGAAGGAAAGCCGCCTATAACGACTCCTGTACTAATGGAAGTCTTTGCGCTGATGAAACAAGCCATTGAAGATCTTGATATGGACAAAATGGATGATGCAATTCACACGCTCGATGGATACAGTTTTCAAGATGAGAGTCATGACTTGTATATCCAACTCTGTGAGGCTGTTGCAGACATGGACCCTGACGCCTGTGAAGAAGTAATTTCTAGCTGGAAAGAAATAATATAATAATCGCATACGGGTGTCCGTCAGCTTCGTTGACATCTCTCATATGGACATCCGTGTGCAGAATAAATATTTTAATGTCTATCTGTTCTTAAACTCATTTCGATACTGATTCGGCGTCTTCCCTGTCACTTTTTTAAATGCCTGTGAAAAATAGGATTGCGAAGAAAACCCAAGAGTAGTCGAAATCTGAGAAATCGAATATGACGTGGATTCCAGCAAAGATTTTCCTTCCCGTATCCTCTTTTGAATCAGATATGTAATTGGAGAAATCCCTATATATTTCGTAAAGGCATGAACCATATAATATTTATTCATATGCGAGCGCGCTGCCAACACATCCAATGTAATATTTTCTGCATAATTTGCATCCAAGAAATTTTTAATCTGCGTACACTCTCTATTTAAAAGAATATTGTTGCTCTGCACAATCGATAAATTATTGTTTCGGAGCATACAGATCATAATAACTTCCAACAGATTCTGACACACAGTCTCATAATTTTCTTCTTTTTTAGAAATCTCCTCCAACATAATATTTAGATAAGCATAAATATTAGAGCTCTGTGTGTTGTATTTATACACCTCTCCAAACGCAGTCTGCTGCATATAGACGCCTTCCTGTGCAGCCACCATATTTTCAAACGAAAAGGAAAGCCCCTCTATCCCCAACACAATATACTCCAAAGGCTCCGTCCGCACAGATTTTTCTGTATGTTGTACATTTGGATTGATAATCACCATGTCATTCTTACTGACAGGAAACTCCATACCTTCCGTAATAAACGAACCATTGCCCCGCACAACATAGAAAAGTTCACTAAACGGATGCGAATGTAAGATACTCTGCCAGTCCCCTTCATATTTTGAAGTTGAGACATATAACAGTTTTAGACCATCAAAATTAAAAATTTGATTCTCCTCAATACAATGTCTTGTATTTCCCATCATACTCTCCTTTCTGAAACAAATATACATCAAATACCAAAAACGTCAAGAGTCTGTAAAATTGCATTTTTCAAATCTAAAAATATTCTCTATCAAGAAAAATATAACAAACTTTATATATTTTGTCTATAGATGTATATACCCTAATATTTCTAAAATTATAGCAAATTTTATTTTGTGAATACAGCACATAAAAAATAATTGTTATCTTTCTTTCTCAAAATTTTATTTTTATAATTTGCATAAAATATTGTTGTTTAATTTGATTTTTATATAAATTTTATACAATTTATACTTTTTGAGTTGTTTTATTTTAAATATTTTTTACAAAAAGCAAGATTTCTAAAACTTTGAGCAACAATCAGATTGATTCTAAATACTAATATCGCTATATTTAAGTTATACTTAAAAACAAGTCAACTGCTATAAAGTCTTAACCACTTTTATAGCGAAATTCCGATACGGTCTGTATTGGTGCAGAAATCGTATGACGGAAATTCATAAGGGAGGGATTTCTATGAAATCAAAAAAAGTTATTTCATTGTTACTGATAACAGCCCTGTCAGCATCATTGCTTGCAGGATGCGGCGGATCTGGCGATAAAGCGGCGGACAGCAAACCAGCAGACAATACTACGTCCAACAATACCGCTGAATCAAAACCTGCTGAAAGTACTCCGGCAGATACAACAGAAAAAACCCCAGCAGATGAGGCGACTCCAGTTGAGGAACAGACCCTTAAAGTAGCTGCTTTTGAAGGCGGATATGGCGCAGATATGTGGTCAGAAGTCGTGGCCGCTTTTGAGGCCTCTCACCCGGGTGTGACTGTAGAACTCACTATTGACAAGAAATTGGAAGATGTTATCAGCCCTGCAATGAAAGCTGGAGATTATCCAGATGTAGTACATTTGGCTACAGGTCGTGAAGCTGCTTTGACAGAGACCTTAACAAAAGAAAAAGCACTTCTTCCGCTGACAGATGTCCTTGACATGACGGTTCCCGGCGAAAATGTAACGGTAAAAGACAAAATTATTCCCGGATTTCTCGATACGCTGGCAACCAACCCTTACGGCGATGGCGTGACCTACTATGCACCGATGTTCTACAGCCCTTGCGGACTCTTCTACAACGCAGGACTTTTCAAAGAAAAAGGATGGGATGTACCCACAACATGGGAAGAAATGTGGGCACTTGGCGAAACAGCAAAAGCAGACGGAATCGCACTCTTTACATATCCTACAACTGGTTACTTTGACGCGTTCACATACGCAACCTTGTCATCGGCAGGTGGTTCCGACTTCTTCAATAGTTGTATGACTTATGAAGATGGAATCTGGGAGAGTGAAAATGCGACCAAAGTGTTTGAGCTGATTGCAAAACTTGGAGAATATACGGAAGGCACTACTGTTGCCAACGCCAACAATGACAACTTTACAAAAAACCAGCAGCTAATTCTTGACAACAAAGCAATCTTCTGTCCGAACGGCACATGGCTTCCAGGCGAGATGGCTGATGCGCCGAGAGCAGATGGTTTCGAGTGGGGATTTATGGCAATCCCAGCAGTAAATGAAGGTGGTGCAGGCTGCTCCTTCTGTTGGTTTGAGCAGATGTGGATTCCTGCTGCGGCAGAAAATCAGGATATGGCAAAAGAATTTGTGGCTTATATGTACTCTGACGAAGCTGCAAAGATCTTTGCAAAATCCACAGCAATCCAGCCAATCACTGGTGTCAGTGACTCTCTGGAAGGCGACAACAAGTTGTTCTATAGCATCTACGACAATGGCGCAACTGCAGTTATGGGCGGATTTGCTTCCACTGCACCAGTTGAAGGCGTAAACATGCTCGATACTTTATGCGGAACAGTCAACAGTATTGTAAGTGGTGATAAGACTGTTGCAGACTGGCAGGCTGCTGTAGAAGATGCAAGCGATAAATTAAGAGCTGCAATGGAATAAGGTTTTAGGAGCGCTCCGAAGGTTTCTGCCTTTGGAGCGTTTTTTTGCACAGTGAGCATTGGAGGTATGCGCATGAAAAAAGTCAAAGGAAAATCGATTTTTATTACTATATGCGTAGCGCCGGCAGTTATATTGTTTGTTATCTTTATGCTAATCCCAACTTTTAATGTATTTAAGATGTCTCTGTACAAATGGGGTGGCTACTCCAACACCAAACAGTTTGTCGGTCTAAATAATTTTAAAATCTTGATGGAAGATACCAACTTTTTCCGTTCTTTCCAAAATACAGTCCTTTTAATTGCGATTGTCACAATTGTTACAATGGCGCTGTCCCTTATTTTTGCGGCGATTCTTTCCCGAGAAAAGATTAAAGGACAAAATTTCTTTCGTATAATATTTTACATACCCAATATTTTATCCGTGGTTGTAATTTCTGCAATCTTCTCTGCAATTTACGATCCAAATAATGGTCTCCTAAACAGTATTATTGGCATTTTCCGCGGAAGCGAGAAAACACCAATCCTTTGGCTGGGTGATCAGAAACTAGTTATCTACAGTCTTGTTATCGCTATGATTTGGCAGGCAATCGGATACTATATGGTTATGTACATGGCAAGTATGGCAAGTGTTCCAGAAAGTCTCTATGAGTCTGCCAACCTTGAAGGCGCTGGCAGACTCCGTCAGTTTTTCTCCATCACTCTGCCGCTTATCTGGACAAATATTAGAACGACATTAACTTTCTTTGTAATCAGTTCTATTAATATTAGTTTTCTGATTGTAAAAGCACTCACAAACGGTGGTCCTGACGGTGCAACAGAAGTATTTTTGAGTTACATGTACAAACAGGCTTACACCAATTCTTCTTACGGTTATGGTATGGCAATTGGCGTTGTCGTATTCTTGTTCTCCTTTGGACTATCAGCGCTTATCAACTTTGTCACCAAGAGAGAACCCTTGGAATTTTAAAGAAGGGAGACACAGATGCAAAAAAATAAAAAAGAAATAAGTTTCAATACTCTGTACAAGATTTTTATCTATGTTGCCCTGCTGACGCTTGCCATCAGCATTGTAATACCAGTTGCATGGGTCTTTCTGGCTTCCATCAAAGAAAACTCTGAATTTTATGGTAATCCTTGGACAATGCCAAAAGGCTTCTATTTCCAGAACTTTATTGATGCTTTTGAGAAGGCAAATATGGGTGAGTACTTTTTCAACTCTATCCTAGTGACAATGCTGTCACTTGCCATTCTGCTAGTGGTTGCCTTGCCAGCGGCCTATGTACTTGCGCGCTATCGCTTTTTTGGCAGTAAACTAATCAACATAATGTTTATGGGTGGTCTGTTCATCAATGTCAATTACATTGTTGTACCAATTTTCCTAATGTTTGTGGACGCAGATAAATTTCTAAAAAGTTTAGGCGGCAGCGGTTTCTTTTTAAACAATCTTTTTGTTGTGGCGCTTGTATATGCGTCCACTGCTCTGCCATTCACAATCTATCTACTCTCTGGCTTCTTTGTCACGATACCGCGCGATTATGAGGAGGCGGCTTACATGGACGGCAGTGGGTACTTTCGGACAATGGTTCAGATTATGATGCCAATGGCGCTGCCAAGTATTATCACTGTCATCCTATTTAATTTCCTGTCGTTTTGGAATGAATACATTATTTCCATGACACTGCTCACCAAGAACTCCAAAACACTTCCTGTTGGTTTGATGCAATTAATGCAGGCGCAAAAAGCAGCGGCAAATTACGGACAGCTCTATGCAGGACTTGTGATTGTCATGCTGCCAACATTAATCCTGTATATTTTAGTACAGAAAAAACTGACACAAGGCATGAGTCTAGGCGGATTAAAAGGATAATTTTAAGGAGGAATTTATATGAAATATGTCATCAGGCTATTATATTTGTTGATATTCATTGTCAGCATAGTATTAATTGTCACAGGACAGCGCAATATCGGACCCGCGGGGTTACTGACAATGCTTGTCGGTCTTGCTGGAATATTAGTTCTCCTCTACCTATACAATAGAAAATACCAGTAAAACTTGCTGCTTGACAGCGGCAATTCAAGAGAATGCCTAAAAGGAGATCCCTATTATGAATATAGAAAACATTGGCAGACTGACGCTGCCTACAGACGTGGACATGGTTGAAACAACCATTAAGCTAAAAAATATGCTTGGCGCAGACGCACTGCGGGACTGCGACGGAACAACTATGCCTGAAGAACTATTGAGCCAGGACGCCAAGATTTATGCAACATACTATACCACCCGCAAAGACAATCACTGGGCTATGCAAAATCCAGAAGAAATTCAACAGGAATATCTGATAAGCGACCGTGTTACTGCGAAAGGCGAATGCCTGCGCATCACACTTATGAAAGGATTTCACACAGAACAGCTTAAAGTCAATACAATTGATTCCCCGAAGCGCTGGTGGGAAGTGATTGACAGAACCACTGGGGAAGTTGTCCCAACAGAAAAGTGGAATTATGACAAGGCAACTGGCGAAGTTGTCATTGAGACGATACCTTATCATCAATATACTGTCAGCTTCCTTGCATTCCTGATTTGGGACCCTGTACATATGTACAACTTTATTACAAATGACTGGAAAGACGCGCCACACCAATTAACCTACGATGTGCGTCAGCCTAAAACTCAAGCTTACGTTAAGCAGAAGCTAAAAAAATGGTGTGAGGATAACCCACATGTAAATGTTGTGCGTTTTACTACTTTTTTTCATCAATTTACCCTAACCTTTGATGATCAAAAGCGCGAAAAATTTGTAGAATGGTTTGGTTATAGTGCAAGCGTCAGCCCTTATATTTTAGAACAATTTGAAAAATGGGCTGGCTATCCATTCCGCCCAGAATACATAGTGGACCAGGGCTATCACAACTCGACTTTTCGGGTGCCCTCTAAAGAGTTCCGCGACTTTATAGAATTTCAGCAAATCGAAGTATCCAAACTTGCAAAAGAACTGGTGGACATTGTGCACAGTTATGGCAAGGAAGCAATGATGTTTTTAGGCGATCATTGGATTGGAACTGAACCTTTTGGGAAATACTTCCAAAATATTGGACTTGACGCCGTTGTTGGCTCTGTGGGAGACGGTGTTACACTGCGCATGATCTCAGATATTCAAGGGGTGAAATATACAGAAGGACGCCTACTGCCCTACTTTTTTCCCGACGTGTTTACTGAAGGCGGCGATCCAATTGGTGAAGCGCAAGACAACTGGCTCAAAGCGCGAAGAGCGGTTTTGCGCTCCCCACTTGACCGCATTGGATACGGCGGTTATCTCAAACTTGCCGCGGAATGGCCGGGCTTTATCGATCAAATTCAAAAAGTTGTAAACGAATTTCGACAGATACACCAAAATATGCAGGGAACAAAAGCATACACAGCACCTTTTAAAGTTGCAATTCTAAACTGTTGGGGCAATATTCGACGCTGGATGTCCAACCAAGTGCATCATGCACTGTGGTACAGGGAAATCTACTCATATGTAGGCGTAATTGAATGTTTAAGTGGAATGCCTATCGATGTGGAATTTATTGATTTTGAACAGGTAAAAACTGGCATTGACCCTTCAATAAAAGTAATTATCAATGCCGGAGATGCTTATACTTCTTGGAGTGGCGCAGAGAATTGGAAGGATGAGGCAATCGTCTGTGCGATCCGTAAATTTGTTGATGAGGGCGGCGGATTTATCGGCATCGGTGAACCAAGTGCCTGCCAGTATCAAGGACGTTATTTCCAGCTCAGTGATGTGTTGGGTGTTGACAGAGAGCTTGGCTTCTCAATGAGCACTGACAAATATAATGAACTTGACCACAATCACTTTATCTTGCAAGATATTCCTGATGAAATTGATTTTGGCGAAGGAAAAAGCCGCATCTACGCACAGGGCGAACATTATCAAATACTCAATATGGATGGGAAGTACAGCCGCTTGGTAGTCAACGAATATGGCAAAGGTAGAAGTGTCTATTTCACAGGATTGCCCTATTCTCCTCAGAATTGCCGTCTCCTGCTGCGTGCTATTTATTTCGCTGCACACAGAGAGGACGAACTAAAGAAGTTTTATGTGAGCAATGTAGATACAGAACTTGCCGTTTTTGAACAAACCGGCAAAATAGTTGTCATTAATAATTCTAAAGAACCACGGGAGACAGATCTGTATGTACAGGGTACACTTTTTGCTCATCTCGATTTGACACCAATGGAAATGCGTTGGATTGATATTCATTAAGTTAAAGGAGAATCTATGTATACAAAAAATCCGGATTGTGCTAAAATAGAGGAAGCAATTGCTGCATTTATCGCTGAAAACAATCGTCTGATAGAAAAGCGTCTTTATGGAAATGGACATATTAATGATACATTCCTGCTGCGCTGTGAGACGCCCGAGAACGGTGAAAAAAAATATATTTTACAGCGCATGAACCATGATATCTTTAAAAATCCACCACAGCTTATGGAAAATGTGGTTCATGTGACCGCCTATCTGCGCAAAATGATTCTCTCTCAAGGCGGCGACCCTGAGAGAGAAACCTTAAGTGTATGCAAAACATTAGATGGCGCAGATTGGTTTTGTGATCGCGCACAAAATTATTGGAGAGTTTTTCTCTATATTGAGCGTTCTGTGTGTCTGGAAAAAGTAGAAAGTGAAAAAGATTTTTATGACAGTGCTGTCGCTTTTGGAAAGTTTCAAAAACTTCTGACAGATTTTCCAGTCCATATGCTTCACGAAACCATTCCTAACTTTCACAACACTGCCTCCCGATTTCAAGACTTCCAGAAAGCAGTGCAAAAGGCGGACAGCGCACGTGCAGCTCTTGCACAAAAAGAAATTTCTTTCGCACTCGACAGAGAAGATGAAACATCAGTTCTAACTCATCTCTTAGCTGCGGGAAAATTACCTTTGCGCGTGACACACAATGACACTAAATTAAACAATATCTTATTTGATTCAGAGACACACAAAGCACTGTGTATTATCGATCTCGATACGGTTATGCCAGGACTCTCTCTGTATGACTTTGGCGATTCCATTCGTTTCGGCGCAAGTACAGGCGCAGAAGATGAGCCAGATTTAAGCAAAATAGAACTTGATTTATCTTTGTTTGAAGCTTTCACAAGAGGATATTTAGAAGGCTGCGCTGGAAGCCTTACACAAAAAGAAATTGAATTACTTCCAATGGGAGCCAAACTGATGACTTATGAGTGTGGTATTCGATTTTTAGCTGATTTTCTGACAGGAGATCACTACTTTAAAGTTCACCGTGAGCATCACAATTTAGACCGTGCAAGAACCCAGTTTAAGCTGGTTGCAGATATGGAAGCAAAATGGGACAAAATGCAAGCGATTGTAGATAAATATCGAAACACTTAACCGTTCCAAACTCTCGGAATCTCTTTGTACATCTGGAGGAAAATTTGCTGAAAAGCAGATTCAAAAGAGATTCCGAAAAACCATTCTATTAATTAAGAAATTCTTAGATGCAAAAATTAAGCTTCTGCTTATATAATGTTAAAAGTGTCTGTAAGTAATAACCAATTTGCGCGAAACAGCTTCATAATCTGCCAGTATCCCATTCCTCGCAGTCCATATTCTGCAATCAAATGAAATTTCTCTCGCATACTCCTCACGTCCTCAAACCATACTTCATGCTGTACCCCATCTTTTTCATAGCGGAAAAACGGGGACATTGCCGTTTCATCGAACTGTATCACAGCATCATTTTCAATTGCAATCTTCACTGCTTCCACATTTCCAATAGTTCGCGCCCTAGAGTTTCCCTGCACAAAAGGCAGCGTCCAATCATAACCATAATTTGGAATCCCCAAATCTATCTTTTCCGTTGGAATCTCTGTAATTGCATATTCCACTACCTCGCGTACCTTATTGATAGGTGCCACTGCCATAGGTGGACCATATGTATATCCCCATTCATAAGTCATCAAAAGCACACTATCCGCAGCGGCACCAAGCAGCTTATAATCTTTTCCTTCATACAAAAGTCCCTTCTGATTCGCTGACGTTTTCGGTGCAAGTGCCACAGAGACAGTGTATCCTCTTGGTGCTGCTTGTGCTCTAACATTTGCAACAAAATCCGCATATGCAACCCTGTCCTGTGGCAAAATATACTCAAAATCAAGGTCAATTCCCACAAACCCTTTTTCCTCCATCACCGATAACATCTGATCAATCAAATTCTGCTGCGCTGTCATATTCTGTGTGATCTCACTAATCAGATAATTATTAAACATACCTGTCTGATCAAATGGTGTCAAAACCAAAATTGGTGCGGTTCCTTGTATTAGCGCTTCTCGAATCATACGGCTGTCATCCACCTGCGGCGGAATCAAATCACCCTCGATGGTAAAACCATAAGAAAATACGGAAAGGTTTGTCAAATATGGTAATGTTTCCAAAAGCACCTCGTCGCGTATATACGGATATGCATAGCCATTCACATACACACTCCTTTTTTCGCGTACCTCCTCTTCCACTGGTATCAGCAATGCCTGCCCCACTGCCAAACGATAGGGTTCTGTTATTTGATTATCATATGCAATTTCTTCCACATCTGTTGTAAATGCTGTCGCAATGCGATCAATTGTGTCGCCCTCTTTGACTACATAAATCTGCATACCTATTCTTTCCTTTCCTATCTATTCCCTTCTTTTTTATTGCATGTTTGCCAGTGCGCCTTCCACACACAATCTTCCCCATCCAATTTTGCTGTCTGGTCGTTCTAAAATTCCAGCGATTGACTGTGTTCCCCGTATCAGGCTTGCTTTTAGGCGCTCTCCATAGAGAAAACGGTCATTCCCGCGAACAATTCCCCACTCCATCAGCAATGCCGCTGCCCCTGTTACAAATGGTGTCGCAAAGGAAGTACCCGAAACCTGCTCATATCCTCCATCGGGCATAGGCACAGTGATATTTACTCCAGGTGCTATCATATCCGGTTTTACATCTGCAATAATCTGCTGTCCTCCAGCTGTGTCTATCCTGCCGTCATTATAGCGATACACATATCCCCTTCCAGAGAAATCCGCGTAACTTCTACGCGCCACATCATAAGCGCCGACTGTCACTGCCCTTCTCGCTGTTGAAGGGATTGTAATTGTCATTTCCGGTGTCGGCAGGAAAAAACTGGTTGCCGCATTTCTAACCGCATACCCTGGAAGATAAAATCGATATTCTCCTGTCACAAGCAATACTGGAACCAATTCCATACGCCACACACCACTGTTGATATAACTATTAATCGGTATTATATCAATAAAAATTTCTTGTTGAACATTGTAGGGAAGTGGTGTTCCAAGATAACAAAGAAGTTGCGTTTGCTCCAATGTCCGCCGTTCCGTTTGTGCCTCCCTAAGCGCAGACAATTCCAATGTCGTCTTTTCTCCTCCGGGTGATGTGATGACCAGATTAAACACATCCTGATAAAATTTCCACAATTGAATGCTTAGCCCTGTCTCATAATTCCCTACCGCAAGTTCTACTATACGACTTTCCTTTTGTATAATTCCAGCCGTATGTCCTCCTGACACCCCCTCATTTCCACTTCCTACAACAATCACGCTTCTCCCAACTTCAGATGCATTGTCAATAAAACGTTCCAATAGAGAGTTTCCCTGATGATCGCCATAAGTATTGCCGAAACTAATATTGACTGCTACAGGTCGGTTTAATGTAACGCCAAGATTCACTGCATAATTTACTCCTCGCATCAATTGTGTCGTTCTTGGAAAAGAATTTGCCTGCGGATTTCCCAGTCGTATCACCAACAAATCAGCTTTCGGTGCAACTCCCATACTGGAACCGGCTGCTACCCCTGCCACAGCCGTTCCGTGGCCAGACAAGTCAAAAACAGGCACTTGCTTTTGACCGTTTTCACGCCCCAAAGCAAGTGCCTCATTAATCATTTCTCTTGTATATAATACGCCCTCCTGATACCCTGATGGCGGCATTTTTCCCTGCTGCGCATCAGGCTGCTGTGTCTGATCCCAGATTGCCAAAATCCGCGTCTGCCCAGATGCATCGCGAAATTCTGGCAAAAAATAATCAATTCCACTGTCCAGCACAGCAATGATTACATGTTCCCCTGTAAGATATGGTTCCTGCTGTGTGACTTGTGTAATGCAGGATTGTGTCTTTTCTATATCATTCATAAAAACATCCACATCTTTTCTATCATCATATGCTGCAATGATAGATTTCGTTCTGTTTATACTTTGAATTTACTAATTATATCTACCATGGACTCCACTTGCGCTTTCTGTTGTTCACTGACAGCCGCTGTTTCCTCTGATGTAGCAGAGTTATTATCCACAATCCCTGCCACAACACCAATACTATCATTAATATGCGCAATGCTCTCAACTTCAAGCTTTAGTTTATCAACAATACCATTAATCCGGCCTGTTGTCTCCTCAGCTCCCATCTGTACCTCTTCCATATTTGCGGCAGCCTCGCGCGAAATACGAGTTCCAACTTCCACAGATTCAACGGTTCGCTTAATAAGCTCCGATGTCTGACCCACTGCATTTTGAGACGCCTCAGCAAGCTTTTTCACTTGTTCTGCCACCACTGCAAATCCTTTTCCTGCTTCGCCAGCCCTTGCAGATTCAATAGAAGCATTTAGAGAAAGCAAATCAATCTCCTCTCCTATATCGGAAATCGCCGAAATGACAGCAATAATCTGTTCCGAGCACTGGTTGATATCCTTCATGGCATCTCTAAGTTCCTTCATCTTCTGCGAACCTACAATCAATGTAGAACTTGCCAGATTAGAAATTTTAACAGCCTCCTCAGCCTCCTTCTCATTGTATTCAATACTGTCACTGAGCGCTGTGAGCAAATTCATCAAATCAGAAACCTCTGTCGCCTGCCCTGTACAAGCCGTCGCCAAGTCATCTGCAGCATAGGCAAGTTGTGCAGAACCGCTGTCAATCTCACGCGCAACTTCTTGTATCGTACTCACTGTCTTGCGCATATCTTCGACAATCTGATTCAAGGAATCCTTAATTCGCACATACTCCCCGACATAATTCTGCTCAACTTTCACTATGTAATTTCCCTGTCCCATCTGCTCTAGAATATAGGAAATCTCGTCAATAATTGCAGTCATATTATCTTTCATAGTGCGTATTGCGACAACCATGTTCCCCACTTCACTGTCGTCCTCTTTCAAATCCAGTTGTGTATGGAGATTGCCCTCTGCAAGAAGCACCATTTGATCTGCCACTTTGATAATTGGCGTTAAAAGTTCTTGCTCTGAAAATTTAATTGTCCGCAGACACTGTTGTGCGAGCCTGATAAATCCTACAAGAAACGCAACCGCACACATAATCTGAATCGCCAACAACATCTTCTTTGTGAGACTCTGACGCTCCTGTATCTTATTAATCACATCATCGGTCATGGAGTTAATCTTTTGAATCGTCTCACTGTACTCCTCGCCAAACACAAACCCCGTAGCAGCCGCAACATCTCCTGCTGCGACTGCCTGCATCGCTTCCTCCTCAAGCGGAACTAGATTATTAGAGAGCGCTGCGATCTCCTTAAGCTCATCCCACTCATAATCCTTGATGTCATTCGCTTCTAAGCCAGCCCATGCGATATCTCTGTTCTTGTCCGTATTCAGCTCCTTCATATAAGCGTCATAATATATTTTATCTGCTGAAACTGCATAGGACTGTACCGCAGTTGTCAATGACTTGGAACCTATGCGATACTGATTTAGATACATCGTACTCTCAAGCTGATCCTGGGCTACTATTGCATAGCCTACACTGGCAAAAAATAGAAGCACCAGCAAGACAACACCCGCCACTAGAGACCCTTTCGTCTGCTTCACAATTCTCCTCAAGCGTGCCACCTGACTGTTTTTTCCAAATACTTCCTTTGTTTTATCCATGCCCGTAACCATTTCCTTTCAACTAAATATTACGATTCCATTTAAAAAATATCATAATCATTCTATCGCATCTTTCAATTCATTTGTAACAAATACTACAAAATATTAAAATCAGGAACCCTTTTTTATAATATTCTTAACAAATATATACTACAATTATACTTTAAGAATTGTAAATGGTCAACAAATATTACAAAAAAGCGTAGACATAACTATATGTAATACTCTATTTTTCCCATTGCTGCAACACAGATACAAATGCAGGAATCAACTGTTTTTTCCGCGATACAAGATTTTTTAGCTCAAATATTTTCTGTGTCTTTGGAAGGCGGAACGCCTCACGAACCAGTTGCCGCGCCTTCTCACCAAAACATAAAAGTTCTGTCTTCTCATACACAATATTGGTAAGCATAAAAAAGCACATCTCAACAGGAAGCTCTGGCATTCTCTCCTTAATGTAAGGTTCAATCTTCTCTCGGATTTCTTCAAGCTCAATGCTGTTCATAGAATTAATTTGACCTACACTAAACTCAAATCCATTCACAGAAAAGTTTTTATAGTCCTGTTCAAAAATCTCCTCCGCGCTCTTGTCACTCAAACTGCTGCCAGCACCAAACATATCAACCGCAAATCCCTCAATCTCCACCTCACAAATTTCTGAGAGTTTGGCAGCAGCGGCTTTATCCACCTCCGTCACGGTTGGAGAGTGAAACATCAATGTGTCAGAAATAATTGCAGACATCATCAGCCCTGCGATATTTTTAGGTATTTCAATTCCTTTTTCCAAATACATCTGATAAATAATTGTCGCGGTACAACCCAAAGGTTGATTTCTAAAATACACCGGTGAAACGGTCTCAAGTGTTCCAATCCTATGGTGATCGATTATCTCCAAAATCTCCGCGGAATCTATCCCATCAACTGTCTGAGAGAACTCATTGTGGTCCACCAAAATCAACTGCTTTTTGCGCAAATTCAGCAAAGTTCGACGGGAAATCATACCAACATATCGGTCCTCCTCATCAAGCACTGGAAAATCATGGTATCTTTTTTTCTTCATTATCGCCCGAATACCTTCTGTCTTGTCCGTAATCTTAAACGTGGTAAGTTTATCCCGCTTCATAAAATATCCTATTGGCATACTCTGATTAATCAGTCTTGCAACCGTGGCTGTGTCATAGGGAGTACTGATAAGGATACAGTTATGTTCTCTGGCAAATATCTGAATCGTCTTTGAAATTTTTGCCCCCATTGTCACGATGACACAGGAAGCTCCCATCTCAATCGCACAAAGCTGCGTCTCATAACGATTTCCAAGCAAAACCATATCACCAACGTGTATGTAATCTTCTAGTACATCTGGGTTGGCAGTTGCAATAACTACCTCTCCGCTCTCAAAATATCCGCTGGCATCTCCCACAACCACCTCAGCATCAATTGTCTCCAAAATATTTCGATAAGAAGTCCTAGCACGCGATAATATACAATTGTCATACACGTCCATATAGGCATTCGCAATATCGCCCAGTGTGATAATACCGACAAGCTTATCCGCAGCTATCACAGGAACCGTCACATCTCCTCTGTCCCGCATCAAATGCCATGCTTTTTTCAGAGAAACATCTTCTGTCACACCTTCCACATCATTCATATCGATATCTCTCGCATCGGTCATAACATCATGAAGATACACTGGCGGGTCCGCATGAAAAGCATTCAACACATATTGGGTTTCCTGATTAATTTGCCCTGCCCTCGCCGCAACATATTCATACTCGCAATTGCTATTGCACTGATTTTTTAAATATGCATATGCAATCGCTGAACAAATTGAATCCGTGTCTGGATTCTTATGGCCGACGATATATATTGGTCTTTTTGTCAATTCTACAGTATCCATTTTTCCCTTCCTTTCTCCGATTGCACAATCTGATGGCGCCTGTAATCCGTTAGGAACTGCAGAAAAATAACTGACACATCTTGGCTTGGCTATTTCTCCGATTATGCATTCCAAAAAGCCTCGCCGTAGCCCGCTACGCCTACGTTTTTTGACATACCTCTTCAAAGAAATATCCTACGCAATCTGCATCACTTATTTTCCTACAATTCCTAACGATTACGATACCCCTATCAAAGTAGTGAAATTCGTGCACCAAACTGATACTTTTCTGTTACAGTTCAGCCTAGGACTTTGCACATTGCTGCAAAGTCCGTAAGTAAACATGGGGCTAAGACGCGTCAAGCCATCGCAAAGTGATTTTGCATGGCTTGATGCATTACAGTTCGGCAAGGCTGAATTATACATTTTTCTCAATTTGTATGCAAAACATATTGCTGTTTATACCCATAATGCATGAAGAATAAACAATAATATCTAAATCAATCCTACAGATGTTGCAATACAAAGTCAAGTTTTTTATGAATTTCATATTGATAATTTGCAAAAAATATGCTACGCTATATACATACACGAGCAATGTGTATTTTATTTTGCACCAATATTATTTACTGGGCAGTGTCGTTTACCCGTATCCAAATAACAAAAAGGAATGATCAGGGTATGAAATCTTTTCATAAATACAGCGTACTAGAATGTGAGCAGATTGAAAAAATACGAAAGATTGGCGAATTGTATGGAAACTCTCCCGAGTTAAAAAATGCCTGTAAAGAAGCCTATCAGTTGTATCGTTCTGGTAAAATTTCAGCAGATTGCTATGGAAAAATCTATTCTGATGCATTTGACAATTATTTAAAAATAAATGTTTAGTTCTAATATCTACCTTTTGTCTCTTATATTTCACACTTTTTCAACTCAATAAATTAATGTTTATCACCACCGCAATGTACAAATATTGCATTATAGAGGTTTCCTTATGAGAGCAACGAAAACGACAAAACATGTAAAAATTGACACAATGCGTATGAAAGATATCATTTCGCAACTTGCGGATATTATCTACCTTCTTTGCAATGCGAAGGAGAACAATATCACAACAATTCTTGATCAGTTCACAAATATTACACAGGAAGAACTTGACAGCCTAAACATATTTTTTCCTCCTGACAACAATTGATTCGAGAAACTTTATTTATAAAAATCAAACAAATTAAAAACCTCAAATGTTATGAGAATGTTCATAGCTGCCAGCAAATTTATCTTGCACAGCTTGAAAACTCCATATAACATTTGAGGCTTTTAAATTAAAATGGACCAACTATCATTTGTGTATCGAAATAATTTCTTAAAACTATCTACGTGACATATTAATATAAACTAATGCCAGAAGCATAGCCATCAATTACATAATATGCCATATTTTCATCAAGTTTTATGTACACTTCAATATTTTTAATATTGTCTGCCTTATTTCCCTCTTCAGCATATGCTGCCTTTACTTTATCAATCAGAGAACTCATTGTCAGATCTTCTCTTCCACCAATCTGTAAAACTACTTTCTCGGAAGTTGCTGCTTTTGTAGTCTTAGTTGTTGTCTTCGGCTCTTTCTCAACCTTTGCAGTTGTCTTTGTCTCCTTCTTTGCTGCAGTTGTTTTTGTCTCTTTCTTCACCTCTGTTTTTCCTTCTTCGCTTGCGCTCTCTTCTACTTGAACTTCCACAGCCTCTGCCTCTACTGCTGCAGCTTCTGCCTTTGTCTCAGTTGTAGCTGCCTTTGCTGCGCTAACTGATTTCTTCTCTGCCGGTTTTTTCGTTGTTGTTTTCTTCTCTACTGATTTTCTCACTTCTAACCTCTCCTGCTCTAAATCCTCTAATTTTATTTGCCCCAAAACCATATTTCCTGATTCCATCTTTTGTTCTGCAACAGAATCCTCTTTTGAAACATTTTTACGTTTTGAACTGCCAATGACTTTCATAATGCACTCCTCCTATTGCACCTGCATCTGTCAGAAAACGCAGGTTTTGAAATAATGCAGAATTACATGCACTAATAGGATATCACATTAATCGACTTATTTCAATTTATTTACATAAATTTTATGAATAAATTTTATAAATTTACGAATTTTATGTCCACATTCTAAAAAAGTACCAATAAAAGCAGTTTTTTCCTGTATGCTTTTCATAGAAATGTCAATACTATTTCTGAGGAGGCGAAAATATGGGTAATAAATTTATTGATGGTATCGCACTGACAATTGCCATTATCGGTGCTGTGAACTGGGGATTGATTGGTTTCTTTGACTTCAATCTTGTCGCTGCCATCTTTGGCAGCATGACTTGGCTCTCCAGAATTATCTATGCACTTGTAGGTGTATGCGGTCTCTATCTAGTATGTTTCTATATGAGACTTGGTAATTCTACTTCAGAAGCATAAACCAAACACCATGATACAGGCGCATACAATGACTTTTGTATGTGCCTGTATCTGTCAAAAACTATAAAATATCTGTGTAATTGGCGAATCCTTATCTAATATAATCGTTTTATTGCCACCCCGAATCGAGCTTTTCACTGCATCAAGACTTCTGGTAAATCGATAAAAATCAGCCTTTTGCTCCCCGTCATACGCATTGGCAATCTCTCTCATATATTCCGCTTCACCTTCTGCCTTCAAAATCTCAGCGTTCATCTCCGCCTCAGAAATCATCACGGTTGTCTCTTTGTCCGTAGTATTTTTTATCTTCTGCGCATCAGAATTGCCCTCTGCTGTATAGGTGGCTGCAATATTTTCTCGCTCGGAAATCATTCTCTCAAACACAGCGTTTTTATTATCTTCTGGTAAATCAAGCAATTTAATTTCCACTGTTGTAATCTCGATTCCATATTGATGGATTCCTGTGACATTCTCCATAATTAAATTGGTCAACTTCTGCCCTCTGGCAGCGATAATATCCGATTGTGTCATGCTGCTAATCACATTTTTAATAGAATTATACACTGCGACATTAATTCTTCCCTCCGCGTTCTGTTCTGAAGTATTTAATGTCTGTGCAAAGACTTTCGGATCAATTACACGCCACAGAACAAAACTGTCCACAATCATTGACTTTTTATCCTGCGTAATGACATCGGACTTTGCAATATCATAGAGCAATAGCTCCTTTGTGACAGTATCCTTTTCTTGGATAAATGGTATCTTAAAGTAAAGCCCTGAATCTGATATGACCCTTTCAATTCTTCCAAATTCCCGCACCAGACCATATTGATTTTCTCGAATCACAAATGCTGAATTGACCAAAACCACCAACACCGCTATCAAAATAACGACTCCGAACGCACTTCCCAGTTTTTTCTTCATGTTCATTCTCCTGTCTTTTAAAACAATTACTCTTCCTGCGCATATGATGCTTCTTGAGAGGTCGCAGAATTATTGTTGGTGATATCCTCCAATTGAAGTTCATCAAGATACAATGTTTTATTTAGGTTTCCGCTTCCATCATCAATAATCAGCTTAACTCCTGGAAGCACATCTTCCATCGCTTCATAGAACATTCTCTGTTTTGTAAGCAGCGGGTTCTTCTCATACTCGGCATACATCTCATTAAATCTGGATGCCTGCGCAACACCTTCATTCACTCTCTCCTGCTTTGATGCCTCTGCTGCCTGCAAAATTTGGTCTGCCTTAGCACTTGCCTCAGGAATTTTTTGATTTCTATATTTATTGGCATTGTTAATCGCAGTTTCTTTGCCTTGCTTTGCAGTCTCAACAGCCTTAAATGCCTCTATAACAGCCTCTGTAGGCGGTTCAGCATCCTGCATTGAAATATTGACAAGCATTAGTCCGATATCCTGCTCTTCAAGTTTTTCTATAATCATATCTTTTATTTCTGCCTGTATCTTGCTCTTCCCAGTGGTGATCACGTCATCTACTGCATAGTTGCTAATAATATTGCGAATACACGACTGTGCAATGTTCTTGAGAATCTCTTTGGGCTGCTGTGAATGATACAGATATTTTATAGGATCAGATACCTTGTACTCCACATAAAAGTCCACATTTACAAAATTAAAATCAGAGGTAATCATCAGTGACTCATCATCAATCTGTTCCTGACTGGCACTGTCCTCGCTGTCAGGGCGATATCCAATTGGGAACCCCAGAATCGTTGTGTTTACCTTTGTCACTCTCTGCACAAAAGGCACCTTAAAATGCAATCCAGATGTCACAACATTTCCTGCACTGCCAAACGTTGTGACCACGCCTTGTTCCTGCTCGCCAATAGAATAAACAGATTCCAGCAGGAGCACTGCAAGCACTAACAAGATAGCGACTATTGTCGTTATCCTGCGGATAGAATCTTTCCATTCATTTTCAGATCTTCTGTTTTGTGTCCCTCTGCTTTCCTGGTCATTTCCAGGATTAAATTCCCTATAGTTTTCTGCCATTTTTTCTCCTTTGATGTATACTATTCCTACTTTTGTTTCAATATCTCAAGCAAATACTCCCACATTCTAGCCGCCGATGAAATGCTCAGCCGTTCTTTTGTAGTATGAATATCATAAATATTCGGACCGTAAGATACACAGTCAAGCCCTGGAATCTTTGAAATCATAATCCCACACTCAAGTCCAGCGTGCAGCGCCTCCACTTTTGCTTCCTTCCCAAACATCTCTTGATAAATGCGCATCATATCCGCTCTTAATTTGGAATCCGGGTCAAACTGCCAACCTGGATATACGCCGTGTGTCTCTGTATAGCCTCCCAACAGTTTTGTCAGAGTATCCACCTGAAGAAAAACCTTGTGTTTTGCGGTCTCTATGGCACTTCTAATCGCAGTGCTTGCCACAACTTCTGTGTTCGTGGTTTTTAATATTCCAACATTTAAAGAAGTCTCAACCAATCCCTCTATATCAGCACTCATTGCCATCACGCCGTTTGGCAGAAGCGTTAGAAAAGACAGTATCCGCTGTGTACTCTCTGCATCAAACAAATATTCTGAGATTGTATTTGTTTCTCTCACGCGGAGAAACAAATCTTTTTCCTTGGATTTCTTTTCGTTCTGCTCCTCTTTTTCAATCCGATTTACTTCTTTGACAAAGTACTTTTTTGCGTTAGCTGCCAGCCTTACAACTGCGCACGCCTCCCGTGGAATGGCATTATCCTTCTCCCCACCAGTTATCTGTACAAGTTGAAATGGCACTTTTTCCTGTATCTGTTTTAAGGTAATTCCCAACAGTTTAATTGCATTGGTATGCTCCTTGTTGATTTCCGTACCAGAATGACCGCCCAGCAAACCTCCTGCTCTAATTTCCAGACAAATTCCTCCCGAACCTACTTCCATTTTCACTGGTATATGACAGTCTGTTCTCATTCCGCCTGCGCAACTCGTTAAAAGAATCCCTTCCTCCTCAGAATCAATATTCAGCATTCTCTTTGCTTTTAGTATAGAAAGGTCAATCGCGGTTGCCCCCTCCATACCAATCTCCTCGTCGGTCGTTATTACAGCCTCTATACGCGGATGCGCAATGTCCTGTGAATCAAGAAGCGCCAGTATATAAGCAACAGCAATTCCGTCATCACCGCCAAGACTTGTTCCTTCCGCATAGATATCATCACCGTCTACAGCCAGCTTTAAGGCATCGTTTTCCAAATCTATCTGTGCGTCATTTGTTTTCACGGCAACCATATCCATATGTCCTTGCAAAATAATTGGTGCAACCTCCTCATATCCCCCAGTTGCCTCCTTTACAATAATCACATTATTGCTTGCATCTCTAATATGAAACAGTCCTCTTTCCGTTGCAAAATTAGCAAGATAACTGCTAATTTTATCCAGATTTCCCGAGCCATGCGGTATGCTGCAAATCTCCTCAAAATAGTAAAATACTTTCTCTGGTTTTAGACCTTCTAATACCCTCATATTCCACAACCTCTTTTTCTATTATTTACTATAATATGCCTTTTTAGTGTACGTTTCATACTTATTTTTATTTTGGATACACCAGTCTTGTCTCATCAATATGATACAGTACATTGTCCAGATATCTTTTCGCAAGATAATTTGCCATCCCAAGATTCATATCCAGATAATTGCCACAATCTTTTGGACTTGCACCCGGAACCTCATCTTTATAGTCTCTGATAAATTCATACAGCTCAATCATCAGCGGAACAATATCCTTCGATTCATAATCCCCTGCAAGCAACAAATAAAAACCTGTGCGGCACCCCATAGGACCAAAATAGATTGTCTTACTACCATACTCTTTATGATTTCTCAAAAAAGTCGCCGCCAGATGTTCAATTGTATGCACCTCAGCAGTATTCATAACTGGCTCCTCGTTCGGTGAAGTCATTCTAAGGTCAAATGTCGTAATTGTACTCTCCCCAACATTATCTTTTCTCGAAAGGTAAACTCCTGGCTGTAATTTGATGTGATCAATTGTAAAACTTGTTATCTTTTCCATTGCAATGAAATCTCCTTTTTCTTATCCAAATCTTATCCAAAAACAATATTATTAATACCTTGTCATAATATAACTTTGTGGGTCAATCAGCTCTGCTTTGGGAATCTCCCGCCCCCAATGAATCGCAGAGTTGTAGTTGCCTTCCGCAACAATAACAGAATCCTCCCGAACCTCAAGCACGATAACCGAATGTGTGTCATTATCCACCCGCAGAATATCCCCAACCCTAATATTAGAATAATCTTTATGAATCAGCGCTTTGGTATCGCCAAACGCCGCATCACTCACCGCAAACGTAAATCCTGCACAGCCAAAACCGCCTGTGTAAGTACCACCGTTCCAGCCATAATAATTATCATTTGTCCAGCGCATTCCTTCTGGAAAAACAGCCTTTTGCGCCATAATCACATTATAAACTTGGCGCTCTGGATTCTCTGTTGTATCCGCTGCGCTCAGACCAATCCCATGAATAAAATAAGTCTGTCCCTCCAGAGCAATCTGAAAATATCCATTACTTGTTATCCCTGTCACTTGTATTGGCAAATTTGCCGCCACCGTAGGAAGCACAATTGTACTGTCGTCTGCATCCGCCAGAATTACGGTATTGTCATTCGTATACAAAACTGCATCTACCGCAGTCACAGAGTACTCTGCCGCACACACATCTGTTATCGGTGCCGCAGACAACAACGCCATTCCCAACCAAAATCCAGCTATGCCACCCCAGATTTTTTTCATCATATCAATAACTCTCCTTTCCGCAAAATGCATCTTTTATACTGTTATAATGCAAAAAAATTCCCTGCTCTGCAAGCGCCTGAATCTCCTCATAAGAAGCAAGCTGATATCCGTCTGTCTCCTCTGTCTGTAAACAGAGTTCCGACTCCTGAAAATCAGAGATAAAGCGATAAACATCCACAAAATAATTGTCTCCCTCACATGGATTTTCCCGCTTGTAACCAAACAGATAACCACCGTCCCAGCCAGAGACATCCAACCCCGTCTCTTCCTGAATCTCCCGCAGAACAGCCTCCAATGAATCCTCCCCTGCCCGCGCTGCACCGCCTGGCACTTCCCACCAGCCTGGCGCCCACGCTTTTGTCATCACTCTTCTAGTTATCAAAAACTTTCCGTCTGGACGTGCCACTACTCCAAGCACTGTTAAGTGATACTCTCCCTCTTTCAAACACCAATCATTTCTTTGCATGGTGCGTCCTGTACGTCTCTTGTCCGCATCATAGATATCCCACATCTCTATCATAATAACTTCTCCTTTATCTTCATTCTATGCCTTATCTTCCGCCTTTGTCTGGCATTCCTCACAAACGCCCATCAGAACAGAACCACCACATTCCAATAAAAATCTGTGATGTTCGTACAAATGTTTTGTAATTTCTTCCATAAAGCTGCACTCCAAATGCAAAATCTTCCCGCAAATTTTACACTGCATATGAATATGTTCATGACAGTGCGCATAAGGCTTAACACACTGATAACGGCAGCACTCATCCTCCGCTGTTTTGTATTTCATAATTGCCCCGCTCTCAGTGAGTTTATCCAAATTTCTATAGATTGTTGTCAAATTGACCCGAATACCATTTTCCAGCATGTATTCATTGACATCATAAGCACTAAAACTATGTTCACTGTGCTGTTCTAAATAGTTAACAATGGCTTCCCTATGTCTGGTGCGATATTTTTTTTGCTGATCATTCTGCATTGCTGTGCATCACCTCCAAATCTTTTCATAGACTCTCGGAGTCCTTTTTATAAAAATCGCATCCATTCTTTTTTCCATGTATCTGTAAGCTTCTCAAGAGACCAAGATGCATTGGCTGGACTTGTGGAAGGCAACTTTACAAGCTCTGGCGCCTCCTTTTGTAAATATTGTTGACAATATTTTATAAAAAGTTCGTATGCCTTCCCACCATTAAGGAAAATCGCCTGAATCTCTGCCTTGTCTAAAATGACACGCATGTCATTTTCTTTGACATTCCTAATACTGCTGTCCGAGGAACCCACAATGTCACAAGAAGCAATCACATCCCACAACGCGATCCTGTTTCGTAGCAGAAAAGAGCGCTTCTGTGTAATGCCTTCCGGTTCCACCTCCTCAAACAACCGAGCAAGCATCTTCCAAAAACGATTCTGAGGGTGCCCGTAATAAAACTGCTGTTCTCTGGATTTTACAGAAGGCATGGATCCCAGAATCAATATCTTTGCATTTTCATCATACACTGGACCAAATGTATGTGTGACATGTTGATATGCAGATGGCATGACGACTCGTTTCTTCATAATCTATCCTGTTCCTGTCCTATTTTCCTACAGTTTCCTAATTCCACTCCGTAATTGCATTGAGCACACGCTTTCGCTCTTGCCAATCCGGCATAACCCTTGTCATCAACGCATAAAATGCCTTGGAATGATCTGGATGAATAAAATGGCAAAATTCATGCATCATCACAAACTCAATGCAACTGATAGGAGTCTCAATCAATCGACTGTTCATAGTGATTATCCCTTTTTTCGGACGGCAAGAACCCCATTTGGAAGTCATACTTCGTATTTTAATCTCTGGAAACCCCACTCCATATTGCTGAAAAATTTGATGTACTTGATGGCCTATCTCCTCATATACTTGTCGTTGATAGGACTTTAGCCATTTTTCACACAACAGTTCTTTATGCCGTGTATCATTAAGATTTTTTATCTGAAAATACAAATAACCATTTTCAGGAAATACGCATTCATGTTCACCTGCTATCACCTTGATAATAAGCCGCTTTCCCAATAGTGTAAACGATTCTCCATCCACATATTCTCGTTGGGATCGCTCCTGATTTTGTGCATTTTGCTCCTGCGCCTGACGTACTGCCACAATCATCACATCTTGTTTCTCACGCAAAAATTCTTCAATGCAGCTTATGGGTACTTTTCGAGAAGCCGAAACCTTGACCTCTCCTGCTGTATTGATTCGCAGATTAATATTTTTTACCGATTTTCTCTCAAGCTTGTAGCAGATTTTTGTATCCTCCAACAGAATTGTCCGCATCTCGCTACTATAAATTTTTACTGCCATTTATACCTGCTTTCTCTGCATATTTCCTTTCCACGTCCGTGTGCATAAAAGAAAAAAGCCCCGCTCAATGGCGGAGCGCTTTTTTCTTTTCAAAAAATGTATCAACTGATTTTTTAATCTGTTCTGGAGGCATTGTTTTTAGAAGATAACCATCTGGTTTTAAATTCATAACTTGCATTACACTCTCCTTATCTCCCTTACTGGTGAGAAAAATTACTGGGATATCCGAAAATTCAGTCTCACTCCTTATCATTCCAAGCACCTGTTTCCCATCTACAATCGGCATCTCGTAGTCAAGCAGTACCAAATCTGGTCTGTTTGTTGACAGGTATTTGATTGCCATAGCACCAGAATTTGCCAGGATTACTTGGTATTTATCCTCTAACCAGCCTTTTACATTCCTGAGCATTGCACCCGAATCATCCACCACCAAGATTTTCTTTTTGTTCTGTTTACCAAAGATTTTCAAATAGGAATCAATCGCCTCCGCGACTTCATTGACATTGATAGGTCGCGGAAATTCCTTCTGTATTAAATGCAATGGAATATCCTTCTGAATCTCCAACAATTCTTGTGGGTCTCCTGAAACAAAAATCGGCACATCATCTTCCAGTGCTTTGTCCTTAAGATATGTAAGTCCTTGACGCTGATTCAACAAATCCTCAGTACCAAAAATAAAGATCATATCCAATTCTTCCTTTATCTTACTGAGCAAGTCTGGATTTGCCTGCACGTTTGTTACTTTACAATTCACCTCCGCCAACTTTTCCTGAAGCGAAACAATCAGGTAGCTTTGCACCTCCGACACAATTAATACATTCTGCATAATACAATCCCCTTTACTTTATTCTGTAAACCCTTCCAGTACTTCAATCATCTTTTTTCCTGTGTTCATGACTTCTTCCATCGCCACATCCGCCACATAGGCACGCAGCTCTTCCATATAAAAGCCAAGCGCTTCCGGCAGCCGATATTCCTCCAGCTCTGCAAGCGCAGCATCCGCTCCATCCAAGTCAAAGCTATCCATAGCAGTATTTAATTTATCCAGCACTCTTACAATCTCATCCTTAGGAACTTCTTTTTTGTCCTGTTCATTCGCCTTACCATATGGTTCTAAAATTGGTTTGTAGCTTCTGTATAATTCCATGATTGCTGGATTCTCTTTGGCAATAGTCTCCACATCCTCCATATTGCCACACTGTTCCATCTGATAAAACAGCTCTGACAGTTCCAGCGCTCCAATCATACGCGCCGTATTTTTCAGCGCATGTACTTCTATAGTATAATCTCGAATCATTCCGTCTGCAAGACATTTTTCAATTTTTGTGGACTTCAGGTCGATTAATTTGTAGAAATCTCCCAGCAGATTCGTAAATAACTTTAAACTGCCAGAATTTTTAATTCCCTCCGCAACATCCAGACCCTCAATAACAGGAAGTTCTTGAGCCACAGTCGGTTCTTTCGCCACAACAGGCGCAGACATTTTTTGTATGAAATCCTTTGGAAGCCATGCGCGAATCTTACTGCAAATATTTTTTAGTTCAATTGGCTTTGGAACAAAATCATTCATTCCTGCTTCCTTAAAAATTTCTCTCGCCCCCATCACTGCGTTTGCTGTCAATGCAATAATCGGCATACTTTGTATATACACATCATCCAGCGCACGAATCTTCTGCGTTGTCTCCACACCATCCATCACAGGCATCATATGATCCATAAAGACAATGTGATATTTTTTTAACTGAACCATCTCAATCGCTGTCTTTCCAGAACTTGCCGTATCAATATTCATTTGAAGCGGCTGCAACAGTCCTTTGGCAACTTTGAGGTTCATCTCATTGTCATCCACAATTAAGACTTGTGCCTGCGGCGCTATAAAGTTCATCACATTATCCGTCTCAACAAACGCCGCGGTGGTCTCATGATTAATTACCTGGCAGAAATTAAGGGTGTACAGCGGTTTATTTACAACCGTTGCCTGCTCGTCCCACACAGCTTCCCTCATAGGATTCTGCAACACACAAAGCTCTGTTCCTGTCGAGATAAAATATTCCTCTATGCAATCCTTAAGTCCTCTATATACTGATTCATCCACAAAGAAAAAATCCACTTTATCCTTGCGCGCTCTCGCCTCATAACAATCTACATATCGAAGCCCATATTCCTCCGACAAGATTTTTAGCTGCTCTAAAATCCTTCTGTCATTCATATGGCCACTCACAACCATTGGTTCATGAATAACATCCTGCTTCACTGTCGCTGCAACCTGATTTCCAATTACGCGCTGTGGGATATGAAAATAAAATTCGCTTCCTTTTTTGTACTCACTGCGCACGCCAATCTGTCCGCCCATATTTTCCACAAGCTGCTTAGAAATTGCAAGTCCAAGCCCTGTTCCTTCCTTATTTCTGTTTTTCTTTGTGTCCACCTGCTGAAAAGAACCAAATAACTTATCCAAATCTTCCGGTTTAATTCCCTGTCCAGAGTCTTCAATCGAAATCTCCAGATTTACCATATCCGCTTCTGCCATCTGATTTAATTTCAGCGCAAGTTTGACAAATCCTGCCTCCGTAAATTTTATAGCATTGTTGGCGATATTGATAATCACCTGCCGAATGCGAAGAGAATCCCCATACATTTTATTTGGAAGATTTTTATCAATATCAAAAATCAATTCCACTGGTTTATCTCCAATACGATTGAGAAAAATCATACTCAAATCACTAAGCATGGACATTGGCTCATATTCTTCTTCTATAATTTCAAGCTTTCCAGACTCAATCTTTGAAAAGTCAAGAATATCATTGATAATTGTAAGCAAGGAAGCACCTGAATTTTTAATATTCATCAAATATCCTCTGTCCTGTTCTGACAAGTCGCTGCGCAGCAAAATCTCTGTCATTCCAACGATTGCATTCATCGGTGTACGGATTTCATGTGACATATTGGAGAGGAAATTTGATTTAGACTCGTTTGCTTCCTCAGCGCGAAATTTTGCCTCCTTTAGCGCCTCCATCATATTAAAGTTCTTGGTAACATCCAATAACATCAAGCAGTATCCCTTAACCTTATTTTTCACAATCAATTCTTTTAAAAAACGCTCATAATGCCGCTCCTTTATCACAATCTCTGTTTCCTCTGTCAAAAACAGTTTTTTTAACTCCTCAGAAAATTTTTCCCCCTTATGAATATCATCTAGCTCTGCAAACTGCTCCTTTGCAAATTTGTTGGAATCCAGATATCCGTATGTTCTGTCCGCAATGATAAACACTGCCTCAAAGTTCTCAATCACCCAACCGCGACCAATATCGAGAACACTGAAAATATCTCCCTCAACCACACTTAGGATAATAAGCAACACCGCGATAGAGGAAAAAACTGGCACAAACTTAAAACTAAATTGGAACATAATTTCCATAATAAGTGGTATAATAATCACAAATTTAGCGGCAATCAGATGAGATAAGTTATGCTTCTCATCCCCGCTCTGCTTCCTAATATGAACTCTCTTTATAATCATATATGCAATTAAACAGAGCAGAATCCCTAGCAAAAAGCCATATCGAATCTTGTATACAATACCGCCCTGCATATTAAAAAAGTGATAACCGAATTTGGATTCCACCTCAAGATTATGATGAGCAAACATTTCCTCCCGACTGGTATCATCCCACACGACTGCAATAACAGCCACCTCAAAAAACATCCACAAATATGTGAAAATTCTGACCCACTTGTGTCGCACATCAATCTGCATATAGGAAAGAATAAACTTTATAAAAAAGAAGTAAAACAAAAAATTTCCAAGATACTCCATCTTTAACGCCATGGTCGCCTCTGTGGGTCTACCTGTCTGAAGCAGAAGAAAATAAGCTCCATTCATAATAAGACAGCCAATATTGGCAATCATCAGATATGTAGACGATTTGCTCTGCTCTTTTCCCATCAGCACAAAAATACCTACCAATGGTATAAAAACACCTGCGAGGGAAATCAACATCCATATAGTACCAATACTAAGTTCAAAATGCATTTCTGCCACGCTCCTTTTGCGATATCAATAATATTATTTTACCTTTTTTTGCATTTTCTGTCTATTCTTTTCTAAATACTCTTTCGCTTTTATTCAAACAAGGTTACTTTTCACACCCGCACCATGCACTTAAATGCCTGCTTTGTGGCATTTTGTGTGCATCAATTGTTGCAATTCACACCAAATCATCATAAATCAATACGAAATCTGGTGCGAGTGTGAATTGTAACCAAACAAGGAAAATTTGTTCCTGAGTCCATACACGCGAGTAGGAGAAAAACTTCCCCCGAATCGCACATCGGGGGTCTGGCAGCTTGCTGACATATTTTATCTGGGCACCCATATACAAAAAACAGAAAACGCCATCCTTTTATGGATGGCGCTCTCTGTTTTAATGGAATTATAAAGTTAGTTAAATTGCCTCGTGGAAAGTTCTTGAGATTACATCTGCCTGCTGTTCTGGTGTCAGCTTAATAAAGTTTACAGCATATCCTGAAACTCTAATTGTAAGCTGCGGATAGTTCTCAGGATGCTTCTGTGCATCCAGCAACGTGTCTCTGTTCAGCACATTTACATTGAGGTGATGTCCACCCTTTGTTGCATATCCGTCCAAAAGATTTACTAAATTGCTTACCTGTGCGTTATCTGTCATGATAATTCCTCCTTTTATAAAATGAATCTTCCAATTGTTCTTGTGTTGTGTTCTTTTGTGATTTTAGTATATTGGATTCTTGGAGAAATATCTGTAACAATTGTTACATTTTTAATTTTTTTATGTTTTTTTCTTAATACAATATTTCCAACGCATCACGGTTTACAATTTTAATAATATTTTTCTCTGTCTCAATCAGATGTTCCTGTTGCATTTTCATGAGTTCTCTGGACAGTGATGGTCTGGTCGTACCAAGATAATCTGCCAACTCTTCGCGATTCATGGTAAGTTTCACAATATCGCCCTCCACAACCTGTTCCATCAGCCATAAAGCAATGCGCTCGCGCAATGTCGTCCCCGATAACAAATGTAGTTTTCTAGTCATCTTAAAATTTTTTTCAGACTGAATCTCAAGCATATTTCTAGTAATCATGCGATGATGTTCACAGGCATTGCTACAAAAACAGTAAAAAAATTCCCATGGAATCTCAAGTACCCGCACATTCTCCTGCGCGATGGCATCATACCAATAAACCTTGGTATCCGCAAAAAGAAACATTTCCCCAAAAACATCGCCTTGTCCTACCATAAAAAGTACATCTCGTTTTCCTGATGCGAAATCCTTGGAAATCATTACGGTTCCTTCCAGCACCAAAAATAAATTTTTTGGTGTCTCTCCCTGCCGAAATATATAATTTCCATCCTCAAAAAAGCGCTCCACTGTCTTAGAACACCGAAACATCTTTTCAATCTCATCCTCACTAATATTCCGAAACAAGTGAATGTTATCACAATCCTTAATGTGTTCTACCATAAAATTCTCTCAATCTTCCCCTACTCACCGCGCCGGACGCGAGCAGCTTTAGCTGCATATTTCCTTTCCGCGTCCGTGTGCACAAATAGGGAGAACGCAACACCTGCGTTCTCCCCATTTAAGATAGAAATTTCTTAGCGCCCCATCTACCAACAAGACATCTTTCCAATTTCCTCTCTCAATTACATCATTCCGCCCATTCCAGGACCGCCTGCTGGCATTGCTGGTGTATCCTCTTTAATATTAGCCACAACAGATTCTGTTGTCAAGAGTGTACTTGCTACAGAACATGCATTTTGTAATGCACTTCTTGTCACTTTTACTGGGTCAAGAATACCAGCTTCCACCATATCAACATACTCTTCCTTTGTAGCGTCAAAACCAATACCAGTCTTGGACTCTCTTACCTTATTTACAATAACGCTTCCCTCAAGACCTGCGTTTGCAACAATAATATGCAGTGGCGCATCCAGTGCCTTCAACACAATCTTAGCACCTGTCTTCTCGTCACCCTCAAGAGTTTCAACAAGCTCTGCAACCTTCTTCGATGCATGGATATATGCAGAACCGCCGCCTGCGATAATACCTTCTTCCACTGCTGCTCTTGTAGCATTCAGCGCATCCTCCATGCGAAGTTTTGCTTCCTTCATCTCTGTCTCTGTCGCTGCACCAACACGAATTACTGCAACACCGCCTGCAAGCTTTGCAAGTCTCTCCTGCAGCTTCTCTTTATCAAAGTCAGAAGTTGTCTCTTCAATCTGCTTCTTAATCTGAGAGATTCTAGCATCAATTGCAGCCTTGTCGCCCTCGCCGTCGACGATAATTGTATTCTCTTTCTGAACCTTAACAGACTTCGCACGTCCGCACTGCTCCAATGTCGCTTCCTTAAGGTCAAGACCAAGCTCCTCACTGATTACCTGACCACCTGTAAGAATTGCGATATCCTCAAGCATAGCCTTTCTTCTATCGCCATATCCAGGAGCTTTCACTGCCACTACATTAAATGTGCCACGAAGTTTGTTAACAATCAATGTTGTAAGTGCCTCGCCCTCAACATCCTCAGCGATAATCAAAAGTTTAGCACCAGACTGTACAACCTGCTCCAGTACCGGAAGGATTTCCTGAATATTAGAAATTTTCTTATCTGTAATCAAGATATACGGATCTTCCATGGTTGCTTCCATCTTATCCATATCTGTTGCCATATACGCAGAAATATATCCGCGGTCAAACTGCATACCTTCTACCAAGTCAAGCTCTGTCTGCATTGTCTTTGACTCTTCGATAGTGATAACGCCGTCTCCTGAAACCTTCTCCATTGCGTCCGCTACCATATTTCCAACTTCCTCATCACCAGAAGAAACGGTTGCGACTCTTGCAATGTGCTGCTTTCCATTCACTTTAGAACTCATAGATGCAATTGCTTCCACTGCACAGTTTGTAGCCTTCTTCATACCTTTTCTCAAGATAATTGGATTTGCACCTGCTGCCAAGTTCTTCATTCCCTCGTTGACCATTGCCTGTGCAAGAACGGTAGCTGTTGTTGTACCATCACCTGCCACATCATTTGTCTTGGTAGCAACTTCCTTGACAAGCTGTGCACCCATATTCTCAAATGCATCCTCAAGCTCAATCTCCTTTGCAATTGTCACACCATCGTTTGTGATGAGTGGTGCACCGAAGGACTTGTCAAGAACAACATTTCTTCCCTTAGGTCCTAATGTCACGCTCACAGTGTCTGCCAGCTTATTTACACCTGTCTCCAATGTCTTGCGAGCTTCTGCTCCATATTTGATTTCCTTTGCCATGATTCCATCATCCTCCAATATAAATTCTTAATGAACTATTTCTAACCTTGATATTTTTCCTAGTTACTCAATAACGGCCAGAATGTCGTTCTGCTTAACGATGATAAATTCCTCATCATCAATCTTAACCTCTGTTCCAGAGTACTTAGAGAAGATTACGTTGTCGCCAACTTTCACTTCCATCTTAACCTCTTTCCCATCAACAACACCGCCTGGTCCAACAGCAATCACCTCTGCCTGTTGTGGCTTCTCCTTGTTCTGTCCTGGCAAAACGATACCGGACTTTGTTGTCTCCTCTGCAACCAACTGCTTCAATACGACTCTGTCTCCTAATGGTACTAATTTCATGTGAAATGCCTCCTTATGTTTATGAAAAAATATTATCCGCTTTTCAATCAGCACTCTTGTCTATTGAGTGCTAACAAATCATATAATAATTTCTTGTTGCGCGTTCTGCAAACGGATTTACATCTTATTATGTCCTATTTTCTTCCATTTACTCATAATATCTCGTTTTTTCTTTCATTTTTAAAGTTTATTGCACTTAATAATTATTTTAGATTTATAAACAAACGCTTAATCCTTTTGCCAACCTTTCCTTATAACCTGGCGCATTTTTAATCACAAACTTATTCTCTAACATCGCATACTCTGCATCTGAAAGAATATCCTTAAAGTTCTCCTCAACATTCGTGCGCATCACGCAGCCCACCGCAACGCTAGGCGCCAACTTCTCATCCTCGAAACTATCACACGCCTGCTGCACTGCATCACAATAAGCTTTTGCTTCCACTTCCTCGGTAAGTGGCAAAAGCACATGAAATACATCTCCTTCCACTCTGCCTAATACAGCGTTTGCAAAGCCGGCCTCCTGTGCCTTGTCTCTTAGAATTTCTGCCACTGTAACCACCAACCGGTCGCTTTCCTCCTCACCGAAATGATTGTCAACAAATTTCCAGTCATTGATATTAACACAGATTGCAGCCGTTGGAACTACCTCGCGCTCTGCAAGCTCTTTCATATGACTGATAAAATGATTTCTGTTTAAAAGTCCCGTCAACGGATCATTCTCACCAGAATACTTCGCATGGCCCGCATCGTTTTCTAACTGCTGTTCTAACTCATCAATATAGACAGCCTGCTCACTGGCAAGATACGATTTTCCACAGTAATCCTCCAATGTCTCAATATATGCATCAAAAAACTGCTTTACCACATCTAATTTTTCCTCTGCAACATGGTCATATTTTGCGTAAATATGACATATAGTCCTGCCCTTTACCCGAATCTTATTGCCAGGTTTGTTGACAACATCTGGCACAAAATCTCCAAAATCTCCAATTGTTATAAGAATGCTGCCATGTCTATCTGTCATTAATGTCTCGATACCAAAACTGATATTAAGCTGACTTAACATTCTCTCCGCAACCTGTAAATCAAATAAATCCTTTGGAGAATAATTTTTGCTGTTCTGCTCAATTCTCTCTGCAAATGCCATTTTCTTTTCATTCATCGTTATTTCTATCCCTTTCACTTCTGGTTTATTATAATTTTTTCAGAAAAACCTGTCAATAATCTCCACCATACCATCTTGATTATTGTCATGCGTTGTAACATAATCTGCACATTCCTTCACTGCCGGACGCCCGTTTGCCATACAGACACCAACAGCCGCGGCCTCCAACATAGAAATATCGTTCTCTTCATCACCCGCTGCAACCGAATTTTGAATATGGACATGTACTGCATTGCACAGATGGCGCAGCGCATTTCCCTTTCCAGCCTTTTTATGATAGAATTCCAGATAGCGCGCATTGGAAAATGCACATGTGACATCCTTTGCAATCTCTGATGCCTCAATTTCCCTGCGCAGCTCTTCGAGCCGTTTTCGGTTATCTATATCAATCGCAAGCAACTTAAACGGCGCGTGTGCAAGCTCCTTCTCCAAATCTGTACTGATAATAAATGGCTGATGAATTGCTTTTCTATAAAATACAAGTTCCTTGTCTTCTGCACAACTTACAATATGTGTATCTGTATATGTCTGAATATGGATTCCTCTTTTCAGAGCCAAATCATAAATTGCCTGTGCTGTCACCATTGGAACACTGTACTGTTCTATGACTACATTCTCTGCACAGTCATAAAGTACCGCCCCATTATACGCCGAAATATAAATTTTACCTTCTGTATTACAATTCTGTATATCAAGTGTTTGCAGCACAGCAAGAATACTGTTGAGTGATCTTCCACTTGCCAGTACAAAATGGTGTCCTCTTGACAACAGTTCCAAAATCTTTTGCCTTGTTCTATCCGAAATCTTTTTATCTTTGTCAAGCAATGTATCGTCCAAGTCCGTAAATAAAATTTTCGTCTGCAATGTCTTTTTCAAATCTGCCAGAATTTCCTCTGGCACAAAAAGTTTCCCATAACCAACGCCAAGCTCAAGCCCTGGCTTCGTGCCGCCGTGATAGTCAGAACCGCCACATGGCAACAAATGATATTTTTTTGCAAGCGCTTTCATCTGCCTTTCTTCTGCCGGTGAAAACGTGCTATAGATACACTCCATTGCCATCAATCCAGCATCTTTTAGCCTATGCACCAAAAGGTCTAGTTGCTCCTCTCCAAGATGATACAGCAACGGGTGTGCCAAAACCGGTATCCCACCAGCCTTCAGTGTCACCTCAATAACTTCCTCAGGTGTAATTTTCTCGCGGTGCACAAAATACGGCGTATGATCCCCTAGATATCTGTCAAAAGCCTCATTCCTACTTCTGACATAACCTTTTTCCAACAAATAACTTGCAAAGTGCGCTCTTGTAATCACAGCATCTGGAAATGAATCCACAAGCACCTCATAGGAAATCTCAATCCCCGCCCCCTGCAAATTTGCACACAACTTGCGATTTCTGTTTATTCTTGACTGTTGAAAACGTGTCAAATACTCCTGAAAAACAGGTGCTTTGTAATTGATAAACAGCCCTAGAATATGCACATCACGACCATTGTACTCTGTCGAGTACTCTATTCCAGGGATAATCTCAATCGGCTTCCCTTTGGCATATTCTATAATCTCGTCTACCCCCTCCACAGTGTCATGGTCTGTGAGGGCAATTGCACGCAACCCTTTCTCTACTGCATAATCAACCAACTCGCATGGGGTCATAGTGCCGTCAGAACAGCATGAATGTACATGCAAATCGACAAATCCCATTTTTATTCTCCCTTTTCTTTTTGGAACTGTAATGTGTCAGTTATTTTTGTACAGCTCCTTACCATCAATGAAAAAAGACAGAAAAACCCTGTCTCTTTTCATAGACTGCTGTACTAATCCTCTCCGCTCTCGTCCTCAGCCTCCGCAGTATATACAGAAGTCCGTTTTCTTGCCATCTCATCGTTTGCAAGATACTCATCATAAGTCGTAATCTTGTCAATTAAAGTACCGTTTGGCAAGATCTCCATAATACGATTTGCTGTCGTCTCCACAAACTGATGATCGTGACAGGCAAAGATCGCCACCCCTGGAAATTTAATCAGTCCATTGTTCAGCGCGGTAATCGACTCCATATCAAGATGGTTTGTCGGCTCGTCAAGAACCAGACAGTTTGCACCACTTATCATCATTTTACTAAGAAGACAACGCACCTTTTCTCCACCGGAAAGCACCTTGACCTTCTTCACGCCATCCTCGCCCGCAAACAACATTCGGCCAAGAAAACCGCGCACATAAGTAATATCATCTACTGGCGAATAGCCCATCAGCCAGTCTGCAATCGTATAATCATTGTTAAACTCATTTGTTGGGTCCTTTGGAAAATAAGCCTGTGATGTGGTGACACCCCACTTGTATGTTCCCTCATCTGGCTCCATCTCTCCCATCAATATCTGAAAAAGAGTAGTCTTTGCAAGCTCATTTGCACCCACAAATGCAACCTTGTCCTCCCGACCTAGGATAAAAGAAATGTTATCTAGTACTTTTTCCCCATTGATTGTCTTGGAAAGATGCTCCACTGTCAAAACCTCATTTCCAATCTCACGATCTGGACGAAAATCAATATAAGGATACTTGCGGCTGGAAGGCTTGATATCTTCCAGTTCAATTTTCTCCAAAGCACGTTTTCTTGAAGTTGCCTGTTTTGATTTGGAGGCATTCGCAGAAAAACGCGAGATAAATTCCTGCAGTTCTTTAATTTTTTCTTCCTTTTTCTTGTTTGCCTCTTTCATCTGCTTCACAAGAAGCTGGCTTGACTCATACCAGAAATCATAGTTTCCAGCATAGAGTTGAATTTTTCCATAATCAATATCCGCAATCTGTGTACATACCTTGTTCAGAAAATAGCGGTCATGAGACACAACAATCACAGTGTTGTCAAAATTAATCAAAAACTCTTCCAGCCACGCAATTGCATCCAAATCCAAATGGTTTGTCGGCTCGTCGAGCAGCAAAATATCTGGGTTTCCAAACAGCGCTTTTGCAAGAAGCACTTTCACCTTCTCACTGCCGTTCAAATCCTTCATCAATGCATAGTGCAAATCTGTATCAATACCAAGACCGTTTAAAAGCTGCGCGGCATTGGACTCTGCTTCCCATCCATCCATCTCGGCAAACTCGCCCTCAAGCTCACTGGCACGAATACCATCTTCATCTGAAAAATCTTCTTTTGCATAGATGGCATCCTTCTCTTTCATAATCTCATAGAGACGGACATTTCCCATAATAACTGTATCGATGACAGAATACTCATCATACTTAAAGTGATCTTGCTCCAAAACAGAAAGGCGTTGTCCTGGCGTAATTACAATATCACCCTTTGTCGTCTCAAGCTTCCCTGACAAAATCTTTAAAAAAGTGGATTTTCCTGCTCCGTTGGCACCAATCAATCCATAGCAGTTCCCCTCTGTAAACTTAATATTTACATCCTCAAATAATGCCTTTTTCCCTACTCTGTAGGTTACATTGTTTGCACTGATCATAATAAATTCCTCTTATTCTAATATTCATGTTTCGTCCTGTCCCAAAACATCACTTTCTATTATACATAAAAAGCGCGATTTTTCAAGGAAAATTTATATCTCTGTAACCACTATTTCTTAAACAATCTTCCAAAAATCCCTTTTTTGTTTGTGTCGGTTTCCACTGTTTCTTCCACGGATTCTGTGCTTTCTATTCTCCTGTATTTCTGCGCATTTTCCGGGTCTTCCTTTAACGTCAATAAAGCGTCATATGCCTGCAACATATTCAAATTATTTGCCTCTGACAGTTCCTGTGCAGTGAACCCTTCAATTGTGAGCATTCCAACTGGCGGATACGCACCATTTCTGACTGCCGCGGCAAATTCCACAAAAATACTGTGGTCAGAACGAAGCCGTTTATAATAGTACATCGCCTCTGAATAGGCAAGTCCACAGCCCTGTGTCAGATAAATCATAAATTCCTCGCGAAAAGCTTCTCCGTTTTTCCACTGTTTTGCCACATCGCTCATCAACTGCGTGTTCATCAGACATAATGTGCTTGGTCCGTCTGTGAGCGCTGCTATGTTGGACGCCTCACAAAGCTTTTCCATAAACTGCGGATTATCTATTCCAGCCGGCATTAACTGCCCTTCCCCTTTTCGTCCAATCTCATAGCGGTTTGTGGTGATCAGGTAAACAATATTATTCTTGAGCGTAAAATCCCCATTTTTTTCTTTTAGCGTATAGATATAAGGCTTCTCGCAGAGCGCCTCCGTGAGCGAAATGGTAATCTGATTCATCAGTCGCGTATATTTTGTCACTGTTTCCTCGTCTGATGCCTTTCTAGCTGTATCAAAACGCGCCGCTACCTCCTGCATCATTATCATCATCTCTGTGACACTGCATCCTGCTAAATAAGCCACACCCTGATCAAAATCCTGGTCCATATGCGCAATTAATGCAGCCTTTCTATCGTCACTTACATAGTACTCATTTTTCTGATCACAGAATGGCACAATCGGCATACGATACTTTTTCTCGCCTTCCTCCTCGCGAAAAACCTGCGGCAACGCTTCCTCTGACAACAGTTCTTCCACCTCGCACCGATATCCAGTCACATTCCAAAGATACGCGATCTTACAGCTAATGGCATCCACTGTATCAAAATCAAAATTTACCCCTGTCACGCCAAGTTTTTCCGCCAATGCAAGCACTGTCTCAAGCTGAAACAGTTCTTCTTTCTGATCTAATACACCAATAGGAAACGTACTGTCAAAAATAGGCAGTGTCATAGGATTTTGCAGAACATAGTTCACCGCATCATCATACTTTTCAAATAAAAATAGAAAAATATTATTCTCATCTGGTTTTAACAACAGCGGATTTCCACAGGCTGTGCGATAGTCACTGTGCTGTGGTGCCATCAAAATATAAATTTTGTCCATCTGCGTATATGCGCGGATTCTCGCCTGCACCATCTCTTCATTGTAGTGTGGTATCTCCAGATATCCTGTGAGATTCAGCGTCACCGGATTATATTCCAGCCAATAATTTCGGTGCGGCTCTACAATCACCTGAAGCCTGCCTTTTACAATCTGTGACAACATGGCAAGCTTATATTTATTAATTGGTTTTTTATCGGGATTAAAATGCATTGCACTGTCCGCCGTCAAAAATACCTTTAGGGACTCATAATCATAATCTTCCTGCGTCGCCTCCCCACCATTTTTTTTCCTTCTCATGGTCATAAGCGCAAAAACTGGTTTCTCGCCTTCTTTAGGCTGCACTCGTAAATCAGGAACCTGTCCTATAATATAGACGCTTTTTGTCCACAGTCGTGCAATCGCTTCCTCCTGCGCGCACCGTTTTATAGAAGCCATATACAAAATATGATAACTGTCCGCTGCATCCTTAAGTGCCAACAGCTCTTTTGACGCAATATATTTTTCATCACACAGCACATTTTTTGGTGCATTCTCATTTGTACTCATATGAAGTACCAGCCCAGGTATCTCTTCCTCAAAGATTTGATTGACGACCTCGCCCAGCTTATCCTCATGATACGCATACTGGTGACTACTGTATTTCACAGCCTTTGCGACATATGCATCATAGTATTCTTTTTCAAAAAAGACATGGATCGCGTCATCAAAGACTTCCTCCTCATCGCGCTGCATCACCATAATGTCTTTGTCAAAGCCCTCAAATAACCGCAGTTGCCACACTGAAATGTTTGTTTTTCTTTCCACTTTGTCTACCTATTCCTATCTTTTATTAGCTCTCTACGATCAGATATCTTCCGTCACCGATGTCAAATACTTCGGGCGCATCCACGATCTCTTCTCTTTCCTGTCCCTCAAGATCAATTCCTTCATCGTCAAAATACTCCCATACCTCATCTATGGAATCGACAACCACTGCCATACATTCCTCAAGGAACGCCTCTGCCTCATCGATATTTCCTGCTACCTTCTCCGGCAACAACTTTAGCTGATTCTTCAAAAAACAGTTTAATACCGCTTCATCATACTCGTGCATAACTATCTCTCCTTTATAAGAATATTTCATTGTCTGTTATACTCACGACAGATGAAATCTACCGTGATTTTCGGCCGCCAGTATATCATCACTTAATAATGTAACAGCATACGCACCTACTGTAAAGTCCTTTCTCAAACATTCTATACTAATTTTCTAACAAAGAGTTCCTGCATCAATCTGGCAATCGGAAGTCCTACCACATTATTGTACTCTCCATTGATGGATTTAATAAAGGCAGCACATTTTCCTTGGATTGCGTAAGCGCCTGCCTTATCCATTGGTTCCCCAGTTGCCACATACGCCGCAATCTGCTCTGGTGTCATTGGATACATGCAAACATCTGTACTTTCACAAAAAGTAACTCGCTCCTGTTTCCGTTTTTTTAGCCCTTTCTCCAATACAATCAGAGTTACACCTGTATAAACCTGATGGGAATCTCCTTGCAACTTTGTCAACATTGCTATGGCATCATTGTTGTCTTTTGGCTTACCCATAATCTCATTTTTATGCGCGACAATTGTATCTGCACCAATAATAACAACCGTGTCGTTCTGATATCGTTGCAGATAACGCACCACTGTCGCGCTCGCCTTCTGATATGAAAGTTCCTCCACAATATCCGCCGGGACTTCTTTGGTAATAATTTCCTTTTCATGCGCCTGTGAAATTTCAAAGCACAGCCCCATCTGTTCCAACAGCTCCCGCCGACGCGGAGAACCTGATGCAAGTACATATTTTATCATAAATCCGTATGCTCCTATTAATTTTGTATCGTCTGATTATATTCTGGTTTAAATGTGCGTGCCTGCTGTTCTGCCTTCTCCTTCTTTGCAGACAAAGCCTCATATTCCTTGCAAAATTCTTCCTGTGCATTATGCGCTTCTTTATCCTTGTTGTCTATCTTGCAATAACTGCCATCTGCCTGCAAAAACTGAGCCTTTTGCGTGTCATTCAACTGTACTTCAAGGACATGCCAGACTTTTTCTTTCAACTCTGCATTGAGCACTGGGAAAAGGATTTCCACCCTTCGTTCGAGATTTCGCGGCATCCAGTCCGCACTCGCCATATAAAGCTCCGGATCACCTGCATTCTCAAAATAGAAAATTCGCGCATGTTCCAAAAAATTTCCTACAATAGAGCGCACTTCAATATTGTCGTTTGTACCCTCCACTCCTGTCCGCAAGCAGCATATTCCTCTGACAATAAGCTGTATCTTTACTCCTTTTGCAGCCGCCTCGTACAGTGCTTTTATAATATCTGGATCGCACAGAGAGTTCATCTTTGCAACAATTCTTGCTGGTCGCTTTTCTATCGCGTTAGATTTCTCACGATTAATCAAATATAGAAATCTATCTTTCAACCACAATGGTGCCAAAGCCAAATGATTCCAGCCCAAAGGTTCCGAATAGCCCGAAAGCATATTAAAGACAGCCGTTGCATCCTCACCAATCGCTTCATTGCATGTAAGTATTCCCAAATCGGTATAGAGTTTTGCTGTAGCGTCATTGTAATTTCCTGTCCCTAAATGGACATAGCGTCGTATACCTTCCTCCTCACGTCGAACTACCAATGTAATCTTGCAATGCGTCTTTAATCCCACCAATCCATAGATAACATGACAGCCCGCCTTTTCTAGTTTCTTTGCCCAGACAATATTGTTCTCTTCATCAAAGCGCGCCTTTAATTCCACCAGCACAGAAACCTGTTTTCCATTTTCTGCTGCCTGTGCCAATGCTGCAATAATCGGTGAATTCCCACTCACACGATACAAGGTTTGTTTGATTGCCAACACCTGCGGATCTTTTGCTGCTTGTTTAATAAAATCAACAACTGGTGCAAATGTCTGATATGGATGATGCAACAAGATATCTTGTTCTCGAATTTTCTCAAAGATATCCTCCTCAGTCTCAATCTCTGGTACTGGCTGCGGTATATATGGACGATTTTTCAGATGTGCGAATCCCTCCAGTCCGTACATCTTCATCAAGAAAGTAAGGTCCAATGGTCCTTCAATATTGTAGATATCTCTCTCATCTATCATAAGCTCTTTTTTGATAATGTCAAGCAATCGCGTCTCAATGCCTTCCTCGACCTCAAGCCGAATTGCCTCCCCCCACTGTCTTTTTTTGAGCTGTTTCTCGATTTCTTTTAATAAATCCTCTGTTTCCTCCTCCTCAAGCGAAAAATCCGCATTTCTCATAATCCGAAACGGGAAGGAGCACTCAATATTATAATTCAAAAACAGCTTATCCATATTACGCTCAATAATCTGTTCCAACAAAATCACACGTTTTGTCCCGTCTGACGCCTCTGGAAGCTGTACAATGCGCGGCAAAACGCTTGGAACCTGAACGGTAGCAAATTCTACTTCCTTGCCATGCACAGACTTTTTGTTAAACAAGTGTCTTCTACCTTTCACTTCTTTTCGGGACACCAACGCGCCCAGATTCAAAGACTTGTTGCGAATTAGTGGAAAAGGTCTTGAGGAATCTACTGCCATCGGTGTAAGTACCGGATATACATTGTCCTGAAAATAACGGTCCACAAATGCACAGTCTTTCTTCGTAAGCTCCTCATGGCTCTCTACCACCATCAACCCATTCTGCGCAAGCTGTGGTAATAAAGACCTATTATATACAGCATATTGCATATTAACAAGCTCATGTGTTGCCTTATTAATCACTTCAAGCTGCTCATTTGGAGTCATTCCGGCGATATCCTTTTTTGTATATCCCGCATTCACCATATCTTTCAAAGAAGCCACACGCACCATAAAAAATTCATCCAAATTTGACGCCGTGATACCCAAAAATTTAATTCGTTCAAACAATGGTATATCTCTATCCTTTGCCTCTCCTAACACACGGTTGTTAAAGGCAAGCCAGCTTAATTCTCTGTTATAATAATATTCAGACTTGCTGTAATCTGTCTTACTGTTCTTGTCTCCCATCTCTATTCTCCCCTTAAATATTACTTTTTTTCTGTCTTATCACTGGTTTAATATTATACACTTCCTCAAAAAAAGTCGCATATCGGTTAAATAATCCAAACTCCAGAGTCATATCTGCATTCGTTTCTATTGTGAGCAATAATTCATCTTCCTCATTCACAATTTTCAGCTTGCTGCATTTTCCACGATGACTTAAATCCAATCCCTCTGAAAGCCGGATAATCGCTGTCAATTTGGCAATCTTTAAATACGATTCTCTGTCAAGAGAAGCTGTGCTGTCCAAAATTTTATAATAATCAAATTTCTCTGTAGCATATTTTACGATATTGGCAAGAATTTCGCGCTCGACATGGGACAACCCTATAATTTCTGTCGCGATAATAATATTGTAAGAACTGTCACCAACATTTGCAAAGCTAATATATCTGCCACACTCGCTCAATATGGCGGCAAGCTGCAAAAGCAGTCTGTCACGCTTGGATAATCCATACTTTTTGTTCATACTGTCAAAAATTGTCAGCGCAATCATTTCTCGTTCACGTGTTCGATGCTCAATACTGTGATACCGCCTGTTAATATCCCTGGCGCAGTCAAGAATATCCTGCTCAAAATCATGTGGCATTCCTTCTGTATCTGATGACAATAATTTGTTTTGTTCAGCATACTCATATGCAATGCCATCACACAAAGACACCCCTGGCGCCCACAGCATCTCTGCCCCTAGGACCTTTATCATGCACTTAAGCATTAACGCCGAAAGATACAAAAGCGAAATATTTTCCTGTGCCAGTCCAAGAGACATTGCAATCTCCCTTGTTTTCTTTTTCTTTAGTGAATCCACAAACGCTAAAAAATTCTCTGTACTTACCTGACCTTTTTTGATTGTCTTGAGATAATTACGTTGGACAATAAGTGATACATAATCATCTACCAATATAATATTTTGTATTTTTTTGTCCCCAATGTACATTTCTCGAAAACTATCCAAGCTGTCGGAAACCATCTCCTCCACCATATCCTCAAGCTGATAGCTCCGATAAGACACACGTGCCAGCTCCTCACGCATACGAAGTACTCCTGGTCTAATGTTCTGAGAAGTAACCAGACTATCTTCATCAAATAAAGATATCTGAACGCTTCCGCCTCCAATATCAATAAAAGCAGTACTTTTCTCTATAATGCTCTGAAAATCTTTCACGCGCGATGCCACGGACTTATAATCCAAAAAACGCTGCTCTGAGTTACTTAAAACCTCTATTTTTACTCCTGTGCGCGTCTCAATCTGGTCCAGCAAAATCAGACGATTCTGTGACTCTCGAATGGCGCTTGTCCCATATGCCTTATAGCCATCCACTTTGTAAGATTTCATAATGGCAGTAAACTCGTTCAACATTCTACACAGTTCATCAACCCTAGCGCTATCAATCTTTCCCATAAAATAAGAGTCTGTCCCCAGCTCTATCCTATGCCGGATATGATCGATTTCCTTAATTCCGTTTTTCGTTGATATCTCATATATTTTCATACCAAGCTCATAAGAACCCACATCTATCGCTGCAAATGTCTTGTATGACATATCTACACCTCATTCCCCTAACAGTATCTTTGTATCTAAGAAACTATTTAAAAATTATTTCTTAACAGTTCCTAATAATTTCCAAGTATCTTCATATTTCGAGTTTCCTCCCGCAATCCCCGCAGTGCATTCCTGACTGCACTGTCTGCGAGATTCCCCTCAAAATCCAAAAAAAACCGATATTCCCAATTTCTTCCGGCAAGTGGTCTCGATTCAATCTTTGTCATATTCAAACCATTGTACATCAGATGCGACAGCACATGATACAGCGCTCCACTCTCATGACTTAATTCAAAACACAAACTTATCTTGGAAGCCTTCTTTGCATAGACCTTCTGATTTGTGACAATAATAAAACGTGTCGAGTTTTCTTTTAAATCATTTACCCCTCGTTTCAGCACTTCAAGACCATAAATCTTTGCTGCCATCTCACCTGCTATCGCCGCCTGTGCCACATTCTTATCCCCCGCAACCTTTTTTGCCGCATACGCATTGTTTTTCATGCTAATCTGCTGCCATCCAGTCTCAAACAGATAGTGCGCACTCTGCATTAATGACTGCGGGTGCGAATAAACTGTTCTGATATCCTCAATCTTCGCTCCTGGCACGCCCAACAGACAGTGCTCAATCTTAATAATCTGCTCCCCCACAATATAATTTTCAAATTCCACCAGCAAATCATAGATTTCACTCACAATCCCCGCAGATGAATTTTCAATTGGAAGCACTGCAAAATCAGCACTGCCCTCATCAATTGCAAGCATTGCGTCGCGAAACGTATCAACGTTAAAACTGTCAACCTCCTCCCCAAAATACTCCATCATAGCCGCCTGTGAATACGCGCCTTCTGCCCCCTGAAACACAACTCTGCACTTTTGTTTGTATGTCTCTGCCATCTCGATAAAAGAAAGCTTCCCGCCACCATTGTGTTCTGTAATCATCTGATATTGAAGCTTTCTGCTCATCGCCATAATCTGTTCAAACAGTTCCTTTATGCCTTGCGCATTAAACTCATTGTGTGTCAGCGCACTGACTGTCTTGAGTTTCTGCTGTTCTCTCTCCTTGTCAAACACCCGCTTACCTGTTTCAATCTTATATGCAGCCACCTGCGCACAGACCTCCATTCGCTTTTCATACAGTTCGACCATTTGGCGATCAATTCCGTCAAGCATTCCCCTAAGTTCCAATAAATCCATCTGCCCATCCTCCGCTTTTCATTTCACTTTTTTTCAGTATAGCACACCAAATAAAGTTTGTAAAAAATAATAGATAGAATTCTTTCATTTTTTCATGAAAACAATTATAATAATATTAAACTGTGACGAACCACTTACAATCATATACCAATCATAGGGGGTAATTACAATGAAAAAAAAAATCATCACCATAGTCAGTATTATCTGTGCAATACTCATATTTTCTGGTCTGGCAACCGTTAAATATCTCTCTGACCGCGTTCCCAAAAATCCTCCTGGAACAATTGGAAACAGCGCCGGAAATCTCTATAACAATGGTCTTTTTTGCGAGAATGACGGATATGTCTATTTTGCAAATGCGTATGACTCCTCCGCACTCTATCGCATGAAGTCTGACGAATCTGAGATGAAAAAACTAGCATACACAGAGGTTACGAGTTTGAATGCAGACGGAAAATATTTGTATTACTATCAAGGGGGATCTGGCAGCGGTGCTGGAACAGGGTTGGGTTTTGTGTTAAGCACAACCGGTGTCTATCGTGTCAACAAAAAAAATCCAAAAGATGCTGAGTGTCTTGACCGCATAAACGGAAAATATGTTCTTCTTGCGGATAATGATGTATATTATACCTGTTCTGATGACCAAGTTTCACTCAATAAGGTATCGATTGACGGAAAAACAAAGGAAATGCTATTACAGCTTGATATTCTTCCTGTAAGCGTGCAGAACTCTACATTCTACTACTTGAATAACGACAAAAATCTGCATTTGATGGCACTTGATCTTCGAACGAACACTTCTCGGGAAGTGCTTGCAGAAGACGTGTATATGCCTATTATAGACGGAAACATTGTCTATGGAATTGATATTCATGACAACTACTCTTTAATTAGTCTCAATATCAATGACGGAACCAAAAATCGGCTTGATATGGGCAGAGTTGACATGCTCAATGTAACAGACAATTACATATATTATCAAACCTCTGGAGATACACCACAGCTAAAGCGCATTCGGCGTGACGGCTCTGATATGGAAGTTATAGCAGAAGGTGTTCACAACAATATCAATGCAACTTCGCAGTATGTATACTTCACAAAATTCGGCTCAACTACCCCTGTATACAAAACTCCTGCCTACGGCCCAGTCAATGTCACTACATTTGACAGCGCGTCGCGAGCTGCTATGGAAGAAATCAGCAAAAAGAAAAAATAACATGAATAAGGTAAAGGCTGACAGGTTATGCTTATAGCATGAAAAAACTTGTGAATCCTTTACCTTTATTTAAAAACTTTATCCGATGTGGCGTGACTGGCTGGTGTATGGAAATCTTTTTCACAGCGCTTGGTGCGCTCCGAAGACGGGAACTGCCGCTGATAGGACAGACTTCTCTCTGGATGTTTCCCATCTACGGTAGCACAGCACTCTTTCAGCCAATCTTTTCTCTGCTGAAGCACTGTCATATGATCGTGCGCGGTACAATTTATGCCATCTCAATATTCTGCGCAGAATATATGAGCGGCCGTTTTCTCGCCAGACACGAACTCTGTCCTTGGAATTACAATCGCCATCATTGGCATATTAACGGACTAATTCGCATTGACTATTTTCCTTTTTGGTTCATTGCAGGACTGTTGTTTGAGCACATCTTAACCAAAAAAAACGCCGCCACAGTGTCTCATGGCAAAAACTGCTGACACAATGCTACATGGTCATAAATGCACTGCCATGTGCCACTGGAATGCGCTGTCACACAAATATACTCTTTTCCGTCCTTTCCAACACTCAGACTTGCAGCACAGTTTTCAGACTGCAACACATATCCCGTCTTGGCACAGAGCACCTCACCGTGCGTATCTTTATCTTCAATTTTACGAAGAAACCAGTTTGATTTAGTAATTCCCCCTGGGTGCTGTTCTGTGGCAGAAGAGGTGTAAGTATGTGCACTGAGCACTTCCCTGCAAAAACTGTTATCGCAAGCTGCCTTTAAGATAACTGCCATGTCATAGACAGTGCTGTAATGATTCTCATCATAAAGCCCCACACAATTTGTAAAATGCGAAGACTCCGACAGTCCAAGCTCCTCCAGCTTCTGATTCATCAACACCACAAAATCATCTTGAGAACCGGCTACATAGACTGCCAATCCCAGCGCGGCATCTGCCCCAGAAGGAAGCACCGTTCCATAAAAAAGATCCCGCACTGTTACTTTCTCTCCAACCTCAAAACCCATACTGCTACACTTATTTGTGTAACTGTAGTCTGTGATATCCCTTGTAATTTCAAATCTATCATCTGCATCTGTAATATGTTCTGCTGCCACCAAAATAGTGAGAATTTTGGTCATAGAAGCTGGACTAATACGAACATCCGCGTCTCTCTGCCCCATAATTCTACTTGCTTCCACGTCAATAAACACGCCATTCTTGCTCACAACCTCACTGTTGAGCAACGCCGTCTCCGCATCTGCGATTGCAATCAATGGCGGAAGTTTATTCTTCCCTCCAAGCGACTGTACATTCTGCGCACAAAGATAAGAAATTGTATCTTTAATATTGTCGGCTATACTACTGTCCGCATAACAGCCCGCCATAAAAAACTCCAGAGCAATATTATATGAAATTTTGCTCTTCTGCTGTTTTTTCATGAAGCTTCCAATCCCTTTTCCAATCAAAACAATACAGACAATCAGTACAACCACGCATGGAATCAGCAATCTGCGCATCCATTCCTGCTGTTTTTTTCTGCGCCGCATCTCTTTTAAACGCTTTCGTCTGCGCACTTCCCGCTCCTTTTCTTCCCGCTCATACACAGCGTTATCTTGTGGTTCCTCATCAAAGCGCTCATTTTCAGAATGATATGTACCCTGTAATGTATCTGCCAATACTGCGGCGATCTCCTCAGCGCTCAACGGACTATTTTCTTCCGCATAATCCATAAACGCCAATTCCTCTCTGTTAGTTGACATCATCTACCTCAACTGCGCCGATATCCAGTGTATTAAGCGTGCGGCGCCTTCTCCTGTCCTCCTCAGATTTTTCCAAAATAAACTGCTTTATGGTTTTTGCATTTTTTATATGTTGGATAAGCAGTATTGGACTTGTGACATCTCCTGTATGACAGACAATTGTCCCTAGTCCAAACATTCTCTCAATTAAAGATGTTTTCAAAGTCACATCTTGTACTTTATACATATAACAGTCATTCTCTTCACGATTAAAAAATCCTGTGTTGACAGTAATCACTTCCTCTTTTACTGTATATACGGTAAACGTAAACGGCAATCCAAAAAACAGCCATCTTTTTCTCTCTTTAAATTCCATTTTTATACCCCCTTGCGTGCCTTGACACGCATACCAATCAATCGTTTTTGAAAGGGATCTCTTTCAAAACTTTCTCTTTAGAAATAATTTTTTATAAAGTTATTATAACATTCCCTTCTTAAAAATCAACACGAAATCAATTGGAACAAAAATTTAATGAATTTTACTTGCAAGCTTTTTAATACTATGATACAATTGCAAAAGTATATAAACTTACATGGGAGGAAATGAGTATGCTGAATGCTTTTGTTACTTTTCAATCTTGCTTTAGATGCATTTGTAGATTCCTTTTCTATTTCCATCCCATTTCGCACAAGAGAATTTATTTCTCTTTTTTTTATGCACACGGACGCGGAAAGGAAATATGCAGCTAAAGCTGCCCGAATCCGGCGCGCGAGTAGGGAGAAGATAAATCTTCTCTACTCGATTTTTTCAAATTACTAATTTATAGGAGGCTTTTATGAAACAATTGAGACATTTAATGAGTCCACTTGATTTTTCCACAGAGGAGCTCGATAAGCTCTTTACGCTCGCGGAAGACATCGAGAAAAATCCCGGCAAATATGCCCATGCCTGCGAAGGAAAAAAGCTTGCAACCTGCTTCTATGAACCGAGCACCCGCACTCGATTAAGTTTTGAGTCTGCCATGCTGAACCTCGGCGGACAAGTCCTTGGCTTCTCAGATGCAAACTCCTCCTCCGCTGCAAAAGGAGAAAGTGTGTCGGACACAATTCGCGTTATCTCCTGTTTTGCTGATATCTGTGCTATGCGTCATCCAAAAGAAGGCGCGCCTATGGTGGCTGCTTCACGCTCTTCTATCCCTGTTATCAATGCTGGTGATGGCGGTCATCAGCACCCCACACAGACGCTCACCGACCTTTTGACAATTCGCGCTGTCAAAGGTCGTCTTGACCACTTTACAATCGGTCTTTGCGGTGACTTAAAATTTGGCCGCACGGTACACTCCCTTATCAATGCGTTGGTACGCTACAAAGATATTGAATTTGTCTTTATCTCACCCGAAGAACTCACCATTCCAGACTACATTATCGAAATGTTCCGGGACAAAAAAGTTCCCTTCCGCGAAGTGCGAAAACTAGAAGATGTCATGCCCACGCTGGACATTCTCTACATGACCAGAGTCCAGAAAGAGCGCTTCTTTAACGAGGAAGATTACGTAAGATTAAAGGATTACTACATACTTGACAGAGAAAAGATGGAACTTGCAAAATCTGATATGATTGTTCTTCATCCACTTCCGCGCGTCAATGAAATTTCTGTGGAAGTTGACGACGATCCTAGAGCCATATACTTCCGCCAGGTACAGTATGGCGTGTATGTACGCATGGCACTACTCTTAACACTGTTAGGAATTGTTAATAAATAACTCATCACAATGACTTGCCTAAATGTCCATCTGCAGCATCAGAAAATCTTGCCATAGCCCACTATGTTTGCGATTTTCTTCTTTGCAGATAAACATTTATACGGCGTCCTTGTCACAAGTTATTTCTGAACAATTCCTTAGAAATTAATATTCATGAAAAGGAGAATCAACTATGCTAAATGTCGGAAAAATTGAGGAAGGTTTTGTGCTGGATCATATCAAAGCTGGAAAAAGCATGAGTATTTACAAGCATCTTGGACTTGACAAACTCGACTGCACTGTAGCAATTATTAAAAATGCCAGGAGTAAAAAGATGGGAAAAAAAGATATCCTGAAAGTGGAATGTGATATCGACACGCTCAATCTCGATATTTTAGGATTTATCGACCACAACATTACAGTCAATGTCATCAAAAGCTGTGAGATTGTGGAAAAACTTCCGCTGTCTCTACCAAAGGAAATTAAAAATGTACTTAAATGTAAAAATCCGCGCTGCATCACATCTATCGAGCAGGAACTTCCGCATATCTTTGTACTGACAGATGAGAAAAAAGAGATTTACCGCTGCAAATACTGCGAAGAAAAATACGGCAATAAAGATCGGTTTAAAATATAAAACAATCGGCACATAAAGCCAAAAATAGCAGGGGAATTCCTGCTATTTTTCTTGGTGCAAAACTTATACAAAGCTTAATACTTCCTCTTTTGGCTTCTTTGTCGGCGTCACACTGACTGCATGGAGCACTGGTCCTTCACCATTGTAATCCTTCCAAAATTCTCTGTGCACTGTAGCGGTCACTTCCACCCAGTCTTTATTACTCAGCGTACTACATTGATCGTACTTACAAGCGTAGCCCAAAAATGCCATATCATCTGCACAGCAAGTCATTGCCATTCTTCCGGGAACAAAGTACACATCATCACTGCCCTCCGGTTTTAAGACCATCGCTTTAAACTGAATTATCTTATTGATATAGCGGTCCAGATTGTCCATCGCATCTAGATAAAAAATTCCATACCCATAATCATCCAGCTTTAACATATCGCTCTTCAAATCATAAGGCAAATCTTCTTCAAAAATCTGATTGACCTCTCCATCCTTATCCTCAAAAATAATCTCTGCCTGCGGATTTACCGCCTTCACATTTCTCTTAAAGTTACTCAACTGTTCCGTTAACCCATCACAGCGATTAAAAATAATGAGCTCCGATTTCCGAATCATTTCCGCCAATAGCGAACGCATATTTGTATAATAATTCTGAAATGTTGAAGCGTCAATGGTCGTAATCTGCTGCTCTAATCTCCAATGCCACGGCAGCTTAAGATTCTTAAAATTCCACATGCCATTGTACTCTATAATAATACGCTCTGGCTTGTACTTTTTCTCAAGTTCAACCATATTTGCAGAGGTCATCTGAGACTCCTCGTCTACCACTTCCACAACAGTACGACTTCTGCGGAGAATCTCTTCATCGTACTCATTCTCGCCTTCCTCACAGAGAATCAAAAGAGTCGTCCCCTTTACCTGAAAATAAGGCTGCGAAAGCGTATAAGAAATAAACTCTGTTTTGCCGCTCTCCAAAAATCCATTGATTATATACACGGGTTTCATAATTTCTCCAATCCTAGCAAATGCCTACTTTGCAAACAATGTCTTTAAGTGCTCTTCGTTAAGCTGTGCGCCAATCACACAGATTTTTCCAGTCACTTCCGCAGCCCCAGTGCGCACATTGCTCTCCCCTGGAACATAGTCAAAGTTCAGCCATGTGCCATCTCCCGCTGAAACCATTCCCTTTGCTCGAAGAATAGAACCATATTCCTTTTCGTTCTCAAGCTCCTCCAAAATATGCTCAAGCTCAGTTTGTGTGTATGCTGTGGGCGTCTCAAACCCCCAACTTGTGAAAATATCATCTGCATGATGGTGATGATGATCATGACAGCCACAAGTGCAGTCTTCTCCATGTTCATGATGATGTTCGTGTTCTTCGTGATCATGTTCGTGATCATGATGCGCATGGTCTCTATGGTCGTGATGATGTTCGTGTTCTTCGTGATCATGTTCGTGATCATGATGCGCATGGTCTGCATGGTCGTGATGATGTTCGTGTTCTTCGTGATCGTGATGCTCCTCATGAAGTTTTGCCACTTCCGCCATAAGCTCCGCCTCTAAATCCTTTGCATTCTCTATTGTTTCGAGAATCTTCTTTCCATCAAGCGCCTCCCAAGGTGTTGTGATAATTGTCGCTTTGTCATTGTGCGCTCGAATAATCTCCATCGCAGTATTCAGTTTGTTGTCGCTAATATCCGCAGTTCTACTAAGTATAATTGTACCTGCGTGTGCAATCTGATTCAAGAAAAACTCTCCAAAATTTTTCGCATACATCTTGCATTTATTTGCGTCGACAACCACTACTGCGCTGTTCAACTCCACTTCCGCATCCGTGTCCACATTTTGTACTGCTTTCATAACGTCAGAAAGCTTCCCAACACCAGAAGGCTCGATTAATATCCGCTCCGGGTGATATGTCTCAATTACTTCTTTTAAAGAGCTGCCAAAATCTCCCACCAGCGAACAGCAAATACATCCTGAATTCATCTCCTTGATTTCAACACCAGCTTCTTTTAAGAAACCACCGTCAATCCCAATCTCACCAAACTCATTTTCAATCAAAACAACCTTGGACGCATCCAATGCTTCCTTTAAAAGCTTTTTGATAAGTGTTGTTTTTCCAGCTCCTAAGAAACCCGAAAAGATATCTATTTTTGTCATTTTCTATAACCTCCTCAATCATTTATTATCTCTAATTTTTTATCATATCATATATAGATTGATTCTGCTATAATGAACCTATAAAAATTCAATTAAAAATCAGTGTGCCATACAAGATTTGCTGCTGGAATCTCCTCATAATTGTCTGCACCTTCGCCTCTTCTAAGATATACTTTACGGATACCTGCCTGAATAATCATGCGCGCACATAACGGACAGGGTTTTGCCTTGTGCACTGACAAATCACCTGGATTAATTCCCGCCAAATACAAATCCGCCCCTAGCGTCTGTTCCCTAGAACAATTTAGCAATGCGTTTGCCTCCGCATGAACTGCCCGACAAACCGCATAGCCTTCCCCTTGATGCATATCCATTCGTATGCGCGGACAGTCCCCAATATCACAGCAATTTTCAAATCCTCTAGGGGAACCATTATACCCCGTTGAAATCACTGCATCATCTTTGACAATAACTGCACCATACTTCCTTTTAATACAAGTACTGCGATATGCAAAATTTTCCGCACAGTTTAGATAGGCATCTACTTTTGAGATTCTTTTATTTCCTTCTGGTTTTACCAATGTTTTGTACCTCTATTATACATTTTAGTGTACACTTTGAATCAACATTTCATACTCTGCCGCAATTAGCGCTGGCGGAATACTATACGTCACTTCTGCCTCTCTCTGCCCTGCATTCTCTGGCACGTCCCCTCCAGAAATCATGCCCAACAGTCTTCCGCTTTCCTCAAACACACCGCCGCCAGACATTCCTGCCCTAGAAAAACAATCTGTCTCCAATACCATTGTATTGAACAACGGCACAAATCGAATCCCTCTAACCGTCCCTAAAGAAAAATCAGCAACCCTTTGACCGGCTGCTGCCCCTGTCTGCAGAATACGCTTTCCTGCCCAATTCTGCGCAAATGTTTCTCTTTTCTCTTCTGAATCCACCTCGTACAAAACAGGCACCGCTTCATAAATCTCGCGCAAAACACTATTTGATACAGCAGTTTCTGCAATTCTGGCAAATCCTATATCATACTGCTGAGAATATCCCATAATATCTGCGTGAAACATCTCCCCATTACAAAAAACAATTTCCGCCTTGACATCTTTTCCCAAAAGGTGTTTGTTCGACACAATAACAATCTCATCATCAATTTTCCAGATAATACCATTTCCTGTGAAATCCTTCACAACCACTTTGACGACACTCCGCCGCGCTAACTGATAAACTACCTGCATAACCATATTTTCTGCCTCCAGTCCATATCCAGATACTGCGTGAAAACTGGCAATATCCGCCGCCCTCTCCGCCGCAGTTTGAGATACACACAATACAATCTCGTAACAAAATGGCTTGTATAATAGCGCTGTTATCAGCACGCCTGCCATCATTCCGGCAAACATCTGTATTCTCAGATGTTTGCCGGACATTTTTTTCTTTCTATCCCTATTCATTATGCCAAACCAAAGCTGTCATTATACTTCTGAAACTATTAGGCATCTCCCATAATCTCCTGCGATGTTCCTACTGGATTTTCTGCCAAATTTTCTGCTGGAATCTCCTGTGGTACTTGAGCCGGATTTTCCACCGGAACCTCCTGTGGTATTTCTACTGGATTTTCCGCTGGAACTTCTGGCGGTATTGACTCTAAATTTTCTGCTGGAATCTCCTGTGGTACTTGAGCCGGATTTTCTGTTGGAACTTCTGGCAAAACTCCTTCGGGCTGCTGAACAGGAGTTCCATCAGGGTTTAACACCCCTGCTTCAATCAGTATCTGTATCTGCTGTTCTGGAGTCAATTCAGGTGTAATATTTTCTTCTGGAACAGTCACTTCCGGTTGTTCCTGTTTTCCTTCTGTTCTAGGCACAGAAACTTGACCGCCATAGACAATAACTGGCTCTCCCTGCTCCACATATCCATAGATTACCTCCGCCTTCTTTGAGGGGAGATTCACACAGCCATGTGAACCATTTGTCAAATAAATATTTGCGCCGAAAGAACTTCTCCAAGACGCATCATGCATTCCCACATTTCCATTGAATGGCATCCAGAAACTTACCTTGGAAGCATAATTTGCTCCTCTAAGTGTCGTATTGCGCTCCTTGTATGTAATTCCATAAATCCCCACTGGTGTATTGTAACCTCTGCTTACATTTCCAGATACGAAATCGGTTTCTTCCACCAACTGGTCATCTTTATAAACCCATAAATGTTGACTTGTGAGATCAATCTCTACATAGCTATCTCCAATGTCATTCTCTCCATACTGTGCTGCTTGGGCATGATACAATGGTGTTCTCTCCTCACTCTTGCCACTTCTAATTAGCTCAACTAAGGCTTCGGCTTCCCCTGCGCGATTCATCCACCAACCATATGCACCTTCTGAAATTGTAATTGTCTCCCCACCTGTCGTCTTGAACTCGCGCTTCTTTCCCCATGTATCATACTTTTTGGAAAGTGTATTGACATATTCTCTTACCAAATCAGGGTCAATATCCAGTTTCCCTTCATCGGTTACCAGCCAATCCTTGATAATACTTCCATCTAATACTTCTCTATCTTCTCCAAACTTATAAGTAATCTTAACGCCTGTTAATTGATTCAAGGCATCACACTCTTTTTGCAAGGCATGGTCCTCAGCGACAATTTCTGCATTTGTATAACATTCTTTGGCGTCAAGGTCAACTGAGTCTGCAAGAATTTCTACGGATTCTTTCACTGCATTATAAATCTTCGTGCGAATTGGCACAGTACCTTTATCTTCTGGGATAATTTGATATCCTTCCTCTGTGTAATCACTTAGATAAGCATTTTGTGGCTGTCTTATATTTTCCTGCTCAAAAAAGCAGAGTGTGTCAATCTTATTGTCAAAAGCTTCCTCTGAATATGTGACCATTGTGTCAACTGTATACTCACACTTTTTAAAAAGAGAGAACGGCCACAAAAAAGCATCCTGTGTCTCAATAATATTTTGAAATTCTTCTCCAAACTCCAGTTTCAATCCAATGTCAGCAGAAGTGATTGTGTCTGTAATACCATCTCTGCCATTAATTGTCAGCGTATAATGATTTGATGTGTCCAAGACAAAATTTTGTGCACTGTTGACTGAGCCTGCAGAATAATTTTCTCCATTAATAAAGGTATTGAAATAAAAATGTTTGGTGAAAAATAATGCAAGCCCCAGATAAACTAATGTAACAATTGCAGCTACAGCTACCACAACATATAATATTTTCTTTTTATTTTCTCGCATTTCGGTACTCCTAATTAAACTTTTGTTCATTTTTACATTGTTCACTTTTTGTAAATTATTGCTTACATAGTTTAACATAAAACTTCCATTCTTCCAATCCTTTTATTACAACAATACTCTGACAATTCCTGCCAAAGTATAGTGTTCGTTTTTAGCAACCGCAGCGATAAGCCGGGTTATGTCAGTGCTACATCGCAGCACGAATGATCATCTATCTAGGACTGACGTTGCCGTCAGCCTCAAGCGACCTACCTAGAAACAGACCGGGCAAGTCTATTGTTCCCTGTTTGGTCTTGCTTCGGATGGGGTTTACATGGCTGTGGCTGTTACCAACCACACGGTAGTCTCTTACACTGCCTTTCCACCCTTACCAAAATGGAACAAAACTCCCATTTTGGCGGTATATTTCTGTTGCACTCGCCTTAGAGTCGCCTCCACCGGACGTTATCCGGCATCCTGCCCTGTGAAGCCCGGACTTTCCTCACCTTACCGGAAACCCCGGTAAGCCGCGATCATTTACTGCAGTTGCCGTATTATTATATAATGCTTCGCTTACTTTTTCAAGCATTTATTCTAAATCTATTAAACCTTAAAACAACTTCCACCGACGAACTCCCGCACAATAGAATTTTTGGGAAGCTCCTCTATTCCTACCCCAAGGAAATAGCTTAAGAATTTCAGCAGGCGCACCGCCTCAAAATATTCGGGTTCTCCTTTTTCTATACTGTAGAGTAAAGGTTCTGCATATGGCTTTAGCACCGCAAGTTCATAGATAAGCGCAGAGTTAAACATGGCATCTGCACTCTCCTGAAAAGGAAAGATATTCTCTGTCTCTCCCTTTCGCACAGAAGGCCACATCTGCACTGTGCGTTTGGCTGTGGCGCCCCGCGTTCTTGCATCCCGCACCAGACGCCGAAGCAATCGTCCATCTGTAGTCGGGATTCGGTTATGTTCATCTATATTTAGTGTAGTAAGTGCGCTAATATAAATCTTATATTTGCTATCGGCAGGCAGTGCATAGGACATTTTGTCATTCAACCCATGGATTCCTTCTATAACAAGGATATCATCAGGACCAAGCTGCTTAAAATTCCCCCTGTACTCACGCTTTCCTGTCACAAAATTAAATGTTGGCAGCTCAACTCGCTCTCCCGCTAACAGCGCGCACATATCATCATTAAACTTTTGTGTATCGATTGCTTCAAGACATTCAAAATCATAGTCTCCATTTGGCTGTTTAGGTGTATTCTCCCGGTCTACAAAATAGTCATCTGCGGCAATAGGATGCGGGGTCAGTCCATGTGTGCGCAACTGCACAGACAATCTGTGGGAAAAGGTTGTTTTCCCTGATGAGGAAGGTCCTGCAATCATCACAAATTTAATACCACCACGTGATACAATTTCCGACGCAATCTCACTGATTCTGCGCTCTTGCAGCGCCTCCTGCACAAGCACTAGCTCATTAAATCTTCCTTTTCGTATCTCGTCATTGAGGTCACTCACGGTATCAACACCTAGCTTCTCTCCCCAATCTACAGAGATTTCCATAGACTTAAATAATTTAGGAAATGGTTTGAACGCCTCCAATGTTGTAGGATTACTCCTGTTTGGCAATATCAGTACGATTCCATTTTCATATCTTTGTAAATCAAACCATCGCACATATCCTGTACTCGGCAGCATATACCCATAATAATAATCATAATATCCATCAAGATTATAGACATTGACGCTAGAACTTCCCCTGTAGCGAAACAAACTTACTTTGTCTGACATCTTCTGCTGCGCAAAAAGAGCATTTGCCTCATCAATTGGCATGGACTTTTTAATAATGCAATAATCCTTATCTATGTACTCCTGCATTTTTGCCTTGATTTTGCCAACAATCTCATCTGTGAACGCAAAATCTCCTTTTTTCGCACAGTAATATCCATTTCCAATCGCAAACTCCATCTTAATCTTTTCAATCTTATCTGCCCCAACCACATCATTAATGGCTTTCATTAAGATAATGGTCGCTGTTCTGTTATAAGTTTTGTGCCCCGTGTCATCTGCCAGTGTCAAAAACTCTACAGTACAGTCCTGATCAACCTTTTTGAATAATTCCTTAATCTTTCCATTTCTAACTGCCAGTGCAATCGGATATGAGTAATCTTTTTGATACACACTAGCCACCTCGCCAAAGGTAATACCCACTGGATACTCTCTGCTCTTTCCATTCACTGTCACTTGAAAGCTCTGTCTACTTCCCTCCATTCATTGTCCTCCTCTCCTACACCACCACAAAAGGCTCTTTTATCTCTGTCTTATAAATTGTCAATCCAGGCAGTTCTCTTTTGATAAACTCTTCCATATAAGAGACAAACAGTTTTTCAATACCATAGTGCCCTGCATCAATCACATTGATACCTTGCGCCACCGCATCGATTCCTTCATGATGATCAATATCGCCGGTTATCATCACATCCACACTTGCATTTATCGCATCCTTAATATAAGCACCCCCAGAGCCAGGCATCACTGCGACCTTTTTGGCAATATCACCCAAATCCCCAAAAACTCTGACATTCGGCACATGGAACTTCTGCTTGACAAACTCTGCGAGATCTGCCACGCTCATGCGCGCTTTAAGACATCCTGCTCTGCCGCAGCCTTCCTTAGAAATATCATCCTCATAAGTGACATTCAACACTTGTCTCTCCTGCAAAAGCAACTCATCTGCCGCTGCATCCGCCATGCCCATCACATCAAAATTGGTGTGCATTGCAAAATAACTGATATCATTCCGAATTAGTTTATAAACGCGTCGGCCAATAAAATCATCTGTAGTAATTCTGCTCATCTTTCTAAAGATGAGTGGATGATGTGTGAGCAACATATCCGCTCCAAGGGAAACTGCTTCCTCAATCACATCATCTGTCGCATCCAATGCAATATAAATCGTTTTGACTTCCTTATCACGTCTGCCCACCAGCAGACCAATATTATCCCACTCCTCCGCGTAGGAGGCTGGGGAATGTAGTTCTAATTGTTCTATAATTTCAAAACATTTCATAGCCATTTCTCCATGATAAATTGGATATTATTTAAAATAGCAATACAGGCAGAATACAATATCACTCAGTTTCTCATCAAGCTCTGCCACACGCGACTGTTGTCTGTCCGTCGTCTGTTCTTGGCGCAACAGATTTTCTCGAAGGTTCTCCAAATTTCCCTTCTGCCACAATAGATATCTTTTTAATATCGGATGCGCCATTGTCAACAGACATGGACCATATGTATCCTGAACTCTTGTAAGCCGCTGTACTTCCTCTCTTGATATCTCAGATATTGTAAATGGTTGCCGGTAAGCTGGAATCCCATTTCTGTGCACGCCGCTCTTTTTGCATTTCTGTTCCAAATGTCCACCAATCTGCCACTCAAGCCTGCCAAATGCTCCGGGCAGCGCACGCATCATCGGATAATATTTTCCATCTTCATAGACCAAATCTTCCTTGTCAATTAAATAGCCTTTTTTTCGCAGATAACTACGCACCTCAGCCAATTCCGACTGGGGTTGTAATATCACCTGTTTCATGCCGCTAACCAACTCTTTTCCCTGTTCAAGTATAGAGAGGACCAGCCTGCCGCCCATACCAGCACAGATGATTCCCTCCGCCTCGCCCATCTGCAATGCACTGACACCATCGGAAAGCCGGGTCTCTATATAATCCTGCATATCGTACTCAACAATATTCTGTTTTGCCCTGTCCAAAGGTCCGCTGTTAATATCCATTGCAATCACATGTCTGCAAACGTTGCTTCTGACAAGCTCCATTGCAATATAACCGTGATCGCAGCCGACATCAGCGATACTCTTACAGGGCTGCACAAGCTCAGCCACAGCCCTCATTCTATCCGATAACAGCATCTATAATCTCCTAATCCAAAAAATCCTTAAGTTTGCGGCTTCTTGAAGGATGACGTAATTTTCTGAGTGCCTTTGCCTCAATCTGCCTGATACGCTCTCTGGTGACATTGAACTCTTTACCGACTTCCTCAAGTGTGCGTGCTCTTCCGTCATCCAGCCCAAAGCGAAGTCTAAGAACCTTCTGTTCTCTGTCTGTTAACGTGTCAAGCACTTCGACCAACTGCTCCTTCAATAACGTAAATGCAGCGGCATCCGCCGGAACAGGAACATTATCATCCTGGATAAAATCCCCCAGATGACTGTCTTCCTCCTCGCCTATTGGCGTCTCCAAAGAGACTGGCTCCTGAGAAATTTTTAGGATTTCACGCACGCGCTCCTCTGGCATATTCATTTCCTTTGCAATCTCCTCTGGGGTCGGTTCCCGTCCAAGCTCCTGAAGCAATTGTCTACTCACACGAATCAGTTTATTAATTGTCTCAACCATATGAACAGGGATTCGGATTGTTCTTGCCTGATCTGCAATTGCCCTCGTGATTGCCTGACGTATCCACCAAGTCGCATACGTAGAAAATTTGTAGCCTTTTCTGTAATCAAATTTCTCTACTGCCTTAATTAGTCCTAGATTTCCCTCTTGAATCAAATCTAAGAACAGCATACCACGTCCGACATACCGTTTGGCAATGCTCACCACCAGACGAAGATTGGCCTCAGCAAGCCGCTTTTTTGCCTCCTCATCACCAAGTTCCATCTTCTTTGCAAGCTCAATCTCCTCATCTGCACTCAAAAGCGGCACCTTTCCAATCTCCTTGAGGTACATTCTGACAGGATCCTCTATTCCAACACCATCCGGCACAGTGAGATCGATATTTTCCATATCCATCTCTTCGTCGTCCACCAAAAGCAGATCATCATCTGGCAAATCATCGTCATCATCCGTAATGCGCAGAACATCGACATTGTTCTGTTCAAGAAGCTCCAAGATTCGCTCAAACTGCTCCTCCTCAAGCGGCATATCCTTAAAAAAATCGTTAATTTCCTGGTATTCCAGCACGTTTTTCTTTTTCTTTGCAACCGCCAGCAGCTCCTTTAATTTCGCATCAAATTTTGCTTGTGTGTTTTCATCCATTCTGGTCAATCCTCCATACCATATTATTTTTATCCTTAATTTAAAGAAATATGCGTTTTGCTAAGTTCTTCCAGCGCTTTTTTGCCCTCAATTACTTTGCTGAGCGCCGATAAATCCGCGCCAGATCGGGCAGCATAGTACTCATAGCTATTTTTTTTCACACTCACAAGAATATCATGAAAGGCTTTTTCCTTTTCCTGTTCACTTTCCAATTCTGGAAGGTTTGTCGTAAACAGAGAAGCCGCCTCACTCTGATCCTTCTCCTCCTCAAACATACTAATAATACCCGCAGGATTAAACGTATTTTTTTCAATATCTTCAAACATACGTTTCGCCACCCTGCTATACAACTCCACTGTAAAATCCTCCGCGGAGAGATACCCTTTAATTTTGGTGTAGAGCTGCGGATAATCTGTCAGCCACGTCAGCAGCAACCGCTGTGATCTCTTGGCATTCTCCTCAGGAGTATTCTTGTTTTTGCTCTGTATCCCAGACTTTGGACGCTCTATCTGCACCGCATAACCACCAGCCTTTGCAGCCATATTCACCACGAGCTTTCTAAGACTGTCAAAGCCAATATGATATTTCTGCGCTACGGCCTCCAAATAGTTTTCCCGTTCCACATCCTCACCAAAATCGCAAAGCTTTCTGGCAATCTGACTGTGAAAATTTGTCTTTCCCTCTGGGTCATTTAAGTCAAACTCCCGCTCTAGCATCCGAATTTCAAACAAAAACGCATTCTCTGCATTGTCCATGCGCTCCTGAAATGCCGCCTGCCCAAGATTCTTGATAAATTCATCTGGGTCTTTGTACGGTGACATATTGATAATCCTGCCAGACATTCCTGTATCTCGCAGAATCCGAATCGCGCGAAGCGCTGCTTTCACACCTGCCCCATCACTATCGTACGCCAGCAATACCTCTCGGGTATATTTCTTTATCAGTCCTGCCTGACCTGGTGTGAATGCCGTTCCAAGTGAAGCCACTGCCTGCGTAAATCCTGCCTGATGCATACTGATTACATCCATATACCCCTCACACAATATTATATTCCCAGTCCTGGCAGCGCGCGCATAGTTCATTCCATATAAATTTCTACTTTTGTCAAAGATTTCTGTCTCCGGTGAGTTTAGATATTTGGGACCGTTCTCCTCACTGTCCATAATACGACCGCCAAACCCTATCACGCGATGGTTGATATCTTGTATTGGAAACATAACCCTGTTCCAAAATTGTGTTGTTGTTCCCCTGCGCTCATCAATCTTAGCTAATCCCACATCACGAATCAAATCATCAGTAAAGCCCTTTTGATGCAGATAAGCCAACAGCTCCTCTCCTCTTGTCGGCGCATATCCCAGTCCAAAATTTTTGCAAATTTCTCCAGAAATCTGACGCTTGTCCAAATATTCCTTTGCTCTGCTGCCCCGCTCACCGCGAAGCATAATATAATAAAACTTTGCTGCCTCCTTATTGACCTCAAAAAGTCTCTGTCTGCGGCTTTCACGCCGTTTTGCCTGCTCGGAATACTCTGGCTGTGGAAGCTCTATACCAGCCCTTTCCGCCAGTATTTTCATCGCTTCAGGAAACGTACAATTCTCATACTTCATCACAAATGTAAGCGCATTTCCGCCTTCTCCGCAGCCAAAACATTTATAAATCTGCCGTGAGCGATTCACAGAAAAGGAGGGTGTCTTTTCCCCATGAAAAGGGCAACAGCACATATAATTACTGCCTTTTTTCTGCAGTGACACATAGCTGGAAATCACATCAACAATATCACTTTTTTGTCTGACTTCCTCGACTAATTCCTCTGGATAATACATCCATATCCAACTCTCTTTCTTTTTCGCAATTCTAATATCCCATCCAAAACTTAGGAATATACAATTCTTCATACAAGGAAATCGCAAAGCGGTCTGTCATAGAGCTAATATAATCACATACCACCTTTTCCCGCGGCTCTCCCTGAAATCCCAATTCCACAAAAAATTTAGGCAGTGCATCTGTATGTCTCATGTAGTATTCGTACAAAGTCTTAACCAGTGAAACCGCTTTGTCCTCCTCACACTTTGCCACCGGATTACGATACACTTTGTCATACATAAACTGTCTTAAGTTGCGCATACCAAGTTCCACATCATCTGACATGCGCACGTCGCTTGTTCCCTTGCTCTGTGTCACAATGTCATGTATAAAATTGTTGAGCCTCTCCCGCGAGCTGTACCCAATAAGCTCACCGATTTCTCTCGGAATATCCCGCTCCTTTAAAATTCCTGCCCTGACAGCATCATCCATATCGTGATATGTGTACGCAATTTTATCAGAAAAACGCACTACTTTTCCTTCAAGCGTAGATGGCATACTCGAAGTCTGATGATTCCGCATTCCATCTCGCACTTCCCATGTAAGATTCAATCCCTCCCCATCCTTTTCGAGAAGCTCCACCGTGCGCACACTCTGTTCATTGTGCCGAAATCCAAAGGGGCAGATTTCATTGAGTGCACGCTCCCCAGCATGTCCAAAAGGCGTATGTCCCAAATCATGCCCTAAAGCAATTGCCTCAACCAACTCCTCATTTAGTTGAAGCGCCCTTGCAATTGTGCGCGCATTCTGTGACACCTCAAGCGTGTGCGTAAGTCTTGTTCGATAATGGTCCCCTTCCGGTGACAAAAAAACCTGTGTCTTATCCTTAAGTCGCCGAAACGATTTAGAATGCAGTATCCTATCTCTGTCTCGCTGAAATACAGGGCGAATATCACATTCATTCTCCTTGTGTTTTCTGCCCTTTGACCGGATACTGAGTGTGGCAAATGGACTTAAATACTCACTTTCCCACTGTTCAAGGTTTTCTCGTATTGTCATAATAAACCCCCGCTTTGTGTTTCATTCACAAAATGATTCCATATTTATATATTCCACACAGATTTGGAAATTCCTTTTTTTATCTATAATTCTACAAAATTGGTAACTATCATTTACTCTATACCAAGGAACAACCCAACCGCTTTGACAAACGCTGCTACATTTTATATAATAAAGATATCAATTTTGAAAGGACAGCGATTTTATTCAGGTCGCTCCAGAAAGGTAATATTAATATGAGCAAATTTAACGCAAATCACATTGCAATCCCCACAATATTAAAAGTAGAACCAAATGCATTAAACGAAATTGGCACATCTTTGAGCGAATGCAATTTTCAGAAAATAGTTATTTACTTTGGAAATGGACTGATTGATATGTTTGGCCGCAAAGTATTAGACTCTCTGCGGGAATCCAATATTGAAGTGCTTGAATACTGTGAGCTGGATACTGTCAACATTGATGATATCATCAAACTGGCATTCGGGTTGCCAAACGCTACGCAGGCTGTCATTGGCCTTGGCGGCGGCAAAGTGATTGATGCTGCCAAGTACATTGGCTTTCTGCGCAAACTGCCCTTTATCAGTGTTCCCACATCGGCTTCCAGCGACGGGTTTTCCAGTGCCAGCGCTTCCCTAATCGTCAATGGGCGCAGAAATTCTGTTCCTGCGCGTCTAGCATTTGGCATTATCGCGGACACTGCTGTCATCAAAAGCGCACCAGAAAAATTCCTGTACTCTGGCATTGGCGACATGGTATCCAAAATTACTGCGCTGTACGACTGGAAGTTTGAAGAAACGCACGGAGTCACACAAGTCAATGACTTTGCCCTTATGATTGCCAAAAAAGCAGTGAATAGCTTTGTACGCACACCGTTTGACAGCATTCAGGACAATCTATTTTTAAAGGAACTTCTTGACTCTCTTGCCATGAGTGGTATCGCAAATGAGATTGCAGGCAGCAGCGCACCCACAAGCGGAAGTGAACATCTCATCTCACACGCCTTGGATAAAATGCTAGAGGCACCACAATTGCATGGTATTCAAGTTGGTATCGCAACTTATCTTATGAGTAAAGTACAAGAGCACCGCTTCGAGCGCATAAACACAGTCTTCAGAAATACTGGATTTTGGAACTATGTTGCAACTCTCAACCTCAATGTGGAAGACTATATCAAGGCAATCGATCTTGCGCCTTCCATCAAACCATTCCGTTATACCTATCTTCATGAGAAGCAATACCGCGAACTTGCCAAAGAAATACTTGTTGAGGATACTATACTAAAAACTGTTTTTCATTTATAAAATAGGAGGCTGATAACAATGCATTATACAAATCCTGTTCTGTCTGGATTTCAGAGTTGAAAACGACTTTTATCTAGTAACAAGTAGTTTTGAATACTTTCCTGGAATCCCGCTCTTTCATAGTACAGACCTTATCCACTGGGAACAAATCAACTATGTTCTCAATAGAAACAGCCAGCTTACCTTCTCAACAGAAACACCAAACTGCCTGGGAATTTATGCCCCAACAATCCGCTATCACGAAGGAATCTACTACTGTATTGTAACAAATGTAGACAGTCTCAAAAGCGAAAATTTCTTTGTCTATACTACAGATCCCTATGGAATATGGTCAGAACCTGTCCTGCTTCCCTTTGGCAGCATCGATCCTTCTCTTTTTTTGATGATGACGGAAAGATATACTACAGCGGCACTGACACAGGCGTCTTTATCGCTGAACTAACCCTATCAAAAAGTACTCTGCCTGATAACACTATACAGATTCTCTTTGACAAAACCGGCGAAAAAGTATATGCATGGAATGGCTCTGGCGGAAATAATCCTGAAGGACCACACATATATAAGATAAATGGAATATATTATCTTATGCTTGCAGAAGGTGGTACTGAATACTGTCATATGGTTACAATAGCCATAAGTACATCTATATTTGGTCCTTATGAAGCATGTCCACACAATCCAATTCTTACTAACCGCAGCACAGAACTTCCCATTAAGGCAGTCGGACATGCTGATATGATTGAAGATCAAAATGGAAACTGGTGGGCAGTCTGTCTCGGTATTCGACCTCTTGGATATCCATTATGGATAATATTCCCGAAGGCGGTGAAGCTGGAATTTCAATATATCTAAATTATCAGCATCATTATGAAATAGCAATAACTATGCTTAGCCAAAAGCGCTGTCTTATTCTCCGACGGCAAGTTGGAAAATTAAAAGCAATAGAAAATATTGTAACCCATAACAGTAATGCAGTTATTTTACAGCTCACTGACTCACGCGCAGAATACGCTTTCGCTTACTGTTCTTCAGAACAAGATACCCCTGTGCCAATTGGAGCAGGTGAGACTCAATATCTTACCACGGAAGTGGGCGGCTGCTTTACCGGAAATTTTATCGCCATTTACGCTGTGAATACAGATGTTATTTGCAAAAAATTTACTTATACTGTAAAATAGATTTTAAAAAATATAAAAGGAGGCACGCACATGAAATCAAAAGTTTATTTTTCTAAGACCATCACACCCGAAAAAGTTCTGAAACTATATCAATTGACAGGCAAACCGCTCGAAGGCAAAGTCGCAATTAAAATTCACTCCGGTGAAGTCGGAAACCAGAATTTTCTGAAACCAGATTTCTGGAAACCTGTTATCGATTTTGTAGGTGGCACTGTTGTGGAGTGCAATACTGCATATGATGGAAGCCGCAACACCACTGCAAAACACATGAAAACGCTACACGAACATGGCTGGAGCAAATATTTTGATGTTGACTTAATGGACGCAGAAGGAGACGACCTAGAGCTTACAATTCCAAACGGTCTAAAAATCAAAAAGAACTTTGTGGGAAAAACTCTTGTCAATTATAATTCTTTGCTAGTGCTCTCCCACTTTAAAGGACATCCAATGGGCGGATATGGTGGAGCCATCAAGCAACTTTCTATTGGTATTGCTTCTTCAACTGGCAAAGCATATATTCATGGTGTAGGCGACATTAATAATTTCTGGGGTTCCGATCATGATTCCTTTTTGGAATCTATGGCCGACGCTGCATCTAGTATTGTTGATTACTTCAAAGGAAATATTGTCTACATCAATGTTATGAAAAATATGTCTGTAGACTGTGACTGCTGTGCTGTCGCTGAAGATCCCTGCATGGCGGATATTGGCATTTTGGCTTCTCTTGATCCAATTGCAATTGATCAAGCATGTCTCGATCTGGTCTATGCCTCTGATGATCCAGGTAGAGACCATCTTCTTGAACGCATTGAATCTAAAAACGGTGTCCATACTATCGAGGCTGCCGCTGCATTAGGCTTTGGCTCTCGCGAGTATGAACTTATTACTGTAGATTAAAGTAATTGAGTAGGGGAAGTTATCTTCCCCTACTCAATTTTTTAGCCATGCGCCCCTTGCATATTTCTAATCTCAAACAGTTTATCCAGAAACCAGTATGGTATCATAATTCCCTGCGCCTGCATTGCTAGTGCTTCCTCCTTGTTAACCCATCGAACCGCCTGCACCTCTTCTTCCTGTAAGTGAAGCGAAGCAAGGTCAACTTCCTGTTCTAGCAGATAATAATCATCAAAACCACGCGCAAAATTAATAGTAAAATTCGGTCTTTTATCAGACAAATCAATCTTTAGTCCAATCTCCTCTGCCACTTCACGCTCTGCCGCTTGCTGGCTGCTCTCACCCTGTAAAGCAGAACCTGCTGCCGTCAAATCCCACATGTTTGACCAGCCTTCCTTAAAAGGCTGTCTCTGCTGAATTAACAACTCATTCTTGCTATTAAAAATGCAGATATGAACTACAAGATGATATTCTCCTTCCCTTAATGGGTCTCCTCGCCGATGTACTTTTCCAGTCTTCACTCTATCTTTTGTATATAAATCCCACAGTTCATTCTCTTCTCTGTCCGCCATAACAATCTTTTCTCCACAACTAGTACGCCGTTTTTTAATTCCTCATATACCAAGCACTCGCTATTTGTATACGAGGATTAAAAAACGGTGTACTAGTAACAATTCAGCCTTTGGATTCCCGTTACAGACATCAAGCCATACATAATCGCTTCGCGATGGTTTGATGCTTCCCAACCACTATGCAACCTTACGGACTTTGCAACGCAGTGCAAAGTCCTAGACTGAATTGTAACCACAACTATACAAATTTTACTAGCTCATCTATGCTCTTTCTCTTTGGCGCTGCTGGCTCCTCGTCCGCATAACCTACTGCCATAAGCGCAGCTACCTTCTGCCCATCTTCAATTCCAATGATCTCCGCAACTTTTGCCTCATCAAAAATACCAAGAATGACAGCGCCAATTCCCTTATCGTGCGCTGCAAGGCAGAAAGTCTGCGTCGCAAGACCCGCGTCAAACACTTCCCAGCGGTCCTCCTTTGACGTTGTGTAGGAACCGTCCCGCTCAAAACCGCTTCTGCCATGTACTATATTGACTACAACCAACGCTGCACAACCCTTAATAATGTCATTGTTATGCGCAAAACCAAGCGTTGCCTCATCCGCAATTTTCGCCTTAATGTCCGCATTCTCAACCACCACATATCTTGTTACCTGTGTGTTTTTCCACGATGGTGCGAAGGACGCAGCAGACACAATTTCCTGCATCACCTCATGCGACACCTGCTCCTCCTTAAATTTTCTGATACTTCTCCTTGTCTCGATACACTTGATTGTTTCCATAAAAATACCTCTCTTTCCTTTGTTTTTTTAAATACACTGCTGATAACCTAATTTCCTAACACCTTTTCTCTATATCACCAAACATACAAAACTATTTTAAAAAGCCGTTCACTATCTGCTCCTCCGCCTGCGCCTCTGTAAGCCCTAGCGTCATTAATTTAGTCAACTGTTCCCCCGCTATTTTTCCAATTGCCGCCTCATGAATCAGGCTTGCATCAATGTTGTTTGCCGTAATCTCTGGTATTGCACGCACCACTGCATTATCCATAATTATCGCATCGCACTCCGAATGCCCTGCACACTTGTTATTTCCATTGATATGAGAATAGAATATTTGTTCAGAAAAATCTTTCGCCACAGAACGAGAAATGACATTTGTGCTGGAATCCTCGCCGTCCAAATCCACATAAAAATTGGTGGTCGCTCTTTGTTTCCCATGCGTCATAAGTTTTTCCTTAATAACAAGCTGAGCACCCTTTCCAAGCTTTGCTCTTGTAACTCTATCTGTAGAATCCACACCCCTAATTTGCACTGTATCCATTTCCATATAGCTATTCTCATCCAAATTTACAACCGTCTCTGGATTCATGACACGCTCACCAGTTCCTTCACCCGAACCATAATGTTTTTCCACATATTTCACTCTGGAATTTTTGCCGATAAAAAAAGAATGAATCCCGCTGTGTTCGCTTGCTTGGTCTCCACTGTTGTGAATACCGCATCCCGCCACAATTGTGACATCACAGTCCTCACCAATATGAAAATCATTATACACCAATTCCTTGAGACCTGTCTGCGTCATTAAAACAGGGATATGCACACTTTCCTTTTTCGTCCCAGTTTTAATAAAAATATCAATTCCCGGCTTATCTTCTTTAGGAACAATCTCAATGTGTTCTGTCGAGTGTCTGCCCGCTGACGCTCCATTGGAACGAATATTGTAAGCACCTGTGGGGACTTCATGCAAATCTGCAACTTGCATCAGCAATGTTTTCTGAATCTCATCCATGTATACACCCTCCTGCATTATGTCTGCACTCAAGATTACCACTCAACAACCCAGGCAATATCTCATCCTTTGTTCCCATATCCTGTATCTCGCCGTTTGCAATTACCACAATTTTATCTGCAATGTCAAGAATACGCTCCTGATGCGAAATAATCACAATATTTCCCTGCGTCTTATCATGCATCTTCTCAAATACTTTGATTAAATTCTGAAAACTCCAAAGGTCAATACCAGCCTCCGGCTCATCAAACACAGACAACTTCATCCCCCTGGCAATAACCGTGGCAATCTCAATTCGCTTTAACTCTCCGCCAGACAAACTTCCGTTCACTTCTCGATTGATATAATCCCGCGCACAAAGTCCTACCTCCGAAAGATATTTACATGCGCCCTCCACGCTAAGTTTGTCGCCAGCCGCCAGACGAATCAAATCAAGCACTGTAATTCCCTTAAAACGAACTGGTTGTTGAAAGGCAAAACTAATGCCCAGATTCGCCCGCTCTGTTATGGACAGTGTCGTAATATCCTGCCCCTCAAAGAAAATCTGCCCCTCTGTTGGCTGTATAATTCCAGCAATCATCTTTGCTAGGGTCGATTTACCACCCCCGTTTGGTCCAGTGATTGCCGTAAATCGGTCCTCTATCTTTAAGTCAATATGATTTAATATATCCTTCCCGTTCTCATCATCAACATGATAGGATATATCTTTTAATTCTAGCACGCATCCGCGCCCCCTCTCCGCTTCCTTCTCAGATGTTTTATAACGCCTTTTATAATATCTTTTGACGCTCTTTCAGTATAACCAATATTTAACAAAAAAGCGACTGTTTTTTCAAATTTTCATATGAATATATTAATTTTTTCTATTCTTTCATTTAACCATATCATATAGTGTTCATTTAACACCATCCTTGTGTATTGAGATAACGCAGCAATTGTCTTCTCCTTCCTCTATTTTCACAATGCCGTTGCCAACACATTTCTCATCTTTCTGGTAAGTGCAAATGTACCAGAGTCTTTGAGCTGTAACATCAATAAAAACGTCGTTTCTTTTTCTGGTATATTGGCAAAATAGGGGCCTAACCATCCATCCCAGCCGTACTCTCCTGCGAAACCATTGATTACCGCAAAGGAAGGATTCGTCAATACACGCATTAAATTACTGTAACTATATCCTGCAAGATTTTCCCATCCTCGCATCATTCCCTGTTGATACGGCTCAAGATGACACCCCGTCATATACGCAACTGTAGCGGGTGCAAGGTAGGTTCTGCCTTGATAGAAACCTCCATTGAGCAGCATCTGTGCAAAATGTTGGTAATCTACAATTGTAGATACAAGCCCTGCCCCACCTGACTCAAAGCATATTTCTGCATCCATATGGTTGCAGATGCCAAGATGATTTCCATGATATTCGATCAACCCATCTGTCGTTGCCTCATATACTTTTGTCAGTCGTTCTCTCTTTGAAGCATCCAATCGAAAATCAGTATCCATCATATGCAATGGCGCAAAAAACTCTTTTTTCAAAAATTCTCCAAAGGGAACATCAGAAACCACCTCCACAACCGCACCAAGAATATCAGCACTTGTTCCATAACGCCATCCCTCTCCTGGCTGAAATGCAAGCCGTCCTTGTCCCAGTTTTAACGCTGCTTCCATTGTTGTCATAGGATTATCAGAATATAGTCTTTTGTCCAGCTCTTCATAGACAAGTGCTGTATCCCGACTCGCTGGATCTGGGTCACAATTATATACCAATCCTGATGTCATAGACAAGCAATCCTTCACTGTCACTTGGCGATTGGCAGGCACATCTCCCTCTGGAGTTACCACCCTTATCTTTGCAAAGGTTGGTATATACTTTGATATTGGGTCCAGCAAATCCAGTACGCCGCGCTCCAGCAGAAGCATCACCGCTGCTGATGTGATAGGTTTGGTCATAGAATACAGGCGAAAAATACTATCTCTCCCTATCTTTTTTCCACCTGCGATATCTGCATACCCCGCCTCAGCATAATATACCTCCTCACCTTTGTGGACCACACACAGATTGCCACCTGCGATTTGACCGGCATGAACACTTTCCTGCAACAGTTCTCCCAATCGTTCTAATCGATTCCATTCAATTATTCTCATAATTTTTTACCTTTCTTTTTGATAACGTCTTAGATTTACTCATCATCTGAAAATTCCATAAACTGTGAAAGTGCCTCTTTATGCATCTTTGATACCGCATGTGGGTTTCGTTTCAAAAGAGCATTCATACGCTGATATTCTTTCTTTCCTGTCTGCAATGCAGAGTTAATTTTTCTTAGACCAGCCTCCGAGCGCTCTTTAATCTCACTTCCATAAAATGCAGAAGCAACTTCAAAATGTTTCTGCATTCTACGAAATTCCTCGCTGCTCTCCTCAAGGCTCAAAAGCACTTCCTTCAAGTTGAATGCTTCACGAACGCTCTCTGCCATATCAATCGAAATGTAAACTGTGAGCAGAAATACAATCACTTCCACAAAATTGCTATTAAATCGCATTGCCAACCTTTCCACCAGTGTATGTCCATACAAAGTTAAGATTACTGAAAAAGCCCCCCACGCCAATGAAGAAGTGACGCAGATATGTCCATTTAAATTAAAACGCTGATTGCTATAATCCCAATAGCGCACATGAAACAATTTTTCCATCGCCACACCTGTAAAATATTCCAGTATTGTAGCGCTTATCATACCCGCAAAGAACACCTGTACTGCATTTGTCCGAAAAGGCAATGTAAAAACCAGAACAACAATTGCACCAGAACCATAAATTGGTAAAAATGGACCTCTCATAAACCCTCTGTTGACCCATCTTGCTTTCAATACAGACACATAACAGGTCTCCCATACCCAGCCCAGAAAACAATAGAAATAAAAAAAGAAAAGCCAAGTTGAAAATGTATACATCACACAGATTCCTCCCAATTATCCTGTTCTATGCAAATTAAAAGCATTCCCCGCTGTACTTCAATTTCCGCAGTCTCACCGATAAATTCATTGCTGACTCCAATTGGAAATTCCTGTCTTACTGTCACAGAATCCAACAAATATTTCAAACCGCGCTCACAAACTCCATACGCATCACCCCCAAAAGCAAAGACAGAAATCCGTCTTCCTTTCCTCGCAAAATGATCTGTAAAGCTTACCTTGGTATCCTTTATCAATGTCAACAGTACATCCTCTCCAGCGATTGTTCCCGTTGCTCCCCGATTTAGCAGATATAAAAGGCACTGAATATTGGCGAGCGTATGGTCCAATCGTCCGCCAAGCGCCCCATAAAGCGTAAACTGTTTATAACCTGCATTTAGCCCTTCCTTGATTGCTGCAAGCATATCTGTGTCGTCCTTTTCAACGGGAAGTTTTTTTATCTGAAATGGACCACACAGTTCTTGTGATTCAAGTGAATCCATATCACCCAACACAATATCTGGCAGTATTCCAATCTGTTGTAAATATGTCAGTCCACCATCTGCTGCAATACATAAATCTCCTTCTTGCAATGTCATCTGCTTTAATAGTCTCTGTGCATTGCATACGCCTGCACCGATTATAATACACTTTTTCATGCCATTCTATCCCACTTTCCTCTGCATCAGGTCTGCGTAATTGAGTAGGGGAAGTCCCATCTTTCCTACTCGCCGCGCCGCCGGTGCGCCATGCAATGGCATATTTCCTCTGCATCGGCGTGCGCATAAAAAGTTCGCCAAAGTTAAGCCTCTGGCGAACTTTTGTTTTGAAATTTGTAGCAGTTAAGCCTTTGGCTTCCTGTTACAAGTATCAAGCCATGCAAAATCGCTTTGCGATGGCTTGATGTATCTCAGCCACAATGTTTTCTCACGAACTTTGCAGTATGGTGCAAAGTCCTAGACCGAACTGTAACTAGAATTTCTACCTTATTTTTCCGCATCAAAAGCTCTTAAATATATCTGTCTCTCTCTGAAGCGCTGCTGCAATCTGCTGATTCTCATCCATTCTGTTACTGATATTTTCCATATCAGTAACAAGAATTTGCGTGCTCTCTGCTGCACCTGTAACGCCTTTTGCTCCCTCTTCAATCGCGTCTGTAATTGTCTCAATCGAAGATGCAATCTCATCTACTGCGCGTTTGAGATCGTCTGTCTTTGCTGTAAACTCATTCATAACACCCTCTATATAAGTGGCGTTGTCTCTGTATTGCTCACCACTGCTCACGAAGTTTTCAAATTCTGGCAAAATAGAATCCGTCATATATTCCACAAGATTATTAGAATGCCCGGCGAGATTATGTACAGCGTTGATCACCACACTATTAATCTCCTGAATACGATTTGCCGTCTGACGGCTTGAAGATGCAAGCTGCCTAATTTCGTCTGCAACAACAGCGAATCCCTTTCCTGCCTCTCCTGCGCGTGCTGCCTCAATCGAAGCATTCAGCGCGAGAAGATTTGTCTGGCTTGAAATCTTCAAAATATCATTCGTCAAACCATTGACTTGCTCTACACTCTTGCTATCCTCAATCGCCTGGTTCAGCACCTCAAGAATCTCCTGTACCTTTGTGCTTGTCTCCTTCATATTTGTTCTTGCATCCAATTCCATCTTGTCCGCATTTTCTTTCATTTTCTTGGAATAATCATTGATGCTGCTGCACTTATCCGCAATCATCTCAACCTCACTGCGCACAGAATCTGCATTTTGGTTTATAATTGTAGCAGAATGTCCAACCTCCTGCATGGTAGCAGAAAGCTCTTCTGTGACTGCCGATAAATCCGACGCGCTGTCGTTTGATGTTCTCACGCTCTGTTGCACTTCACTGACAACCTCTTCTAATTTCCGCGAATTTTCGATAATCATTTTCATGATGCTTTGCAGTTTTCCCATAAATGTATTGATACCATTTCCCAAATCTGCAATTTCATCATTGGACAAAATACTAATACGCTTTGTCAAATCTCCTTGACTCTGGTCAATTCCATTGATAATATCATTGATTTCATGATTCGCAATAATCAGCTTTCTAATGATTAAAATAAATACGCTGTACAGAGTAATTACAAATGCAATTACACTCAAAACGACAATAAGCGTATTTTTGAATACAGCCCTATTATACTCTGCTGTCAGAACATTACTCGCCTGCATAGCACTCTCCTGTGCACGCTCCATCATACCTTCCACCTGACGCTGCATTTCATCACTACACTGCTTAATAGTTCCATTTGCAAGGACAAATGCCTTTTCTTTTTCAGCATTACCACTAAATGCCATCAAATTAGCAATCTCATATTTCATCGTATCATAATTGGATAGTATGGTGTTATAGGCTGTTGTGTCTTCCTCATCCAGACTATTCTTGTACTCCATAAGATATTGGTCAAGAACTTCTTGCTCTGCCCGCACCTCAGCCACCATGGCAATTAAAGTGTCCAAATCCGTGGCGATAATGTGTGAAAGCGCTTTTTTATGAATTTCTTGCAACTCTTTTTCAATATTGCTGAGCTGCGAAATATTAACCATATGTTCATCTGCAATTGTCACAGCAGTCATATTTACTTTTTTCAAATTGCTAATTGCGGCGATATTTGAAAAAACCGCAAGTGCTCCAAGAATAAAAACCGGAACTAAAATGACTATTGTTATACTTAAGCGTTTCTTACCGTTCATTTTGTTCCCTCCTTATTGTACTACTGAAGCAGTTATTTCCTTTACAAGTCTGTCCACTAAGTCCTGAAGCGGCATGTTGTCTGGATTTCCCGCCGCTATCGTATCTGCAAAACTCGTACAAGCACTCCAATAGCTATTGCCTACACGCTGCAATACACCATACTGTGACTGTTCAATTACCGCGGCAATTGCTGGAACCTTACCGACTGCATCTGAGGCCGCTGCCACAGCATTTGCAGGTCCTTGACTTCTTTCCTCAAACCGTAATATCTGATTTTCCTCATTTGTAATCCAATCTGCAAACTTATGTGCCCATTCCTGATGTTTTGAATAAGCATTGACCCCAAACATCTTATATCCCTTAAAAGATGACATCTGAATCTGTTGTCCCTTGCAGGTATAAGTGGGCAGCTTACATGCACCATAATTGTTTCCCCACGCTTCCTGTATTGCAACCGCATTCCACACACCGCTAATTCCTGCAATGCAGGTGCCATCTTTCACGCCTTCTATAAAAAGACTGTCTGGCTGCGCTACAAATCCGGGATTTGTAGCAATATTCATCAAAGCCTGTGCTACATCAACTCCCTTAATTGTTCCTTCTGTAGTATTCCAATTACAGTGGTTGGTTACTCCGTCCTCATTAATACCAAAATCAAGACCTGTATTTCCAAAAAACGAATATAAATACCATCCAGAATTTAATTCCATTGAAACCTTTTTTTCATTTTCGGTTGCCACCTCAAGGATTCTGTCAAATGTCTGAACATCTGAATCCAACAAATATTCCTTATTATAATACAGGAAATATCCATTATCCGCTGTGTAGGGATATGCATATAAAGTTCCTTGATAAGATGCTGCATCCACTGCATCTGGTAAATTTGCACTTTTTATCTCTGCCTGATTTACAACCGGAGAAAGTGCTCCACCCGCAATCAAACTGTAAAGTTGATCATCTGGCATAGAAAAAACATCTGCCGCATTATGAATATCACTCAAAACATTATTTCTAGTATCCGCATCACCTGATGGCTCTATAGTAATATCAAAATCAGCCTGTCCTGCATATTTTTGTTTAAAACTATCAATCATTTTCTGTAAGCTCTCAATATTTGCCTCCTCAGACCAAACACGCAATGAAACTGTTTCGAGTGTTTTCCCCTTATTCAATTCTGTCTTTAATGTGTTTTTTGTATTAACTTGAACATCTGCGCCTTTATTCCCGCATCCTGCAAGTGTTACTGACAGCAAAGAAACACATACCATCGTAGCCAATAGTTTGTTTTTCACAGTAATTCTCCTTTCATTGTTTATTTTTCCGGCAATTACCTCCTTTTTATTGTATACTATTTGTTATCTTTTTTCAATCGTATTTAAAATACATTACACTCTCTCGTCAATAACAACAACTTTTTTGCCTTTATCGTTTGATATTTCTCCTATATTTTTCACAAAACAAATCGCTGGTATCACGCCAGTCACCTCAGAAAACGCTTTCTCAATCTGCTGTCTCACAGCCACTTGCTTCTCTGCTGCCAATAACGTATCAGCGCTACATTTTACAGATACATCCACCACATCCATCCTATGCTCTTTTCTAATCCGAACTGTAAAAAACACTGCATTCACTGGCAACTTACAGAATACCTCCTCAATTTGCTTTATCAAAACACTTTTGTCGCGAATCATCAACATCTCTGGCAGCGCTTTGCCTATGCGGTCTATTCTTGCCATTGTCCGACCACAATCGCATTTTTCATAATGAATCCTTGTAAAGTGCATTGTTCGATATCGAATCAATGGCAGCCCTTCTTTTTGAAGCGTGGTAAATACCAATTCTCCTGTTATTCCATCTGGCAAAACAACCAATGTCTGTGTATCCAAAATCTCTGCCAGAAAATAATCTTCCTGAACATGCATTCCTTTCTGACATTCACATTCACATGCCACACCAAGTCCTGTCAGTTCATTCAACCCATATAAATCATACGCTTTTACCCCTAGTTTTTCCTGTATTGCTCCGCGCGTTTTTTCTGTCCAAGGCTCCGCTCCGCACAATGCTGCTTTGAGACTTAGTTTGCCTTTTAATCCCTGCTCCTCCACAATATGTGCCAGACGAAGCAGATAAGTCGGTGTTCCCATAATTCCTGTCACGCGCAATTTTTTCATAAGCGCCGCCAATCCTATTGTCCTGCCAATTCCTGATGGCACTATGGCGGCACCTACCCGTTCCGCGCCATAATGAGCACCAAGTCCCTCTGAAAATGGCGCATAATTATACAAAATCTGTATGACATCTTTTTTCCCTAAATCTGCCATACTAATCGAGCGCGCAACACATTCACTCCAATAATCAATATCCTTTTTTGTGTATCCCACAATTCTTTCTGGTCCAGTTAAGTTGTCCGAACTATGATATCTCATAATTTCTCTTCTTGGCACTGCAAAAATTCCAGATGGATATGCGGCAATTAAATCTTCCCTTGTGGTGAAAGGAAGTTTCCCCAAATCTTCAATCCCGCGTATATCTCCAGGTTCCACGCCCAATTTCCGCATTTTTTCCTTGTAATATGCAACATTTTGATACATATACTTTACCAATTTTACAAGATGTTTTCCTTGTAAATTAGCCAATTCATCTCGGCTCATACATTCCTTTGACTTATTCCAGATCATATTTCATCCTCCAATTACACACTATTCTTATTATCTATCATTTATTTTACAAAATCAATATCCAAACAGGATATCAAATCGATACCTTTTTTTCCAAAAATAAATGGAATATATTTTTCAATCTGTGTTATAATGAATCTATTCATAAGAAATGAAGTACACTATAAGGAAATGAACATCATGCGGCACCTGCAATGCCTAGAGCATTTCAGTTCGCATGTCCGCCTTGCTATGAAAGTGACCTTCACTTTTATAGTAAGGTAAAGAAATATACATAGCAGGAGCAAAATCACAGATGAATGAGCCTATCAAAAAAATAAACTATCTCCTATATATTCTGGCATGTATTACAATCTGCATATTTTTAATCTCTATATTTATCTATGACAAGGCCACGGATACTCGACAGCAGCAGTCCCCCTATGCCATAGCAGAGTGGAACGACTGCCAAGAAACGTTTTATATGAAAAAGACCGTTATATCTGGAACAATCTCTGTGGACAGCTCTATTGGCAATATCCTTGCTTTTTATTCTGTTCACCAAAATGTAAAAGTCTTTGTTGCCAGCAAACTGATTTATGAGTATCCTGTCTCTAATAATAATCCTTTGTCAGACTCCCCAGGTTATTGTTGGAACTTTATACCCCTTCCATACAATACAAATAATATTGAGATTGTACTCACAAGCCCATACAAACCTTACTTGCAGAAAATACCCGCATTTTATATTGGAAATAATTTCTCACTGCCAGCATACATTATAACCAGCAATATTACACCATTTTCGCTCTGTATCATTATGCTTGTTATTGGATTTGTTCTTGTGGCTTACCACCTGTTTGTATCGCGCAATATTAATACCAGTGGAAAACTATTAAAACTTGGCATTTTTTCCATATTTTTATCCATATGGTCCATCAATGAGTGCAATATCACAACGCTGCTGTTAAAAAACAGCCTAGTAACCTCTTATTTGGCGTTCTTGTCGCTCTTGCTGCTCTCTTTTCCATTTGCAATGTTTGTCCAAACCTTCTATGAAGACAACAGCAAAATCTGGAACTGGTTCTGCAAAGTGGACCTAATACAAATTGCACTCTGTATCTCGCTTCAACTAACTGGCATTGCAGATTTAAGACAAACCTTGTGGACCACTCATGTTATGATGTGCGGACTTGCAGCAATTATTTTGATTCAGTCGCATCTGTTAATTAAAAATGGTATTCACTCCCACATGATAAAAATTCATCTGGCGTGTATTATGATTTGTTCCTTAACGCTTCTCTTAGATATTATAGGGTTTTATTCTGGCTCATGGAATGCAAACACTTTTGGACGTTTCGGCTTTCTGCTCTACATCATTGTGCTTGGTCTAGCATCCACAAAAGAATCAGCAGCTCTTATGAAAATGGGGCTGGAAGCAAACGCGTATCAGAAGCTTGCATACACCGATCAGATGACGGGAATGAATAATCGAACGCGCTTTAATATTGACTTTTCTGAGCTGTCAAAAAATCCAGAGGACATTGCAGTGATTGATTTTGACCTCAACAATCTAAAATACACAAATGATACTTTTGGACACAGTGTTGGTGATTTGTATATCAAAAACTGCGCTACAATCATTCATGATATCTTTGATGGGATTGGAAAATGTTACCGCGTCGGCGGTGATGAATTTGTCGTTTTGATTGAGAAAGCCTCCACAGTTGATCTGACCCACTACATGGCAATGTTGGAATCAAGTGTCGATACATGTAACCGTGAAAACAGAAAATTAAGAATGCAGATTGCATACGGTTACGCCGTCTTTACCGCAAATACTGACAAAGATTTGGAAGACACCTATAATCGGGCAGATAAAATGATGTACACAAACAAAAAAGATAAAAAAGAACGCCAAAAATTTGAACGGATATAAGTGAGTAGGGAAGATACCCTCTCCCCTACTCACTTATCTAAAAATACCAGCCACTATTGCTACCATAATTGCCATACTTATAATTATTGTAATAGCCACTATTGCTATAACCATTGAAATATGAATTACTCGTTCCAAATTTGTTATAAGTAGAAGTTGCCCCATAGAGCTTGCTTAGTGTTGTAAGGCTGTTTGACGCGGCATTCTCAATTGTCTCCATCTTACCACAAACCTTGTCTGAAAAACCGCCTTCTTTTGCAAACACTTCTTTTATTTTGTCAAAATCTGCACCTTCCAAAGTTTTTTCGTCAATAGAAAGTTCCCCAGATTTCGAGACTGTAATACCAATCTCTTCCAGCGCCTTTTTATTGGTTGAAACAACACTGTTGAGCGTCTTTTTAAAGGCAAGGTTCGATGCACCGCCTATATCACAAAGATTGTTGTAAACCTCATTATATTCCGTTACAAAATCCTTAATATTTTTTATTAGGTTCTCTTTGTCATTCTCCTGTGCCTTCTTGCCTGTCTCGTCGTCAGTGTATGTCTTCTTACCAATCTTTAGCATTTTCTCAACACTGTCCTGTACACTGTTCGCAGACTTTTCCATCTGCTCATACATTGCAAGCTGTTTTGTCGGTGTCTTGGAAGCCAGCGATGAAGTTGTTCTTTGGTTGGAGTTTGACCTGTTTGTCCTAGTAGTCTTGCTGTTGATTACCTTTCCTGCACGACTTCTTCTAGCACTCCGTAAATTTCTTGCTCTCAATAAGGAATTTCTCGAACTGTTTATATTCATTCTATATCCATGTCCTTTCTGATTTTTTCTAGGTTAAAATCCGTTACTGTTTACGTAATATATATCGGTAATCACAATAGAAATATTAACACTAAATTTTGGATAAATTTTGCAAATTGCGTCTTATATTCTGAAAATTCCTATTACTTTTTCTCTAAATCCTCCGATTTCTGATTCACAGTTAGATTGACGCCTTCCAGCCCATTCACAGTAATATTTCTGTTCACTCGGGCATCATAAGATTCTGCATTAATAATATTTGCCAAGTCAATTCCTGTGGTCTCCTTCATGGACTCAAACAACTTTGTCATAACTACTGGAACATTGTTGGCCACTTGGTCCACTCCGTTGGCACCATCACCTCCAATAATTGTAATCTTGTCAATCTGAGACAATGGCTCTGCAATCTTTCCTGCAATGTCAGGCAGCACCTTTATCATCATCTCAGCCACTGCTGCCTTATTGTACTTTGCATATGCCTCTGCCTTTTTCTCCATCGCTTCTGCCTCTGCAACACCCTTCGCCTGTATCGCCTCTGCCTCCGCAATGCCCTTTGCCCGCACTGCTGCTGCCTCCGCCTCACCAAATGCTCGGATACCTTGTGCTTCCTGCTCCTTGGAATAACGGTCCGCCTCCGCCTGTGCTTTCTTTGCCTCTGCAATTCTCTGCGCCTCAAACTGCTGTGCTTCCGCTTCTTTCTGTCGTTGATACAGTGCTGCATCCGCTTTTTGCTGTGCTGCGTACTTCTCTGCTTCCGCCTGCTTCTTTACCTCTGCCTCAAGGGCTCGCTCTTTTACTGCAACTTCCTTCTGCTTCAACTCTATCTCGCGCTCTTGCTTTGCAATATCCGCATTTGCCGTTGTAATTTCAATTGTCTTACGCTGCTCTTCCTTCTGAATTTCATAAGCAGCATCTGCCATTGCCTTCTTGGTATCTGCTTCCATCTGAAGCTCAGATTTCTTGATAGCAAGCTCATTCTGTTTTTTTGCAATCTCGGTCTGTGCCGCCACTGCTGCGTCATTAGAATCCTTATCTGCTGCTGCTTGTGCAACTTTAATGTCGCGCTCACTCTCAGCTCTAGCAATTGCTGCCGCTTTCTTAATCTTTACGATATTGTCTATACCGAGATTCTCAATCACATCGTTTCCGTCGACAAAGTTCTGCACATTAAAACTGATAATATCTAGTCCCATCGCTGCCAAATCCGGCTCTGCATTCTCTTTTACAAGTTCTGCAAACTTCTGGCGATCGGAAACCATCTCTTCCAGACGCATACGCCCCACAATCTCACGCACATTCCCCTCAAGAACCTCACGCGCAACATTCGCTATGTACTCCGTATTTTTATTTAGAAAATTCTCAGCGGCAAGTCTTAACTTATCTGGCTGATTACTAATCTTTACATTGACGGTGGCATCTACATTAATATTAATATAGTCAGCGGTAGGCACTGCATTACTTGTCTTGACATCGATAGGAATTAATCTGAGATTGAGCTTGTCAAGACGCTCAAAAAATGGTATTCTGATGCTTGCTTTTCCAATTACTACCTTGGACTTTTTCTTGATACCTGAGATAATAAATGCCATATCTGGCGGAGCTTTCACATAGCCCATGCACAACAACGCAATCAAAATTACCAGCACAATTATTACAATACTAGCTCTAATAACTCCTGTCATTTTCTTCCCCTCCTTTGAATAATACTTTAAATTAATGAAAAAAATGTATGTAACCACCTAATTTTTCATTTAAAATGATTACATACAGGTTACTTTTCACACCCGCACCATGCACTTGCTGCATGGTATCGGAGCCAGCGCCAAAATGCCTGCCTTTTGGCATTTTGTATGCATCAATTGTTACAATTCACACCAACTCATCATAAATAAATATGAAATCTGGCGTAGGTGTGAATTGTAACACATACAGTATATCATAATTTTATACTCCTGTCACTTTTTTATCACAATTCCTTAAATTGTAAAATCAACCCCTCGCCCCACTTGTCTTCTACTGTTTAACGAAGTGTCTCTTCCAAGAAGGTAATCCGCGCCTTCAATCTGGTCAATCAAATCTTCAATGGAATCCGCAGTAAACGTGATTTCATCCTCATTATCATTCTCAAAATACTCTTCTCGAATCACTCTGCGCTCTTCCCGATTTGCTTCTAGTTTCTCCTGTTGCTTTTTCTGTTCCGCCTTCTTTGCAGCTTTTTTCTCCTCCGCTTTCTTTGCAGCTTTCTTCTTTTCTAGTCGCTGTTTTGCAGTTTTATTTTGTGCCTTGAATGACTTATCCATCGTTGCAAAAAACGATGTTGCACCGTTGTCATACACATTCATGCCACAGCTTTTCATATTCAATCCCATATTGGCAAGCTTATTTTTTAATTGTGTCAAACCGCTTGCACCCTTTGCAATGATTCCTTCATACTGTTGGCGATACTTCTCATCCTCCGCCATGCGCTCAATTTTTTCCTCATCAATAAGCACCACCATTTTATGTGGATTAGAATATTTTGAGGCAGTTGCTTTGGCAAAATCTTTTTGGTCTTTACTCACAAGAATAAAATCCAGATTGCCATACTTCTTTTTTAGCTCCTCATAATACTTCGCAGCTTTTTCTGTCAGTTCTGGATTTCCAATTGTTCTGCCACTAGCTCTTGTCTTCTTGGCAGTCTCCGCAGTTTCTTCCTTCTTAGTAACAGCGATATCTTCCTTTTTCTCCTCCGTTTTCTTGCTGGTTTTTGATGTATTGTAATACGCAGAAATGCCCTCTGCAATTACAGGTGTACCCGCAGAAATACTCATTACACTTTTCCTCCTTCTTTTCCTACGCCTTTGCCTTAAAACCGGCACTCTCCGCCTCAGACGTCCAAAATATACTATTATAATTTATCTGTTCCTCAATTTCACTGACATTTGTTGTTCTGATAACAGAACGAAACGTCTGCTCTTCACACAACTGCCCAATCTCGTTAAGCCTGTCCGACGCAAAAATTTCAGTGCTGATATTATTATAATTATTTATATGACAAATGCAACTGACAAGATGCCCTCCGGTAACAGCAATTATACTGTTCAAACTGTCCATACAATATGGCAATTGACTGAGATTGTCCTCCAACCATTGTTCAATCTTTTTATCTTTTGTCGCCCTATAGTACAACCGCTCACTAATCTCAATTCGATAGGCATTCTCTTTCATGCAATCATACGTTCTATTAATATACTTCGCATATTCTGTCGGATTCTTGTATCTGACTTCTGATTCCTTCTTATCATCTTTCAGCATGTACTAAGCTCTCGCCCCTTTTATGCCTTGACATCAAACGGAACATATTGTCTATCCAGAAACATTTCCGTCAATTTTTCTTGTTCCACAATTTCTGGCAGCTCCTCATCTAGTTCTTCTTGGATAATTTCTTTGTCTGTCAACATTTCATCAAGAGTGTCTTTTAGTTCTTCCGCCGGCAAATCGTCTAGCATCTCATCAAGAATTCCCTCATCTTCAATGCCAAGCGCTTCCTTCGCAAGTTCCTCGCGCCTCTCCTCCGCAGTCTTTGGCTCCAGTTTTTCTGCCGCCTTGGCAATATTTTCACCAAGTTCTTTCGCCTCATCTGTACAGTGCATCATCTGCTCATAGTTAAACTGCTTTTTCACAGCGTCAATCTGATCATTATAGTTGTTAAACAGCGCAAGCTTCTGTGCAATCTCATCCAGTGTATTACACTGCATATTTTTAAGCTCCGCCTTCTTCCCCTCAAAAAAATCAATCTGAGACTGTTTCTTCTGTATGCGCTCCATTTTCTCCTCTGTACTCTTCAATCGATATCCAGAGTTTTGTGTAAAAATAGAAGACATATTATTTAATGCAAAATTCATACTCCACCCCTGTTTCTTTTTTTAATCTCCAACTGTGCAGTTGCGTCATCAAAACAAAAGCTCTATCAGATTCCAACTGCACAGATAAAAATTGTTCTACTACTTGTTATATCGGTCTTTATTGCAAAAGAATCAAGTTGCGCGTTCTATATTTTCACTAGAAAAATAATTTGCAGTGTACTACTTCCTCTCTCAATTGTGATATTTCATCAAAAACTCATTTGACACCGCCTTAAATGATTGGCTTCCATCTTTCGTGCGAAGCACCAATCCCTCGCGCATACCGCCATCTATCACTGACTTTCCGGTGGCAATTTTTAAAAGTTCCTCCACTGTATCTGGCAACACAAAATGCTCATTCAAAATCGGAACCCACGAAATACCATACGCCTTCATAATATCCGCAGATTCCCGCGTTCCAAGCCGTCCTCTATCCGAAAAAATTAGGTTAAATCCCATAAACTCATGCTTATCCAATCCATAATCACGCTTCTGTACCCCTGCGCCGTAAGACTCTCCCTGTAATGTCACCCATTCCAAACCATACTTGTCTGCAATCGCCTTTAAAGTTTCCTCGAAATGATATTTGTTCACCATTTCTGTGTAGACATTCGACTCATAATCATTCTGATTGTTCAGCTTGTCAAACACTACATTTCTGGAACAAATATAGAAATCATACTTCTTTTTTCTCGTCTTTCTTAAGGTCGCAGTAGTCGATGTCCCATCAATTTTCTCTGTTGCAATCCACTCTGATTTGTTCTCTAAAACCCAAGGTATATTTTGTACACGCTCCTCGTCGGTCTTAGTAACCCACGATGGCCACATTAACTTTTCATCCTTCTTTTTTCCAAAAAAGATATACAATAGTTTTCTGCCCCAATCACGCTTGTACAGCCACTGAATTGCCCCTATTTGAAACAGTTTCGGGTGGTGCTCAGCCATTTTCTTATAAGGGTCAGCAGACGCAGATTTACGCACATTGTCCTCCTCAACTGCATAAGTGACTCCCAATTTTTCCGTCAGAAAGTCTCCCAACTTTAATGATTCCTTCTCCCAGCCAAAATCCTCCGCTGCCATCAAAAGTCCCTGCGAAATCACAGTTCCCTTAAAATATTTTTGTGTCTTAACTTTATAGTGCTTTGATTCCAAAAATAAAAATGGTTCTTTCTCCGGCACTTTAGAGTCAATCTCAAAATACACTGCCAAATCACCCGGCAGAAACTGTCCCTTGCGCACCATAATACGCCACCCACCAACTTTTGCTACCTCCACGCGGTCTGCGCCCTCAATCGCACAAATCTCATCAATCCTAACCACATACGCCAGTTCCCGCTGGCCCTTTTTATTTAACATACTTCTCATCTCCTTATACAATCCAATGCATCATTATAAAAATTTTACAATTTACAGCACATTTTTTAAGATAACATAGTAACTAGAACTTGTCATTTAACTGATAGTTTAAAGTTGTAGAGTTTATCATGTTTTGTCTTTGGTTGTGATGATTTGTCTCAAGACTTGATTTTACTAGTACACCATTGTTTTAATCCTCGTATACAAAGTGCTTGATATTTGTATCAGTGCAAGGCGGAAGAAGGAGGCGATGCAGTGGTATCGTTGACTGACGACAACGCGGCAATGATGCAAATAGCGAGTGCTTGGTATATGAGGAATTAAAAAACGGTGTACTAGGTCCCCAAATTAAAAAAGAAATTTGAGGATGTATCAAAACTCTTAAAAATAAATTTTAATATGTACAATATTTGCTTGCAATGCTCCTATTTAAGTTATAAAATTATATTTATCATATAAATGCTTTGAGGTACAAACTTTAAATTTACTTCACTTTTTACCTCAAATTCGCACAAATCTATGAGAAATTATGAGAAAAATTAATAAAATAGAAAAGACAAAAAATGCCCGTAAATAGCTAAAATACAGTATTTTCAAGGATATAAAAGATATGATTAAAATATTATTTGTCTGCCACGGCAATATTTGTCGCAGCACAATGGCCGAGAGTGTTATGACCCATCTTGTAAAACAAAAGAAACTAGAAAATTTATTTTATATCAACTCTGCTGCCACAAGCCGGGAGGAGATTGGAAATCCTCCTCACTATGGCACTGTGAACAAGCTTAGAGCCGTTGGTATACCGCTAATTCCGCACCGTGCAGTCCAGATGACACCACAGGATTACACTGCATATGACTATCTGATTGGAATGGATACCGCCAACATTCGCAATATGACACGCATTGCAGGCGGTGATCAGGACAGTAAAATCTATAAACTCCTTACCTTTGCCAATTCTGGCAGAGATGTTGCTGACCCTTGGTATACAGGAGATTTTGACACAACTTATACAGATATCAAGGAAGGATGCACGGCACTTCTCAAATATTTAATGGAGCGTGCTAAATAATTTAGACTGCATAGTGCATATTCTTTTCCCGCACTTTTTTAATTTCCAAATGGTCTACAATCAAATTTTTAATTTTCTGCACTTTCTCTTCGCTGTAATCTTCATCATAAGTAATCCGCAGCTTCTCCGCTTTGATTATAGCGCAGTTTTTTTCTATATCAAAGATGCTGTCCTCCATATGAAATCCCACTGTTAAAATTTCGTTGTAATCATCTTCTGCAAAACAGATATTAATTTCTTCACCACTAAAAAAATCAATATTTCTGTTTTTGACGAGCATTGGCGCACCATTTTTAAAGTAGATGCTTATATCATAATTTTCCTGCGCTAAATTGATAATATTCAGGTCCTTAATCGCACTGCAAAAACTCTCTCCGCTGTTCACCTCGAACGCGATTGCTCTAAGACAGTCATAATTTAAATCAACCTTTCTGGAAAAAGAGACAATGGGCTCAATCTCGTGATAATACTCTTTTCCTAATTTGTCATAGAGGTATGTTCTAATCTCATCTGCAGATGGATATTCAAACCGAAAATGATAATGAAAGCGTCCTGGACGATTGACAATGAAATCGTTGAGCTTTCTGATATCATTACATGTAATGACAAAAAGCTTCTTTCCCTGCGACATTCCGTCAAACAACCCCAGCAGAGCTGCCTGTGGTTCCACCTCACCATCAGACGCCTTGATATCGGCAAACGTCTTGTCAAACTCGTCAAAAAGAACCATAACATGCTGGTCAATCGCTTCTATATAGGAGGCAATCCCTGGAATATATTGGTCCACCAAAATGATTGGAATCCCTTTTTTCACTGCCTCTACAGACAGAATTTTTGCAAACATAGATTTTCCTATGCCTTTGTAACCACTCAAAATCACTCCAAGATTTCTGTCAAACTTTTCATAAGTCCGCAGAACTTTCTGCACTTTCTTTGTATGCTCACCATATATTTTGTTCTCTTTTAAACGAACATCTGCATACTCATCCAGATAAAAGCCCGACATTTTCTCAAATCTTACAATATATGCTCTGGCTGGCAGCTCATTATACGTCATTACAGTATCATTGTAAATCTCAACCTTTGTTCCAATTTTTATTGCTTTCATTATGCTTCCTCCTCGTATCTCAGTTTTTATCTTTTTCTATCCAGATATCTGTGCATATAAAAATATCCTCTAGTTGACACAGACTTGTACCTACTAAAGGATATCGAACTTTTAGCGTTTTGTCATTGACCGAATGGTCCACACATTTCAAAAACGATTCAGAGAATGCGATTAACTTTTATGGAACAATAATTTTCCCTTCTGCCGCACATGCCGCAGCAGTCTTTGGCGATGCCAGATAGATATTTACCTTTGAAGTTCCCATACGCCCGAGGAAATTACGATTATTTGTCGCTATGACAGTTTCTCCATCCGTCAAGATGCCGCCTGTCCTGCCACAGCAAAGACCACAACTTGGATGTGTGATAATCGCACCTGCCTCCGCCAACACTGCTAATGTACCATTTGTGGCAGCTTCCTGATAAATCTTACGACTTGCCGGCGTGACAATCAATTTTACAAAAGGTGCCACATGCTTTCCTTTTAATACTTCTGCTGCCGCCATTAAGTCCTCAAGCCTTCCATTTGTACAAGAGCCGATAAATACTTGGTCAATCTCTCTATCCACAAGTTCTGAGACAGGTTTTACATTGTCCACATTCGATGGACATGCCATCACTGGAACAAATTCCTCCGCTTTGTACTCTATCACCCTACAATACTGTGCATCCGCATCTCCAACCAAATCACGCTCTTTCTGTGTCAGTGCTATTTTGCAGTATTCTGCTGTTTTCTCATCTGGTGTAAAAAGTGCACACTTCGCGCCCGCCTCAATTGCCATATTGGACATACACATTCTTGACGCCACTGTCATATTTTCAACAGTATCCCCTGTAAACTCCAATGCCTTATAGGTCGCACCATCTGCTCCCAAATCACCTATTAATTTTAAGATTATATCCTTTGCCATAACATTTTCTGGCAATTTTCCAGTGATAATGACCTTGATTGTCTCTGGCACACGAATCCAGAGCGTTCCAGTGCCAAGAATACTCGCCATCTCTGTGTATCCAATCCCCGATGAAAATGCACCAACGCATCCATAAGTTGTCGTGTGGCTGTCTGTGCCAAACACAATATTCCCCGGTTTGACATAACCTGCTTCTGTCATCAGTTGATGGCAAATTCCATCGGAACGATGAATATTTTTCATACTATACTTCTCAACAAATTCATTGCCAATACGAAAATGTCTGGTGTCATCCACCTGGCTTGCAGGCACTAAATGATCGTAGATAAGCACTGCCTTGTCCGCATCCCATATTTTCGTAAATCCCATCTCCTCAAATTTAGATGCTACAAACGGAATAAAAATATCATGAATCATTATACGATCCACATTCACTGTCACAATCTCGCCAGGGTGAACCTCTCTGCCAATATTATTTCGCACAATTTTTTCTATAATCGTTAAACCCATATCTCCTCCTTAGACTGCATAATCCTTTGTACTGTTTAATTTCTGCATTGCTTTTACCAATCCGCCCGCATTGAGAATATCAACTAAATTCTGTGGAAGAGACGTGATTGGATACTGCTTTCCGTGATATTCTATCGCGTTGTTAATCTCAACGGTTATTTTCTCACCTTCTTTTACATCCTCTTGAAGCTTATCATTCTCAATTAAGAGTAAACCATTATTGATAGAATTGCGGAAAAAAATGCGTGCAAACGATTTTGCAATCACACACTGAATACCAAGTGCCTTTATAATTTCCGGCGCCTGTTCTCTTGAGGAACCGCAACCAAAATTTTTGCCCGCAACAATTATATCGCCTTCCTTTATCTGTCCTGCAAGTTCTGGACGCAGCGGCGAAAACGCATATGGCGCCATGTCTTGAACGGTCTTTAACGCCAAGTATTCTGTCGGAATTATAATATCCGTGTCAATATCATCACCCAAAATCCATATTTTTCCTGTAAATTGATCCATTCCTTTATTTTAAACTCCTTTTTTAGTTATAACATGTCCGCTGTCGCAATTGTACCCCTTATCGCGGACGCTGTCACGGTCGCTGCCGATGCAAGATACACAAAAGAATCCTTGTGCCCCGCACGCCCTTTAAAGTTACGCGTTCCAGTACTGATCAGCACTTCTCCTTCACCGATAACACCTTGACAGCTTCCCCAGCACACACTACAGTTCGGATTCATTACTATCGCACCTGCCTCCATAAAAGTATCAATAATCCCTTCTTCCAATGCCTGTCGGTATACGGCTGCACTTGCTGGAACCACCAGAAATCGGACAAGCGGATGCACCTTCCTGCCTCGAATTAACTGCGCGCCAACCCGCAAGTCTTCTATCCGTCCGTTATTACAAGAGCCTAAAAACGCTTGGTCAATCTGTGTGCCCACACACTCTTTTGCATCGACAACACTGTCCACAAAATGCGGTTTTGCTACAATTGGCTTAATTGTTGTCAAATCAATCTCATATACCTTTGCAAATTGCGCATCCACATCGCTCTTAAAAACATACTTTGGTTCTCTGCTGTGCTCTTTCAAATAATCCAGTGCTATCTCATCTACCTCCATCAATGCAGTCTTTGCTCCTGCCTCCACACAGAGATTACAAATACAAATTCTATCACTCATACACAGCGTTTTTAATCCTTCGCCACCAAATTCCATCGCCATATAATTTGCGCCGTTTGCGCCTATCATACCAATAATGGACAAAATTAAATCTCTTGCATAGACGCCATCATTTAGTTTCCCTGTCAAATTAAATTTCAACGTCTCTGGCACCAAAAGCCAAGATTTGCCTGTCACCATTGCATAGAGATAATCGGTACAGCCTACACCAGTTCCAAATGCACCTACAGCACCATAAGCACATGTATGACTATCCGCACCAAATATCAATTCACCACTTGTAACATAATTCTCCATCATCACCTGATGACATACCCCTGCACCCTCATAAAATTTGATATTATGTTTCTTCGCAAAATCACGCATTTTCTTGTGTGATGCCGCTGTCTTAACACTATCACATGGCACATTATGATCTACAATCCATACCAATTTACTAACATCTGCTATCTTTGGATTTTTCAGTTTATTGTACATATCAATCGTAAGATGTGTCGTTCCGTCATTGCTCATTAGCCGGTCAAGCTCCACTGTATGAATATCTCCTGGTTTTACAAACTCCACCCCCGCCGCAGCCGCGATGATTTTTTCTGCGATTGTCATTCCCATTTTATTCAACCCCTCCTAATCTCTGTCAAGCGATGCAATCAGCCCGCCTTGGTCCAAAATCCCTTGCATATACTCCGGCAACTTTGTGCAAGCGTACACTTTTCCATTCACACGCACCACACCCTCTTGCATTGAAAGTTCCATCTCATCCCCTGCATCAACATTATCATACAACTCCTTGCAGACGATGACTGGAAGTCCAATGTTAATTGCATTTCTATAAAAGATACGCGCAAAAGATTTTGCCACAACTGCCTTGACCCCTAATGCCTTTAAAACTGTTGGCGCTTGCTCTCTCGAGGAACCGCAGCCAAAATTCTCTGACGCAACAACATAATCTCCCTGCTGTACCTGCGATGCAAAATTCGTATCCAACGATTCAAAAGTATGTACTTTCATCTCATCAATTGTAGGATATATAATATACTGCGACGCGATAATCTGGTCCGTATCCACATCCTGCCCAAACTTAAATACTTTTCCCATTGTATATATAACCTTCCTTTCATTAGGAACCATTCAAAAATAATTCATACATATTATTTTTGAACAATTCCTTAATTTACAGTTCCTAAATACTGTTACAAAAAATTTATCTTCGCACTTTTTATAGTGTAACAAATTTGTTGCAAAAAAACTAGGATAAATTTTATTGTACCATACTGTTTTTTTGTGTCTGATGTGGTATAGTGATAGTATAGAATCGAATAAGGAGCCAAAAGTAAAAATGAAAAGAACACTAGGTGCAATATACATTATATATTGCATTCCGTTTATTTTGATAGCCTGCGCAACAACGCCAGGAAATAAAGCCCTTGATACATGTGCGCCAGAATCTGAGATTACAATTACTTCCACTCAGACGCTAGTTTCAAAAGCTGAAGCCAAAAACAAAGATTACATATCAAGTTATGACGCAGATATTTGTTACAATATCACTCCTGACTTTATAACAAATAATTCTGAATTTTCCATATTTAAATATGAAAAATCTAACGCTTCCTTCCTAATGTACGATGATGAACTCTATCTGCTTGACGACCACATGGGAGGATATGGCATTACAAGCATGGCGCTTGCAGATCTTAACAAAGATGCACAGTATGAACTCTATTTTACCTTCTCCTGGGGGTCTGGCATACACCGTTCGCAAATTGGATATTTTAATTCAAGCACGAAAAAAGTAACAATATTTGACGATTCTATTTTTTTCTCAGACACAATGCTGACCATGGATACCGATGGAAATTTATATGTAAACAGCGTTACTTCTGATTTTTACGAACAGGATTCTAGCATTGACTTTTCAGTCAAAGCACAAGATAAAATCGGCTCTATTGTCTTGAAACAAAATAAAATAACGTCAGAAATTGACTCAGAGATTTTAAAACAAAAACCATATATGCCTCGCCCTTCCAAGATAGAACGATTAAAATATTTCTTAGAGAAAATATTTTAACCAGACATGTTCTGCATTCAGAAACTGTATAGAAATACTAAAATAACAAAAACAATTGCAAAAACAAATCGCATCAAAATAATAACAAAGGAGCAAATAAGTATGGAAAAACAAATTTTCACAAACGACATTATTCTAAGCTGGCTGCAATACTATTCGCAGACTACGCCAATTGATTTGGAGCATGTCAAAATTATTGACATCACCAAGAAAAACAAAAATGTCATTCCCACTGTTGAGGCACACAAAACAACGCTTGTATTTACCAATGCAGGGATTGACGATATCTTCTATCGCCTGTGGAATGCCGGACTTGGTGAGTGTGAAGTATGGTACAATGAGGGTTCTGACCCAAGCGGAGAAATCTTACATAATCAGATTAAGGATATGATTAACCGCGGTATTAACGCTTCGGCTGGAATGCTTATCATCAATCCAAACGCCAGAAATTCCACACGTATTGGACTGAGCAATGAAAAACTTCAACGCGGTTCCATTCATTATGTAGGCAGTGAAATCCGCTCTATTATTCTCAGCAAAATGATGGTTGACCCACAGGACGATATCTGCGTGATTGGCGGCGAGAGCATCGCTATCGAAGCAGCCTTGATCGCGGCGGAAGGCTCCGTTATTGCCGTTGAATACAGCAAAGCTGACCGCTCGACATTAGAGGATAATGTCGCACATTTTGACCTTCATAATATCAAGATTATTGACCATGTTGACGAGGAAACGATGGCAAAATGCCCTGTACCCTCACTGGTATTTCTTGTCGCTTCCGCAAGTACAGAGCAGGAACTTGAGTGTCTCCTAAGCATCAATCCCAACATGAATGTTGTCATCTATACGCTGGATTTTAGAACCGCAGCCGCATTGCCTGACACACTGCATGAACTTGGGCTCGCTGATGTGGAAACAATACAAGTTTCTGTGACAAAATTGCGCAGCAACAATACTTTTAAATTTGATCCTGCACCGTGGATTATCACTGCAAGGAGTCGGGAAGACTAAGAAACCCTTAAATTGCTTGTCTTTTTTTAGAAAGCAAAATGGGCTGTCGTTAAAGATTTGTATTTACAAAATATCCTTTTTGACAGCCCATAATATATCATAGGTTATTATAAAATTGTCTTGTTGTCACTTTACAAAAAATCCTTTTTCATCTTGTATTTCAATATAGATTTTTTACCTTAAACTCGCGCTCTGTCTCACGTCTTGCGTCCTTCTTTGCAATATCTTCACGCTTATCATACATCTTTTTACCACGCGCAAGCCCAATTTCCACCTTTGCCTTACCATTTGAAAAATACACTTGCAGCGGTACTAATGTGTATCCCTTCTCCTTAATTTTTCCCAAAAGTTTATTAATCTCCTGTTTATGCAGCAAAAGCTTTTTTATGCGCAGTGGGTCTTTATTGAAAATATTCCCTTTTTCATAGGGAGAAATATGCATGCCATACACAAACACTTCCGCATTCTCAATACGGATAAATGCCTCTTTAATACTGCACTTGCCCATGCGCAGAGATTTTACCTCTGTGCCATGAAGCGCAATACCACACTCATATTTCTCTTCTATAAAGTAATCATGATATGCCTTTTTATTATTTGCAACCAATTTCATTGTCTCATTCTTTGCCATTGTCCTCCCCCTCCTGTGGAATGACGAAATCAATCGTCCGCAAAATCTTATCTGTCGCATTGACTTTTACTTTCAAAGTCTGCCCTAACTTATAACGAATATTTGTCGCCTGACCAACCATCTCATAAGTTTCCTCATCATAATAAAAATAATCTCCCGGCAACATAGACACATGAATCATGCCCTCAATCGTATTGGGAAGCTCCACATATACCCCCCATGTCGTGATGGAAGAAATAACGCCCTCATAAATCTCTCCAATATGCGCCTCCATAAATTCAACTTTTTTGAGCTTATCAGTCTCACGCTCCGCCTCGTCGGCGCGCCGCTCCATCTCGGAAGAATGCTTTGCCACTTCCGGCAAAATTTCATTGTAGTGCTCAATCCGCTTGTCATTTAAACGCCCGCGAATTTGCTCTTTAATAATGCGGTGAATCTGCAAATCTGGATATCTTCTAATCGGCGACGTAAAATGACAGTAATAAGAGCACGCCAGCCCAAAATGTCCAGTGCAGTTTATTGTGTATTTCGCCTGTTTCATACTTCTCAACGTCAATCTACTAATCAGTGCTTCCTCCGGTGTATCCTCTATTTTTGCCAATAACTTTTGTAGTTCTTTTGGGTGAATTTCCTCCTGTTTACTTTTAATGGAATACCCAAAATTTCGGATAAATGTACTTAGTTTACTGATTTTTTCTGAATCAGGATTGTCATGTGTCCTATACAAAAACGGCAATTCCATCCAGTGAAAATGTTCTGCCACTGTCTCATTTGCAATCAGCATAAAATCCTCTATTATCTTTGTCGCCACATTCCGCTCATAGGGCTTTATCTCTATTGGATGCCCTTGTTTGTCCAATATAATCTTGCTCTCTGGAAAATCAAAGTCAATAGAACCTCTCTTTTTACGTTTTTCACGCAGTATTCTCGCAAGCTCTTGCATTAACTCAAACATTGGAACAAGTTCTTGATATAATTCTATTTCTGTCTCATCCTTGTCCTCAAGAATTTTTTTGACACTTGTATAAGTCATGCGTTTGTCAACCTTTATGACAGACTCAATAATCTCATGACTTACCACTTCGCCTTTTGCATCTATTGTCATTAGGCAACTAAGTGCAAGCCTGTTCTCTCCCGCATTTAACGAACAGATGCCATTGGACAATTTATGCGGCAACATAGGAATCACTCTATCCACCAAATACACACTTGTCCCACGCTCTCGTGCCTCCCAGTCCAATGCGGAATTTTCCTGCACATAATTGGTCACATCTGCAATGTGTACTCCCAATTGATAATACCCTCCATCTTTTGTAAGACTGACCGCATCATCTAGGTCTTTTGCATCTTCTCCGTCAATTGTTACCATCTGCAAGTCGCGCAAATCACGCCGCCCCGCCATATCTGCCTCAGACACTTCATTTGCCACACGCTCCACCTGATTCATTATCTTCTCCGAAAATTCAGTTGGAAGCTCATACCCCTTCACAATCGACATAATATCAACACCTGGATCATTCACATGCCCTAAAATTTCTGTGACCTTTCCTTCTGGCTTGCGATTGTTTTTGCCATAGTCTGTTATTTCACAGACCACTTTATGCCCAGAAACAGCCCCTTTTGAACGCTCCACCGGCACAAAAATATCATCATTGATCTTTGTGTTATCTGGAATGACAAAGCCATAATTTTTGTTGCTCTTATCATAGATGCCCACAATCTGCCGCATACCTCTTGACAGAATTTCAATAACCTGTGCCTCCTGTCTCCTGCCATTCTGACCTGACAGAAGCGCCACCTTGACAGTATCTTTGTGAAACGCCCCATTTACAAAATTCTCGGGAATATACAAATCCTCGTCCCTGCCGTCAATCTCAACAAATCCGAAACCCTTTGGATGACTGATAAAAGTTCCTATCAATTCCTTGTCCGAGTGTTTCGCCTTGATAAACTTTCCCTTCTTGGTAAGTGAGAGCCTGCCCTCCGCCAACAACTCATTTAAAATACGGTTCAGTTCACCCCTATCCTCCTTTGACACTTGCAACATCACTGCAAGTTCCTTTTCCTTCATTGGCACATAAAATTCTGCTGTCACCAGGTCCATAATCACTTTTTTCCTTTTATCAGACATTCAAATCCCCCTTTCAAAAATAATTTACCTGCATATTTCCTTTCCGCGTTCGTGTGCATATCAAAAAACACTCTTTTACAAGAGTGTTTCAAGGTTTTATCTTAAATATATCTAAAAATTAATATTTAAAACAACTGCCAGCAGCATAAATACAATACCCAAAATCTTGGTAAGCTTAACGAGTGCTCCCTCCATGGACCGTCCCTTATTTCTGCCCCAATAAGTCTCAGCAGCTCCACTGATTGCACCAAGTCCTGCGGATTTACCTTCCTGCATTAAAACAATCACTGTAAATACAATAGAAACCACTATTAAAATAATAGTAAGGATAATTCTTAATACCGCCATCTTCACACCTCCTTATCGACAGCCTATGGACTTTTGTCCAATAAGCCTACAACAAAGTTTAGTTTATCATACATTCTTGCACATTTCAACTGTTTTTTAACTTTTCTATAGTCTTGCTGTTATCGTTCGTTACTTTTCACACCCCGCACCATGCACTTGCTGCATGGTGTCGGATCCGGCGCTAAAATACCTGCTTTGTGGCATTTGGCGTGCATCATTTGTTGCGATTCACACCAAATCATCATAAATCTATACGAAATCTGACGTGGGTGTGAATTGTAACTACGATTCAGACAGGACTTAGCATTTACTGCTAAGGAATTGTAGGAAAATAAGTGATGCAAATTGCGTAGGATATTTCTTCGAGGAGGTATGTCAAAAAACGTAGGCGTAGCGGGCTACGGCGAGGCTTTTTGGCATGCATAATCGGAGAAATAGCCAAGTCAAGATACGTCACTTATTTTTCTACAGTTCCTAAGTCCGTAAGAAAACGTACTGACTACAAGTAAAAATCCATTTGCGAAGCAAATTTTGCATGGATTTTTACCTGTTACTGGAACGGAGTGAACAGTAACTATACATAAAATATTTTTTCGTCTTCCAATCGAATACAGGCAAGTTTTGCTTCCAACTCCCTATCTCGGAATGTGCACCCACAATCAATATCATAAAATTTACAATCTTTTTCTTGATCGTAATACTGAAAAACACTTCCATTATTGTAAGCAAAGCATTCCTTAATTATGGTAGGCGTATGTCCTGCGATAATCGTTCCATACTGTACTCCGCCAAACGTAAAGCTCTCATCTCTCGCATAGAGATAAAATTTTTTTAAACTGCCAAAACGTTTGCTAATGTTTTCAACTTTTTCAGTATATCCTGCATGGACAATAATATATATCCTATTTTTAAACATTTGTTTGTGATAATAGGGCATCTGTCGGATTCTCACTGACCATCTACACAAATCATGCATTGTAATACAATGGTGTTCTAGCAAAGAGCCAATTGTGCCATACAAATCAAAATAGGAAACGGACAATACCTTGCGGCGCATAAAATACTTTACAGACTTATACAATGCTACTGCGTCTGCATTGGAAGCAAAATCGGTACCCAGTTCCTCGCTGCGATCAAGCAAAAGCATTAAATCCACATAAGCCGCAAATTCTTCTTCATGATTTCCACATAACAGCAAAACATTAGGCGGACACTGCTCTATCCATTTCAGCATTTCATAACTCTGTGGTCCCCTATCTATATAATCACCCGCCATAATGAGCTGGTCTGTATCGGAAAATCCAATTTTTTCAAGCATGGAAAGAAAATATTTATAACAACCGTGAAGGTCACTCATTACATAGGTGCTCATACGAACACCTCCTTTCAATCCCTTTAAAGATTCTAATTTCTCCCATACAATTTTCCTATTATTCCATAAACCAGAATCTAGTACTGTATCCACACACGCATCTCACCCTCGCCGCGGTTACACCACGCGTAATATGGAATCCATCGAAGCGTCACATCTTCATAGCGCGCAGGCATATATTCCCGATATAAAGTATTTTTTAAAGAGGTGACCAAACGCCGTTTCCCTGGAACTTTTAGTGTCGCCATTGAATGACCTAGCTCCTCTGTCATCTCCACAGCAATGTTCCGACAATCTGTTCCAATACGGTCTATATCTGCCTTGTATAGATGCAAATTTTTGCCATTGTCTGCCTCTTCCATACAATATACAATAGGTCCTCTCACAAACGTTACTTTTCCAATATCCTCACACACACGCTCATCAGCAGTCACCATATGAACGCCCATTGAGAAATCAAGAGAAATGCTGTCCTCTGTCTGCCACTCTCCGCGTAGATACAGATATCCGTCCTGCACAAAGATTTCCTGCAAATTGCTCTGCGAAACCTGTAAATTTTCACCTTCTGTCTTCCATGCAATATTTGTGGAAAAGCCACCACAAATTACTTTTGCATTTCCGCTGTCACTCCATCCAGGAATTCGCATTGCCAAAGTACATGGTACAGTCTTTTGCGTCTGAATATGCACAGATACATGACCATTCCAAGGCATTTCTGTTTCCACTTTCAAATTTATCTCTTGTGGGCCTATCTTTTTTGTCAATATACTACCCATATACAAATGAAACCACAAAATATCCTCTCGTTCTGTATAGGCATAAGATGCAACCGAACTGACAATGCGCGCAATATTGGGCGGACAACAAGCACAGCCAAACCATTTTTGGCGAACAGGTTTTACATGACTCTTTCGACTGTCTTTATAACATGCCTCAGGCAGCACTTCTAACGGATTGACATAGAAAAAACTCTTTCCATCCAATGCCATACCACTCAAAACAGTATTGTATAACGCCAACTCACAGACATCAGCATAGCGGCTTTCCGCTTTGATTTCTAGCATTCGCCTTGCAAAGAATACCAATCCGATTGCCGCACAGGTCTCCGAATAAGCTGTGTCGTTTGGTAAGTCAAACGGAAAAGAAAATGCTTCCCCATGGCTTGTACCGCCAATCCCACCAGTCACATAAAGTTTCTCCCGCACAATGCTCTCCCAAAGTCGCTGACAAGCCGCATACATGGCATCATCTAGCATCAGACGCGCTACATCTGCCATACCAGAATAGAGATAAACTGCTCTGACCGCATGTCCCACTGCCTCACTCTGTTCTCGAACAGGTTTGTGTGCCTGATAATATGCGTAACGCTCCTCATTCTCATCAAATTTTGGCAGTTGTTCCACGCTACCTTCAAGTGCGGCACGTTTTTGCTCTTCCTGGTCAAAATAGTAAGGTTTTATTCCGCGTTGGTTCAAGAAAAATTGACTAAGTTTGAGATATTTGTCCTCACCTGTCACCTCGTAGAGACGAACAAGCGCCATCTCAACAATCTCATGTCCTGGATACCCTTTGCAACCGCCCTCCTGTGAACCAAAATACGCAGCCACATAGTCAGCATATCGACGCGCTGCATTCAACAACTTATCTTTTCCTGTCGCCTGATAATACGCTATAGCGCCCTCTATCAAATGTCCTAGACAATACAACTCATGATGATCCTTTAGATTTGTAAACGCTCTATCCATACCATTGATAATATAGTAGGTATCCAGATAACCATTTTCCAACTGTGCAGCGCACACCAAATCAATCGCCTCATCCGCTGTCTGTTCTAACTGTGCATCTGGATACTGTATTAAAGAATATGCCACAGCCTCAATCCACTTACTAAAATCACTGTCCTGAAATACAAAACCATAAAACTTGTCAGGTTCTGGCTTTGTGGGATCCGCTGGAAGTGTATTAAACCCCCGAAATGTATATTTGGGCGCCATATAGGCTTTCCCCATCTCTCGTTTTTCCCGCATCATGCGTCCCGCCGCGCGAAAATTATGCATACAGTAACTTGGCGCCGCATCTGCAATTCGATCATTCAACGCTTCCCATTGATATGGAATCACCTCCTTGCGCACAAGTTCTTGTTCCCTGTTCCAAAAGGCATCCGTAATTGTCACTTGTTTCAAATCTAAAGGTCTACTAAACGTTTTTGTATTCATTTTTCTCTTTCCTATTTAATCGTCTTATATAAGATGATTAAATGCCTTTTATTTCTTTACAGTTTTTTATCTTGATTATTTAATAAGCATCGCATCTCCAAATGAAAAAAATCGATATTGTTCCTGAACTGCTTCTTTGTATGCATTAAGCACTTTCTCCCGCCCGGAAAGCGCTGATACAAGCATGATTAATGTGGACTCTGGCAGATGAAAATTTGTTATCAAATTGTCAAGTACTTTAAATTGATAACCAGGATAAATAAAAATTTCTGTATCGCCACTTCCTGCCCTAACTTTTCCATCTTCCTTTGCAGCGCTCTCTATTGTACGGCAGCTTGTAGTACCTACACAAATCACCCTGCCCCCTGCCTGTTTTGTGCTGTTAATCATATCCGCGGCTTCCTGTGTCACCTGATAAAATTCTGAGTGCATATGATGATTGAGAAGGTTCTCTTCCTTAACAGGCCGAAAAGTACCCAGCCCAACATGAAGCGTTACATACGCTATCTTTACACCTTTTTCCTGAACTTTTTCCAATAAATCTTCTGTGAAATGCAGTCCTGCTGTCGGTGCCGCAGCCGAGCCTTCCTGTTTGGCATAAACTGTCTGATATCGATTTTTATCTACAAGTTTATGTGTAATATAAGGCGGCAATGGCATTTCACCCAGCTTGTCAAGTACTTCCTCAAAAATTCCCTCATATTGAAATTGAATCAGACGATTTCCTTCATCAACTACATCCAGAACCGTTCCAATAAGCAAGCCATCGCCAAAATGAATAACAGCACCTTTTCGCGCTTTTTTACCAGGTTTGACAAGCGTTTCCCAAAGATCTTTTTCGCGGCGTTTCAGCAGGAGCACCTCGATAGATGCTCCTGTTTCTGCCTTGACGCCCATCAATCTTGCCGGAATTACTTTTGTGTTGTTTAATACGAGACAATCCCCCTCATGAAGATACTCTATAATATCTGTAAATATCCTGTGTTCTATCTTTCCAGTCTTTTTATCAAGCACTAAGAGTCTAGAACTTGAACGATCTTCCAGCGGGTCTTGCGCTATCAGTTCTGGCGGTAAATCAAAATAAAAATCTTTTTTCCATAATTCCTTCATATTGATACCTTTAAATCTGCTATGCTCTTAACTCAATGCCAAGTCCTTCCAGACCATTTAAAATTTTCTTCATAGCACTAGACACATCGCTCTCCTCAAGTGTTCTATCCTTTGCCCGGAATGTAATTGCGTAGGCAACCGATTTATAACCTGACTTAATCTGACTTCCCTCATAAATGTCAAACAACTGATAATCTTCAAGAATTTTTCCGCCACGCTGCTCAATAACCTTCTCGATATCTCCCACCAAAATATTTTTTGGCACCACCATGCTAATATCACGTGACACAGCAGGATATTTGGCAATACCCTCATATTTTCTGTCAAAAGAAGCATACGGAAGGATTTCTGGCATATCAAGCACTGCTATATATACCTTTGTATCTATATCATAGTTATCTGTAACTTCTGGGTGCACCTCTCCCAAATATCCAATTACAATCTCTTTATACTGAATCAAAGCCTGACGCCCTGGATGAAGGAATGATTTTCCTGCATTTGGATCATACGTGATCTTTTTCGTCATGCCAACGCTTTCAAGAAACTCCTCCACAACACCTTTCATTGTAAAGAAATCACCCTCGCCATACATGCCAAGTGTAAACTGCATCCGCTCATCTGGATATTCTGTCACTGGAAGACTTTTAGGAATATAAATATTTCCCAACTCATACAAGCGTACATTTTTATTTCTGCGATTATAGTTCAGTGCCAGTGATGTCAAAATACCATTGAGAGAAATTGTTCGCATAATCGAGAAATCCTCGCCTAAAGGGTTGGAAATTGTCACGGTCTGACGCAGCGGACTATCTGTTGGGATCAAAAGCTTGTCAAACACCTTCGGACTCTCAAATGAATAACACATTCCCTGTGAAAATCCACAATACTCAGCAATATCCCTTGCCTTCTCCTCTATTCTTAACTTAAATGACAATTTTCCTGTCGTCGCCTCTCCTGTCGGAAGCGTTGTTGGAATCTTATCATATCCATAAAATCTCGCAACTTCCTCCGCAATGTCTGCAAAACACGTAATATCTTGCCGGAAAGACGGCGCCGTAATCATGCCTGTGCTCTCATCATATGCAAGCTCCAATCGCCAAAATATCTCTAGCATTTCCTCCTTTGCAATATTTGTACCAAGAAATCTATTAATTCGCTCTGGCTCAAATCGAATCTGCTTAAGCTCTGAAAAAGACTCTTTCACATCTACAATTCCACCGACAACCTCGCCGCATCCAAGCTCCTCAATCAACTGACATGCTCTGTTGATTGCCGCCTCTGCATTTCTTGGGTCAAGCCCCTTCTCAAAAATACTGGAGGCGTCTGTTCGCAGTCCTACTCTTTTGGAGGACTTTCTAATATTCGCGCCATTAAAAGTGGCTGCTTCAAACAACACTGCCTGTACATCATCTGTAATCTTTGAATTTTCACCGCCCATAATGCCCGCAAGACCGATTTCCTTCTCCGCATCACAGATCATTAGCATCTCAGAGTCAAGCTTTCTTATCTGTCCATCAAGAGTCTGAAATTCGTCGCCCTCCTTCGCGCGTCTTACAATAATCTTATTTCCAGCTACATTTTTTAAATCATATGCATGCATTGGCTGTCCATACTCCATCATGACATAGTTTGTGATATCAACTAAATTATTGATTGGACGAATACCACAAGCAGCAAGCCTTCTCTGCATCCATTCAGGAGATGGTGCAATCCGAATATTTTTACACACCCTTGCACAGAACCGTGTACAAAGATCTCTGTCCTTTATCTCCACAGAAATATATTGATTGACATCCTCGTTATTTTCTTTTACTTCCACAACTGGCGGCACAAATGGCTTTCTAAATGTAACTGCTGCCTCCCGTGCAATACCTAAAATGCTGTAGCAATCTACACGATTTGAAGTAACTTCATATTCTACCACAGTGTCATGAAGTCCAAGTGCCTCAATAGCATCCTCTCCTGGTGTCACTGGTTTCTGAAATACATAGACGCCATCTTCTGGTGCTTCTGGGTACATATCACGACTGGAACCAAGCTCTTCAATGGCACACATCATGCCGGCTGATTCAACACCACGCAGCTTCCCTGCCTTGATCTTAATACCTTTCTCCGGCAATGGACCGCCGTCATGTCCACCAGCTACCCTTCCGCCATCAAGAACTGTTGGAACATAATCCCCTTCCTTTAGGTTCTGCGCGCCAGTCACAATCTGCACAGTCTCTGCTCCCACATTGACCTGACAAATAATCAGCTTATCCGCGTCTGGGTGACGCTCTATTTTCTCAATATGTCCTACTACAATTTTTTCCAAATTCTTGTCTAACCGCACGAATCCTTCTACTTTTGTCCCTGAAAGTGTCATGGCATCACAATATTCTTTGTCCTCACAGGAAAGCTCAGGTACATATGCCTTAATCCACGATAATGGTGTGTTCATTTTCTCCTCCAATCTATGACACTTGTGTCATTTTTCCAACTATTTTCCATTATTAGAATTGTTTTAAGAATCGAATATCATTTTCATACAAAAGCCGCATATCATCTATCTCATACTTTAAAAGTGCAATTCTCTCCAAACCGACACCGAATGCAAAACCCGTATATTCCTCTGGGTCAATATTGCACATCTTCAATACCTTGGGATGAACCATACCGCAGCCAAGAATCTCTATCCAACCCTCACCTTTACAGAAACGACATCCACTTCCACCGCACTTAAAACATGATACATCCATCTCAGCGGACGGCTCTGTAAACGGAAAATGATGTGGTCTGAACTTTACTTTTGTATCCTCGCCAAACAACTCCTTCGCAAACTCCGCAAGTGTTCCCTTCAAATCAGCAAATGTAATATTCTTGTCAATCACAAGTCCCTCAATCTGATGGAAAGATGGCGAGTGTGTCGCGTCCACCTCATCCGCACGGAACACACGCCCTGGTGCAATCATCCGGATTGGCAGCTTTCCTTTTTCCATCTCGTGAACTTGTACACCTGAAGTCTGCGTCCGCAACAAAATATCATTGTTGATATAAAAAGTATCCTGCTCATCTTTTGCTGGGTGATCTGCAGGAATATTTAAAGCCTCGAAATTATAGTAATCCTTTTCTACCTCAGGTCCTTCCACAACCTCATAACCCATTCCAATAAAAATACGCTCTACTTCTTCCAACGCAATCGTATTCGGGTGGCGATGCCCCACACTATTTTTCTGCGCAGGCAACGTTACGTCAATCACTTCCGCTTTCATCCGCGCTTCACGAATTTTCCGTTCCATATTAGTCTTTGCGTCATCAAGCACCCGCTCAATCTCCGCCCTAGCTTCATTCACTAGCTGTCCGACTTTTGGTCTATCCTCCGGTGCCACATCTTTCATGCCCTTCAAAACAGCAGTAAGCTCACCTTTCTTTCCCAAAAAATTAATGCGAACATCATTTAATCTGTCCAGCGCTTCACTCTCGTTGATCTGACGAATTGCCTCCGCCTTGATCTGCTCTAATCTCTCTTTCATGTTCGTTCTCCTTTACTATGATTAAAAACTGAACTAATGCAAAAAGTCCCCTGTAGAATACTCTACAAGGGACGAATTAACCGCGGTACCACCCAAGTTTCTAAAACAAACAGGCATACACCTGCCCACTGTGTTCGTTGTCGCACGCACACATGCATAGACGCTCAAAAGACGTAACGTGTCATTCCGTCTTCTCCTACTATTTTGTCCGTTCACAAATACACAGCCAACAAAACTTCAAAGAAGCTGCTCCAGTGGGAAATTCGACATCATATCTGAACTGGGGAAGCTTTCAGCCGGTGACTTCCGATCTCTGACAGAAAATATGATGCTACATAGCACCTTCGTTGCATTTTTCTAAATTTATAAAAACTATCATAGGTTATCCCTGGAAAAATGTCAAGCAAAATTTTTGCAAAATTATGATTCATTCTCCTACTTTAATCTACTGTATAAAATCTCCATCTTTCCGCAATCCGTTGTAATCTCAAGGATAACACTGTTGATAATATTATAATCTGTCTCATTATACTCGTGGACATACAAATCACTCTTAAACTGAATACTGTTCTTACTGCTCTCTTCCATTGCACTCATGGCATAAGACGTAATAATATTCCCAATTTCCATCAATGCGGATTTTTCAATCTCATCCAGAAAATCTAAATGTGGCAATGACATGCCACTGATTTTGTTATACAAAGTTTCAGCAAGTTTATCGGACATTCCATATAAAAACAGATGCCTATTCTCCCCTTCTGCAACGGTCCGAACAATAACTGCACCCTCCACATTTCCCTTATAGATACAACTTTTCACACCGCGTATTGGAATATTATACATTTCATTCAGAAGTTTGTGTGCCACAATCTCAATTAAATTTTCGATATTTGCAAATGACTCTATACTCTGAAGTGGTATATTCTTTAAAATTTTTCGGTCACAGACACAGACGTGATTCACCAGCCAGGCAAGCATCGTTCCAATAAAACTTTTTAAAGTCTTTGCCGAAAAATCTTTGCTGAGCAGCTCCTTATACACTTGAATTGTATTCTTAAAATCGGTATGTATCTTGACGTGTTGCGCATAACTTACATACTTCCTATCCCGCTGTAACTCCTGCTCCGTGTCGAAATGAAACACAGTATAATCCACTAAAAAATCAATAATTTCCATGCACTTTTGCTGGTTGCTATTTCGATTTCCACTCTTTGCAATTTCTAATAACTGTTCGATTTTGTCAAACAATTGTTTATGCTGCTCATCAATTTTATCAATGCCGACTTTGTATTCCTCTTTCCATAAAACTGCCATAGTTTTTATCCCCTTTTCCTCGAATCTATACTTTGATATTTTATTCTCATATTATAGCATTCTCTGGAAAATTTATCAAGCAGATAAGTGTTTCCTGTAAACTCTGGAAAGCTCGCCATGTATATCATTCATTGTCTGATAAAACGCAAAACCATACTTCTCATATAATCCAGTATGATCTGTTGATATATAAATTGTTTGTATATTTTCTGCTTTTGCAATTTTCTCAATTTCTGAAAATAGTTTACCAACATAGCGATGACCTCTATACTCTGGAAAAGTATATACGAATCCAATCCATGGAGTCAAATCTGTTGGCTGAATATCATCCTTTTCAGCGAATGTGCAAAATGAAATTAGTTTCTCTCCCTCTGTAAGCATCAATACTCTTGCATTTTCGCCCACAGCTTCCTGAAGCTTATTTTCATTCAGCAATTGATATAGATATTGACCAGCTATCCAGTCACTTTTCTTTATTTGACACAGCCAATATTCTTGCTGGTCACTATGAAAATATTCAATAATCTGCATATAAATTTCTCCCATGATAGTTTAAATTTTCGTTACTATTCACGGCCTAGGAGCCGCTCATAGTAACGATTCGAGGCGATATTTAGAGTTTTGCTTCGCAAAAATCGCCCATTTTGCAAAGCAAAATTTTCACTCCTGAATCATATTCTCACGGAATGCGCAGTTCAGCGCATTCCTGACCCGTGAAAAGCAACAAAATTTCTTAATTTCATCTTGTCTTCAACGTACCCAAAAGCTAAAGAACTGTAAAAAACAACTCATTTTTATACTTTGAGTAACACGAAACTTATCTTTTCAATTGCCATACTCTGATTTTAACAATGCATAATAACAAGCATCACATATCCCTTGATTATTCCAATCAGAACTGCGCAGTGTACCTTCATATTGCATTCCACATTTTTTCATAACACTTCCTGAATTCGGATTTCTTGGGTCATGTCTTGCCTCAATCCGATTTACACCAACCACATTAAAAAGAAAATCCATCACCGCCTTTAACGCTTCCGACATTATTCCTTGATGCCACCACTTTCTGCCAATACAATAGCCAATATGTGCTGTAGCACTTTTTTCTTTCTTATCGACGACAGTAATGCTGCCAATCGGCTCATTCCCATTTTCTTTCAATACAATAGCCCATTGATAAAACTGTTCCTCTGCATAAGAATTTATCCAATCCTTTATTACATATTGGGTTACTTCTAAATTTGCATGTATTGGCCAAGTTAGATATTTTGTGACCTCAGCGTCCGATGCCCAGTTCCGATACATCGCCGCAGCATCTTCTATCACAAATCTTCTCAAAATTAATCTATCCGTTTCTAATCGCTGTGTTCCACAGTGGTTCATAAGTAATACCTCCTTTATTCTAATAATCTTTCGCAGCATCCATTGCAGAAAGATTTATGACAGTTTTATTTCTATCCTGCTAGACCGCCTACATGAATACTATATTTTATATCTATTTGGTCTGGTTCCTGTATCGTAGTCTCCGCGTCAATAAACAGTTCGATACTGTGGTATGCAAAAAAATCTGGTTCCGTACCAAGGAAAAAATGTATGCTTGATATTTCAGGCGTATCGCCATCTATTGTTATACTTTGTATATACAGGCACTTCAAGAAGATATCCTCTGTTATTGGATAGGGAAACATCTCTCCGTCGTCTACTTCATAGTAAGTTTTGCCATCTTCACCAAGGACTTCCCACCCTTGCATCCAGTCTCTTGCCAATTCCACCATGTCCGCATCTAATAATTCCCTTTGAATTTCCTTTTCATGGTCCTCAATCCACAGGATATGTGTATTTAACTGAGTAATAAACGCTTGCAGTGTCCACTTTTCGTTTTTAGGATTCTTTTGAAAATTGGCATATAGCGTCGTTGTCACGCCCCAAAGTTTAATTTCTCGCTCACAAAAATACTGTCCATTTTTATCCTGATGAAAATTTTTGGTTGTGATAGTATTCTTTGTCAAATCACTTTTGCGTTCTTTGCGCTCTTTCAGCTCCCGTTGAAACTGCTTTCGTTTCATCTCCTGTTTAAACTGCTGTTCTTTTAAATAGAGTTGATGACTTTCTACTAGAAATTCAAAATAATACCGCTCCAACACGTTCACCGCCAATCCTCTTGTATAATAAGAGTGTGCGGCGGAGGAAAGCTGCTGTTCAATAACAACATAGCTTCCGGCGATCATAGAATTTCCTTCCTCTGGCAAAATAAAAAATACATTGTCTGCACCTACGATTTGTTTCACATGATAATTAGGCGGTAGTGGAAATGCTCTGTGTTCTACTGCTAAAATTCTATCGTGTTCTTCAGGTTTCAAGTCATGAGGAATTAGATATAACATTTCAATTTTTTGTTTTTCTCCACAGTTTTCTTCTCGCGGACTACCGTCCGCAAGGTATTCTGACATCATCATTCCTGTTTCAGAAAGATATGCCCATCCTTCTCCAACAACAATCATATTCCCATCTTCATCAGTGCCTACAATTTGTTCTATATCTCTTAAATTTCTGGTTTCTACCAACTTCCGCACAAAATCCATATTCGTTCCTACCCTATCAGACATTCTTTTCCCTGAAATACAATACCATATTTTTTAATACGTTCCAGCACGAATCCCTCTGCTATCAGTCCGGCTTCATATTGTTCCTCTTCAATCTGTTGGAGCGCATTTGCAAGTGTCTGTTTCAAATCATCCTCTTTTCTAGGCTTGTATACTTTAAATTCTATAATGTATGCATAGTCATTCTCTCTATTTTGTGGCTTCAACATAATATCATAGCGGTCAAATCCACTTTCTCTGTTGGATTGAATCGTAAATCTTCCCGCCAAATCCACAATTAATCCCAACACAAATCCATGATAGAACCGCTCAGGCGCATCCTTTGACGACGCACTTTTCGACACATCAAAATTAGAAAAACTAACAAGCGCAATGTCATTCATAAACTCATTCATAGAATCCACATCATTCATCAACAGTGCCTTGACAAAATCATTATATGGAATACTTGCATTATTCTTAAACCAATTATTCACCATATTCTCAAACATAATAGATACTTCTAAATTTGTGAGTGTTAGAGTATATACTACATTTTTACGTTCACCCACAACCTCCATATCAAGAATCTTTAAATACCCTGTCGCAAGCAGCAAACTCCATACTGCATTTGTATTGTCTACAAGCTGGTTAAAAACAATCTTCTCATCAATCATAGCCTTAAAACTACCACCCTTTATAAGAGTCTCCATTGTTTTTTGAGTTCTACTTTTCCTGTTCGTATCAGGGAATTTATAAGACCATTTGAACTTGTATTTGCCCAATATGCACTGTACTTCCCTTTTCTTTTAATAAAAGATGTAATCGACCAAGGATTATAGATATCAGTGCATTTTCCAAATGTAAATCCGTCATACCAATGTTTTACATTCTCCTTCTCCTTTCCAAGTCCCACATCTTCAAGCGCTTGAAACACTTCTTCCTCTGTAAAGCCAAAAGAAAGTGCATATTCATTGGATGTTGTTGTCACCACATCTAAATTATTTAAATCAGAAAAAATACTTTCTTTTGAAATTCTTGTAATTCCTGTGATAATTCCACGATATAAATGTGAATTTGTCTTGAACGTATTGTCAAAAAAGCTTCGGAAAAATGCAACTGCCTCATCCCAATAATCCCCAAGCCACGCCTCCTGCATGGGAGTATCATACTCATCTAACAGCACAATCACTTTTTTTCCATAATATTTTTCAAGATAAATACATAGCGAATGAATCGCTGTCTGCGCCTTGAAATCTTCCATTTTTTCGTTTACCGCCACAAAGGATTCTCTATCACTCTCGTCAAATTTATCTGACTTCATAATCTCCTTATACATTCCATAAAGGTTCGTAATAACAAACTCTACTAAGGCTTTCATATCCTGAATATTATTCGCCTTTACACCCGCTAAACTGAAAAATATCACAGGATATGTTCCTTGAATCTGTCTATACTTTTCCTCATTCCAGATAGCAAGCCCTTTAAACAAATCGCTTCTGTCTGCATATTTGTTTGAAAAAAACACTCCAACATACTCATATTCAGTGTTTTTCCAAATCTCCGTGGACGTGTGATAAGTGTTACATCAGATCCATTTCCCCACCACTCTTTAATAAATCTCGTTTTGTCTATATATAAAAAATCCTGCTCTCTAAGTCTGTCAAATCGCTGTGCACCGATATTTACAATCGTATTACTATCCATATTCACACCTCCCCACAAAAAATCCTTTTATATTTTACGCTCTTTTTCTTTCCGATACAATTCTCCAAAATAATTATTCGTTGCTAACAGCTCCTCAAAAGTGCCACTTCCAACAATTCTTCCCTCTTTAAACACAAAAATTTTGTCAAAACCACTAATGAACGTTAGGCGATGAGCAATCGCAATCACAGTGGCATTTTTCACTTGTGTCAAAACATTTTTCATAACAATACTTTCTGTTACATTATCTAACGCGGATGTTGCCTCATCCAAAACAACAATCTCAGCGTGGTCAAACCACAATCTCGCCAGTGCCAGCCGCTGTTTTTCACCACCGGATAAACAAGTTCCTTTCTCCCCAATTCTAGTATCAATCCCATTATCCAGAGAAGTTATCATTGGTAATAACTGTGTCGCTTCAAGACTTACATGAATCTCAGCATCCAAAACTTCTTTGTCAAAAACAAGATTTTCTCTGATTGTACCATCAAAGACAGGGGTATCCTGCGATAAATAAGACACTTTTTTATAAAATGATTCCAAGGAAAAATCTTTTAGCGATCTATTATCAAAAAGAATCTCCCCTGATTTATATTTGAGTAACCCAATTAGCACTTTTACCAATGTCGATTTTCCAGAATCCGATTCTCCGACAAAAGCTACTTTCTCTCCCTTTTTAATTGTTAGGTTTATCTGATGCAATATTTTCTTGCAATCACCAGAAAATGCTTCGCAAGAATTGATATCTTGTGATATTTGAATCAGTTTCGGCTGCGGAGAGTTCATATTACAAATATTTTTATTTTCATAGTGAAATGATAAATTTTCAATCCGAATTTCTTTTGAAAACGTATCAAAAGCAGCGCCTTTCTGAAGCTGCATATCCCCTTTCAAGTCCAACAGCCCCACAAATCGCAACCATGCTGTTTTGTTCAATTTATATTGAATATAAATGACATTAAAAATTGCAATCGGCGTGTAGGCATTGTCAATCAATGTGATAAGCGCAACGACTGCGCCGACAGACAAAGAACTGTTTTTCCATGCATAAATCAAAATCCCAATATCCAGACAAGCGACCAGCAATGCAAATATTGTAAAAAATGCTTCATGTATCATAGTCATTTTAACTTTTGATGCCACAATCGTTCTCTTGGTGCTAGAAGCCCTTTTTATCTCGTTTGGAAATTGATGTCTTATGCGAAAAACAGGCATTTCCATAAAACCGCGCACAATTTTGAAGCTGGATATTCGTCCAAATAATTCATTCCATAAACTGGTTTATTCATAATCTCAAGCCGTGCACCATCGCCAAACACCAAAAAGTACGAACGAAACTGTGTTTTTGTGTTATAATATCCTTCATTTAGAAACAGCTCCGAAATACTTGACAAAGAACTTCCTAGTCTTTTCTAACTCATTCACATACATAGCAACATGCTCAATATACATAATATCCCCCGCCTTCAATCATAATCATTTTCCAATTCTTCTGCCTTATAGATATTGTACCCTTCATAGTAATAACTGATATCAATTCCTTTCATATATACTTCCCTGTTATTTATCTGATCTGTTAATGCATTCTTCAGCAAAACCTTAATTTCTATATCTTTAATTGGACTTCTCTCCATAGCAAGCAAATAATCTTCTTTATCAGCTTTGCTCCAATCTATAACTAATTTTAATTCTTTTTTTTAAATTAAGTCAAGCCATATACGTGTGCTTCTTCCATTTCCTTCTCTAAAAGGATGCACAATATTCATTTCCACATATTTTTCAATAATTTCATCAAATGTTGATTGAGGCATTTCATCAATATGCTCTAATGCAGCATCTAAGTACATTACAGACGCAAATCTAAAATTACCCTTTGCAATATTTACTGTTCTTACTTTTCCAGCAAAATCATACAACTCGTCAAATAAAAATTCATGAATCTTTGCAAGTTCTGCCGAATTGTTAATACCTAGGTTATTTTCCAGAGCCATATCGACCTCCATATCATTCGCCCACTTTAGAAGGCTCTCCAGTAAAATCATAGTAAGTTCATGCCCATTCGGGCGAATATAATGTCTATCAACATTATACCATGCAAACGATTCTTTTTCTATAAAGAAAACAACTTTCAATAACATTGATTCTGTTACTGTTCACTCCGTTCCAGTAACATGTAAAAATCCATGCAAAATTTGCTTCGCAAATGGATTTTTACTCGCTGCTGGTATGTTTTCTCACGGACTTAGCAGTAAATGCTAAGTCCTGTCTGAACAGTAATCTGTTCCTTTGTTACTTTTCATTCTTTAGGCAAAGTTTTTTGCAGAGTTCCTCTACCTGTGCAGCTAAAATTTCTTTCAAATACTCTGGTTCCATAATCTCAACCTGTGTCCCAAAAGAAAGCAGATAACCAATCAGCCATGCGTTGACTGGCATCTTTGCAGAAACAATCATATCTCCATTAGGTTGATGCTCAATCTGTGTCTCGTCAAACTCATCATAAACACGATATGCCATCTCTTTGGAAAACAAAAGAACAATTCGTTGGTCCGATTGCTGTGAATCGTCATTCTGCTGTGGATAAGGCCTTGGTACAAAAATTTGTTCGGACAATTCCAACTGCATAATACGATTTAATTTAAACAGGCGAAAATCCTGCCTTTCTAAGCAGAATGCTTTTAAATACCATTCTTTTGATTTGTAAGATAATTTTAACGGCTGGACAATGCGCTCCATTCTCTCACCACTTGTATTTTCATAAGTTATCTTTACTTCTCTATGCTGTATTACTGCCTGTTTTAGCGTCTCAAACTTTGTGTTATCACTGGTGGATTTTCCCCACCGTGAAAAATCGACCTCAAGCCAGTCTCCCATATTGACATGAAAAAGAGCTGATAACTTTGTCAATGTCTCTTCGCCTGAATGATATCCAGTGGCAGACATGCTCTGTATTGCAGTCAGCACTTCTCTCCTTTCCTCTTCCGACAACAGCGCCTTATTTAATGTATAACCAGGCAATAAATAGATACCCCCATTTCTTCCTGGTTCTGTATAGACAGGAATCCCCGCACCACTTAGCGCTTCTATATCACGATAAATAGTTCTGGTGGAAACTTCAAATTTTTCCGCAAGTTCTGATGCCGTGGTCCCTCCCTTATCTAACAGATAATATAAAATTTTAAACAAACGACTGTCTGACATAATTTTCTTCCCCCAATTTTATTGACATTTATGTTTACTCAGATAAACTACCGAAATAAATATTTGTTTATTTTGTTTCGCGTATTTTTTATCATCGAACATTTGCTCATTTTGTAAATAAGGAAATTATAACATAAGTTATTTTCAAATAATTCATAATCAATAAAAAATATATGAAAAAACGCTAATTATTTCATTCTCTTTTTGAAATTATATGATATGATAGTTGTATACACTTGCACAGTGCCGGGTGCATCACTTATTGAATAACAGAGCCGGCGCAGAAAAGAGGTAAGGATGAAATTTAATAATGGCTGCTGGCTTCAGCAGGAAGGCTGTGAATGCTTTGCACCACAGCAAGCATATTTTACAAAAGTAGAGACCGACAAAGTGACTATATGCGCTCCGACAAATCATATTAATCATAGAGGTGATACGCTTGGAGGCATCAATTTGACGCTGGTTATCACCACCCCCATAGATGAGGTAATTCGTGTACAAACTTATCATCATCTCGGCGCAGTAAACACTTACCCTGCATTTGAAATCAACGCAGGCGCAAAGCCGCTTAAAGTTGACGATAACGCAGATCGCATTATTATCTACAGTGGTTCTCTTGCCCTTGAGATTGGCAAAAAACACTGGTATATGCGATACTCTAGAAACGGAAAGTTGATTACAGAATCCAAGGCAAAGGACCTTGCACTGATGAAAACAGATTGGAGTGGGCTTGCTTATGACAGAGGTGACAATTATGACACCTATATGCGTCAACAGCTCGGTATTGGTGTAGATGAAAAAGTTTATGGCCTCGGTGAACGCTTCACTCCATTTGTAAAAAATGGACAAAGCGTAAAAATTTGGAACGCTGACGGCGGGACAAACACAGAGCAATGTTATAAAAATATTCCATTTTATATTTCAAGCAAGGGTTACGGCGTTCTTGTCAACCATCCAGAAAATGTTGAGTTTGAAATTGGTACAGAGATGGTCACAAAGGTTGAATTTTCTGTGGAAGGAACCTATTTAGACTACTTCTTAATCAACGGCCCTGAAATGAAAGATGTATTGCGGCACTACACAGATATCACAGGCAAACCAGGTCTTCCAGCTCCTTGGACCTTCGGTCTGTGGTTGTCTACTTCCTTTGTAACCAATTACGACGAAGAGACTGTTATGAGCTTTGTTGATGGTATGCTCGAAAGAGGAATTCCTTTGCGGACCTTCCATTTCGACTGTTTCTGGATGAAAGAGTTCCATTGGAGCGACTTTTTATGGGATAGCCGTGTATTCCCTGATCCTGTTGGAATGCTCAAACGCATCAAAGATAAAGGTCTAAACATTTGTGTATGGATTAACTCTTATATTGGGCAAGAATCTGTCCTGTTTAAAGAAGGTATGGAAAACGGTTACTTCATTCGTCGGCCAAATGGTCAGGTATGGCAATGGGATATGTGGCAGTCAGGTATGGCTATTGTGGACTTTACCAATCCCGCAGCATGGAAATGGTATCAAGACAAGCTGGAAGTTCTTCTTGATATGGGTGTGGATTGTTTCAAGACAGATTTTGGGGAAAGAATCCCTACTGATGCCATTTATTATGACCGTTCTGATCCAAAGAAAATGCATAATTACTATACTTATCTCTACAATAAATGTGTCTATGAGCTGCTTGAGCGGAAACGCGGAAAAGGACAAGCAATACTCTTTGCCCGCTCTGCTACAGTCGGCGGTCAAAAATTCCCAGTCCATTGGGGCGGTGACTGTTGGTCGGATTATGAAGCGATGGAAGAAAGTCTGCGCGGCGGACTATCTCTATGTATGTCTGGCTTTGGATTTTGGGCACATGATATTGGTGGTTTTGAGCATACCTCCACAGCAGATGTCTATAAACGTTGGGTGGCATTTGGACTGCTCTCCTCACACAGCAGACTTCACGGAAGCCAATCCTACCGTGTTCCTTGGGTATATGACGAGGAAGCTGTCGATGTGCTTCGTTTCTTTACCCGCTTAAAGGCAAAGCTAATGCCCTACCTTTATAAAACTGCTATCACTGCTGCCACAGAAGGCATTCCAAGTATGAGAAGTATGGTACTTGAATTTACGAAGGATAAAACATGCCACTATCTTGACAAACAATATATGCTTGGCGATAGTCTGCTTGTCGCTCCAATCTTTAATGATGAGAGCAGAGCAGAATATTATCTGCCACAAGGTATCTGGACAAATTTCTTCACTGGAAAAGAGTATCGCGGTGGCACATGGATTGAAGAACAACATGATTATCTGAGCATTCCTCTGATGGTTCGTGAAAATTCTGTCGTAGCAGTCGGTGCGCATGATGACAGACCAGATTATGACTATGCTGACGGCTGTGAACTGCGCGTCTATGCGGTTCACGACGGAGTAAAAATCAACACTGCAGTATATGGCATGAACAACACTGTGGAGCTATCCGCTTCTGTTAGAAGACAGGGACACAGCATTATTGTGACGGCGGACAGCATCAAACCATACACCATTCGCATGATTAATATGCGTGCAGCCGAAGCAGCAAGCGGTTTTTTAACTATAGAAGGAAATGATTCCATCGTGACCCCCAATCCAGGCGCAAACGTAGTGGAAATCATCTTTTAAAACGATCAATTTTACCTACTCACACGCGACCCGTGCGCCGCTTTTGCGGCTTATTTCCTTTGCATGGGTCTGTGCATAAAAGAGCAGCCTATCCTTGTCAGAATGGCTGCTCTTTTTTACTTCATAAATTTACTTTCCATCAACTCGTCACGTGCGACGCGCATAGCACACTCCACACTACCCTGCTCAAATGGACTTGCAAGATTGGCATAGCGCAGCGTTTCCAGATAACTCATACTGCCGCCACACTTACAGAGATTGAGGTAGTCCTCCCATGCCTGCGCATGATTTTCCTTCTCCTTTTTCTTAAACTCCATCGCCCCCATCGTTGTGAGCGTATAATTAATATAATACATTGGATAAAGATAAATATGAATCTTGTGATACCAAAAGCCTCCTCTGTCAAAGAAATCATCTGATTCATAGGCACGCCATGGCATATATTTTTGCTCAAGCTTTTTCCATTCCAACGTTCGCTCCTTTGGTGTCAAATCTGGATTCGCATAACAAATGTGCTGAAACTCATCTACCGCTACACCAAAAGGCACAAATGTGACAGCCTCCTGCAAATGTGCAAAGCGGAATTTGTCAGCTTGCTCTCCAAAAAAGCGCTCCGCATAAGGATATGCAAACTGCTCCATCGACATAGAATGAATCTCTGCAATATCAGTTGATTCTGAATAAAACTCTGATATTGGCTGATTGCGCATTGCCATATATCCCGCGAAAGCATGACCCAGCTCATGTGTCAGCACCTGCATGTCGTAAATGGTCTGATTGAAACAAGAAAATACAAACGGCGCCAAATAGCGCTGCAAATCTGTCATATAACCCGTCGATGCCTTTTTGGGCTTATTTTTCAAATCCATCAACTCATGCGCTATCATAAAATCAATAAATTCGCCAGTCTCAGGACTCATCTCGTGATACATCTTTGACGCCTCATTTACCATGAAATCATCATCCCCCGCTGGAGCTGCATTGCCATCTGGGAAAATGCGCTTTTCATCATAAAATGAAAAATCGTTTACACCAAGACGCTTCGCCTGCGCCTCATACAATTTTTGGCAGATTGGCACAATCACAGTGCACACCTGCTCGCGAAAAGACTCCACTTCCTTTTGTCCATAATCAGTGCGTCCTTGCTTCATATATCCCACCGGAATATAATTCTCATAGCCAAGGTTGCGCCCCATCTCATTCCGAATCTGAATTAGCGTATCCCAAATCTCTTCCAAACGTGGTTCATTTTTATGATAAAATGCCGCATATGCACGGACTGCCGCCTTGCGCACTTCTCTGTCCTCATGTTCAAAATACTTCTGTACACCATACAGGTTCAACGTCTTTCCATCAAATGGAATCTCTGCAGTCGCCATCATCTTTTCATATTCATTGCAAAGTTTTGCCTCCTGTTGCATCAATGGAATATTTGCCTCGCAAAACGTCTTTTTCTCAAGCTCTTTCTTTGCAAAAAATTGTTTTCCGTACTCTTTCTCGAGTTCCGCACGAAACGGGCTGTTCATCAATGCCTCATCCACCGCTAAAAGCTGTGGCATAATTGTTGGAAATGTAGTATCAATATACTCAATTTCTTTCTCATAAAATTCATCTGTTGTGTCCAATGTATGCCGAATCGTAGCAATTGTAGTATCTGTCGAGAAATCCTTTTCCCACTCGTCATATGCAAGTATTGCCTCCTTAACCTCTGCATAACTGCTTGCGTTCTCAATCCGCTCTTTTGTCTCAGTTGCATATGCCGCCATCTTCTCACAATCTGGTCTTTTGTACTCCAATGTTGAAAACTTAAAATCTTTCATGATAATTCTCCTTCTTTCTTTATTTGATACTTTTTTGTTCTACTCATAGGGTCTCTGATAAAAACGTCCTGAAATCTGCTGCGTGTTGATTACATTGACAAATGCCTTCGGATCAACCTTTTTGATTCCCTTAATAATCTCCTTGCACTCTGCTCGCGACACAACAGAATATACAATCTTACGTTCCTGATGTTCATAAGAACCTTCTGCCTCAATGATTGTCGCACCATGATTACTGTCTTTGGCAATAACCTCATAGACCCGCCTTGCATGATTTGTCACCACCAAAAGAGTATGCTGGCGATATTGTTTGAACAATGTGCGCAAAACCTGTGTGGAAGCATACTGAAAAATAATGGAATACAATGCCTTTTCCCAGCCAAACAGCAACCCCGCAACTACTAGCAACATAGCATTAAATCCAAGAATAACATTAAAAGAATCCATCCCTGTTTTTTCTGACAAGAAGATACTAATAAAATCTGTTCCCCCTGTTGTTGCATTCACCATCAGGCACATACTGATGGCAAAGCCATTAATCATTCCGCCAAACACACTGATTAGCAGAGTGTCATATACTATCGCCTGCGATGGTAAAGCATCCGTTAAAATGTTCGTCAACATAATGCACAAACAAGAATACAATGTGAACTTTTTACCAATAAAGCGAAAACCAATATAAACTGGTCCCAAATTTAACAAGATATTAATTATGGTATATGGGAGCTCAAATCCAAAAAAAAGTTCAACAATACGCTGAATCAGCAGAGTCAATCCCGTTACCCCACCCGGATATATACCACCTGTTCGCACAAATGTCTTAATGTTTAATGCTATGACTATAGACGCAATACAAATGACAGCAATCCGCTTTGCATCCTCTTTAAAACTAAACTTCATAATTTCTTTTCCTCCAATGCGATCTCCATCCAGCAATCTTTTTTCAATTCTAGTTCCACACAAATATTTTGATAAACAAACTTTCTTCGCGTGTCACATCCGCTACAAACCTGCGCTTTTTCCAAACTTCCATCTTTCCAGACAATATTCATGTGCGCATTTCCACATATCCGAACACCTGTCAATTTCCCACTTTTCCAAGCAGACGGAAGTGCTGGAAGCAGTACAACCCTGTCCGTATTGCTCTGTATCAGCATTTCCACCATCGCCGCTGTCGCCCCAAAATTTCCATCAATCTGAAACGGCGGGTGATTGTCAAACAGATTGGGCAATGTCGATTTTATCAAAAGCTGCTGTAAATTCTCATGTGCCTTCTCCCCATCCCAAAGCTTCGCATAATGATTGATAATCCATGCACGGCTCCAGCCTGTATGTCCCCCTCCACTCTCCAGACGCTTTTGCAGTGTACACTCTGCCGCTGCCGCAAGTTCTGGTGTTCCATCCTTTGTAATTTGGTCCGATGGGTGCAGTCCATACAAATGAGAAATATGCCTGTGTCCTAGTTCCTTCTCCTTATACGGTTCACACCACTCAAGAATCCTACCATCACTCCCTATGCGTGTGGGAATTAACCGTTTGCAGGCATCAGCAATCTGTCTGTCAAGTTCATCAGACACCCCTAAAACTTGCGCTGCCTGATTACACTGTGAAAATAAATCCCGCAAAATCTGGTTATCCATCGTCACACCAATGGAGTTAGACCCCTGCTCTCCATTAGGCAAAATAAAAGTATTTTCCGGTGACACGCTAGGACATGTGCATAGATACGTCACGCCATCAATCTCATACTCAATGCAAAAATCCAAGAAAAACTGTGCTGCTTCCCGCATGATGGGAAACATTTTACGCAAAAATTCTATGTCACCTGTATATTTATAATGCATCCAGATATGTGTGCAGAGCCATGCGCCCCCCATCACCCAAAAGCTTCCAGAAATCCACAAATCCTGCGGCGCAGTGTCTCCCCAGATATCCGTATTGTGATGTGCTACAAATCCGCGGCAACCATACATAACCTCCGCTGTTCTTTTGCCATTAGGAAGCATCTTTTGCAGCAAATCAAACAGTGGCAGATGACAATCACCCAAATCGCAAGTTTCTGCCGGCCAATAATTCATCTCTGTATTAATATTAATTGTAAATTTGGCATCCCACGGCGCCTCCATGTCCTTATTCCACAGCCCTTGCAAAGTGGCAGGCAATGTACCTGGACGACTGCAACTGATTAACAAATATCTACCAAAATTAAAATAAAGTTGTTCTAAACTTATATTTATATTTCCTGACGCTATTTCTTCCAGACACTTATCTGTAGGCTTCTGTGTTGTTTGGTCTTCCGAATCCAAAGTCAGTGACATCCTGTCAAAATAAGACTTATATTCTGCAATATGCCTCTCCAAAAGCACCTCATAACGCTCAGAAGCTACTTTTTCTAATTTCTCAGAAAGTGCCTTCTGCAGTGCAATCTCTTTTTCCTCCCCATGTATCCGGTAAGTAGTCGCTGCACTCCAATACAAAAATACTTCCGTGGCATTATAAACAACTATGTGCTCGCCAATCACTTCAATCCTTCCGTCAGGACTTACCGCCTTGCACATCATAGCATAATCCAGCCCGTCAGGTCCTAGATTGCCACCAAGTATAATACTGTCTTTCGATGCCGCTTTGGAATATTCATAGATATGATGCCTCGACTGCATTATATCCAAATCCATTTTCTTTTTCCCACGAGCAGTCAAATGCATCCCACACACATCATCTGGCGCAGACATAAAAATTTCGCGCGCATACTCCGTATCCTCAAGCAGAAAATATGTGCGATAAACCGCTCTTCCCACATCCAGTTCTCTTCTGTATGCAGACACATTTTCGACAATGACAGTTCCTAGATTATAGTCAATTGTAATCTCTCCAAGCATCTGATAAATGCGCATCCCAAACGGTGTACCACTTAATGCCTGTTTACATAGCCGTTCGGCTTCATGAATTTTTCCCTCTTTAATTAACTCTCGTATTACAGGAAGCTTTTCTTTTGCGCTCGGATTGTTCCTATCCATAGGACCACCATACCACACCGTCTCCTCGTTGACCTGCATCTGCTCACAGTCAATGCCGCCAAACACCATACCGCCAATCCTACCGTTTCCAAGTGGAAGCGCCTCATTCCAGTCCATTGCGGGCTTATTATACCATAACATAGTACATTTGCTTCCATCCTGGTTTTTGTTCTTATCCATTTTTATACCTCTCACGTGCTCAGGCACGCATACCAATAATTGTTTGAATGTTATTTTCTTTCAAACTTTTTCCTTCTGTAAATTTCGCAAAAAACAAGCAGTCCTCTCAATACAAGAAAACCCTTGAAAATCAAGGGTTTTCTTGTTAAATTTCACGGACTTTGCAGTAAATGCAAAGTCCTGAAGTTGAACTGTAACAAATTCCCTACAAATCATTTTATAGCATATTATATATATTTACAATAGCAGCTTTAGAAAAAAAATCAAGTAAACGAAGATTTATCTTCCCCTACTTGATTCTTTTTCATGGTAGAAAATGAACATCTTACGGCACCTGCAATTCCGAAACCATTTCAGGCTGCATGATCATCTTACTCAGTATATGCTCGAAACTCCATGTAATCAATCTGCATTCCTGGCTTGAGGAACAACATTTTTATTTGATAGCAGCCTGCATCCAATCTCACGCGCAAAAGCTTCTGCTGTATCCATCTGCCATTTGTACCATTCGTCTGGAACGTGGCAAGCTCCTCCCCGTTGAGAACAGCCTTGCAGACACACTGCGCCTGGTTCGTCTCCTTTGACATTATCCGCACAATTACATCATAGTATCCCGCTACCTCAACCACAAAATAACGATCTGTGTCCACAGTCATATTCCATACAATTTTACTACTATCGTCCAAAGTGTTTTTGCCCCGCATATCTGTATCAAGCGCTTTAATATACGGAATTTTTATAATGCCATTTCCTTCTCGTCCAAATGCGGGTATTCGCATTAGGAAACGGCATATATTCATTGCACTTCTCTGTAGCTCTCCAACCGTAAGCCTTCCTGTACCAAGCGCCTCGATAGAATCATCATCAAAAGAATTGATTTCCGCGCCGTTGTTATTCACAACCATATAGAGGTCATTCTGCGCCCGCACCATATCTGCAGTGCGCTGAATAGAGCCTTCACCGCCCTCTACAACATCATTTATATTCGCCCACCAGTCACTCATTACAATTCCGTTGTAGCCCCACTCTTTTCTCAAAATTGTCGTATTTAAATCATATGCTGACGCCGTCCAGTATCCATTCACAGGATTGTAGGAAGTCATTATCGACTGCGCGTCACCCTCTTTCACAGCAATCTCAAACGCTTTCAGATAAATTTCCCGCAGCGCTCTCTGAGAAACTACCGCATTGACAACTTGTCTTCTCGTCTCCTGTGAGTTGCAGGCAAAATGCTTAATTGTGGCATGTACGCCTTTTTTCCCAATTCCACGCACCACAGCCGCTGCCATTTTTCCTGTCAGAAGTGGATCTTCTGAAAAATACTCAAAATTCCTTCCGTTAAGTGGGTGTCTGTGAATATTAATTCCTGGTCCTAAAAGCGCGTCAACCTGATTCTGCACCAACTCTTCACCAACACAACAAAACAGTTCCTCTATGAGTGCCTCGTCCCAAGTACACGCTATCAATGTACCAATTGGAACTTGCGTGGCATGTGCGCCGTTATCCATGCGGATTCCAGATGGTCCGTCTGCACAGCACCCCACTGGAATCCCAAATCCAAACAATGCGTCAGACACCCCACCAAACGCGGCAGCTGTTCCTGGTGTCACCTTTAGGCTACACATACCCTCGCCTCGCACAATTGCTGCTAAATCTTCTGTAGAAAGCTGTGCAATAAATGTCTCCATTGTGCAGTTTCCTTCCGCCACATCTTTTAGCAAAAATCCTTTATCTCCTGTGTATGGAATAGTCTGCGACAGTCTGGATACAATTCGTTCTTTTAGATTGATTGTCCTCACTGGAACTGATTCATATTCCAATATAGGCATATTGTTCGTTCCCGCAGTTGCACGAATACGCGCAAAGTTTTCTACAGGAGCAAGCGCCTCCTCACACTGTTCTATCAAAAGAGTGTTCGCAAGCTGCCAGTGCATCATATTTTCAATAGGTACTTCTATTGCATCGCGCACATTAGTGCCTGCATAAAAATGATATGTACCAGCCTCAAGCACATAAGCATGTCTATATCCGCTGATACCACTGTCATCAAAAGAAGCCAACTTGTATACCGGAATTTCAATTTGTAGTTCTTCCTCCTCCTGACAACCCAAATTTCGCGTCTTGGCAAATCCAACCAGCTCCCGTACTGGTCTTCCCATACCGCTCACAGGTTTCTCCACATATAACTGGACAATCTCACGCCCACTGTAAACAGTTCCTATATTTTTTACTCTGCAAGTAAACGAAAATGAAGTCTTGACATCATTTCCATTCACCTTAACTGCACTGCCCACTATCGAAAATTCTGTGTAGGAAAGCCCATAGCCAAACGGATAAAGCACAGCCTCCTTAGCAAAAGTCTCAAAATATCTATAGCCGACATAAATATCTTCCTGATATACATTCTTCTCTTTTCCACCATGATTTTTATCAGATGGATAGTCCATAATTTTTTTCGCAATCGTATCGGTAAGTTTTCCTTGAAAAACCTCTTTTCCAGTAAGGACATCCGCTATGCCATTTCCGCCCTCCATGCCACCTTGCCATGCATACACTACCGAACTGATATTTGTATTATTCTGTACAAAATTCATATCGATAATGTTTCCAACATTTAGCACTACAATCACATGCGCAAAGCTTCCGCATACATTGTCAAGTATTTCGTGTTCTGTCTCTGTCAAATAATAACTGCCTTCTGTGGCGGCATTATCCTTATCCTCTCCAGCCGTCCTTCCAATCACTACAACCGCCTTGTTTGAAATGGCAGCGGTCTTTGCGACAAGCTCTTTTGACACTGGCATCTCCTGCTGGCACCACGGTTCACTTGCCCAACCGCCACCCCCATTGTCATATGGATGCGCTAAAATCCACTTCTCGTAGTAGTCAACCAGTTCTTCATTAAGACAGATTCCATTATCCCGAAGCCCGTCCAACAAGTTGGTCGTGTAAAGAACATTCACTGCTCCGCCTGAACCAGTGCCACTTCTATAATATTCCTTTTGACATCTTCCAAACACTGCAACATGGTCGCTTTCCAAAAGCGGCAATGCTGCATCCTCATTCTTTAAAAGGACCGCTCCCTGCGCAGCAACTTTTCTGCATAATTTTGCAATCTGCTCCGATGTAGCTCTATTCTGATTCTCTTCCATTTTTGTTTTCCTCCCAATTCTATCCTTTCGTTACTATTCACGTCCTTGGAGCCGTTCATAGTAATGATTCGAGGCGATATTCAAAATTTTGCTTCGCAAAATCGTATCTTTCACAACATATTATAAAAACGTTTTTATTTTCAACTACCATAACACAATAAAAACGTTTTTACAATCCTATTTTTTAACTTTATTTGTCTTTGTACAAAATACTCAAACTAAAAGGATAAAATTTGTGAAAAGTTTTGTTACCAAGAATCAATTAAATTCTCCTCGCACATGTTGATTCCCGCGGAATAATTCTGCCTTGCAACACATCAATACAGCCCTTCTCCTCACCTGAAATCAGCGCAATTAGATGCTGGACTGCCAGCGTTCCTTGTTTTTCAAAAGAAGTCCTCATTGTAGTGAGTGATGGTCTCACAAGACTTGCTATCTCGATGTCATCACACCCCACAACACTCACCTGTTCCGGCACTTCTATTCCACTGTCTATCAACGCTTTAACCGCGCCGATAGCGCTTAGATCATTCGCCGCAAATACTGCTTCCGGCAGCGGTCTGCCTGACTGAACAAATTGTTTCATGGATTCATAAGCGATCTCTTTTTCAAATTCTCCTTCTATTATATCTATCTCATCAAACTGGATTCCTGACTGCATCAACGCTGTTTGAAACCCTTGCATACGTTTCATATTGTCATAATTATCGCTCGCGCCATTGATATATGCAAACGTGTGATGTCCAATCGACAATAAATATTGTGCCACCATCTCCCCTTCATGATAAGAGTCAAAAATAACACTTGTCATTCGCTCTCCCTGTAATTCTCTATCCAAGAAGACAATGGGGGTCTGCGTTTTCTGCAAAAGAATCGTTTCCTTCTCTCTGATATCTTTATTTAGAATAATTGCACCGTCCATACGTTTTCCAAGAATGTTCGCCATCATGTTATCCGCACGTTCACTGATAAAAATGTTTAACTCGTAGCCATACTTTTTGCACTCCTGATACACAGCATCTGCAAGAATATTGTAATAAGTTCCTCTAATAGATGTAAGAAATAAACCGATTACTTTTGTACACTGGGACTTTAGATTTCTTCCGTTGAGATTTGGCACATAATTCAACCGCTCTGCTACATCCAGAATATGCTGTTTTGTCTCCGGGCGCAGCACATCAACACCATTAAGCGCATTCGATACTGTTGAGATGGACACTCCCGCCTCTCGCGCCACGTCTTTGATTGTCACCTTTTGTTTCACCATGCCTTTTCACTCCTCCATCAGTGCTTTTCTTTTTCCAAAATAATAGAGGTACCTTTTTGCACCACCTTAGTAACAGTCATTTTAGAAGAATCTGCAAATTTTTTGTCAAAATCAGTAGTCCCCACCCTTCACTAGGAATCAAACTTTTTCTTCTTAAGAATGTTTTCCAATCCTGAAATTTCATCATGTTAAACCAAATTCCCTCTCAACTAAAGCAAACGTGTCCTCAATACTTCTGCTATTATCTCTAACAATGTCCCGAAAACCTGAATAAAAAAAGAATCATACACTGAACGCGAATTAACCCTTTTAAATGGTAAGACTGTCAGCAGTACCGTTTACCAAAAATAATTCTATCGATTTACCATATGTCATAACAATATTCCCTTCTGATCACACCGTCTTTTTCTTATCAATCCGATTCGCATATGAATTTGTACTTTCTATCTTTTGGGCAAATTCCGCTCGTGTAATCCCTGTTTCTATATACCTAACTTTTACATTAAATTCAATATTATTTTTTGAGCATAATGAAATTCCCCACCTATTAAGAAAGAGTAAGAAAATAACTAACACATCTTGACTTGCCTAGTTCTCCGATTACATATGACAAAAGCCTCATCGTAGTCCACTACGCCTACATTTTTTGACATGCACCCTCAAAGAAATATCCTGCGTAATTTGTATCAGTTTTTTCTACAATTCCTGACAACAAAAATTTCACATTTCAGGTAATTTATTGTAACATATGGTTTTCGTCATTACAATCTCTTATCGAAAATAATTGTTGGCACTATTATTACTATTACCGTAGGCGCGCCAGAAAAGACTATCTTGCATTTGCCAAAAGTAAAAAGCACAGCGCCAAGAAAATCCGTAAGGTACTCCGCAGGCAGCTTGGTTACGTTGTAAGGGACATCTGGTATCTGGATCAGTTCATGAGCGGCGAATATGCAATGACAAACAAAGAAATCAGTCTGTACCTTACCATCATCATGTTGTATGAACAACAGCAGTATATGTACGATAACAGGGTACATTTTGTAGAATGCCACATTGTCAGCATTTCACAGCCATGGCTTCGTCCAATAGTCAAGGGAAAAGTCACGGCGCCGATTGAATTTGGTGCAAAATTTGACCTCAGCCTTGGCAGTGAAGAATGTAGAACTGCCATTGACTTTGGCAATGCAATAATCGGATATGATCCAAGAAGAAAAAGCAAAAAAGATGCAAGAAAAATAAGGCTTTCTTCACGGGACAAGACTTATCCCCCTGTTCCACCTGCCAGCAATGGATAGCTTCCGATGGATTTGTCAAGGCAGCTTATATCCCTTAATAGGGTGTCTATATTTATATACTAACACCATTTCCTTACTGGATCTCAAAATGATATAGTGTAACTCGTACAATACATCTCATGTTTCTATTAATCATTTTATTTTGCTCTCAAAATGATATAGTGTAACTCGTACCCCTCTTGAACGACATTCCTCCAAAGCTCCAAAAACTAAGGACCTACAATACCACATCATACCCACCGCAGGCAAACTGTTTTGCAGCGTCTAAAAAGCCTCTATTACAATCAAATTTTGCTCATTTGATTGCGATAAGTATGGTAGAATAGCACTTTTGCTGAGATAGTGATAAAAATCATCGGTGTGCATATGTATTGATTTTTCTACATCAGATTTTTGGGAAACGATTGGCGCTGTTGTAGTTTTTCCTGTTCCTGATGAGCCTGTAATTATAATAATTCTTCCCTGTTTCATAATATCTTAACCTCACAAGTTATATTTACATAGCCACATCTTCTACATTTTTCAACCTCTCAATTTGCAACAGCCTTTCCTGTCTAATCGCATTCATATCGTCAGGAAACAGTAGGTTGATTACTTTAGTTGTATAATCAGATGCTATATTTTTCAAGGGAATCATTTTTATCAATTTCAAGAACAACCAATATATTTTGTGAATTTGATATGTACCTACCCCAAACAATACAATGGGATTTACATTTATGTTCGTAATAAAATAACTGCTGTTTAGATTTCTTGTCAAGATAGAGTTTCCCGGCAACAAACTGGATGAACTCCGGTTCTGGTATCCGTATCAGCTTTCAGATGGCGTTCTCCACGATTGCCTTTGTCAGCAAGTCTTTAATCACCAGCCGATTTCTTTCATGCCCTCAAGGGTTTCCGCCTTGGTCGGCGCGGCATATTGGCAGATAATATCCAGCTCGCTTTTTGAAAATTTCATTCTGTGTCCTCCTTCCGATTTTCTGCAAGAACCTACTCTACAAGACATTTGGTGTCGCTCCGGTGGAACAGTATCTTCAAGATAGTACTGATTTGCTGGTCTGTCACGGATTTCGGATGGGGGAGATGGCTTTCCAACATTGCCCCTCTGATACAGAACCCGTACGTTCGTTACGGTCAAAATTTCTTCATTTCCCTGCGGAAGTCGTTGCGCTGCATCGCCGGGGAGTATATCTCATACAGACCAGTCATTCGGTTGGAATAATCCATCGATAAACTTACTTGTATCATAGAACATTTTTGAGCCTTGTGCCGTATGTACACAAATCAGGAATGAAGCCCGAAATTCAAAAAATTCCATGATTTCGGAATAATGTGGTATAATGGTTCTGTTGCTGCAGTCAGGTCACAGGAAAGGAGTGTTGCGTTTATGAAATCACGCCTTACTATACAGGAATGTCTAAAAGATTTACACAAGGAAAAAGATATAAAACTGGAAAAGCTGGAAGAACTGACTGGCATTTTCAAATCCGCCTTGGGCAGTTACAAAGCAAATAATTACAAGGAAATCAACTACGTCAACCTTGTGATGCTGGCATATTTCTACGGGATGTCAGTTGATTACCTGCTCTGCCAGACGGAAAACAGAAAGCTCTCCAACACTCCATTGGCAGAGCTACATTTGAGTAATGAAATGGTAGAGCTGTTAAAAGCGGCAGCATCAACAATCGGCTTCTCTGTGAGATTGCTGCTAATAATAAATTTGTCCGGCTTATGGCCAGCTCTGAAATTTACATAGACAGCCACGCAACCACTCGCTTCTGTGACATGAACGAATCTCTGGAAGATCAGCGACTTGCTCTTATCCGCCAGTGCAATTACGCAGACAGGGACTTCTATTCGGAAACACTAAAGGTGGGGCAGATTGGGAAAGAAGATTTTTTCTGTCATGTTACACATAAAACATGTGGCTTTTATGGTTGCATTTATAATTCAAGTGGGGGCAGTAACAACATTTATATGCTATTGCCCCTTGATTATCTACAAACGAGGTTGTCAACCCCAATGCAAAACTGTATTTATTTTTATTGTTGACTGGACTTTCCATTATCTCGTTAGAAAATTCAAAATTCGTTCATTAAAATCTTTGGCTTCTTCATACGCCGCATGTCCAAGACCATTATAAATAAACAATTCGCTATGACTAATTTTTTCAGCTATTGCAGAAGCCGCAGTTGTTCCAACAATTTTATCGCAATCCCCACCAATCACTAATGTAGGGCATACTATGTTACTTAATTCCGTATAAGCATTGTGGCTGATACAGGAAGCTGCCTGTATGAGAAAACGCTTAAAACTTTTGGGTTTTCCTATTTTTCCAATGAACGGATAAATTCGACGGTACCTTTTTAAGTATTTCTCTGAATATGATTTTTCCGCTGTATCTATCATTAAATCCTTATAATTTCCTTGCTTTGCCATTTCAATCCAGACACCAGCTACTCTTTTAATTATTTCATTAGAGTTTGCGCTTGTTACCGCCAGAATGAGCTTATTGACTAAATCCGGATAATCAATCGCAAGATACTGCGCTATCATGCCACCTTGGGATATGCCTAAAACGTCTGCTTTTGAAATACCAAGAGCGGTCATAGCTTGTGCATGGTCTTTTGCCATTTCCCTTGTAGAATATCCCTCTTGCAAATGATTTTTCCGGCTGAAAACATACACGGTAAATTCTTTGGCATATATCCTATACATCATTGAAAAAACAAAAGCCATTCCTTTTACCGTAGACAGTCCATCTCCCAAACCGGGCAGCATAATGAGATTTTTATTTCCATTTCCAAAAGATACATAATCCATTTCAGAATTTCCAACATGGACACTTCCATTATAGGCATTATAGAACATAACAACCTCCTTTATTTTACGATTCCCGTCTTTAGAATCTCTATATACTCTGATAAATCTTTTACATATTCTTTTTCTATCATTTCAAAGCCCGCATAGGCTTGTTTTTGTATTTTTGTCAAAAAATCATCATTAAAACCTTTGAGAAACCACTTTACCACATCAAGCGTTTTTTGTCTGCCCACCGAAATTGAGTTGTATCAATATCCTGTAAAAACCAATAGTATATCTCTTGTTCTCTATTGCCATATTTTAATACGGTTTTCATATAAATATCGGTGTCGCTTTTGGTGAATGCCTTGACAATCATTTTGGATTTTTCTGGGTACAAAATATACCATGAAAACTCCAAAACAGAATACTCTACTATCCGTTGAAATAAATCAGCGGAAAGGATATTTATTTTTTCTTCTCATCATCACTGGCGCATATAATTCTAATTTTCATGATTATTTTCTCAACTTTCACTCTATTATCTTCATCTTTGAAAATCACTTACTACCCAAAACCGTCTGCTTCTGATTTCCATTCACTCCCCTATATTATTTTTTAGGTTTTCTATGCAGATATACAGTACAACTTTGTTTCGGGCATAAGTTTACGCAGTGGTAGCATAGTGTACAGTTGTTTTTTGTATGATACTTCCACTTACTATTTCCAAATTGTGAACAGGACAGTTTTTTACACATAATCCACATGCCATTATACTGCAATCACTTTCCAAATGGAATAGGATTTACAAAAGTTGTGATTTTTCTGTGATAGCCCCTTATTTCCTTGAATCCTCTCTTGTTTCATCTTTTATGATGATACACTGCCCTTGCTGGCATTTCACGGTAATTTTATCCCAACAGAGAATCTGGGGCGAAGATTTTTTTAAGCCCCACGCCCATTATAAACGGTCAGTTTTCGGTCGTCCATTTGTTCTCCTTCCCCGCTGCCTGTTGGCATACGATTTCAAACACATTCCCATCCTCTGTCCTGACAGCAAACAGGTTGTTCCGCTCGTCTGCGTTCAGGTCGGCAATCTCAATCCCTTCGTTGTCGTTCAATAAATCAAAAAGTTTATTCCTAAAATAGTTCAGTTCCATTTTATTGTCCCCTTTTATCATTTATAATCTAAGAGCTAATATTATATATCCTTTTATGTGTGATGCAGTCTAAAAGTGGACAAAACAAATGCTAATAGCTTATGAAATGGGTAGCATTATGGAAGGAAAAGGATTAGGCAAACGTATCAACATGGTAAGGAAAGACTGTGGATTCACGGCAGACAGGCTCTCGGAACTGTGCGATATCAACGCAACCTATCTCCGGCAGATTGGGGCGTGACAAAGGTTCCCAGCTGCCCATATTTATCAATATTGGCAATGCACTGAAAATATCTCCTTATGATTTCCTCTGCCCAGTTACGGATATTGTTCATCCGCCCTACCCATTCTAACTGATTCGGAGCCTTCAATTCCTCGGTCACTTCTTTGACGGCTTTCATCTACTCTATGATTAAGTCAAGCCGTTCCTCCGCCTGCTCATTCAAGTCAACAAGGTATGTCCATAATTTGGCGTATTAGGTGACTTTCCATAAATTTTCGGTCAAAAGGTCTGTGCGGATAAAGTGCGCAGGATAAATATTGACACACAAAAAAGTTAAAATTTGAGGTCAAATTTATCGCTTTGGGATTAAACCTCAAAGCCCAGAAAAATTAGTAAGACCAATTAAAGTTCTTTAATCGTGGGTGCCTTGAACAAGCAAATTAATAAAAAGTGGTAAAGTGGTGTATACCGATTAAACATTCAAATATGATGGGAATGTTGAACATAAGGTATCTTTGCAAATATCAGTGGGATATTACCTGTCAACCGGGACCACACTCTTTAAACAGCGTGAAATCAGTCATTGCCCCGCCGCTGTTATCCATCCATAAAGTAATATCCTCTGGATTATCCGCCGGATAGCTTGCTTTCATATCCGCAATGAAATGCTCCGGCTCATCGCTTTCCGGTTGCCCGGACACATATGTAATATCCAGTGTGAATATCTCGTCCACCGTTCCGTCATTTTCTGTACGTTCCACAAGAACTGCGGAGCAATTTTGATACTCATAAAACGAAGCGTACATTTCTTTCCATTCGCTTATAGCCTGCTCCATAACCTTTTCACTGGGTGCAGTATCTTCTGTCGGCTTTTCGGCTTCTGCATTATTTTCTTCCGGTACACTGTCTTTTTCTGCCACTGTACTTTCACTGCCGCTGCCCATAAGTGATTCTTCCTTTGGCACATTTTCTTTGCCGCACCCAGAAAGTAATATTGCGGATAAAATGCCAATTACCAAAATATTTTTCCATAGTTTTTGTTTTGTGTTTCCCATTTTTAACCTCCATGTAATTGTGATACTAAAACTTACTTTTCTGTTAAAGCTATATGGTTATGAACAAAAATACCTTACGTCCAGCATTCCCACCATGCCTGTTTCAAGATTCAAAACATTTTCAGTCCACAAGGATATTGTCAACCACAAACTTAATATCTTTTATTTCTCCCTCCATTCCCAGATATTCCGTTTCCTGTTCTGAATTTTCAGGATTCCACTGTACGTCACTTGGATAGCAGAGAATGTAAGTTTTATCACTGGTAGAAAACAGATAACGGTACTGGACAAAATCATATCCCTTTTCTATGAATTGTTCCGGTGTCATGGATTCCTCATAGCAGACAATATAAAACAGGACACCGCCGTCAAATGCGTCGATTCCCGCACTGACATCTTCTCTGACCTGTGTGTGAAAAACAATATAATTCTGACCATTTGTTTCTACAGAATATTTTCCTTTCCAATCATCGGGCAAGATCAGAGTAAGATTGATTTCTTCCAACTTTATCGTTTCCTGTTCTACGGGCACTTCAACCACTGTTTCACGGGCAAAGGCAAATGCGCCTACACTAAAGCTGCAAGCCATAAGCACAAAAGTTGCGGCGGCAGTAAGGAAGCGTCTTATTGTCTGACGGTGATGCAGTTGTCTGTAATTTGGGATATTCTCTGCCTGTTCAACAAGCCGGTCATCAATGTTCCCAATATGTTCAGAAAGCTGTTTTTTGTTCATACTTTGATACCTTCACTTTCTAAATATTTTTTAACTTGCGGCGCATTTCGTACAGCATGGATTTTACCTTGCTCTGGCTGAAGCCTGTATATTTACAGATAGTTTCGATTGAATCAAAATACCAGTACCGCCGTATAAATACAGTCCGTTTTTCTTCCTCTAACCGCCAGAGGAACTTATCAATCGTACTTTCGATATGTTTTTTTTCGATTTCCGACTCTATGTTGTCTGTTCCAGATACACAGTCACCTAATTCCTCTAATGATGTAACAACAGCCGGATTTCTTTTTGCAGCAGAAATATATTCATATTTCTTCAAAGCCAGATTTCTGACAATCCTACTCAAGAATACGGAAAATCTATTTGGGTGCTTATCCGGAATTGCATTCCAGACTGCAAGGTAAGTATCGTTGATACATTCTTCCCTGTCTTGGTAGTTTGAGAGAATGTTGTTTGCGATATGATTACAAAGTCCGCCATATTTTGAAGATGTTTCTGCAATCGCACTTTCATCTCTTGCCCAGTAAAGACTTACAATCGTCTCGTCATCCATTGTATGTATTCACCTCCTCGTTATTTTGTAGATAAACAGCCTCCACTATACTAAGTACGGATTTTGTCATTTTGGTTGTAAAAAAATAAAATTTTTTGTTTTGCAGAAGAATTATAGCATACCTTTTTTATCGCAAATCAAATTTTAATATCTTCTAGGTAGAAATGAGGGGGGGGGATTCCATAAGCACTAACTTTTGCATATTCATAAATTTTATGTTATACTGAAACGGGATGAGATTTATGAATACAAATGACTTAGTGAAATTACTTCCAGCAG